>BNJU01003522.1_pt1 | contig 636650 bp, 695 predicted proteins | sample 8539281 | NCBI WGS metagenome assembly BNJU01 (sample SAMD00202456, study PRJDB9452) | human saliva metagenome | isolation source: human saliva | place: Japan | reverse complement strand
TCGCTGCCGGACCTCTCACCCCGATGCGGGCCCCGGCGACGCAGGATCCTGAGCCGCCAGTCAGCCCGTTTTCCTCAGGATGGGTCACGGCCATCGGGCATGTCCCGAAAGCCCCTCTGGCAGCACCAGCCTCCTTCAGCGCATCAGCGCCTGACATCCACTACATACAAGCCACGCCCGCGAACGCCCCCGCCTCATCGTCGGCCTGGGCAGCCCCACCGACCAGCACGCCCGACGCGCCGGCTTCTGGTTCATCGACGCCCTGCTGCCACTACCCCGGCCAGATGCGCCCGACGCCAGAAGTTCCTGGGCGATGTCAGCTGATCCGCATCGGCACCCAGGTCGTGCGGCTGCTCAAACCCTGACCTGCATGAACCACTCCGCCAGTCCGTCCCAGTTGCGCTGGCGCGCTTCTACCGCCTGGAACTGCCGACATCCTTGTCGCCTGACAGCTCGACCATGCCCGGCTCACCGCCTCCAAAGCTGGGCGGCTCAGCACCCGCAACGGCCTGCGCGACATCGCCCACCTTGCCCTTACTGGCGCCTGCGCCTGGGCATCAGCCATCCCGCAGCCTCAGCCTCAACCGTCCGTCGTCGACTTCGTCCTGGGGCAAGCCCAGCCAGGCGGCCAGCAGCTCATCGACCAGGCCTGCCGACCACAGCGTCGACCACCTGCCATCCTCATGCGTGACGGCGCAAATCGCCACCAGCAACTGCACGGCGCCGACCCCGCCGGCACAACAAGCCAAAGGCCGCCCGCAAAGAGCGGCCCGAAGCCAAACCCGCCGACTCGCTCTAGAATCCCAGCATCCCGATCAGCATGCCAGGGCATCTGGCTGATCCCCTGAGCTGGCACCCCTGCCCTGCGGAACACCCCCTACACCGCCCAGCAAGGAAGGACACCCATGGCACTCAATGCGGCATCGTCAGCCTGCCCAACGTCGGCAATCCACCCTCTTCAACGCGCTTGACCAAGCCGGCATCGAAACTGCCAACTACCCCTTCTGCCATCGAGCCCAACGTCGGCATCGTCAAAGTCCCTGACCCCCCTTACTCGCCAAGCTCGCTGAAATCGTCCAGCCCAGAAGATCAGCCCGCCATCGTCAATTCGTCGACATCGCGCCGGCCTCGTCGCTGGCGCCAGCAAAGCCAGTATCGGCAACCAGTTCTCGCCAACATCCGCAGGGCGACGCCATCGTCAACGTCGTCCGCTGCTTCGACGACACAACGTCGTCCCGTCAATGGCCGCGTCGGCTTATCGCCGACATCGAGACCATCGTCACCGAACTCACGCCTGGCCGACCTCGCCACCATCGAGCGTCCACGCCCGCGAAATCAAGCCCGCGCCGGTGACAAGGCTGCGCCTCACCACCCTGCTCGAAAAACTCAGCCCACCTCAGCGAAGCCGAAACCCGCCCGCGCTCGCTGGACCTGAGCGCCGAAGACAAGGCCCTCCTCAAGCCTACGGCCTCGCGGCCCTCAAGCCCGCCATGTACGTCGCCAACGTCTCCCGAGACGGCTTCCAGAACAACCGTACCTCGAACGAGACTGCGTGAACACGCCGCCAAGGCGCCCCGTCTCGACCGCCCTCTGCGCCCAGATCGAAGCCAGACGGCCGACCTCGACGACGAACAAACTCGCCTTCCTCGCCGACCTCGGCCTCGAACCAGCTCAACCGCCTCCATCCGCGCCGGCTACGACCTCCTGGGCCTGCAGACCTGCTTCACCGCTGGCGTCAAGTCGCGCCTGGACCATCACAAAGGCGACACCGCCCCCCAAAGCCGCCGACGTCATCACCGACTTCGAACGCGGCTTCATCCGCGCCCAGACCATCGCCTTCGACGGCTTCATCCAGTACAAGGGCGAACAGGGGCGCCAGGCAGCAAGATGCGCGCGAAGGCAAGGACTACGTCGTCCAGGACGAGGATGTACTGGGCTTTTTGTTCAATGTGTGAACAGGCAAGCCAAAGCCGAATCTGGTACTGAAGGCTGCAACGGCAGCCCGGCGAACAATGGCTGGGCTGCTGGACCTGTGCCCCTGCTGAACACGCTGCCCATATCGGAGAAAGCGGTCGCCTCGCCCGGCGACGCCCACGGGGATCGCCTCCCGACGCCCCTGGAGCAGAGCCTCTCCGCCACCTCAGAGAGAATGGCGAAGGTGGCGGAAGCGCCTATGGTTTCATACCTGACGCCATCGTCAGCGTCCATCCGGAAGGTGCAGACACAGGCAGCCTGCCTATTATAGGGGCTGTCACCATCACCAGAGACAGGCCTCTGGACATCAGTCAGCCAAGGTCCCTGCACAAAACCCGACACCAGGCACAGAACATACCGGCCATGGACGTCTTCCAGTTTCGAGACAAACTCATTGGGAGTATACGTTTCTCCCGCAGCTTCGTCCAGATCGCAGCCCCGACATCAAGACAAGGTAGAGGAAGAGTACGCCAACGGCCGTTACTGGCCCGAAACCATCGTCAGATCAACCCACACTACCAGCGCAGCAGCTTTGATCGGGAACTGGTGGACGCCGGGACGCTCCATCAGGCTGTCTGGGCATTTTCAGACAAGAGCGGACGAAGGCACCCCTACCCCCTCTCGCACACGCGCAGAAGGTCGCGTTACACATTGCCACCAACGCAAAACCGTCGTCACCACGGGCACCAGGATCGGGCAGAGTCGCTTTCCGTTCTTCATACCCATCATCGACCGCATCCTCAAGGCGCGGGAATCCGGACAGTGCGGCGCGCACCGGGCCATCGTCATCTGCACCGATGAATACCTGGCCAGCAGCGCGAAAGAGCTGGACCGGTTTCGCTTCACGGAAAGCACCACGACGACGATCTGGACACGCCCATCGCCGTGGCCGCCACACCGGCGAGGAGGCTTTGCAGCAGAGCGAGCGCATCGCCAAAATGTGCCCGGACATCCTGCTCACCAGCTTCGCTGATGCTGTACGTCCTGACGCTATGCAGGAGCCCGGCCGGCAAGTCGTCGGGCATGTGCGCTGGGCTGAGTTTTCTGGTGCTGGATGAACACCGCCTACTACCGGGAGCCCGTCGGGCGCCGATGTCGCTGCTGGTGCGCCGTCTGCGCGAACGGCCTGACCGATGCCGACGAGACTGCAGTGTGCATCGGTGCCTCAGCCACCGCGCCATCCAGCGCAGCCAGTGAATCGGGCACAGCGGGTCGTGGCAGAAGTCGCCAGCAAGCTGTTTGGCACTACGCATCACCGGGCTTGCGGGGTCATCCCGAGAAACGCTGGAAAGTCGCGAGACGCAAACCGGGATGTCGACGCCGCCGCCATCACCTGCTCGCGGCTGTCCGGCGTGCGGGCCAGACGCATGGCCCGGTGCGAGGCATTTCAAGCGACCCGCTCGCCATCTGGGTGGAACTGACGCTGGGCGTCACCATTTCCGGACGACACGCCCCATTCGCCCGCGCCCGCCCACAGCCCTGAGAGAAGCGGGCCAGCGACTTGCCGCGATGCCGGCTGCAGCAGCCCTGACGAGGCCCAGACGCGCTGGCGCGCTTTCTGCTGAGCCGCCAACGACGTCCCGCACCCACGCGCCCACCCTTGCCTTCAAGCTGCACCAGTTCATCAGCGGCGGCACTGGTGCTGACCACGCTGAGAGCCACGCGATGTACGGCACATCGCCACTGGATGCTCAACGCTTCGCGCACCGGGCAGACACGGAAAGAAAACGACAGCTGTGCCCTGTTCATTTCTGCCGGGACTGCGACCATGAATACATGCCGGTCTGGCATCACCGCCAGACAAGGGCCGGTTTCCCAGCTCGATGGCTCACCATCGATTGCTTGATGAGGACCGCTGGCAACGTGGTCTCCTGACCATACTGAAACACCCGGGCTGAACTACACGAACCGGAAAGATCTCCCGGAGCTGGATCCGATGTCGCGTGAGGAACGCTCGAAATGCGCTAAACTAGCAAATGCCGTTCCTGATCCTTGACGCCGCGACGCCGCAGGAAGGAACGCATTGTGCTGGGGAAACGACGGCGTTCTCGGGCACGCCGAGTCAAGAGGAACCCGGGGACAAGGCCGGGCATTCTGGTTCATTCCCGGAAAAGCTGCGCTTTCTGCCTGAGCTGCGGACGAGGTACCCCTGCGGTCGGCAAGGACGCCAACCGTCTGTCCAGCCTGTCTGGCAGAAAGTACGCTCCTCCGCCACGACCATGATCACACTGGCCGCACTGGAGTGCCTGTTCCAGACTGCCTGACCCTCAACCGGGCGCCAGATCCACGCAAGCTGCTGGCCTTTGCGACATGCACGGACGCCGCCCTCCGGGCGGGTCATTTTCAACGATTTCATTTTCTGCTCACACACTGCGCGGCGGTGCTCATCGGTGCCCTGGCACAGCAATGCGCATACTCACTGAAGACACCCTGACGGCCGAGGTTTTCAGCGCCTGGCTTTGACCGTCCGAGAGAGACTCAGTGCGGGCCGAGTATTTGCGCGACCCCGGCTTCGTGGCCGATCTCAGAACCGCACAGGCCGCTCACTTCATACTCGGCTATCGACTTATCCGGGACTTGCGTCGTGGCTGGCGCTTCAACCGCCAGTCTGGAACAGCTGAAGCTGCTGGACATTCGTTACCGTGAGCCTGCGGGCGTTCTGTGAGGACAGCTGCTGCTGACTTTCAACGAACACAGGATCTTCGGCACGGCGGGTCGAGCTGCGATGGTTCTGTTCAGCGGATGCGTGCAGACTGTGCATCGAAAGCCGCTTCACGGACGATTATCGAGCGGGACGAGATCATAACCAGAAGTTACGCAAGCCTGTGAATGATCGCTGGGCCATCGCTCAGGACGGCGAGCGATCTTGAAACCGGACGCTATCTGGTTCTGGAGAATTACTGGCCAGCAAACGCAAGCGGCGATATGACCTCCTTATCCGGATCCAGGGCGGTCCCGGTGCTTGATCCCACTCCATCGAGCGAGCAGCTCTCGAGCGGCGCTGACCACCTCGAGACCGGGCGGCAATGGCGAGGAGGTGAAAAATGGGCTGCGCTGGTGCGGGGCTTGTGTTGCACGTGCTGCCGAGAACTGCGGGTTGTATGTACAGCGGCGGCCCATCGACAAAGGCCTGTTCGGCTGGCGCCTCAACGCATCGCTCGCCAGACTGGTGCACTGGCACCTGCCCTGCCGAAGAGCGGCCAGGTCCAGCCGTCACGCACTGCTTCCGTGCACTCTACGAGGCCCGGCCAAACTTCTGGAACCATCTCGCACCGCTGTTCGAATTCCGAACACGGGAGCTACGGCACAAGTCGACGCCCAGACGAACAGGTTCTCGAGCAGCGCTTTCGATACGTAAGAAAGGCCGGGACGGTGATCTCACAGCGGGGCCCGCGGTTGGCTGCCTGATGTTCTGCTCTCCACCGTGGGCTGGGTGTGAACATTTACTGCGCTCAGCACGGTATACGCCGCAACGTCCCCAACGCCGACAGAAGCTACACTTTTACAGCACGGTGGCCGTGCCAGCGCTCCGTGTGGGCGCTGGTTGTCACCTGTTGCGCGGCCCTGAGCCACACGATCAATGGTTCCCTACCGGGCACGGGACATGGTGCATGTGTAGCGTGGTGGGGCTCCTACGGATCACCGGCCAGCCGCGATCTGGTACAGAAGCCACCTGCGAGCAGTCTGGCTGGCGTGGCCTGCGAACCTCACTGGACGACAACGTGCCGAGCTGCTCGGCATGAACGCGCGGAAAGCCGCAGAAGCAGGCTCATGGCGGCACTGCGGGCGCCTGGCGCACCAGGCGCTTGCGCAGCCTCCGGGCCCGCACGGGTCGTTGAACAGCTGGCTGGAGAGCTGGATGACAGCACGTGGTTCCACCTGACCACACCGTGCAGACCATGTCATCGCAGATGCTCGCGTTTTCCCGGGCACTCGAGCGCTGGCGCACCCTGTTCCGAGGCAACACGGGAGCAGCTCAAGATGGCCCAAGCATCTCCGAGCAGCCACGCCGTCACCGAACAGGAACGCAGAGTGCCGAACGGCGGCGCATCTGATGCGCAGCAATCGCCTGCTTCTGAAACCGGCGCCAGCCAGAACGGCGACTTCTGCACCTACCGCTATCTGACCGTGCGCTTTTCTTCCAGCTACAATTTTCCACGCCGTCCACTGATGGCCTATGGGTTTCCCAGTGGCCGCCACCGTCGGCCGCAGTGCCAACGACCACGGTGCCATGGTCAGCCGCCCGCGCTCCCCGGGCCTGTCAGGTTCGGACCACGCAGCCTCATCTACCACCAGGGCAGGATGTTCCGCGTGGTACGTGCCAAGCTCAGCGCAAGCAACCGCAGCCACATTTCCGGCTCCGTCACACTCACCACACTGGCCTCCCTTGTGTGCGGTCGCTGCGGTTACGGCCATGCCAGCGATCCTGCTTCGCAGCAGGCGCCTGTCGATATCTGCGAAAGCTGTGGCACACCACTGAGTGAAGACAACTGGGTACGCGAACTCTACCGTATCGAAACAGTGGAAACCAGGGCACCCGGCGCATTTCCACCGATGATGAGCGACAGCATCAGGGATTCGAGCTGACCACCTACGCTTTCAGCCTGGCCCGGATGGCGCGTATCCAGGGAAGCCAGCATCGAGATCGAGCCCGGACGAACAGACCGAGGAGCTTGGCACATTGACCTACGCCCCCGCCGCACAGATCTGGCGGATCAACCGTGGCTGGCGTCGCCGCCGCTTCAAGCAGCAGCTCGGCTTCCGGATCAACCCCCTCACAGGCAGATGGAGCCGAGAGAATCCCCGACGGTGATGCACTGACAATGCCGACGACGAGAAAGATGGCAAGGAAGACCGAAAATCCCTCCCCAGCGCATCGTTCCCTACGTCGAGGACTTCCGCAACCTGCTGATCTTCACGCGCAGGAACTGGACCGGAGGCGCATGGCGACGGTGCAGGCTGCGCTCAAACGCTGAACATCGAGATGGTTTCCAGATTGAAGAATCCGAACTCGTGGCGAACCTCTGCAAGGCCGATGCGCGTCGTGCCATTCTATTCTACGAGGCAGCCGAAGGGGGCGCCGGCGTACTGACAGTTGGCCAGCAATCCGAGAATCTGGCCACCGTGGCCCGTGCTGCGCTGAAGGTCGATTCACTACCGTGAACCCGCCAGCGCATCTGGACCGCTGGAAGGACTGGCAACTGGAAAAAACCACGGTTGACGGCCAGCGCCCCATGCGAAGCCGGCTGTTACCGAGTGCCTGCTGTCGTACTACACCAGCCCGAGCATCAGCACATCAACCGCCGCAACCAGCAGGCACTGGCCCTGCTCGTGGCGGCCAACGCCTGATCGCACCAGCCCAGCCACAATACGAACCAGTCAGCAGCCCGCTCACGGGTACGGCGCCAAACAGTACCCACCAACGGATAACCTGACGGAGCCTGGCTGACGGCACTCCAACATGGCGGATACCGGCAACCCGATGCCTGCAATGTGCCTGTCAGCGATGGCAAAACCATCGGCAACAGCCCAGTACCGGGCAGCCCGCACTGGTATTCCTGGCAGCCATGGATGAAAGGTGCGAGCAGCCTGCTCGACCGCGGCTGGCGAGATACTGCTGTTTACTGACCCGGCACGATGGCATGAACAGTTTGCAACCCACCCCGAGGTGTTTGGCACCCCTATCAAGGAATAAGCACCATGAACGCGCTCGAACACAGTTTTCAGCCCGGCAGCCTCGTCCGTGCCCGCGGTCGCGAATGGGTGGTGCAATCCGAATCTCGCCCGGACTGGCTTCGCTGCGTCACTCAGCGGCGCCGATGATGAAAGCATTGCGCTGATTCCGGAGCTGGAGCTGCGGCCGTCAACCCGCCACCTTCGCCTGGCCCAGGCCTGCCCTGGCCGGCAACCACGCAGGTGCGCTGCTGCTGCGCGACGCTCTGCGCCTGACCCTGCGTGCCGGAGCAGGGCCTTTCCGGTCATTCGGCAACATTGCCGTGGAACCCCGCAGCTACCAGCTGGTCCGCTGCTGATGGCCCTGCGCCATCACCGTACGTCTTCTGATTGCCGACGACGTGAGGGTAGGTGCGAAAACCGATTGAGCCGGCCTGATCGTCCGTGAACTGCTGGACCGCGGCGAGTGCCCGGCAGGCTATTCTCTGCCCGCCACATCTGGTCGAACAGTGGCAGTCCGAACTGGAAACCCGCTTCAACCTGCAGGCCATCGCCCTGACCTCAGCCACGGCCGCACGCATCGAGACGCAATCTGCCTCATGGTGTCCGGCTGTTCGACCATCACCAGTGGTTGTGGTCAGCCTGGACTACATCAAGGCAAAGCGGCACCGTGAACGGTTTCTGGCAGCAGCCCCCGAATGCATCATCGTCGATGAAGCTGCTACCTGCGCCAGCAATGGCGCTGGCAAAGCAACTGCGTTTTCGAGCTGCTCAAACGACTGGCAAGGGATGAGCACCGCCACCTGATCCTGCTCTCCGCCACCCGCATTCAGGCGACGAATCTGCCTTCTACAACCTGCTGTCACTGCTCAACCCCGTTTTTGTGGAGCTGCAGGGGCATAACCGGGCCGAAAGATCCACTGCGCCAGGAACTGGCACGACACTTCGTACAGCGCCGCCGCGAGCATCGCCGAGATAGCAGTCCGAAACCCATGATGGCAAAAGGCCTCCCCGCCGCATGACCACCGAGCTGACCTACCGCCTCAGCGGCGGCTGGGAGAATTTTTCGATGCCGTGCAGGACTATTGCCGCGACCTGGCGAGAGCCGCGGAACAACAGGAAAAGCCAGAACAGCAGACCGGCGGCCCCGTCTGGTCTGGTATGTAACTCTGGCACTGCTGCGCTGTGGCATGCATCTCCTGCGCAGACCATCCGGGCACTGAGCCATCTGGACGAGCTCATCTGACGACGAGATGAGCGTCACCGGAGGACCTGCTGCAGGATGCCCGCCTCGACGACGGCGGAGGCTGATGACCTGTCCGCCGACGACGAGGAGCCACCTGCCCTGCTGCAGGAGGCCAAGCCGGCTACAGGCCTGATCCGTGACGCCGAACGCCTGCCGGCAAAACTGGCGACCCCAAACTGGCCACTTTCATCCAGCATATCGGGCAGTTGCTGAAGGACGGTTTTCAGCCGTGATATTCTGCCGTTACGTAGCCACAGCCCATTGTGTGGCTGAGCACCTGAAAAAGCTTCCCCAGCTGGGCGTTGAAGCGGTCACGGTGAACTCACACCCGAAGAACGCCGCGAGCGCGTCAGAAAGCACTGGAAGAGGCCGAGGTCGCATTCTGGTTACCACCGAGCTGCCTGTCCGAAGGCATCAGCCTGCAACGTCTGTTCACGGCGGTCGTGCGCTGTGACCTGACTGGAACCCCACCGCCACGAACAACGCGAAGGCCGGGTTGACCGCTTTCGGGCAGCAGGCAGAAGAAAGTACGCTGCACCATGCTGGCTACGGCGAGAGACAACCCGGTGGACGGCTTTTGTGCTCAACGTCATTCTGCGCAAGGCCGAGGCCATCCGCAGGGGAGCTGGGCGTGCTGGTCCCCATGCCCGAGGATGATACGTCCATCAAACAGGCCATGATCCGTGCAGCCCTGATGAAGCGGCGGGATACTGCACTCCACAGGCCAGCACTGGACTTTGGCGATACCGAAGAAGAGCTTGCTCCCCTGCGGGTCAAATGGCAGGACGCCCTGGACAGGCCAGGACAGCGATACCATCTTTGCCCAGCGCACCTATCCGCCCGAGTGCTGCCTGAATGGCAAAAGCAGCAGCAGGCACTGGGCACCCAACGGGATGTGCAGCGCTTTCTGGAAAGTGCCATGTGTGCGATGGGTTCACGCTGGAAAAAGGGACGCAACAGTGGATCCGCTGTTTTCATCGCCAGCAACCTGCCGGAAAGCGCTGACGCGTCGCTGAAGGATGAAAGCATCCTGAAGACAAGCAGCAAACAGGCACAAACACTGTCCCTCAACCTGAGCAGCACTGCGCAACCGCAGCACGCTGGTAGGGCTGCTGGCGCAGTACCTGCTGAGAAAAACGCGCTCGACAGCGAGAGCCCGGTGGCAGCTGTGCTGTAACACTCACCGAGAAATGAGAGGTGGTGACCACCCCTCTACCTGCTGCGCCCTGCGTCAGTCAGCTCAGCTATGTGCGACGCCGTGAACCCGCTTCACAGATGATGGCCAGAAAAACCATCACCCTGGCGGTGCGCAGCCGTGTCAACGCCGGCATGGGAGTCTGGCGACAGCACCAGCCAGCTGCTGGCATGCAAGCCAGCGGCAACCTGCCCGTCGGAAACCATTCATCAGAAAATTCCGCCGCCCTGCAGTTCGGCAGACCATCCGGAACAGCTGGAAAAACTGGCCCACGCGCACAACACCCTGCTGGCCGATCGCAGCGCGTCCGCGAGGCAGCCGGGATGTGGGGCGAGTACAAGGTTTCTCCTGTCTGCCCGTGGATGTCATGCGGGTGTGTATGTTCTGCTGCCGGATTCGCTCGGTGGCCTGCAGACTGCACCGTGAATGCGAGCCCGTATCCCTGCGGCCCAGCAAAGGCAGCTACCGGAGCCACAGACACCGCTGGCAGAGGACAAGCCCTGACATGAAACGCACCCGCAAGACCGGGGCTGCCCTCTCGCTTCCTGCCACGCTGACGCTGGAAGGTGGACTTTTCTCTCGATCAGGTTCAAAAAGGCGCGCAGAGACCTTGCCAGCGCCCAGCAGGATGCTGCTCACCGGCTGCCAAGGGCCTCAAGGCCAGGATGAATACAGCCGCGCCTTCAGATTGCCTGCGCCCAATAGCGGGACTTTGCCCAGCAGCTGGAACGGCGGGACATCGACACTACGCAACTCACCACCCGCTTTGTGCGGGAGCTGCTGCGCGCCGCTGGCTACAACCTGAGCCTCCGGCACAGCCACTGGAAGTGGATGGACGGCTGACCCGTCAGCTGCTGGCGGGCAATCTGCCCATTCTGGTGGCGCCCCACACGCTGGGGCTGGACGACGCCGACGCGCGCATGGCCATCGAAGGCGGCGGCAGCCGCCGCAGAACCCACTTCCGGGCCATGCAGGAGCTGCTCAATGCCAGCGAGACCGTCTGCTGCTGGAGCATCGTCAGCAACGGCAGAGCAGCTGCGGCTGCTGCGTGTGCCGCTCGCTATGACCCGCCCGAGGTTTTCTGGGCTGAGACGGCCGACCTGCTGGGGCGGCAAACGCTACGCCGGTTTGCCAATGCATGGCGGCTGCTGCGCTGCGAGCCGGGCACTCCACAGACGCCAGCACACGTCCTGCATCTGGGGAACGATGGCGCCACGAGGTCAGGAGAGGTACCCGGGTACGGGATGGCCTGCGCAACGGCGTCGAAGCATTGCTCACGCTGGGTGAGGGTTTTCTGCAGCATCCATCCAGCGACAACCGTGCTGCGCTGGACGAGTGGTCAACTGGGTCGCGACGCCTACTTCCAGCAACTGCTGCGGCTGGTGTACCGGCTGATTTTCGTGTTCACCGTGGAAGAGACGCGGGTTCTGCACCCGCAGTGGAATGACCCGAGACGAGGCTGCCCGCCGCGCCTACGCCGAGCTACGCGCTGGCCCGACTCCGCAACTAGCCTCAAACGTCGCCCCCACAACCGGCGATGACCAGTGGCGGGCCATTCGCATCGTCTTCCGGGGCTGGACGAGTGAGCGAGCCCCGGCTGCCACACGCAGCTGGGCCTGTTGCCGCCAGCCAGTGTGCAAGGACCTGGACGCCGCCAGCTGGACAATGCTCCTGCTCAAAGCCCTGAAAAGATTTACGCTGGGCGCCCCCTGGCTCAGACAGCCTGGTGCCCGTGGACTACCGCAACAGCTGGGGCCAGGCTGGGCGGTGTATGAAAGCCTGCGGAGCTGGTCCCACGGTGGATGTCCATGCCCGCTCATTCGACTCCGTGGGCAGGAGCCGACGCAGCCAGTACGGCAGGTAATGCCCGCAAAGCCGCTCGGCAGCTACTACGACAGTCTGGTGCAGAACTGGGCATCCGTGCCTCGAACCCGTCATCGAGCAGCGGCTTGACCAGCCCCGCAGCACCGGAAGCAGCCCTGCTGGCCATCCGCGTCATCGAGCCCTGCCTGTGGCGGTGGCGCTTTCTGCTGCGGCCGCGGCGAGCTGGCAGGGCTGGCGCTGCGCAGTGTGGCCAGCATGGTGCGAGGGCCATCGCCGAGGACGCCGTCACGCCCTGCGTGGTCGTGCACACTGCATCTATGGCGTGGACCCGCAACCCCGCCACCGTCGAGCTGGCCCACGCGGCACTGGTGGAAGGGTTTGAAGGGCGCCCGCTGGACTTTCTGGACCACCACCTGCGGGTGGGCGACGCCCTGCTGGGCTGACCAATCTGGACTGCTGACCCGGTGCATTTCCAAAAGACGCTTTCAAGCCCTGAGCGGTGATGACGGAAGTGTGCAGAGGCACTGACCAAAACCAATGCTGTCGCCCTCAAACAGCTGACCAGAGACTTGCAGAGCCAGCGAATGCTGCAGGTATGGACAACGCGTCCGGCCGCAGGCCATCGCGCCATCGAACTGCCCGCAACACGCCGGAGCAGGTCAGTATCAAGAGACCCGCTGGCTGACATTCGCTGCAGACTGCCGCACAAAAGTCCGCTGGCACCAAGCCGCGGATGTGCTGGTGGGCGCCTTCCTGCTGCCCAGACCACGAGACCGGAGCGCAACCGTACCGACCAACGCCACGCGCATACTGACTGCACTAACGACATCACGGGGCCTGCCGCCGATGCAGTGGCAGCCGCCCGCGCCGTCTGCGCCGGGCACGCGTGCTCCACTGGCCCCTGGCGTTTCGCAGGTGTTTGCCGAGGAGGATTTGACTGTGTTCTGCAACCTGAAGTCAATCAAATGAGGAAGAGTTTTTGCAAGTCGTGACCGTCGCAGCACTCGCTGGAGACTCCAGAGCCATCAGATCGTTGTCTAAAACATCCCCACGAACTGTGGGAAGGTTTTCGAAACCTCCCGGAAATCGCGGCAAACGATATCTTTTTCGACAGAATCGGGACGCTTTCCATTAACCGCCGTAGAAAAGCTCAACACCTATCCCTGTTTGCCGAAACCATCCTGCAAATTCCGCCCAGGATGGCCGTGCAGCTTCATCGTGCCAACAGGCATTGCCACCGACGACAGCACCAAGGCGTACTTTGGCCACATCGCAGTCGAAACAGCTGGTCATGCTACGCGATATCGAAAACCAGGACAGACTCTGTTCACCGTGGACAGCTCATGATTCTGCCTGCTCTCACCCTAGGGTGCTTCCGAACAGGCCGAGTGTCTGCTTTGCCACCGGGTCAGCCAGCTGGCCGATGAACGCCAGACGGTTCACGCTGACGCAGGAAGACTTCCGGCTGATCTTCTTGTGACCTGCGGTGTTTCGCGGCAAACGCGATGCCGAACGACCAAGAAGCTCTATCGGGCGGCACCAGTTCTGATATACAGAAGCGAACGCGAACTAACAGCGCTAATGCAGGAAGTACCTGCGGAAAACCCCTGAGGGTATCACATTCTCTCAGGGACTCTTCAACCATGATCAGCGCAAGCCACCTGTTCAAGGACGAAGAATCTCCAATCGCTTACCCTATACGAGGCAAAGCCTAATCTCATTTTCGATCACCGCTGGGCCCGCTTACACAACCGACAACACTGGCACCGTAGCGGTCGGGATGTGACCCTGCAGGAAAAACAGGATGCGTCCTTCAGCATCACTCCCCGGTACTGGGTGCCGCCCGACGAGGTCTGGCTGCGACTGGCGGACCTGCCGGACGGGACGATGCGCGCCCTCAAGGCGGACGATGGACGCCACCGTGCGCACGTCCGCAAAAGTGCTGTTTGGGCGACCCGACGCTCTGCGTGAGGAGGCCCCGAGCAACGCAGCACTGGCCGCCTGGGAAGCTTTGTTGACCTGCACAGCACGCCAAGGATATCGACCCGAGGCTGGGGAGTCAAACCGCTCAAAGAACGCAGGCAGCCGCTGGACGAGGTCTCTGCCGTACAGCAACTGCTGCGCCTAGCCGAGAGCCAGTAACGCCATGCCACCCGCAGGTAGATGCGAAAGCGCACAACGACTGGCGGAGCGCTGGCTGAGAAAGCTGCCCTAAATGGTTGATGGGGTGGCGAGATATCTGCCGGGCAGCGGATGAACGGACGGTGATTGCTTCGGTTGTTCCTCGAGTGGGCGTCGGCAGCAAATGCCGTTGATGTTGTTCGGTTCAGGCGAAGGCCTAACCTCTCGGCGTATCTTCCAAACCTTTCAGCGCTGACTGATTTTGCGCAGGCACAAAACGGGGGAACCTATGAACTACTTCATATACCAAACGCTTCCATCGCCTCCGGGCCATTACCGACGACCTTTCGATTTCATCATCCTCATGTTCTTGAGACGACTTCACCGCCTAGGCTTGTACTGGGCCGAAACCTGATCAGTCAATGGAAGTTGGACGAGCGCAACGGCGGAAGCGGACACCCCAGGCCATCCGCCGATCCCCGGTTTCCCTTCCCACTCGACCAGGAACGACGCGTGTACTGCGCGCCGAACTCGACATATTACGCCCGCCTCTATGGTCTGGACGCAACGAGCTGCGCGCATCCTGGACCCGGAGAGACGTGATGGGCAACGACTACTCAGCGAAACCTTCGCGTGCTGAAAGACAGGAAATCCGGGAGTATAGAATGCCCACCCAAAGGCTGGTGCTGGAGGCCTGGGACAGACGCGCCTGACAGACGCATACCATGAACAAACCCTGATTGCCCATCGTAGCCGAACAACAGGTTCGACATGGCCACCCGGCAGGAAACGGGCAGCATCACGCTGACCACGGCGACGATGAAACCCGGGCCGTCATAAGCCCGTGGCTTACGGGGATAGGGGTCATCATTCAGTCGCCATACCCCCAACCTGGTGGCAGAACTTGCCCGCAGCGTACCTCCCTGGCCATCCAGAAACGACCAGTTCCATCTGGCAGATCTGGAGCAACTGGCGGCATTTTACGAAGAACGACCAGCTCTCAATGGCATTCCGTAAACAGCGAGGGCGGCCATGCGTGGCCATTCTTCAACTTCCGATGCATCCCGGCCCCCAACGAACGCCCCCAGACAGTAACAGCCAATCACCGCTTTCCGCAGAAACGGAGATCGAGCGCATCCGTCGAACAATTGGCCAGAACATCATCATAAGCACTCACGGAATACTGGCGAGGCGCCTGCGCTGTCCACTGGAATCACGCTGCCAGGACTGCGCTCAGTCGTGCCAAAGCCTTGGGCGGAATGCACCCGCGACGCGGAGCGACTGGATGTATTCAATGGTTTTCTGCTGGTGGCCAATCTCGATTCTGTTCGACCGTTTTCTGGTCAGCATCGATGATCAAGGGCAAGCTGATGGTCAGTCACGATTGTCTGCCGTAGAAATGCAAAAACTTGGACTGACCGGGGGCATGGCTGCGCTGGGTGAAAAACAACACCTTCCATACCTTCACTGGCATCGCAATCGGTTTTATACTGGCAACAAGTAATCACGATGTGGCGCCATAATTCGCACCTCGATATGATTTACACCAAGGCCTGGAAAAGCTATCAGGAACAGCTTGACCTACTCGTATCCAGAGGTTTTGCTTGTGACTGACCCCATGCCTTGCAGCATCTGGAAGGTGGTTATTACCGGCTGGTGGGTACTGGTGTGCATTCCGTGAAAAAGTGCTGTGGCGTGCCCACTCGACAACAACCTCAGGAAACCCAGTAAGGTCACTGAAACACGTATTACCTGGACAGCTTCATCACGGGGCATCCTTTCATGATGCGGTTGCCCTGTACATCTTTGACAGAAGCTCCGAATGCTGGTGATGGACGCGATGGAGCGCATTGAGATTCACTGCGTGTCGATATTTCCCCGCCCACGCTCAGCGAGCTTGATCCGTTTGCGTACCTGAAGCCAGAGCTGCTTCACGAAGACTTCAGCATCAAGCTCGACAGTACCGAGGTTGCGAGGCACCATGCACTGGCTGGGCAAGCATGCCCAACTGATTAGCCGCTCAAAGAACATTTCATCGACCACAACAAAAGAAAAGGTATGGCCTGCCGATCGCCATATGGGTTGCCTGCAGTATGGGACTTCGGTACGCTGTCAAGCTTTTGGCGGCATGCGTGAACGTGACCAGGACGCCATTGCACATACGGCATCGGCAATGGGCGGTATTCGCAAGCTGGCTCAGGAGCCTCAACCATTTTGCGCAACATCTGTGCCCACCACTGGGGCGCCTGTGGAAATCGCAATATCGTATAGCCGGGCTTCCCAATAAAAGGGCTCTGCTGGACCAAAAAGCTCACCTGTCAACGTCAGCCGGTGGAAAGGCCACCAAAGCAGCACCTCGGCGATCCTCCGTGGGTCAAGACGCCGAATCGGACACACACGCCGAGCACGTTGCTACTGTTTTGTTAATTATTGTCAGCACTTGTTGGCAGCGATCTGTCCCAACTCCAGCTGGCCAGACCGCACGAAAGCGCATCTGGACGCCTTCCCTCCACTGGATCCGTCGGGCTGAACCTAAGAGCATGGGTGACCGGACGACTGGCGAGAGCCATTTGGAGATGGGCAAAGAAACCCCTCAGCGTGAACAGTACAACCCTAGTTCACGAGAGGGCCGTGTTGAGTAAGGTTAGCCTACTTTTGCAAGTCAATGCTAACGTTCTGCCGCATCCTGCATTCCCCCGCAGGGGGTATCAGATACCAGCGCCCCCCTGAATCCATAGTCCCTGCCCTTATGAACTCGGCTGATGCTTCTCTTCTGCCACCGGCCTCGCCAGCCACATCACCTTATGAAGATGAGCACCCGCAGCTGAAACCCTGATCCTGCGCCAGAACCGTACAGCCTGCGCTGGGACAACGGCATCGATCAGCCCTGAGTACGCTGAACGGGCACGCATTCGCCAGTTCGTGCAGACGGCGGGGCTTTCTAGGACAACATCACCAACACGCTGGACAAACTGGGCCCTGCGCGACGGCCGTCCGTCAACGCCGCCCGGCTGTTCTTTGCCGATGAACCCATCGAGCTTCGCCATGCCGTGTTCGCCACCCAGACCAGCGCAACCATTCCTCGACCGCCACGACTTCACGGCACTGCTGGAACTGATCAATGAGGCCCAGAAGTTTCGTCCTGAAGAACATCCACATCGGCATGCGACTGGATGGCATGCGCCGGGTCGATGTCCCCGAAGTACCGTCCCGGCACTGCGGGAAGCCATCATCAACGCCTTCTGCCACCGCGACTGGCGCGACCCGGACTATGTACACGGGTCGCCGTTTATCGTGACCGGGTCGAATCCGCAACCCCGGCGAACTGTACGGAACCTGACGCTGGAAGAACTCCGTCGGGGCGGCGTATCACGCCGCGCAACCCACTGATTGCCGACCTGCTGCGCCGTATCCATCTGGTGGAAGCCTCGGGGCCGTGGCGTGCCGCTGATCCTTGCAGACGCTCGATGTCACTTTCCGGGGAGGTGGCCGGGCTTTTTCATCATCTTTGCACGGCCGTCGGCCCCGGCATGCCAGGGGCGAGCGCCCCTCGAAAAGCTACCCGAGACTGCACCCAGAACAGCAGGTCCGGCGGCGCCGAAGACGGGAGAAACCCTGCTTCAGATACTTCGGCAACAGCCACACCTGAGTACAAGCGAGCTGGCCAGATGACCGGATTGAGCCGGGGATGGCATCAAGTACAACATCAACCAGCTCAAACGACCGGCAAGCTGGTTCGCCATGGCCCTGCCAAAGGCGGCTACTGGAAGTCACGGACAAATCTGGCGACGGTAGCCCAGCGCTGCCCTTTACTACGGTGTCTCATGGAAAGCGAGGCTGGTAAAGGGATGCGGCCAACGTTGATTTATATGTTTTCTTTACCCTGAATCCAGTCAGGCTTCGGTAAAGCCCCCACGGAGCACTCCTCGCGCCTTGCAGGAGACGCCAGACGCTTTCGACGTGCCGTATGGCCAGGGCACATCTGGAACAGCAAAAGAACCCTCGGCGTCCGCTTCACGGAGCAGGCGGACAGGGAGGGAGCCGTGTTGAAGGGATTATGGGTCATCTTCAGCATCATCGGCAGCCTGTCGCACTACGTAAAATCTCCTCCATTCATACCGCTGGAGGGAGAACCACGTGAACGCACAGGAACGCATCATCCGTTACTGGCATGCCGTCGAGCTGCTGCAACCGTCCCAGCTCAAAGCCCGAGGACAGTGCCGGCCGTTCACCAAAGGACGAATTCGTCCATGATATTCAATCCAGTAACGAGCCATTCCCCTGGGAACCGGGCAGCGAGGCCAGCCGGCAGCCTTGCGCCGATGAGATGAGACAAACGTGCCGGAAAGCCCAAAAGTCTACACTGGTTCCACACGCTCTACGTTCAGATCTTCCCGACAAAGACCATCACCGATGCACTGGACAGGGCATTCGGCGCCGACCAAGGCTATCGCGACCCCGCAGAACGGGAATATTCAGCGCTGTATGCCGCCGAATTCACCCATGACGGCTCAGCTCGTCGGGCAGCTGCACCCTGTCCAGCGAAGCCTGGTTCCTCGGACGACTGACCGGTGGCGGTGACTGGTCGAGTTTCAGCGAGACCAGAGCTTCCATCAGGCAGCAGGCCGAAGCCCGCCTGACTGGGTCGGTCAACCGGCAAGCCCTGGACGAACTCACGACATTCGTCATCCAGCAGTGTGGGCTGCAGACTGTGTTGTCCAACCCGGAAAAAGCCGTGCTGCGCTCCTGTAGCCGGCCCGTTGAAGTCAAGGGACAACAGCACGACACAATCAGCGACACAGCAGTCAGGGTCATCCTGCAAAGGCAGCCCCCATCCAGGCCCTCTGCCCACGTTGTGCAGACACGTCCAAAAGGGAGGCACGGCGACGGAGAATCTATAACAGCCCCAACCCCGCCAAAGCGATCTCCCCCTCAGCAGCTTTCTGCTGGACGATCTGATCCAGGTTGCGAAGCGGTTGCCACCAGCAATACCAGCAGGCCCTGTCACAATATCTGGATCGAACGCGAGCATCACCCGCCACACCATCGGCAGCGCAGCGGAACTGGAAAGCGCCATTGTCGACCATCTCCTTCCCCACAAGCACCCCACCGGCTGCTGGCCTGCCGAGGAGCATCGCGGACTGGTGCACGCGCAGCAACTGGCCATCAATTTCATTCTGGAGCAGCTGGGGAAGGGCCGGTATTCTGGGTATCCAATGGCCCCCAGGAACCGGCAAGAACTACCCTACTGAGGGATCTGGTGGCCCGCCATCGTCACGCAGCGAGCCGATGCCCTGGCGCAACTCCCGCGCGCCTCGGATGCATTCAGAAAAACGCGAAAAGAAACCGGCAATGCCAGTGGCAGAAACAAAACGCCACCCCTGCAGCCTGACCTGTTTCCGGTTGCGAGATCATCGTTGCCTCCTCCAACAATGGCGCTGTCGAGAGACATCACCGGGGAGCTTCCACAACGCAGCAAGATCGATGGCGGCTGGCTGCCGAAAAGCCGGTATTTCCGGCGAACTGGGAACACTGACCTCCGGCGCCCCCTCATGGGCCTTGATCTCTGCCGCGCTGGGCAGCAAGTCACGACGAAGCAAGTTCATCGATCACTATTTCTTTGGCAACCGCACCGGGGAAGAGCTGGTAGCGATCGCGAAACTGCAATATCCGCATGGGCTGCAAGGCTGGCTGGTGGGCACGCAAACCAGTACAAATCCATGTCCAATGCGTCGACAGTCAGCAGCAGCGCGGCAGCGAGCGGTGGAATCCTACAACGAAGCCAAGGCAGCCGAATCGTCCATCCGCCACGGTGTGGATGCATTTCTCCTGAAAATCCAGCATGTCAGTCACAGCGCAACCAGAGCTTCCTGTGCTGCTCTCGACGCTGCAGACGCTGGAAAACAGCCTCCTGACCCCATTGCCGTATTGGAGGGATGCGACTCCGGTCTGCTTGCTGCTCAAAGCGGCAAAAAGCATGTGCGGCGGGTGCTGCAGCACCAGACACGCAAGCCCGGCCTCTGGCGAACCTCGCCACACTCTGGAGCGCCAGCCGCGCTGGCAAAGCAGCAGGCATCTCTGCAGGCCACCAGCTCAGGGCCGAACGGGCCGATGGCACAATAACGCTCCTTCAGCACCATCAGAACCAGACGGCCACCGATGTGCAGAACGCCATCCGGGATGCCACGCAGGCTGCAGGCCCAGCATATCGTTTCGTGGCTGCAGACGGGACACCACCACCGGAGACCGGCAGAATGAACTGCACGAGCCATGGCCCCCTACCCACTGCGCGACAGGCCCGTGCTCGTGTCTTCCTGGAGGCGCTGCGGCTGCACGAACGCTTCCTGGCGCTCGAAGCCACGTATCCGTGCCAGCCTGGATCTGGCCAATGCCTGATCCGGGGCCGATCCTTTCAGCGGCTATTCCCGAGACGCCATCCGCTCGCCTGGGCATCCCTGTTCATGGTGGTACCGGTACTCAACAGCACCTTTGCCTCCTTCGACCGCTCCTTTGGATCGCTTGGTTTGCGAGGAAATCGGCTGGCTATTGGTCGACGAAGCCGGACGAGGCCACTCCACAGGCGGCCGTGGGTGCCCTCTGGCGCGCCCGCCGTGCCGTGTTCGTGGGCGACCACTGCAGCTCAAACCCATCATGACCAGTATCAGATGCGGCACTGGAGCACTATGCGTACCGCACAGGGGTCGACAATCGTTGGTTGCCCTAACCGCCACTCAGCGAACACTGGCGAGACCCGGGCCACGCCATCGGGACGCACAACCGGCCCGATGACCACCAGTCCTGGGTGGGTCTGCCGCTGGTGGTACACCGTCGCTGCGACAGGCCAATGTTTGAGCTGGCCAACCGCATTGCCTACGACGGCAACACGGGTCTACAGCACCCATTGCCCCAGACCGGATCGTGACGCCAGCCCACCTTCCCACCGGGTGGTTTGCATGCCACGGGGAACATCGCAGGGGCAACTGGGTAGCGGAAGGGCAGAATGCTGCAGGCCCTGCTGGCGGCACTGCGCAGCGACGGTGTCGCACCCGGCGATATCGCCATCGTCACCCCGTTCCGCGGCGTCCTCAAGAAAAATTCCCGCCCTCGTCACCCCTATCGGGGACGAGGGCAAAAGCTAAGGAAAAATCAACTGCGGCACAATCCATACCATGCAGGCAAGGAGGCTCCCGTGGTGATCATGGTACTGGGCGGCAACACCGCCTCTCCGGGGCGCCCGCGACTGGGCTGTGTCGGAACAACCTGCTGAACGTAGCCGCCACCCGCGCCAGACGGCGTTTCTATGTGATTGGCGATCGCAACGACTGGCAGCGCCGTGCGCTCTTCTGCGTGTCAGCGGACCTTCTGCCGGCACTGGATCTCCACGCCGAAGATATCGGCGGAACACTCCATCGAAGGCGCTGGCCTCGCGGGACCGGGCGTGCCACTGGACGGTACCGTTCTGCCGACGAAGTCTGGATGGCCTGCGTGCCCTGCGCGACGAGGAACGCACGCGCCGAACTGCGGCAAGAAAGGCGTGAAATAACGCTTCGTTCACCTCACTTTGCGGGGAAACTGGGCGCGGATCTGCCCTACCTGCAAGCACAGCAGACCCGCGCAATCAGGCTGCACCCCACCACCAGCCCAGCCTCCAGCCCGGGCCCATGCCGCAAGGCATCCCCGTCTTTCTGCAGCGGGTCATCACTGCGCAAAACTACAAAAGCATCGGCCACTGCGATGTCCGCCTCCATCCCTGACCTGGCTGGTCGGCGGCAATGGTGCCGGCAAGAGCAACTTTCTGGACGCGCTCAGCTGGTCAGCGATGCCCTCAACGGCTCACTGGACAATGCACTGAACGAGGCGCGGCGGGATCAACGAAAGTCCGGCACGCCGCTCCCGCAACCCCACCACTTCGGCATCCGGCTGGAATTCCACCTGCCGGATGGCGGGAGAGCTACTTCGCATTCGGATCGGCGCCTGAAAAACGGCGGATACGAAGTACAGAACGAGAATGCATCATCGACATCGGCCGGGGCCAACCTACCGAGTCGAACAGGGAACCCTGAAGCACAGCAGCGAGCCCACCTTCCCGCCATCACCTCAGACCGTCTGGCCTGGTCGCTGTTTCAACGTACAGCCGCCATTTCGTCCGGTGTTCGACGCACTGGCCTCCATGCGCTTCTACAGCCTCAACGTTGATGCGTGACCTGCAAACCCCACGGGACGGAAACTCCTCAAGAAGAGGCGAGGACATTGCCAGTGTCACGGGTCACCTGCAGCGTGTCGGTGATGGACAACTGGATGCCATCCGGGGTATCTGCGCATTGCGAGTGCCGATGATTCACGGTGTTCCAGCGCAAAGCGAATCAGCAACAAACGAGACCACGGAATTCCGGCAGGACGTGGAGACAACACGCCGTGGCGTTTCGAAGCCAGAACATGTCCGATGGCACCTGCGCGCGCTCGGCGTGTGACCGCCCTCTTCCAGAGCAGCGCGGGACTTCGCCCCCTCTCTGGTGAGGTATTGAAGAGCCCGAGACCGCACTGCACCCAGCTGCCAGCGCAGCGCTGCGTGAGCGCTGACCCGTGCCTCAAGCAAAGCCAGATCATGTGAGCCAGCAGCCCCGACCTGCTGGACGACACCAGCGTCACCGGCCGACACCGTTCTTGCCGTGAGTGGCCGACCAGCAACATACACATTGCCTCGCTGGATGAAAGCCTCCCGGGACAGCGTCAGAAACACCTGTTTTCTGCCGGAGAACTGCTGCGGCTCGACCAGCTGCAGCCCGACCGAGATGAACTGGAACATCAGAACAGGCATCAGGCCTCCTTGTTCAATGAACTTCCTTCATGACGGCGAGAGTCTCATTCATGAAAATCGCTGCCTGATTGTCGAAGGCCATGGCGAGATCGCTCTCTGCCCATCCTGCTGCGCCGGATCGCCCAATGGCGCACACCCGCGCGATATTCCGGTGCTGCCCATTCTCGTCAGCGCAACCAGTTCCTCAACAGGAACAGGGAGTTCCACCGCTACCTGCAGCTGGCTGCCGGCAGGCAGGAGATGAGGGATGCGTACTCATCACTGCTGGACGCGAGACGATGACTGCCTGCCCAACTCGGCACCACCATCCTGCATCGGGCGCAGGACCATATTCCGCACCGGCATGTCTCCGTCGTGCTGGCCAACCGAATACGAAGCCTGGGTTCATCGCCGCCGCCGCATCCTCGATGGCGAAGAGTTTGCGCGACCATCCGACCATGATGCCGACCCCGAGTCGCCGCGCAGTGCCAAAAGACTGGATGGGAAGCAGAATGCCGAGGATACGGTGAAACAACCGAGCAGCCTGCATTCTCTGCACGTTTCGATCTGCAGCTGGCCCGACCGCAGCGCTCGTTCCGCAAACTGTGCAGCGAGTGGGACAGGATGGGACCGATGTGCCGCCCAGCAGCGGTCATCCATGAAACACGACCGGGCACCGCAGGATATGACACGCCCCTGCTCACGGACATGTAACCCTTCTGGCCATCCGCCACCCAGGTGAGGCGAGACTATCATCGGGGTCTGGCGATGGACATCTCGAGAAGAGCGCCCTGACGGGGGCAGCCACATGCGCGCCCCCAAGGGAGACATCATGGCCGCCCACACCATAACCATCCGCTACTGCCCTCTACAACTGGATGCTCCGCGCCGGCTGGATGGCGCAGGAACTGCTCTCCACCTTTGGCACCGATCTGGCGGTGGCATCACGCTGATCCCCGACACCAGGCGTCTTCCAGATCATTGCAACGGCGTGCCCATCTGGGACTGCAAGACACGACGGCGGCTTTCCCCGATGCCAAGGTGCTGAAACAGCGGGTCCGTGACCAGATAGACCCAACCCGAAACCTGGGCCATCGACCGGCGCGCGCCTCAGCATCCGCCGGGCCGGTCACGCCAGCAAGTCCGCTGCCCCCAGACAGCCAGCCCGGCCTTCGCCGACCGTAGCCATCGAAGCTGACCGGGGACGCGGTCGCGGCAGGTTCCGCCCATGCCGGCAACACCCACATCAACGCCCACCCACAGCGGCACCTCCCGCAGCGGCACCTCACATCAACGCCTCTTGCAACGGCGCTTCCGGCCGGCAGCTCCCGTGCCAGCCAGGCACCTGTCAACTGGGCAGACACCAGCCACCGCCTGACCAGCCACACCGATGCCGACGCCTGCTATGCCGGCAGCTCCCTCAATAGCAGACCGGAACAGCCCGCCTCTCGCCGGTAACTACGCCCGCAGGACGCCGGAGAGCAGATGAGCCCTGCAGGAACTGCTCGAAGAGCTTCGACAGAGGCCCTCGCCGGACGCCCCGATGAGGCCAGGCGAATCCGTGCACGGCCGGCGTTACCCTGCACTGGCACGAGACCACCCCTGCGGATGGCGTCTTGCCGGCACGCGCCAGACCACACGACCAGGGGCCAGCACAGGAGATGAACAGGCCCCCTGACACGCTCAGCCCCTGGCACATTCTAGAATCCCCCATGATCACCCCCGCGCCCGGTCCTTGCCCTCCACACCACTGGGACACCATCGAGGTGCTGGCACGCCTGCCTGTCACGTGTTTCCCATCTTCACGACCGAACAGGTGCGTGCCTGCGTCCGAGCAACCCAGGCTGAACGCCGAGCATGGCAGGGGTGCCCTTCTGCGCCAGATGGTCAACAGTATGTTTGCTGCAAACCGTGCCGCGCAGCTTGGGTCTGCAACTCGATCCGCATGTCCTACCTTCGTGCGTGGCCTGACCCGCGAGCACGAGCTGGGCTGACCGCCGTCACCTGCAGGCGTGTCGCCGCCATCCGCGATGCCACGGAACACTGGCCGAGGGCATCGTCGGCGCGACATCGACCGCGTGCGCTGACATCAGCCAGCTGGCCGAGCTGTTCACGGCAGATCGGCTGCAGCTGGGCTCAGGACCGGCATGCCATTCGAGGAGCTGGCCGAAAATGCCCGCAGTGCCGACGCCCCGACATGCCCGGCCAGCAGCGCACCAGCGCGTCCTGCGGCGCCGACCAGTATGTCGAACCCATGTGACAGCATGATGGACACGGGGCGGGCAGTTTCTACCAGCATCTGGAGCGCCGAGCGCACGCTGGACCAGGCGCTGGAGCAGTTCACCATCGGGCGCAGCCTGTGCATTCGCACCGGCTGCGGTTGCGGCGGGTGTCCTATCAGGCCAGAGCTGCGCCGGTTCAGGGCGGATCGTGCTGCGGTGCGCAGACATCCTGCTGCCGCTGCGCAGCGGGCGCTACCTACACCTCACTCGGTGCCATCGCCTCCCTGCGCAATCGGTACGCAAGAGGGCTGCACCGGGTGCTTTCCCGTCCGGCCAGAGACAGCCGCTTGCCGGTCTGGCGCAATGGCCGCAGCCTGAAAATCCGAGGCCGGGAGACGAAGTGCGCGCGACATCATGGCGGCAGCCCGGCACTACCGGCCGCAGGCGGTTGCCTCCGCAGGACCTGCCTGCTTCGAAAGCGGTACCCCTGCCCGACGTGGTGGACGAGGCCGCGCTGCATCCTGGCCGCCAGCCTGCCCGTGACGGACCTGCTGGCACTGGCTGAAGGCCAGCTACGACCACTGCAGGATGCCACGCTGATGCGGCTGTTTCATGACCTGCAGCGCGGTGACGTGCCGGCGAGACCACGCATGCCACGCACCGCAGCAGCTCGACCTGCACTGCCATCCGTGTGCTGCATCGCCCCCATGAAGCCGTGGCCATTGCGCCATCATCGAAACCATGAACGGATCCGCATCTTCTCCCCGGCCTCCGCGCTGGGGCCACTCGCCTCGCTGGACGCGCTGTTCCGGCTCTTTCTGGCGGGCCGGCACCTGAACCGCAGTGGCCGATCCGGCGCTGTGACCCGAGCTGGAAAAGGCACGAGGCCGATTACACGCTGCTGTTCTCGTCGCTGGGCCACGCGCTGCGCTGGATCACCGGGGATTTGCGTGGTTCCACACGCCGTCGGCCAGTGCCCCCATCAACCGGATCAGCCGCAGCTGGCTCTGCTGTCTCATGGTCATTTTTCGATACGCAGGCCAGTCGGGGCGACACTGCAGCGGTTGCCGACTGGCTGGTCACGCGCGAGCTGCTGGCCGAGACGCACAAGCAGCATCAGGACATGCTGGAGGCCGAGGGCTGGACACCGAAGGGCTGCAGGAGCTCTCGACCGGGCCCGCTGGTCTGGGTTTTGCGCAGCGTGATGGCGCCGGCTGGCGGCTGCTGCCGGCGGTGTGTCGCTACACTGGACCATTTTTCAGGCGCTGGCCGCCGACGAGACGCGACACCACAGACGCCGGGTTCGGTCCGTCCAGCAACGCCCCTGATACCGACACCGGAGGCTCCTGATGCAATACGGTTTCCAGCGTCTGGTGCTGCTCAGCAGTGCCGTCTATTCCCGCCGAGCTGCCGCTCGATGGTTCGTGTCGCTGGTGGCGCACAGCACGGTAAAGACCAGCCTCATCAATGCGCTGCAGTATCTGCTGATCATCGACCGGCGGGTGATGAATTCGGCGCGCACGATGCCGACAAGAGCCGGCGTTTCTATTTCCGCACAACAGCGCCTACATCCTGCTGGAGGTCACGCTGCCCGAAACCAGCACCGTGGTGCTCGGCTGCGTGGGCAGGCGTGGTTCGATTACGAGTATTTTGCCTATGCAGGGGGCCGCTGAATGGACGAATACCGGCTGCCCGGTGGCGACACGGGTGGCCCAGCCGCAGCTGGCAGCCCATCTGTGCACGACAGCGGTGGTCAGCTATTCGGGCGGCAGATTTGCCGCAGCATGATCTACAGCGGTCGCAACCCGCAGGACCATGTCGCGGACCTGTGCGTGTTCCGGCTGGAACATGCCAGTGATGCAACCAGCTTCCAGCGGGTGCTGACGCACCACTGAAGCTCGACCGTCTCACCTCGGCCGATGTCGAAAAACCTGCGGGAATATTCCGGCGCGATCTGCGATGCGGGGCATCGATTTCCAGAGCCGAGTGGGACCGTGCCTTTGCCGACCTGAATGGCGAATGGAGCCAGTATCGTGCGGCCGTTGCCCGAGCGTTGCTGGAAACACTGGAACGAAACACGAGGCGCGACTGAGTGCGCGGCCGGCTGCTGTGCGTGAAGCCGCTGATCGACGACGCCCTCGCCCACTGGCAGCAGCTACGACCGCGCAGAGACGGCACGGGAGCTGGGCAGCACGACGCGATGAAAACGCCTGCGGGACGAGGGACATCCAGCTGGCCCGCCGGCAGAGCTGGCCGAGCAGGAAGAAAAGCAGCTGCGCCAGCGAGCCGACCAGCCGCGGCGCTGCAGCGCTCGCTGCCCTCATTCCGGAACGGCAGCTGCTGGACCAGCAGCGCGCGCGCTGCAAGCAGGACATCGATGCCATCGTCGTGCGCATCGGTCAGGCGCAAAGCCGCAAGCCGGCCGCCATAGAGCGCGAAATCCAGCGCCTGCAACGGGAACTGGCCCAGCTGGACGGGAAATCCGCACGCAGGCAGCAACCTCTACGCAGCTGGCCAGCCAGCTCGCGCCGAACAATGACCGTCCTCAACAGGACACTGGCCGCTCCGCTCACCCTGGGCGCAGATGATTTCACGCTGGATGCAGCGGCGCTGGCTGCAGCACTGGCCTCGCAGCCCTCCGGCCTGCCGGGGCTGAGCCTCAATCTGGACGCACTGACGGCCCAGCACGAACAGCGCAGCCTGGCCGAGCTCACCACCCTGCAGCAGGGTGCAGGCACAGCTGAAACAGCTGCACGAACAGCTCGACACGGCCCGCACGCTGGAAACGGTCAAAGCCAGCGTCAGGCCCTGGATGCCTGGCTAAGCAGCTCGATGAGGACATCCGCGCACGGGCCGAGATGCAGACCTGCAGACCGCCGAACCGGCACGCCAGCGGCGGCGGCGGCGGAGCTGCAGCAGGATCGCACGCTGCAGGAGCAGCGCGGCGCATCGAGCAGCGCCGCAACCAGCGGCAGGGATGCAGCCGCCCCATACTGGCTGCCCGAACTGCCCCACCACTGGCTGGCCAGCCGGACCGGCCTGGACCAGCTGGCCGACCACCTGCAGCACTATCTGGCCGACTGCGGCGGCTACCGGAACTGGACGAGACAGATTCGCCGGCTGCTCATCGACCCTGAACACCGGCGGTCTGACCAAAGTACCACCTGAGCGAAAATCCGGAAAGCAGGTGAGGCCGCCTCATCACTTTTGCGCATCACCTGCCGCGGGGATTCGAGGCCCTGGAAGAAATCGCTCGGCCGTGGTCAATGTGGCGGCCAGCCTGCGCGAACTGCGCGATGGGCTCAATGCAGCTTCAAGGCCGGATGCGCGAATTCAACCGCGAGATCGGTGGCCGCCGCCTGTCCGACCTGAGCGTGTTCTAAAATCGAGCGAAGACAACACCCCGCTGGTCGGGCCATCGAACTGCTGATCAACTTCCGCGGCACGGTGGACAGCGGCGAAACCTTCGATCTGTTCAACCAGCAGAGGCGTGCTGGATGACGACAACTCGACCGCGCCAAGACCCTGCTGATCCCGAAAAGGCAACGCCCGCCAGGGGCTGCGAAATGTGGCCGACCTGTTCGAGCTGCGTTTCTGGGTGGGCAAGGAGGGCGGACGGCCGAAACGCTCAGTCAGTCTGGACAGCGCCGCCTCCAACGGCACCGTGCTGATGGCCAGCTCATCACTGGCCTGGCCATGCTGCATCTGATGCAGGACCAGCGCCGTCCATTCAGGGCATCTGCTATCTGGACGAGGCACTGGCACTGGATGCCGCAACCAGCGCAGCCTGATCGACACGGCCGCCGATTTCGGCTTTTCGCTGATCTTTTGCCTCACCGGCGCCACTCAGTCACCGCCCGCTACGTGCCCATCAACATCGGCAGGCTGTGCGATCAACCCTGCCTGAGACTGGCGGATCATCGAGCCGCTGGAAGAAGCGAGCAAACACGAAAACGCATTGCGAACCGCCCTGCTCCGACTCAACGGCCCAGAATCCACTGCCCGTCAGCGCATTCACCCCAGCCCAGCGCCGGGCACTGGAACAGTTCGGCCAGCAGACGGGCGCCGTGCAGTTCTGGCAGTGCAGCGGCGGCAGTTACCGCATCAACAACCCCGCCGTCTTCGCACTGCATCTGCGCACCCCTGTCACCAGAGGCCTTTGTCAGCCCCTGTCAGGCGTCCCAAGACGAAGAACCCGCCTCCCATGATGCAGAACCCAGCTTCCCCATGGGCTGATCTCCCTTCCGTGCCCACAGCATCAGCCACCGCCGCGACAGCAAAGGCCGGCCCGGCATGCACCACGACGCTGGCTATGTGTCCTGCTGAAGGCGGCCTTCCCCCGTCGGAACAGCGTCTGCCTCCTTCTTCAGAGGGCAACCGGAAAGTGGTTCTGACTCACCCGGGGGTGCCAGCCACATCGCCATGACGGTGCCGGACAGCGTCCCAGCCGGACAGGGCACGTAAACGCCCCCTCGACTGGCATGCCCCACCAGAAACCTGCACCTGCCCTGGCAGCACACACCCCGCGACTTCGGGGCAGCCTGCCTGCGCATCACCCCGGACGACGACTGGCATGACCGCCCCCTCTGGCTCATCGAGAACCAGGCGCTCTTCGACCGCACCGACTGGCTGCCCCAGGGGCCTGCCGTCACGCTGCTCTACTACAACAGCCAGCTCTCCAGACCTGCTGGTCCGCTGGCTAGCAGCTTACGCCCACGGGGCAGCCGGCTGATCACTTCCCCGACTACGATGGCATCGGGCTGGCCAACTTTGCCCGCCCTCCGCGCAGCTGGGCGATGCCTGCCACTACGGCTGATGCCCGGCTGGGCAGACGCCTGCAGCGCTATGGCAGCCATGCACTGTGGCTCAGGACGCTGGACCCATTTCTGCGTGTCGGCCCGACCTGCCCGGCCATCTGGCCCCCTGCTCACGCAGATGGAGCTGAATGGCCTCGCTCTCGAGCAGGAGGTTGTGCTGGCTGGCAACGCCATGAAAAGACACCCCACCCAGCCCCGCCCGCCGGCTGTGCTGCGACTGGCTGGCCAGCCTGAAGACCCATCACCACGCCCGGCAGCGCGCGCCTGCTGGCCGTCAATCGGGAGCTGATCGGCCTGCACTGGCAGATCGGCCGGGACTATCCTGCAACGCCAGGCCGAGTAGGGTGGGGCACGAGGTCATCGACCGTGTCACAGGGATCTGCGCATGGCCTTCCCGGAGATGAAGGGTTTTCGCCGCGCAATCTCAAATACATGCGTGCATTTGCCGAGTCGTGGCCCGGAGCCCGAATTTGTGCGCAGCTTGCTGCTGGTGCCCTGAGGGACACAGGTCATGCTGGACAAGCTCGATACACGTTCCCGCCGATGGTACGCCTCAAAGCCATCGAACAGCTCGAACGGGGCTGGGACATCCGGGGAGGGCGACGCAGGCAGGACCCGCCCGCCCCTCCGCCAGCCGCCCGCGCCCTTCGGCACGACATCCCCGGCCCGGTGACGCACCATGGCGCCGGCCCGTCAACCTCTGTCTGCACCGCCCGGAGACTCCGCCATGGGCACCACGCAGCCCGATTCCCCGTCCACCGCGCCCCGCCGGAGACCGTCGCCGCCCGCGCCCGCTGGCCCACGCATGGCCAGGCCAGCCTGACGACGCTGGCCCGCGCCCTGACGAGCGTGCGCAGCCTCTGGACGGGCTGTGCCTGAGCCGCGCCAGCGTCATCTGCCAACCACGCAGTCACACCGACTTCCTGCTGCTGGCGGGCTCACTGCCCCCGCGCTACGTGCCGTCACCCGCCCGTGGCCGGTGCCGAGCACTGGCTGGCCTCCCGCTGCGCCGCTTCATCATTAATGATGTGTTCAACGGCGTGCTGGTAGAGCGCAAGTCGCACGCCACCCCAGAGAGCAAGCAACTGCCCAGCCTGCAGCAAGGCCACTGCTCCGACCAACGGCAGCACGAAGAAACGGCCCACTCAGCCACAGACCCAACGTCAGCCCCCGAACATACAGCACGGCCTGCGCCGCTACGATGCACTCGCGCGGGGCCATTCGCTGATATCTTCCCACGAAGGCACGCGCAACCTTGGCGATGAACTGCTGCCGTTCAAGTCCGGCATCTACCACCTGGCCCGAGAGTGGCCCCAGGTGGAGTTCGTTCCGGTCTGGCTGGAGAACCTGCATCGGGTCATGCCCAAGGGGCATGTCATTCCTCTGCCACTGCTCTGTGCCGTCAACTTCGGTGCACCGGTTCTGCTTCAGACGGATGATGCCATGGACGCCAAGACGCTCTACCTGCAACGCTGCCGTGACGCACTGCAGGCCCTCAAACCCGTTCGAGACTGAATCGCGGGCCACCATACCCTGATGCTCAATGGACTCATCCTGGGCATGCTGCTTGTCGCCTCGCTCATCGGTTTCGTGCTGAAGTGGCGTGTTGGGTTCAGCGCCATGGGGTCATCGACAACCTCAATGCCCGCATCAGGCCTGGTGGGTCGCATGCCATTGTCATGGGCGGATCGCTCGCCATCGACGCCATCGAGTCATCCTGCTGTTCCTGGGCATCTCCTTCTTTGCGCTGCGCGAAATTTCCTCACGCTGGCCCCCACCGCACAGACCATTACGCGCTGCTGGCGTTTCTATCTCATCCTGCCGCTGCGGTATTACTTCATCAGTGTTGGCTGGTGCGGCTCTTCTGAGTCTTCATTCCGGTCTGCGGCTTCCTGCTGCGCCCATTCTGGCTACGCTGGGCAATGACACCCAGCAGTTCCTCACCCGCGCCTCGTCAGTGCAGTGGGGACTGATGATCGCCGTCTACTGCATCTCGTGCATTCCGGCGCTGATGGTGCTGGATATCCCGGCTATCAGCACGGCAACCTGCTGCTCATCGCTGGCTCATTCTGGTCGTGCAGAGTTCGACGTGCTGCAGTACGTCTGCGGCAGCTCTTTGGCAGGCGCAAGATCCGCCGGTGCTCTCGCCTCCCTCAAGACGGTCCGAAGCTGCGTGGGTGGTGTGCTGCTGGCCTCTGCTGGGCGCAGCGCTCTTCTGGATCACGCCCTTTGCCTGGTGGCAGGCCGCACTCATCGCCATCCTCGTCAACCTCATGGGCTTTGCGGGTGGCCTGGTGATGTCCGCCATCAAGCGTGACCGCGGCGTCAAGGACTGAGGTGCCATGATCGAAGGCCACGGCGGCATGCTCGACCGCCTGGATTCGCTGTGCTTCTCCGCGCCCATCTTCTTTCACGTGGTGCGCTATTTCTGGGTGTGAGGCGCGGCCGTTCCGCCCTCCACCTGGCGGCAGGACCGCGCCCTCGGCATCAGCCCAAGGCCCCGCTGCGCAGCAAGGCCAGCGCAGGCCCCTTCGAGCCAGGTGCTCGTACAGGATCTCGTCGCCATCACGATCGGCACGACGCCGCCCAGCATCTCGGCGCGCCGGCCCTCAGCGTGCCCAGCAGCCGGCCCAGCATCACGCCAAGCGTCACTCATCGTGGTGCACAGGCCGATCACCAGCGCCACCTGGCCGTGGGACGTCCACGAGGCCAGTGTCACGCCCACTGCCATCGCATCGATGCTGGTGGCACGCTGGTCAGCGGCATCGACAGCAGGCCAGCCGGCAGCGAACGCCCCGCCCGCAGACACTGCCATCGCACGCAGCTGTCCCCCGTGTCATGCGGTGCATCCGTCTGATCATCAGTCAGGCTCCAGAGCTGGAACGACTTCCAGACCAGTGAATGCCAGCCGCCAGCGGCGCGAAAAGCCCCCAGTGATCGATGCTGGCCAGCCGACAGCGCGAGGCTGCCGGTCAGCAACCAGCCAATCAGCGGCGTGGTGGCCTCCACCACCAAAGGATACGATGCCCAGTGCCTGGAACAGGCGGGGTCGGGACATGCACGCGCCTGGCCAACGCCGCCGCAAAAGCGTCGGTGGACATAGCCATGCCAAAGCGCAACAATGAAGGAGCACTCATGGAAAGGGATTGCCTGCAGCCGGCACGACACAACGCCGCGCGTCCGACCGATGCCCTGCGCGGCGTGTCGCTCGTCGGTCTCGCCAGGCCCGGTCAGATGGACGGCTGCCGGAAAAGTGCGGAACGGGCTGCCAACACGCAGCACGCGTGGCGTCAGCGCCTGTCCGGAAACATCCGGGCCGCTTCCGCCACAGCGTCGATGCAATGACGTGCCTTATAAAACACGTCCTATATGCCGACAGCCGAGTCTGTTGACGGGCGCTTCCATTGCTGCGACGCACTACTCCCAAAGAGGACGGGGGCATATTAACCCATAGCACGCCCGTTTCACCATTCTTTCCAAAGCGCCAGAATCAATGACTTGGCGGCTTCGCTCTAGTATCGCATTAAATAACAATAATCAATCTTGATTAACAAGCACTACCGATCAGTAATGCTGCCGTGCAAATACCTCGACTGCTCGATATTTTGCAAAATGCAAATCATTCCCTTTTGCAAGAATCTCCACGCACACCACCCGGTCCGGCACCCAGCGACGGATCGCCGCCGCCATGGCCATATGGTCGACCGCCTCCGAAACACGCCCCTGCGGCATCCCCGACGGCGCCGCTCCGCCTGCCTGCCCAGTGGGACCAGGGTCCTTCTCGCTGGCATGGATATGCCGCACCCAGGCCGCCCCTCGGCACGCGGCGCCTCGATGTCCTCGCCATTGGGCTGCACACTGCCGTGTCCAGCACGATGCCGGCCGGATGATTCAGCGCCCGGGCCATGCCAGGCTGGACGCCGTGTCGTCATGAAATTCGCGCCCATCGTGCGGATGCACGCCCTCCAGGCAGATCGTCACGCCCGCCTCGGCCGCCACCTCCGCCAGCCGCTCGAAGAACTCCAGTGCGCGCGCCCATGCCTCGGCATCGGTCAGCCCCGCCCGGTTGCGATTGGCCGGCGACCCGAACACCAGCCGCGTCGCGCCCAGCCAGCCCCCACAGCACACGCCGTCAGATACGCCAGCATCCGCTGTTGAACATCCGGCGGACCGAACAGGTTCAGCCCCTGCGTGCCATGCAGCAGCGACTGCATGCCGCCCTGATCTCGATGCCTGATCCGCCCACCAGTCGCGCACCCGGCGCACCTCGGCCTCACGCACCGCCGCCACATCCGCAAAAATACTGCTGGGCGCCACGTCAATGTCCACCCCCAGCCGCGCCAGCAACCCGGCCACCGCCTCGTCCCGGGACGGATCACGCCAGATTGGTCAGCCCAGCCTCATTCCCTTCTCCTCAGCGCCAGCGCAGCTTCCGATCAGCAGATCCCCGCAGCCGTCCCCAGATTCAGCCCCAACACCGCCAACATGATGGCCAAACCCGGCCACAACGCCTGCAAGCGGCGCCTCGAACAACACCGACTGCGCATCAGCCAGCATCCGCCCCAGGAGGGCTGCGGCGGCTGCGCAAGCCCAGGAACGGCGGTGCCGCCTCCGCCAGGATCGCCACCGCAAAGCGCACCGTGGCCTGCACCAGCAGAGCGGAAGGATGTTGGGCGGCACGTGCCGCCACGTGATCTGCCCACGGCCCCAGCCCGCAGGCCCGCCGCCATGCGCATACTCACGACCACACCCCGGCGGCGGCTGCGCGCGTGATGCGCGAAGGACGGAATGTTGTCAGATGCCTACCGCCACGATGGCGTTGCCCAGCCCGGCCCCGAACACCGCCGTCAGCATGATCGCCGTCAGGATCGCCGGAAACGCCAGCATGAATCCGCCGTGCATGATCAGACCCTGCACGCGCCCCGGCCTGGCGCGGCCGAAGCCCAGCAACCAGCCCGCCCCAAGCCCGTGCCCACCGCAATCACCCCGGCCAGCGGCGACGCCTGCGCCCAACAGCAACAGCGAAGCCACATCGCGCCGAAGGCATCCGTACCCAGCCAGTGCGCCGCCGAAGACGACTCAGCACGCCTCCATATCAGATCTTCCGGCCCGTCAGGCGTCAGAACGCCGACACCCCGGCCATCAGCACCAGCGCCAGCACCAGCAGCGCACGACCACAAAACCCGGGTGCCGCAGCGCCGCCGCCAACCGGCCGCCGTCTGCCTCCGCGACAACGTGCCCTGCTGCGGCATCTTCCCCTGCCGCGCACCACGCTCCTCCGACAGGCGCCCCGGCAGACTCCGCCACATGCCCTGCCCGCCATCCCGACAGGGCAGACTGGTCTACAGATCCTCGTTCACCGGCACATCCGCCTGCCGCTCAGCGCACGCGCCCGCAGGCGCAGATCGATCACGCCGCCAGCACATCGACCAGAAAATTGATCACCACCACCATCGCCGCAGCAGCAGCACCATTGCGCACCACCGGCGGAGTCACGGTTGGCAATGCTCTGGAACAACAATCGCCCCAGCCCGGCGGCGAAAACATTCTCGATCACCGCGCCCCCAGCGGCTCCGCAAACTGCATCCCCGCCACCGTCAGCACCGGAATGGGCATTGCAAGCTACATGCCCCACAGCACCTGACGCATCGACAGCTTGGCACGCGCCGTCCGCACGAAGGACTCACCTGCACCTCCAGCATCGACGTGCGCACGAAGCGCGCCGAATGGCCCCCTGCACAGGGCCAGCGCCAGTGCCGGCAGCCACAGGAAGCGCAGGCCACCAGCCCGGCCTCCCAGCCTCAAAGCCCCCGACGGCAGCAGCCCAGCTGCACCGAGAACACCACGATCAGCAGCATCCCCAGCCAGAAGCCAGGCGTGGCCATGCCCAGCTGCGCCAGCGCCATCAGCCCCATCGCCCCCAGCGACGATGATGCAGCGCCGCATCACACCCCGGCCAGCAGCGCCATGCCGCCGGCCAGCCCCATCGCCAGCAGCGTCGGCGGCACCGTCAGCGCCAGCCGCTCGGCCAGAGCCTGCCACCGCACCCGTAGGCCTGACTCACGCCCAGCTCGCCCGCAAAAGCCCCAAAAAGCCACTGCCCGCAGGCGCACCCAGGCGGCCGATCCAGCCCTTTCAGCTGCGCTGCCAGCGTCTGCACCGCCTGCGGGTCGCATCCGGCCCCAGCATCACCCGCGCCCACATCGCCGGCAGCATCAGCACCAGGAACACCACGGCACTGGCCGCCAGCAGCATCAGCACCAACTGAGCACCGGCCCGGGAAACGCGTCGAGACGACAGCCTTCATCTCCAGCTCACCCAGCGCATCGACCGCAGATCGTTCACCAGCATCGGCGTCATCCCACAGCCCCGCCAGCGACTTGCAGACTACCGACACCAGTGCGGCTGATACAGCCACGCCAGCACACAGTCCTCGCAGCAACTTCTGCACCTGCGCCAGCAGATCAGCCGCTCCCTTCTCGTTCACGGCCGTCACCAGCTGCCGGTACAGCGCATCGAAACGCGGCGACCGATAGCCCCAGTAATAGTCGGCTTCGTGAAGTGCCCAGATCCAGCGGCTCCACGCGAAATGATGCTCAGATCATAGTCGTGGTTGCGGTACGTGCCCTCCAGCCACTGCGCCCTCCCACCTGCTGACACGGCACTGGATGCCACCTTCGCCAGCTGCGCCATCACCACCGCGGCCTGCCGCGCATAGGGCGCAACGGCGGCACCGTCGGCGACAACGACGGCAGCTTCACCCCGGCCTCCTTCAGCAGCGCCCGGGCCCGCTCCGGATCATGCATTCACCGCCGTCATATCCACGTAACCCAGCGCATCCGGCGTGTAATGGCTGCCGATCGGCGTGCCATGCCCCCAGCTGAGCCGCCTTCAGCACCGCCTGCCGATCGATCGCCGCCGCGATCGTCCGCCACACCGCATCCGCCAGCACCTTGCGCCGATGGTTGATGGCCACCAGCGTCTTCGCCCGCAGGCACCGACACCACCACCTGCCGGGCCGGATTCGCCTTCAGCCGCGCCGGCCCGCTCCGTCACCCGCGAAACACATCCACCTCAGTGGCCATCAGCGCCGCCATCTGCGCCGCCGGCTCACTGATGAAACGGAACGTCACCTGCGGGAATGACACCGAAGCCGCATCCGGAACTCGGCCACGCCTGCAGCGTCAGCGACATGCCCGCCGCCAGCTTCCCAGACGATACGGCCCGTTCCCACCGGCTGCGCCCGTTGCCCGCCGCACTCGAAGCTCACGATCACCGCCGTCGCCTGCGGCATGAACAGAAATCCGCATCCGGACGCGCAGCCGAATCACCACCGTCTGCGCATCCTTCGCGTCCACCGACGACATCGCCGCAAAGAACGCCCGGTCGTGTTCACACTGTCCGCACGGCCTGCCCGCTCGAAACTGAACTTCACCGCCGCCGCATCACAGGGTTTTCCGTTCTGGAACTTCACCCCGGCCGCAGATGGAACGTCCACGTCAGCCCATCCTCCGACCCCGACCAGCGCTCGGCCAGCAGCGGCGTCAGCGCCCCCTTCGGCCCCATCTCAGCGTCTGCAGACACGTTGTACAGCACCACCTCGGCAATGGCGGCGGCAGCCGCCGTCGGATCCAGCGCCGGCGGCTCCAACACCATGCCCAGCACCAGCGAGCGCGCACCACCGCACCGGCCGCAGACTCCTGCGCAACCGCCTCTGTCATCCAACCCGACACCGGTCCGACCAGACACCACCATCCCGCCGGCCAGCCCCAGCGCAGCCCCCGTAAACGCACGGCGCTTCATAGAAAGAACCCCGTCAGCACATCGAAACCGCAAATCCTACCCTACCGCGCGCGGCAACGCACCATGCAGGGGAATACCCAGGGCACCACCCACAGGGGCAGAGCACTCTCGTCTGCCTCTCTTCGACAGACCTCCTGATCCCTTCCCGACGCCCCGGCCCCATCATCCCAGCCCCATCGTGCCCAAAGCCCATTGACAACCCTCAACAAGAATAAGTATCAATAGAACTAGCATTCATTACATCTAGCTAGAGAGACACATGGCCCGCGAAAGGCAGCATGGCTGCCACCACCGGCATCAACCAGAACACCCTCCCAAGGAGAACACCATGAACGCCATCCGTCCCATCGCCACCCTGCTGGCCACCGCCGCCTGGCCACCCTGCCCCTGACGGCCAGCGCCCACAAAGACAACGCCAAGCACGATCACGGCACCGACGCACATGCCCAGGTGCCCCCAAGGCGTCGACAAGGTCCTCACCCCCGAGCAGATCGACCTTTCCTCCGGCAAAAGCCCTCCTGGACGTCAACGACCACTACAACGTCCGCATCCTGCGCATCCAGATCCCCGCCAACAAGGAACTGCAACCTCACGGCCCCAGGAAAGGCTGCTTCTTCGTCAACGTCATCAGCGGCACCCTGCAGCTGAGGCTTCGGCAACACCTACGACGCCAGCAAGCTGCGAGACCCTGCCGCCCGGCAGCATCTTCACCCACCCCGCCGGCCAGCGCACTTTGCCAAGACCGGCAACGAACCCATCGTCCTGCAGATCACCGCCATCAACCCCCACGGCGGCAGAAGCGACCAGACCACCATCACGGCAGAAACACGACCATGCCAAGGGGCATCAGCACGGCAAATCGGGCGAATAGGCTGTACCCTCACGTAGTCACCGGCCGGCGTGCCAGAGCGCTGGCCCACCTCTTCATCAGACCACCACCTGATCAGCCGACGGTCGGCAGGCATCAGCCGCTCCGACTCAGCTTCGCAGGCCGCTGGTACCATGCCAGGATGCACTCCACGGCCCGTGATCCCATCGTCCAGCACCTGCGCAGCCACCTGCCCGGCCTGCTGGCCATCTACGCCCTTTGGCAGTCGCATCACCGGAAACGCCACCCGGACAGCGATCTCGACCTGGCCGTGCTGGTCGAGGCCACGCCGACATCATCGCCCTGTTCAATCTCTCCAGCGACCTGGCAGATCTGGCAGGCTGCGACGTGGATCTGGTGGACCTCCGTGCCGCCTCCACCGTCATGCAGCACCAGATCATCGAACCGGCGTGCGCTGGTGGGCCAGAGACCACCAGGCCGACCTGTTCGAGATCTACGTCTGCAAAGGAAAAATGGGATCTCGACAAATACCGATGCCGCCTGCTTCAGGATATCCAACAACAAGGCCGCGTCTGCAGGCCAGGGCCACCCCGCCCTCACCCACGGAAGCAGTAAGGCCCTGCTTCAGCACGACAGCCGACCTCGCACGTAACCGGCATCCATGCCCCCCCATCACGCCGAAGCGACAGATGGGAAAACCACCCGGACCGCAGCACGGACATCCTCCTGGCGCTTGCACTGGGGGCGTGGATAGGAAGCGGATGGTGCGATGACGATACCGAATGAGCGCCCATTTCAACACATCCGTACAACGTTCCAACACCAGCAATCCAACTTACGCCCGACACATGTCCGTAACACGTCAGGCCCATGAATGATGGACGGCCTGTCATGCCGCAGTGCTACGCTGCCGTGGATTCACTCACCCGGAGAACACGCACGTGCACTTGCCCAAGAACATCCCCCTGAAAGCCGCCCTGCTCACCCTCGCCCTGGCAGCCAGCCACGTCGCCCACGCCGCCACCTTCAGGACGAAGCCATCGCCTTCGCCACCAACAACCCCATGTCGCTCACCGTGCGGGGTGACGACGATGACCGTCAATCTCACAACCAACGTGTCGCTGCTGCCGGGCGTACACGTCGAACAGAACGACGAGGCGCCGTGCCCCATCGGCCTCACCACCAGTAACGAAAAGCGGCAACGACACCCTCACCATCAAGCGTGCCGACAACACAGCCTTGCGCAAGGCCGTCGTCGTTGTCAACCTTACTGAGAAAGAGCTCGGTGAGATTCACCCAGCGCACACCGTCGATTGATGCCAAGGGCAACGCTTCGGCAAGATCAGCACTCACGCCGAGCACATGAGCACTGACGCTTCGACGGGCGTGCCGACAGCCTGGAGCTGAGCCGCCGGCGTCGCCACAGCCAGAATCCGCGTCCAGCAGCTGCCCATCTCGCTCATCAGCGTCAGCGCCCGACACGTCGCCACCAACATCAGCCTGCCCGCCGGCGCGACGGCCGACTACAAGATCGACCCGCCTCCAGCACGCTTTGACGAGAGTGTGCCCAGCGGCAACCCCAGCGACACCGATCCTGCCGACTGGCAGCACCGTAGTCGGCGCAGCGCGCAATCAGTAAGCCGCTTCCGTTCTCATGACAGGGGCTGCCTGGATAACCGGGTGGCCCGGACGGTAGCCGCCGCAAAGTAGCCCCACGAAGCCATCAGGGGTTCGTGACGGGATACTTCTTCCTCTCTCGATTTCCCTTGACCCTGTGCTAACCTGTCTAAAGTCAGTCAGGACGTTCTATCGTGCGCCCGTCCATAACACCCCAGCGACGGCGGCTGTTCATGAGAGATGAACTATTCGCTGACCCCGCCAAGCAAGCCATCAACGTTGCCAAACATGCGATTTTTCTCTGAGCCATAGCATTCGACTGGGATGCACTGCATCCAGACAACCGCCGCGCCTATGGAGAATCGCGTTTTCGTTGCCATCGCCCCATGCAGGCAGCCGTCTACACGTCATGGTTTCACTCTCGTGAAACCTCTGTGACAGATCATCAGCGAAAAAAGCAAACCGTCGGGGAGGCCAAGCACTATGCAGATCACCACTAAATCAGGACTGACCCTTCAGCTACCCAGCCTTGAGAAGACGCCCAGATAAGCGCCGCCGCTTGATGAAGAGAGTCCGGAACTGGAAGAATCGTTCTTCCAGCGGGCTGTTCCTACCAGGACATCGCTCGAAGCGACATGGTCTCATGGCTGAATGGCAACGCTCCCACCAGAGAACACACCCCGACAGGTGCGCATGGACCGTATGGGAGTCCATCCAAGCTTTCATCGGATGTCATTGACGGATTCCGTGCCGCCGGCGACTGGCGGAACCGCGTGAGCACATACTGCGTGAGTGGCTGGCAACGCATTGACACCATGCCTCAGCCCACGCTGATGACGCTGGAAAACCTTGAGCCGATGAGTTCAGGAAGGCGGCTTCTGCGACCATGAAGGGCTACTTAAAAGCCAGGTAGCTTGGGCGGAAGCTGCCATCAAAGAAAGGGTAGCCCCACGAAGCCATCAGGGGTTCGTGACGGGATGCCCCTTTTTCGTTACTGCGCCAGAAACACCTCATCCATGCTCCGGGCCGACAGCAGGTTGCGGCCCCAGCGCTTCAGCGTCTCCTCATCGGCTTGCTCCAGGCGCGCCTGCATAGCTTCATCCAGAGCGCCGAAGCGCTCGGCCAGCAGATCGGCCAGAAGCCCGAGCTGTCCTTGCCGAAGCCCCTCCTGCAGCCCTTGCTGCAAGCCCTGCTGCAACCCCTTCTGCACGCCCCGCTGCTCACCCTGATCCAGCAGCCGCTCACTCCACTGCATCATCTGCGCATCCTCCGTCACATAAAGCTCTCTATACCGCCGCCTCTCGTCCTCGTCAAGCGCACCGCAGCTTCCACGAAGTCGATGTACTTCTGCTGCCTTTCCCAGCTGGACTCCAGCGTCGATGAGCCCGCGCACGCATGGCCATAGGCGTGTACGCTGAGCCCTTCCTCAGGCGCATGTTCACCAGGTTGGGGCGATGCCACAATGTTCTGGCTGTTCAGATGATCCTCCACTGGGATCTCCGGCAGCACACAAAGCGATATAGGAAATCCAGATAGCACTGCTGATCACTGCATGCGCAGCTGATGAGCAATCGAAGCCCCACTGCGCAGGAAGATGACCACCGGTACCACCCGGTCGGTGTCATAGAACTCGCCAATGGCGAGACAGTAGGGACGCCAGCTTGCGGATGGGAAAAGCGTGCCGGATCCGTCTGCTCTTCCACCACGAACAGCAGCGCCTCTCGCCTGCCATCCTGGCCACTCGGCCAACAGCGGTACATCCAGCTCGAGCAGCGATCTCTAGTCTGTCCTGGCAACTCTTCCGCACGGAGCGGATGACAACATCAGGCGGCAAGGCCTTTGCCTCTTCCGGCGCAGAAAAGGCCAGCGCCTGCAGAGATAGTCAGAAATCGATTCTTGAAGTTCTGGTCATGGCTCATGGGCACTGATGAAAACCCCGAGAGTGTCCCGCACCGCCAGCCCGCCTCTTCAGCGAAGGCATGCGCAAGCGCTACGGCCACGCCATAATACTGTCGTACATACAGCACTCAACCATCAAGCCAAACTTTCCAGAAGCTGTCGAGAACGCCGTCATCCCATGCCTGGTTCAACGCCGCGCAGGCCGTTAAAGCACCCCAGCCATCGAGCACATCAACCAAGCCAGAATCCACTCAGGCTCCACCCTCGCCACTTGTTCGGCCGCTGATCTTCAGCCGTCACGCCCCGAAGCCGGATGACCGCTTGCGGCTCACCATACGCCAGAGCAATGTCCACAATCCGCATGAGCCGGCCACGAGAGGACATGAAGCGTGGTGATTGCGACACCGCATGCTCCATCTGCTGAAGCAGCTGCTCATTCATGTACCGGCGCCGTGAGTTTCCAGGACGATCCATGAACTCCAGCACGACGCCGACACTTCCCGGACCAGGATCCCTATCCGTGAACAGAAGGAAATCGGGCACATGCAAGACGCCCTCCCGCCTGTCATGCGCCTTCTGCTCCTCAATCGATCGAAGCCTTTCCTCTTCCTTCTCGATCAGCTTGAACATGTACCTCTTTCGTGCAGTTCTGACAGTACATGGTCTCGCCCGGCTCCGTGCCCTTCAGCCACACAATCCCTTTCTGATCAGAGTACTCAATCCAGTCACACGGCGTGGATGACCCTCCAACGACGGAATACAGCAGTCCTTCCAGACCTGCTTCCCTCGGCGTTTCACTGTGGGCCTGACCCCAGCCTCTCCCACCGTGACAGGATGAGCATGATGTCCAGATCGTTCATCGCTTCATCCGAAACAGATGTTCATCAAAACCAGATGGGGCCACTGCCCACGACGCCCCGGTGATCCAGCGCAGGCACTGCACCAGCCCGCCCGGATACTTCTTTTCGGATCACGCTGAACGGAACAATGAAATTGATGCATTCGAGTGCAACAGCCAGCGAGATCGCTCCTCCGTGTCAGGCCAGCCTCCATGCGAAGCATTCTGAAAACAATGGGTTCAGGGTTGTGCATGACGGCCGACAGAAGGAACATGGACCCGGACCTGCGACAAAGAACAGCGCCTTACCCGGCTTGTAGTGCGAGCCGGTGATCGCCAACCGCCATCCGCCCGCCCGCATGCCTTCACACCCGCAACCAGCGGCATGACAGCATCGCCCCGACCCTCCCCGTCCGGCATCGAAGTCTCTTTCAAAGCCCCTTCCCAAAGGCGCTACTCGCCGCCCCGGGCAATCACGCTGCCATGAACCTGCCCGTAGCTTCCATCCTGGTACTGTTCTACACCCTGGTGGCATGGGTCAGCGTGTGGAACATCGTGTCAACCGCAGAGCAGACGCAGACGAACCCGCCCTTCAAACCCACCTCATCGGCATCATCCTGGGCGCTGGCGCCGCCTGGCATGTTCCTCATTGGCGCCACCACCGTTCTGCCCGCCAAGGACCATGAACTGAGCTCGTCCATGAACATCCTGGGCCGCTTTCATCCTGCTCCTCTATATCTGTGTTCTTGGCAGGTATCGGAAACAGGCCATCAGCATGGTCACTGAAGACATCCGTGCGCTCCATGCGCCTTGATGCCACGTCTCGTGAGGAACAGCCCCATCGATTTCAGAGGTCGCCAGCCCAAGCAGCACCTCATTTCCACGCAGGAACAACGGCTGGGCATGAGTACCGAACAGTTCTTTGATGAGCGGATCGGAGACCGTCCGACTCTGGATCATCATGCTGGCCTTGGGCACATGGGCGTATGCACTCCATGCCATGCAGGCCACATCGAGACAACGAACTCACGATCCTGCCAGCCTTTTTATCCCTGGTCGTGATCGGCATCCTGTTCGTCATCGTGATATTCACTCCCCACTGAGGCTACGTGGCCGCCATCATCATCACGCCGCTCGCGTTCCTCCAGTGTCCAGGTCGAGCAGGGCTTCGGATCTGTCTCAACAGGCCTTATGATCCTTGATCGTGATCGATCACGATTCCTTCATCTTGCTTGCGCATCATGTGGGGGTCTCATGGCGGGCCGTTTTGTGATGCACTCGGCGCAATGGCCGCGACAATTACACCCCCGTTTCAGCTCAAGCCTTCAGCATTCTGAAATGAGCTCGAAGGGCTGTACGTTGCCGCCGACAGAAGGGATACGCCCCGGATCCGTGGGAACGCCATGTTCGATCAGAGGGTGCCCCATCCATCAGCACATCAGAGGACGTCATCACCTCCCCCATCACGTACCCATCCCACCTGTTCATCATGGCCTTGCTAAAAACAGCACCGATGGTACACTGGCGCAAATCCATGCGAGTCGTTCTCAGACACCTCGGTACTGGTCTCGGCCATGCGTTCACAGCGCGGCGCCAGCTATCGACTCATCCACAGCCTGCCGTCTCCGCAGTTTCAACCAGTGTTGTCTATTTCGCTGTACACAGAATGGCAGTCTGTACCGACTCGACCCGGAGCATCTGCCACACGGTGTCGCATGGGCACATGCTCGGCTTCTTGCGATACCCTGCCTCACTGGCACACGCTGGTGACATTTACTACCTATAGCGCCCATTTCTACGCGATCCTAACGACGACATGGTGCTGGAATGCGCCACCGCCTCCGGCAACAGGTACATCATCGCACAATGTACGTGACTTCCAGCGTGCACAACTTCTGGCCCTGCAGCTGACACCCGCTGATTTCCCTGAATCACCTGGAGCAATCATCGCGACTGCACTGACCATTCGCCTTCTGAGTCTGTCCATCGCAAAGTCAAGGAACTGGCGGCACGATGGCATTTCCGTCAACCAGTTCATCGCCAGCGCCACCGCCGAAAAACGGCCAGTTTCGCTGACATTGGACTACCTGCGCGCCGAAGCCGCCCGGGCGAAACGCAGAAGACTTCCTGGCCGTACTGGCCAAGGTTCGAAAGACGCCCCGCCAGACAAAGGCGACTGATCACAGGCTTCTTTCACTGGCTGGCGCGACCTGAAAAATGAGAGGCCTGCCCAAGCCCACAAATGCAAACCGGCCGACAAAGCCCTGCCGCCAGCCAGAGCGGTATGCCCCGCTCACTGCACCCGAAACACCCTCGTCCATGCGTAGCCCCCGTCAAGAGGACAACCCAAAAGTAGAGACTCGGCTGGGAAAGTCCTCGGCATGTAGACCTGGGCGGTCATTGCCCAGGGGATTCGTGGGACGCTGTTCGTTGTAGTCAGTCAGCCAGGCATCGGCCTGCGTCCCGAACCTGATCGGCCAAATCGAACAGACACGCATCGAGCACCTCGGCGCGAAAGCTTCGGTTGAAGCGTTCGACGAAGGAGTCTCGTTGGGCTTGCCGGGCTGGATGAACGTCAGCCGACACCCTGATCCCAGGCCTAGTCCACAAGGTATGCGAGGTCATCTCAGAGCCGCCGTCCAGCCTGGCGGCCTCAGGCTTGCGAGGACCTCCACGAGTTCCTGCATCACCCGTACCAGCTGCAGGGACCAGATGGAGCTGCCACATTCGACGTACCGCCTCCCGGTTGCCCTCATTGATGACGTTGAGCGTGTGAAATGGCCGGCCGCCGTAGAGCGTGTCACGTATGAAACCAGCGACCAGACCGTGCTGAGCACCTCCATCGTTCTTCATCTACCACTTTCGAGACAGCACCTCTTTGATGGCGGCGTTCTCAAGCGCCACACCCACATACGTGTCTTGAACCGGGCATTCTCGGCTTCCAGCCCCTTGACCCGCTTCAGCTCGGGCACCGTCATGCCGGTGTACTTGCGCTCCATTGGTCAGAAGGTGGCAACGCTGATGCCCCGCCTGCGGCGCACATCTGCCACTGGGACACCAGACCAAGCCTCCTGCAAGGTTCCCAGGATCTGGCTTTCCGTGAACTTCGACTTCTTCATAGGTTCTCACCTCGGGTTGGTCGAAGTCTACAGTTTCGAATGGTCCCATGTCAGGGTCTAAGTCAATAGGCCGCCAAAGGCGTACCGTTGAGTTCAGAGCCGCATCTACGCTAAGTCTGGACCGAACAAGACCCTTGGTTCTTCACTTCAGTGGCGCGTGTGCTCATAAGCCCAACAGGCACATCGACCGACCTCCCAAGACATTAAAATTCGGAATATTCATGGCGAGACATTTAAGACCATTTGTTGCCCCCTTTGCTTAACCTGCATCACGAAGTTCCATTAACAACCTCCCGAGAACATTCATGCCGACCAACACTTCCCCATTATCCACAACTCTCGCCCCCCAAAAAACATCCCTACGCGACTCCTCGACAATAGCTTTATCACCAGTTTCCATTAGCAACGTACTAAATACCTCCCAGTTATTAACCAACTTCACATCGCAACCCCATCGCATGATGCGAACGCGCACCTTATACCAATCCGGACGCGAATCCCTACAGTATCGTGACTCACCATTTTAGCCGTCATGGGGCTGCGTTGCTCGATACATTAGCTTCTGAACATCTGGAAGATGAGGAAAAGCGACATGCCCGATAGAGAGCCTCAGGTTCGTGCGCACCCCTGCAAGTCAATCGGGTAACCCGGCGCCATGTTAGACAGCCTCCAAACGGCTCTGCAAGTCCTAAAGACGACGTATCACTGTCCCGTTTATAGCTCGACTCAAACCTGTTCCATACATCAGAGAGCACCTTTAGCACGACGCGAAATCAATCTATCATCGCCGTCTGGGCATTTGTGATGCGCGGAACAGCAGATACCAAGGTGACCCAACCCAAAACACTAGCGGAGCATTGTTGGGACAATTGCGATAGGTCACTGATAAGAGATCCGAACCCCAGCGACTCAACCTCGTATTCCCCAACGGACGCTGTGCTTCGCGGAGGTTAGGCAAAGTATTCCGAATTCGTACTCCCAGCTCAAGAATTCCTGTTCCAGCAAAATTTTTGCCGCGTCGCTGGAAAATAGATTATTGGAACCGCAGTTACCAGCGGGCGAAGAGCGCTTGTAACGCAGACGTCCACATAATCTCTCACCTAGAATCTCCTGGAATCGTCGTCGGGCGAAGAACATCTGCATTTGCACTATAGGCGCGCCTCATCCTCCAACGAGAAATTAAACCCCACCAATTAATATTTCACCTCCTGCCCGAGCCCTCAAGACCTTCTTAAGCTCTTTCCGCATAATACTGACCGACCAAGATGCACCGCGATACATATCACATGCACGCACGCTCAGTGGGCGCACGATCACAACTCAGCCTCCAGATCGGACCCAACGCGATTACCGGTAAATATTCCATCATCCAGATAAACAAAAACTTCTCCACCTTGCCCACATTCCTTTTTACGCCAAACCCATGCAAGAGCTTCAGTTGCTCAGAAAAATGGTTAGCATATCGGACTGACTTCCACCTCCAAGCTGAATATCTAGAAAGTTCACCGACCTCCAGAATCTATCTGGATTATCGCCAACAAGATTAGGTCACGATATACGATTCGAAGAAACTCAGTCACGATTCCCTTTTTGGAAAATATGTTCGCGTAAGAACATGATTAACCTCTTTGAGTATAGCATATTGAACGCGTCATCAAACTGAGCTCGCCCAGCGTTCAACGCAGATCAGAGACCGGCATGGGAAATATGCCACCTATCAATCCCCAATCGTATTAGCTATGGACGCTACAAGATCAGCGCGATCGGTCACCATGGCATCTCTGTACAGTTCATAACTAAACCAACCCTTCACTCCGTCGCAGAGACATCCGCCACATTTCCTTCAGGCAGCTAATCACGCAGACTCACAGACAAAGCGAAGATCTGAACTGACGACGTCAATGCCATTTCTGAATATTGGCTGATTAGCCAACATTTCCAAACCTAACGAGCATAACCTCTTAGAACTAGCTTTCAATAGGCACGCTAATCCTTCTGACAAACAAACACCCGCCAACTCACGCCGACGGGTGTTCGTTCTTTCAGACTATCCGAGTCATACTGCATCTCGGATCTGAGTCAGACTTTCGTCTGATCAGCGGCACTCGGCAGGGGCAAAGCGACCAAGCAGCGTACCCGCGGCACCAATGAGTGGTACCCTTGTTCCCGGCAGCGCGGCGAGAACCAGCTCACGCGAGCCCATGATCGGAGAGAGGTTTTTGTCGCGTTAGGAAGCAACACAGCAACTGTACCGCCCGCATCCTGCGTAACGGGAACAAGGTTCAGCGTGTTGGAACCTGCAGCCGCCACACGAGCTTGGTACGCGATCGTAATAATGCGAGTGTTGCCAATATCGATGCTTGTAACGTTGGTAGTTGCTTGCGGAGCCGTCCAGCCAGTCTTGTAACCGCGTGTCAGCCCGGCATTCGAGCCAGCAGATGCAGTCTCGGAGACATTCAGTTTGGCAGACGCGGCCAGCTGCCAGACCTTCCGACGACGAGCACGAACCGTGTAGTCCGGTAAGCCGGGATGGCCACGGCGGTCGAATAGATGATCGCCACGATCATCAGCCTCGATCAGGTGAAACCTTTTGAACTTTGTTTTCAGCATCATGTTTGGACCTTGTCCACGAGGGTGAGGATGTGTTCGGGTTTCGCCTGATGGCTGGCCCGGTCGCTTTTTCACTTCGACATCTCCCCTGTAGCGAGTGCCGTGCCAGCGCACTGCAACGGCATTCCTGGCCCGACAAGTGGCAGGATTATGTTCCGCCCGTGACGGAGTTCACGGTCAGCGGACTGTAGCCACGTCCGGCCTGTCGCGTCGGTCGTTGTTGGGCAGCCACAGATGCCCTGGTGACGTATATGCGTCAGGGGGTGACGCAGAGGGGCAGGTTCGAGGTGGCAGATCTGACGTCCACAGCATGTCGCCGCATTGGACATGTCCAAGATAGCTACTGTTCCTCTTGATAACTGTATATCAGTATTCTGCGGTTGTGCCCTTAAGCCACGGCTTGATGTCGCGGGGCATCAGCTCGCTGTCTTCTTCCCTGCGGCTTTGCATGAAAGCACCCGTTTTCAGAGTTCATCATGTCCGCATCCCACGATCAGAACTTCAAAGAATCAGATCATCGATTACCCCGTCAGGCGCTGGCTTTTCGCCCCCACCGAGGCTGCCAGCCAGCCGCCCGACGTGAAGATCACCCACATCCGGCAAGAGCCACCTCAAGGACCGACTGGCGATCGCTTCTTCGAGATGGATGTTCCCGCTTTGGTGGAATGGCCCAACGGCCAGCGTGAGGCCCCTGCTCTTCATCGTCGAAGAGGAAACGAAAACCCGGCTCTTCTCCATCCATCGACTGGCCATCTCACATCGTCTCACGCGCTGAATTCTCAAAAGACGGAGCGCGTGGTTCGGTGGTCATCTTCCTGCGCGGCAGCACAGATATTCGCGCGACCTGCATCTGGGCAGTGAACAGGGCGGCTACCTGGACTTCCGATACATCGCCTGCGTTCTGCCCGAGATCCCGCTGCACGAACACCTGGACAGCGACAACCTGGTGGCACGGCTGAATCTCGTGAACATGCAATACAGCCCCAGCCCAGCGTATACACGCCTACGGCCACTCCATCCGAGGTTGATGACGCTGGAAAGCAATCCATCTAAAAGCACTTGAACACATGAACTTTATCGACAACTACTGCACGCTGACGACACCGAGAAACAGCGGTATAGAGAACTTCACAAAGCGAGGACGCCCAGATGATGCAATGACAGAGCGGGTCAAGAACGAAGGTCGGCGAAGGCCTGGTTGAAGGCAGGCTGAAGGCGGAGGCTGGAAGGGCGCCAGAAACATTGGCCGACCTGGTATCGATGCGCTTCCGCCCCATGGACGCGACCACCCAGGCCCTCATGCACGCCGCCGACGACGAACCCTGAAGCGCTGGACACGGAACGTGCTCACCGCCCAGACGCTGGAAGAAGTCTTCCGGATTCGATAGAGAACATCGGCCAGCAATCCGTTGATATCGGCAGGCCCTCGCCCCCTGCCTGCCGCAAGCCGCCGCTGCCGCTCAGCCAAGCCAAGCCGCCGCCGCCGCCGCCAAGCCGCCGCCAAGCAAGCCAGTACTAATTATCAACCCGAACAGGAATCATCCTGCACCGCTGGCGCTATACCCAAAATAAATAACGAATCGCGCTTTTAAACCCGCCTGCAGCCGGAGATTTTGATTATACAACGCCCTTCTTGATTTCGTTGATTTCTGTCAACAGTCACGCGTATTTGCAGATGATTCGGCTTTACGACCTCTGCCGGCGCCGCTCTTTTGTTATGGTGAGCACTGCTCTCCCTCTTTCATAACAATTAGGAAAAGCACCATGAGCACCACAAGACGGCAATGGTTGAAGACGGGCGCCACGGGCGCTGCGGGACTGGCCGCAGGCAGCCTGTTGCCAGGCGCGTTGCAGGGATGCGATGGCGGCCGAAGCTGCCGAAGGCCGCTGGCGCAGCGGCGCCAAGGCAGCATCCAGCGCACCTGGCTCGGCCACTTTCACGAGGTGGCGCACGCCACGCACTATGGTCCGTTCATGGCACGGTGAGAAACGGCCGGCTGGAAAAGGTGGTGCCGCGAGCCTCGGACAAGCGCCCTACCCCGATGCCGACGGAAGGGGTCATTGCCCGCACGTATGACAAGACGCGCGTTGCGGGCCCCATGGTGCGCAAGTCGTATCTGGAGGGCTTTCGCTCGGGCAAGACGAAGCCGGAGCTGCGGGGCCAGGAACCGTTCGTGCAGGTGAGCTGGGAGTGGCGCTGGCCTCACGGCCAAGGCCATTCTGGACACGATCGAGAAGCACGGCAACGAGGGCTGCTTCAGCTCCTCGTATGGCGGCTGGTCGCATGCGCGGGCATTTTCCGCCCAATGTGCTGCAGGGGCGTTTTTCAACCCTGCTGGGCGGCTCATCCCATGACGTCGGGTGATTACTCGGCGTGCAGGCCAGATCATCTGCCGCTGGTGCTGGGTGACCTGGAGGTGTATTCGGCCCAGACCAGCTGGGGAACAGGTGGCAAGCACACCGAGGTGCTGGTGTTCATCGGCAGCGATCCGAACAAGAACAACCGCATCGAATACACGAGGCCGATCACGAGATGTCTCGAACTGGGAGGCCTATCCGCAAAGCCGGGGTGAAGTGCATCTCCATCAATCCGCAGCGCACCACGACCGATGAGGTGATGGATGCAGAGTGGGTGCCCATCATTCCCGAACACGGATACGGCTATTTTCCTGGCTATGAGCCACCACCTGTTGGTGACGAATCGCTGGAACCGCGATCATTCAGCAGTACACGGTGGGCTTCGACCGTTTCCGTGCCTATCTGAAGCAAGGACGCGGGACGGCACGCCGGCGAGACGCCGGATGAAGCGTGCATCACGGCATTCCGGCCGCACGCATCCGGCAGCTGGCAGATCTCTTTGCCTCGAAGCGTACACAGCTTGCGGGCTCTGGGCCATCCAGCGCCCCACCACTGCGAGATGCCGTACTGCTATCGTGAACTTTGCCTCGCATGCTGGGCAACATGGCCCTGCCGGGCCAGGGTGTGGGCTTTTCCTGGCACTATGGCGGCGGCGGCACGCTCGTCAGGCGTTCCACCGCCCACGGGGCTTTCTCAGGGTCGCATGTCAAGAAGATCTGCCCGGCCTCGCGCATTTCCGAGATGCTGAACAACCCTGGCAAGGAGTTCACCCACAGCGGCAGCCGCTACACCTATCCGCTGGTGAAGCTGATCTACAACGCCGGCAACAACTGCATGTCGCACCAGCAGGACCTGAACGAGCTGATCCGTGCGCTGCGAGAAGGTGGACACGGTAGTGGTGCAGGACTGCTGCGGACGGCTTCCACGCGCGCGGCCGACATCGTTCTGCCCGCCACCACCACAGTGGAGCGCAGCGACATTTCTCAGGCGGCACCTACAACATCAACAAGTTCTCACGCGATGAAGCAGGTCGTCGCCCCCGTGTGAAGCAAGCACTGGACGATTTCGAGATCTTCCGGCGGCTGGCCGAGCTGTGCGGCGTGGAGCTGGGCTTCACCGAAGGGCTGGAGCAGATGGATTAGCGTCCGGGCCGCCTATGAAAACAGTTCGGCTGCGAAGATCAGCGCCCTTCGAGGAGTTCTGGGAGAAGGCGTGGTCACGCTCACCCACGCCGGAAGCGGCCCACAGCTGGGTACGGCATGGGGACTTCCGCGCCGATCCGGTGAAAGAATCCGCTGCACACGCCCTCGGGCCACATCGAGATGTATTCGGCCACCATCGAGAGATGAATCTGCTCGGACTGCCCGCCCATGCCCAAGTGGCTGGAGCCGGGCCGAGTATCTGGGCAATGCGAAGAAGGGCCAGCTGCACGTGGTCAGCCCGCACCCGTACATGCGACTGCACTCGCAGATGGCCAACGCCGAGCTGCTGCGCAAGACCTATGCGGTGCAGACCCGCGAGCCGCTGCTCATCAACACGCAGGACGCCGGAAGCGCGGCATCCGCGATGGCGATCTGGTGGAGCTGTACAACGAGCGGGGCGCGCTGGTGGTAGGCGCCCGGGTGTCGGACCGCATCATGCCCGGGGTTGTCAGCATCTATGAGGGCGCTTGGCCGCAACTGGACAGCAAGGGCCGCTGCAACAACGGTCTGGTGAACTTCATCACGTCCAGCCAGCCAGCGGGCTCACGCAGGGCCACCACGGCAAACACCTGCCTGGCCAGCCTGCGCAAGTGCACCGACGCCGATCCGGGCGGCAGCAAGGCCTACCAGGCACCGCGCAGATCATCCAGAAGACCAGCCTGAAGATCGACGAAGACGTGTTCGGTCTGGAACGTGCGGCGGCACTGCGCGAGAAAGCCTTGGCATCGATGTCGCCAGGCGAGAAAATCTTCTACCAGCGCTGCACAGTCTGCCACGGCCCGCGCGATCCGGCACAGTTCACGCCGCGCCAGTGGCAAGGCATCACGCAGAGCATGTTCCCCCGCGCGGGGCTGAACGAGGAAGAGAAGAAACTCGTGCGTGAGTTCCTGATGCAGAACGCCAAGCCGGGTGACGCCATGGTCCCGGCCCCTCCTCAGGGGTCGGCGCTTCAGCGATCCTTCCCTGCTGCCCGTCAGGAAACAGGCCGCCTGGATGGATGTCCTCGGCGGCCTTTTGTGCAGTCTAGAAGGCCCCAAAGAGCATCGACCCACCTGCGATAACGGTAGCTTGCCAGCGAGAACAACCCGGCGAACTACGGTCTGCACGACAATGCACATCCGTAACCTGATCGGCTGGCAGAATCTCGGCGTACCCAGTGAAGAGACCGATCATGTCATCACAAGAAACCGGCATGGGGCACGATGGCAGGCGCCCTGCCCAGCCCAGGCCTCATTCCCCAGGACGAGGCGTTTTCCAGCGGGCCCACTGCTGACGCATTATCTGCAGCATCTGCTGTGGTTGGTTCCGCGAGTGGAGCCGGTGATGGCGGTGGACAGCCGGGCGTGCCAGCGTGGGCCGCAGACGCCCCTGGCTGCAGGGGCGCATCAGTTCAAGGTGTTCGAGGGCGGCGATTCTGGCCGCCGATGCCGGGTTCGCTGGCCCTGCCCACCGGTCGCGCTATGAGGACATCACCTACGCCCCACATGTGGCCCTCACGCTGAAGATGAGCGGCGGCATGAGCTGGACGGACCTGCGCGGCATGAGCATCATCACCCGGGGTTCAGGAGCTGTGGTTCCAGACCGGCACTGATGGAATGGCGGCAGCACGATCCATGCCGGGGCCGGTCGTATTGCCATGTATCGATGCAGGCGCCGGTGCTGGAGCGCTGGCTGGCCGAGATGTGCTGGCCGACGATGCCCGCCGGCTGCTGGAGCAATGTCTGCAGCCGCGCCGCCCGGGCACGGGGGCCATCCGCATCAGCAGTCTGCCCGACGCCATGCTGCGCCGATGCAGCAGCTGCACGCCTGCTGTCCACGCCCGGCATGCTGATGGCCGTGCAGCGCTGGCGCAGCAGCTTCAGGCGGAGGGCTGCGCTGATGCTGCTGGACCAATGGCTGGGTCTGCCGCCCTCAGCCCTTGAAGCGCCGGCAGGGACAATGGCGACGCGCGGTGGATGACGCCATCGACATCTATCAGGGCGGAATACGGCTACCGAACTGTCCATCAGCAAACCGACTGGCGGGTAGGGCACCCAACGAATGCTATCTGAAGCAGGGCTTCCGGGAGCGTCTCAAGATGGGCGTAGCACCTTTTGTGCGCCTTCGGCGGATGAAGGTGGCGCTGGCCTGCTGGAGGAAGGCCGACACTCGGTGAAGGAGATTGCCCATTACGTGGGCTATAGCCTGGGCATTTCGCAGGCCTTTCCGTGCCGTGCATGGCCACCCTGCCCTCGCAGGTGCGGGCGAACCGGTCGGAGGCTGGCCCTGGGAGATCCTCTGAACAAGTCCCGCGGCCGTCGCATCCCGGAGAGGCTGCCAGCGTCATGCGATTTACTAATATAAAAATAAAGAAAATCAGCGCTTGCCGTAACGCCATCATGCCCCGAGCAGGACCCTCACTGCTCAAAGAAGCCATAGCTCCAGGAAGACACCGCACTGACCCGATGAAAAATGCCTCAGCTCAGGCGGCTCCCTGAGCACCCCAGGCATAGCGGACGCATCCCCATGCGCCTGATGATGACCATCAAGACGGGAATGGCGCGGGTCGATTAAACTGGCCTGTCCCGTTTTTCAGGAGCCCGTCCATGGAATTCGATCCTCATCAGCGGTGCCGGTCCGGCCGGTCTTTGTCTCGGCGCGGCCCGGCGGATACGGGCCTCACCATCGGTCTGCGGAGCAGCAGCCGGAAGAGGCGCTGCGCGAGGCAGCCTTCGATGGTCGCGAGATCGCACTCACGCAGCGCTCAGCCTCCCTCATGCGCGAGCTGGGCCTGTGGAAACGCATCCAGGACGTGGACGGCGCAGCCTTCTCGCCGCTGCGCGATGCCCGCGTGTTCAACGGCTCTTCCCTTGCCATGCTCATTGGCCACACGCTGACCAATCGCAGCGAGCTGGGCTGGCTGGTGTCCAACCACCACATCCGCCGCGCGGCCTATGCCGAAGTGAAGGCCGCCGCCGAGGAACACGGCCGCATCACGCTGATGACGGGCCAGCCCATCACGCGCGTGCTGGCGCAGGGCGAAGGCGAGATGACCGAGGTGCTGCTGGCTGATGGCACCACGCACCGCGCGCGCCTGCTGGTGGCAGCCGACAGCCGCTTCTCGCCCACGCGCCGCGCCATGGGCGTGGGGGCCAGCATGCACGACTTCGGCCGCACCATGCTGGTGTGCCAGATGACACACGAGGTGCCGCACAACCACGTGGCGTGGGAATGGTCCGACCATGGCCAGACGCTGGCGCTGCTGCCCATGAACGACGATCCGGTGACGGGCGAGCACCGCGCCTCCACGGTGCTCACGCTGCCGCACCAGCGCATCGAGCCGCTGCTGACCATGGACGAGGCTGCCTTCGGCGAGGAGATGTCCCGCCGCTACCATGGCCGGCTGGGCCGCATGAAGCTCACCAGCACGCGCCACAGCTATCCGCTGGTGGGCGTGATGCCGCACCGGTTGGTGTCGCGCCGCTTTGCCTGCGTGGGCGATGCGGCGGTAGGCATGCACCCGGTCACGGCACACGGCTTCAACTTCGGCCTGCTCAGCATCGACACGCTGGCCGAAGAGCTGCGCACGCTCACGCCTCCGGCAAGGACATCGGCAGCCCCGACCTGCTGGCCCGCTACGAGCGCCGGCACATGCTGGCCACGCGGCCGCTGTACTGAGGTCACGAAGCTCATTGCCACGCTCTACACCACCGAAGCGGCGCCCGCCAAGTTGCTGCGCAATGCCGCGCTGCATCTGGGTCAGCGCTTCACGCCGTTCCGCAAGCTGGTGGCGGCTTCGCTGACGGGTTCGCTGTAAGCCCCGGCTTTCCAGCCATGGCGCCTGCCCCACCCGGCAGGCGCAAGCGGTCTTCCGGAACGCCATCCGCCAATGAAACGGCCCCGGGCAACCATGTTGCTCGGGGCCGTTTGTTCAACAGGCGGTGGAGCCGTCAGTGACAGCCGCCGGAACCACCACCGCACTTGTCACAGCTGGAACAGGAACTGCCATCTGCCGTCTTCTTCTTGAAGACGAACTTGCGCAGTACGTAGATCACAGCGGCCAGGACGATGAGTCCGACAATGATGTTCTGGATGTCCATTACAAGATCCTCCGAAGTGATCTGTAGACCACCATCGCGAAGAAGTAGGCCAGACCCAGCAGACCGAAGGCGATGAGCGCCGTGGTCTTGGCGGATTTGGTCTCGCGCCGGATGACTGCCAGGGTTGATGCGCACATGGGCGCATAGATGTACCAGGCCAGGAAGGCAAAGGCCGTGGGCAGACCCCAGCTGTTAGCACGATGGGGATGAGCGCATTGCTGACGGCATCTTCAGAGCCACCGGCACCGACCGCATAGACGGTACCCAGAGCGGCCACCACCACCTCACGGGCGGCGATGCCGGGATCATGGCGATGCACATCTGCCAGGTGAAGCCCAGCGGGGCGAAGATGGGGTGCAGCAGGTGGCCCAGCATGCCGGCCAGACTGTAGTCGATGGCCGCACCGGTGGCGCCCTCGGGGGCGGACGGGAAGCTGGTCAGCACCCACAGCACCACGCTTACCGAGAAGATCACCGTACCGGCCCGCACCAGAAATGCCTTCACACGGTCCCACAGGCTGGTGATGATGTGTTTGAAATTGGGCATGCGAAGGTGGCAGCTCCATCAGCAGCGGGAACTGCTGCACGTTGCCCTGCTGCTGCCATCCATTTGAGCACCCAGGCGGTGATCGCCGCCGACAGGATGCCGGCCAGATACAGCGCAAACAGCGTGAGCCCCTGCAGGTTGAACACGCCCCACACCGTCTGGTTGGGGATGACGGCCGCGATGATCAGTGCATAGATGGGCAGACGGGCCGAGCAGGTGAGCATCGGCGCAATGGCAATGGTGACCAGCCGCTCGCGCGGATCCTGGATGGTGCGGGCCGACATGACGGCCGGCACGGCGCAGGCAAAGCTGGAGAGCAGCGGGATGAAGGCCCTTCCCGAGAGGCCGGTGCGCGACAGCAGGTTGTCGAGCAGAAAGGCCGCACGCGGCAGGTAGCCCGAGTCTTCGAGCAGCAGGATGAAGGCAAAGAGAATGGTGATCTGCGGCAGGAACACCAGCACACTGCCGGTACCGGCAATCACGCCGTTGACCAGCAGGTCAGACAGCAGCCCCTGTGGCAGCGTGGCCCCCACCCATTCGCCCAGCGAATCGAAGAGCCCCTGGATGCTGTCCATGACCGGCTGCGCCCAGGTGTAGACGGCCTGAAAGACCAGCAGCAGGATGGTGAGCAGGACCAGCATGCCCCAGAACGGATGCATGACGATGTTGTCGAGCGTACGGTGCCAGGGCGGCAGCTTCAGTTCGGTCTGCACCACCTGCGCAAGGATGTCCTCGACCTGTTCGTACAGGGCATTGCTGTCGAGCGCCTCCAGTTTGCGTTCGGCCTCGACCGGGTCCAGTTTGGCTGCATGACCGCGGGGCAGCGCCAGCGCCGCGGTTTCGACGGCCATGACGCCGCTTTTGCTGATGGCCACGGTTTCGAGCACGGTAGCGCCCAGCAGTTCGCCGAGTTTTTCGCGTCGATCTTCAGGCCACGGGAGCGGGCCACGTCGCTGAGGTTGAGCGAGATGACCATGGGCAGGCCGAGGGTTTTCAGCTCCAGCATCATGCGCAGCGTCATGCGCAGGTTGGTGGCGTCGGCCACGGCGATGATGCCGTCCGACAAACCCCGTACTTGCCCAGCAGCACGTCACGAGCCACCGCCTCGTCGGGGCTGGTGGTGCGCAGGCTGTAGGTGCCCGGCAGGTCGATGAGGCGCACCTCACGGTCGCTGATGAAACGGCCTTCGCGCCGGTCCACGGTGACGCCGGCATAGTTGGCCACCTTGGCATGGGCGCCGGTCAGGCCATTGAAGAGGACGGTCTTGCCACAGTTGGGCGCCCCAGCAGTGCAAAGGTGGCGGCCTTGCCGCGGCTGGGCTGAGCAGCCGTGTCCAGATGGACGGGCTGCGCCAGGCTGGCGGAGGATACTTCGGCCATGATCAGCGGACCTCCCCGGCATGGGTTGAAGAAGAAAGAGTGTGGCCATGCCCATGCGGCACGACCCGGCAGAGGATCTTGGCGGCCTCGGGTTCTGCGCAGGGCAAACTGCGTGACTGGTTGCCCAGGCGCACGGCAAAGGGGCCGCGCCCCAGCAGCCCGGTAGCAACGACCATCAGCGGGACGCCATCGGAAAATCCGAGGTCAGCCAGGCGGCGGCCCACCATGGGGTCCAGGTCGCCAAAAACCGGGTTGGGCACAATGCCTCGATGTGCACATGCGCCCCTTTGTGAAGCTTGGATAGGGGAAGCGTTGTCGTCATGATCTGGATCCGTTGATCCGTTCTTGTTAACTGGCGCAGAAGGCTTCTCGTTTCCTCTTCCGGGAAAACGCACTAATGCAAACAGGATCGAAAGCCGTTCGGTTCGAAATCGGCCTCACTTTACCCCACGAAAGCCGACCTTTCAAGAAAGACTGATAATGCCTATCAGATATTATCTTGGAGATAGTCACGCACCATTTTGCATTGACATGGATCAAAAAATGGGAAGCTTTCGATTTTTCATGGCTTATTAACATGTAAATCACGGACCAGGGCAAAAAGCCCCGCCAGGCGGGGCTTCGGATGCTGCCATGGTCGATGCCGCGGCAGTCAGTGCAGCTCGCCGCTGCGGCGTTTCTGGATGAAGTCCCGGGTCTCGGACACGATGACATTGGACAGCAGCAGCAACGCGATGAGGTTGGGCACCGCCATCAGGCCGTTGAACACGTCAGCCGCCGCCCAGACCAGAGCCCAGATTGACACCGGCCCCCAGCAGCACCGTCACGACGTAGATGACGCGATAGATGGGCACCACTTTCTCGCCCCCCAGGTAGGAGGCGCACTTCTCGCCGTAGTAGCACCAGCCCAGGATGGTGGAATAGGCGAAGAAGACCAGGCCGAAGGTGACCAGCCAACCACCGGGACCCGGGAGCAGGTCGTTGAAGGTGTGGGAGGTGAGTGCCGCCCCCGTGTCGCCACTGGTGGCATAGAGACCCCCGATGACCAGCACGATGCCGGTGATGCTGCAGACGACCGCGGTGTCGAGGAAGGTACCCGTCATGGAGACCAGCGCCTGCCGGCAGGGATGGTCCGTCTTGGCTGCGGCGGCAGCAATGGGCGCCGATCCCATGCCGGACTCGTTGGAGAAGACGCCGCGCGCCACACCATAGCGGATGGCGGTACCCATGGCGCCGCCCACCACGGCATCCAGCCCGAAGGCCGAACGGCAGATGAGTTCCACAGCCGGAATGACCTTGTCGTAGTGCAGGGAAGATGATGGCAAGCCCCCACCACGTAGACGATGGCCATGAACGGCACGATGAACGAGGTGGCCTTTGGAAATGCTCTGGATGCCGCCCAGCACCACGACGGCGGTCAGGACCGTCAGCGCCACCCCGGTGATCCAGGGATCGACGTGGAAGCTGGCCTGGATGGCCTGGGCCACCGAGTTGGCCTGCACCGAGCTGCCGATGCCGAAGGAAGCCAGCACGCCGAACAGGGCAAACAGCATGGCCAGCCACTTGATGTTCAGGCCGCGCTCGATGTAGTACATGGGGCCGCCGCTCATCTCACCCTTGTCGTTGGTGATGCGGTACTTGACGGCCAGCACGGCCTCGCCGTACTTGGTGGCCATGCCGAAGAAGGCGGTGATCCACATCCAGAAGACGGCGCCGGGGCCGCCGGAGACGATGGCCGTGGCCACGCCGGCAATGTTGCCGGTACCGATGGTGGCCGAGAGCGCGGTCATCAGCGCCCTCGAAGTGGCTGATGTCGCCCTCGTGATCCTTCTCGTGTTCCTTGGGGGGCGAGAAGGCCTGCTTCAGCGCCATGGGCAGCATGTGAACCTGCAGGAAGAGCAGGCGAAACGACAGATAGATGGCGGTGCCGCCCAGCAGGATGAGCAGGGGAGCCCCCCAGACGTATCCGCCCAGCCATTCAAGGAAATTCTGCAGTGCCTCCACGGGTTGCGCTCCTGTGTGATGTGTTCTGTGAGGGTGCCTCCTGCCCTGCTCGGGAAACGCCCTGCCCTGAAGAATGATGCAAATCCGCACCAGGGCAAGAGTTTAGACAATTTTGCCGGGCGCTTGCTGCAGTACGGTGACTGCCCGGATTGGTGATTGCCCTAGGACCCCGGCACGGCGTTGCCCTCGAGCGGGGCATGCCCCACAGCGTCCCCACCAGCAGGATGGCAACCAGGAGCACGGTGACAATGAGCGCCGGGAGGGTCCAGCTTCGCTCGGCCCGGCGGTTCATCTGCAGGAAGTACACCATGTGCACGATGATCTGGAGGACACCCAGACCCATGATGATCAGGGCGGTGCTGACCGTGTCCTCGAAGGCGTCGGTCATCACCAGCCCGAAGGGGATGAGGGTGAGGATGACGGCCAGGAGGAAGCCGATGTTGAGGCCCGTCCCGCTGACGCGAGGAAGCTGCCCCAAGGGGGTCAGAAGCAGGCGGATGCCGACCTGCCGCCGCAGGGGGGCTGGAATGCCGAGGGGCGCTCATGACAGGGATCCGATCAGGTGGACGAGGGAGAACACGGCAATCCAGACCACGCCCAGGAAGTGCCAGAACAGGGTCAGACACCGGATGCGGCGCCAGTTGGCGGGGATGAGGCCATGCTGGCCGACCTGCACCAGCAGGACGGTCAGCCAGACCAGGCCGAAGGCGACATGCAACCCATGGATGCCCACCAGCGCGAAGAACGCGGAGAGGAAGGCACTGCGCTGGGGTGTGGCCCCCATCCCGATCATGTGGTTGAACGCATGGATCTCGACGCCCAGTGAAGGTCAGGCCGAACAGGCCGGTCAGGGCCAGCCAGCCCGTGGTGGTGCGCTTCGCCGTCCCAGATCGCCACGGCGCCATGGCTGCCGGAGAAGGACGCGCACAGCAGCAGGGCCGTGCTCAGCGCCACAAGCTTCAGATCGACGATGTCCGCCCCGGAGAAGCCGGTTGCGTAGTTCCGCAGTGGCGGCGTAGGCCGCAAAGAGGCAGGCGAAGAAGAGCAGATCACCGATCAGGAAGAGCCAGAAGCCAAGCATCGTCCCGTTCTCGGGGTAATGCGCTTCCGTCAGGTGGAACTGGCGGGTACCGAGCTTGGCCGGTCCTCGCGGGACAGAGTTGCGCTGCATGTCAGAGGGGCGGATGCGGATCATGGACGGATGCGGATCATGGACGGGAACGGATACCAGACGTGACGGGTCGAAGCCGGGTCCGGCCTGCTCGGCACGCTCGACCTGGGCTGCCGGGATGGGGAAGCACCGCCCATGGCTGAATGCATGGACGATGATGGTCCCCAGCAGCACGATGAAGCTTGCGCCGGCCAACAGCCACATCTGCCAGATCATGCAGAAGCCAAAGACCGCGCCGAGTGCGGCGATGGTGAAGCCGGCCGCCGTGTTCTTCGGCATGGGGATGGGAATGAACCCGTCGGTGGACCGCACGTAGCCGTTGCGCTTCATGTCCCACCGTGCATCGATCTCATGCACGACCGGGTGAACGCAAAGTTGTAGTCCGGCGGCGGCGAGGCGGTGGACCATTCCAGCGTGCGGGCATCCCAGGGGTCGCCCGTCTCGTCGCGCAGCGCAGGGCGCCGGATGAAGCTGTGTACCAGCTGGGCGATGAGGGACAGGATGCCCACCAGGATCAGACCTGCACCGCTGGCAGCAATGAGGAACCCGATCTGCAGCGATGGGTCGTCGACGTGGCTCACGGGGCGGAATGCCCATGAGGCCCAGCATGTAGAGCGGCGTGATGGCGAGCCCGATGCCGAGGAACCCGCACCAGAACGAGAGCCTGCCCCAGAACGGGATGAGCTGATAGCCGAAGGCCTCGGGAACCAGTAGGCGATGCCGGCCATCAGGGCATGGACCACGCACCCCGTGATGACGTGGTGGAAGAAGGCCGTGACGAAGAGGCTGTCGTGCAGTACGGAATCGGCCGGCAGCACGGCCAGCTGTACCCCGCCACGGCCCCGATGGCAACCATGATCAGAAAGCGAGCACCCAGCATCATGGGCACCTCGAAGCGGATGGCCCCCGGTACAGGGTGAAGACCCAGTTGAGGACCATGGCCCTCGACGGGGATGGCGAAGATCAGCGTCGAGAGACCAAGGAAGGTGCCAGTGTGGGTCCCGGCGCCTGTGGGCAGGAGGTGAAGCAGCGACACCCGTGACGGGCCGTGAGGGTGACGCTGCAGGTGGCCCCCACCATGGCGGCGTAGCCGAAGAGGCGCTTGCCGCAGAAGGTGGTCGTGATCTCGGAGAAGATGCCGAACGCGGGCAGCATCAGCACGCAGACCTCGGGAAGGACCCAGGCCCGGATGAGGTTCACGTAGATCATGGCGTTGCCACCCAGATCGTTCGTGAAGAAGTGGGTGCCGGCGAAGCGGTCCAGCGCCAGCAGGAGCAGCGCGGCCACGAACACCGGGAAGATGGCGATGATCAGCGCGTTGGCGCACAGGGCGCTCCAGTGAAGAGCGGCATTTTCATGAGGCCCATGCTGGGGCAGCGCATCTCACGAGGGTGACGATGAGGGTTGATGGCCGAGAGCATGGTCCCGCCCCCGGCAATCAGCAGCGCCCACACGTGATAGTCCATCCCCCACGTCCGGGCTGAACTCGATGCCCGAAAGCGGCGGATAGGCAAGCCACCCAACCTGGGAAAACCCGCCGACAAACAGCGAGAGCATCACCAGCACGGCGCCGAAGGCCGTCATCCAGAAGCCGAGGTTGCTCAGGAAACGGAAAGGTTGCGTGCCCGCGCGCCGATCTGCAGCGGCACGAGGTGGTTCATGAAGCCTGTGATGAGCGGGCATGGCCACGAAGAAGACCCGCGATCACGCCGTGGGCCGGGAGGATCTGATCGTAGTGATGCGGTGACAGGTAGCCCGGGCCGTCGCCGGCGGACCGGGCATGCTGCAGGAGCAGCATCAGCGCCCGGCAAACGCCGGGCAGCAGATGACCAGGCCCAGCACCACATGCATGAGGCCGATGCGCTAGATCCACACTGGTGACCCAGTGGCGCCAGAAGCGTCCCTCACATCCCGCAGTAAGTCATGCCTGCCACCAGCGCCGTGCAGGCATGAGCGCGACGAAGTACGGCGAGCACAGGGACCGCTCTGGGAGAGGGCATGGCTTCCCAGGTACAGGCGGCCCAGCAGGAGCTGACGGTGTCGGCTTGTCGAACATCTCGATCGTTTACCAGGTGGCCTGGGCGCCCGGCGCGCACTGGGAGGTCCAGGACGCGTGGCCGCCGGTACCGCCGCGGCCAGGCAGAGTACCGCAGCCACGGCGGCAGGGGAAGCGACTGGCGGCACAGCCGGTACGCAGCGGGCTTTCGGCAGAGGCAGGCGGACTGGGCAGCGTACGGTGGCGCATGCATCGAGCGCGCACAGCGCCTCGGACACACGGTGGAGCGGAAAGACCGTGATCTCGCCCCGGTGGGCGGGCTGCTGATGCCTCGCGACCACACCATCGACTCAGGCGAGCTCCAGACCGCCCTGCGCGTCGACGGCTGCAGCGATCGCGTCGGAACACATCCGGTCTTCCTCGACGCAGCGTGCAGGCGGATGCGCTCGCACAGGGTCGGGGGCGACGCTGGCGTATTCGCGCACGTTCCGCTGCCGCACTGGGCTGGGCCAGCTGAGGTAGTGCAGCGCGCGTGAGCGGACCGGTGCCGCTGCGACGCACGTCTCGACCCAGGCGGTGCAGGGCCTGGTCGTCCAGCAGTGAGCTCGGAACTGCATGCCCGCAAAGCCGGTGCAGGCATCACGGAATAGTAGGCCCGAGCGGCCGACGGGTGCCGGGCTGGCTGATGCACCGCATCAAGTTGGCCTCCCGTGCCCGCAGGACGCGGAACGTGCTGCCCCAGCGCGGGACGTGGAAGGAGTTCACCACCGACGAGGCCGTCAGCCCGAAAGTGGACGGGACGTAGCCGACCGGCACGGCCATCTCGTTGACCGTGGCGATGCCTTCCCGGGATAGATGAAGAGCCACTTTCCAGCCGAGCGCCACCACCCGCACTGTCCCGAAGCGCGCGGCGCGCGCGCACGAGCCCGCATGGTAGCGCGCTGTTCATCGCCAGCGGGCGGACAGGATCGCGCGTGGAGCGTGCGCGGACAGCGACGTGGCCAGCGCCAGCACGAGGACGATCGATCAGCGGGACAGCCGCACAGGCGCGATCTGCGGCCGCGCGCGGCGACGTCGGCGTGCGCGTGGCCGAGACGTGGCCGCGCCGGATAGCGCCAGGCAAAGAACAGCACCCGTGCCGATGACGTAAGCACGTCGACCACCAGCATCAGCCCCGTGAGCCGGGCAGCAAGAGGTCGCCGTGCTGCTGGGGCCACGCGGCCGGACGCATCAGGCGACGAGCGCCGCGCCGGCACAGTGCCTGCACTTTGAGCAGCGGGGCAGCAACGTGGGCAGGCGGTGAGCAGTTTTCGCGCCGGAAATGGCGGCCTGAAGCGCCAGCAGACGCCCGAGCCCCTTCATCGGCACGCTCTCGGCCCTCCACAGGGGAGGGCAGGCAGGATGTGAAACGACATCGGCATGCGGCTGCAGCACGGGCTTCCCGCCCGGCGACAACGCCCGCAAACGATAGCAGGAACACGCAGCCCGGCAGCAACAGACAACTACGGCGAAATGCCGGCGAAAGACCCGCCGCCGACGGCCAGGCGGTGAGGGAATGATCAGGCCTTCATGGCTCCGGCGTGAACCGGATACCATGGCGCAAATGGATAGCGATTCCACCGGTATCGCTCCAAACCGACGCCGACCCTCTCCGGGAAAGTCCGAGGACAAGCCCCCATGAGGATCAACTGCGTCACCGTCTCATGCCAGACGGCAAGCGCCAGGCCGACATCGCCATCGACGAACTGCCCCACGTGCTGCGCCAGCAGGCGAGGGATCTCGCCCGATTGCGCGAAGCGGTCCGGCACCGACCGGAGATCCTGATGCTGCAGGAGATCCCGACCAGCTCAGCTCGCAGCTGGAGGACACGCTGCACGGCGGCCAAGCGCCCAAGGTCGAGGAATAACGGACGCGCTGCTCGTCACGATGAAGCGCAGAGCCGAGCAGGCGACGGCGAGATCCATTACGGCGATCTTTACATCTTCGTCAATCCACGCTCGCGCTCTCCATCCGCAAACAACGTCCGGCGCGGTTTCTCGGACGTGCGGCCCGCTGAACGCGAGGTGGAGCTGCTGCAGCAGGTCCGATTCGTGCCAGACGCACCGACCGACGCCGCGGTGACCGTTTCATCCCCATCGTGGACGACTGAGGAGCAGCTGGGCCTGGTCGAGCACCGAGATCTTCCGCGAGCAGCCCACGCGCTGCCGACGCGCGGCGGCTGCATTCGATGAAGCAGGACGACGGAGTTTGCGCCACGCCGTGCCGGCCGTGCGCGACGAGCTTCTTCCTGCGGCTGTGCACCAGCCGCGGCACTTTACGACACGGCGGCGACCGGGCTCAGGACTACTTCCAGACGTGCACGACCACCCGGTCAGCGCATCACGCTGTCGCTGGACGGGGTGCGCGACGGCATCCTGATGGCCATAGCGCAGGTGAACATGTCGCCGATCGGCCCGAGCAGAGCGAGGTGAGCAAGAAGCTGGCGGTTCAAGTGGGCGGCCATCTTTCGCCATGATGACCACGCTGGTTTAGTATCTCCGCATGAACTTCGAGCTCAGCGCCCGAGCGCCGGGCGCGGAAGATGGCTACCCGGTGGCGCCGCTGCTGATGGCGGCCATCGGGCTCATCCTGTATCGCCGCTTCCGCGAGGTCGGCTGGCTGTGTTGAGCCACGCTGCATCAGGAATGTCGCACTGAGGCTCATGCCCGTTTCAGCGTTGCACCGAGGCAGGCATCGATTCAGGCCTGACGGCCGACGGGAAAGATCCGGTGGAGGATCAGAACGCCGGGATGATGGCGCCCTTTGTACTTCTCTTCGAGATGAACTTCCTGGTCTCGGCGAGCGCAGCGCCTCATCAGCTCTGGCGATGGCCGGCGACTGCGGCGTCCGGCAGACGAGCAGGTGATCGGCGCTGGCGTAGGGGAATCGGCCCTCCGCAGCAGCAGCGTCACGGGTGGGCTGCAGGCCGGCGGCCAGCGCGTGAAGTTGGTGCGACCGAAGCGCCGTGGTCGGCGTCATCCAGGTGCGCGCGCGGCAGGAAGGCGGCGGCGTCCAGTTCGCGGAACTTCAGCTGTGTGTGTTCGCCGCCAGGTCAGCGAGGGTGGACGTGATGTTGGTCGGATCCTTCAGCTTGATGATGCCGGCCTTCTGCAGCAGCAGCAGCGTACCGACCGCCGTGGACGGATCGGTTGCAGCACGACGGTGGCGCCGCCCCGCAGATCGTTCACAGGGCTCTTGGATCTTGCGCGAGTACAGGCCGCCGAAGGGCTCGACGCGCACGGCCGCTTCGGGCACGGGCACGATGTTGGTCTTTGTGTTCCTTGTTGGGTGAACTCCGGTGCAGGCGATGCAGAAGAAGCTGGCGTCGATCCGCCTCTGTCGACCGTGGCACCGATGGGCTTCGCAGTACGTAGTCGTTGAAGACGCGCACCTGAAGCCTCCGCCGCCTCGGCCTTCAGCTGCTGACGGTAGTCCAGCAGCTCGGCGGTGGAACCGGGGGTGGCGGCTACGCTGAGGTTCCGGCACCACGCCGGCAGCGGCCAGGGAAAGCACGGCAACAAAGCCGTCGTATGGCGGGCAAGTTTCTTGATCATCGAGAGTATCCAGTACGCAGATTGAAGTGAAGCGATTGGCACAGACCCAGTATACCGGCATCGTTAGTGCGGTTTTGTGCAAGTCTCTTCCCATCCTGATGACGCTTTGTTACGTCACATTTCGCATACGATCATCGCCATCACGTGTACAACGACGGGGCCGATGGACAAGATTCAGGCGATGTCGACTTTCGTGGCCGTGGTGAAGCCGGCAGCTTCATCTGAAGGCGATGTCGGTGCTGGAGCATCTCGAAGGCGGGCGGTCTGCGGCATGTTGGCCGAGCTGGAGCAGCATCTGGAAACGCGTTCACTGCAGCGCACCACGCGGCGCCTTTCGCTCACCATCGAGGCAGCGCTACTACGAGCGCCGCAAAGGAGTACAAGCTGGCGGTGCGCGAGGCCGAGTCGGAGATCCGCGCTCGCGCAGCGGCGAGGCCTATGGCCGGCTGCGGATCTGCGTGCCGCATCTCGTTCGGCGTCACGCATCTGACCGCTGCCAGGTCCACCTTTCCTGTCCGGGCGACCCGCAGGCGCAGCTGGACATCGTGCTGTCGGACCGGATGGTGGACCTGGTGGGAGGAAGGCACGTTTGCAGCGCGCGGATCGCGTCCTGACCGATTCTGGCGCTCATCAGCCGGCGGCTGGCCACCACCCGGCTCATCCGGTGCGCCACCCCACCTATCTGGAACGCCACGGCACCCGAAAGGTGCTGGAAGGATCTGGCACACCATCGGGCCATCGTCTCAGCTATCTCGGCCTCGTGCCGGGGAATGGAGCTTCGAGGGCCCGGACGGGCGCCAGACGGTTCAGAAGCGAAAACCCGACTGTTCGCCAACAGCGGCGACACCTGCCTGCGTGTGGCGCTGCTGGATCACGGGAGCATCGTGCTGCAGCCACTCATGATCCACGAGCACCTGCGGCGGCGAGCTGGCGCAGATCCCGCCTGTCTACATCACGGGCGAGCGCAACATCTATGCCTCTCGCCACCCGCAAGCTGCTGCCCATCAGGGTGCGCCGGCTGGTGGACTCCCGGCCCGCGCGCTGGAGCGGCCAGTGTGGCAGCGATCCGGCGGCGACGAGCCCGCACACGGCTGGCGACCGCCCCGACCAGCCTCCGGCATCCTGCGCCTGCCTGCTCCTCCCGTTCCGCCCGACGGCTCGACGGCCAGGTTGTCGTTGTCGGGCAATCAGCTCGCCATGCCCTGCACAGCAGGATGCGCCTGATTCATGATCAGATGACTGGCGGCGGTCGGCAGCTTGCCCAGCACGCGTAGGCGTTCATCGACAGGAAGTCGTCCACCTGCCAACCAGACCCTCCAGCCTTCTTCCGGGCGGCCGGCGCCCATGCGCAAGGGCAGCCGCAAGTGCTCCTCGGTGGGATGCGCCCGCGCTGCGTCGGGTGCCCGGCGGCGATAGTCCAGGATGGCTCGACATCGCCCGCCTGCAGCTGCTGGCGGATCCAGCCCTCGAACGCATCGACACACCGGTCACCCACGGCGCGTCCCGACATGCCGCCGGAAGACATCGCGCAGGTTGTGGGTAGACTGCGAGCCTGCTGTAGCACGCCTTCGGCCGCGAAGCGGCGCCAGGGTCTGGCCCAGCGCGAAAGCGCGCGCCGGGTTCGCCCGGGCGACGCACGTGGAGATCTGCACCACGGGCACCGCGCCTCCAGGCAGCAGCGTGCATGAGGGGCACCGGGGCACCGTGGTCCGCCCTGCTCCGTGTTCAGGCGCACGGGCACCCCGCGCTCGCCGCGATCCTCGGCGGCGCGCGCCACTTCCGGTGCGCCCGAGCGCCCGGATAGCCTGGTGACAAGCTCTTCAGGAAAAGCGCCGAAGTCGCCATGATAGTCTCGGGCTGCCGCGGGCCAGCCGTGATCTCGACCTCGAAATCCGCCGACCAGTGGGGCGACAGCATCAGCACGGCCAGCAGCAGCGGCGGCGGGCGGCGTCCCAGCCTCGGTCAGCTTGGCGGCCCTGCCTTGCTGGGACGCACGGCAAACATCGAGGGATCGTGCCTGCGAGACGAACAGGCCGGGCGCAGCGTCACGGGTAACGGGAGGCACCTCCAGGAGCGTCCGGTGTGCGCACGCTGCAGTACGGGAAGAAGCGTCCATGGCTGCCGCGGCCGGTCAGCGCGAAAGCGCACGGAGGAACAGCAGCGCGATGATCCAGGCTGGCGGGTGAACGTCGCAGCCAGCGGCCGGTGAGGGTCTTGAGCGCCACATAGGAGAGGAAGCCGAAAGGCCAGACCGACCGTTGGCACGAGTGGGTGAACGGCATGGCGAGCGTGGTGATGACGGCCGGCACCGTTTCGGTGCTGTCACGCGCCAGTCCAGATCGGCCAGGTCGCGCACCATCAGGCAGTGCCACGAACATCAGCGCAGCGGTGGCATGAAGGCGGCACCACCGCAGCCAGCGGCGAGAAGAAGAGCGCGAGCAGGAAGAGGTGCGTTGCACGGTGAGCGCGAGTCAGGCGCGCGTGACCGCCGTACTGCACGCCGGCAGCGCTTTCATCGGTAGGCGGTGGCACTGGAGGTGCCAGCACCGAGCCGGCCACGATGGCCGCGCTGTCGGCCATCGGCGCGCAGCGCAGGCGACGGTTCTGGTCCCGGCGTGCGTGCCCGCATACAGTGCCGGCGCACGGCGAGCCACGCCCATCAGCGTGCCGGTGGCGTCGAACAGCTCGACCCGAACAGCACCAGCACCACGCTGGACGAGGACCGCCGGCCAGCGCGCACTGATGTCGAGCGCGCCAGGAACGTGGGCGCTGATGGAGCTGAATGGACACCACGCCCTCGAAGTGGTTGCCGCCCACGAAGCGACAGCGCGCTGACCACGAGAATGCGCCGACACACTGAGCCCGTCACTTTCCAGGCAATCAAAGCGCCACGATGAGGAAGAAGCCCAGCCAGGCCAGCAGCACGGGAATGAGTGCATGTCGCCCATGCGGCAGCTTTCGGGCAGAGGCCACCACGATGCGGCGTTGCTCAGGCCGATGATGGCGAAGAGCCTGGATGCCCGCCGGTGCCGCCGGGCCCGCAAGGTCTCGCGGGATGCCGGTGATGAGCAGCGAGCGCAGCCCAGCGCGGAGATGAGCAGTGAAGAGGCAACCCGACAGGAACACGGCGCCCAGCGCCGCCTGCCAGCTGTGGCCATGGAGCCCACCACGGGTGTAGGCAGAGTAGGCGTTGAGGCCCATGCCCGGGGCGACCGCGACGGGATAGCTGGCGCCAGAGCCGCGACGATCGTGCCCAGCGCCGCCACCTCTCACGCAGGTGGCCACGAACACCGCGTCGCCAGGCATGCCGAGAAGCTGCCCAGGATGGTCGGGTTGACGAACAGGATGTAGGCCATCGTCAGGAAGGTGGTGACGCCGGCGGGATCTCGGTCTTGACCGAGGTAGCCGTCGCCCGTTCAGCTGAAGGTTCTGGTCTAGAAGAAGTGGGCATGCTCCATCGCGGACGATGGCCTGAACGGCGCGTGCCGGCTGGCCCGAACGCCGCGGGATCGATGACCTGGACAACGGTCCCTGGCGCTTGCCGGGCAGGCAGAAAGGTAAAGGACAGGAGACGGAAGCGCAGGCCACGCGGTGCGGCCTGCAGCAGGCGGAAAGATAGCCGAAAAGCGCACCGTGGCGGCGGTCGGATGCGCACGCAGGCCGGCACAAGGCCGGCTCGGGTCTGGCACCCAGCGCTGGCGACCGCTGCATGCGCGCTGGCAGCCCGCGCGCGAGAAGCGCGAAGCCGGCAGGGGCGGCAGCAACGGTCAGGCTGTCCGATCACTCCGGCTTTCGGCACGGGCCAGCGGCGTGTTTCGCGCACCGTGGTCTTGCGACCGTCACGGATGGTCTCGACGCGCTTGAGCGCTGCGTCCACCTTAAGCCTTGCTGTCGAGCAGCGCAGCAAGTGATCCGAACTCGCGGCTCGCTTCGGCTACGATGGTGGGGCATCCAGCGATCACGCTGGCTGCCCGCGGCTGTACGAGAAGCTGGTTCTTGCTCCAGGCCCGCCGTCACACAGCCCTGCTTCTCGGTGTCGGTGTTCTTCCAGAGCGAGAACGCGGGCAGCTGGTTGACGTTGACGCTACGTCTCACGCCCAGCGCGCGTTGTACAGCAGCACGGCCAGCGCGCTGCCGTCGGCATCGCCATGCAGGAAGACGTTGTAGACGGTCCGTCATAGGCCGCTGGTGCGCCGCGATAGGTCTGCCGGTGGCCAGATCCCGCCCGCGTAGTCGTTGAAGGGCGAGACCCTCGCGCACCGGCGCGGCGAAACTTCGCGTCCTTTTTCCAGCAGCGGGGCACCGAAGTTGCTGTGATAGAGCGCCACGGTATTCCTTCGGATAGTCGCCTGATTGGTGAGCTTGTCATGCGGTGAAGGCGGTGGCGCCCGGCACGGTGTTCAGCTCGGTCTCGATCACGTAATCGACCTTCTTGAAGGCCTGCTCGCGCAGCAGCCCTTCAGGCGGATGGTGAGGGCTTCTCGTCGACGCTCAGCACCACCTTCGAGGCCGGGATGTTGGCGGCCAGCCATGCAGCGTCAGCAGCGTGCCGTCGGTGTCCTTGCCAGGTGGCCCACCCATTCATAACCGCAGCGGGTGACCAGCTCGTTGAAGCCTCCAGCCAGCCCGGCCATTGCGGCCCGTCAGCTCGATGAAGGACGGGTTGACCACTTCCCTTCACGGGAGAATGCCAGCCCAGCCGCACATCACCGGCCCACGGCCTGCAGCACGTTCATGCACACGGGTCGGGCGACGGTGATCTTCATGGCGCCGGTGTCGATCTCGACCAGCATGACACCTTCCTGCCGTCCACCATGCAGCGTCTTCGTGGTGACGGTGAAGGGTGTGGCGCTCTTCACTCCCAGCGACTTGCTGGTGATGGTCTGATTGGCGGCTTGCGGCATCAGCAGGACGCTGATCCCGGGCAAGGGTGGGGCCGGCGAGCCAGCATAGCACCCCAGAGCGACGGCAGAGAGCTTCGCGTTTGACTCCTCGATCGACACAGGAACCGGCCCGGAACCACGCCAAGCCGGACAGAAACTGTACTGTAGTTTAATTTTCGTCCACGGTACCGCAGAAAGCCGACCCTACGCCTCGTCGCCTTTTCTGAAAGCTCCGAACCACTGCGCACGCCAGCCGCCGGCCGGCATCACGTCCAGCCGAGGCGCGGAGACGCCACCGGCCTGTGGCTCGGGCGAGTGCGGCTGCACGCGGCATCGGCCGCGTGCGCACGTCAACAGCACGCCCTCGCGGGCGGAGGTTCGCGCCGCAGGCGTTGCCTTCAGTTCATAGCCCACCCGGCGGCCCAGCACCACCTGTCGAGATGATGGGCGCCGCTCGGCCTGCTGCAGCGCCGCGCCACCGCCGTCGGTGTAGGCCCGCACCAGCCCTCGCCCCCAGCTTGAAAGTGCCGCCAGTGATGGCGCACCACGGTGGCCAGCACACCTTCCAGCTGCTGGCGGTGACGCAGCACATCGAGCATGGGGCGGCCGGCAGTGCGCTGGGCTCGCCGTCACCGACCACCGGCCCACGCCCGCCGAAAGCCCAGCAGCCCAGCAGACATGGACGGCCCGGGATGCACAACGCGCGCCTTCCCAGGCGTGCCACCTCGGCAGTGAGCCTCGCCCGCCCGCTCACCAGCATCACCCGCCCGAGGGAAACGGCTGCTTGATCAGCAGCAGTTCCGATTCCACCGGCGGCCAGCGTCGCCCTCCATCGTCCCTTCGGAACCCTGTCCGACAAGTTTACGCATTCGCCCGAGTAGCAACCAGCGCCCCATTCGCGAAAAGAGCATCCATGCTTTGCCGTCATTGATCGGTCAGGACGCTACGATTGCCGGATCCATCATCCTACACTGGACATGCCCATGTGCGCCTTCTGACTCCGCTTGCTCTGCCTGTCGTGAGCCGGCCTGCTGGCCGGCTGTGCCAGCACCGGCATCTGACTCCGGTGACCCCACGCACCGATGCGCGGGCCACGCCGCCCATGAATGTCCGGCGCAACGAGCAGCTGGAGATGGACGCACGCCCGGCAGGTCGGAAACCGTGCGCGGCGACGGCAAACCTGACTGGGCTGCCGTCTACGGAGACCGCCTCGCACCCGCTACCGCGAGCAGCAGCGCTGATCTGTGGATCGCCGCGGCCTGCGCGAGCACAAAGCTGGACAAGCTCACCTACTTCACGGCCACCACCCGCGAGTTGCGGCCCGCCTTCAGCGGCGCCCGCATCCGAGCTGGCTGGCACTCTGCGAAAGGTGCATCGCCCGCCACTCGCGCTGCGCGGCGAAGGCAGCGAGAACGGTGATGACGGCTACCGCATCAGCGCGGGATCCCGTCAGCTCGCTGTCGCAGTTCTCACCCAGCGCATTTCCATCGACGCCCGGGTGCCCAGCGCTTCGTGGTGAGCCAGCTGCATGCTGGGCACCGGCCCGCACGCAGATCCCCTTTCCCAGTGGGGCCCGCACGGCAAAGGACGCCCTGCCGTGCGTCGGCACGATGTCCTGCGGGTGATCCCGAAGCGACACGCTCTATACTAAGCGGCGTCCAGCACGCTCCGTGCCAGCGCCCGCGCATTCAGGAACGTCATGCCCCAGCGCTCGGCTGCTGAAGCCCCGCTGAACAACCTTCCCGTCCCTGGTTCACGCAAGTGTACCCACAAAGTCGCTGCTCACCGTGGTCGCGGCTGCCGTCATCTCGTGGGTGGTGTACTCGGTGCTTCCACGACATCCCCGCCAACTTCTTAAGTCTGGCCATCCTGCAAACTCGATAACGTGCGCCACTCCTGGTTCACCGAAGTGCACTGCATCACCGTCACCGCGCTCAGCATGACCGGTGCTGGCTGCCGTCAGCAGCGTGCCCGGCATGGGAACCAAACAGGCCACAGCCGGCTTTGCAGACCCATCATCTACATCTTCTTCGGCGGCTTCGCCACGGCACCACCGCGCTGCACGTCCGGCTCGACCGCAAGGTGCCCTGTAGCGTGCTGCGATGTCGCGCAGCGGCATGCTGGTGTCGGTGCTGGCACTCTTTGCCGTCACCGCCTTCCTGTCGATGTGGATCAGCAACACCGCCACCACGCCATGATGCTGCCGCTGGCCCATGGGCATGATGTCGCACTGGATCCCGAGAGGATCGCAAGACCGCTTCGTGCTTCCGTGCTGCTGGGCATCGCCTGCGCGTCCAGCGTGGGCGGTCTGGAACACGCGGTTGGGCTCGCAACGCCATCGCCGCGCCAAGGCGCTGGGCTGGACTTCCGCGGCTGGATGAACTATGGCAGCCGTATGATGCTGGCGCTGATGCCGCTGGTGCTCTTCTCGATGTGCGTGGTGCTGCGCGACTTCAAGCGCAGGTGGATATCGCAGCGACAGCGAACCGGTTCCACGGAACCTTCCGCGTCTGCTCACGCTGCTGTGTTCATCGTCACGGCCATTGCTGGATCACCGGGCGCCTTCAGATCAAAGAGCACCTTCGGCATCGACAGCGGCTTACCGTGGTGGCGACATGGCCGCTGCCGTCACCGTGGTGGTGCTGGGCACGGTCACGGCGGCGTGACTGGCGGCCAACACCGACTGGGGCGTGCTGCTGCTGTTCGGGTGGCGGCATCGCGCTCGGCAGCCTGCTCAGACAGGTCGGTGCCTCGCTGGCCACGGGTCAGGCGCTTGGCCTCACCAGACTCGTCACCACGCGCCGTTCATCGTCATCCACGGCGGTGTCGCGTTCATCATCATGCTGACCGAGAGTTTCGCAACCAGCACGGCCTCCGCCGCCCTAGCTGGTGCCCGTGTTCGCCACGCATCGCGCAGCTCCAACCCTGCCCAAGGACGCTGGTGATGGTGATCGGCATCGGCGCCTCCTGCGCCGCCATGCTGCCGGTGGCCACGCCGCCCAGCGCCATCCGTGTTCGGCACGGAGCGCACTCGCCAAGCAGCGCGAGATGAGTGCAGGTAGGCATGCTGCTCAATGTGCTGTGCATCATCACGCGGTCGCTGTGGGCCTACTTCTTCACGGTCCTGCCAGGTCCTGAAGGGCGCCGGGTCGTCGGCCGGCGCGAACCGGCAACAGCTGCGCCGCCGGCTGACCAGACACCATCCAGAAGAAAAGCCAAAGGGGCTGTTGCAGCCGAGTGCAACGGCGCATGGGGTCAGCGACCGGCGAGGCCTCTCGCGACCAGACCTGACCTGACTTGGCCTGACCGAGACCGCGGATGCGGATGCGGATGCCCCGGAGCCCGATGCACAGTGGCATGGGCCGGGCAGGCCGTCACGCCGCCCTTGGTCCGAACCGCTCGTGACGCGGCCGCGGCACGCGTCCCGACCTCATCATTGTCGTCCTCGTCATCGGCCTCTTCATCGTCGTCGATGCCGGCCAGTGCTGCCTCGGCTTCATCGGTGCCGTGAGGCTCACCGTGCCTCTGCGACGCGACTCGGCCAGCGCCCTCCACCCGCGCCGCGATTCCTGCTGGTCGATGTCATCGATGTACAGCTCGCGCAACGGCTACTCGGTACTCAGCCAACAGCAGATCCGCCCTGCCGCTCCATCTCGGCCTCGGCCTCCAGAAGGCCTGAAGCTCCTTCAGGTGGCGGTATCATGCCGCAGGAGCCGTGCGGTGCGGCTGCGCTTCGCGACGCCAGACACGGCCCTCCGTGGCCGAATCGGCGTTGTGCGTCGTCATCGGCCGGTGCTGCGTCGTTCATGTCATCATCTTCGTCTCATTTCCCGGGTTTGTTCCCCATCCAGCAGCGCATAGCCTCACGTCACGGAAGACGCCCACGCGCCCCCATTCCTCGAGTCTCCTGACGCGGCGACTGGTCGGTAGCGGATGCTGCTCGGCCCGAGGCCGCCGGCAATACAGTCACCCAGCCGCCTCGGGCCGCCCGGCAGCGCACGGATGGTGAGTGGGCGTTTCCCGGCCGTCGCGCCGGCGCCTGCAGGATGACAGCCAGCCGCAGACACAGGATCTGCCTGCCATTGCGTCGTGAGTGGGCTCCAGCGCACGCACCTTCTTGACCCGCCGCTCTGGGCCAGCACGAACAGCGACAGCAGCTCCTGCTGCTGCTCCATGGCCGAGAAGCCCGGCGGGTCCACGCGTGCAGCGGAGATGCCAGGCCCCGTGCCGATGCTGCGCGTTGTCGTGGGCGATAAAGGGCGATCTCTCGACGTGCGGGCCGCGGAATCGAGGCTCTCGGGCGCACCCGACGGGAGTGCAAGGTCGTCCGTAGCGGCGCACCAGCTCCCTGTCCGGAAGAGGCCGCGTCCGACTCGGCCTGCGCCACGACGGTCTGCCCGCATCCGGTGCAGCCGCCCTGCCGCAGGCCCTTCGGCTCGCGCAGCTGCAGCAGGCCGCCTCGGCCACGGCGGCCGTGCTGATCGTCCATCGGTGGCGTTCCGCAGATGGCTGATGGTGATCTCGCGCTGGTCGGCGCCAGCTCGCGGCCCAGCGGGTCGTAGAGGATGCTGCCCTCGCGCGGGGCCGAGTCGCCAGTGGCCATGGCCTCGATGCCGAACTCGTCGAACACCGACTGCATGGCGGCCCGGGCCGCCTACGGCGATGACCGGCTGCCGGTCGGTACGCGGCAGCAGATCGGCCAGCGCATCCGCAGAGCAGCTGCCACGCACGGGTCCTCCAGCAGCGGAAGCGCCGCGGGTGATGGCCGTATGGCCGAAATTGGCGAGTTGACCAGCGCCAGCAGCGCTTGCCAGCCGTGCCCGACGTGCCCACCGCGTACTGCCAGCCCAGCCGCTTGAAGCCGTGCACATGTGCTGCCAGCTGCTCGCCGCAGTGCAGCCGTGCCTTGCGCATGGCCGCCCGGGTGACTTGCGCTGCTGAAGAACTGCTGCGTGAGGGCTGCACAGCGATCTGCAACGACTCGCGCCGTCGGAGCCGCTCGTCCACCCCGATGACACGCTCGGTGGACCCGCCGCCGATGTCCACCACCAGCCGCAGCTGATGGTCGAGCGGCAGGCTGTGGGCGGCGAGGGTAGATGAGGCGTGCTTCCTCCACGCCGCCACTACCTCGATGGGGCGCCCGCACCGCGCTGGCTTCGCTGCTGCGAAGGAGCCCGATGTTGTGCGCCACCGGAAGGTGTTGGTGGCCACCGCCGGAAGGCTTCCAGCTCCAGCCCTCCAGCCCGCTCGGCAAAGCGTCCCAGCGCCTGCAGTGCCGCTGGCGCGCCTCTTCAGACAGCTCGAGACTGCCGGTCCGACGCGCCCAGCGACCGCTTCCCTTGATCTGGTCGAGGATGCTGCCAACAGGGACCGGCCGAGGACTGGTCGATCTCGGCCAGCAGCCGGAAACGTTGGAACCCGGTCAACGGCAGCGCGTCGCGGCGGGGAATCGCTCATCGATAGTCTCTTGATTGGATCGATCGGCATTCTGCAACAAAGAAGCAGCTACACACAGGACGCGACCGACATCATCCTGATGTTTCTGCCGACGCAACAGACTGAAAAGGCGACCTCCAGACCACTGGCCGGGGTCGCATCCGCCAAGCGCGGTGACTGGGCTAAACTGGCAGCAATCAGGACCCCGCGTGAACGACACCGCGCCCACCCTGCCCCCGCCACTGGACCGCGAGCGCATCATGCACCTTCAACCGCCGCACGTGCTGGCGCTGGCCGAATCAACGCCCGCTGCTGGAACGGCTGCGCTACATCACCATCGTTTCCAGCAACCTCGACGAGGCTGTTTCGGGATCCGTGAGCCGACAGAGAAATCGCCAGCGTAGCACGCCGCTGGCGGCCACGGCGCACCAGCATCGCCACGCTGGCCGTCAGCGCGCGCGAGCTGGTCCGAACGCCAGTACCGGGTGCTGCGCGAGCATCCTGCCTGCGCGGAAGCCGAGGGCGTGAGTCTTCTTCGCCAGTGGGACGACGCCCTGCGCAACTGGGCCTACGCGAGATCTTCATGAGGCGAGATCGAGCCACTGCTCACAGTGCCTGGACCCGGCCCATCCGTTCCGCGCATCTCCAGCAAGACACTCAGCTTCGCCGTGGGCTGGATGGCGCGACGCCTTCGGCCGCCGCCCGGGCACGGCCATCGTGCAGGCGCCGCGCGTGCCTATCGCCTTCAAGTGCCCCCGGGTGGCCGAAGCGTGCCGCACGACATCGATGCTGCTGTCGTCCATCATCAAAAGGCTTCATGAGGCAGAGGCTGTTTCGGGCTCACCACGTCTGCACGCAGTGTTCGTTCCGCCTCACCGCAACAGCGACCTGTTTCGTGGACGGAGGAAAACAGCCAGCTGCGGCGCCACTCAGCGACGAGCCGGGTCCAGCGCCCCACAGATGCGCCGCGGCGATGCGGCTGGAAATGACCGCCGACATCAGCGAAGTGGCCAGACGCCTGCGCAAAGGGAATTCGACCTGAACGAAGGACTGCTACCGGGTCCACGGTTCGGTCAACTCTGGGGCGCTATGCCAAAGGGATCATCGAGCTGGTCAGCGCCCGATCTGTCTTCTCTTCCGCCGTTCACCCCCAGCCAGCCCACCGCCCTGCAGAAGGACGACCTGTTCCAGCGTGATCGCCGCTGGCGTGCTGCTGCACCACCCCTGCAGGTCGCTTCAACCCGGTGAAGGACTTTCTGCCTAACGCCGCACGCGACCCGCAGGTCGTCCCATCAACAGACCATCCTGCCGCACCAGCGCCGACTCTGGTGCTGATGGAATCGCTGATGGAAGCGGCCCGCGCCGGCAAGAGAAGTCACCGTCGTGCTGGAGCTGGTAAGCGCTTCGACGAAGAGACCGCGCATCAACTGGGCCGCCAAGCTGCGGAAGAAGTTGGCGTGCACGTGGTCTATGGCGTGGTGGGCGCAGAGCCCATGCCAAGCTGGCCCACGGGTGACTTTACGACGCGGGCCGAGGGCTGCGTCGCTATGCCACGGGCACCGCAACCACCCGCGCACGGCGCGCCTATGTACTGAGGACTTCGGGCTCTTCACCGCCGACGAAATCTGCGCCGACGTGCTGGTCTTTTCGCCGCTGACCGGTCTGGGCACCGCCACGGCGTAGAAGCACTGCTGCAGGCACCCTTCCGGCTGCGTGGCACGCTGCTGCAGGCCATCAGCGCTTAGTTGAAAGCCGCCGGGCGGGCCGCAAGGCAGCGCATCATCGCCAGATGAATGCGCTGCTGGAAGAGCGCATCATCGAGGCGCGCGGCGTAAAGCCAGCTGCGCCGGCAGTGCGGAATCGACCTGATCGTGCGCGGCGTCTGCGCCGCCGCGCCCAGCATCGGGTCTCTCCGAGAACATCCGCGTCACCTCGGTGGTGGGACGCTCACGAAGCACAGCCGCATCTACTACTTCTGGGCAGACGGCAAGGAAGCTCTGGCTGGCCTCGGCCGACTTGGATGGAACGCAACTGCTGCGACGCGTCGAAGTGGCGCTTCGCTGAAGGACGCCGCCCTCAAGCGCCGCGTCATCGAGGAAGGACTGCTGAACTACCTGCGGCCGACGCACGGCCGCGTGGAAGATGGACGGCAACGGCGACTACCACGTCGGCGGCGGCTGCTCTCGCTGAGCACGACGCCCGGCGGCGGCTGCTGCATCACCACGAGGCTGAAAGGTCTCTCCGATCGAGCGCCCATCGAAGGCGTAGATCCCCAACGGGCACGGGCATCCCGGCAGGTGTCTCCCTCCGACGACCGGCGGCAGCGACAGTCCTCGTCAGGTCTTCCCCAGTAGAGGCCGTCCGGATGTTGGATAACATAAACTGCCCATCATTCGCTGAACAGGCGGGCACGGGACGCCGCGAGCTCAGGACCCAGGCCTGCTGCCAGACCCGCTGTCTGATGATCGATGGTCGGTGGCTGGATGCCGACAGCGGCAAAGACCATCGCCGTCACCAGCCGGCCCGCAGCGAACTCATCGCCCCGTGCCCGACATGATGGGCGCCGCCGAGACCCGCCGCGCCATCGGCGTGGCCGGAAACCGCCCGCACTGCACGGCAGAAGAAGACCGCCAAGCGGCGCGCCGCCATCCCTGCGCCGCTGGTTCCGGGCTGATCACCGAGCACCGACGACACGGCCGTCATCCTCCAGCACCGAGACAGGGCATGACCGCTGCACGCCCGAAGCCCGGGGCGAGGATCGCACTACGGCGCCAGCTATTTTCAGGTGGTATGCCGAAGGCCAAGCGCGTCTGCACGGCGACGTCCCCTCCGGCAACAAGCGGCCGCGCGTGCTGGTGATGAAGCAGCCCGATGGCGTGTGTGCTGCCATCACGCCCTGGGACTTCCCCTAACGCGATTGATCACCCGCAGAGGCGCGCCAGACGGCGCCGGCTGCGCGCAATCGTCGATCCGGCAGCTCACAGACCCGCTGTCAGCACTGGCCGTTGGCGAGCTGGCGGCGCGCCGGCGTTCCGCCCGCGTCTTCAACGATGCTCACGGCGGCTCGCGCGCCGTCGGCGGCGAACTCACCGGCTTAACGACACGGTGAAGAATTTTCCTTCACCGGCTCCACCGAAGTGGGCCGCCTGCTGCTGGCCCGTGCGCCGGCACCGTCAGAAAGGTGTGTCGATGGGGCTGGAAAGCGGCAGCGCGCCCTTCATCGTCTTCGACGACGCCGACTGGATGCGGCCGTCACGGCGCCATCATCTCCCAAGTTACGCAACGCGCAGGCGGCCACTGCGTCTGCGCCAGCCGGCTGCACGTGCAGGCTGGCGGCATCCGCACCGCAGCGTCCGAAGTTCACCGCTGCCTGCAGCCGAGCTGAAGGTGGAGCGGCACCGGACGCCGGCGTCACCTTCGAACCGCTGATCGAACGCAAGCGCCATCGCCAGGTGCAGGAACATATCGCCAGACGCCGTCGAAAAGGCGGCAAGGTGAGCGGTGGCGACGGCAAGCCCCACGCCACTGGAGCGGCCTGTTACTGCAGGCGCACCACCGTCAGCGCGTCACCCAGCAGGCCGTGTGGCCCGCGAAGAGACCTTCGGTACGCTGGCATCTGCCGCTTCGAGGCCGAAGAAGAAGTGGTGCGCTGGTAACAACGACGCGAATTCGGTCGGCGCCTCGCCTACACCACCCGGCACAGGCGCGCAGCGTCCGCGTGGCCGAGGCGCTGGACTACAACATGGTGCGCCGATCGCTCCGGCATCCTGGCCAGCGAGGCCGCTTCGGCGGCGTCAAAGCGGTCAGCTTTGGGCCGTGAGGGTTCAAAGTACGGCATCGAGGACTATGTGGAAGTGAAAATACGCGCATGCTGGGCGGCATCGACGGCTGACGCCCGCCGCTTCGCGCGGGCAGGCCCTGGCGATGACCTGAAGCGTCGGGATGTCCCTAGACCGCCTCGGTTCGCTGCCGAGGCGGCGGAGATGAATCGGGCTAGACTGCACGAGGTCCGGGCGGCATCCTGCGAACTCACTCCACCGCCATCAGATCACCCCACATCCCACCCACAACGTCGATGTCGATGCGTCACCGGGTGCCGGCATCGTCATCAGCGCCTCGACGCACTGGCCCTGCGGGCCGCGGCAAGCGGAGTCTACTGGTGGACCGAGCAGGAACCCGGCCACGGCACGCTTCGGCAGCGCCGGACTCGCTCGAGCGCGCCAGCACGTACTATCGCCTTTGCGCCCAGCCTGCCGAGCGTTGCTGCGCCATGCGCGGCAGACCGCCACAACGCGCTGCGCCTGCAATGGGGCGCACTGCCACGGTATGCCGGCTGGCTGTGGCGCTACTGGCGAATCCGCACGCCCGCTGGCACAGGCCACCGAGACATGCGCGCCCGCTCATCGAGCTGTGCGTGGCCGAGCATTTCCAGCCGCTCATCAGCGCCTTAGCCTGCGCGACGCGTCCGCGACGGCAGCTGGATCGAACAATGCGCGGCCAGAAAGCCTTGCCGAACTGTCGCGTCGGGCTGCAGGACGACGCCCGCCGCTGGGGGCTGAGCATCGAGGTTCTGCCCGACAACGCCCTAGCGCGCCTGCCTGCACGGCCTGCCCGGAAGGCGGCATCGCGCGCGGCATCCACTGGCGGGACACAGACCGTGCAGTCGCCCGTGCGTCTGGTGGAGGGCTATGCGGGGCTCTGCCCGCTCGCGCGGTGGCCAGTTCGCCATCCGTACCGACGCCATGGCGCTGCAGCGGCACGAGCAGGGCTGGCGGCTGCCGCTGCCCGACAGCGCTGAGCTGCACGCCAGCGTTGTCGTGCTGGCACGGAAGCGCCGACACGTACGCCCGCCGAACGCTTCTGGCTACCGGCTGCCCGCTGCGTCAAGCGCAGTCTACCACCCTGCATTTCCGCATCGACGACGCGCGGCCGTCCTTTCCCCGTCTGCGACCGGGACTCCGGGCTTCGTGCTGGCCGAGATGAACGACGGCGTCGCGCTGACCACCGGCGTGGAGCTGGCCTGCCCGACACGCCGCAGCGACGGCGGGCCCGTCGAGGCACCCGCATCGCCCGTCAGTTCTGGCACGGGCGAGAAGTGGAAATAAGCCACGCCTGGGACGGCGCCTACGCACCGACATGCGCCCATCGTATCGGCCAGCGCCGCACCATCGCGGCCTGTGGTTCGACGTGGGCCATGCCACCACGGCCTCGCGCTGGGGCCCGTCAGCGGCCGCCTGCTATGCCGAAGCTGATGACCGGACAGCAACCGTTCGCCGATCCGTCGCCCCTTCGGTGCAGCGCTTCCTCTGAATCATGCCTGCTCCCGCCGACGTCACGACCGCGACCACCTCCATGCCGGGTCCGGGCAGGATGCGGCAGATCCGATCCATATCCCATCGTACCCACCACGTGACAGTTCGACGCCGAACAGTGCCGAGCCGCCCTGCCCTTTCGCACGCTGATTCCCGCACTGCGCGAGTGCCTTTGCCGAGGGCGCACACCGTGCCCGCTGCGCCACACACGCCATCGAGCGCGGGCGTGCGCGGCACCACGCTCATCATGCCTGCACAGGGCACGAACAGGGCTTCTTCGGCGCGAAGACCGTCAACATCTTCGGAGAGCGGCGCCCGCTGCGCGGCCTGCACGCCACCCACGTGCTGTACAGCGCCACCACCCGGCGTGCCGCTGGCCCTCATCGACGGTGATGCCAGTCACCGCGCCGCGCCGCCGGCGCCGCTGCGCTGGGCGCCGACTTCCCGGCGCGCAAGGATGCCGGGCGGCTGCTCGTGGTGCGCGCAGAGCCGCATCGCCGGCACTGCTGCCCTGCAACCATACGCGCCGTGCGCGACATCGAAAACACATCGACATCTGGAACGTCCGGTGCGCGCTCTCGCCGTGCTGGCGAGACCCTGCGCAAGCTTGAGGGCGTACTTAATACACACCCGACGGCACGGCTTTTGTCGCTGGAAGCCGCTGCGCTCGGTACGACATCATCAGCTACGCCACCCTCGGACGCTCATCGCGGCAAGCGCCAGGCACGGACACGGACTGGTGGCGGCTTCAAGCCCAACATGGTCGAAGCCGCCGCCGACTGCTTCATCGGCAACGGTGCTTCGCGATACCGACAGCCCCACCAGAGTCAGGCGACCTGCTCGAGGCAGCTTCGACGCGGCCGCTTCAGCGCCAGCGACATCCGCGCGCCAGACCTGCGGGCCGTGCCGCAGCCGCATCACCAGGTCGCACCAGTGACCGGGGCCATCACACCGTCTTCAAGGCCGTGGGCGGCGCCACGGAGGCCTGACCGCGGCGCCGTGCTGGTCTACAGGCCGGCTGAATCCGACCGAGGGGCCTACCGGGCCCTGACTGGACGCATCTCCCGGCGGCCTTTTTCCGCCGGCTCCCTGCAGGTAATTCGTTAAAAATGGTTTGCTGTCTCTGACATCCAGGGAAGGTGTGCAGCCGACTCACCTGCCGGATGGCTGCCTCCCGATGCCGCACCAGACGCGGAACCCATGCCATGCGACTGCCACCGCCTTCCCGCCCTGCTGCCGCTGGCGCGGCAGTCTTTCCGCCAGCAGCCTGCTCTGGGCCGCCAACGCGCCGGGCCGCCGCCTGCCCAGCGGCGGACGATGTACCGCGCAGACCCGCTGCGGCGACCTGGAAGGAAGTGGAACTGCCGACGTGGTCATCCAGCGCGTGAAGTGGGTGCAGCGCGGCGGTCTGGCCCAGACCCCAACTCGGCCTTCACCGGCGCCTCCGGGCCGGGCGCTGCAGGCCGAGGAGCATTGCGTGGTGCGCGGCGAGATCGAACCCGCACCGCGCTGATGGTCGTCACTACGGCACCCAGTTCGAGCTGCGCCTGCCTGCCCGCTGGAACCACAAGTTCCTGTTCGAGCGGCGCGGCACCAGACAACTTCGTGGCCGATGCTTACGGGCCGCATTCCCACCCGGGGCAGCTCGGCCCGCCAGCGCTGCTGCCGGCTATGCCGTGGTGAGCATGGACGGTGGCCACGCCCGTGACACCCTCTTCGGCCAGGACCAGCAGGCCCGGCTGGACACGGCGCGCCTCCACCGGCAGGTGGCCACGCCGCCAGCCAGCTCATCCGAGCCGTGTACCACGGCGCGAAGCGCAGCTGCTTCGCCAGGCTGCTCAACGGCGGACGCGAGGCCATGATGGCTGCCATGCGCTACCGCTGCGGTTTGACGGTGGTGGCCGGCAACGGGCTTCCGGCTCTCGCGCGCTGCCATCGCCCAGTCATGGGACAACCAGCAGTTCTGAGGCCGCCCCGTCAATGAACAGGGCGAGCGGATCTTTGCCAATGCCCTCACCCAGAAGGACATGGATGCCGTGGTGGCCGGCGTGCTGGAACGCTGCGACGCCACGGACGGCCTGAAGGACGGCTGGTCAACGCAGGAGACGCTGCGACTTCAAGCCCCGGATGGTGAAAGGACATCAGCGAGGAGAGGTGGCCCTGCTGGAAAGCCCGTCTTTTGGCGGCGCACGCACCCAGCAAGGGTGACCCCTCTATGCCAGCTGGCCGTGGGATGCCGGCATCAACGGCGGCAACTGGCGCGGCTGGAAACTGGGTGACTCCCAGACCGCCACTGACGCCACGCAACATCGTGCTGGGCGCCATGTCGCTGCCGCACTGCTTCATGACGCCCTACCGAGGGCCGAATTCGACACCGCAAGGTGAACTGCGCACCATCCTGCCACTCACCCTGCGACCGGCGCCATCAGCGACGCCGTGACCGCCGACCTGACCACCTTCGAGGCGCGTGGCGGCAAGATCATCCTTCGAGGGGCGTCTCCGACCCCGTCTGCTCGACCAACGACCCTGCGCGAGCTGGGTACCGGCGGCTGCAGCGCGATACGGGCACGCAGGACTTCGCGCCCTCTCCTCATGGTGCCGCGCGACCCACTGCGGCGAGCGCATACCGGACGGCTTCGACCCACTCACCTGCCACGGAGAACTGGACCGAGAAGGGTGAAGCCCGGCCAACGCATCACTTGCGCAGGGCCGCGCCTTCCCAGCGGCAAGACAGCCACTGTGCCCGGCGTACCCTGCGAAATTGGCCCACCTACCGCCGGAGAAGGCGACGAGAACAGCGCAAGCTTCAGCTGTCGGTAAGCATCAGCAGCCCATCGCGGACGAAGGCCCGGAAGGCCGTGGCATGCCGACGCCCCGACTCATTCAGACATGCCACCCCCTGCGCGGTGCGCGACCATGCTGCGCAGTGCGTTGCATGATGGGCGCTGACCGCTCATCGTGCGATTGAAGAATCCGCAATGACGGCGAGCCACAGGACCGCCGCAGCATGGGGCTCCGCCAGCCGAGTACAGGAGCCCCTCGCCGGGCAAGATCCTCAGCCTGTCCGTGAAATCGCCTGATCGATTCGCCCGATTTCCGAGCTGGGCAAGTGCATCTATCGGCCGGTGCAGACCGAAGATAGAGCGCCACCGCCGTGGTCTCGGTCGCCTACCGAGTCAACCACGCCGCACACGCAAGCTGAAGGAAAACCTGCAGACGCTCCGCCCGGCACAAAAGATTGTACGGCGGTGCTACCTGCGCAAAGGTGCGTGTGGGCGAGAGACGACGACTGCGGCGATTCCGCTGGATTGCTGACGCACGGATACGTCACAGCCGCCAGAACCACGGGCAGGTCAACACACGGGGCCCGACATGGGTCAAAAGCCGTCACCCTTTTGCCCAAAAACTCCACCATGCGGCATGGTTTCCGCCTTTGACATCATCAGCCATGGGATCACCGTGCCCCACCGACGTGCCGCCGCTAGAGTCTGAGTCCCTTTCCGGAAACGACGCCATGCACGCCGACGCCAATCCCTTTCGCCGCTGCCGGGTTCGCCGACAACGAGCCGGCTGCCCTGCCTGCTGCTGCTGGATGTCTCCGGCTCCAGGCGGGCGTAAGATCGAGGAACTCAACGCCGGCCTGCAGGCGCTTCAGGGAAGAGCTGAAGTCCGACAGCCTCAGCGCCAAGCGCGTAGGTAGATCGTCACCTTCGGACCCGTGCTGGTCGCTGCAGGACTACGCCAGCGCCAGCCAGTTCCGGAGCCCCCAGCGCTGCGGGCGCAGGGCCTCACCCCGATGGGCGAGGCCATCGAGGAAGGCATCGAAGCTGCTGCGTCAGCGCAGGCGCTGTACCGCCAAACGGCATCACCACTACCGTCCGTGGATCTGCATCATCACCGAGCGGCGCGCCACCGACGGCTGGCGCGGGCTGCGCCAGGCCATTTCAATGGCGAAGCACGCCAGGAATTTCGCCTTCTAGACCGTGGGCGTGGACGACGCCGACATGGACAACTGCGCCAGCTGGCAGTGCGTGATCCCTGAGCACTTAAAAGGCACGGCCTTCCCGTGAGGCTGTTTGCACGGCTGTCGGCTCGCGCTGAGTTCCGTCTCGCGCTCAACCCGGCGACGCCGTGCCGCTGGAAAACACCGGCCCGAAAAGGCTGGGGCAGCATCATCGACACACACTCGATTGCCAAACCTCCGCACGCCAGCCCGACCACGCCCAGAAAGGCACTGGTCACGGATAGCGGCCTCCAACGCAGGGGACTTCGCACCTGAAGCACAGCCTGCCACTGCAGGATGCCCGGGAGCCTGCGCTATTGTGCCCGTCAACAGCGACAGCCAGACATGCCGACGCAGGAATGGTTCGTGGCGTTGCATGCTGACAGCGCACGGTGGCGCCAGCCACGGAAGGCAGGGTGCCCTCATCACCCGCCGCACGATTCGCGGGCCGTACGCTGCCACTGGCGGCAGCATCGTTGCCCAGCGCATCATCCCTGCAAGAACCCCGGCTGACCGCATCCGCCCTGCCTCGGCAGAAACCGTGCGGACATGGGCCGACGATACGCCAGCGCATTCAAGCGGCCGCACAAAGGGTACGCGGACTTTCTGCACGCGACTTTGCCTGCACGCTAGTTCTGGCCCTGTCCAACGGAGCAGGAAACGCTGGTAACGTTGGTGATGGCGGCATCGTGGCACGCACGGCCGACGGTGAACGGCGGGCGCTTTCTGGCAGCCGGACCATGGCGAGATACGCGTCACCACGCGCTTTGTCACCGACAGGCCGCCCGCGCCCTACGCACGCACATCACGCAGCGGCCATCGATGCACTGGCACACGGTTTCGGATGGCATAGAAACCGCATGGTGCTGGACATGCCCAGCCACGCAGACCCGTTTGCGCGGTTCTTCTCCACCATGGCCGCTCCGCTGCCCCCAGAACCGGGGCCGGGCGCACACCCTATCCAGCCAGCGAGAAAGCCTGCACGGACAGCAGGGCCGTCAGCAGCCGCACGGACGATGACAAGACGCGCTGGTCATGGCCGTGCTGCACCAGAACAATCCGCCCAACACGGAACATAAGCCACCGAACAAGACCAGACGCCATCGCGAAAGCCGCAGTAGCGGTCCTGAGCAACCTTGCCAGATGGCCTTGCCCGGCACAGAACATACATCCCAGAGACACACCGCCCGCGACCTCCCGTGCCGATCACGAGAAAGGCCCTGCCTACGGACTGAAACTGCGCACGGGCGGTGGGCGTCGACTGAAGCTGGGTGAACGGCTGGGCCAGGGCGGTGAAAAGCAGCGTCTACGCTGCCGCCAACACGACTGCAACCGCGCGGTAAAACTCTACAAGACGCCTTGACAAGCCGCAACTGGCCAGCAAGATTGCCTGCCATAGTGGATGCCGGCGCACGGCGAACGTGCGCCGCTTGCAACCTTTCCCGTGGACGTGGTGCGCGGCGAAAACGGCGCATTCGCCGGTTTTTCTGATGAAAGCCGTGCGCGACCGGCGCGCTCTGCGCCGACCTGGCACGCGGCGCGCGCGCAAGCAACATTTTCCGGACATCGACTATCGCTTTCTGGCGCGCACTGCCACCAACGTGCGCGTGCTGTCGCCCTCCATCCCACCACACCGGCTGCGTCATCGGTGACATCAGCTCGGCAGACTGAGTGGCAGACCTTGATGCACTGTCGCCACGGTGGATGCCGACAGCTTCCAGCGGTTCAGCCATGGCGGACAGCAATTTCCTGTGCGCTGCGTGGGTGTCGCGGACCCCCACCACCCGAACTGCAGGGCCACTCGCTTTCACGGCGTGGTACGCACCCAGCAACACGACGCAGCTTCGGCTGCAGCCGTCATCCTCTTCCAGTGCGATGATGGGGCGCCACCCTTCGATGGCGTCCCCGACACTGGCCGAAGCTCCGCCCATGGGCGAGCGCATCCAGAAACGCCTCGCCGCACATCCCTGAACGCACCGGCAGTCGCAGCCTGCCCGCCCCACGGCAGGTTTTCAGGCACACGCCGACCTGTTTGCCCGCGCGCTTCACCGCCGGGACAGCGCCCCGCCCCGACGCCCTGCAGTGGGTGACGGCGCTGTACATCCAGGAGAAAAACCTGCGTCGCTGCCGCGCAGTCGTCCTGCCACTACCCGCAGAGTCCCGTCCTGCCCACGGTTGCCAGATGGAAGAACGACTGGGCAACCAGCTGTTTCCACGCCCCGGCGAAGCCCACCCGGCCGCATCCACCCGACAGCGCCATACCGCCATGCTTCCCACACCCGCCAACCTGATCCAGCGACGCTTCAGAAGCGACCGGCCCCGGCGCCTCATCATGGGGCTGGCGCTCACCGCCGCCGTGGCACTGGGCCTCTACCACCTGGGCAGCAGCTATCTGGCCAGCCTGTCACCCACCCAGCTGCTGGCCGCCGGCCGAGCAGCACCCTCCCACGGCTGACCGGCACCCACCAGAAACTGCAACCCACCACGGACGCAGCGCGCCGGCAGGCCAACAATGGGTCGACAGCGCCAAGAAGCACTGCGGACCTGTCACGACCGCAAGTGGATCAAGGACTCTGGCAGACAGAAACCCGGACGACAGCCAGACCCCGGCACCAGCAACACGCAAGCCGCAGGACAAGACCGATAACCCCGCCCCCGCCCGCAGCCACAGCACCGCACTGACCATCACCGACAAGGTCCTGGAAATGCAGCGCATCCTGCACCGCCAGGGCTACCCGTCCCCTGAATGGCAGCTTCGACGCCGCACCCGACGCTACGCCGCCGACTACCCTGACCAGCATCAGCGGCGAACGGACAACCTGGTGTGCGGGAGTTTTATTTCGAGGTTTGAGGGGTGGTGGGTCGCCTCATACTCTCGCACTATTGGGTTCTGGAAGGGATGCGTAGAGGTTTGGGGCTCATGAGCCATGGCAGGAGCCCCAGCCTGCGCTCTACTTTCACCACGGGTCATCCCCGCATATGCGGGAACGCTTGCGCATCTGCTGCCACGCCATGATGAACTCCGGTCGTCCCGCATGCGCAGACGCTCCCAGCCACCACCCCAGCGTGTCCATGGCGCTGGTTATATATCTGACGGGGTTGGGAGGAACCAGCGGGTGGGCTCTGCAACAGCCCTTGAAATGCACGAGCGAACTTTGCCCTGATCATGCACAGGGCCATGAAAGAAAGACGAACAGGGCTTCGACCTGCCGCTGAGGCCAGCCGAGTTCTTCAGCAAGCAGACGCAGAGAAAAATGAGGGAGGTCCAGAAGCTTTCTGGCACATGCCGCGACGTCCATAGCGTGGAATGGCAGCAGGTGGTAGCGTCTCCTCCTTGTCCTGAGAAGAGGCTTTACCCCAGTAGGAAAAGTACGATTCAGCCATTCCGAGCCCTTTTCATGGCGCATATGAACAGCCCTCTGCGTCAGCCCCTCCTCCAACGACTCTGCCTTGGATGCCTTGTCTCCTGCGATGGCTGCCAAGGTATTCAACCCACCAACTGGACGAGAGAAATCTATATTCAGGTGCAGATGGACACTGCCACTACGATACGAAACGCAATATTGTGTGTCCACCGCTGCCTGGATATTGCTGTTTTATCCCGACAAACGGTTCTTGCCTCTCCGACAGGCGGTCGATTTCAGGTCATGCGCAGCAGATTTCCCTTCTTGCACGGCAGTCTCACCACCCGCACCCCTATTCCGCCACAAACGCCCCTCAAACCCCCGCAACTCCTTCTGCGTCAATCCCACCTCTGGTGACAGCGCCACCTCACGCCATCCGGCTACTGCTGCTCGTCACTTCATCCAGTACCTTCTGCGCAGCTTCCGGCGTCAGCGCGAATTCCCGGCAGCGAGCCAGCAGCATGCGGGTGTTGGTGATGGGGCCGTCCCTCTCCAGCCACACCTTGGATTCTCTGTCCTTGTCCGGGAAAGGGTTGATGTCGAATGCCGGTGAGAGACGCCAATGGCCGTTCGTGGCATGCAGGAAGCCATGGTTCTGCAGGTGGTCATCCACGTTGGTGATGAGCAGGTTGAAGATGAGGCGTCGCCACAGTTGCTGCAGGTCGGCGGTGGGGTCGAGTGCGTGGCGGCGAATGACTCGGCGATTTCAGATAGCTTCTTTCATCATCCGCGAGGCCTGCAGCATGGTGGCGGCCGACTGGTAGGGAATGCGCCCGCCATCCGGCTGTCTGTCGAAGCGGTAGATGAGGGCGACGGGAATGTCTGCCAGCTGCACGACTCTCGATTCGGCGGCCTGGATGCCTGCACGTTGGGCCAGTTTCAAGGCCAGCACTTCGCCACGTGTGACGCTTCGGGTGTCACCGATGCTGGGAAACTTGCCGATGGCGAGGCGACCGTTCTCGTCCACCAGGGTGCATTTGGGGCGCATGCCGCCCAGGGATGTGCCCCTGCCCTGCAGGTAGCGCAGGTCTTCGTCGGTCTCGTCTCCGCGCTCGATGGCATGGCTGGCCCGGAAGGCGCGCTCCAGGGCGATGAGGGGCGGCGTGGTCCGGCGGCCGGGCTCAACGGAACGGTGCCACTGGCCATCCGCACCTTTCAGCCTCAGCGCACCAACACGGGCGCTGTCGTCCACGGCCAGCAGATAGTCCAGTTCGGTCAGTGCGCCCAGGGTCGGGTCTTTCTGGCGGCGCTTGGCATGGTCCCGCGCGATGACTCTTCTTCCCGAGGCATCCGGTGCCGTATCGGCCAGCGCGCCATGAAAGGGCGAGTCATGCGCAGTGGCGGCCTTGTGAGGCTGGTGGCCGGATGTCCATTGCAGGTCGGCTGAAACATTGAAGCCATCCGGGCTGGCCAGCCAGCTGGCATCGTAGGCAAACGCCGTGCTTTCGCGTCTTCCTTGGCGGGTGTAGATGAGTGATCCGATGGGGGTGCCTTTCTGCCCCACGCACACCTGCACGTGCTGGCGAAGGGTGTTCGATGGTGCAGCCATCACAACCCTCCCGACACGTTCCTGGGCATCCGTACCCGCTTGGGCAGCTGCTCATCCATCAGCAACAGGCCAATGTCATCGTTGGCGGTGTCCATGAGGTTTTCCAGGGCCTTCAGGTCACCCAGGATCATCATCGCCCGGGCAATGAAGTGGATGGGGATACGAGGGTCGCCTTTTTCGATGCGGCGCACGGTGGAGACGGATGCCCCCATGCGCTGTGCCATGGAGTCCTGCGAGATGCGGCGGCGGCGGCGGGCCAGCGACAGGTCGTGACCCAGCTTGCGAACGGCGCGCTCGACCGGGAGGGGCATGAAGTCTGACATGAATTAGCAGCCTGCTGGAGATGCTTATATTGACCAATATATCCATTCAGGACGTTAAGTTCAATAACCAGCAAGACTGACGCCTGACATGAGCACCTCACGCGGGTTACTACCTTTAGCACTCCAATCGGGATGCTTATAGCTATGTATAGATCTTATGAGAACTTTAATTGCATGAGCCTCAGATAGACATGCAAGGCTCGCCCATCCCCGAGCCTCACCCTCACGATACCCGGACAAGACAGGCTGGTCCGGCAGGCCCACACCCCACCGCCAGCCCCTGCTGCCCTGTTGCTTTTTGCGCTTCTCAGGCGCCCTCCCACGCCCCGGTCTGCTGCCAACATCCTTCCGTGCTATGTTTCCTGTCACCCCGGCCCATTCGGCCGCCAGGGATGAATCGAGGCCCGGCGGCAGGCGCCGAAACGGTTTCTGGCCTCTGTTCCTCCCTTCGCAGAAAGCACCATGCCCACACCCCTCACCCCACCACGGATTCCTCCTCACCTGCAACCCACCCACCGGGTCGCGCTCATCAGCGCACCCACGGATGTGGGGCCAGCCGTCTGGGGGGCGGCGATGGGGGCCGGATGCGTTGCGGGTAGCGCAGCTGCCGCAGCGCTGCGGGCGCTGGGGGTGGATGTGGTGGATACGGGCAATCTGGCGGGGCCGGTGAATCCGCGCGGCGGGCGTGATCCGAAAGGCGGCGGGGCTGCGCAATCTGCCGGAGGCGGTTTTTCTGGACGCAGGCGGTGCACGATGCGAGTGCTGGCGCAGCTGCAGGAAGGGCGCACGCCGATCATGCTGGGCGGTGATCATCATCTGGCGGCGGGTTCGCTCAGTGCGGTGGCGCGGCATTGCCGCGCGTCGGGGCGCAAGCTGCGGGTGCTGTGGCTGGATGCGCATTCGGACTGCAATACGCCGGATATTTCTCCCAGTGGCAATATTCACGGGATTCCGGTGGCCAATCTGCTGGGTCTGGGGCCGCAGCCGCTGATCGGGCTTTCGGGGCAGACGCCGGCGCTGTCAGCGGAGCATTTCTGTCAGGTGGGGCTGCGCTCGGTGGATGAGCACGAGAAGCGGATGATCCGTCAGCTGGGGCTGCGGGCGTTCGACATGCGTGCGATCGATGAGCTGGGGATGCGCGAGGTGATGCACCGTGCGCTGGCGGATGTGGATGCGGACACGCATCTGCACGTGAGCTTCGATGTGGATTTTCTGGATCCGGAGATTGCGCCGGGGACGGGGACGGCGGTGCGTGGGGGGCCGACGTACCGCGAGGCGCAGCTGTGCATGGAGATGATTGCGGACACGGGCCGGCTGGCGTCGCTGGATATCGTGGAGCTGAATCCGGCGCTGGATATCCGCAATCAGACGGCAGAGCTGGTGGTGGATCTGGTGGAGAGCCTGTTTGGCAAGAGCACGCTGATCAACCGCTGACCGGGTTGTCGGCAGGCATCCGTCCGGGCTGGCCATCGGCGCCGGTCAGGACGGCGCCTTTGAGTGCCTCTTTTTCTTCCTGCAGGCGCAGGTATTTGGCGTGGAGCTGTTCGCGGCTCTCGTTGAGGTCGAAATTGATGGGGATGCACTCGACGGGGCAGATCTGGGCGCACTGGGGTTCATCGAAGTGGCCGACGCATTCTGTGCAGCGGTTGGGGTCGATGATGTAGTACTCGGGCCCCATGGAGATGGCTTCGTTGGGGCATTCGGGTTCGCAGCAGTCGCAGTTGATGCACTCGTCGGTGATGATGAGGGCCATGTCAGCGGCTCTCCTTGCGCGGTTCCTGCTGGCGCTTGAGGTATTTTTCCTGCAGGGCGGCAAGCACCACAGGGTTGACGAAGGCGCGCACGTCGCCGCCCATCATGGCGATTTCCCGCACCAGGGTTCCGGTGATGGACTGGTAGCGGTCGTCGGGGATGATGAAGTGGGTGTCGATGGTGGGCTGCAGGATGCGGTTGAGGCTGGCCATGCGGCGCTCGTAGTCGAAGTCGCTGGCGTCACGCAGGCCGCGCACGATGAGGTTAGCGCCGATGTCGCGGGCGAAGTCGGTGACAAGCCCGGAGAAGGACATGACGCGCACGTTGGGCAGCCCCACCAGGATGGCCTTGGCCATGTCGACGCGTTCGGCCATGGTGAACAGGGTGTTGGTGCGGCTGTCGGAGATGGCGACGACGACGGATTCGTGATGGGCAGCGACGCGGTTCACGACGTCCTGGTGGCCCGAGGGTCAGCGGGTCGAAGGTTCCAGGGTAGACGACGAGGGACATGGTTCGGAGTAAGCAGCTGATAATGGACCTGTCCGGCCTTGCCGGCGCGGATGACAGCCAGGCTGTTGCAGCCCTGCTGGGCCAGCCAGTCGTCGGTGATGGCGTGATCGGCCTCGACGTAGACAAGGCCGTGGGGCGCCAGCCAAGGCAGGACGGCGGGCAGGATGCGCGGCAGCCAGCCGGCCCGGAAGGGGGGGTCCAGCAGGATCAAATCCTGCAGCATGGGCGGGCGCTGGTCAAGCCAGCGGGCGGCGTCGGCGCGGATGACCTCGATGCGGGCCCCTGCCCCGAGCTGCTGGACGCTGGCATTCAGGCCACGGGCGATGGCAGGGGTTCTGTTCGACCATCAGAACGCGGGCGGCCCCGCGCGAGGCGGCCTCGAAGCCCAGGGCCCCTGAGCCGGCGAAGAGATCCAGGCAATGCCAGCCGGAAAGATCCTGGCCCAGCCAGTTGAACAGGGTCTCGCGCACGCGGTCGGGGGTGGGCCGCAGGCTGACGAGTCGGGCACGGGCAGCAGGGCGGCGCTTCCATTGGCCGCCGATGATGCGAATGCGGGAGGACATGGAGGGGTACTCGGAAGGAAGCCGTTAGTTTACCGGCTCTGCCCCATGGGCCCGCTTTTGTCCCCTGGGTGCCGATATCCGGCAGGCTGGCGGGTGCGGACAGGCTCTAGAATTGCAGCAACCCACACTGCAGCAGACTCATACAGGACGCACGACATGTTCGGTTTTTTCCGTCGCAAGAAGAAAGAGAAGGAAGATGCAGCCGCAGCCCAGGCCGCTGCGGCCGAGTTTGCGGCCAATGAAGAGGCTGCTGCCGAGCCGGCCGGGGAATCGGCCGAAGGCGGTGAGCCAGCGGGCGGCACACAGGCCCCCGAAGCGCTGCAGCCGCGGGACGTTGCCCAGCCACAGCCCGAGGCCGGACAGGCTGTAGCGGCGGAAACATCTGGCGTTGGTACTGCCGGGGATGTCACCGTTGCGGAGCCAGCGGCGGCACCCGCCGAGGTTTCTTCGGCCTTGCCGCAAGCAGGTCCGAATGCCATGCCGACGCCGAGGGCCGAGGCGCCGCTGGCGGGTGTGCCGCATGTGCCATCGGCCGAGGTCTCCGAAGCACCACGGCCGCAGAGCACGCCGGTCGAGGCAGCCCCTGCTCTGAAGGAAAGCGGTTGCCGCGAAGAAGCCGCTGCCCCGGTCGAGGCCGTGGCACCCGGTGCCGGCCGAGCCGGTGGTGGAGGTACCCCCGCCTGAAGCGGTGGTGTCTGCACCGACGGTGGAGGCGCCCACGCAAGCGCCGTCCGTTCCAGCGGTGTCCGAGATGCCAGCGCCCCGACTTCCGGCGAGGCCACAACTTATGGCGAAAGCGAGATCGTGCCGCCCACGCAAGCGATGCCGGAAGCGGTGCGGCCGGCGCGGGCTGGCTGGTTCGCGCGGCTGCGCGGGGGGCTGACGCGCACGCGCTCGCAGCTGGGCAGCATCTTCAGCCGCAACCGGATCGACGAGACGCTGTACGAGGAGCTGGAGACGGCGCTGCTGGCCAGTGACACGGGCTATGGCACGACGACGTGGCTGCTGGATGAGCTGCGCGAGCGGGCCCAGCGCGACCGGATCAACGATGCGGCGACGCTGAAGACGGCGCTGATCGACATCCTGACGGAGCTTCTGTCGCCGCTGGAGAAGCCCATCGACGTGGACCGGGCCGATCCGCTGGTGATGATGATCACCGGGGTGAACGGGGCCGGCAAGACGACGTCGATCGGCAAGCTGGCGCGCCATCTGCACCAGATCGATCAGTCGGTGCTGCTGGCGGCGGGCGACACGTTCCGGGCGGCGGCACGCGAGCAGCTGGCGCGCTGGGGCGAGCGCAACCCAGGTGCACGTGATTGCCAACGAGGGAGGCGATCCGGCCGCGGTGGCTTTCGATGCGATCAAGGCCGGGCAGGCGCGCAAGGTGGACGTGGTGATGGTGGACACGGCCGGCCGGCTGCCCACGCAGCGCCACCTGATGGACGAGCTGAAGAAGATCCGTCGGGTGATCGGCAAGGCCATGGACGGTGCGCCGCACGAGGTGCTGCTGGTGCTGGACGGCAATACCGGCCCAGAACATGCTGGCGCAGGTGCAGGCTTTGACGAAGCGGTGCAGCTGACCGGTCTGGTGGTGACGAAGCTGGACGGGACGGCCAAGGGCGGCGCCATTGCGGCCTCGGCACACGCGGCGCGACAACCCGCTGCCGGTGTACTTCATCGGCGTGGGCGAAGGCGTGGAAGACCTGCAGGCATTCAGTGCGCGCGAATTTGCCACGGCGCTTCTGGACTGAGTACGCATTTCATCGCTTTCTGGCTGCATTCCGGCGGATAGGTGTCGCTTCCGGTTGACGCCCTTGCGGCGTCAGGCGACTATGTCAGTTGCATCGACAAACGAGGACTACGCTCACCATGCAAGCGGTCATTCTTGCCGGCGGCTTCGGCACCCGGATCAGCGAAGAAAGCGCGGTACGCCCCAAGCCGATGGTCGAGATCGGCGGGCAGCCCATTCTCTGGCACATCATGAAGATCTATGCCTCGCACGGCATCAATGACTTCGTGATCTGCTGCGGCTACAAGAGCCACATCATCAAGCAGTACTTCCACGAATACGCCATCTCGCGTGCGGACGTGACGTTCAACCTGGGCACGAACGAGATGCAGATCCACCGCAACGAGTCCGAGCCGTGGTCGGTGACGCTGGTCGAGACGGGTCAGGATTCGATGACGGGTGGCCGCATCAAGCGCGCCGCCAAATATGTGAAGGGCGATACCTTCCTTTGCACGTATGGCGACGGCGTGAGCAACGTCGACATCACCGCCACCATCGAGTTCCACCGCAAGCACGGCAAGGAAGCGACGGTGACGGCCGTTCAGCCCCCGGGCCGCTTCGGGTGCGTTCAGCCTGCAGGCCGGATCAGACGCTGATCGATTCGTTCATGGAGAAAGCCGCAGGGCGACGGCGCCTGGATCAACGGTGGCTTCTTCGTGCTGGACCGCAAGGTGCTGGACCGTATCCACGGTGACGATTCGGTGTTTCGAGCAGGAGCCGATGCGTTCGCTGTCTGCCGATGGCCAGCTGCAGGCCTGGCGTCACACCGGCTTCTGGCAGCCGATGGACACGCTGCGCGACAAGCACGTGCTGGAAGAGCTGTGGGCTTCGGGCAAGGCGCCCTGGAAGTCCTGGTAATCCACCGGACAACCATTGCGTGAGCGAAAGGGGCGGGCATACCGCCCCTTTTCCTTGGCAGGTCCCCTGCCCTGAAAAAGGTTTCTGGCTTGATACCCGTTTTCGCCTACGGGCATAGACTGACCCTGCTTGCGCAAGACAGGGAGACGGAATAGACGCTTTTTCTTCAACAGGTTAACGGAAGATATTCAAGTACTGCCTTGCCCCTGATGACGCTGTACATGGCGTAACAATAAACACCGAAGACCTCACTCATAGAATTTGGGCATCGCGTGAATTGCAACAACATGCCCCATGACCACTGTCTACTTTGACCGGAAGATCGACGACGACAGCCGCCGCAAGATGATCTACGACGGCGATCTGTTCGTGTATTCCGCCAATGAGCATTCGCTGGCGCTGATCGAACTGGCCCGCAAGCTGATTGCCGAGGCCTTCCCCGGTCTGGACCCGCGCACGGCGCAGGACCACCATCCGGTCGAGAAATTCGCCGAGATTCTCTCGAAGCTCAAGCCGGCCTTCATCCATCATCCGGAATGCAAGCGCATCATCCCGAAGATGATGGAGTACATCGGCTGTGATCTGGAAGAGACCTATTTCGACGTGCCGCGCATGCGCACGTCCACCAGCCACAATTACCTCACCAGCGGCATCGCCTATGCCTTCCATGCGCACCGCGACACCTGGTATTCGGCGCCGATGTGCCAGATCAACTGGTGGATTCCGATCTTCGAGGTGAACGGCGGCAACGCCATGACCTTCCATCCGGAGTGGTTCGCGCGCGAGACGCCGAACAATTCCGAGATCTACAACTACCAGGAATGGAATGCCAGGCAGCGTTTCAATGCGGTCACGCACGTGAACAAGGACACGCGCCCGCAGCCCAAGCTGCAGGAAGACATCAAGCTGGAACCGAACGTGACGGTGGTGACACCGCCGGGCGGCATGCTGCTGTTTGCCGCGGCACACCTGCATTCGTCCATTCCGAACCAGACGGGCGAGACGCGCTTCTCGATTGATTTCCGGGTGGTGAACCGCAAGGACCTGCGTGCGCGTGACGGTGCACCCAACGTGGATTCGCGCTGCACGGGCTCACCGATCAACGACTATCTGCAGGGCACCACGCTGGAGCATCTGCCGCCGGACATCCAGAAGATGTATCTGGAACCGGCCACGGCCTGACGCCCTGCAGGCGGCTGACGGGCTGCCACGGCCTACTCTGCAGGGCGGCCGACGGGACCGCGACAGCCTGATGGTCCGCCCGCCGTGGGCAGTCCCCTGGACCGGGCTGCCTGCCCCTGAAAACGAAGGCCCGGCACTGCATGGCAGGCCGGGCCTTTAGTCGTTCATGCGTCATCAGAATGACGCATGGGCGCGTATATCAGTTGTAGCGGCGGTAGACCACCTGGGTGGGTGCGCCGATGAGCAAGCCATCGGTGCTGCCGGCTTCGAGGGCCTTCTTGTAGACCTTGGCGGCCCGGCTGAAGGCCTCGATGGTGTAGTCGATGTCGGCCTCGCTGTGCGAGTAACTGACGATGAAGCTGGGCGCCAGCACGCCCCAGCGGATGAGTTCCTGCATGAACAGCGTGCGGAACGGCTGCGAGGGCTTGTGCTCGTGGTCGTGCGTGGAATAGAGCAGGTTGCATCCCGCGGCCAGCCACCGACAGGGTATTCGCTGACGCCCAGAGCGGCCGTGACCTGCTCGATGCCGGCGCGCAGGCGCTCGCCCACGTGGTAGAGGTGCTCGATGACCGGCTCATCACGATAGATGCGCATGGTCTCGATGGCGGCCGCCAGGCTGGGGCCTTCGGCACCGTGGGTGGTGGAGAGCAGGAAGACGCGCTCCTTGTCGTGGAAGAGGCCGCCCAGTTCCATCACTTCACGCTTGCCGGTGAGTGCCGACAGCGAGAAGCCGTTGGCCAGCGCCTTGCCGAAGCACGACATGTCGGGCGTGACGCCATACAGCGTCTGGGCGCCGCCCTGGTGGAAGCGGAAGCCGCTGATGGTCTCGTCCAGCGTGACCAGGGCGCCATTGCGGTGGGCCAGGTCGATGACCTTCTGCAGGAAGCCGTCCTGGGCTCTTCGGTACGGGCAGGCTCCAGCAGCACCATGGCGATGCGGTTCGGGTACTGCTCGAAGAGCTTCTGCAGGCTGTCGATGTCGTTGTAGTTGAACTTGACGGTGAGTTCGACTTCAACGCGCGAGACGCCGCCGTCCATGGCAGTGGTGCCGATGAACCAGTCGTTGTACGAGAAGAAGGGGCTGTTGCTGCAGATGGCCACCAGGTCACGGCCGGTGTAGGCGCGGGCCAGCTTCAGCGCGGCGGTCAGCACCGTGGAGCCGTCCTTGGCGAACTTGACCATCTCGGCGCTGGACACCAGCGACTGCAGCATCTGGGCGCATTCCAGCTCGATGGGGGCCGGGCGGTTGAAGTTGTTGCCCAGCTGCATCTGCCGGTAGGCCGCCTCGATGACGGACGGATAGGCGTGGCCGAGGGTGACGGCGCGCAGGCCCATGCCGTATTCGATGAATTCGTTGCCGTCCACGTCCCAGATGTGGCAGCCCTTGCCGCGCTCGATGAAACCGGGCGAGCGCTCGGGATACTGGTCATCGCCCTTGGCGTAGGTGTGTGCGCCACCCGGAATGGTGTCGTGGACCTTCTTGCGCAGGGCTGCGGACTTGTCGAAGCAGGTGCGTTCCACCATGCCGGAAACGTTCGGCTTCTGGGTGCTGTTCATGGGATGTCGACCGGCGAGGAGATAGGGAAGTCGGAGCGTATTCTGAACATTACGGCATCGACTGCAACGAAACAACGAGATCTGAGGCTACCTTACAACGACTTCCAGCAGCTGGTTGTGCAGAAGCGCTTCGGCGGCCTGATGGACCAGATCGAAGGGCAGTCCGGCCATCTCGGCGATGTCCAGGAGGCTCTTGCTGCCATCGGACTGGTTCAGCACCCACAGGAGCGCCAGCTGCAGCTTCTGTCCCTCGTTATGGCCGCCGATGAGCGAGTACAGGCCCGCCGGCCCAGCTGGGGCTCACCGAAGGGGCTGAGGTTGTTGAAGCTGAGGTTGCGCTCCACGATGCCGAACGCCGCCAGCAGCAGGCCCAGCGAGCGCTCCAGGTGCTCGGGGCGGATGAAGTCCAGGTTGTCGGCCGAAGTGTGGTACTGCGGGTAGCTGCCGTAGGTGGAACGCGAGAAGCACCCCATGGGCAGGTTGAAGCCAGGCGAGCAGAACTGCCGCTCGTCGTAGCCGTAGGGCATGAAGGGCAGCAGGTGGTGCTTCTCGCGGCTTTCGGCCAGCACCAGCGCCATGATGCGGTCGATCTCGGCATCGCCCCGGCGGCTGCGCTTGTAGTGGTAGTCGCCGGCATCGCCCACGCCGGAGATGACCACGCCATGTGCCACGTGCTTCGTCACGTCCTGTCGCTGCGACAGCGAGGCAATGGCGCCGATGGTGGCCGGAATGAACACGAAGCGATAGGTGTAGCGGCGCTTGGGCAGCGCGGCCAGCGTCTTGGCCAGCCGGTGGCGGTGGAGATGCCCGACAGGTTGTCGTTGGCCAGCGAGGGGTGGCAGACGTGGGTGGAGACGAGCACTTCCTCGGCGCTCTCGCCGGGCAGCACGCACTCTCCGAAAGTGAGCGAGCCCTGCACCAGGTCGGTGTCCACGCACACTTCGTGAGTTGCCCGGCGGAAGCGACTGCAGCTGGCGATCGGTCAGGCAGAAGCCCCAGTCCCGCTTGAAGTACTGCGTGCGGTAGGGGATCCAGTCCGGCCGGTCGGGCAGCGAGAAGAGGTGCGGGCGCAGCTCTTCCAGCGACAGCGTGCCCCGGAACAGGGCGCTGTAGTTGACCAGGTGCAGGTTGTGCTCGGCAATGTCGACGATCTTCTTCCCGTCCGGCCCCTTGATCCAGGGCGCCTCGCACCTGCCACTCGGCCGGCGCTCCCGAGTCGAAGATCTTGGTGCCGGTGGGCACTTCAGTCACGGTGAGCGGGATGTGCTGGCCAATGGCGGCCAGGGTGTCACGCACGCCCTGCCCGGTGATGCTGCGCAGCATGGGGTAGAGCTGCGTGCAGAAGGCGTGCATGGCAGCGCCCTGCCCTTCGGCCTGGCGGGCCAGGGCAGCGGCCGATTCGACGACGATGGCTTGGGTCATGGTGACGGGGATGGCAATCTGGGAAGGGGACGGAAGGCCCGGGTGGCGGGCAGGCCCTTGCGCGGCCTGCCCGCCGACGGTCAGTCGTGAGATCTGGACTTCGGGCACCAGGATGACGAAGCGGCCGCCCCATTCACGGATGGCGCTCATCTGCTTCATCACCTCGTCCTTCAGGTTCCAGGCCAGGATGACCAGGTAGTCGGGCTTGGTCTCGAGGATGCGCTCGGGGCCGTAGATGGGGATCTGCGTGCCCGGCAGGAAGTGGTTCTGCTTGTGCGGGTTGCGGTCGACCGTGTACTCGATGTAGTCGGAACGCACACCGGCATGGTTGAGCAGCGTGGCGGCCTTGGCGGGCGCACCGTAGGCGGCAATGCGCTTGCCCTGCTGGTGGGCATCCAGCACGAAGCGCAGCAGGCTGCGCTTGCTGGCGCGGATGCGCTCTTCCAAGGCAAGGTACGGCTCCAGCGTGTCCAGGCCGGCGGCACGCTCGCGGGCCTCCATCTCGGCCACGCGCGGGCTGACGGGCTGGTTGCCGGTCTTGGCAGGCTGGCAGTACACCCGCAGCGAGCCACCGTGGTTGGGGATCTCTTCCACATCGAAGACCGACAGGCCGTGGTGGGCCAAGATGCGGCTGAAGGTGAGGAAGGAGTGGTAGCAGAAGTGCTCGTGGTAGATGTTGTCGAACTGGTTCTTCTGCAGCAGGTTCAGCACGTGGTGGAACTCGAAGGTGGCCACGCCCTGCGGCTTGAGCAGGATGGAGAAGCCTGCCACGAAGTCGTTGAGGTCGGGCACGTGGGCGACCACGTTGTTGGCGGCCATCAGGTCGGCGGCATGGCCCATGTCGCGCAGCTTGCGGGCGCTTTCACGGCCAAAGAACATCACCTCCATGGGGATGCCCAGCTTGCGGCCTTCCTCGGCCACGTTGGCGGCGGGCTCCACGCCCAGCACGGGCACGCCCTTGGGCAGGAACCAGCGCAGCAGGTAGCCGTCGTTGGCGGCGATCTCCACCACCTTGCTGTGGGCACCCAGCTTGAAGCGCTCGGTCATGTCGTCGGCATAGCGCTTGCCGTGGTCCAGCATGGCCTGCACGTAGGACGAGAAGTAGGCGTAGTCCGAGAAGATGGCCTCACCGCTCTGGAACTCCTCCAGCTGCACCAGGAAGCAGTTGCTGCAGACGTAGGCGTGCAGCGGGAAGAACGGCTCCATCTTGTTGAGGTCTTCCGGCTTGCGGATGGCATTGGCCATGGGCGACATGCCCAGGTTGGCCACGGTGTGACGCAGCTGGGTACCGCAGAAACGGCACTTGGCGTGGGTGGCGGCCAGAGCGGCCAGATCCTTGCGATCGGCAACGGAAGAGGTTTGGGTTGCAGACATGGTGATGAAGGAGAGGAGAAAGACCGGCGAAGGTCACGACCACACGCGGTGGCTTCCAGGGTGAGCGGCGACCGGGCCCGGCGGGCCCTGATCACGATGCCTGCAACGTACCACACTGCCGGGAGAGCCGTCGACGACAGACTTGGCATTTGGCTTCTTCCGGGGGACGAAAGACGCCATTCGTCGGGAAAACACGGCAAATGTTCGGGTTCTGGCGATGTGAGGACTGCCCGGTTCCCGCGATGCGAACGTGGGAAGGCGCGGAAATGGGAAGGTGGCTGCCCGCACACAAAAGAAAACGGCGCCCGAAGGCGCCGTTTCCAGGATGCCGACCAGCGTGGCCGGCATCGGGAGGGATCGGACCGAAGGCCGATCAGAAGATGCTTTCGCGCACGAAGATCAGGTCGTCCGGACGGATCGGATCGTCGAGCTTAGGGCTCCAGCACCGGATGTTGCGGTCGCCCACGCGACGGTGCAGACGGATGCCACGGTCGGTACCGCGCAGGGTGAGGCCACCGCCCTTGGCAACGGCCTGGGCCACGGTCATGCCACGGTCAAGCACGTACTGGCCCGGACGCTGGACCTGGCCATAGACGTAGTAGTTGGGAGCCTTGTTGACGAAGATGGTGTCGCCAGCCTGCAGGACCACGTCCTTGCTCAGGTCGCCGGTGCTGAACATCTCGACCAGGTCGATTTCCAGACGCTGCGGACGGCCGTTGCGGGTGGTCGTAGAGCAGCACGTTGTTGGAGCCGGTCTCGTTGACGCCGCCAGCCACCGAGAGGATCTCGGACGGGCGCATGCCGGTGGTCTCCAGCAGGGTAGCGGCGAGGGTTGGCCACGTTGCCCAGCACCGAGACCTGCTGGCTGCGGAACTGCAGCACGTTCAGGGTGACCTGCGGGTTCTGCAGGAAGCGGCCCTCACGCAGGCGGGTGGCGATGAGGTTTCTCGGCCTGCTGCGGCGACAGACCGGCCAGCTTGACCACACCCAGCAGCGGGAAGGAAATGACGCCACTTTCGGAGATGCGGGCCTCGACGGTTAGATCCACGGGACTGGAAGACCGGATGCGCAGCACATCGCCCGGCCCGAGCAGGTAATCACTACGGGCGGTCTGAGCCACGGCACTGGGACGATGCCAGACCGATGGTGGCCAGGGCCATCAGCCCCAGCACGAACTTCTTGAAGCGAGAAAGAAACATGGATGCCGTCCTATGAAGGGAGATCAGCTTGCCCGAAGGGCTGCGAACGGAAAGGGGAGTTGCCCCGCGCAAGAATCAAACGCCTGGGCACGCCAAGCGGCCAACAGGCCGTGAACGCCGATTCTAGACCGGCCTTTGTGGCGCCAGCGTGAATGATATCCCTTGCTTTCGTAAGATTGTCCAGCAAAGGCGAGCTGACAGCAGGTGCAATGGGAAGGATTGCCAGAAACGACCAAGCCCGGCGGGAAACCGGGGCCTGTTTTGACAGGGGCCCGGGTCTGACCCGGGCCGCAAGGCAGGGAAGGATCAGAACTGAACCTTCAGGCCAAGGCCAAAGATGTTGGCCTTGTAGTCAAGGTTGGCACGGTTGGAGTCGCGTTTCTCATGCGAGACGCTGGCCATGAGGAACATGTTGCGACGGAACTCGTAGTCGGCCTCGGCACCGATCATGTAGATCTTGTCCTTGCGCTCGACCTCGCCGGCAGCCAGTTGGTCACCCTTGCAGCGACGGTCGTAGTAGCGCAGGAACGGATCGATGATGATCTTGCCGGTGGCCCGGATGGTGGGGCTGAAGTTCGAGCGACCAGGTGTCGGCATAGGAGCCGGTCACGGCATCGTCATCAGGCTCGATGGAGCGACCCAGCGAGGCACGCATCTGCACTGCGCCGCTCACGGCCCATTCGGTGTCGAAGCCAGCAGTCAGACCGCGGAAGTTGCGGTTGCCCTGATCGTAGTCACGACGGGTGTAGCCGACGAAGCCACCCAGGCTGCTGTCCTCGCTGGGACGGTACTGGATGCGGGCCTGCAGCGAATCCTCGTCGTAGTCGTTCTTGCGGCAGTTGTTGTTGCACAGCAGGGCGGAGCCGTCGTCACCATAGCGCTGGGCCGACTTGTACTCGCCGCTGGTGGCACGGTAGACCAGGTCGACCTCGATGCCGGTGCCCGGGGCATAGCGCACGCCGCCTTCGCCCGACTTCAGGTCATAGTCGGTGTCCTTGTAGACTTCCAGCGAGTTGCGGCTGCGGACGTAGTCGACGCCACCGATGACCGACCAGGCCGGCGTGAAGCGGAAGCCGGCGTTGAAGAACAGGTTCTGGGTGCTGATGTTGTTGCGGTCACCCGAGACGTTGGTGGTCTGGTTGTAGATACGGTCCTGCACCGTGGGCTGGCGGCGGTCCAGCTTGATGCCGGCACGGCCGAACAGCGGACGGCCCACGACCCAGTCCAGCGTGGAGCCGACGTTGTAGCCCACGTGGTCGAAATCGTCGTATTCCTTGTACTTGAAGCCCTCGACCTCGGCGTTGGCGCGCAGCCGCTGCTGGCTGATCAGGCGGTCGAACTCAATGCCCATGGCGCCCGTGAGGTAGGTGTCACCTGCTTTCTTGTTGCTGTAGATGCCGGCCTGGGACTGGTTGTTCAGACGCAACAGATTGCTATCGTGCGTAACACCGACGCGACCGGTGAGCTTGATGACGTCCGCCTCGGCGTTGGGGGTCCAGTCCTGATCAGGCACTTCCAGCTGAGCCTGTGCCTGGGCAGCGCTGGCCGCCAGGCCACAGAAGATGGCTGCCACGGCAGCACTGGCTGCGCGCAGTGCCGGGCGCCGTGCGGCTTTTTTTTGTGTTCCGATGATTTCTTTCATGACTACCCTGTCTTAAAAAGCTCAGAATGGGGCATGGTACCGCCACCGACGGTCCTGCTCTGCTTCCACACTAATGCATTGAGCCGAACATGCTAAGCCCCCGACCCTTGCCGTGTGAACACTGCCCGGATTCCCAAAGCTGTTGCCTCTGTCGACGTCCTGATCCCTCCGGTTCCCGAGCCCTCGTTCGTGAACCCTGACACAGAAGCGCCAAACCGATTACCATCGGACGGCTGCCCCCAGCCGGCCGGTGTTGTATCAAATAACCCCAGCAGACTCCTGATCCGGGCTCGCCACATTCCCGGCGCCCCGGCAAGCGGTATGAACAGCCCCACCTTCGCTTCTTCCATCGTTCCCATCCGGACCGGCAATCGCAGCATCCTGTCGCTGGTCAAGTCAGTCATCGATCCCATCCTGGCCGTGGCCTGCCTGCTGGTGGTCACCGTGGCCGCCGGGCATCCCCTGCGCGCCCAGGAAATGGTGCTGGCCGTCCTCACCTTCGTGCTGAGCTACCCTGGCAGCGTCCCCTTCCGGGTCTACCAGGCCGGCTACCTGCGTCACCTGCTGGGCAGCTGGGGCCTGGTGGTGGGCCTGCTGCTGGTCTTCGGCCTCATGATCGACGCACTGCGGCAGTTCGACCAGAACGTGCTGGCCACCTGGGTCATCGCCACCCCGGTCGTGCAGGCCGTCAGCCACTGGCTCTCGCCCATGCTGCTGCACAAGGTCATCTCCATGCGTCCCGAGCAGACCGCCATCGTGGTGGCGGCCAACAGCCTGGGCCGCACGCTGGCCCGGTCCATCCAGGACGACCCGCTGTCGCAGACGCGCATCATGGCCTTCTTCGACGACCGCACCCCGGACCGTCTGGGCGAGGTGACGGAAGCGCCGGTGGCCGGCGGCTTCAGCGCGGTGGCGCAGTTCGTGCGCGCCAACAAGATCGACCAGATCTTCATCGCCCTGCCCATGGCCTCGCAGCCGCGCATCCTGAAGCTCCTGGAAGACCTGCGTGACACCACGGCTTCCATCTACTTCGTGCCGGACATATTCATGTTCGACCTGATCCAGGCACGGGTGGATTCGGTGGGCGTGCCCTGCCGGTGGTGGCCGTGTGCGAGACGCCGTTCTACGGCACCACGGGCGTGCTCAAGCGCCTGTCGGACATCGTCATCGCCTCCATCGCGCTGATCATCACGCTGCCCATCACGCTGACCATCGCGCTGGCCATCCGCCTCACGTCCAAGGGCCCCATCATCTTCAAGCAGCGCCGCTACGGCCTGGACGGCTCGGAGATCAACGTCTACAAGTTCCGCTCCATGCGGGTGCAGGAAAACGGCCCCGAAGTGCGCCAGGCCACCAAGAACGACGACCGCATCACGCCGGTGGGCCGCTTCCTGCGCAAGACCTCGCTGGACGAGCTGCCGCAGTTCTTCAACGTGCTGCAGGGCCGCATGAGCGTGGTGGGTCCGCGCCCCCACGCGGTGGCCCACAACGAGACCTACCGCAAGCTGATCAAGGGCTACATGATCCGCCACAAGGTCAAGCCCGGCATCACCGGCCTGGCCCAGGTCAACGGGGCGCGCGGCGAGACCGACACCATCGAGAAGATGGAGCTGCGCATCCGCGACGACCTGAGTACCTGCGGCACTGGTCGCTGCGGCTGGACCTGAAGATCATCCTGAAGACCATCCTGGTGTCGTTCCGCGACCCGAACGCCTACTGAGACCACGCCGGCATCACCCCCGAAGGCCCCGTCAGCTCCGGCTGTCGGGGCCTTTCCTCAGAAGGCCGCACATCCTGTCATCGAAACCCCACCCTCCCGCGTTTTCTGCAGGAGCCGCAGGGGCTTGACAACCCACGACATTTTTGAAACAAAAAAAGCTGGCACTCCCCGCGGTGAAGTGCTAGTATCTAACCCGCTAGTCATTTTACAGGAAACAACTGCCACGATGACGACTCACTCCGTTGCACTTGCCACTCGCCAGACCGGTGTCGTTGCGCCTGCCGTTCCGTCACTGGGCAACCTGGACGCCTACATCTCTGCGGTCAATCGCATGCCCATGCTGTCCGCCGAGGAAGAGTCCAGCCTTGCGCGGCGTTTCAGCGAGCATCAGGACGTCGACGCCGCCCGCACGCTGGTGACTTCCCACCCTGCGTCTGGTCGTGTCGGTGGCTCGCCAGTACCGGGCTACGGTCTGCCGCATGCCGACCTCATCCAGGAAGGCAACATCGGCCTGATGAAAGCGGTCAAGCGTTTCGACCCCGATCGCTCGGTGCGTCTGGTGTCGTTCGCGCTGCACTGGATCAAGGCCGAGATCCACGAGTACATCCTGAAGAACTGGCGGCTGGGTGAAGGTGGCCACCACCAAGGCCCAGCGCGAAGCTGTTCTTCAACCTGCGCTCGATGAAGAAGGACTCGGACACGCTGACGCCCGAGGCCGTGACCGACATCGCCGAACAGCTCAACGTCCGCGAGAAGGACGTGACCGAGATGGAAACGCGGATGACCGGCCACGAGATCGCGCTGGAGCCGCAGGGTGACGACGAGGAAGGCACGGGCTTCGGTCCGGCCGCCTACCTGGCCGCCCCCGGCAGCGAGCCCACCGAGATCATCGAGAGCCGCCAGCGTGACTGGCTGCAGACCGAAGGCCTGTCCAACGCACTGGCCACGCTCGACGAGCGCAGCCGCAACATCGTGCAGTCGCGCTGGCTGCGTGATGAGGACGAAGGCGGGTCGCGCACGCTGCAGGATCTGGCCAACGAGTATGGCGTGTCGGCCGAGCGCATCCGCCAGATCGAGGCGCAGGCCATGAAGAAGATGAAGGCAGCGCTGGCCAGCTACGCCTGACGCGCCCTCGCCGGGGCCCCGGCCCCGGCACGCACACCGGGATTGATGGGTGCGCCGACGGTGGCGCGTCAGCCACAGCGCGGCGATAATAAGACGGTCCCAGTCTGGCAACGTCGGCCCGACGGACGCTCTGTCATCGCCGCTGAACGGCGCATACCGCATATCCCATGGCTCTCGTCATCGAAACCCGTTCCTCGCACGGGTCCGTCTCGCGCACCCATCTCCGGGCTGGCACCACCCGCGTCGTCGTGCGGCCGGGCGACACTTTCCGGCTCTATGACGAGGACACCGGCAAGGCGCCCGCCAGGCCGTGGTCAAGCAGCTGGACAACAGCATTCTCGTCGACAACCCGGCCGACGGTGCCCGAGGGGCCGATCAACCGCAGGCCGTGGAACTGCTGAGCTTCACAGCTCATGCAGCGTCAGCTCGCCCTGCCATCTGGAACTTCCCGAAACGACGTCCGGCACGGTGGACATCACCCCGGCCACAGGCGCCATTGGCGCACTGTCGGACGGCTCGTTCGTGCTGGTGGATCTGGCCCAGACCAGCGGTGCGGCCGCAGGCGCAGCCGCCACGAAGGGGCTGGAGGGTGCCACCCCGCAGTCGCAGCGGGTGCAGATCATGCCGCCGAATCCGGCCCCCTGCTGTCCGAATCGGCCCGCCCGGTGATCTATGGCCTGGGCGGTGCAGCCGTGCTGGGCTCGGCACTAGCCGGCAGGGGGCGGCGGTGGTGGCGGGGGCGGTGAAGCCCCTGGTTGCCAATACGACTGCGACCCCTGCCCTGCCGCCCACCACGCCCGCAACACCCGCCGCCCCGGCACCCACCACGCCGACAGTGCCGCCCTCGGTCACGGACCCCAGCTTCACGGTGACGCATTCGTCGGTGGCCAAGGGCAAAGTGCCCACGCTGACGGGCACGGGCACCGCCGGCGGCACGGTGAAGATCGACGTGCATGCCGGCGGCGGCGCGGCGGTGGACGCCAGCTATACCGTGCCGGTAGGGGCTGACGGCAAGTGGTCGGCCAACCTGGCTACGCTCAAGCCCACCACGGGCGCCCTGCCCGCGGGCGGGCTGAGCACGGCCACCAGCCTGTCGCTGACCGAGACGGTGAACGGCAAGACGGCCACGATGCCGGACTTCAAGCTGACGGCCGACGACACGCCGCCGACGGCCCCCACGATCTCGCCCGTCGGTGCGGATGGCCTGCTGGGTGCCGCCGCCGTGGGCAAGCCGCTGGCGGTCTCGGGCCGGGGTGAGGCCAACAGCCTGATCAAGCTGACGCTGGGTGCGCAGAACCTGGAAACAGTGGTGGGCGCAGACGGCACTTGGGCGGTGACGCTGCCCGCCAATGCACTGCCGGCCACGGGCAACGCCACCTTGTCGGTCACGGCCAGCGATCTGGCCGGCAACGTCTCCACGCCCGCCACGCAGACGCTGACCATCGACACCACGCCGCCTCCGGCACCGACGATCCAGTTCACCGGGGGTGCCGACAACTATGTGAACGCGGCCGAGAAGGCGGCCGGCGTGACGCTGGCCGGCACGGCTGAAGCCGACAGCACGGTGAAGGTGACAGTCGGCACGGTGTCACATGACGCCAAGGCCGGCGCCGACGGCAAGTGGAGCGTGGCCTTTGCCGGTGCCGAGCTGCCGGCTGACGGCACCCATCTGGTGACGGCCGTGGCCACCGACAAGGCGGGCAACGCCTCCGCACCCAGCGCCGGAACACCCATGGTGGTGGACACCAAGCCCCCCTTGCTGACCGACACGCACGCCGGCGGCACGGATCGCGTGCTGAGCGGGGTTCCCTTCCTGATCACGGGCAAGACCGAGGCCGGCGCCTCGGTGCAGGTGGAGTTCACGCTGGCCGACGGCAGCAAGCAGGTCCAGAACGCCGTGGTGACGGACACCAGCCCGGACTCGGCCAACTGGACCCTGCCGACGCCGATCGTGGCGCAGGGCAACCCCATTGGCGCCAAGCAGACCACGATCCACATCACGGCCACCGACAAGGCCGGCAACGTCTCTGCCGTGGATCACACCTTTGCGATCATGTCGCAGAGCTTCCCGTTCGGAACGGCTCCGGCGGGCAGCAACACGCTGTCCCTGAAGGCGCTGACGTCCGGATCGGAAGGCGACGCCATCCAGAAGGCCCGGGCCTCAAGCAGCGATGCGCTCTCGTTGCCACTGGCACAGACCGAGCCCTCGTCGACACCGCTGCCGGCCACCGCCAGTGCTGCACCGTCAATCGCGCCCAGCAGCGCACAGCAGCTCTCCCTGCTGCTTTCGCAGGACGAGCTGCAGCAGGGGCTGGTGCATCTCTGAACCCTGATACCCGGCGGTTTCTTCCGCCGGGGTGCCGGGCACGTGCCGGGACGTAAAAGGAGACCGTGATCCGGCACGCAGGTGCGCACACGTAACAAGCCGTCACGAGACGCACACAAAAAATGCGGTTTGTGCATGCCACAATGGCCTGTTTCAATACACCTTTTTTTGACGAATGGTCGAATCCGGCCGCCGGACTGCATCCGATGTCTCATTGAAACGTCGGTTTGCATGACACTCGGCGACACCGGGCCATGTATTCGCCCCCTGGGCACCTCATGAACGGGTGCCAGTCGGCCATGTCGGAACCGCCCGGCCCGGCCTTCGTCAGACCACAGGACGGAAGACAGGATCATGGCAGCAAGACTGAACATCCAGCGCACGGGTGACGGCGGGGTCGAGCAGCTCCAGCTCAAGCCCGGCAACAACAAGCTCAGGGTCGTGCCCGGGCGCACCTTCAACCTGCAGGATCCGGACGGCCAGCCGATCGATCCGTCCCAGCTTCGCGTGCTGCAGGTGGACAACGACCTGATCATCGAGAACATCCCGGTGGAAGGCAGCACCGAAACGGCCTCGGTGACACTGGAAGGCTACTACCAGGTGTGCAGCGCCACTGACCGTTGCACGGTCAGCGTGGGCGGTGAAGACGCCGCCGTCGCCCAGGGTGCCGAAGGCCAGGAGAATCTGGGCACCACCGAGAACAGCCAGGCCACGGTGCTGGCAGACGTGAGCACCAAGCCCCTGGGCGCGCTCTCGGACGGCACCTTCGTGCTGTACGACACCGGCTTCCAGGCCCCCGAACAACCGGCCACCGAGGAATTTCCCCATCCGTCCCGTGCTGTACGGCGCGGGCGGTCTGGCCGTGGTGGCCCTGGCCGCCGGCGGCGGCGGTGGTGGCGGTGACCCCTCCGGCGCCCCCAACCTGGGCGACGTGCCGCTGGCGCTGAAGTCGGCCACCTCGTTCAACAACCGCTTCCCCACCATTTCCGGCACGGCCAAACCCGGTACCGTGGTGACCCTGCGGCTGGACACCGACAACGACCAGCGCGAGAACGTCACCTACTCCGCCACGGCCGACGCCAACGGCAACTGGAGCGTGAACCTGCAGTCCGCCAAGCCCGCCACCGGCAACCTGCCGGCCACCGGCCTGTCGGACAGCAACACGCTGGAAGTGTCGGGCGCGCTGGATGGCGTGCAGGGTGCCGCGCTGCCCGTGGTGACGCTCACCTATGACAACACCCCGCCGGCCAGCGCCGAGATCGCCGCAGTGAGCGGTGACAACATCATCACCGCTGCCGAGAAGACGGCGGGCGTGGCGGTTTCCGGCACGGCCGAAGCCAACGGCACGGTCGAACTCAAGATCGGCGGCACCACCAAGCTGGTGGCCGTGGATGCCGAGGGCAAGTGGAACACCACGCTGTCTGCCGCCGAACTGCCGGCCGCCGACGGCCAGTACCCGCTGACGGCCACGGCCATCGACGCAGCCGGCAACCGCGGTCCGGCAGCCACCTCCTCGGTCACGCTGCACACCAACAGCAAGGCCCCCGTCATCGGCAGCATTGCCAGCGACGACATCATCAATGCCGCCGAGGCGGCTGCCGGCGTGAAGCTGCAGGGTTCGGCCGAGGCCGGCTCGAAAGTGGAGCTGACCTTCGGGACCAACAAGGTGGCGGCCACCGCCGACGCCAACGGTCACTGGGAAGTGACGGCACCGCCACCGGCATCGCCGACGGCAAGTACACGCTGACGGCCGCCGTGACCTCGCCAGCCGGCGGCACGGCTTCGGCCACCCGCGCCTTCACCGTGGACAAGACGGCACCGGCCAAGGCCACCAACATCAAGCTGGACGGTGGCGACAACGTCATCACCGCCGCCGAGGCACGGGACGGCGTGCACTTCACCGGCAACGCCGAAGCGGGCTCCAAGGTCTCGGTGACCTGGAACGGCCACACCCACACCGGTACCGTCGGCAGCAACGGCAGCTGGGACGTGCAGTTCGTTCCTTCCGAGCTGCCCAAGCTCGCCGCCGGTGCCACCGCCAGCAGCACCTACCGGTGACGGTGACGGACGCTGCCGGCAACACCAGCGGGGCCGATAGCCACGCCGTGACGGTGCAGGGCGCCCCGGCGCTGAGCATCGCGCCGTCGCCGACCACGCCGACCACACCAGCGCCGACGACGCCGACCCGACGCCAAACCCCACGCCTCACACCGAATCCGGGGGACGACAACACCACGCCAACGCCGAGCCTGACTCCTACACCGAGCCCGACGCCGACTCCCACACCAACGCCCACCCCTACACCAACGCCAGCACGCCGAATCCGGGGACGACAACACCACGCCAACGCTCGAGCCCGACTCTACACCGACTCTACACCGAGCCCGACGCCGACTCCCACACCGACGCCCACCCCTACACCAACGCCGACCCCCACGCCGAATCCGGGGACGACAACACCACGCCGACGCCGAGCCCGACTCCCACACCGAGCCCGACGCCTACGCCCGCACCTTCCCTCGACGCCGACACCCGACCCGTGGGACAACACCACCCCACCGACACCAAACCCGACACCCTCGCCAACACCTGCACCAGCCGGCGACACGGATTCCGGCACATCGGGAAGTGGCACGGCCACCCCGACGACGACGACTAGCCCCACCACGACGACGGGGACCCCAGCCACCGGCGCTGCCGCCGGCAGCAGCACCCTCGGCACGCCTCACTGGCCACCAAGTCGCTGACCGACACGGATGATTCACGGACACGTCGAGCACGTCGCAGAAGAGCCTGACCCTCGACGATCTGACCAGCAGCAGCGCCGAGGAGTCGCTTCCAGCGCGCCCGCGCCCGCGCCCCACGCCGACGAGCGCCGCCGCCGGCACCGGTCAGCACCACGGCCACCGTGGATTCGCTGGTGGGCACCCAGCCCCGGGAGCATCACCACGGTATGACGCCAACGGGAACGGCCAGACCGTTCCCCGCCGTCTCACCGGGCCCGCCTCATGGCGGGTTTTTTCTGTCTGCCATCCCGCTGCCTCGGCATCCCGCCGAGGATGACTGGCCTGCCCGCTCGGCCCGATGGCTCACCCGACAGGTGATATCGTATGTAAAAACAACGACTGCCGCTTTGTCTGACACTTGAACTCGCAATCTATCCCTGTCGGCGCGTAGGACATGTGGGCGGATGTAAACCGTTTTGATAGGCTTGCAAGATAAGGATACATCCCTACGGAACGAGCATCATGGCAGCACGATTCGAGATCTATCGGACGCAGGACGGCGGTGTGGAACAGCTGCGGCTCAGGCCCGGCGAGAACCGGGTTCGGGTGCTGCCCGGGCGACAGTTCCGGCTACAGGATTCCAACCTGGACGCCGAACAGCTGCGGGTCCTGCAGGTGGACAGCGATCTGGTGATCGAGAACGTGCCGCTGGATGGCGATGCCGGCACCGCCTCGGTGATTCTGGAAGGCTACTACCGCATCTGCAGCGCCTCGGACCAGTGTGCCGTGACCGCTGGTGGCGACGAGACCGTCAGCATTCCGGATTCGGTGGACGGAGCCGGTGGCGCCGTGCTGCTGGCCGACGTGAACACCAAGCCGCTGGGCGCGCTGAACGATGGCACCTTCGTGCTGTATGACCCCAAGTTCGAGACGCCCATCCTGCCCGCGCTGGGTGACGTGCCCACCAGCCGCTGCTGTACGGCCCGGGCGGCGCAGCCGTGCTGGGTCTGGCCGCCGCCGGCGGTGGAGGCGGCAGGGGCGGCGATGGTCAGGCGCCCCAGGGCAACATCTCGCTCACGCTCAAGTCCGCCACCTACTTCAACACGCGCTTCCCCGTGCTGAACGGCACGGCCCAGCCCGGCTCCGAAGTGCAGGTGCGCATCGACACCGATGGAGACCAGCACGCCAACGTCACCTACACCACCAAGGCCGACGAAAACGGCAACTGGGCGGTGGACCTGAAGACCGCCACGCCCAGCAGCGGCACGCTGCCCACCACCGGCCTGTCGGACACCAACAGCCCCGAAGTGGTGGGCTCCAACAAGGGCGTGCAGAGCACCCTGCCGCTGACCACGCTGCACTTCGACGACACGCCACCGGCCAGCGCCGAAGTGGCGTCCGTGGCCGGTGACAACATCATCACTGCCCCGGAAAAAGGCCGCAGGCGTTGCCATCAGTGGCACGGCCGAGGCCAACGGTTCAGTGGAACTCAAGCTGGGCACGGTGACCCGCCCGGTGGCCGTGGACGCCAACGGCAACTGGAGCACCACGCTGCAAGCCGATGACCTGCCCGCTGCCGATGGCTCCTGCACGCTGAGCGCGACCGCCATTGATGCCGCCGGCAACCGCGCGCCGGAAGTGACCAGCAAGGTCATCATGAACACCACCGGCACCGCCGCCATCATCGGCACCATCAGCGAAGACGGCTACGTCAACGCCGAGGAAGCGGCTGCACCGGTGAAGGTGATGGGTACGGCCGCGCCCAACAGCAAGGTTGCGCTGTGGCTGACCGACGAGAAGAACCCGCTGGCCGAGGTCCGGGCTGATGCCAACGGCAAGTGGGAAGCGGGCGTGCTGCTGCCAGCAGGTCTGGCTGACGGCAAGCATGTGCTGTCAGTCACCACCACCAACGCCTGAGGGCAACACCGCCACCAGCAAGGCCGAGTTCACGCTGGACAAGACACCGCCCGCACCGGCTGCCAACCTGAAGCTGGAAGGCAACGACACCACCATCACCAGCCTCGAAGCCAAGAACGGCGTGAGCCTGAGCGGCACGGGCGAAGCCGGCACCAAGGTGACGGTCTCCATCAGTGGCGGCAAGACGCAGACTGCCACGGTGGGCGCCAACGGCGGCTGGAAGGTGGAATTCAGGGAAGGCGATCTGCCCATGCCCGGCCGGGGTAACAGCACCAACACGGCCTTCAACGTGGTGCTGCAGGACAAGGCCGGCAACGACAGCGCCGTTGCCACCCAGAACTGACGCTGCAGGGGCCGCTGATTCCGCTGGGCAAGCCATCATTGGCCCAATTGCCGGCGATGACATCATCAACGCTGCCGAGGCTCAGGGGCCGTATCGGTATCCGGCATTGCCGACGCGGGCTCGATCGTCCATGTCAAGCTGGGTACTGTCGGGACGACCGCCCGAGCCGGCGGAGACGGGCCGCTGGACCGCTCAGCTGACAAACCTGGCCAGCGTGCCCGACGGCAGCTACGACGTGACGGCAGTCGCCTCGCAGCCAGGGCGCGAAAACTCGGTCGCCGCCACGCACAAGGTCACCCTCGACAAGACCGCCCCGGGTCAGCCCACCAACATCAAGACCAACGGTGGCGACACCACCATCAGCGCCGACGAGGCCAAGACCGGCAAGATCACCTTCACGGGCAATACGCCGACCGGCGCCCAGAATGCCGATACGGTGACCGTGACCTGGAACGGAGTGTCGAAACCGGGCACCGTCACCAACGGCAAATGGAGCGTGGACTTCGATTCGGTACCCACGGTACCGGCCGGCCAGGCCAGCACCAATTCCAATGTGACCGTGGTGGCCCACGACAAGGCGGGCAACAACAGCACCACCGCCACGCAGGCCATCACGGTGCAGAACAGCGCTTTGCCATCCTCGGCCCCGACGATTGACCCCGTCACCGCAGACAACGTCGTCAACAAGGCCGAGTCGGGTGCCGTGACCATTACGGGTACGGCAGCCCCAGCGCCACCATGCTGGTCAAGGTCGACGGCTGGACTGCACCACCGGGAGTCGTGGCCGATGCTCATGGCAAGTGGAGTGTTCAGAACATCGACATGGGCAACTTTGCCGATAGCTTGACGCACACGGTAACCGCCGTTGCCACCGCTCCGGAGGCACGGCTTCCAGCCCAGAGACCCGTACGTTCTCGGTCGACAAGACACCGCCCAAGCTGTCCATCAACAAGCTCAATGACGTTTCGACCATCACACCCGAGGAAGCCAAGGGCGACGTGTCCTTCACTGTCACGTCATCGGACCCTACCAACACAGAACACAGAAACGACGTTACGCTGACAGCCACTTGGAACGGCAAGCCCATCCCCATGACCCACACCGGTGGCCTTCCCACTCACTGGAAGGGCACGATTCCCGCTGCGGAGATCCCGAAGGCGCCGGACAATGGCACGGCCAAAGCCGCACTGGTCGTGACCTCCACCGACAAGGCCGGCAACACTACCGAGATCTCGCAGGACGTGACGATCCAGGCGCACCGGCTGTCACGCGCCAGACCACCGTGAACGGCAAGATCGCAAATGACGACGTGATCAACGCCGTGGAAGCCAATCGCGTGGAAGTGTCGGGCACGGCCGAGCCCAATTCCGACATCCGTGTGCTGGTGCCGGGCTCCAGCTCCAAGATCGCGGGCAACGCACGTGCCGGTGCCGATGGCTTCTGGAAAACGATCCTGAACTTCACTGCGGAGCCGGATGGCCCGAAAACCATCGAGGCCACCGCCACCCTGCCTGGCAGCACCTCGACATCCGTGGGCACCCACGGGGTCACGCTGGCCCGATCGCTACCGGCCAAACCCACCAACCTGCAGTTCGACGGCCACGCCAGCAAAGGTCATCACAGCGGCGGAAGCCACCGATGGCGTCACCGTCACGGGCGATGTGGCACCGGGATCGAAGGTGCAGGTCCAGCTGGGTACAACCATTCGACCGGCAGACGTCGACGCTGCTGGGCACTTCTCGGCCACGCTGCCGGCCCCAGCCGTCACCCCGGGTGGCAAGCAGCCCTATTCGGTCACCGTGACGGTGGCCGATGCCGCCGGCAATACGCCGCAAAGCTGGGCCGAACAGATCGAGGTTCAGGGCTCCGCCCTGAAGCCGGCAACGCCGGTACCCGCCTCCGTCACAACGGCAGCAGTCACGCCCACCACCCCGGATGCGGATGCCGACGCAGCAGGCGGTGCCGCGGCGCAACCGGCCACGCCCACTACACCTGCAGCGGCGCCCGCTCCGGATGCGGCCGCCCAGCCTGCCACCCCGCCGGCGGCGCAGCCGTCCGCCCTTGGCATCACCGCGGGGGATACTCTGGGCAAATCGCTGGCCACGGCCAAGGCGCTGCCCAGCCATCAGGGCAGCCGCCTGTCTCTGAGCGAGCTGCTGGACCAGGGCGAGACGCTGTCGCTGCCGGGTGAGGCATCCAGCGCCGGGCTCGAATGTCGCCACGTCGGCGGGCCGGTAGCGCGGCAGGCGCGGGGACGACCCCCGCCGCGCCGGCCGGCACGGACGTGGCGACGGCCGTGGACTCTGGTGCCACCGCACTGAGCAGCACGGCCGCGGTGAACACGCTGCTGGGCACCCAGCAGCCGTGGGAGACGACGCACCCCACGCTCTGAAGGCCCTGAAAGGCCTGGAAGCCCCCCGCCCGGTGGTCACGGGCGGGGGCTTTTTGCATTCAACGTGTCGTGCGCCGGTTCAGGCCAGCTTCTGACGCTTGGGTCGCGTTCTCGTCTGAGACACTTCTACCGTTTCCGGCACCACCCCTGATTCGAGACGGTCGATATCCGTGGCGGCATTCTCGGGTGCAGGGCAGGCAGCACTCGCTGTGCCTGCCCCGCCGTCCTCAACCCACCAGAATGTCCACCCGACGGGCGCGCTGCAGCGTGGCCTTGTCGACGCGGACCTTGGTGCGGGGGAGGTCTTGCCGGCCCCCACCACCGTGATGCGGGCCGAGGAAGCCTCCTTCGCTGATGGCGCCTGCCACGGCCCGGGCGCGACGCTCGGACAGGGTCTTGTTGTAGGCGGCGGAGTAGCGCGGATCGGCGTAGCCGGTGACGCGCACCCAGGCCGTGCGGCCCAGGCAGGCGCCCAGCTGCTGCAGGCGGCGCGTCTCGGCCGGCGACAGGCTTGAGCTGCCCGACTTGAAGAAGATCGGTGCAGACAGTTGCTTCAGCGACCGCGGGCAGCTTCCGGCTGCAGCGGTGCGCAGATTGCGGCTGTCGGCAGCGGCCTGGCGGGTATCGCGTGCGTTGCGGCTGTCGCGGCTGTTGCGGGCATCGCGCGCCTTGGCAGCGGCGTTGCGCGCATCGGCAGCCTTCTGCGCCTCGGCCTCGGGCACGGGCGTCCCGTCCTGCCAGGCGGTTGGGATCGGCCAGACGCTGGGCACCCTGGGCTGCTGCGCCGGCGGCAGCCAGACGGGATGCACCGGCAGCGCCTGCCTCATCACGGGCCAGCACGCGGTAACCGTTGGGAACCTGGGCACGGATCAGCTCCAGCGTCTCGCGGCCCTCGGGCGGGCGTCTGGGCGCCGCCAAACACCTCCACCACGTCACCACGCACGCGCAGTTCGCTGATGTTGCGTTCACGGACCAGGGCCACCAGGGCCGTCAGCTGCGGTTCCCAGCGGGCGGCCGCATGACCATCGATGTGGCGCAGGCGCAGGCTGCCTTCGACGGACTCGCCCCGGGCGCCCAGGCGGATAGCATTCATCCACTGGTTGCGGGTGTCGTCATCGGGCACCTCGCCTGCCAGGCGGATGCCGCCTGCCGGATCATGCGTCAGCGAGAAACTCGGCGGGCCGGGCAGCTCGATCATCGCGTCGCCCGTGGCGGGCTGGTGCGGCTGATCATCGTCCTCGGGGGCCATCACCGATTCCCCGGCAGGAACGGCCGGGCCTGCCTGGCTGTCGGCCATGGCATCGGCCGGTGTCCCGTTCGTGCCGGCAGCGCCGGCCAACGATGCGGCAGCCTTGTCCTGCGGAGCATTGTCCTTCGAAACAGGGGCCACCCGGCGGTCATCCGCTGGCCGGCGCCACCGGCATTGGCCTGCCGGGCTGCGCCCGCCCTTCCCGGCCCTGCGCCGATCCGGCTGCCAGGGCAGCCTGCCGCCCAGAGGCAGCTCGATGGATTCCGTATGCGTGTTGCCGGAGGCGGAGGCAACGCTGCTGCGCCTCGTGCTGGGCATCGCCCTCGCCCTCCTGCACGCCGAACAGCGTCAGCAGCAGGACGAACAGCAACAGGACGCCCACTTTCAGCGAGGTGAAGCGGCGCACGGACTCGGGCGGATGCAGTGGCGAAGGTGATGGCATGGCGTTCCTGCGTCAGGGGCGAGTCGAGGGCGGACAGATCGGAGCGGTCAGGGCCTGTGGGCCTGGCCGTAGGGGTGGCTTTCCGGCGGAGTGCCGGCGGGGTCGGCTGCAGCCGTGTGTCCGGTGGCGCCGGACGCATGCTCGGACAGCACGTGGGCGTCGGAGACATCGTCTCCAGAGCGCCAGCCCCTGCTCGTGCTGCTCGCGTCGACCACTTCGGCCACGACGTGCTCGACCGTCCGCTCGCGGCGCGGGTTGACGAAGACGGAAGCCAGTCCCTCGTCGGCTTCAGCCTCGTATTCATCACCGGCGTCCGATCCCCAGACCATGGCTTCCTGGTCCAGCGTGGACTCGGCGGTCTCGGCGCCCTCGTCGTCGGTAGCCTGCGCCTCATGCGCGGTCTGCGCCTCGCCGGCGGCTGCATCGTCACCCGACTGCGCCGCAGCTTCGGAAGCTTCCGTCGACACGGTCTCGGAGGTCTCATCGGCCGATGTGTCCTCCGCGGTAGCGCCATAGCAGCCACGGCTGCACCAGCCACCGCAGCGGCTCCGGCAGCAGCCGTTTCAGCCACCGTTGCTGCGGCAGCAGGCGTCTCAGCCGCCTGCTGGGCGGCTTCCTGCGTGTCGTTGGCTCGGGCACCTGCGGCGGCGCATGGCAGCCAGCAGGCCCTGCGGCCACGTTCTCGCGCTTCTCGCCCTTCAGCTCGGCCTGCAGCTCGTCCAGCGCCGCAGTCCTCGGCCGGGGAACAGGCCCGGCCTGTTCGGCCCAGCTGAGCGGGTTGGCCAGTGCATAGCGCGGACCAGCAGCTTCCATCAGGCGGGTAAGTTCGCCCATGGAGGTCTCGGCCAGGCGCTCGAAAGTGCGGATGCCGGCCTGGTTGAGCAGCTCAACGGTGCGGTCGTCGATGCCCACCAGCGCCTGCAGGCGGTCGCGCCCTTCGGCGGTGCGATAGTGCTGCTTCAGCAGGTTCTTGACGGCCTCGTAGCCGGCTGCGTCATTGGCAATGCGGTTGGCGTGGTAATTGACGGAAGCCTCGCGGTCGGCCACGTCATGCTCGCGGGACAGGATGCGCCCTTCCCAGCTCTGCATGGCTTCCTCGCGGTTGCTGACCACCGCCACGCGGCGCGCCAGCTCGGCCTCGGTGCTTTCCAGCGTGTCGAGGCGGCGGTTGTAATTCACTTCCCTGGAACGCAGCTGCTCGCCACGGGCCGCGATTTCCTTTTCGCGCTCGTTCAGCGTCAGGCCCATGCGGTCCAGATCGGCGCGGCGCTTCTCGATGGCCTGCTCCACGCGGGACAGATCGTCGGAGCGCTCTTCCACACGACGGGCCTGCTGCAGCAGCTCGGCATCACGGCTGGCCAGCGAGGCCTGCAGATCGGCCATTTCCTTTTCACGAAGGCGCAGCGTGGCCTGGCGATGACCCAGCTCGGTCTGCTGGGCCAGCAGCACGCTTTCCTGCTGGGCCAGGGCCTCGGCCTCTTCTTGCGCCTTCTTGCGCCAGTACAGGAAGTCGATGGCGAATTCGATGGCCCAGCCGATCAGCAGACCAAGGACGAGCCAACCCAGTGCGTTCATGCGAAAGAGCCTCCGGACCCGTGCGATGCGTGTGGCACGGGCGTCAGGTGGAAACGAAACGGTCGAGAAGACGCCGGCATCAGGCCGCCAGCAACTGCTTCAGGTCGCTGACCACGTTATCGACGGGGTCAGTGTAGCGCACCAGCAGGCGCAGCTTGCCGGTCTTGTCGATGACATAGGACGCGGCCGTATGATCGAGCGTGTAGCTGGAACCGTCCTGATTGGGCACCTTCTGGAAGAAGACGCGGAATTCGCGCGCCACCTTCTTGGTGGCCGCCATGTCGCCGCGCAGGGCGATGAAGGACGGGTCGAAGGAATGCACGTAGGCCGGCAGCACCTCGGCCGTGTCGCGCTCGGGATCCAGCGTGACGAACACCACGTCCAGCCGCTTGCCGTCCGGGCCCAGTGCGTCCCTGATTTCCTTGGCCTTCAGCAGCGTGGTGGGGCAGATGTCCGGGCACTGCGTGAAGCCGAAGAACAGCAGCACCACGTGGTCCTTGAAGCTGGCCAGCGTCACGGGCTTGCCGGTGCTGACATCGGTCAGCGACAGCTCGTTGCCGTAGTCGGCGCCGCCCGAGTCGGTGGACTTGAACGTCATGCCCTTCTCTTTCGAGCAGGCAGCCAGACTGCCCATCAGGGCGCCGCCCCCAGCCACAGGGGCTGCAGCCGGCACGGACGACAGCACACGCCGCCGCGACAGGTGCGGCGTGCCCAAAGGCGTGATCGACGGATAGGGGAAGACGACCGGGAGAGGACTCAGGTGATTTCATGACCATGGAGGGTGACCAGGCGGCTTGCGAAGGAGAGGGATGCCCGGGCATGGACACGCGCCCATGCCGGCATGATGCAGCCCTTGTCGACATCGCGGAACAGGGGCCGGATGCGAACCGCCGGCCACCTCGACGCTGCAAGCGACAAATATTAACGCAGGAAGGCGGTCACCACGGAAATTGTGAAGACCGCGTTGCAGGCAGCGCGCCTGCCCACGGGCGCGACGCCTCTTCAGCCGGGATGGGCGCCCCGGCGAAGGATGTTGATGGGCGCCAGCCCGTCGGCGCGCGCCTTCTGCGCCGGCACCCAGGCATGACCGAACACCAGTTCCACCGTGAGCGCAGGCACGCCCGCCTCCGGCGCCGCCGGAAAGCCCATCCCGGCCAGATCCGCCTGCAGTGATGCCGTGGATTCATAGGCCAGCCGGATGTGCTCGGTATCCATCACCGGCGCATCAAAAGCCGGTCTCCACCATCGCATCGCCCCAGTCGTGCATGTCCTGCAGCGACGGCCACTGCCCTGCGCTCCCATGCTGCCCGGGTTCTGCGCCGACGAATCCGGCACCAGCGCACGCAGCTCGCGGCAGGTATCCACCCCGAGGGCCGAGAACACCAGCAGCCCGTGCGGCTTCAGCACCCGATAGCACTCCTTCAGCACCGCCAGCGGATCGTCGAACCAGTGAAACACCAGGTTCGACCAGACCACCTGCACACTGTTGGCCGGCAGCGGCAGCCGATGCGCATCGGCCGCGATCCAGTGCGGCGGACGGGTCTGGGGTTTCTCACGCACGCGGATGCGGGCCAGCAGCCCCTGCAGGCCGCGCCGCGCCCGCATATCCAGCTGATGCTGCTCGATGAGCGGCTGCTCGGCCATGTCCAGCGCCAGCACCTGTGCCTCCGGAAAACGCCGGGCCAGCACCGGCAGCGACCGGCCCAGACCGCAGCCCAGATCCAGCACCGTCTCCACGCCGTCCAGACGCATCGGCTCCAGCCGCTCGTCCAGCCGACGCTCCACCTCGGCCAGCAGAAAATCTGCCCGCTGGGCGCCCGAACGCTTTGCATTGAACGACCGGCGCAAGGCGACACGGTCCAGACCGACTGGCTTAAGCATGTCGGCGAGTATAGAAGAGGATGCGCGGCGAATGGGGGGCGTCCGGATAGGATGGATGGAACCAGAGCCCCCGGTGTCATTCCATCCTTGTCTTCTCAATGAACATGCCTGCCTCTCCTCATGCCGTGATCTGGCAGCATGGCCGCCGCTGGCTGGGGCAGCTGACCGCCCGACTGCTGCCGCGCGCCTGCCTGCTGTGCGAAGCGCCCTGTCTGGACCAGCCCCTGTGTGCGCACTGCCGGGAGGCGCTGCCGGGTCGGGGGCGACTGCGGTGCCCGCGCTGTGCGCTGCCCTTTCTGCGACCCCTTTCAGCAGATTCAACCAGCCCCGCCCTGCCATGCCCCCAGTGCCAGCAACACCCGCTGGCGCTGACCGCCACCTTTGCGCTGGCCGATTATCTACCGCCGCTGGACCGGGCACTGGTCGCCTGAAATTCGGCCGCAACTGCGACTGGCTCGCCCCCTGGGCGGGTTGCTGATGGAGCACCTGCTGGCCGATCCTGCCCAGCCGCTGCAACAGGTGGACGCACTGGTGCCGATTCCACTGTCCGGCCCGCGCCTGGCCGAACGCGGCTTCAACCAGAGCCTGCAACTGGCCCGCGGCATGCGCTCCCCACGCCCCCAGAGCCTGCCCCCCATCCGCACCGACTGGCTGCTGCGGGTGCGCGACACCGCCCGCCAGTCCAGCCTGCCGCGCGCCCAGCGTCAGAAGAATCTGCGCGGCGCCTTCAGCGTGCCGGACCCCAGCGCGTGTCCGGCCAGCACCTGGCCCTGGTGGATGACGTGATGACCAGCGGCAACACGCTGAACGAAGCCGCCCAGACCCTGCTGGCTGCCGGTGCAGCCTCGGTCATCGGCGCTGGTGGTGGCGCGCACGCCGTAGCCCGGGACACGCCAGCCCATGACGGGCGGGCATATCGAATCCGACCTATCATCCCCGCATGAGGGGGCGGTGAAGCGCCTGAGGCGCTGAACCGACCGAAACTTCTGAGCGAAGAAACCCGAAACAGCGTCATTATTCAGAATCATGAATTCTGATCGTCTTCAAATATGACGCCCAAGACCCGTTTCGGCCCTAATCGCGTGAAATTACGGTGCCGAAACAGCACCAAAGAGCACGCCAGCCCCAGAACCGGCCCCCAACACCATCCATCCTTCAGGCCAGCCACCGTGTTCCACGTCGTCCTTGTCCAGCCCGAAATCCCGCCCAACACCGGCAACGTCATCCGCCTGTGCGCCAACACCGGCTGCGCCCTGCACCTCATCGAACCGCTGGGCTTTCCCATCGACCACGCCAAGATGCGCCGCGCGGGGCTGGATTATCATGAATTCACGGCCATAACCGTGCACAAGAACTGGGCAGCCTTCCTGGACAGCATGCGGGCTTCCATGGCCGCAGCATCCGGCTCTGACCCGCAGGCCGCGCCCAGCCAGACACCCCACAGCAACGCGCGACAAATCCCCTTCTCCGGCCGCCTGTACGGCCTGAGCACCAGCGGCCACAAAAGCCCCTACGACCATCGCTTCCTGCCCGGAGACTGCCTGGTCTTTGGCCGCGAGACCTCCGGCCTGCCCGACGACGTGCAGGACAGCCCGGCACCGACCACCTGCTGCGCCCTGCCCATGCGCTCCCCACAACCGCAGCCTGAACCTGTCCAACGCAGTGGCCGTGACCGTCTTCGAGGCATGGCGGCAGCAGGGGTTTGAGGGGGCGGCGCTATGACGTACGCGGCCGTATCAATAACAAGACTAGCGGCCGACGCACAGCCTAGTATCAGGCTGGAAGCGTGCAGCCATCCCCTGCCGCGTCATGTCTCCCCGCCCGGCCAACAACCCTTCAATAGAAATGTCTTCGTCGATGGACTCCCAGTGCAAACCCATGACGCCCTATCTCCACACTTTCGCGCTGCGCTGGCGTTGCGTTCAACAAGCGGGGAAACCAAGCTAGCGGTACACCCAGCGTCCGTCCATCCGAAAGGTCGACCCACATCGTGACGTCATCAAACCGCACCGTCTCGGCCGAAGTGTTCATGCCATGCCCTCCTGATTTCATCTCGGTGTTCTTCAACGACTCGAATGATCTCCAGCTGCTCCGATCTGCTGAAGCCATCACTAGAGGCTATACGAGCATCGGGAAACAGCCAGATCTTTGCATCACCACCATTACCCCTGAGCATGAATATGGAGCGGCTCCCGAGGACTGCCTTCGTTCGAGTAGAAGAAGAACCGAATCCTTGTACCTGAAGACCGTAGGCATCGCCCCTCACTCCGCCCTCGGCTCCCGCGCCAGCAGGGCCGCCACGGCCTCGCGGGGCGAGAGGCGGCCTTCGATGACGGCCAGCACGGCGCGCTGATGGGCAGGTCCACGCCCAGCGCCGGGCGCGGGCCACGACGGCGGGGCAGCAGGCCACGCCTTCGGCGACGTGTCCGGGGTGGCCGGGATCTCGGCGAGGGACTGGCCCTTGGCCAGCAGAAGGCCCACGCGCCGGTTGCGGGACAGGTCGCCCGTGCAGGTGAGCACGAGGTCGCCCACGCCGGCCAGGCCCAGGAAGGTTTCGGCCTGCGCGCCCTGCGCCATGCCGAAGCGGGTGATTTCGGCCGGGCCGCGGGTCAGCAGCGCAGACCGTGCGTTCAGAGCCCAGTCCCGAGCCGTCGCAGGTACCGGTGGCCACGGCCATGATGTTCTTCAGGGCGCCGCCGATCTCCACGCCCACCAGGTCGGCGCTGCGGTAGGCGCGCATGGCGCCGTGGTGGAAGGCCTGCACCATGCGGTGCGACAGGGCTTCATCCATCGAGGCGGCGGTGAGCGCCACGGGCAGGCCGGCGGCCACTTCCTGGGCAAAGCTGGGGCCACTCAGGCACCCCACGGCGCGGCCCGGCAGGGGCGTCGCCCAGCACCGGTGCGGCAGGCGGCCGGTGCTGGCCTGCAGGCCCTTGGCCAGACAGACCACGCCGGGCAGCGCGGATCCGTCCCCCGGTTGCAGGGCCTGGACGGCCTGCGCCACCGGCTGCAGACCGGCCACCGAGGTGGCCATCACCAGCAGGTCGGCGTCGCGGACGGCCTCATCCAGCCGGTCGGTGAAGCCCATGGCGGACGGCACCTTCACGTCGGGCAGGTAGCGCTGGTTGGTGCCGGCGGTGCGCAGCGACTCCAGCACCGGGCATTGCGCGACCACAGCGTGACGTCGTGCCGCTGTGCGGCATGGATGGCCGGGCCGTTCCCCGAGCACCGGCTCCCAGAATGGCGATCTTCATGGCAACTCAGATGCCCCAGACCTGTCCCAGCTCGACGTAGCCGGACTGGCCGTCGGCGTGACGCACACGCACAAAGCCAGCATCGTCCGGTTTGTCGTCTTCCAGCTCGAAGACCACGCCGCGGGCGGCCTCGAACCACTGGGGCGCATCGGCGTTGGGCTCCTGGTAGAGCGGAACGGTGGTGGAAGCCACCACGGTGCGACGATCGGACAGGTCATCGCGCAGCACCCGGGCGATGTCGCCTTCCATGTCACGCACCTTCACCCAGCCCTGCAGCACGGCAATCACCTCCACCCGGCATGCCGCGCGGCGCCTGATAGAGCTTCTTGGCCTTGTCGGACGGGGCGTCGTACATCACCGTATCGTCGGTGCCGATGGAGCGAAAGCGGGCCATGCCCGGAATGCGTGAGGGGGGCGGCGCCTTGGTGCTCTTCGCATTCTGGCTGGCCTTGTCATCGTCGCTGGCCGGCCCCGGGGTCTCGCTGGGGTTCATGGGCCCCTGGGCAGCGGCGCTGCCGGCGGCCGCGCGGGTGGCGGCCTTGATGGGCGCAGCCTTGGCGCCGGCCTTGTCGGCGGCAGTGGCAGGCGAGGCGGCCAGCAGCAGGCTGGCACTCAGCAACGCGGCCCCCATGCCGGCCCACAGCGCACCGGACACCTTCCACAGGCTCTGCGGGCGTGCGCATGCGCATCCGGGCATGGATGACCGGCGGTCCGGGCCAGTCGGCCTTGAGCATCATGGGCACGGCGGGCGGCTGCCCTCCGGTCGATGGCAGCCCGGCCAGGGCGGCTGCGCTTCGTGTCTGTCTCGTCTTCATCTGCCTGCTCTGTAGCGGCCAGACGCGCCCGGCGCGGCCAGCCGAATCGTTTCTGCCCGAAGCGCCGGGAGCTTCTGGCGGACGGGGTGCAAGCCACCGTCCAGTCTGCCGCCCGGCACGCGGCAACCCCACACCGTCGGGCAAGGTACAGTCAGGGAACCGTACCCCGGCATGAAGCGGCTGCCCCGCGGGGCAGTCTGCCGCTCAGTGCGTGCTCAGTGCGTGGTGCCCGAGGGGTTCTCGGCCTTCTCCAGCTGGGCGGCGCTGTCCTGGTTGGCGGCACCATCCTGCTGCTGGGCAGCGGCCAGGCGCTGCTGGTAGAGCACTTCGAAGTTGATCTCGGCCAGGTGGATCGGCGGGAAGCCGGAGCGCTGGATCACGTCGGCGATGTTGGCGCGCAGGTACGGGTATACCGTGTTGGGGCACACGATGTTCAGCACCACGTCCATCTGGTCTTCGGGGATGTTGCGGATCTCGAAGATGCCGGCCTGCTTGCCCTCGACCAGGAACACCACGCGCTCCTCGTCGATGCGGGTGGTGACGGTGACGGTGATGGTGACCTCGTAGATGCCGTCAGCCAGCTTCTCATGGCCGTTGTCGATGGCCACTTCGACCGTGGGCTGGGCCTGTTCCAGGAAGATGTGCGGGGCGTGCGGGATCTCCAGGGACAGATCCTTCAGGTACATGCGCTGGATCTGGAAGACCGGGTTGCTGTTTTCTTCTGCCATGCTGGGCTCGGTGGTTGGTGTAGGAAAATGGGAAGGGGCTCAGCGCCCCATATCCTGAATCATGCCAGCATTGGCGACAGTTTGCCGGCCCGGTCCAGGGCGGCCAGGTCGTCGCTGCCCCCCACGTGCTGGCCGCCGATGAAGATCTGCGGCACGGTGGTGCGACCGTTGGCGCGCTCGATCATCTCGGGGCGGCGGGAGGGATCCTGGTCGATGAAGATCAGTTCCAGATCGTTCACGCCCCGCTCGCGCAGCAGGCGCTCGGCACGGTGGCAGTAGGGGCAGGTGCGCTTGGCATACATCACGACATGTGCGGCCATCTCGTTTCTCCGTTCTTCGGGAAGGGACCCGGGCGGGCGAGACAGGCGGCAGGCCTGCCCTGAAAGCCTGCCCGGAAAAAGCATGGGAAAAGGATTCTTCAGCGCTGATTGTGAACCATCCAGCGCCCGGCCACGCAACCGCCCGGCCAGCCGGGCGGTGTTTCGTCGGTTTGCCGCATCAGCGGCAGGGGCTCAGGCCTTGTCCTTGGGGTTGACCAGCGGCAGGCCGGCCTGCTGCCAGGCATCGATGCCGCCTTCCAGGCTGTAGACCTCGGAACGGCCCGAGGCCTTCAGGGCCTTGGAGGCCTTGGCCGACTGCACGCCGTTGGCGCAGACCAGCAGGATGGGCTTGCTGGCATCCACGCCGGCAGCGAAGGTCTGCACCTTGTCGGGCATGACGTGGCGGGCGCCCGGCAGATGGCCGGCGCGGAAGTCGCGGTCATCACGCAGATCGGCCACCTGGGCCCCCTTCTGGTTGATGAGCTGGGTGGCTGCAAGCGCGCCCAGGGCGGTGCCGCCGCCCCCGCGGATGGCCTGCCAGAGCAGCATGCCGCCCGATGCCAGGGCGATGATGATCAGAAAGACATTCTGGCTGATGAAGTTCACGAGGTCCGCCTCTGAAAAATAGGCGAGAATTATAGCTTTCCCGCCTCGGAGTCACGCCATGACCCATAAACTCGTGCTCATCCGCCACGGCGAAAGCCAGTGGAACCGGAAAACCGCTTCACCGGCTGGACCGATGTCGATCTGACCGACAATGGTCGCCGGGGAAGCCATCCGTGCCGGGCCAGCTGCTGAAGCAGGAAGGCTACGATTTCGACCTGTGCTACACGTCCGTGCTGCGTCGCGCCATCGGCACCCTCTGGACGGTGCTGGGCGAAATGGACCGGATGTGGCTGCCGGTCACGCACAGCTGGCGCCTGAACGAGCGCCACTACGGCAACCTGCAGGGCTGGAACAAGGCCGAGACCGCCGAGAAGTACGGTGAGGACCAGGTGAAGATTTGGCGCCGTGCCTACGCCATTGCGCCCCCGCCGCTGGCCGAGGACGATCCCCGTCTGGTCGAGCAGCTGAACAACCCGCGCTACGCCAACGTGCCGCGCGCCGAGCTGCCCCGCACCGAGTGCCTGAAGGACACGGTGGCCCGCGTGCTGCCCTTCTGGAACGAGACCATCGCCCCGTCCATCAAGTCGGGCAAGCGCGTGATCATCGCCGCCCACGGCAACTCGCTGCGCGCCCCGGGTCAAGCACCGGACGGCATCTCTGACGACGACATCGTCGAGCTGAACATCCCGACGGCCCGTCCGCTGGTCTATGAACTGGACGACAACCTGAAGCCCATCCGCCACTACTACCCGGGCAACCAGGGCCGAGATCGAGGCCGCCATGGCCGCCGTGGCCAAGCAGGGCAGCGCCAAGAAGGGCTGATCCCCGGCTGATCCTCTTCCCCGGGCCGTCCCGTGACGGCCCCGGCCCTGCCTTCAGTCAGGAATTCGACACCATCGGTTGCAACCGGCGGTGTCGTTTTGCATTCTGCGCCGGTATACTGAAAGATTCATCGGCGCCGCTTCGGGGAAAGACCCAGGCCCTCCTGCGTCCAGCCCTTTCTCCCGACCGGTGACGAGCATGCAGCCCGGGCCTGCCCGGTCTGCCCGTTTCTGCTGTCCCGGCGGGAAGCTTCCGCCGGGTGGCCTGCAGCGTTCCTGCAGCATCGCCTGCCAAAAGGATCTCATCCTTCATGTCCAATCTCAGATCTGCCCGTCTCGTCGGCATCGGTGCCATCGCCGGCATTGCGCTCAGCCTGGGCCTTTCCGCACTGGCCGAACGCGGCAACACCGGCCGCAACGTCCTTCCGCTGGACGAGCTTCGCCAGTTCAGCGAAGTCTTCGGCACCATCAAGGCCTACTACGTCGAGCCCGTCAAGGACAACAAGCTGATCACCGACGCCATCAGCGGCATGCTCACCGGGCTGGATCCGCACTCGGCCTATCTGGACGAGAACGCCTTCATGAACTGCAGGTCAACACCCAGGGCGAGTTCGGCGGCTCGGGCATCGAGATCGGCACCGAGGACGGCTTCATCAAGGTGGTCTCGCCCATCGAGGGCACCCCGGCCTCCAAGGCTGGCGTCAAGGCCGGCGACCTGATCATCAAGATCGGTGACACCCCCACCAAGGACATGCGGCTGGAAGAAGCCGTCAAGATGATGCGCGGCAAGCCCAAGAGCCCCATCACCCTGACGCTGCAGCGCAAGGGCGTGCCCGAGCCCATCGTGCTCACCATCGTGCGCGACATCATCCAGGTGCAGTCGGTGCGCAGCAAGCTGCTGGAACCGGGCGTGGGCTACATCCGCATCTCGCAGTTCCAGGAACACACCGTCAACAACCTGGTCAACCACCTTGAGCAACTGGCCAAGCAGAACAACGGCCCGCTCAAGTCCGTGGTGCTGGACCTGCGCAATGACCCGGGCGGCCTGCTGCACGGCGCCATCGGCGTCTCGGCCGCCTTCCTGCAGCCGGGCATGGAAGTCACCTCCACCGACGGCCGCACCGACGACGCCAAGCGCAGCTTCTACGCCAGCCCGCAGGACTACATGACGGGCAGCGGCAAGACCGACCGCATCTCCTCGCTGCCGGCCTGGACCAAGACCGCCAAGATGGTGGTGCTGGTCAACGCGGGTTCGGCCTCGGCCTCCGAGATCGTGGCCGGCGCCCTGCAGGACCACAAGCGCGCCGTCGTGCTGGGCACGCAGACCTTCGGCAAGGGCTCGGTGCAGACCATCCTGCCGCTGGCCGGCCAGAAGACAGCCATCAAGCTCACCACGGCCCGCTACTACACGCCCAACGGCCGCTCCATCCAGGCCCGGGGCATCGTGCCCGACTATGTGGTGGAAGAGTCGGCCGATGGCGACATCAACGGCTTCCGCATCCGCGAGGCCGATCTGCAGCGCCACCCTGAGCAACGACCGCGACACCACGCCGGAAGTGAAGTCCTCGGCGCCTTCTTCGGCCGACCAGGAACGGCTGAAGAACTACAAAGCCCATCGAGCTGGGCGTGCCGGCCAACGACTTCCAGCTGCAGCAGGCGCTGAACTACCTGAACGGCAAGACCATCCAGAAGGCACCGCTGGTGCAGGGCGTGGTCGACGGCAAGTCGGTCGACGCGAAGCGATGCCGCCGGCAAGGACGCCAAGGGGCAGACTGCCGACCCCAAGGCCAGCGCGCCCCAGACGGACAAGGCTCCGGCCAGGAAGTAAGCCGTTGAACGACGACCAGCTGCTGCGCTACAGCCGTCACATCCTGCTGGATGAGATCGGCATCGAGGCCCAGGAACGCATCCCGGCCTCGCGCATGCTGGTGGTCGGCGCGGGCGGCCCGGGGTCGCCCGCCGCCCTGTACCGCCGCTGCCGGCGTGGGCACGCTGATGCTGGCCGACGACGACACGGTGGACCTCACCAACCTGCAGCGGCAGATCCTGCACCGGCAGGACCGCATCGGCATGGCCAAGACGGAATCCGCCCGGCTCACGCTCGCGTCGCTGAATCCGGACGTGCAGTTCGTGCCCCTGCCCCGGCTGGACACCGACGCGGCGCTGGATGCCGCCGTCTCACAGGCCGACGTGGTGCTGGACGGCAGCGACAACTTCGCCACCCGCCACGCCGTCAATCGTGCCTGCGTGCGCCACGGCAAAGCCGCTGGTCTCGGGGCCGCCATCCGCTTCGATGGCCAGCTGGCTCGTCTTCGACACGCGCCAGCCCACCTCCCCCTGCTATCACTGCCTGTTTCCGGACGGCGAGAACGTGGAAGAAGTGCGCTGCTCGCAGATGGGCGTCTTTGCGCCGCTCACCGGCATCATTGGCACCATGCAGGCCAGCGAGGCCCTGAAGCTGGCCGGCCAGTTCGGCACGCCCAGCGTGGGGCGCCTGCACCTGCTGGACGGCCGCACGCTGCACTTCACCGAAATCCGCGTGCCACGCGACCCGGATTGCCCGGTGTGCGCACATCGGGCCCATCCGGCCCGATAAGTCTCCTCGGGCTGCCTGTGCGCTCAATGCGCCAGCAGCCATCCTCCGTCCAGCCGCAGCATCGCGCGCTCGGCCAGCAGGCGCTCGGGGCCCCTGCACCATCAGCCGCTCGGCCGTCTGCCGGCCGTAATGTGCTTTCAGGAACTTGAAGGCCTCGCGCATCCGCGATGGCCGCAGGTGCGTGTCATGCGCGTCCGAGGCCACCACGCTGTCCCAGCCCCGCTCCAGAATGGCCTGGGCAGTGCGAAAGGCCCGGCGACCGAACTCGCCGATGACGGCGGCCGCCGTGAGCTGAAAGAGGCACCCCTCCTCCACGAAGGGCTGCAGCGCATCCACCCGGCGTATCACGGCCTCGTTGCGCTCGGGGTGGGCCACCATGGGCAGCACCCCTCGGCGCACCAGATAGCGCACGGCACCAATGGCATTGGGCGGGATGCGGGTATCCGGGGAAATCAGCAGCATCACCTTCATGCCGTCCCAGCCTCCCACGAAGGGGATCTGCCCTTCGGACAGCAGCTTGAGCGACTCGGGCTGCAGGCTGACTTCGGACCCCAGGTACAGCTTGACGTCGATGGCCTTGGACGCCACCAGCCGCTGGAAGGCCTCGAAACGGGGCCGCAGATACCCCAATGAATTGTCCCACTGCCCGGCACGGATATGCGGGGTGAGAACCATCTGCGTGACACCTTCGGCACGCGCCCGGCGAATCAGCCGGAGCGCGCTCTGCCAGTCCTGTGCACCATCATCGACCGCCGGCAGATAATGGCAATGTACATCTATCACCCTTCATACCTGTCCGCCATCAGGTTGTCTGGGTATCGGGGGCAACCTGAGTGACTGTTGGAACTGAAGAAGACCTGCTACCGCTGCTGCGCCGCCTTTCCCCGCTACGCCCATAGGCATAGGCGTAATCGTGACCGTAACCCGAGCTTTCACCGTAGAAACGGTCGGCCTGGGCAAAGTCGTGAGCGTTGAGCGCAACCCCCAGTACTGGTATACCGGCTTTGTCTATGCGATGCAACGCACGACGCGTAACTTGCAGCGGCGTACTGTCAGAACGAGCAACAAAGATCATGCTGGAGGCTGCCCGGCCCAGTACAAGTGTGTCAGAAACCAACTGCACGGGCGGGCAGTCGATGATGATGGTGTCGAAGTGCTTCTTCAGCTCGGCGATCAGCTTGTCGAAGCGGGAGCTCATCAGCAGGTCCAGCGCATTGCTGGCAGCGCGGCCTGCCGGCAGCACCCGCAGCGGTGAACTGCGCACGCTCTTGATGCACTGATCCAGCGATGCGCGGCGCGTCAGCAGCTGCACCAGACCCGGCGTGCCCGGGGGCAGCCCCATGGCCGCACTCACCGACGGACGCCGCAGGTCGGCATCCAGCAGCAGCACCCGCCGCGTGGTCGCCAGGGCTGCGGCCGGTTGCAGGCCACCGCCGTCTTGCCCTCGTCGTCCATGGCCGAACTGATGGCCACGACCTTCATGTCCTTTTCCATGCCGGCCAGTGCCACCGACGTGGCCAGCGTGCGGATGGCCTCGGCATAGAGGGAATCAGGCATCAGCGTCTGCATGCGGGCGATCTTTCTCGTCCCCGCCCCCGAGAGCTTCGGAATGGCGGTGAGCAGCGGCCGGCCCAGCTTGGTCTCCACATCATCGGTGCGGCGCAGCGTGTTGCGGATCTGGTCCATCAGCACGATGGCGAAGAAGCCCACCAGCAGGCCCAGCAGCGCGCCGATGGCGGTCATCAGCACCAGCTGCGGCTTGACCGGTGAGGTGGGCACCTGGGCCGGGTCCACCAGCCGTGCCGGCGGCTTCACGAAGTCACCGGCGGCCGTCACCTCGCGCAGGCGTCCCAGGAAGGTCTGGTACAGCTGGCGGTTGGTCTGGACCTCCTGCTCCATCTGGCGGGCGGCAATCTCCTTGCTGCCCAGGTTCTGGTAGGTCTGGCGGGCCGCGGCCAGGCTGGCCGCAATCTGGCGCTCGTTGGCGCGTGCCGCTTCCAGCTCGCCACCGATCTCGCGGCGTGCCGCTTCCACCTGCCGACGCAGGTCATCCTGGGCCTGGGTCAGTTCGGAGGCCGCCTTGCGATACTGCGGGTGGGCCTCGCCCATCTGGCTGCGCAGCTCGGCCAGGCGCGCCTCGGCGCCGCTCTGAAGCTCGCGGGCGCGGGCCACGGCCGGATTGTTGGCAATGGCCGGCGTGCCCATCACGCGCCCCCAGTCACTGCTGGAAGCCTGCTTCTGGGCATCCTGGGCGGCTGCCAGCCGGCCGCGCGCATCGATCAGCCGCTGGTTCAGGATGGAGATCTGCCGATCGGAGCCCTCGTCGCTGTCCCGCGCCACGATGCCGTTGACGCGCCGGTACTCGGCCAGCGCCTGCTCGGAACGGTCCAGATTGGCCTTGAGCTGCGCCAGCCGCTCGTTCAGCCACTGGTCAGCCTCACGGGTGGCGGAATAGCGGGCATCCATGTCGGCGCGGATGAAGGCTGCCGGCACCTGGTTGACGATGGCCGCCGCCAGTTGCGGGTCCTGCGACTGGAACGAGACCTTCACCAGCGGCCGCTGGTGCACCTTCACCACCTTCAGGTGGTCGTGGAAGTAGCTGAGCGCCCGCTCTTCCAGCTGGTTCTCGGTGGTCGGCTCCTTGGCCGACCAGGCCGCACGGATGTCGGCAATGAGGTTCTGCAGCGGGCCGGAGGCCACGAACTCGGGGCGCGACGTGAGGTTCAGGTCACGGATGACGCGCAGCGCCACATCCGAGGTCTCCAGGAACTCGGACGCGCCATCTTCCACCGACACGTTGGCCAGGCCGCCGCCCACATCCTGAATGGACACGGGGCCCTTGGTGGACTCGAAGGTGACGGACGAGGTCGCCTCATAGACCGGCGTGGTGCGCAGGCCCACCACCAGGGCGATGAGGGCCGCCAGCAGCACCGGCACCAGCAGGTGGCGGCGCTCGCGCACGATCAGCCGCCAGTAGTCGACGATGACGGGCGTGCTGTTGGCGGCCCTCGGGCACCACATGGGTGGTCGACGGGGCCACGTCGAAGGGAGAAAGAAAGGAAGGTGCCACCGGCACCATCTGGTTGCGATCAGGATTGTTCACAGTCAGTCGATGCGGCTGGGGCCGCTCCAAATGAGTATCAGGGTCATCCAGCGGCGGCGCTGCCCCTGCGCCGGCCAGGCCCGGCCCAGGACCGGGTGATGCGGACGCCGAGCGCCCCCGGTGGAGTGCCCGATGCCGATGTGATGCCTTCGAGGGCCGAACGCATGGCCCTCAGGCGCGGGCGGGCGCGGCGCCCACCGGTTGCGCCATGTTCCAGACCTGCTGCCACTTGGGCAGCACGGCCTCCATCGAGTAGGGTGGCCTCGGCCTCGCGCCGCGCCGCCTCGACCAGCGCCTGATAGCGGGCGCGGTCGCGCACCAGCGCCTCGGTCAGCTCGGCAAACGATGCGCCGGTGGGCTGCGCCTCGATGAGCGCACCGCCGCGCTTCGCAGCACCGTCGATCATGTCGCCCACCACTTCGCCAGCCCGGGAGATCATGGCCGGCATGCCGGCCTCCAGGGCCTCCATCAGCACATAGGGCTGCCCTTCCGGGTGCTGCGACGGCAGCCACAGCAGGTCGTTTCTCGGCCAGCTTCGCACGGGTCTGCTCGGCCGGCACCCGGCCCACCAGCTCCACGCAGTCCTGAAGCCCCAGCGCGGCAATGCGCCCGGGAATCTCGGATTCCAGCGGACCGGCGCCACAGAGCTGCAGGCGCACCGGCACGCCACGATCACGCAGGATCTTCATGGCGTCCAGACACTGCATGACGCCCTTTTCCGGCACGAAGCGGGCCAGGTACAGGATGCGGAAGGGATCGTGCCCGCCGGGCGTGCGCTCGGGCACCGGCTCCATGAAGACGGCATTGTTGACGGCCACGGCCGCCATGGCCGCCCGCCCGCCAATGGCCCGGGACTGGGCCGGGCTCAGCACCACCACCCGGTCAGAAAGGTTCAGCACCCAGCGGGTGATGCGCCGCAGCCAGGTGCGGCCGTCATCGGGGCCGTGCAGCATGCAGCCATGCACCTGATAAATGACGGGCACGCGCAGAAGACGCGACAGCAGCACGAATCCGCCGTCACGCACCACGCAGACCGGGCGCACCGAGCTGTTGACGTGCGCCACCACCGGACCGCCTTCGGCCTTGGCCTTTTTCAGGCGGCGTGCAAATTCGAGGTAATCGACCACCAGCCGACGCAATTGCGCCCAGGGCACCCTTTTTCTTCGGGGCGCCGTCCGATCTGGAAATAATCCAGCCGGACCGGCAGATGCTGCGCGATTTCTTCCAGAATCAGCATGTGACGCGTAACTCCCGCCCACCGGGCCGCGCGCGGGCCCGGTGGAAACCACGATGGATGGCGAATCTGCCATGAAACTCCCTCTGTGCGAAGCGCAGCGCCGCCTGCACGGCACCGTGTGACGGAATGACGGAATCGGGCCGCTGCCACGGCACGGCCCCCATCGGAAAAAGCATCAGGGAAGGCCCGAACGCTTTCAGGTCTTCCCCTAATTGTGGGACAGGGGCCACAAGGAGCCCCGAACGGGATAGTTTTACTCGATTTTTCGAAACCCGTTTGTCGCTTCTAGTAAATGACGTAACTCTTGCAGCACCCGATGCGTGTCGTGATAAGCGCCGCCGTCCTGCATGCGTAAGAAATTGCCGGCAACCACCCGACATCCGGCGTGACGCAGCGCATCGGGATCATGAGCGACCTGTCGCCAGCTTTCACCATTGGGCTGATTGCCCGGGTAATCGGACGGAACTTCGCCGATATTCACCAATACCGTATCGATGAACGGACGCTTCAAATGTTCATGCAACACATTAACATGATCGGCGTCGGTAAAATTCTCAGTCTCGCCCAACTGGGTCATTATGTTACATATATAGACCACCTCGGCCGTCGTACGGCAGATGGCCTCGCCAATCTCTTCCACCAGCAGATTGGGCAGGATGCTCGTATAAAGACTGCCCGGCCCCAGCACCACCAGGTCGGCGTTCAGGATGGCCTCCACCACCTGGGGCGAAGCGTGGCGGGCGGGTTCGCCCTGCATGGTGGTCAGCACCACTTGGCGGATGGGCTTGCGGCACAGCCCGATCTTCGATTCACCGCTGACGCAGCTGCCATCGGCGAAAGTGGCATGCAGCACCAGCGGCTCGGGCGCAGCCGGCAGGATCCGTCCCTTGACCTGCATCCAGGCCGACAGCAGCGCCAGCGCCTCGGAAATGGAGCCGCGCATCTCCTTCAGCGCAGCAATGAGCAGGTTGCCGATGGCATGCCCCGACAGGAAGGCATCGTCGGTGTCGAAGCGATACTGGAACAGCTCCAGCATCAGCGGGTCCAGATCGGCCAGCGCGCAGATGCAGTTGCGGATGTCGCCCGGCGGCACCACGTCGATGTAGTCGCGGATGATGCCGCTGCTGCCGCCGTCATCGGCCACCGTCACGATGGCCGAGATGTCCACGTCCAGCGTCTTCAGCCTGCGCAGGATCACCGGCAGGCCGGTTCCGCCACCGATGACGGCAACGCGGGGCTGGCCCGCGTCCGGGGCAGGTCTGCCTTTCAGAGCACACCCGCCTTCTTGTCGGAAGCGGCCTGTGCCGGCGTGTCGGCGCCGGCAGCCGCCGGTTGCGTCGTCGTGGGCCGGCCGCTGACGGGGCGGCCCGCGGCTTCATCCTCGCGGTCGATGCGCCGCCAGATCCAGTTGGTCCAGCCGATGAAGGCCAGCAGCACCGCCACGAAGGTGCCGAACAGCACCGGTTCGGACACGCCCAGCGCCCAGCCGGTCACACCCACCAGGCCGCAGCAGAAGGCCGCCACGTGGATGACGAACACCGCCTGACCGGCCGTGCAGCCCAGCCGCTGCACCAGGTGGTGCAGGTGCTTCACGTCGGGCGTCATGGGAGTGACGCCGGCCGGGATGCGGCGGATGATGCAGGAAGCCGAGTCGGCCAGCGGCACCGCCACCACCACAGGCACACCACCGGCTTGACGCTGGCGGCACCGTAGGCCGAGGTGACGTGAATGGCATACCAGGCCAGCGTGAAGCCCAGCAGCATGCTGCCGCTGTCGCCCAGGAAGGCGGCGGCCTTGCGCCGGAAGGGGCTGCGCAGGTTGAACCACAGGAAGCCCGCAATGCCGCCCAGCAGTGCCGCGGCCAGTGGGATCATGCCGGCCGCGTAGGGCGCCGGCTCCACGCTCAGCATGGCGGCATGGCGCGAGGAGATCATCAGCGCCACCATGAACCAGAACAGGCTGATGAAGCCCAGACCGCCACACAGGCCGTCCGCGCCGTCGGTAAAGTTGACAGCATTGATGACCGCCACCGTGCCGATGATGCTGACGGGGAACATGATCCACCAGGCCGACACGTTGCCGATGCCCAGCACGTCGCCCACCGAGGGCAGGATCTGTCCGCCCAGCGTCACGCCGGCCAGCGCCGCCCCCAGCTGCACCATGGCGCGATAGCGCGCCCGGATGGGGTTGCGGTCGTCGAGCATGGCCACCACGAAGAGCAGGATGCCCCCACCCAGTAGCCCAGCGGGCGCGCTGTCCGGCCGGCGCCGCCAGCTGCAGCAGCACGGCCACGGCCAGGATGGACCAGCCGCCGATGAGCGGGATCTCACCCTTGTGGGCCTTGCGGAGTTGAGCTGATCCACCCAGCCGGTGCGGCGGGCCACCGGCTTGAGCGCCAGCATCAGGAACAGGGACAGCAACGCTCCGACCAGGGAATGTCGTCCAGGGAAACGAGGCCAGGAAGGCCCCCAGGTCAAGATCAGGCATGGAAGGACACCGGAACGAAGTGCAACCGTGACTGGGAAATGAGGAGAACGAGGAGAACGCGCACGCGCAGAAGATACCCGTTACCGCGCGTCGAACAATTTTACGCCATGCCCTGAAAATGGGCATTCAGAGCACGACATGAAGGATAAAGATTGTAGGCGAGCCCCGGCCGGACGCGTGCAGCCTTGCAGGACAGAGTTCACATCAATTTTGCAGATTGCAGCACTTTTACACCGTCGCGCCCTCGTTAACAGGGAGCCCCCTAATATCAACGTTCTCGGTGATTTCCTGCCTGCCCGTCTGACAGGCGTTCAGCAATACTCGGGCGCATTCCCGCGTGTGCCGCACTGCGGCCCGGACTCCGCCCTGCCCGTATCGTGCTTTCACATCGTGCACAGACCGGAGCCTCCATGCCCGTTGCATGCCGGTCCGTCACCTGCCGCATGCATCGTTCCCTCACTCTTGCGAGGCACCCTGCCGGCCACGGCCGGTCCGTGCCACCTCCGCCATGGCGCGCCTGAAAACCAAGCTGCACAGTTTCTACCGCACCCACCAGTCCTCGCTCTACACCTTCGTCATGCTGGCAGCCGAGCGCGTGCTGCAGATGTTCATCGGCCTCTGGATTGCCAGCCACATTGCGCGCCGCTTCGACCACGCCACCTTCGCCAACTGGCAGATTGCCATGTCGCTGTGGCTGGTGTTCGGCACCATCGGCAGCATCTCGGGCGAGCGCGTGCTGCTGCCGCGCATCTGCGCCGAGCCGGCCGAGACCATGCCCCGGCTCTGGAACACCGCACTGGCGGCCAAGCTCATCAGCGGCCTGCTCACGGCCGTGCCGCTGGTGCTGTGGTGCGCCACCATGCCCGATCCCACCATCCTGCAGCTGGCCATCCTGTGGGCCGTGCAGCTGGTCATCGGGCAGCCGGTGTCGCTGGCCGTCCATGAATACTATGCCCACGAGAACTTCCGCTTCCCGCAGATTGCCCGCATCCTGGCCATGTTCTCGCGGCTGGGCATCGTGATGATCGTCATGTGGGTCAACGGTCCCGTCACCTGGGTGGTCTGGGGCTGGATCATCGAGATGCTCGTCGCGAGTGCGCTCTTGTGCCGCAACTGGCTCTCCGACGCGCGCATCCGCCCCAGCCTCGTGGACTGGAAGCTCATGCGCGGCCTGTTTGCCCAGGGGGCGGCGCTGGCCGTGGCCTCCAGCGCCTCGGTGGCGCTGTCGCGCATCGACCGGGTCACGCTGGGCAAGACCATGCCGGCCGACGTGTTGTCGCAGTACGCCGCCGCCATGACGCTGCTGGAAGCGGCCTTTGCCTTTGCCGCCATGCTGGCCGTGGTGGTGGGCGCCAAGACGCTCTTCAAGCCCGGCCTCATCAACCGCAACCATCACATCGGCATCACCCTGTTTGCGGCCGGCATCGGCCTGGCGCTCACGCTGATGCTCGATCTCATCGCCAACCCGCTCATGACGGGCATCTACGGTGAGCGGTACGCCGATTCGGCCACCTACCTGCGCATTGCCGCCGGCCTGCTGCCGCTGGTCTTTGCCCAGGCCATCCTGCAGGCCCCGCTGCTCATCCGCGCCACCAAGACCTACCACGTCACCAAGGCCGTCACGGCCTTCGGGCTGGGCGTGGTGGTGGCCAGCTGGGCCGCCCACCACGAGCACTACACCGGATCAGCGCCGGCGCCTACATCGGCTATCTCACGCTCATCGTCTTCGACCTGAACGAACTGCGCCGCCGCGCGGCCGAGCTGTACGGCATCGGCAGGCCGCCGGCCCCGGCCAACGCCCGGGAAGCCGAGGCCGAAGCCGTCGCGGTGACCGGGAAGCCGTGGCCGAGGCCGCTGACGCCCCCAGTGACAACCTGCCCGGACCCATGCCTGCCTGAACCTGCGCCCGCTGACCCCGCATCGGCCCGGACCTCGCCCCGTCCGGCCGGCGCGGACACCGGGGCGCTTGCGGCACCCACACACCCCGAACCGAATCCATGGCATCCACTGCAGCCACCCCCGACCTCATCGTCGCCCCCGGTCTGTCCCTGCGCACGCCTCAGCGCGTGCAGGGCTGGCTACCGTGGGCCTTCTGGGTGGTCCTGTACTTCTTCCTGACCTACTTCGAGACCCAGAGCGTGGGGGGCGTGAAGTATGCCGTGCTCTGGCGCAGCGCCGTCTTCCTGCCGGCCCTCTTCATCATCTGGACCCACCCGCTGCCCATGGGGGCGCGGGCGCTGGCCTCGCTCTTCTGGGCCTACCTGTTCTTCTGCTTCGGGCCCATCTGGGCATCGCGCTGGGCATTCCCTGATGCCGCATACTCGGTCAACCCTGTCGTCCAACCGCATGTTCGTGCCCGATCATGCTGATGGCACTGATGGCCCTGCGCTGGTACCCCGTCGCCGACCTGGCCGTGCGGGTGTTCCCTGCCTTCCTGTGCCTCATCTCCATTCCGCTGCTGGCCGGCATCCCTGCCCCGGTGGGCCTGCAGTGGTCGCTGGCCGCCGTCTCGGGCATCGATCTAACTGCCTACAACAGCGTCTTCCAGAACCAGCACTCGGCCTCGCTGGCGCACGCCATTGCCGGTATCAGCGCCTTCACGCTGGCCGCGCGCTTTCCCGGCAAGCGCTCGCTCTTCTACCTGGCGCTGGCCATGGGCTGCCTGGCCCTGTGCGTGCTCACCACGGCTCGCGCCGGTCTGCTGGGCATGATCCTCGGCCTCATCCTGGTGGCCATCTTCACCCGCAAGCTGAAGCTGCTGGCCGCCCCGGTCGCCCTGGTTTCGTGGCGCTGCTCGTCACCGCCATGGTCAAGCCCGAGATGATCCAGATGGTGCAGAACCGGCTCACCGGCCAGACGCTCTACACCCGCGGCCCCAGTGCCGACACCCTCACCAGCGGCCGCCTCACGCTGCAGGCCGGCGCCCTGCAAGGCTGGGCCGAAAGCGAGCCCCTGCAACTCATCTTCGGCGTGGGCCGCGAGGGCACCAAGAACAACAACCTGCGCCTGAACGGCAGCCACCTCATTGCCCACAGCGCCTTCGTCGATGAACTCAGCGCCTACGGCATCGTCGGCTTCATGTCGCTGATGATCACCCTCTTCATGGCCTATCGACTGGCCTGGCGAAACGCCCGACTGGGCTATCCGGCCGGGCTGGCCTGCCTGCTGGCGCTATGCGTCTTCGGCAGCCTGCAGGCCATGGACTACTCGTTCCAGAACATGCTCATCGGCATGCTGCTGGTGCTGGAAACACGTGCTGCCAGCATCAAACAGAATCAAACCGCAAGAGCTTGAGCACACAAGGAAATAGCTCACACTATTTATTCGGAACTTTCTTACAAACTAACAGTCTCCATCGGGTTTGAAAAAGTTTGTCTACGGGGCAGCCTCTCGGGCCGATCCCTTACAAAGACAGCCATATTCACTTACAGACCCGCGAGAAGACACTTACATCTGGGGATGATCCGGCCGGGGCAAACATGAGAGATTGGGGCAATCCGAAAGTCCGGCGCCCGCTGCCAGGAAAGGCCTGAAAACGTCCCGCAAGCCGGTGCGTCCTCTGGCGGGACGCAAGGCGGTATCCGTCCAGGCCTTCCCAAGGGCGTTTCAGCTTCCGCCAGAGAAACCGATGCCCAGCAAAACCCCGAACCACACGGCTGTTCCATCAGGACGTCATCATCCAGCCCATGGAGCAGATCGCCGACCACTGTATCGACCTGGTCGAGACATGCCGCAGCACGGGCCGTCGCCCCGCGCTGGTCTTTGCCATGAATCCCGAGAAATCCATGCAGTCGCACCGGGATCCTGTCATTCGCCAGCTGCTGCAGCAGTCCGATGTGCTCATCCCCGACGGCATTGGCACCTGCATCGGTGCCCGCGTCCTCAACGGCGTGCGCATCAAGCGCGTGCCCGGTTCGGAACTCATGCCCGAACTGTGTACCCGCGCCGAGCGCGAAGGCCTGTCCATCTACCTGTACGGTGCCTCGCCCGAATCCAACGCGGGCGCCCTCAAGACCATCCGCGCCACCTGGCCCCGCCTGCGCATTGCCGGTGCCAGCCACGGCTTCATGCCGCCCGGCACCCTGGACGACCTCTCGCGCCTCTACAGCCCCGAGGCCGCCGACACCGTGGCTGCCCGCATTGCCGCGGCCCGTCCCGACATCGTGTTCGTGGGCCTGGGCAGCCCGCGCCAGGAACGCTGGATGGCCGACATCGGCACCCACCTGCCGGTAGGCCTCTTCCAGGGCGTGGGCGGCACCATCGACGTGCTCTCCGGCGTGGCCAGACGCGCGCCCCCCTTCTGGCGCAACCTGGGCCTGGAATGGTTCTACCGCCTCATGGAGAACCCCAGCGGTGGCGCCGCCAGATGGCACTGCCCCGCTACCTGAGCCTCGTCATGCGCCTGAAGATGGCCCCGTCACAGCGCAACGACGGCAGCGGCAGCCCCGGCAACGTGCGTGCCTCACACACCCTTGGCGGTGGCCATGGCAGCACCCACTCGCCTTCCACCCTCACCGGCTGACGCCATCCCTGACGCCGGCAGGCTGCCCACGGGTTCCGCCCCGGGCCCTGCCGGAAGCCCTGTCCACCACCGCCACACGCTCACGCTCCCGTTCACGCTCCGTCCCAACATGACCCCCATCGACATCACCCCTGGTTGCCGGCGCCCGGCCCAACTTCATGAAGATCGCCCCGCTCATCCGTGCATTCGGCAAGCGGGCCGGGAAGGTGCGCCACCGACTGGTCGACACCGGCCAGCACAGCGACCCGGGCATGAACCGCATCTTCTTCGAGGAACTGGGCATCCCCGAACCCGACACCCGTCTCGAAGCCGGCGGCAGCACCCACGCCGAGGTCACCGCCCGGGTCATGGTGGCCATGGAACGCGAACTCACCGAGCACCCCTGCCCACGGCGTGCTGGTGGTGGGCGATGTCAACTCCACGCTGGCCGCCGCCATCACCGCCAAGAAGCTGCAGCGCGTGCTCATCCACGTCGAGGCCGGCCTGCGCAGCGGCGACCGCGGCATGCCCGAAGAGATCAACCGGCTGGCCACCGACGCCATCACCGACCTGTTCTTCGTCACCGAGCCCTCCGGCCACGAGGCCTTGCTGCGCGAGGGGCACCCCGCCGATCGCATCCACTTCGTCGGCAACGTGATGATCGACAACCTCTTCCACCAGATCCAGCGCCTGCAGGCCAACCCTGCCAGCGGCGGCCGAGCGCCGCCCTGCGTGCCGAGCTGGGCAGCACGCCCTATGGCGTCGTCACACTGCACCGCCCCTCCAACGTCGACCATCCCGAGAAGCTCGCCGGCATGGTGGGCGTGCTGCGCACGCTGGCCAAGGACCTGCCGCTGGTCTTCCCTGGTGCACCCTGCGCACCCGCGCCAGCCTGGAAAGGCACCGCATCGAACTCGGCCCGAACATCCGCACCACACCGCCGCTGTCCCACATGGAATTCCTCAGCCTCTGGAAGGATGCGCAGATCATCCTCACCGACAGTGGCGGCCTGCAGGAGGAATCCAGCGCCGTGGGCGTGCGCTGCGTCACCCTGCGTGACAGCACCGAGCGCCCCGTCACCATCACCGACGGAACCAATGTTCTGGCCGGAACCAACCCCGCCCACATCCCGGAAGTGGCTCGTGCTGCCCTTTCGCAGCCAGCCTCGGGCAAGCGTCCGCTGCTGTGGGACGGACGCGCTGCCGAACGCATCCTCGATGTGATCGTCGACTCTCCCTGTTTGCCCAATGAGATGACCCTGCCGGACAGCCTGCCCGCCACGCCCGCCCCTGCCACCCCACCCCGTACGGGCACAGGTGCGCCCTCGACGACAGCGCCCGCCCTTCATCCGGCCGGTGCGCATCGGACGTGACGCCGGCGCGCTGGCCGGCATCTACCAGCCCGTTGCCGAGCCCCGGCCCGAGACCGCCGTGCTCATCTGCAACCCTTCGGCCGGAAGCCATCCGCGCTCAGCGCTCGCTGCGCGTGGTGGCCGAACGGCTGTCCCGGCAGGGTGTACCTCGCTGCGCTTCGACTACTTTCGGTACCGGAGACTCCCCCGGCGAGGACGGCAGCGGCCATCTCACCCGCTGGCGGCAGGACATCCTGCTGGCCGATGTCCACCTGCGCCAGCTCAGCGGCTGCCAGACCACCATCTGGATGGGACTGCGCCTGGGCGCCACCCTGGCCCTGCAGGCGGCCGAACTCATCGGCGACCTGCCCCGGCCGCGCCGCATCATCCTGTGGGAACCCGTCCTGGACGGCGAACAGTACCTGGGACACCTGGCCCGGATGAACGAGTTCTGGACCCGCCAGCGCAACGTCACCAGCGAAGCCCTGGGCTTTGCCCTCACCACCCGCATCCGCCGGCACCTTGAGGCCATCCGGCCGGACGGTCTTCCCCTGCCGGCCGGCAGCGTGCTGGACCTGCTGGGCACCAAGGACCTGCCGGGCCGCAACACCTTCATCGGCCACTGCCGCAGCCACGACGCGCCGCTCGACGACCGCCTGCTCGAAAGCACCGTCGAATGGACCTCCAACACCGCCCTGGACAGCCAGTGGGTGCCTGACGAGGCCATTGCCGCCCTGCTGGAAATCTGCGGTCAGCCCGCCGGCACCCCCAGCCAAGGAAAAAGCTCCCTGGCCACCCCGCCTCAGTCGCAGTAGTTCCCAACACGGAGAGACCGGCATGGATGCATCCGTCATTCCCCTATCGTGAAGAAACCCTCTGCTTCGGGCCTGAGGCGCGCTCTGATCGGCACCATCACCCAGCCCGCCGACAGGCCGGCCTGGCCCGGCAGCCAGCCCGGCCTCATCCTGCTCAACGCCGGCATGCTGCCGCGCGTGGGCCCCCACCGGCTCAACGTCGAACTGGCGCGCACCGCGGCCGCCCAGGGACTCACCGCCATCCGCTTCGACCTGCCCGGCCTGGGGGACAGCGGCTTCACCAGCAGCCGCCTCTCGCACGATGACCAGACCCGCGCTGCCATCGAGGACGCCATGGCATTGCTGGCCGCCACACCCTTTGCGCCCGACCGCTTTCTCATTGCCGGCCTGTGCTCCGGCGCGGACGCGGGCTTCCAGATGGCCCAGAACGATCCGCGCATCGTCGGGCTCTTCATGATGGAGCCCTACTACTTTCCCCAACCGCTTCTCGCGCATGTTCCGCACCCTGCGCCGGCTGCGCGAATACGGCCTGCGCCGGGCCGTGATCCGCATTGCCCAGAAACTGGGCATTGCGGGTGCCCCGCATGCCTCCAACGAATCCAGCGCCCCTGCCGCTGCCGGCCCCCTGAGGAAACCGTGCGCCAGGCCCCTCACCCTGCACGCTTCGCGCACGACCTGAGGTCCTGCTCAAGCGCGGCGTCAACATCCGGCTGGTCTCACGCCAACACGCTGATGGGCCGCTACGACCTGCGCCACCATCACCACCACATCTTCAGCCAGCTGGGCCAGCCGGCGCACTTCGCCGTCGAGATGGTGCCCCACACCGACCACGTCTTCACCCGCATCGAGGCCCGTCGGCACCTCATCCGCGGAATGGCCGCCCGGCTTCAGCACTTCCAGGCCCAGCCCCCGGCCCCGGAACCGGAGCCGGGCGCGGCCTGACGGGGTCTCAGTTCGCGTACATGCGCTGCGGGATGACGCCCTGCGGCGCAGCCGCCGGCGTGGTCTGTTGAGGCTGCGCCAGCGGCAGCTCCTCGCCGGGCTCGGCCACCCTTTCGGCCAGAATGCGCGCCGGGTTTTCTTCCGTCAGCCGGTAGGCAATGCCCATGCCGAAATGCTGGGACAGATAGCGGCGTGCCTCGCCCATGCGCGGCGGCCGATGCGCCAGATTGTGCGCATCACTGGCCACCACATGCGCCAGCCCGCGCGTCAGCAGCGTGTGCGCCGTCTGCCCCGCCGAACGCCCGAAGGCGCCAACCACCGAGGCCGCCGTCAGCTGCAGCATGCAGCCCATGTCCACGAAGGGCTTGATGATGTCCGGGTTGCGCATCACCGCCTTGTTGCGCTCGGGGTGGGCAATGAGCCAATGCACCCCCTGATCGGCGAACATCCGGCAGGCCACATCCGAACCGTGCGGAATGGCCCCATCCGGAAACTCCAGCAGCATCATCTTCTTGCCGTTGAGCCCGCCGATCATGGGCAGCTCGCCGCGGGCGAACATGTCGAACACGTCCGGATGCAGGTGAACCTCGCCGCCCAGCCGCACATCCAGCGGAATGCCGGCTTCCCACAGCGCCTGCCGGTACTCGGCAAACACGGGCAGCAGCGACGAGCGCTGGTTGTCGAACACCCCGGGGTAGATGTGCGGCGTCAGCACCGACGTATGGATGCCGTTGGCCACGGCCGCACGCGCCAGCTCCAGCGCGTCCTCCATCGTCCGTGACCCGTCATCCACGCCCGGCAGCAAATGGCAATGCAGATCGATCATCATCCCGTCCTCAGTTCGTGCCGGCCTGGGGCCGACAGCCTTCCCGGCCTGTGCCGGCCCAAACCCGATGCCGCGCCCCGTGCCTGGCCCGGTTGCAACACCGGCCCCGGCACCCGGCCCGGCCCAAAGAACGAAACCGGCCAGATGGCCGGTTCCTCATGCGTTCAGGCGGCCGGGCTCAGCGCGCCCGGCCCGGCCATGCCGGGGCAGTGCTCAGACCGAGCCCACGGCATCCTGCCTGAATTCATCGATGGCCACCCTCGCGGCCTTCCCAGGCCGACCGATAGCCTGCCGACAGCAGTGCCAGCGAGCGCAGGCCCTGCGAGCCGTCGGTGTCCGGCGTGCGCGTCCGCGCAGCACCTCGATGACGTTGTGATAGTACAACGGATGGCCGAAACCATACACCGAAGCCGTCTCGTAGTTCGAATTGAGGATCTGCTCGTCCTCGGACGCTTGTCCTCGAACTCCCAGTGCTCGATCTTGTTGACGGCCACACCGCCCACCTTCACGGTGCCCTTCTCGCCCAGCACCACGATGCTGCCTTCCATGTTCTTCGGATAGGTCAGCATGGTGACGTTGATGCTGCCCAGCGCACCGTTCTTCCAGCGCACGCTCATCACGCCGGTGTCCTCGGCCTCAATGTCACGTGCCAGCGTGGCCGTGTAGGCATGCACCCGGTCGACGGGTCCGATCATCCAGTCCAGCAGGTCCACGTAGTGGCTGGCCTGGTTCATGAAGGCACCACCGTCCAGCGCCCAGGTGCCGCGCCAGGGGGCGGCGTCGTAGTACGATTGCGGCCGCGTCCAGAAGACGTTGATCACCGCCATGTAGATCTTGCCGAAACGGCCCTGACGGATGGCATTGCGCAGCGCCTGCAGCGTGGCGTTCTTGCGGTTCTGCTTCACCACGAACAGGTACACCCCGGCCTTCTGACAGGCGGCGTACATGGCCAGGCCGTCCTTCCAGCGGGTGGCCATGGGCTTTTCGCTGATGACGTGACGCCCGCTGCGCGCCACCTCAATGGCCTGCTCCGAGTGCAGGCCCGACGGGGTGGTCAGCACCACGATGTCGGCCGTGGTTTCCTTCAGCATGTCGGTCAGCGAGGCATGACCCCGGGCGCCGGTACGCGCCACCGCCTTCTGCAGGGCTTCCGGATCGATGTCACAGACATCCACCAGTTCTGCCTGTTCGGCGTGTTTTTCCAGCGCATCGAAGTGATTGGCCGAAATGCGGCCACAGCCCACCAGCGCGAAGCGGATCTTGCGGCTGTCAGGGACTTTTACGGTATTTGAGACCAAGGGTAAGACTCCTTCACGAACACTCGGCGTTGTGCTGCGAACATCGATGCGCATCAGCCATTGCTCGCGGGTTGCTGCCAACGATTCCGGACAGGCCCGGCAGGTCGTGCAGCTTCCTGCCGCACCTTGCACCGGGTCCCTCCGTCGGAAACCATCCGCTCAACATCGCGGGAAAGCCAAGCATAGCCAGTTCGCGTCATGCCAGGGACCAAGAAACGCACAGATCACCCAACAGCCAGGGTGATGAGCATCTCACCATAGTCAGCCACTAACGAAAACACCATGCAATAGCTTCAAGCAGCAATCCGTCGCCGCGGAACCCCTACATGATGCACGCTGCCTCCACGTGGCCATGTGTCGGCAGGTTACATAGGTTCTTTCAAAAGTGCCAACCATCCGCATGTTTCGGTTACACATAAGTTTCAAATAGTGGCGATGGCCAAGAAAACGACAGAAAATTTTTCCACTTCGACCGCCTGCACCCCCTGAAATGACCACCCGGCGAGTATCGCTTTCCGGAACACACCGGACCGCTGCGCGTGACCCATGTCACGGCAAGGTTGTATAACCCCGCTGACAAAGCCGATCTCCAACAGACTTTTTGTCAATGACGGCATAATTCCATGTTGGCAGAAACAGGGGCTTGCGCCTATGCTGCCCGTCTACCGGGCCAGCCCTCGTGGCCGGCGCCCGCCCGTCGGGGGCTCTGCCTGCCCGCGCAGGCATCCGGAAGAGCCCCGCCATGGACCCTCACGTCCCCCGGAGCCCCTGCCAACCCCCAGACAAACAGCCCTGCAGTCCGCTCGTAGCGGTCTGCCTCCGATATCCATCGAACCGCGGCAACCTTCCACTATGAACATGTCCAATCCGTTTCCCGTTGACGACGACCTGCCCATGGCCGAGCCGGTCGGGGTCGCACAACGGCCCGGAGTCGCACTCGTCCGCAGCGCGGCGCCCACCTTCGGCACCTACCTGAGCATCGTCCGGGAACGCAAATGGCTGGTGCTCGGCACGGCGGCCGTCGTCACGGTGTTGGCCACCGTGGCCGTCAACCTGATGACGCCCATCTATCAGGCCAGCGCCACCATCCTCATCGAGAACAACAAGCGCAGCGTGGTGCCGCTGGAAGAGATCTATGGCGTGCCCGCCGGCAGCCGCGAGTTCTTCCAGACGCAGGCCGAGTTCATGCGTTCGCGCGAGGTGGGCATCCGCGTCATCAAGGCGCTGGGCCTTGAGAACAACCCCTACTTCAATCCCGAACTCACCCCCGAAGGCAAGGGAACAGGCCGCCGAGGGCAACGTGAAGGAACTGTCCCAGAAGCCCTGGAAGAGCAGGTCCTCATGCGCTACAAGGCGGGCCTGGACATCTCGCCCATCAAGAACAGCCAGCTGGTCGAGATCCGCTTCGAGTCCCCGGATCCGGTGCTGGCCGCCAAGATCGCCAACCAGACGGCCGAGTCCTACATCACGGCCGACCTGGACGCGCGCTTCGACATGCAGCAGACCGCCAGCCGCTGGCTGAACGACCGTCTGAACCAGCTGCGCACCGACCTGGAAAACGCCGAAGCCAACCTGCAGGCCTATCGTGAAGAGATCGGCCTGGTGGCCACGCCCACGTCGGCCCTGGGCGGCAACGAGCGTCAGCTCGACAACTCCTCCGACCGCCTGATCGCGGCCCGCGTCGAGCGCCAGCGCCTTGAACAGGTCTATCACCAGGTCCAGCGCGGTTCCCGCAACCGCTACGAGGTGCCCGAGGTCTTCAACAACCCGGCCGTGGTGGCCGCCCGTGCAGCCGAAGCCAACGCCGAGAAGCGCATGGCCGAGGTGGCCGGTTCCATGGGTGCCTCGCACCCGGCCTACAAGCAGGCGCAGAGCGAGCTGGAACTGGCCCGCAGCAGCCTGCGCAAGCAGTCCGAGGCCGTCATCTCCAGCATCTCCAAGGCCTATGAAGTGGCCCGCGAGACCGAGCGTGCGCTGGAACAGGAAGTGGCTTCCTCCAAGGGCAACATCCAGGAGATCAACCGCAAGGAAGGCAAGCTGAACGTGCTGCAGCGTGAAGTGGCCACGAACCAGCAGATCTACCAGACCTTCCTGGCCAAGGTGAAGGAAACCGACGCCACGGCCGACTTCCAGAACCCGATCGCCCGCGTGGTCGACCCGGCCGTGCCGCCGCTGCTGGCCGCCAAGCCGCCCAAGCCGCAGCTGATCCTGCTGGCCGCGCTCATCGGCACGCTGCTGGGCGCCATGCTGGCCATCAGCCGCGAGCAGAAGAACGCCGTCATCCGCTCCAGCGACGAAGTCCAGGAGAAACTGGGCGCCCCGCTGCTGGTGGCCGTGCCCAAGCTGACCGGCGAAGATGCCAAGCAGCTGCCCATGCTGCAGCACCAGCAGCCCCAGTCGCTGTTCTCCGAGTCGGTGCGTTCTGCCCTCACCGGCGTGCGCCTGTCCCTCATGAACGTCGAGCGGCCGGTGGTGGCCTTCACCTCCACCCTGCCGGGCGAGGGCAAGTCCACCATGGCGGCCAGCTTCGCCATCGAGCAGGGCCGCACCAAGCGCACGCTGCTGATCGATTGCGACATGCGCAAGCCCGCCGTGCGCCGCATGCTCAACATCCCCGAGAACACCAAGGGCCTGAGCGACCTGTTCCATGGCGAGCCCATGGAGAACTGCGTGCTGCCGCTCAACGACCTGGACATCTCGGTGCTGGTGGCCGGCACCCGCGCCCGCAATGCGCATGACCTGGTCATGAGCCCGCGCTTCACCGACGTGCTGGAGCAGCTGAAGGAGCACTTCGAGCTGATCGTCATCGACACCCCGCCGCTGGAGCTGGTGTCCGACGCGCTGCCCATCGGGGCCAACGCCACGGGCCTCATCTACGTGGTCAAGGCCAACTCCACGCTCATCCCCATGGCCCGTCGTGGTCTGGAGCGCATCGCCGCCGCCAACGTCCGCATTCTCGGCGTCATCCTCAACAACCACGACTTCGAGAAGGCCGGCCGCTACTACGGCGAGTACAACACCTACGGCGAGACCTACGGCCAGGGCTTCTACGGCGAAGGCCACCAGGGCTGATCCTTCAGCCCGCTCGGGCAGTGACCTTCCCGGAAGGTCACTGCCTGGCACCCGGCGCGCATGGCAGGCCGCATCACACTGCCATGCGCCCCATGAAAAGCGCCCCGCGAGGGGCGTTTTTCATGGGGTGACACACATGCAACCCGGCATTTCAGAATTGTCATTCCGGGTAACAGATCCTATACATCATGTCGTTGCCCCTGCACATCCGTAGGGTATGCTTTCATAGTAAAAGAACCGACATCTTTCTCTTCCGGTTCCTCTGGCGTCGCTTCACGACAATCCGTGCCGCATGCCCTCCGCACGGATCGCCAGGCCGGAGAGACCGCGTTTCCCATGCCCAGAATTGCGCTGCTGACCCGTTACGACACCCAGGGAGCCTCCTCCCGCGTCAGGACCCTTCAGTACCTGCCCGTGCTGCATCAGGCCGGCATCGAGACCGAACACTTCCTCTGTTCGACAACGACTACCTGAAACGCATGTATGGCGGGCAGAGCATCAATCTGCAGCGCCTGCAGCTGCTGGCCCGGCGCATCCTGAAGATGCCCTCCATCACCGGCAGCGGGCGCTTCGACCTGCTCTGGATCGAGAAGGAGCTGCTGCCCTACCTGCCCTTCGGACTGGAAAAGTGGCTGCTGGACAATGGCGTGCCCTACGTGCTGGATTTCGATGACGCCATCTTCCACAACTACGACCAGTCCGGAAACCCGCTGGTGCGGCGTCTGCTGGGCCACAAGATCGACCGCCTGATGGCGGGGGCCCGCCTGGTCATGTGCGGCAACGGCTATCTGGCCGCACGCGCCCGCAATGCCGGCGCTCCGTGGGTCGAGATCCTGCCCAGCACCATCGACTTCGAGAAGTACCGCCCCCTGCCAGCGCCGCAGCAACCGGTCATCTCGGCCGATCATCCACTACGCATCGTCTGGATCGGCTCGCCCTCCACCTCCAAGTATCTGGAAATCATCCGCCCGGTGCTGGAGCAGCTCACCAGCCGCTACTCGCTGGAGCTGCGCGTCATCGGCGCCGAGGCACGGCAGTGGCCCGGCGTGCAGAGCGTGCACATCCCCTGGGCCAGCGACACCGAGGCCCGGGAACTCAACCAGTCCCATCTGGGCATCATGCCGCTGGAAGACACGCCTTGGGAACAGGGCAAGTGCGGCTTCAAGCTCATCCAGTACATGGCGGCCGGCCTGCCGGTCATCGGCAGTCGGGTGGGCATGAACATCGACATCGTGCAGTCCGGCGTCCACGGCTTTCTGGTCAGCGGCCCCGAGGAATGGACGCAGTCCATCGAGACACTGGCCGCCTCACCGGAGCTGCGTTCGCGGATGGGTGCCGCAGGTCGCAAGGCCGCCGAGAGCACCTACAGCATCGCCGCCGTGGGTCCGCAGCTGGTGCAGCTGCTCAAGCAGGCCGCCGGCCCTGCCGCCGCGCACCGCCTGACCCGCCGGCCGCCTACGACAGACAAGCATGTACCGATCCAAGATCCTGTGGTCGCTCGCCGGCCTCTTCTCCACGCCGCTTGCGGCCTTCTTCATTCCGCTGCTGCTCTCGCGCATCGACAACGAGCGCTTCGGGATGATCGCCCGGCCCGGACGCTGCTCAGCTACGCCTCGGCCCTGGACCTCGGCATCGGCCGTGCCACCACCCAGTACGTGTCCGCCCTGCGCGGCAAGGGAGACCTGGCCCAGATCCCGCCGGCCATCGACGTGGCCTGGCGCCTGTCCATCACCTACAGTGCCATCGGCGTGGCGCTCTTCCCGGTGGCGGTGGGCTTCGACGTGGAAAGCCTCATCACCTACCGCAACATCGGTGCGCAGGAACTGAAGATCGCCACCATCATCCTCATCTTCACGCTGCCGGTGCAGGTGCTCAGCGCGCTCTATCGCGGCATCATCGAAGCCTTCGAGGACTTCCGCGTCCCCAGCATCGTGCGCATGTACCGGGCGTGGCCAATTTCGTGGCGCCCATGCTGGTGTCGCTCTTCAGCCAGTCACTGGTGCCGCTGGTGGCCTCCATCCTGATCAGCCGCGCCGTCAGGGCTGTTCATGCTGTACTTCAACGTGCGCAAGAAGATGCACGCCCTGCGGACCAATCTGGGCAGCCAGGCCCTCCAGCCAGCACGCCGGCCCAGCGGCGCAGCATCCGCGTGCAGCTCAACCGCTTCGGCAAATGGATGACGGTCAGCAACATCGCCCATCCGCTGCTGATGCAGTCCGACCGCTTCATCATCGCCTCGGCCATCTCGGCGGCGGCCGTCACGGCCTACTACATCCCCAACGAGATCATCCTGCAGAGCACCATGATCGCCTCGGCCATCACCAACGTGATGTTCCCGATGCTGACCGCGCGCCTGCAGCATGACGCCGGCGAAGGCCACCGCATCTTCGTCATGTGGCGCAACCGGCTGCTGCTCATCTCGGCCGCCATGTACATCGTGCTGTGCCTGGCCTTCCCCACCATCCTGCAGTTCTGGATGGGCGACAAGGTGGGGCCGGAATCCGCCACGCTGGGCCGCATCATCTGCCTAGGCGCCTTCTTCTACACCGTCTCGGTCATCTACACGTCGTACCTGCACGCCCAGAGCCGGGTGCGCGCCTGCGCCACTATCCAGCTCATCGAGCTGGCCGTCTACATCCCGGCCCTGTACCTGTCGGCCCGCTTCTTCGGCCTGCAGGGCGCCGCCATCTGCTGGGTGGCACGCGCCATCTTCGACGCCGTGGCCCTGGCCTGGGTCTCGCGCCGGCCAGCCGCTGCACCGACACCCGCCGCCACGGCCTGATGCCGCCTACCGGCGCACGCCGCCCCGGCTCCTTCCCCTGGGGACGTTCAGATCCCTTCGATCTGCGGGATGATGGCGCGATCCACCATCTCGCTGAAGTGCTTGCCCCCCCGGGGCAGCACCAGCTGGTCGCGGCGCGGCACCGGCGCAAACTCGTTGCCCACCAGCTTGATCTGCCGCAGCAACCCCGCCTGACTTTCCGACAACTCCAGCAGCGGCCCCCGGCCGGTCCATTGCACCTGATTGCCGGACAGCTCGCACATCAGCAGCGGATACTGCCCCCGATCGTCGCCCACCTGAGCCAGCACGTACACCGGCACGTTCATCGACGTGGCCCGGATCTCGTTGCCCACGATGCGCACGCCGTACATGCCGCGATCGGTGAAATGGTCGTCAGCCCCGCGCAGCCCATAGCCCCGGTGGCTCTTGCGCCGCAGCTTGCTGTTGAAAGCCGACTCCACCGCAATGTAGGCGCGGCCTGCTGGCCCGGACAGCCGGTTGCCCCAGAAGGAGTTCTCGTTGGCCACCACCGCGCAGTAGATCATGTATCGGGCAGCCCTCGCTGCCCACTTCCACCTCGTTCATGTAGAAGTCGTTCTTCGACGCCCCCACATAGGCCTGCAGCAGCCCCTCGCCCCGCGCCCGGTTGTTGCGGATGCGGTTGTAGCTGACCGTGTTGAACGATGAGCCGTAGGCCAGATGGATGGACGAGGACAGCGAATCCGTCAGCTCGTTGCCGGTAATGACGTTGTAGTGGGACTGGTGCTGGATCGACATGCAGCGGATCTGGCCCTGCAGCTTGTTGTCCTGCACCGAGCTGCGCCGCACGCCCAGGAACGAAATGCCGTAGTAGGCACCACTGATCTGGTTGCCCTCCAGCAGGTTGTCGTGCGCCGGCACCGGAATGTCCGGCAGCACGAAGCGCCGCAGCCAGCTCTCGCGCGGGGAACTTTCCCCGCCGGCAGCAACCGCTCGGCCTCGATCTCGATGCCGAAGCAGTCGTGGTCGGGCAGAGGCTCCACCTCGATGACGTTGTTGCGGAACACGTTGTAGGCCACGGCACGCGTGCTGTTGATGCCGTTGCTCATGCCCCGCACATAGATGCCGTGCCCCACCTGCACGTGGCGGATCCGGTTGTCCACCACATGCACCCCCTGGGTGTCGATCAGGTAGATGGCGGCCGCCCGGTCCGGGTAGGTCACCCGCACTCGATGGACAGGCCGGACACCGGAAAGGATCCTTGATCGGATCCCGCTCGGACAGCTCCGCACCAGAAAGCCCGCCCGTTTCGAGCTGCTCTGCAAGCGGATGAGGCTGCCCTTTCTCACCCTTGACGCCCGCCATGGCGCCCGAGAAGCTCACCCTGGTCGGTAATGACGTATTCCCCGGCCGGAAAGACCAGCCAGATGCCCTGCCGCGCGGCAGCCTGGGCAGCGCGGATCACCGCCAGCGTGTCGTCATCGCGCCCGTTGGCCTTGGCCCCGTACTCCAGCGGCGAGACGACCCGATCCAGGGCGACCGGGCCCCGTGGGCGTGGCGGCCCGCAGCTGCTGGGCCATCAGGAACGTGGCGGCACCGGCCCCCAGCGTCTTCAGAAACTCCCTTCTCATTTTTTTCCTCCGAGGTTCGCGGTGATCGATCCGCCCACTCATCGAGCAACGGCCCGCCCGCCAGATCGGTCGACCTTCCCCGGAGCCCGGGCGTCCCGCAAGGCTGCAGGAACGTCCGCACAAGGCTGCCGTGCCGGATCATGCCGGGCACGGCGCCTGCCGCAAGGCCCTCAGCGCAGCCGCCCCGGGTTGCCCGCACGGGCGCGGGCCCATGGCCTGCTGGCCGGAAGCCCGCTGACCGGCGGGCCGTTGGCCGGCCGGGTAGACCTGTCCCGCCGGACGCTGGCCGGCCGGGTACTGTCCCATCGGGCGCTGGCCCGCGGGATATTGCTGCACCGGTCGCTGCCCCGCCGGGTACTGCTGCTCGCGCGCTGGCCGGCCGGATACTGCTGCATGCCACGCTGGCCGGCGGGGTACTGCTGCATCCCGCGCTGACCGGCGGCCGCGCCCCTGCCGTGCCGCCATGGCACCCGGCATGACGGGAGCCGGCATCGGGCCGCGCACCACGCGCGAGCTCCGGCGCCGCACCCGTGCGTCAAACATCGACGTGCCCGGATGGCGCACCAGGAAGATCGTCACCGGAAGTACATACATCCAGTGGAAAGTGTAGGCCTCGATGTACGGGTTGGTGGCGGCAGCAATGAACGCACTGGCACAACCTGCAAACAGGAAGACATCGAAATTGGTCAGCCGCTTGTGCTTCCAGGTCTCGAAAACGCCCCAGCCATAGCGGATGAACGGCCAGGCATAGACAAGCGCACCCGCAAAACCGACGCGATAGATGGTTGCCAGCAGCACGATCTCATAACGCCGAGGATACATCTCGCTACGGATGTAATTGACCCCGATGCCGTGCCCGGCACCAATGCCGAAGGAGGAGATGATGCCATCGAACAGCGCATTGGCCTGGTTGGTACGTTCGGAGCCGCCACCGCCGGACAGCTCTTCCCAGAAACCGCCAATGATGTAGAGCACGTCCACCTCGGTGAAGCTGCTGAGCAGGATGATGAAGACGATACCCGCCAGCACGGCAATGCCCACCTGCTTGCCCAGCGCCCAGGCAATGGTGCCGGCGCGCTGGCCGTGGATGCCGGGACGCAGCAGCGCCCCCAGCACCAGCCCCACGGGCACCGACAGCATGAGGGCCGAACGGCCCGGAGGTGACCGCCACCACCACCAGGATGCCCAGCGTGATCAGCAGCTTGGTGCCCATCTCGCCGACGGCCAGCATGGCAAACATCGCGCTGGACATGAAGAGCAGCGTGCCATAGACGTGCATCGTGGCGCCCGAATAGCCGTCAACCAGGTTGACGTTGGCGTTCTCGGGCTCGATGAAGAAGCTCACCGCCTCGGGGCCGCCGTTCAGGAACAGATAGAAGAACAGGCCCACGCTGGCCGCGCCGAAGATGGCGTTGTTCTCCATCATCCTCTCGAGCGAGTCGCTCTCGAAGGTGGCCAGCACGCCGCCGGCCACCAGGATCCAGAGCGCGGGCGACACGATGTAGATGAAAAGCGTCTGCAGCAGCGCCTCGTTGCTGGCGCCGTTGACCAGCCCCACCACCAGATACAGCAGCGTGACGGCCGACGAGGCCCCGTGCATCCAGACCACCCGCATGAAGGCGGGCGAGAAATTGGTCAGCGGCCAGCCCAGCGCAGCGGTAAGCGCCAGAAAGCTCACCGACACCGGCTTGATGGAGTTGGGCACGACCATCGTCAGGAACAGCAATATGACGAAGGACCAACGGAAACAGATCGGCAGCCATGCCGATCTGGCGTTATTCTGAGCAGCCATCTGGCTGTTCCTCACTGAGGGAAAATGGCAAACCCCCGATTCAACCACCAGAATCGGACGGGCGCCAGATAAAATCAGAGAACGTGACCGGAGTTACTCTGTAGCGGCAAGAATATCGACGTTTACCTTTTCTGACGTCAAATTTTTCAAGTGCCAGCTGGTAGCTGGCTTCGCCGTGGCGTTCCATCAGCCCCGGCTCGGTCAGATAACGTTCCATGGCAGCCACCAGGGCCGGCACATTGCGCGCCGGAATCAGGCAGCCGTTCACGTCCTGCGTCACCGTCTCGCGGCAGCCCGGCACATCGGTGGTGATGACGGGCCGGCCCATGGCCAGGGCCTCCAGCACGGTACGCGGCAGCCCCTCGGAATACGACGGCAGCACGCAGACACTGGCTCGCGCCACGAAGGGACGCACATCCTTCACCCCGCCCTCGTAGCTGATCACGTCCGACGTGGCCCAGCTCTCGATCATCGACTCGGGGATGGCATCAGGCGACGAATCCTTGTAGCCGATGATGATGAAGTGCGCATTCGAATACTTCTGCTTCACCTGGGTGGCCGCCTCCACGTACTCGCGGATGCCCTTGGCCTTCAGCAGGCGGGCGGCCAGCAGGAAGGTCACGTCCGGTCCCCGGCGGCAGCGGCACCCGCGCAAACTGCGTCAGGTTCACGCCCGAGCCGTTGACGATGCGGGTCTTCTTCATGGGCACAAGGCCCTTTTTCACGAAGAGCGCCCGATCGTCCGGATTCTGGAAGATGGCATTGTGCACCGGCACCATGGCTCGGCGATACAGCTGCGAGGCCAGCCCTTCAGCGCATTGCGCTTGGCGCTGCCCCATGGAAAGGCAAAAGCCCAGCCCGGTGATCATCGGCACGAAGCGCAGATTCGGACCCTGCCGTGCGCACGGCCAGCCCGCCATAGACCACCGGCTTGATGGTGTAGCAGATCAGCACGTTGGGGCGGACCCGCCGCAGCAGCTTGCGGATGGCCAGCATCGTGACCATGTCACGCAGCGGATTGATGCCCGTACGGTGCAGCGGCAGCGGCACGAAATCGGCCCCCAGCGCATGGATCTGGTCCAGCACTTCAGGCGTGAGCGGCGCGGCGGCAGCGCCCGTCACCTTGTAGCCCCTGGCCACCAGGTCCCGGATGAGATCGGCGCGAAACTCGATCAGGGATTCGGCCATTGCACCAATGAGAAGAGCACGCTTCAAGACTGTATCGCCAAATGAATCAGGTTAAGGTATGTGCCAGCGGCGTCGGGGATTTTATCAGCGTCCCGGATACCCCACGGCCAAATACCTACATTCACAAAGGCCTGAAGCTTTTCGTCATGTTAAGACACAAGAGATACGCACAATGTGCCTTCTCAGTGTCCAATTCCTCACCAGCGCTCATCCCTGCCTTCCGGTGAATGGCGGCCACCGCTATCATTCTCCGTAGATGTAACGAAGGTCCCCACCATCGACATCAGGCCAAGAACATGGAAAAGCCCCAAACTTCCACCAGCATCCACCCCAGCGCCGTTGTCGACGAAGGTGCGCAGATCGGTGAAGGAACGAAGGTCTGGCACTGGACTCACGTCAGCGGCGGCGCCGTGCTGGGCGAGCGATGTTCACTGGGCCAGAACGTCTACATCAGTAACCGTGTCGTTCTGGGCAACAACGTCCGGGTGCAGAACAACGTCTCCATCTACGACAACGTCACCCTGGAAGACGACGTGTTCTGCGGCCCCAGCATGGTCTTCACCAACGTGCTCAACCCGCGCGCCCATGTCTCGCGCAAGCACGAGTACCGCAACACCCTGGTGCGCAAGGGTGCCAGCATCGGCGCCAACGCCACCGTGGTCTGTGGCACCACCATCGGCCGCTACGCCTTCATCGCCGCCGGCGCCGTGGTCTCGCGCAACGTGCCCGACCACGCCCTGATGGTCGGCGTGCCCGCCCGTCGCACCGGCTGGGTCTGCCAGTGCGGCGTCAAGCTGCCCGACCTGTCCCACGGTCAGGACAGTGCCATTGTTCACTGTCCCGACTGTCACACTGGCTATACCATCACACCACACGCCTGCGAGCCCCTTGAGCCCGAGGCCTGATCCGCAACCTGTCACGACGGTACCGCGCCGCAAGCCCGGCACCGCCCCTGGGCGCCAGCAAGGCGCCAGCCCAAGCCGAAAGAAGAAGCCATCATGCTCGCCCCCCTGCAAAACATCGACTTCATCGACCTCAAGCAACAGTACCGCCGCCTGAAACCCGCCATTGACGAGCGCATCCATGCCGTGCTCAACCATGGCCAGTACATCATGGGACCGGAAGTGGCCGAGCTGGAGAAGCGCCTGGCCGAATACGTGGGCGTGCGCCATGCCATCGGCATCAGCGACGGCACCACGGCGCTACAGGTGGCCATGATGGCCCTGGGCATCGGCCCCGGCGACGAGGTCATCACCACCCCGTTCACCTTCATCGCCACGGCCGAGACCGTCAGCCTGCTGGGCGCCACGCCGGTCTTCGTCGACATCGACCCCGACACCTGCAACCTGGACGCCAACCTGCTGGAAGCGGCCATCACGCCGCGCACCCGCGCCATCATCCCGGTCAGCCTGTACGGCCAGTGCGCCGACATGGAAGCCATCAACGCCATTGCCGCCCGCCATGGCCTGCCGGTCATCGAGGACGGCGCCCAGAGCTTTGGCGCCACCCGTCACGGCAAGCGCTCGGGCAGCCTGTCCACCATCGGCTGCACCAGCTTCTTCCCCAGCAAGCCGCTGGGCTGCTACGGTGACGGCGGTGCCTGCTTCACCAACGACGACGAGCTGGGCCGCAAGATCTCCCAGATCCGCCTGCATGGCCAGTCGCAGCGCTACGTGCACTCGGCCGTCGGCATCAACGGACGACTGGACACCCTGCAGGCCGCCGTGCTGCTGGTCAGCTCGAGCACTTCAACGAGGACGTGAAGCTGCGCGCCGATGCCGGCGCCCGCTATGCCCGCCTGCTGGCCAACGCCGCCCACCCGCAGATCCGCCCCGTGACGGTGGCCGAGGGCAACACCAGCGTCTACGCCCAGTACACCGTGCGCGTGCCCCAACCGTGCCCAGGGTCATCGAGGTGCTCAAGGCCAACGGCGTGCCCACCGCCGTGCACTATCCCATGTGCCTGCACAAGCAGCCGGTCTATGCCGGCACGCCGCTGGCCGCCCAGAGCTTCCCGCACGCCGAGAAGGCTGCCGACGAAGTGCTGAGCCTGCCCATGTACCCGGACATCGACCACGCCCTGCAGGCCCAGATCATCGATCACCGGTCGCCGCCGTCGACAGCACGCTGTAAGCCACCGTGAGCACATCAGCACGCCCCGAAGGCACGGGCACCCCGGGCAGGGGAGCCCGATACATCCTCCCCGGCCAGCCACCCCGGTGCTTCCACCGCCAGCCAGCCTGCACCGGCCGATGGCGACAAGCCCAGCGCATCGTCCGCCCCCCGCCAGGGCTCGTACGTCCGCACGGTGCTGAAGGTACTCACCGGCAGTGCTGCCGCCCAGGCCATCCCGCTGCTGGCCATGCTGCTGTTCACGCGCATGGTCAGTGTCGAGGCGCTGGGCATCTACGCCATCTGGCAGGCGGTCATCTACATTGCCATCGTGCCGGCCACGGCGCGCATGGAAGTGCTGCTGGTGGCGCTGCCACTGGCCAGCGACCGGCGCCTGGCCTTCCGCATCGGCATGGCCACCAGCATCGGCGTGGGTGTACTGCTCTCGCTCATTGCCATGGCGCTGCAGACACTCATCCAGACGCAACTGCCCGGCTGGCCGCTCTCGGCCTCCGTGCTGGTGGGCCTGGGTACCTGGGCGCTGGCCATGCAAACGCTGTGGCTGGCCATGGCCGTCACCTCCGGGGCGTTCGGTGTGGTCAACCGCATCCGCATCACCTCGGCGGGGCTGACCGCGCTGCTGCAGCTCATCCTCATCTATTTCTGGCCCAGCGGCATGATGCTGATGCTGGGCTTCGTGCTGGGCACCAGCATGGGCAGCTGGGCGGCCTGGATCGGCCTGAAGCAGTTCCTGCTGGCCCACGACCTGCCCGAAACACAGTATGCCCGGCACAAGCCCTGCCACGACTGGCGCGAGCTGATGCGCACCCACGGCAAGACACCGATGATCGCGCTGCCCTCGGCCCTCATCAACACCGTGGCGCAGCAGATTCCGCTGCTGCTCACCGGCACCCGCTTCGGCGAACACGCTGCCGGCCTGCTGGGCACCGCCTGGCGGACCATCTCGGCGCCCATGTCGATCATCTCGACCTCGGCACAGGACGTGTTCAAGAACCGTGCCGCCGAAGAGTTCAACCGCACTGGCCAGTGCCGGGGGGCCTACAAGCAGACGCTGCGCCTGCTGGCCATCCTGGGAGTCTTCCCGTCGCTCGTCCTGTTCTTCTGGGGGCCGGAGCTGTTTGCCCTGGTCTTCGGTGAACCACTGCGCGAGGCCGGCGAGATCGCCCGCATCTTCGCCCCCCTGCTGTTCATCCGCTTCTTTGCCAGCCCGCTCGGCTATACCTTCCTGATCGTGCGCCAGGCCAAGATCGACCTGTACTGGCAGATCGGCCTGCTGGCCGTGAGCATCGCCACCTTCACGCTGCCCAGCGAGGCCATGTCGGCGTTCCGCTGGTTTTCGGCAGGTTATGCGGCCCTGTATGTGGTGTACGTGCTACTACAATGGCGGGCGGCCGGCGGCCAGCAGGTACGCCCATCAGGCTCGGGCACCTGAAGCACTCCCTCGGTGCGCCGCTCCTGCGGCGCACCCAAGATCGGTTCAAGGATCCACCATGGCGGCCTCCCACCTTCAACCCCAGCACATCCGGCGCCACCGCCGGCCGAACTTCTTCGATACCTTCGGGTATGGCTCCCGGCCACAGAAGCCCAGTTCCTTCGTCACACTGCTGGTCAGCCTGTCGGTGATCTTTCACCTCGGGATGCTGCCCATCCTGTGGCAGGAAACCCCGGGCATCCCCAGCATCGTCTGGACTGGCGCCTCCGCCTCGCTGCTGCTGCTCACCACGCTGGCCGCCCGCCACAGCAGCATTTCGGTGCGCTGGACCACCACCTTCGCGGTGGCCTTTTTTCTGCCTATCCCACCTTCGCCTGGATCAGCTACAAGGTCTGGGGACAGTCCAGTGGCGAGCGCGAAGACCTGCTGATGGCACTGGTGCCCATCATCTTCCTGGGCATGGTGCTGTACTTCGTGGGGGCCGCCGCCCGCAGCCACCGGGTCTACAGGGCATTCGTCATCACCTGGCTGATCATCGCAGCCTACGCCGTGTTCAACGCCCGCAACTTCAACATGCAGGGCCTGTCGGATTCCAGCTCCGAAACCGGCGTCAAGCTCAACTACCAGCTGATGGGCGACGCCTTTGCCATCTGCAGCACCATCCTGGCTCCACGCATCCGCAATGCCTTCTGGCAGTGGATGTTCATCCTGCTGGCCATCGGTGTGGCCTTCGTCATTCCATCACGCAGTGCTGCCATGTTCTGCGTGGTGTCGCTGCTGGCCATCCCGTTCCTGTCCAGCAGCATGACCATGCGCGTCATGGTGCTGATCGTGGCGGCCTGCTTCTTTGTCGGCTACAAAACCGGCACTTTCGCCACCGTGTTCGAAGGCTCCCGCTTCGAGTCGGTCTTCACGCCCGACGAGCAGGACTCCTCCTGGCAGATCCGCCAGGAAATCATGAACAAGGGCCTGATGCTGATCACCAACCGCCCCTTCACCGGTGAATGGGCGTTCCAGCTCAGCGACCTGAAGTATTCCGGCTACTACATGCACAACGCGCTCGACATCTGGGCGCAGACCGGCCTGATTCCGTTCCTGCTGTTCGTGGCCATCTGGTGCACGCTGCTCGGTGCACTGGTGACCGGCCTGGAGAGATGGCCACGCATCGCCCACGAAACCATACCGGTGCTGATGTTTGCCGCCCTCGAATGGGCACTGTCCCGCAACGTCAGCTTCGTGGCGCTGTTCTTCTGCCTCGGTTTCGCCTCGGCTGCACTGGCACAGGCCCGCCCGGGCCACATCGTGCGCCGCCGCCGTGCCGAGCAGCTCAACACCCTGTTCGACACGCAGTTCTCGCCCGAGTCCCAGTTTGCGCACGCCAGTTTGCGCACAGCCAGTTCTCGCACTCGCAGTTCATGCCGCAGACGCAGATCGTTCCTCGAGACCCGGTTCATCCGGCCCCACCAGTACCAGGATCAGCCGCACCCTCGCGAGGACGCCCCGCAGCAGCAGTACCAGACAACCCGAAATACCAGGACCATGCCCGGTTCTTCCCGGAACCGCGCAGCGCATCCTCCCGCGGCCCTTCAGGCAATGAACCGCCTGCCCATCACTGAGTCGACGGCACCATGAGCACTGCTTCCCCTCCCCACCCCGTCCGGCAAGATTCCCGTGCCGGACCTGCCGCTCACGGCCCAGCAGCCGCCTCAGCGGCTGGGCTGGCGCCTGTACGAGAAATCCTGCAGCCGTCGCGTCTCGACGAATATCGGCGGCTGCTGCAGAACGCCCGGAACGCGGGCTGCGGGTCATCGACAATCCGCAGTGGCTGGCCATGCTGCGCGCCGGCCAGGTGAATGACCAGACGAAGATCCCGGTCATGCGCCACGACATCGACACCGACCCCCGACTGTCGCTGGACTGGCACCGGATCGAGACCGAGCTGGGCTGCCGCGCCAGTTACTACTTCCGGCAGAGCACGCTGGACGAAGCAGTGATGAAGCACCTGGCTGGCGCCGGCGTGCACGTCAGCTACCACTTCGAGGAACTGGCCGAATACGCCAGCAGAACCGGCTGCGCTCGCCCGCGGCAGTCGAGGCGGCCATGCCCGAGATCCACGCGCTGTTCGAGCGCAACCTGCAGGACCTGCGTCAGCGCTTCGGCCTGCCGATGGACGTGGTCTGCTCGCACGGCGACTGGATGAACCGTTTCCTCAAGATGCCCAACCGGGTGCTGACCCGTGACGAGGCACTTCGCGCCCGCACCGGCATCACCAGCGAGTGCTACGACGACGAGGCCATGAAGCCCTTTGCGGTCTACCTGTCCGATGATGACCCGCCGGCCTACTGGGCCCGCGGCAATCCGTTCCAGCTCATCGAAGCTGGCATCACCCCACTGGGCATCCTGACCCACCCCAAGCTGTGGCGTGCCCACTGGCCCTCAATGTCCGCGAACTCAGCGTCCGGATCCGTGAGGCCCTACAGTTCAAGTTCGGAAAAGGCTGGAAATGAAAAAGCGCATCTGCCATATCTCCACGGTGCACCGTGGGGTCGAAATCCGCATCATCCGCAAGGAAGTGGCCTCGATGGCCGAGGCCGGCTACGACGCCCATGCCGTCATTGCCGCCACACCCGAGGAAGTGGCCGAGGCTGCCCGGCTGGGCGTCACCATCCACCCGCTGAAAGAGCGCAAGGGCCGCATCGCGCGGATGACCGCCAAGATGTATGAAGCCTGGAACACCGCGCGCAAACTCAAGGCCGAGATCTACCACTTCCACGACCCCTGAACTGATCCCGCTGGGGCTGTTCATGAAACTGTGCGGTCACCGCATCGTCATGGACGTACACGAAGACCCGGCCAACCAGGTCCTCAACAGCACTGGATCCCGCAGCCCATCCGGAAACTGGTCGGCGGGATCGCCCGCGGCTGCGAGCGCATCGGTGCGCGCTTCTTCGATGGTGTGGTCACCGCCTCGCCCACCCAGGCCACCTTCTTCCAGGACGTGGCCCGTCCGGGCCGGCTCTACACGCTGCACAACTACCCGCTGCTCGCCGAGCTGGAGCTCGACCCCGACAAGGACAACACACCCGCGCCGCGGCCGTCCACCCACGTGGTCTATGCCGGTGGTCTGTCGCGCATCCGCGGCATCATCGAGGATGTGGAGGCCGTCGAGAAGGCCAACGTCAAGCTGATCGCGGCCGGCGAATTCAAGAGCGACGCCGACAAGGCCGAAATCACTGCCATGCCCGGCTGGAAGCAGGTCGAATATCTGGGCTGGGTCGAGCGCGACGGCATCCGCAACGCCCTGGAGCGCAGCTTTGCCGGCCTGTGCACGCTCTACCTCACCCCCAACCACCTCACCGCCGAGCCGATCAAGCTTTTCGAGTACATGGCGGCCGGCATCCCGACCATCTGCTCGCCCATTCCCAACTGGACGGCCTATCTGGAAAAAGCATGACGCCGGCGTGATCGTCGATCCGAAGGATGTCGACGCCGTGGCGAAAGCCATCATCGACCTGCGCGACAACCCGGAACGTGCCCGCCAGATGGGCATCAACGGCCAGAAGGCCGTGATCGAGCACTACAACTGGGGCACCCAGGCGGCCCGGATGCGGGAGATGTACCAGAAGATTCTGGACAACGCCTGACCCTCCGGTGCCGGAGGGCTGCCGAACCCTTTTCCACTACCGGACCCCGGCCGCTGCCGGACCTTCGCCACTATCCCGGATCTTTGCACTGCCGGACCTTTCCCCGGCAGCGCAATCCCCACGCAGAGCTGACGTTTGCCAGCCACCAGCCCACCGGAGCCGCCGTACAGAACATCCGGCGGCAGCAAGGCAACGTTCGCAGCGCGGCCCTCTCTCAACCAGCTGCCGGTGTCGGTACAGCCAGCAAAACGTTACTAGCGTCGGCACAAAGAACACAGGGCGCCCTTCGGGGCGCTTTTGTTGCCCTGTCCGCCTGATAATTCACAACAATTGGCAACCTGCGGTGCTGCAAGGAACCATCAGAATGAAGCTGGCACTGCGTCCACCTCTCCTCCTCCCCGGGCGGTGAACTGCCTCCAGTCACCTCCCGCACACCGTCAGTACCCGGACCGATGTTTTTTTGCAACACCCTGCCTAGACTGAAAACCGTGACCGATTTCCTTGACCTGTTCTCGGGAAGCGGCCTCCACCCCTTCACGGTTCCGCCCCCTGGCCGGGGGTTTCAGTCATGCACCCTTCCCGCAAGCCCTATCGCTTCCTTTCCCGCTCTTTCCCGGGTCGCCTGCCCATGCTGAGCGCCTCCCTGATGGTGTCGCTGGCGCTGACCGGCTGCGCCGGTGGAGATGATGCCGCCACCTCCGGCACGCCCAAATCCACCGCACTGGCCGGCTTCGTCTTCGACCAGATTCCCGGCGAAGTGCCGCATATCCTGGCCTCCGAGCCGCCCGAGCACGAAAGCGCTGACGCGCTGGCTGAAACCCCCTCCATCACCGACACCCTGACCACCGGCCCGCTGATGCTGGCGCAGACCGAACCGGCCCATGTCATGGTCGACCAGTTCGGCAACATCCTGTCGCAGGTGGCCGACTACCTGGTTGCGGATGCCTCGGCCGAGACGACACAAAACACCGAACCGGCTGCCGGATCCAGTGGTCAGCACGTGGTCAAGCACCCCCGGCCCACCCCTACCCTGCCCGATGACGCCGATCTGCCCTCCTGGGTACGCACGGGCAACTATGGCCGTCCGCATCGCAACCCCGACGAGGCACGCAACGCCATCCCCGTCGGTGAGCCGCAGGAAAACGTGACCAGCCCGCAGCCCGTGCAGAGACCGGCCGCCGACAAACCGTCGGACTCGGGCAGCAAGACACAGCCCGCCAGCCGCAACCGCCTGGTGACGGCCACCAACCTGCAACTGGACTCCCCGGAATTTGCCCGCCTCTACGGTCCTGGCGTGTTCACGCAGAACGCCCTGGCCAACACCGTCATCGGCAACTACCGCAATCAGACCAGCATCGTGTCCAACCGCTTCCGCGCCACCGTCAACGGTACGCTGGATCGGGTTCGCCTGTACTGGCAGAGCGGCCTGGGCTATGCCGGCGGCACCGGTGGCGTGATCCGGATCAGCCTCTACCCGGACGACGGCTCGGCCCAGCACCTGCCCGACCTGAAGGCCACCCGATGTCCAGCGGCACCTATGTGCCGGGTCTGCGCCCGGGCGACAACCCGAAATCGATGTTCCCGGAAATCCGGATGGACAAGAAGAGCCAGCCGATGGTGGCCGGCCGCATCTACCACCTGGTGATGGAGAACACCGATCCGGCCGCCCACGAGAACTTCATCAGCAGCAACAACAGCATCACCCGCTGAAGAACGGTCGCCCGGCTCGCTGGCTGAACACCCTGGACTGGTCCACCCTGATCGGCAAACGTCCGCGTGGTTCGACCCGTGCGCTTACCTGGACCAACCTGACCGAAGTCGGCTCCGGTGGCAACAGCTTCTCGCCCATCCTGCAGATGATCCTGACCAACGGTCAGAGCCAGGGCGTCTCCGACATGGAAGGCGGCACGGTCGACAACAAGCTGATCTACACCGCAACCCTCCAGAAGCCCATCCGGGAACGGTTCACGCCCCGTGCGGACAAGCGGGTTTCCGGCCTGTCGTTTGCCACGGCCGCTTCTGTGGCCGGCCGGCTGCAGTGGCGCATCCTGGATGGCAGCAACGTGCTGGCATCCGGCTACATCAACGAAGGCCGCCCCAACTACAACCCGATCCAGTCCAACGCCAACTACCGCGTGGGCAATTTCAAGTGGTATGACATCGAGCTGCCCGCCGGCAAGGATGTCGTGATGAAGGCCGGTCGCAGCTACGACCTGGAATTCCAGCCCGAAGGCGCCAGCCAGTGGAAGTTCGGCGACCACCGCAACGGCTCCAGCTATGGCTTCTCCTGGCCAGCCGCCTTCACCGAATCCCAGGCCCAGCTGATGCTGGGTGGCCGCTGGATCGGCTCCAACCACTGGAACCACGCCCAATCCGGTCAGGGGGCCAACTGGCCTGTGGTGCTGCATCTGGCACCCTGATTCATCCACCGCCTTGTCACCGGCTTTCCGCGCAGAGCAATCGCTGCCCAGAAAGCCGAAGAAGAACGGCCAGCACGCCTTGCGGCGGCTGGCCGTTTCGCATGCTCCCATTCATCCGGTGCCGCCGGATCGGTTTCTTAGACGGCACCAGCCCTCACTGCATGCCCCAGCCGACAATGGCATGAAATCCTCAATGGGCAGCGGCACCTCTCGTGCCCTCATTGAACGCGACATCCTGGACACGTCCCGGGAAAGCCACGTACGAAAACAACCATAACACCACAGTGGAAATAGAAGTTAGACAAGTCTAGACTTGGTTTGTTGCAATTTATTGCAATTCTTAAGGAGGCGACAAATCATGTCACGCACACGCTTTCAGGATTTCTCTGTTTCCCTGCGCTGGCTCGTTCCCGTCGTGGCCAGTGCTGCATTGGCAGGCTGCGGTGGCAACGAAGACACCACTTTTGCCCACACCGGAACGACCAGCAGCAAAGCCGTTGTCGGCAAGACGCTCTACCCGGCAAATCGAGGCTATTCGCTGACTTCCAACGAGTTCCGCCACCTTTTATGGCCCCGGCGTCTTCAAGATGGATGCGCTGGCCAACACCGTGGTTGGCGTCAATGGCAACTACGAACAGAAGGTCGTCAACCGCTTCCGCGCCACTGTCAGCGGTACGCTGCAAAGTGTGCGCATCTATTGGCAGACCGGCCGGGGCTATTCGTCAGGTAACGGCGGAGTCATCCAGTTACGCCTGATGCCCGATGACGGCAGCGCTCAGCATCTGCCTAACCTGTCGGCAAAGCCGCTGGCAACGGCCAGGTATATTCCTGGTCAGCAGGTCTCCAGCAGCGGTGCCCCGGTGTTTACCGATATTCACTTCAGCAGCACCCAACCGATCCAAGCTGGCCAGCTCTATCACCTGGTAATGGAGAACCTGGATCCCTCTCCGAAAGCCAACTTCATCAGCAGCAACAACGGGATCACCGTCACTGCGAACGGTCGGCCTGCACGCTGGACCAACACCACAGACTGGGCCACGCTGCTGGGCACTCGCCCCTATGGCACCACGCGAGCGCTGCGCTGGTTCGACCTGACAACCAACGGCGCCAGTAACAACTACTACCTGCCCATCCTGCAGTTGAACGTCAGCGGCGGGCAAGTGCAAGGTGTGGCCAATATTGAGGGCGGAGCACTCGACCCTAAACTGATCTTCACGTCCACCAACAACCGCCCGATCCGTGAGCACTTCAAGCCTACAGCGACCAAACGGGTCAGCGGGTTATCGTTCGCCACAGCTGCATCCGTAGCAGGCAATCTGCGTTGGCGTATCCTGCAAGGCAACACCGAACTCGCCAGCGGACAGGTCCATGCACCCAGCCCCAACTATCGCGCCATTACCACCAATTCGGGCAACAAGGTAGGCAGCTACACCTGGTATGACGTGAACCTGGCTCATGTCGTGACCCTGCAGGCAGGGCAGGAGTATGACATCGAGTTCCATCCTCTGGGCAACAGCCAATGGAAGTTCGGCGACCAGCGCAATGGATCAGCCAAAGGTTTTGCTCGCCCGGCGGCCTTCACGGAATCACGTGCCCAGCACTTCCAAGGCAATCGCTGGATCAACACCTATCACTGGAACTACAACGCCCCTGGCAGCAGCGATGCCAACTGGCCTGTGGTGCTGCACCGGCTCCCTGATTCATCCACCTCCCTGTCACCGGCTTTCCGCGCAGAGCAATCGCTGCCCGGAAAGCCGAAGAAAAACGGCCAGCACGCCTTGCAGCGGCTGGCCGTTCTGCATCAGAGGTTTCCATCCGATGCTTCAGGTGCCTTCAACCGGTCTCATGGTGCAAGGTGCAGCAACACGGGCCAGGACGCACCACAGGCCTGCTTCCCTTTTGCAGCCATCCGCCGCCCAACCAGCCCCCAAAAATGGTGGGGCTTGCAATGGCAGGGAAAGCTGTCTCCAGACAGCCCAAGCATGGCAATAAGTCCCGATGGACGTAAATACACTGTTCATTTTTGGCCCTTATCCGGCCCAAACGTCAATATCACCGTAAAAGCAGCAATTCCGACACCAGACACGGCGCCATATATTCGCCCCGGATAAAACTCGCCACCGAATTTATTCCCAAATACCGTGTTTACTTTTCCCGGCGCTTGCCCTAATATCCCTAGGTACCGATCCGGAGAGGAATTCATGAAAAATTAGCAATAGCAACGTTGCTAATACCGTACATAAACGCACCTCGCGTAACAATATTTTGCCATTTAGCGCCCTTCTGGCAGGTGCAGTGTTGTCTGGATGCGGCGGCGGAGGGGGTGTCGGCAATGGCACAGCGCCCTCGGACGCCCCTGTCCAGCAGACCAAGGCCATCGTCAGCCAGCCCGGCAGCGAAGGTTACGCGCTCAACTCGGCCGAGATCGGCCGGCTCTACGGCCCCGGCATCTTCCGGCAGGACGCCCTGGGCAACACCATGATCGGCATCAACGGCAGCCAGGAAAGAATCGTCTCCAACCGCTTCCGGGCCACCATCAGCGGCAACCTGGCCTCGGCACGGCTGTACTGGCAACCGGGAACGGGCTATTCGCGGGGCAACGGCGGCGTCATCCGTCTTCGCCTGCTGCCCGACGACGGCTCGGATGCCCACGCGCCCAACATGTCCGCCACGCCGCTGGCCACGGCAGAGTTCACGCCGGGTACGGCCGCCCAGGGGGATCGCGCCATCTTTGCCGACAGCACGTTCACCAGCCAGCAGCCGCTGGTGGCCGGGCAGATCTACCATCTGGTGATGGACAACGTGGCTCCGGATCCCCGCGAGAACTACATCAGCAGCAACAACGCCATCACCCACGAACAGAACGACCGCCCCTCCCGCTGGGTCTCGTCCGTTGACTGGGGCACGCTGCGGGGTTCACGCGCGGTGGGTTCCTCGGATGCCTTCACGTGGTCCGACTACACGCGCAACGCCTCCAACGGCAACTACTATGTCCCCATCCTGCAGCTCACCACGGCAGACGGCCAGCGCCGGGGCATGGCCAACATGGAAAGTGGCGCGGTTGATCCGGGTCGCATCTTCACCATCGGGGCCGAGCAGCCCATCCGGGAACGTTTCCGTCCCACGCGTGAGCGGCGCGTGACGGGCCTGTCGTTTGCCACGGCGGCATCGGTTGCGGGCACGCTGCAGTGGCGCATCCTGCAGGGCAGCAACGTGCTGGCCAGCGGGCAGTTCACGACAGACGCGCCCAACTACACCGCGCTGCAGGCCAACGCCAACCGGGTCGGCAAGGTCTTCTGGCATGACGCCGAGATCAATGGCGGCCAGGGCGTGACGCTGGCCGCCGGCCAGACCTACGACGTGGAGTTCCAGCCCCAGGGCCAGAGCCAGTGGAAGGTGGCCGACTTCTACAACGGCTCGCTGCACGGCTTCAGCTGGCCGGCGGCCTTCACCGAATCCAATGCCCAGCACCGCGTGAATGGCCAGTGGATCAACGCCGACCACTTCAATCACGCCCGTGCCGGCAAGATCGAGGCCAACTGGCCCGTGGTCCTGCACATGGCGCCCTGACGCCCGCCAGGGTTCCGGAACGCACACGCGCCCCTGCCAATCCCCGGATCGCCAGCCTTTCGCAGGCCATCCGGGGCGGGTACAGCGTTTCCGTGTACCTGTCAGGCCACACTCTGCAGGAAAAAAACCGACGCGAAAAACCGGCCGCTTCGGTGCCGAATGCGGCCTCCGCCCTCCCGGAAAGGGGGTCAGGCGGTCTTTTTCAGTCCGCTCAGGGGCATTTTTCGGGCGCTCACTCGGCCGGAATATGCCAACGACGGGTACGCGCCCAATTCGCGCGCACTGCTCTTCCGTACCCGCAAAGCGGCCACCGGTCCCCGAATAACGGCCTCACATCCGTCGCACACCACCATTGACGCCATGCCGACCTTATTATCCGGACATTATCCATAAACTCGCCCCTATTGCGCCCGGAATTCATCTCCCGTATCCGGCACACGGCGCGGCCATTCATTCCGCCCTGCTGGCGCACATCATGACGATATCTGGCGCCCAGCTCCGCCGAAACAGGCCCATCCGCGCAGAATCGTCATATCCCCCAATAAATGGGGACTCGACAGTCAGGGGTTTTTGTTTACTTTGCCGACAAGGGCACATACCATTACGCCCGTCAAACTAGGAATAAACTCAATGACAAATTGCAATACAAACGTCGGCAAAAAACCTCATAGTCATTCATATATATACAACTCGTTGCGTAAAGGCATCGTCGCCCTGGCCATTCCCCTGGCAGCTTGCGGCGTGCATTCGGACGATGACACGGCCCATCTGAACACCAAGGCCATCTCTTCCCACGCCCCCAACACCCTGGCCACGCAGGGCGACAGCACCCCGGCGCAGACCACGCAGGCTACGGGCCGTCGCCAGACCAAGGCCGTGGTATCTGCCGGCAGCGGCAACCACGCGCTGACCTCGTATGAAGTGCGCCGGCTCTACGGTCCGGGCGTCTTCCGGCAGGATGCGCTGGCCAACACCATCGTCGGCATCAACGGCCGGCGTGAGCAGATCGTCTCCAACCGCTTCCGGGCCACCATCAACGGCCACCTCAGCACCGCCCGCCTCTACTGGCAGCCGGGTCGCGGCTATTCGGCCGGCAACGGCGGCAATATCCGCCTGCGGCTGATGCCCGATGACGGCAGCGGCGCACACCGTCCCAACATGTCGGCCACCCCGCTGGCCACGGCCTATTTCACGCCGGGTTCGGCCGCCTACCGCGGCAATCCCATCTTCAACGAGGCCTATTTCAGCAGCCAGCAGCCTCTGGTGGCCGGCCGCATCTATCACCTGGTGCTGGACAGCATCACCCGGCGCCGCATCAGAACTACATCAGCAGCAACAACACCATCACCCATTCGGGCAATGGCCGGCCTTCGCGCTGGGTCTCGCCCACCGACTGGGCCACGCTGCTGGGCACCCGGAACGCGTGGTCGGGCGGGGGATTCTCGTGGAACGACATGACGCAGAACCCCGCCGGCGGCAACTACTATGTGCCCATCCTGCAGCTGACCACCCGCAATGGCCAGAAGCAGGGCTCGTCGGCCATGGAAAGCGGGGCTGTGGACCCGCAGCGCATCTTTCACGGCCACGGCCAGCCACCCGGTGCGTGAGCGTTTCCGCCCGTACAGCACCAAGCGGGTCTCGGGCCTGTCGTTTGCCACGGCAGCCTCGGTGGGCGGCTCGCTGCGCTGGCGCATCGTGCAGGGCAACCGCGAACTGGCCAGCGGCCGCATCAGCTCGGGTGCCAACTACTACGGGCTGCAGCTCAAGTCCGCGCGGGTGGGCAAGGTCTACTGGTATGACGCCTCGTTCGGCGCCATCACGCTGCAGGCCGGCCAGACCTACGATGTGGAGTTCCTGCCCGAAGGTGGCAGTCAGTGGAAGTTCGCCGATTTCCGCAACGGTTCACACCACGGCTTCAGCTCGCCGGTGGCGTTCACCGAATCCAACGCCCAGCACCGCGTGAACGGCAACTGGATCAACGCCTACCACTTCAATCACTACAGCAACGGCGGCACAGACTCCAACTGGCCGGTGGTCCTGCACCTGGATTGAGCCCGTGCGGCCTCAGTCCAGAATCAGCCGCGGCACGTCGAAGACTTCGGCCAGCGGCTTCTGGATCTGGGTGCCGCGCACCAGCGCCAGCGCCCGCACGTGGGCCTCGTTCACGTAGGTGCGACAGGCCTGCTGCGAGTTGTACTCGTACAGCGCGGCGATCTTCTTCTGGATGTCCTCTTCCTCGAGCGTCACGAAGCAGCGGTTGGAAAATTCCAGCGTGTTCCACGACAGCTCGTAGGCCAGGATGGTGGTGCGCTTGAAGGCGCGAAAGCCCTCGTCAGCCACCGTCTTGTGATCCTGGTGGGTATCGGTGGCGCTGGGCACGAAGACCAGCGAAGGCCGATACTCGCGGTTCAGGCGGATCATCGTGTCCAGCACGCGCTGCCGATGCTCCGGAAAGGTGCGCACCTGAAAGTCCAGCACCAGCGCATCCTCGGGCTTCACGCCCAGCTTCTGGGCCGCATTGCAGTTCTCGGTGCGCAGCACATCGCGCGGGAAGCCCTTGGGCACGGAGTCCTCGGCGGCCGAGAAGGCCACGGTGATGACGCGGTGGCCGCTGCGGACCAGACGGGCAATGGTGCCGCCGCAGCCCAGCTCGGCATCATCGGTGTGCGGGGCAAGTACCAGCACGTTGCCGGAACCCCCGGCCGAAAAAAGCTTGTCGATGTTCATTGTTGTGATTCTTGGTGGGACCGGCACGCCTTGCGGCGCACCGATCCGGTCATGACTGCGAGACGGCTTCCGTATCACGCGCCCTGAAGGGCTGCGATCTCACTTGCCACGGCTGGCCATCACGTCCTGCACCACGTCCATCACCAGGCCGGCAGAGCGCTCGCGCGAGAAGTCCTTCGAGGCTTCCAGCGCCTTGCGGCCCAGTTCGGCCTTCAGTTCCGGATTGTCCGCCAGCCGCTGGATGGCCGCCGCCATGTCCTGCGGGTTCTCGGGGCACATTGATGCCGAAACCGTATTCGTCCACCAGCCCGTAGCCTCACCGGCCGGCAGGCTCATGATGACGGGCATGCCCATGGCCAGCGCCTCGAACGTCTTGGACGAGATGGTGGCCTTGAAGAGGCCGATCCTTCATCATCACGATGGCGGCGTCGAGCAGGCTCCAGACCGCGGCATCTCGGACTGGTCAAAGGGCGGCAGCAGCTTCACGTTGGTCAGGCCCTGGTCCCTGATGGATTTCTCCACCTCGGCATACTCGGCGCCCGCACCAGCCAGCATGATCACGATGTCGTCGCGGTCACGCAGCAGCGCCCCGGCATCGACGGCGGTCTGCACGCCCGCGCCCATGCCGATGGTGCCGTAGTAACCCACCACGAACTTGCCCTGCAGGCCCAGTTTCTCCACCAGGGCCGGATCCTTGGGCCGCGGGGTGAAGCGGTTGGTGTCGGCGCCGTTGCGCACCACCACCACCTTGTCACCCGGGATGCCCCGGTCCACCAGGTCCTGGCGCAGCCCCTTGGTCACGGCAATCACCCGGTCGGATGCCCGGTACATGCTCATCTCGATCCAGTACAGCATGCGGATGAGCAGACCTTCCTTCATGGCACCCACGGCCACGATGGAGGCCGGCCACAGGTCTCGCAGCTCGAAGATCCGGGGCAGGGCGGCGCAGCCGCGACACGATCCAGCCTGCCACCGCACAGAAGAACTGGGGCGAGGTGGAGATGAGGATGTCGGGGCGGCGCTGGAACATGGCGGCAATACCGCCCGTCACCATGAAGGAGACATAGTCCAGGATGCGCTTGAGGAAGCCCTCGTTGGCCGCGATGTAGCTCTTGACGCGGATGACCTTCACGCCCCCCATGTCTTCCTTGAAGTACCAGTGGTTCTTGTAGCCGGCCAGCGGCTTGCCCTAGGGAAGTTGAGGGCGGTGGTGATGACGGTGACCTGGTGGCCATCCTTCACCCAGCGCGAAACGTGCTCCCGGTACGCATAGCGGGCACGTTGCGCTCGGGCGGAAAGTTGTCCGTCAGGAAGAGGATGTTCAAACGACGGGTTTCCATGATCAGCGGGAGCAGTTCAGCGCTTGAACGTCATCTGCGGCATCTTCACCAGCGTGGCGGCGATCTTCTCGCCGGCATCACCGTTGCCGTAGTGCTCTTTCGGGGTGCCGCGCGTGCCCACCCGCGACAGGCAGATGTCCTTGAACTTCTCGGGATCATCCAGCGGGGCCAGCACGTTCCAGCCGGGAATCGACCAGTTCGGTCCACTCGGTCTCGTCGCGGAAGGTGACGCAGGGCACCTTGTGGAAGAAGGCCTCGCGCTGCACGCCGCCCGAGTCGGTGACGATGACGGCCGCGGCACGCTCCAGGCGCACGATGTCGATGTAACCGATGGGGTCGACGATCTTGAAGTTGGGCGACTTGGGCTTGAAGCCCAGGGCCTCGACGCGCGAACGGGTGCGCGGGTGCAGCGGCAGCACCACGGGCAGGTGCTGGGCCAGCAGGTCCAGGCCTTCCATCAGGCACTGCAGACGCTTGGGATCGTCAGTGTTGTTGGCGCGGTGCACGGTGCACAGCACGAACTTGCCGGGCTCGACGCCGAAGGTTTCCAGCGCGTGCGAGCGGCGCTCGGCCACTTCGGCCATCTGCAGGGCGCAGTCATACATCACGTCACCCACCTGCTCGACGCGCGGGCCGCTGATGCCCTCGCGCAGCAGGTTGGCGGTGGAGACGTCCGTCACCGAGAAGTGCACGTCGGTGATGTGGTCGGTCAGCACCCGGTTGATCTCTTCCGGCATGCGGTTGAACGAGCGCAGGCCGGCCTCGACGTGGGCCAGCGGCAGGTGGATCTTGGCCGCAGCCAGCGCACCGGCCAGCGTGCTGTTGGTGTCACCGTAGACAACGACGACATCGGGTTTCTCGTCGATGTAGAGCTTTTCCAGGGCCTCCAGCATGCGGCCGGTCATGGCGCCGTGCCCGCTGGCCGAGATGTGCAGGTTGAAGGCCGGCGCCGGCATGCCCAGTTCTTCAAAGAACACATCGGACATGTTCTGGTCGTAGTGCTGGCCAGTGTGCACGATGGCGTGCTCGACGTCCGGATACTTTTCTAGGGCCTGACTGACAATGGCGGCCTTCACGAACTGGGGTCGTGCGCCGACAACCGAGAAGATGCGTGTCTTGGACATGTTTGTAACGAATCTCTAAAACTGACGGAACCGTTATGAATATAGCTGCCCTGTCTTATGAGTCAACACGAAAGCCCCTCCATGTGCCAACTATGCCCAGGTTTCGCGCGCAAAAACATGGACTTGCCAAGTGTTGCTTCTCAACAACGCATTTGTAAAACCCCTTTAGTGATTCATTATTCCTTATTACGTAATTCAGGCGTGAAAAAAGGCCGGATCGCCTCCTCGCGGAGAAGAAACGATCCGGCCCCGGGGTACATCGGTCTAGGGAGCGGCTCAGGTCAGCGCCGGCGGTTGCCGGTCATGCCTGGGTCGGCCCCTCACCCTCACTGGGCCTTCCAGCTGTACAGGTGGTTGTTGGAGCCGAAGTAGATCCGGCCGTTGGCTGCGGCGCCCCCCACGGTAATGCGCACCGGCGAGGAGACCACGCGGCTGACGGTATGGGCCTTGGCGTCGACCTTGCCGATGCCGTTGTAGAGCAGGACGTAGATGCTGCCATCGGCGCCCTTCACGAAGGCACGGGTGCCCTGGGCGTACACGGAGGGTCCCAGGTCCTTCGAGAAGCGGTTGACCGAGACCACCTGGCGGTTGTTCGGGTTGAAGACAAACAGGTCCACGCTGTCGGCCAGGCCATAGACCAGGCCATCGGCGCCCACCATCAGGTCGGTGATGGTCTTGGCGCCCGGCACCGGCGCACCGCGCCAGCGCACCTCATGGGTGTTCGCATCCATCAGGAAGAGCTCGCTCGAATCGGTGGCTTTGGTGACACCGCCCGTGCCCGGCGCCACGGTCGTGCCGCCCAGCAGCATGCCGTTGGACAGCTCGACCATTGCCTGCACCGAGTGGTTGGGCACCAGGTGCCAATGGTCAATCCGGCTCTTCTGGCCGCTGGAACGGTTCCAGAACATCATGCCGCCACCGGTCGTGCCGTATTCCGGCGTGCCGGCCAGCGCGATCTGCGAACCGCCACCCATGATCAGCATGGCATGGGGCCGGTTGATGGACGGGTAGGCGTTGAGCACTTCGGAGAACTCGTTCTTGCCGTTCTCGCTTTCCTGGAACAGCTTGCCGTCCGGATAGGCGGCCACGTACAGGCGCGAGCCCAGCGCAGCCATCACGTTCGGCTGGCGCGGCAGCTGCTTGCTGTCGAACTTGTTGTCACCCGCGTTGTAGTAGAACGTGTGCATCGGGAAGCGCGTGCCGCCGCACACCTTGTTGTCGCCGGTGGCGCAGACGAAGGTCAGCGCAGCGCCCTGGGTGGTGTAGTTGAACTTCACCGTCTTCTGCTGGCCCGACGCATCACGCGTGACCAGGGTACGGTCATGCATGTCCACCGACACCAGGCGACGACCCGACGGGAACTCACGGTCCACCAGATTCTGCGCCCCGCCCTTCAGGTTGGATTCGGCCACCTGAGCGCCGGCGCTCAGACCGCTAGCCTTGCCGTTGGTCAGCATGAACTGCTGCCGGCCGTTGCGGGCATAGACGACATTGCTCTGGGACTGCGTCACCACGGCAGTGCCCGAAACACGCTGCGAGGACGACAGCAGCGCCTGGGTGGCGTGGCTCTGGATGTTGTAGGCGTAGATCTGCGAAGCCGCCAGACCCGAACCCACGTAGACCCAGCCATGGGCATCCACCGCGATGGAGCGCGGATACTGCGTCCACGACTCGCTCGGGCCAGCTGGCCGTGATTCTGCAATGATGAATTCTGCGGATTGAAGCTCACCAGCTGGTTGTTCGCGTAGGTGGCAGCCCAGATCCGGCCATCCTTGTCCTCGGTCAGGCTCATGGCGGTCTTGCCGTTGACCTTGCCGTGGAAGGTGAAGCGCTTGCTGGCCACGTCGAACTCGACGAACTGGCTGTTGAACAGCGTGCAGGCGGTTCTTCGACGACAGGTAGATGGCCGAGGGCTCGTCACCGTCCGGCTTGAACGGCACGTCGAACTGCTGCGAGGCGCCCGTCTCGGCATTCACCATCAGAATGGCATAGCCGCCGCGCCAGTCCTGCAGCCAGGTCAGGATCACGTCCTGGCCGCTCTGGTCCACGGTGGACACCACGCCCCGGGTCTGTGCCACCGGGGTGGAATGCCGTGGTCGACGAAACCGGCAGCCTGGGCCTGGCTCTGGCCGGCCTGGGCTTCGGCGGCATCCTGGGTGGTGCCGGCGGTCTGGCCCTGCGTCTGGGACTGGTTCTGTGCTTCCTGCTGGCCCTGGCCTTCGGTCTTGCTGTTGCTGGGCGAGGTGGCGTCCTGGTCCTGGGTCTGGTCACTGGTGGCGCCCGAGGTCTGGCCCTGGACATTGGACTGCCCGCCGGATTGCGTGGTGCTGTCGGTGGTCGACGCCTGGCTGCTGCCATCTGCGGCCGACTGGCCCGTGCTGCTGCTGGATGCACTGTCACCCGTGGACGTACTACCGCTGCCGGAAGTGCTGCTGCTGGTGGCGGAGAGTCGCCGGACGACGCGGTGCCAGTGCCGGACGACGAGCCGTTGGCGGCCGTGGTGCCAGCTGCGGACGTGCTGCCACTGCCGGACGCCGTGTCACCGGTCGAGGCGGTGCTGCTGCCGGACGTGCTGCCACCCGTGGACGAGGTGTCGCTGCCGGACGTGGTGCCCGTGGTGCTGCCGGAGGCGGTGTCAGCCGCCGAGGTCGTGGCGCCACTGGACGCGGTGTCGCTGCCGGAGGCGGCACCACCCGTCGTCGCGGCGTCGCTGCCCGAGGCCGTGCCCGCTGGTGGATGCGGTATTGCTGCTGGTCGAGCCTGCAGCCCCCGTCGAGGTCGACGCACCGCCCGTGGTGGCGGCACTGCCATCGCTGGAGCCCGTGGTCTGGCTGCTGCCGGCCGCCCGGGTCGCTGAAGAGGCCTGTTCCGAACTCGAGGGCAGCCTGCGTGGACGTGTCGCTACCGGAGGAAGCCTGCGTCGTGGAGGTGCCCGTGCTGCTACCAGTCGAGGCGCCGCCGCCGGTCACCGTGGAAGTGCCGCTGTCGGCCGTGGTCGAGGCACCAGCGCCAGTGGTTGCCGAGGTTCCGCCACTGGCGGCCGTCGAGCTTCCGTTGCTAGCGGTATCCGAGGTGGCGCTGCCGGCCTGCCCGGTCGTGGCCGCCTGACCCGCAGCCGACGAGCCTGCGGCCGCTGCGCTGGAATCCGCGCTCTGGCCATCCGCCGACGTGGCCGGCCGGGTCGAGGGGTGTCACGGGTGCCGCTGTCCTGTTCACCAGCTTGCGCCTGGGCGGCGCTCGACGTGCTGGAATCGGCCTGAGCCTGGGTGGTGGAGCCCTGGCTGCTGCCAGAGGCCTGGGCAGTCCCGGTTTCGCCTGCCTTGGCCTGTACAGAGGTAGTCTCCTGCGATGCAGGGATATTGGTGGCATGGGCGCTGCCCACGACGCACGGCAGCATCAGCGCTGCAATGACGGCGGCCAGCGGTCGCCGGCCCTGACTGGAAGATACGGATACCGCGCGCAGGTGGCAGTCATCTCGGTTCAGAAACATGAAAACGTCCCATTGATAATTCACAAGGAAAGGGACGGCCAGTCTAGCCCGGCATGTCGGCAGACACTACAAATATCCTGCCACCACATTAACAGTGACTGACGGCGATTTACAGCCTGCATACATGGCGCATCGAATTCATGCGCTCATTACGACAGCACACGACAATACGGAAGGATGTGTCATGACGTACCGAAAATATTGCCATCCTTCCCGAAGACCCTGACAGCAAAGCTCATTCTTCGGCCATCAGCCCATCTGGCAGGCCATGCGTGCAGCCCGTGATGGATCGCGCCGTCCATGGGGAAATCAAATGCTGGTACGGAAGCAGGGACGGATTATCTTCCGTCAGCTCACAAAATACCCGATCTGTATACTGACATTTTCAGTGGGCATGCGCTTGAAGCCGCCCTTGGCACAACGCGCCCAGCGGCCCAGCACATAAGATGAGCACCAGATCTGCCCGGGCACCGGCATCGGTGTCGGCCGGCAGCTGCTCCTGCACCATGGCGGTTCGGAAGCACTGCTTCAGCGACAGCTCCAGCCGGTCGGTCAGCTGATTGATGCGCACCTGCAGGCGGTCGTCCTCGTTGATCAGCGCATCGCCCACCAGCACGCGGGTCATGCCGGGGTTGCGCTCGGAGAAGGTCAGCAGCAGATTGGTGATCTGCTGCACCTGGGCCAGACCGTGCTCTTCCTCGCGGGTGATCTGATTGATCAGCCCGAACAGCGTCGATTCGATGAACTCGATCAGCCCCTCGAACATCTGCGCCTTGCTGGCAAAGTGCCGATAAAGCGCCGCTTCCGAGACCGAGCTTGGCGGCCAGCGCCGCCGTGGTGACGCGCTCGCCCTTGGGCTGCTCCAGCATCTCGGCCAGCGCCTGCGGATCTGCAGGCGGCGCTCACCGGGCTTGGGACGCTTGCGCGCGCGGCAGCACATCGATCTCCTCACCCGACGAGATCCGCCGACGCCTGCGCCGGCGCAGCGCCCTGCGATGCGGCAGCGCTCGCGTCCGCGCTCGCCGCCACGCCCGCCCCCTGCCCTTCCGGCGCGGCAGCAGCCATGTCCGGTGTCGAGGCAAGCGCGGCAGCCCGCCCACGGCGGAACCGGAGGATTCAGGAACTGGGAGTCGACGGGATCGGTCATGCGCGAACGGACGGTGCAGAGGGCCACGGCCCCGGGCATTCGAAAGGTCCGCCAGTCAGAACGACGGCGGACGCGGGTATGGGGGTCGGCAGGCTGAGGGTGCCCGCGGGCGTCTTCCATTGTAGCCGGGCCTGCCCGCAGCCGGCACCGGATCGACCGTGAAGGCTGCAACGCCGGCTTTCACGTCCGGCAGGCCGCCCGACATCCGCACAGGGTGCGGCCTGAAAGCAACACCGGCAGCCTGCCGAGCCAACCGGGTGCGGCCGACTCAGTTGCAGCTGATCATCGTGCCCACGCCCTGGTCGGTGAGCAGCTCCAGCAGCAGGCAGTGGTCCACCCGACCGTCGATGATGTGGACGGCCTTCACGCCCGACCTGGCGGCATCCAGCGCCGACGAGATCTTTGGGCAGCATCCCGCCCGAGATCGTGCCGTCTGCAAAGAGCGCGTCCACCTGGGCAGCCGTCAGCCCGGTCAGCAGCCTGCCGGACTTGTCCAGCACGCCGGCGGTGTTGGTCAGCAGCACCAGCTTCTCGGCCTGCAGCACTCGGCGATCTTTCCGGCCACCACGTCGGCGTTGATGTTGTAGGTCTCGCCCGTCTCACCCGAACCGATGGGCGCCACCACGGGAATGAAGCTGTGGCTGGTCAGCGTGCGGATGATGGCGGGGTCGCACTGCTCGATGTCGCCCACCAGGCCGATGTCGACCATCTGGCCGGGCGTTTCCTGACTGGGCAGCAGCAGCTTCTTCGCACGGATCAGGTTGCCGTCCTGCCCGGTCAGCCCCACGGCCTGGCCGCCGGCCGTGTTGATCAGCTCGACAATCTCCTTGTTCACCTGACCGGCCAGCACCATCTCCACGATGGACATGGTTTCCTCGTCGGTCACGCGCATGCCCTGGATGAAGCGGCCTTCCTTGCCCATCCGGGTCAGCGCCTGCTCGATCTGCGGACCGCCGCCATGTACCACCACCGGATTGATGCCCACCAGCTTCAGCATCACCACGTCATGCGCGAAGCTGCGCTTGAGGCGCTCGTCGGTCATGGCGTTGCCGCCGTACTTGATCACCACGGTCTTGCCGTGGAAGCGACGAAGGTAGGGCAGCGCTTCGGACAGAATCTGCGCCTTGACGCCGGGAGAAAGGCTGTCGTCGGTCATGACCGGGGGTCTCCTGTGAAGGGACGCGCCACCCTGCGGCCGGATGCCGCCGCGCCACGTCCACCCGCGATGATAGCGGCCATCACCGCCGCCAGCACCCCGGACATGCCCGGGCCACCACACGGCCGTCCCCTGCCAGCCATGCGAGCGCCACCTGCGTCAGATCGTCAGACCTTTTGGGGAACGGTATCGAAGAAACCGGGCAGCCCCCTCAGACCAGCGCCGCGCGCCGTGCCGCGTTCAGACTCAGCTGGCTCTGGATGCGGGCCCGCAGCCACTGCTCCAGCTGGTCCGCCGGCAGCGGCTTGCTCAACAGGTAACCCTGCATCTGATCACAGCCATAGCCACGCAGGAAATCGACCTGCGCCTCGGTCTCGACCCCCTCGGCCACCACATACATGCCCATGCCATGACCCAGCGCGATGATGGCGCGGGCAATGGCGATGTTGTCGGACCCGTCGCCAGCCTCCGACAGGAACGAGCGGTCGATCTTCGGTGTGCGCGGGCTGAAGTTGCTCAGATAGCTCAGCGACGAGTGGCCGGTACCGAAATCGTCGATGGCCAGGCTCACCCCCATGTCCGCCAGGCGGCGCAACATGCGCACGTTGTCGCCGGCGTTGTCCACAAAGATGGTCTCGGTCAGCTCCAGCTCCAGGTAGCGCGCCTCCGGGCCCGTTTCCTTCAGGATGCCGGCCACCGTGTCCACGAAGCCGCGCTGCTGCAGCTGCCGCGCCGAGACGTTCACGGCCACACTCACCGGCGGCAACCCGCGCGCACGCCAGGTCATCACCTGGTTGCAGGCTTCACGCAGCACCGAGGCGCCGGCCGGCACGATCAGGCCAGTCTCTTCCAGCGCCGGAATGAACTGATCCGGCATCACCATGGGCTTGCCTTCGGGCTGCCAGCGCAGCAGCGCCTCCACGCCCGTCACCACGCCCGTCACGGTATGCACCTTGGGCTGGTAGTACAGCAGGAATTCCTCGTTGGCCAGCGCCCGACGCAGCGCCTGACCCAGCTCGTCACGCGCCTCGGCCTGCATATCCATGTTCTGGTCATGAATGGCATAGCTGCCCGAGCCCTGGTTCTTGGCAAAGATCTTGGCCAGCTCCGCCTCGCGGATCAGCTTCTCGGCCGTGATGGCCCGCCCCGCCCGGTGGCTGGCGCCCACACTGGCCGACAGATACAGCTGATAGGGCCCCACCTCGAAGGCATTGCCCAACGCATCCAGCACGCCGCGGGCAAAGGCCTCCGTCACCGGGGCCGAACGGGGCATGGCCTCCACCAGCAGCAGAAAGACATCGCCACCCGGCGTGCCCATCAGCACCGGCGGCAGATCGGCCTCGCGCGCCAGTGCATCTATTCGGACACGAATCACCTGGCCACCTGCTCCAGCAGCAGGTCGGCACAGCTCTGCCCTACGGCACCGTTGACCATCTTGAAATGATCAAGGTCCAGATGAAACAGCGTGCATTCGGTGCCATCGCGTTCCGAACGCACCAGCGCATCCCGCACACCCTCGATGAAGGCATTGCGATCCAGCACGCCCTGCTCTGCCAACCCCCGAGACGCGAGCCACCTCACGCCCCTGCCCGCGCGTGCGGCGGTATCCCTGCACGGCCACCAGCGCGATGCAGGCGCCCACCACCAGCACCAGTGAACCCACACCAGCATGTGCCACAGCAGCGGCTTGCTGCTGCGGATGATCTCGATATCGGCCCGCAGCGCCGGAACGCCACGCAGCGGCGTCGTCACGGAAAACACCGGCCCATGGGGTACACCACCCCGCTGCGCCAGAATGACGCCGTTGGCATCGCGCACCATCTGCCGCCCCTCGAATTCCATGGGAGGCAATTGCTGCAGCAAGGCACTGATGCTGCGTGCGGTTGACGATCCGCCTTCCTCTGCATCCACGGCATCCGCCGAACTGCTTCGCGCCCTGACATCCTGCTGCAACAGGCGCTCGCGCAGGAACTCGGCATCCGCACGGGCCGTCTCCAGCATCTCGTGTTCAGCGGACGTCCGGGCGTAATGGAAGTAGGCCGTGGGTGCCGCCAGCAAGGCCACGATGCCCAGCACGGCGAGCGCGCGCATGACGTTGCCGCCCGCCCTGCCCGACCTGAAACGCTGCGCTGCAGAATTCATCTGCCCGTCCGACCTCGCTTGATGGGCCGCGGAACACTGTCCGCGACGATCGGCCGGCAGCAAGGTCCGCCCCTGGACAGCCATGCACGCCCTGACCCCGACCGGGACGTGTCATGAACACGGCTCCCGGTCGGCAATCTAAACAAGGAGAAATGTCACGGCGAATCACCACCAGCCGGACGGACAGCCACGCCACCATCAACGGCGGGTGGCCGGTGCTGCGTTACAGCACGTAGCGCGACAGGTCCTCGTTGCGGGCAATGTCGCCCAGACGCTCCTCGACGAAGGCGGCGTCGATCACCACCGTCTCGCCCGAGCGGCGATCGCCCTGAACGACACTTCTTCCAGCAGCCGCTCCATGACCGTCTGCAACCGGCGGGCGCCGATGTTCTCGGTACCCTCGTTCACGCGAAACGCCGTCTCGGCCAGCTTGTTGATGCCGTCGTCGCGGAAAGTCCAGCGTGACACCCTCGGTGGCCAGCAGCGCCTGATACTGCTTGGTGAGGCTGGCATCGGTCTCGGTCAGGATGCGACGGAAATCCTCCACCGACAGCGAGCTGAGTTCCACGCGGATGGGGAAGCGCCCCTGCAGTTCCGGCACCAGGTCGGACGGCTTGGACAGATGGAACGCACCCGACGCGATGAACAGGATGTGGTCGGTCTTGACCACGCCGTAGCGCGTGTTGACGGCTGTGCCTTCCACCAGCGGCAGCAGGTCGCGCTGCACGCCCTGACGGGACACATCACCGCCCTGCACGCCACCGCGCACGGCAATCTTGTCGATCTCGTCCAGGAAGACGATGCCGTTCTGCTCCACGTTGGCCAGCGCCGTGAGCTTGATCTCCTCGTCGTTGACCAGCTTGCCGGCCTCTTCGTCCACCAGCAGCTTCATGGCTTCGGCAATGCGCATCTTGCGCTGGCGCGTCTTGCCAGGCATCCCCTGCATCATGCCCTGCAGCTGGTTGGTCAGTTCCTCCATGCCGGCCGGCCCCATGATGCCGATGTTCGGCATCGGCTGCGCCACGTCGATCTCGATTTCTTGTCATCGAGTTCGCCTTCGCGCAGGCGCTTGCGGAACTTCGGCGGGCCACCGAATCGTCGGCGGTGGAGATGGGTTTTTCCAGGTCACGGTAGTCCGTGGGGGCACGCTGATGGGCCGACGACGGCAGCAGCGCATCCAGCACACGCTCTTCGGCCAGGTCGCGGGCACGTGCATCCACGCGCTGCTTGGCGCGGTCGCGCTCTTCCTTGATGGCGGCTTCCATCAGGTCGCGGATGATCGAATCCACGTCCTTGCCCACGTAGCCCACCTCGGTGAACTTCGTGGCCTCGATCTTGATGAACGGCGCGTTGGCCAGCCGGGCCAGGCGACGGGCAATCTCGGTCTTGCCCACGCCGGTGGGACCGATCATCAGGATGTTCTTGGGCACGATCTCGTGGCGCAGCGGCTCGGCCACCTGCTGGCGGCGCCAGCGGTTGCGCAGTGCAATGGCCACCGCGCGCTTGGCCTTGTCCTGGCCGATGATGTGCTTGTCCAGTTCGGAGACGATCTCCTGCGGCGTCATCTGCGTCATAGTGTCTCGATCGTGTGGTTCTGGTTGGTGTAGATGCACAGATCACCCGCAATCTTCGGTGATTTCTGCACGATCTCGGTTGGAGAAAGCTCGGTGTTCTCCAGAAGCGCCAGTGCGGCCGACTGCGCATAGGCGCCGCCCGACCCGATGGCCACCAGCCCGTGCTCGGGCTCAGCACATCCCCGTTGCCGGTGATGATGAGGGAATGCTGCTTGTCGGCCACGGCCAGCATGGCCTCCAGGCGGCGCAGCACGCGGTCGGTGCGCCATTCCTTGGCCAGTTCCACGGCAGCCTTCATCAGGTTGGCCGGATAGCGCTCCAGTTGTGCCTCGAAACGGTCGAAGAGCGTGAAGGCGTCTGCCGTTCCGCCGGCAAAGCCGGCCAGCACCTTGTTGCCCCCCAGGCGGCGCACCTTGCGCGCGAGTGCCCTTGACCACGATGTTGCCGAGGGTGACCTGACCGTCCCCAGGCGACGCTGTCGCCTCTTCTGACAGATACGATGGTTGTCGCTGATGGTCCTGAAAGAGTTCCGGCGCCAGGAGGGGCCGGAGGGTTTTCAGGACATATGGGAGGGCCATCGGTCGATTTCAATGGCGAGGGCCCTTCCGGGCCCCTTTTTCTGCCCTGCCGCGTGCGGCCGGGGTCTGCATCAGGCGTGACGCAGCTGCAGCTCGGCCAGGTCGCCGGGCCCATCACGATCATCAGATGAGGCCACCAGATAGCTGGGCTGGCGGATGGTGACAGGCTTGCCACCCGCCTGCAGCGACACCACTTCGTTGAGCAGCTCGCTGGCGCAGGCAAAGTCGATGCGCACCAGCTGACGGCAGTCCAGCGTCACTTCGCGGCGGTCTTCGGCCCAGGCACGCAGCCGACGGAACATGGTCTCGGCACGGCCGGTCAGCACGCCCGACAGCGCGAACATCTCGCCCACGTAGGGTTGCAGCGTCTCGCTGGTCTGCTCTTCGGGCTCACTGTCGGCCAGCACCACATGCACGGAATCCGGCAGCGGCTCCCACGACGGCGGGGAGACCTCGTAGGTCACGCAATACTCAATGGCCAGGTCCTCGAATTCCTGCTGGCGGCCCAGCATGCGCAGGGCCATCAGCCGCAGCTGCCAGCAGTGCTCGTCCGGATCACGGCGACCACTCTCGGTCATCACCGACAGCGCCTTCTCAGGGCTTCCCACCGCAGATCGTCAGCTCATGACGTGCCTTGCGGAAATCACGGAACGTGCGCAGCAACAGATCCGCACCGATCATGTCGATGCTGGTGACGCGGCTGAAGTCGACGCGCAGCTGGCGCTTGCGCTGGATGGCGCGTGTCATCTGCTCGGTCTGCTTCACCACCTGGGCATCGATCACCGGCGGGAACAGCACCGTCGACGACAGGACCGCAGCCTGCTCTTCCTGCTGATTGGGCAGCACCAGTTCGTCCACCCAGGCGGGCGGCGACAGTTCGAAGGACGAGGCGTATTCCACCGCCAGGTTCTCGAATTCGGTCCGGTGCCCGCTGGCCTGATAAAGCTCCAGCAGCATCTTCCAGCCCAGGCGGGTATGCTCGCCCAGCTGCTTCTGATCAATGGCCTGACGCAGGTTCTGCGTTGCTTCGCTCACCGGCCATTGGCAAACAGCACCGACACCTCTTCCAGCACCGGCAGCAGGCCGGGAACTCTGGATCTCGATGGCGCCTTCGCGCGGACGCGCCAGCACGGAAGGCCGGCCCGACACATCATTGGCAGCCTGCTCGGCCGATTCCGCCGCAGCCGCCGGCACCTGGGCCTGACCGGCCTTGGCTTCCTGCTGCATCAACGCCGGATTGGCAACCGAAACCCCCTCCTGCACCATCTGCGATTCGATCTCGTCGATCTTCTCGGCGGTGCGACGGGCGATTTCACGAGCGCTCAACCCGCTGGTCGATTCCGGCGACGGAGCGGCTTCGCTCTTGTTCCGGTTTTTCCTGCTGAAAAAGAAAAAGAATCCCACGGACGTATGCCCCTGACTGGCTCGTTTTTCAGTGTAGCACCGGCTGCCGTGCCGACCACCCCATCGGCGCCCCGCCAGTCGGGCCAGAGTATCCAGCCAGCCGGAACACCTGTTAAAGGGCCTTTCAAGCACCGCCAGTCAGCTGTATCCGACCGTCCGCCCTGCAGAATCCCACAAGAAAAAAGGGGGCGATTGCCCCTTTTCTGCGAAAGCGTGCCGACGGCATCATGTCGTCGGCCTTTGCGCCACAGGATGGTGCTCAGTCACCGTACAGTTTCTGGCGAAGCTCACGGCGCTGCTGCGCTTCCAGCGACAGCGTGGCGGTGGGACGTGCCAGCAGGCGCGGAATGCCGATGGGATCACCGGTTTCCTCGCAGTAGCCGTAGTCGCCACTGTCGATCTGGGCCAGTGCCTGCTCGATCTTCTTGAGCAGCTTGCGCTCGCGGTCGCGGGTACGCAGCTCCAGCGCATGCTCTTCCTCGATCGTGGCACGGTCAGCCGGATCAGGAACGATGACGGTCTCGCGCAGATGCTCGGTGGTCTCGCCGGCATTGTTGCGGATGTCTCTTTCCATCTGGCGCAGCCTGTCACGGAAGAATTCCAGCTGCACGTCGTTCATGTAGTCATCCTCGGACATCTTGAGGATGGCGTCTTCGGTCAGAACGGCCTGGTTCGCGGTTGTCATAGGAGCTCCTTGTACTTTCAGGCAGGCACTGTTTCAGTCCGGCGATGAAAGTGTCCTTCGGCAGATTGCGGCCGATGAACACCATCTTGCTGGACGGCGTTTCGTGGGGTTCCCACTTTCTTCCCACGTCGGCGCCCATCATCATGTGGACGCCCTGGAACACCATGCGACGCGGCGTTCCCTTGATGTAGAGCACGCCCTTGTAGCGTAGCAGGTCGGGGCCGAAGACCTGGATCATGCCACCCAGGAATTCCTCCAGTTTGGTACCGTCGAAAGGCTTCTTCGACTTGAAGACAAAGGACGAGACCGCATCGCTGTGCGTGTGCTCGTCACTTTCCAGAAAGTCCGGGTCCACCTCCAGCACGGCATTCAGGTTGAACCCCTTGATGTCCAGCACTTCGGCCACGTCCACGTTGCCGAACTGGATGGTGCGGATCTGCGCGCGCGGGTTCATCTGGACCAGACGCCGGCGCAGCGCCTCCACCGTTTCCTCGTTGGCCAGATCGGTCTTGGAAATCAGGATGCGATCGGCAAAGCCCACCTGTGCCTGGGCTTCCTTGGTCTCGTCCAGCTGCTGGTTGCCGTGCAGTGCATCCACCACGGTGATGATGGCGTCCAGCATGTAGCTCTGCGCCACCTCGTCATCCATGAAGAAGGTCTGCGCCACCGGGCCCGGGTCGGCCAGACCGGTGGTCTCGATCACCACCCGGTCGAAATGGATCTCGCCCGCATCACGCCGGGCCTTCAGGTCCAGCAGGATGCGCACCAGGTCGCCCCGCACGGTGCAGCAGATGCAGCCGTTGTTCATCTCGACGATCTGCTCGTCACCCTGCAGCAGCAGATCGTTGTCGATGCCCTCCTCGCCGAACTCGTTCTCGATGACGGCGATTTTCAGACCGTGATCGTCCTTGAGGATCTTGTTGAGCAACGTGGTCTTGCCGCTTCCCAGGAAGCCGGTCAGGATCGTGGTTGGAATGAGATCGTTTGCCATTTCACACCTTCCTTGGCAGTGCCGGGAGCCTGAAAACGACTGTAAAGACTGTTTGAGAGGCCCCTAAAGGAGCGCGGATTGTACGCGCAGTTTCACGCCCTGATAAGTAACTTTATTTTTCATATTCGACACAACAGGGGCGATCGGCAGCAGCTTTGGCAAACTGCTCACGGACGGGCCATGCTGCCGTGCAAAACCGGCAACACCTGCGTGTATTTCAGCCCGAACCCTGCGTGTCGGGCATGCCGCCTCTTGTGGGGGCGGCTCAGGGCTTTTTCAAGGCGTCCTGTGCGCGTACATCCGGCCTTCCGGCGAGGCCACCGTCTCCCGCGCCGTCTCCGGCGCTGTCACCGTCTCCTGCGCTGCCTTCCGCGCCGGCTTCGCCGGCTGCCCGCCCGCCAGCACCGGCTGTGGTCCCGTCGGGCACCGCACCCTGCCGCCGCGCACGCGGATGCGCGGCGTCATAGACGGCCGCCAGGTGCTGGAAATCCAGGGCCGTGTACACCTGCGTGGTGCCGATGCTGGCGTGTCCCAGCAGCTCCTGCACGGCCCGCAGGTCGCCCGAGGACTGCAGCATGTGGCTGGCAAACGAATGTCGCAGCACGTGCGGATGGACGTGCTGTGGCAGGCCCCGTCGCTGGGCCAGCGCATCCATCCGCAGTTGTACCGAACGGTTGCTCAGCCGCCGCCCCTGCAGCGACAGGAAAAGCGGCGCGGTATCGGCTGCCGGATGCGCCGCCAGCCACTCGCCACGAATCTCCAGCCAGGCATCCAGCGCAGCCAGTGCCGCACGGCCAACCGGCACCGTGCGACGTTTTCCGCCCTTGCCCAGCACCTGCACCTCGGCCGCCGGACGGTCCAGCCAGGCCGACGAACGGGCTCCGTCCCCTGATGCCTGCAACCAACGGTGGTCCAGCGCCGTCAGTTCCGACAGACGCAACCCGCTGGAATAGAAGAGTTCGGCCATGGCCCGATCGCGGCTGGCGGTGAAAGCCTGCTCGGCCTCCACCGGACCATCGACCAGCTGCACGGCCTGGTCCACCGGCAGCGCCTTGGGCAGACGGCGGGGCCGCTTGGGCGGCCGCACTCCCTGCACAGGGGTTGGCCAGGATCCGCCCATCCTCGGCCAGCGCATCGAAGAAACCACGCCATGCCGACAGCCGCCGGGCCAGCGAGGCCGGCGAGAGCCCGTCACGCGCCGCGGCCGCCACCCAGCGCCGGATGTCAGCCTCCTTCACGGCTGCCCAGTCGGTGCGTTCCCCCATGCCCACCACGAGAGTCGCCAGATCGCGCCGATAGGCATCCAGCGTATGCGCCGAGTAGCCGCGCTCGGTCTCCAGCCGCCGCAGCCAGGCGTCGATGTCGGCGCGGATGTTCAGGCCGATTCCTTCGGCGGCAGCGCCCGGGACAGCGAGGCACCCGCCATGTCGGCCAGCTGCTCCAGCACCACGGTGCCCATCCCCGCCTGGAAGCGGTTGGGATCATGACTGCCAATGACCAGCAGTCCGAAGCTGCGGATCTCGTTGCCCGCGCGCAGGGCCATGGCGGCCATCGAGGCCACTTCCTGACCACGCTCAGGGAACCAGCCCAGGATCTCGTCCTGCGTGGCCGGACCGCAATAGGGCTGCTCCAGCCGGTCGGCCCACTGCTGCAGACTGGCCGACACCGGCCCCTGCGAAGCTTCGGGCAGATTCACCTCCGCCCACAGCCGCACCACCACGAAGGGCACGTCAAAACCGCGCCGCAGGCCCGCGCACAGCAGTCCCGGCAGCCGCGCCGGGATCGCGCTCGCCGAGCAGCGCATGCGCCAGCCCCTGCATCTTCATCGACAGCGCATCATTCTCGCGGCCGATGCGCAGGAAAGTCCGCCAGACGCTTTTCCAGCATGCGATTGGTGTCGCGCAGCACCGTCACCGGCGCTCGATCAGCGAAATGGCACGCCCGCCATGCGGATGGCGCAGCTTCAGCTGGCTCAGCATGTCGCGGTGCGACTCGAAGAACTCGGGATTGCGCTGCAACCAGACAGCCACCTCGTCGGCACTCAGCGCATCGACGCGCCGACGCTCATCGGTCTCTCGGGGAGAGCCCCCCGGCAATGACGTGAAACTCATCGTGAATCCTGCAAAGACATCGGCGCCACACGGCCCATCCGAACGGGGCCGTGCCAGCACTGGGGCACCCGCGTCAGCGCAAGGCCGCCCCGGGCGGGTCATCGGGCAGCTCGACCTCGGTGGAGAACACCGTCACGGCCGGACCTGCCAGAAAGACCGGGGAGCCCGGCCCTTCCCAACGGATGGTAAGCGTTCCACCCAGCGCCCGGACCCGGACCTCATGATCCAGCAGCCCCTGTTGCATGCCCGCCACGGCGGCCGCACAGGCTCCGGTCCCGCAGGCCAGCGTCTCGCCCGCACCGCGCTCGAACACCCGCAGCGCAATCTCGCCGCGCGACAGCACCTGCATGAAACCGGCGTTCACGCGCGCCGGAAAGCGCGGATGCAGTTCGATCAGGCGCCCCTCGGTCTGCACGGGCGCCTGCTTCACGTCCTCGACCACCTGCACCGCGTGCGGGTTGCCCATGGACACCAGCGCCACCTCGCGCGTGAAGACCTCGCCGGGCGACGCCTCCAGCGCCAGCGGCCACAGCATGGCCTGCCCCTGCTGCCGGGGCACCAGACCGCGTGTGGAGAACGGCAGCCTGCCCGGATCGAACGAGGGCTCGCCCATGTTCACTTCCACCCCGCCGTCCGGCATCAGCCGGGGCGAGATGATGCCGCCGCGCGTCAGCACGCGGATCCGGTCACGGTCGGTCAGTCCCTGCTCGTGCACGAAGCGCACGAAGCAGCGCGCGCCGTTGCCGCACTGCTCCACCTCGATGCCGTCGGCATTGATGATCCGGTAGACAAAATCCAGCCCCTCGGGCCCGGCCGCGGCCACCTGTTCTGCCGTGGGACGCTCGACGATCAGGATCTGGTCGGCCCCCACGCCCACATGGCGATCGGCCAGCCAGCGCCACTGCGCCAGCGACACCGGCGGCATGCCGCGGGTGGCATCGATCACCACGAAATCGTTGCCGGCGCCGTGCATCTTGGTGAGCCGCAGCTTCATGCCGATCTCCCCTCGGTGGCCGGGCCATTGTCCTCCAGCGGCACCTCCTCGATCTCGGTATCGGGCATGGGCTGACCATCCACCCGGTACGGATCCGGCTCGCCCGGCGGCCGTGTCTTGAAGCGCTTGTGCGTCCAGAGGTACTGCGCCGGCGCTTCCAGCACCCGCGCCTCGATGAACTCGTTCATCCGCCGGGTAGCAGCCTCCAGGTCATCTCCGGGGAAATTCTCCCAGGCAGGGTAGAAGGTCGTGCGGTAGCCGGTGTCGGTCATCAGCGTCACGCAGGGCAGCACGCGGGCACCGGTCATCTGCGCCAGCCGCGCCACCGAGGTCACCGTTGCCGCCGGCACACCGAAGAACGGCACAAAGACCGAATCGCGCGCGCCCAGGTCCATGTCGGGCAGGAAATAGAAAGGCACCCCTTCGCGGATCTTGCGGATCGCGCCGCGCAGCCCGTCCTGACGGGACAGCACCATCGCACCGCTGAAGCGGGCCCGACCCTTGCGCATTTCCTCGTTGAACACCTTGTTCTTCTGGTTGGCGAACATGGTGAACATGGTGCGGTCCATGGACAGGCGCGTGCCGCCCGCATCCATCCCCAGGAAATGAGGGGCCAGCAGGATGAGCGGCTTGCCCTCCAGCTCGTCGATCAGGTGGACGTTCTCCAGCTGCACCAGCTTGCGCAGGTAATCTTCCGGCCGGTACCACAGCATGAAGCGATCCAGGAAACTGCGCGCAAAGAACTTGCAGTGCGCCAGGATGAGCGCCTCGCGCTCGTGCTCGGGCATCTGCGGGAAACACAGTCGCAGGTTCACCCGGGCAATGTGGGTGCGCCGCCGTACCCCGTGGTACAGCACCACCCCCGCCAGATTGCCCAGACGACGCAGCCAGGAATACGGCAGCGCTGCCAGCATGCGGAATACTGCCAGCAGAATGCGCGACACGTTCACCGGTTGCTATCCTCCAGATTCGGGATGAACGGGCGGGATGCAGCCCATGGCCATGTTCACCTCGGGGTTTCGGGCCGGCGGCGTCATGCCGGCCGGCACCTTGTAACGGTTGTAGTTCCAGACGTACTGCTCGGGACGCCGCCGCACCAGTGCCTCGATGCGGGCATTGAGCGTGGCCGGATCCGGAAGGCCTTCCAGGTCCTCGACCTCCACTTCCCAGCCCTGACCGTCGGCCTGACGCCACACTGCCATCAAGCATACACGGGCCCCGGTCTTTTGCGCCAGCCGAAGCGGCAGCGTCATGGTGAAGGCCGGCCGGCCAAAGAAATCGGCCCAGAGACCATCACCGGCCGAGGGCACCTGATCGGGCAGGATGCCCACCGCCTCCCCGCGCTTCAGGGCCCGCAGCAGCGCCCGCACGCCCGACGTGTCCGCCGGCACCGGCGTCACCCCGGTCTGAGACCGTCCCACCCGCAGCAGCCGGTGCATGGCCGGATGGCGCGGCGCCTTGTACAGCACGGTAATGGGTGCCGTCAGGCCATAGGCCCGCGCCCCCATCTCGAAACAGCCGATATGCGGCGTCAGGATGATCAGACCGCGGTTGTCGCCTGCGGCCTGGCGCGCCAGGGTCTCCTGGGCCAGACGGGTCATGGCCTCATGACCACGGCGCGCCAGCAGGTCGGCGTCGGGTCGGAACCACACATAGAGCGCTCTCGATGGCAGCCTTGCCGGCTGCCGCAGCACTGCCCCAGGCCAGCCGGCGGCTGTATAACCCTGCCGTCTTCAGGTTATTGCGAGTCTTGCGACGCAGGCCGGCGCTACAAACATAGGCCAGCCGCCCCAGGCAACCTCCCACGGCATGCAACAGCGGCAAAGGGAGACGCCCCAGACCCTTCACCGTCCGGACCAGAGCGGCAGAAATGCGGCAGGTGTGATCGATTTCCATGGCGTGGCAAGGCACCGTCGCTATAATTTGCACCGCGGCCACCGAGTTAATTGGGACAACTTGCGGGGTGGCCGACGGTCCGGGCGGATGCCCTAGACCGTATTGAAGCAAATTACTGCGTTCCGCTAAAGCGTCGCGGCTTCCCAGGAAGCTGGCAACGCCGGAAAAACGACAGGTTGCAACACCTGCCGGCCATTCCGGACCCAAGGCCCAATCCAAATTCTTGCGGGAAAGCCCCCATCATGAGCGAATACCTCTTCACCTCCGAGTCCGTCTCCGAAGGTCACCCCGACAAGGTCGCCGACCAGATCTCCGACGCCATCCTGGACGCCCTGCTGGCCCAGGACCCCAAGTCGCGCGTGGCTGCCGAAACCCTGTGCACCACCGGTCTGGTGCTGCTGGCCGGTGAAATCACCTCCAAGGCCAACATCGACTACATCGGCGTGGCCCGTGACACCATCGCGCGCATCGGCTACGACAACACCGAATACGGCATCGACTACAAGGGCTGCTCGGTCCAGGTTGCCTACGACAAAGCAGAGCCCCGACATCGCCCAGGGCGTCGACCGTGCCGAGGACGACAACCTCGACCAGGGCGCCGGCGACCAGGGCCTGATGTTCGGCTACGCCTGCGACGAGACCCCGGTGCTGATGCCGGCTGCCATCTACTACGCGCACCGCATCGTCGAGCGCCAGGCCAGCCTGCGCCGTGACGGCCGCCTGCCCTGGCTGCGTCCCGACGCCAAGTCGCAGGTCACGCTGCGCTACGTCGACGGCCGCCCGCACTCCATCGACACCATCGTGCTGTCCACCCAGCACCACCCCGACATCGCCCAGAAGGACCTGAAAGAGGCGGTCATCGAGGAAATCGTCAAGCCGGTGCTGCCGGCCGACCTGGTCAAGGGTGACATCAAGTACCTGATCAACCCCACCGGCCGCTTCGTCATCGGTGGCCCGCAGGGCGACTGCGGCCTGACCGGCCGCAAGATCATCGTCGACACCTACGGCGGTGCCGCACCGCACGGCGGTGGCGCCTTCTCCGGCAAGGACCCGTCCAAGGTCGACCGCTCGGCTGCCTACGCCGCCCGCTACGTGGCCAAGAACATCGTGGCTGCCGGCCTGGCCAAGCGCTGCACGGTGCAGATCAGCTACGCCATCGGTGTGGCCAAGCCCACGTCCATCCTGGTCGATACCCACGGTACCGGCAAGGTCTCCGACGAGAAGCTCACCGCCCTGGTGCGCAAGCACTTCGACCTGCGTCCGAAGGGCATCGTCCAGATGCTGGACCTGCTGCGCCCCATCTACGGCAAGACGGCCGCCTACGGCCACTTCGGCCGCGAGGAGCCCGAGTTCACCCGGGAAGCCACCGACAAGGCGGCCGCCCTGCGTGCCGACGCCGGTCTCTGATCGGCCGTCCGGCCGCCCCGACCTGCCGTTGCGCAGTCGCCACATGGCATCACCGTGCAACAGATCGGGGCGGCCGTCCCAAAATTGCGGATGGCAGCCTATAATGCCCGCCATCCCGTCATGTCGAGAAGCGTTGCGACCAGGAATTCCCTCCTGGCCAGGCTCGACCTGATCAGAACGAAACGACGCTTGCATCCCATCCCACGGCTGCAGGCGTCTTTTTTTTGCCTGCAGCGGCACCCCAGCCATTCCGCCACGGGTGCCATCCCTATACCGGAGCCCACATGAACGCACCTGCTGCCAAAGACTACAGCATCGCCGATCTCTCCCTGGCCGACTGGGGCCGCAAGGAAATCAAGATCGCCGAGACCGAGATGCCTGGCCTGATGGCCATCCGCCGCGAATACGCTGCCGCCCAACCGCTCAAGGGCGCACGCATCACCGGTTCGCTGCACATGACCATCCAGACCGCCGTGCTGATGGAAACCCTCGTGGCCCTGGGCGCCGAACTGCGCTGGGCCTCGTGCAACATCTTCTCCACGCAGGACCACGCCGCTGCGGCCATGGTGGCCGCCGGCATCCCCACCTTCGCCGTGAAGGGTGAATCGCTGGAAGACTACTGGCGCTACACCCACGCCATCTTCGAGTGGGCCGACGGCAAGCCCTCCAACATGATCCTGGACGACGGCGGCGACGCCACGCTGCTGCTGCACCCGGTGCCCGCGCCGCCAAGGATCCGTCGGTGCTGGCCAACCCCGGCAGCGAAGAAGAAAGATCCTCTTCGCCACCATCAAGGAGCGCCTGAAGACCGATCCCACGTTCTACCAGCGCAACCTGGACGCCATCATCGGCGTGACCGAAGAGACCACCACCGGCGTGCATCGCCTGCAGCAGATGTCCGAGCGCGGCGAGCTGAAACTGCGCGCCATCAACGTCAACGACTCGGTCACCAAGTCCAAGTTCGACAACCTGTACGGCTGCCGTGAGTCGCTGGTCGACGGCATCAAGCGTGCCACCGACGTGATGGTGGCCGGCAAGATCGCCGTGGTGGCCGGCTACGGTGACGTGGGCAAGGGCTCGGCCCGAGCCCTGCGTGCCCTGTCCGCCCGGGTCTGGGTCACCGAGATCGACCCGATCTGCGCCCTGCAGGCCGCCATGGAAGGCTATCGCGTCGTCACCATGGAATACGCTGCCGACAAGGCCGACATCTTCGTCACCACCACCGGCAACAAGGATGTCATCCGCCACGAGCACATGGTGGCCATGAAGGACGAGGCCATCGTCTGCAACATCGGCCACTTCGACAACGAGATCGATGTCGCCTCGCTGTCCAAGTACACCTGGGAAAAACATCAAGCCCCAGGTCGACCACATCATCTTCCCGGACGGCAAGCGCATCATCCTGCTGGCCCAGGGTCGCCTGGTCAACCTGGGTTGCGCCACCGGCCACCCGTCCTACGTGATGAGCTCCTCCTTCGCCAACCAGACGCTGGCGCAGATCGAACTCTTCACCCGGCCCGACTACTACCAGCCCGGCAAGGTCTACGTGCTGCCCAAGCACCTGGACGAGAAGGTCGCCCGCCTGCAGCTCGACCGCCTCAACGCCCAGCTGAGCAAGCTCACGCCGGAACAGGCCGCCTACATCGGCGTGCCGGTCGAAGGCCCCTACAAGCCCGACACCTACCGCTACTGATGTCCACACGCGCGGATGTCGCGCTGGTGGAGCGGGGCCTGGTCAGGTCCCGCACGCTGGCACGACGGCTGATCGAGGCGGGCGCCGTCCTCACCGACGGCCCGGGCGGCGAAGTCCCCGTGACACGCGCTGCCCAGCCCATCTTCCCCGACCAGCCCCTGCGCGTCCTGGAATCCGAAACGACCCGTTTCGTCTCGCGGGGCGGCAACAAGCTGGATGCTGCCCTGCAGGCTGCCGGCATCGACTGCACCGGCCTCGATGCGCTCGATGTCGGCATGTCCACCGGTGGCTTCACCCATTGCCTGCTGGCGCGTGGCGCACGGCAGGTGCTGAGCATCGAAGTCGGCCATGGCCAGCTCGATCCTGTTTCTGGCAGCCGATCCCCGGGTGCATTGCCTGGAGCACACCCACATCCGCGACGTGCACCTGGCCGACCTGCGGCTGCCCGATGGCAGCGCGCCCGCCCAGGGCTTCGCACTCATCGTCGTCGACCTCTCCTTCATTGCCGCCAGCCACCTGCTGGACAAGCTGGCCACGCTGGCCGCACCGGGCTGGTCGACTGGCCTGCCTCATCAAGCCCCAGTTCGAACTGGGCCCCAGGCCCGCAACCGCCAGGGCATCGTCCGTGCCGACGCCGACCTGGACGGCCTGCGCCGTGACGTCATCCAGCGTGCAGAAGATGCCGGCTGGCAGGTCAACGACTGGCAACGCTGCGCCCTCGTTGGCGGCGACGGCAACCGGAGTACTTTTCTGATCGCCACCCGCCGGCCCTGAACCCCGCCTTATCCTCACACCATGACCCGACAAGCCCCTCGCTCAGCTTCGAGTTCTTCCCGCCTGCCACCGACGCTGGCGCCCAGAAGCTGCTCGAAACCCACCGCGCCCTGCAGGCCCTGCAGCCCGAATACTTCAGCGTCACCTTCGGCGCTGGCGGCAGCACTCAGGCCCGCACCGCCGAGGCCGTCACCAACCTGACCGCCGCCGGCTCGGAAGTGGCCCCGCACCTGACCTGCGTGGGCGCCACCCGCGACAGCATCCGTGAACTGCTGGACGGCTACCGCGCCCAGGGCGTCAAGCGCCTGGTGGCCCTGCGTGGCGACCTGCCCTCCGGCACCATGTCCCTGGGCGACTTCCAGCACGCCTCCGATCTGGTGCGTTTCGTGCGCGAGCACAGCGGCGACTGGTTCACCATCGAAGTGGCGGCCTACCCCGAGATGCACCCCCAGGCCACCTCGCCCGACACCGACCTGGCGCACTTCGCCGAGAAAGTGGCGGCCGGTGCAGACTCGGCCATCACCCAGTACTTCTACCAACGCCGACGCCTACTTCAGCTTCGTCGAGCGGGCCCGTGCCGCCGGTGTCACCATTCCCATCGTGCCCGGCATCATGCCCATCCTCAACTACACCCAGCTGTCGCGCTTCTCGGACAACTGCGGTGCCGAGATCCGCGCTGGATCCGCCTGCGCCCGGCCGCCTTCCACGACGACATGGACTCGCTGCGCGCCCGGCCATGACGTGGTCGTGGACCTGTGCGACCGGCTGCTGGCCGGCAGTGCCCCCGGCATCCACTTCTACACCATGAACCAGGCCGGCCCCTGCGCCGCCATCTGGCAGGCGCTCAAACGCTGATCCCCCGGGCACCGGCTCCCACGCCGGTGCCCTGCTGCCCCTCACCTCTCCCGCCCCTACCTCTTCCTGCGGTCTTCCCCGACCGTCTCCCCAAGCCAATTCCCCGGCAATGTTCCCCTGGCCACTTTCCCGGCCACCGCCCTCGTCCATCGCACCGCCCCCTGGCTGCCTGACACCCCGGCTTCACATAGACTCCCCCATGCCCGTGCATACCCGTGCGGATCAGGACATCCGTCACACACCCGCACCCGGCATGCCGCCCGTCAGCCCCTGCCGGCCGACACGGACCTGAGCGCACGCCATCCTGCCCCGGCTCGCTAAGATGCTCCTCCCGGATCCTCCCTTTTCGGATCCGTGTTGCGAGCCACTTCCCGTGAAGGACCGTCAACCTGGAGCATTCCCTTGTCCACCGTAGTCGACCAGACGATACCGGCCACCCCGCCGATGACGGCCAATCGCCGTTACCGGATCGCCGTCCAGGATCTGCGACTGAACATGTTCGTCGTGGAGCTGGATCGGCCGTGGCTCGACACGCCCTTCCTGCTGCAGGGGTTCCTGATCGACGACCAGGTGGAGCTGGACACCCTGGCGCGGTACTGCAACTACGTCTACGTCGACCTCGAACTGTCCTCGCCCAGCGTGGCCATGGACATCCGCGTGGCCGACGCCAATTTCGGGCGCCTGTCCGCCGAGACACGGCCCATGCCCAACGCCATCGCGCATGAGCCCCCGACATCGCCCGCAACCATCATCCACGCCCACAGTGCGCCCAATAGCGTGCCGGCACCGGCCGCCCCGGCTCCCCTCGAGACCTCCGATGCGGCGCTCCAGATCGGCCTCGGCCGCGAAAAAGCCGCTGGAATACGAGGAACCCAGGACCCGCATCCTGGGCGCTGCCGCACCCCGGCCGCCCCGCCGCTACAAGCCGCGCACCGACGCCAGCGTCTCGCGCGAGACGCGCCAGCGCTTCCGGCAGATGGTCAAGCAGACCGCCAACTCCCCCAAGGACAACGACCAGGGGAATGCTGGAACGAATGCTGTTCTGGATCACCGATCACCTGGCCCAGAGCCGCGAGCTGGAGCAGCACAGGCGCACCATCCAGCAGATTCCCGAGCTGAAGTCCTCCGGCATCAAGCTGACCCGCTATGAAGTGCGTCGGCCCATGGAGGCGGAACTGCCGCGCGCCCGGCACGCCTTCAAGTCCGGCGAGACGGCCCTCAACGCGCTGATCGAGGACATCCGTCACGGCAACACCCTGGACATGGACGCCGTGGCCGGCGCCGTCGACAGCATGGTCGACAGCGTGCTGGACAACCCCGATGCCATGATGTGGATCGCGCGACTGCGCGAAGAGGACATCCAGGTCTATCACCACGGCGTGCGCGTGGCCCTGTACCTCGTGGCGCTCGGCCGGCACCTGGGCTTTCCGCGTCAGGGAACTCAGCTACCTGGGTCAGATCGGCATGCTGGCCGACGTCGGGCAAGACCAAGATCCCGCGTGCCCTGCTGGAAAAAGCCCGGCCTGCTGTCGGCGGCCGAATTCGGGCTGGTCAAGGAACACGTCAACCTGTCGCTGCACATCCTCAACAGCGGCCCCTGCCCTGCCGCCGCAGGTGCTGCAGGGGCATCAGCCAGCACCACGAACGCATCGACGGCTCGGGCTACCCCAATCAGCTCAAGGGCGACAAGATCAGCATCTACGGCAAGATGGCGGCCATCGCCGATTCCTTTGCCGCGCTGATCACCCCCGGCCCCTACGCCAAGGCCTCCGCCCCGCAGGATGCCCTGATGAACCTGTACGAATGGAGCGGCACCTCGTTCCGCTGAGCCGCTCGTCGAGCAGTTCGTGCAGGCCATCGGCGTCTTCCCGGTCGGCAGCCTGGTGGAACTGTCCAGTGGCGAAGTGGCCGTCGTCATTGCCCACAACCGCGTGCGCCGATCTGGAACCGCGTGTGCTGGTTCTGTCGGAGCCCGACAAGACGCCGCTTGAAGTGCCCATCGAGCGCGACCTCTACCAGGAATCGAAGGACAGCCGTGGACGACAGAAAAATCCCTGCGAGATCGTGCGAGGGCTGCCTGCCGGCACCCACGGATTCAAGCTGCAGGATTATTACCTCGATGAGGTCCAGACCCAGCATGGAGCACCGCTCAATCAGCGCCTGACGCCCAATGAACTGCTGGCCCACGGGCAACAACTGCTCAGCCGCAAGGCACCGGGCCAGCCCCTCCTGCTCACCATCGGCCTGAACCGTTCGGACCAGCTGCAGGCCCTGGCGCGCGACCCGCACGCCAACCTGGTGCTGGGCGAGATCATCAAGCGCATCGGCAAGCGCCTGCGCGCCGAGGACCGCGTGGCCACCGCCGCCTTCGACGAGATCTGGATCCTCATTGCCAACGTGCCCAACGAAGCCGTCGCCACCACCGTGGCCACGGCCTTCCGCGAAGCACTGTACGTGCCCATCCACATCCCGCTGCAGAACTCGCAGACCCTCACCGCCCAGCTGCAGCCCATCATCGGTGGCGCCTGGAGCCGCAGCAGCACCGTCAGCATCGGCGGCCTGCTGCAGGGTGCCTGGGATGCGCGCCAGCTGGCTGCCGAGCGCGAGGAACGGCTGCTGGTGCAATGCATCGGTGCCGATGACAACGCCGCGCGCATGGCCGAGATCGAGACCGCCCTGCGCCGTCACCTCTTCAGCAACGACCTGGAAGTGCATTTCCAGCCGCAGATCGACCTGGCCACCAACCAGTGTCACGCCGCCGAGGCGCTGATCCGCTGGCCGCGCAACCACCCGCTGCAGGTCAGCCCCGCCATGATCGCCTCCATCTGCGACGACCGCGGCATGATCGGCCAGCTCACCCAGTTCGTCATCAACACCGTGCTGCGCCAGCAGATGATGTGGCAGGCCCAGGGCATCGACCTCAGCATCGGCATCAACCTCTCGGCCAAGACCGCCAACGACCCCGGCTTTGCCGCCCGGTCGCCCAGGCCTGCGAGACCTGGAGCCTGTCGCCCACCCGGCTGCTGTTCGAGCTGACCGAAGACTCGATCGTGCGCAACGAACGCGCCACCATCGAGTGCATGCACGCCCTGCGCAACATCGGCTGCGAACTGTCCATCGACGACTTCGGCACCGGCTACTCGTCGTTCGCCTACCTTCGCCAGTTCCCCGTGCATGAACTGAAACTTGACCGCGTGTTCATCCAGAACCTGGTCAACGACCGCGGCGACCAGCAGATCGTCAAGGCACTGATCGACCTGGCCCACGCCTTCGACCTGCGTGCCCTAGCCGAAGGCGTCGACGACCCGGCCGCCGTGCACATGCTGCGCGAATTCGGCTGCGACCGCGTGCAGGGTTTCCTGTACGCCCGTGCCCTGCCCGCCGACGAACTGATCCCCTGGATCCAGCGCTTCAATCAGGGCGAGGCCATGGCCACGATGCAGCGCGACGGCGTCAGCAGCATCGACAGCGGCATGTCCCAGACATCCGGCGCCCACGAGCTGGTCTCGGCCTGATCGTAAGCCACCCCCACGCTGCCGGTCGTGCGAAACGCCGGCAGCGCCAGCGTCGCGTCATAGAAGCCGCCACCATACCCCCAGCCGGTAGGGGCGGCCGTCCACCACCCGAAAGCCCACGCAGGGAATCACCAGCACATCGGGCACCACCGTCTCGTCCGTCTCAGGGCACCTGCACCCCGAAGGCGGCCGTGCGCAGCGGCGCCCCGGCCTCCCACACCCGGAACGTCAGCGGCTCGTTCTTGCCCGTCACCACCGGCAGTGCCAGCCGCCGCCCCTGCGCCCGCCACTGCGCATAGCAGGCCGAAAGATCCGGTTCGCCCCGGATCGGCAGATAAACGCCGATATTGTCCCGCACTTTGCAACAGATCGGCCCCCAGCAATTGCTGGCACAGTAAGGTGTCGAGATGCACGCGCCCAGCCTGCGCCATGTCCGAGCGCAAGGTCAGCAACTGCTGCCGCAGCGCCTTGCGTGCTATGCTGGATTCGGAAGATTTGTCCACATGAACATTCTAAACGCGGTGCGCGGCCAGCCCCTGGCCCGCAAGACCCTGGCCCTGTCCCTGCTGGCTGCCCTCTGCACGCTGCACGCACGCACCGCCCTGCCCGACACACAGCCCGGCACCGCCCGGCCTCCGTTTCCGAAGCTGCCCCGGACCTCACCCCGCTGACCTCGGCCACCAGCGTCCCCGCCCCATCCGACGATGGTGCCGGCACGCTGGGCGCCAGCGCCCTGCAGCCCGGCGTCTCCAGCATCCTGGCGCGGCTCTCGCCCGCCATCATCTACGTTCCGCCCGTCGTCACCGACCCCGTGGACCTGGCCATCCTGGACGCCCGCAAGGCCATGCAGGCCAACAACCTGGCCGCCTTCGACACCGCGGCAGCCCTCGTTCCACGCGGCCATGCCCTGTCCAGCTACCTCGACTACTGGCGCCTTCGCATCCGTCTGGCCGCCAGCGACCCCACCGATGCCGAGTACCTGGCCGTCAGCGCCGACGCCCGCGCCTACCTGAAACAGTTCCCCTCACCCTCACGGCCGACCTGCTGCGCCGCGACTGGATGCTGGCCGCCGGCCGCCGCCAGGACTGGGCCACCATCGACGCCCTCTACCCGGCCTGGACCCTGAAGGACGAAAGCGCCCCCGAATGCCTGGCCAGCCTCTCGGCCCTGTCCCGCGTCGAAGAAGGCAGACACCCGGGCGCTGCCACCCTGCGGCACGCCACCAGCCTGCTGCTTCAGCCCCAGGCCCTCAACAGCAGCTGCACTGCCCTGCTGCAGACCCTGGCCGAGCACGAATGGCTCACCCCGGCCCAGCGCCAGCAGCGCCTGAACCTGGCCCTGGAAATCAACAACCCCGCCGAGATCCGCCAGGCCGTCGCCCTGCTGCCGCAGCCACCCGACGCCAAGGCCCTGGATCTGGCCCTGAACAAGCCCGCCCAGATGCTGAACGCCACCGCCCTCCTGGTGCCCACGGCCAAGGCCCCCCTGCGCAGCGCAGCCGTCACACAGCCCGGCGTCCGGACTGCCCGCCATCGCAGCCAGACGTCTGCCCACCTCATCCCTGCCGACGGCCGCCAGCACGCCACCGTGCTGACCGTCGCACAGCGTGAGAGCGACCCCCGGAGCAGCGCCACCCGCAAGAACACCAACGCCGCCAAGGCCGCCGGCCGGACAAAAGCATCCTTGGCCACCCCCGGCAGCAAGAACGCCATCTCCCGCACACACGGCAGCCACCGGCAAAGCAGCCCACAAGACCACCCACGCTGCCGCACAGAAATCCGGCGCCCACCGCAAGGCAGGCGCCGCGGCCGCCACCACCGCAGCAGCCAGCAAGGCGGCTGCCCGCACCCCGCTCACCCCGGTGCTGGCCCGCATCGCCCTCGTGCGCCTGGCCCGGCAGGACCCGGCCCGCGCCGCTGCCCTCATGGACGCCGGCAAGACCCCCGACGGCCGTACCTGAAACTGGGCACCGCCGACCGCGCCTTTGTCTGGTCGCAGATCGCTGCCGCCGGCATGTTCCGCCTCGACCCCGGGCCCCCGCCCGCTTCGAACACGCCCGGCATGCCGCCATCAGCGACCACACCCGCGTCTGGCTGGCCCGCGCCGCCCTGGCCGAACAGGACTGGACCGGACTGGAGCGCATCCTCCGCGCCATGGATCCCGCCCTGCGCCAAAGCCCCACCTGGACCTACTGGCACGGCCGCGCCCGAGGACGCCCTGGGCCACCACAAGCAGGCGCGCCACATCTTCCAGGGCCTGGCCACACGGCACGACTACTACGGCAAACTGGCCCGCGAAGAACTGGCCCTGCCCCCAGCCGCCCTGCCCACCCCAAGGCAGCCCCGGACAGCCTCGTCAAGGCCATGGATGACAACGACGGCATCCGTCAGGCCATGGCCTTCTACGCCCTGGGCCTGCGTGGCGAAGGCAACCGCGAATGGAACTTCCAGATGCGCGGCCGCAATGAACAGGAGCTGCGCGCCGCCGCCACCTGGGCAGCACGCCACGGCCTGCTCGACCGCGCCATCAACACCGACGAACGCATCGTCACCGGCCAGGCCGACTACAGCCTGCGCTTCCCCACGCCCTTCGCCGAACAGCTGCTGACCATCACCAGCCAGCATGCCATCGACCCCGCCCGGGTCTACGGCCTCATCCGCCGGAATCCCGCTTCGTCATGCAGGCCCGCTCCCACGTCGGCGCCTCCGGCCTGATGCAGATCATGCCCGACACCGCCCGCTGGGTGGCCCGCCAGATGGGCAACACCACCTACCAGGCCGGCCAGATCGACGACCTCACCACCAACCCTCACCTTCGGCAGCTACTACCTCAAGCGTGCCCTGGACGACCTGAGCGGCTCACCCGTCCTGGCCACCGCCGGCTACAACGCCGGCCCCCGCCGCGCCCACACCGGCGCGCCAGCCTGTCACGCCCCCGGAAGGCGCCATCTTCACCGAGCTCATTCCCTTCACCGAAACCCGCCACTACGTGAAAGCCGTGCTCTCCAACACCGTGGACTACGCCACCCTCTTCTCCGGCCAGCCCCAGTCCCTCAAATCCTGGCTGGCCACCATCACGCCACAGCCGGTGGGGGTGGCACAGTTGCCATAATGTCGGCAACGGCCATCGAGGCATGGTCGAGACACCCGGAAAGACCCGGCCCCTCCCTCACAGCAGGAAACGTCGTGACCGCCCCCGATGCCCGTGCCCCCAGTTCCAGATCTACCGCGTCGGCGGGCTCCGTCCGTGACGAACTGCTCGGGACTGCCCGCCGGCGACCGCGACTGGGTGGTGGTGGGCGCCACGCCGGAACAGATGCTGGCCCGGGGCTTTCAGGCCGTCGGCAAGGACTTCCCGTCTTCCTGCACCCCCAGAGCCACGAGGAATACGCACTGGCCCGCACCGAGCGCAAGACCGCTCCCGGCTACAAGGGGCTTTGCCGTGCATTTCTCGCCGGATGTCACGCTGGAAGACGACCTGCTGCGCCGTGACCTCACCATCAACGCCATCGCCCGAGCCGCCGACGGCAGCCTCGTCGATCCCTTCCACGGACAGGCCGACATCCAGGCCCGGATCTTCCGCCACGTCAGCCCCGCCTTCCGCGAAGACCCCGTGCGCATCCTGCGTCTGGCCCGCTTCGCTGCGCGCTTCCCGATTTCACCATCGCCCCTGAAACCCTGGCGCTGATGCGCGAGATGACGGCCGCCGGCGAAGTCCATGCCCTGGTGGCCGAACGCGTCTGGCAGGAACCTCGCGGGGACTGATGAGCCAGCGGCCCTTCGCGCATGCTGCAGGGTACTGGATCAGGCCCATGCGCTGCGCATCCTCCTGCCGCACCTGCCCGCACCGGACACCCAGCCCGACTGGCTGACGGCCCTGGACGCCAGCGCCGCGGCCCACGATCCGCTGCCCGTGCGCTTTGCCATCCTGCTGGCGGGCATGACCATTCCGGAAGAATCCCGTATCGAACTCGGGACGCCCAGGAAAACATTCCTCAATCAGCCTCATCCACCGTCTCCAGGAACGTAGATAAAACCAGAACGGTGACATCCGTCACCGAACAGGCCAAGGCCCTGCGCGCCTCCAACGAGTGCACGGACGCAGCCGCACGATTAGCCAGCGAAATACCCGGTTCCATCCCGCAGGCAGCTCGCCAGTGGTTCCTGTCACCCGAACGTCAGGACGCCGAAGCGCTTCTGGCCCTCTTCAACCGACACGACGCCTGGCGTCGTCCGGAACGGCTTCGGCTGCTGCTGACCGTCGCACAGCGGCTGGCCTTGCCCGATCATCCGGCACAGCTTGCCGAACCCGATCAAGCCATCTCCCTCATGCCGGAGATCGACTCGACGCAGCCTGTCCGTCCCGGACAAGACGACAGTCCGTCATCACCTGCCACCGTCAATGGCGCGTCCGGAACAATCTCACAAGATTCGGTTTCGAACATCACCCATCGTATTGAACAGGCGCTTTCCGTTGCAGCCGCGGTCGACACGGGCGCCATCGCCCGACAGCATCAGGCCAACCCTGGCGCCATCCGCGCTGCCATCGATGACGCCCGGCGTGAAACCATCTCGGGCTACCTGGCATCCAGGTCATGATGGGCGACAGACGCACAACCTGTCGCCGAATCCTTTTCACACATCGCGGGATGCCCCCATACGATACAATCCCGCCCGCCAGACCACTGGCATGAAGCGCGCATGCACGTGTCCGCCATCCCGCATGGCAGCGCGTGTCCATGACACGGCTTCCGGGGCATTCCGCCCCCGTGGTTCGAAAAACGCCCACGTTAAAAAACTAGGGGAAGACCTGAACGCTTCTCCCCTGGGCAACATTCGCCCCTGGGTCACAGGAAGGATCCGTTCGGGAACGCCCAGAGGATCCTTCCATGTCATCCCCCCAGAAAGCCGCCGTGATCTTCTCCGGCGGGCAGGACTCGACCACCTGTCTTTTCCTGGCGCTGCACGAGTTCGGCCCGGGCAACGTCGAGGCCATCACCTTCCAGTACGGCCAGCGCCACGCCATCGAGCTGGACAAGGCCCGCTGGATCGTCGAAGACCTAGGCGTGAAGCAGACGGTCATCGACACCTCGGTCATCAAGGCCATCACCCACAACGCGCTGCTGGACGAAAGCGCCACCATCTCACAGGAAGACGGCCAGCCCCCCAACACCTTCGTGGACGGACGCAACGCACTGTTCCTGCTGTATGCCGCCATCCATGCCAAGGCCCAGGGCATCCGCACGCTCTACACCGGCGTGTGCGAGACCGATTTCAGCGGCTATCCGGATTGCCGTGATGTCTTCGTGAAGTCGATGAACGTCACGCTGAATCTGGCCATGGACTACACCTTCGACATCCGCACGCCGCTGATGTGGCTGACCAAGAAGGACACCTGGGCGCTGGCTGACCGGCTGGGCGCCTTCGACTACATCCGCCAGCACACGCACACCTGCTATCTGGGCGTGGAAGGTGGCTGCGGACAATGCCCCAGCTGCGTGCTGCGTGAACGGGGCCTGCACGAATACCTGACGGAACGCGATGCTGCGCGGGCGAAGGAGCAGCGCCATGCTTAAGATCGCCAAGGAATTCAGCTTCGACATCGCGCACATGCTGGATGGTCACGACGGCAGTGCCGGAAACCTGCACGGACACACCTATCGGCTGCAGGTGGAAGTGGGCGGCCCGCTGCACGCCAGCGGCCCCAAGGCCGGCATGGTGATGGACTATGCAGATCTGAAGGACATCGTGAAGCACCACGTGGTCGACCCGATGGACCACGCCTTTCTCTACGACACCGGCAGCCCGCGCGAATGCCGGGTAGCCACGCTGCTGCAGGAACTGGATTCCAAGGTCCATGGCCTGCCCATAGCACCACGGCCGAAAAACATTTCGGCCCATATCTTTCATGTCCTTCAGGACCCGGGGTCTGCCGGTCAGCCTCATCCGCCTGTGGAAACCCCCACATCCTATTGCGAGTACAGCGGATGAACGCCGATCATCCACCGACCGCCCGGCTGAACATCACATTTCAGCAGGCGTCCATCGAGCATCACACCCGTGCACCGGGCAGACGCACGCACCGCTGCATCCGCTGACATCCGTACAGGTCATTCCCGCTGACGAGCTGATCACGACACGGCACATCGCCATGCTCGGGCAGTTCCATGCGCCGCGCTCCCCGTCGAAGCGCGTGCCGGTGGCAACACCGGAAACTGCAACGCTCCTTGACACCCCCTACCGCATCGTCGAGATCTTCGAGACACTGCAGGGAGAGGGCTTCAACACCGGCATGCCCAGCGTCTTCATCCGCTTCGGCAAATGCAACCTGGCCTGCCCGTGGTGCGATACCGACTACAACCGCTTCAGCACCATGACGCTGGGGGACATCCTGGCCAAGGTTCGGACATTCTCGGCCCGCAACGTCATCATCACCGGCGGGGAACCCACCATCCAGCCTCACCTGGAGCGGCTGCTGGACAGCCTGAAGGCCGAGGGTCATTTTCTGGCCATCGAGACCAACGGCCTGAAGCCGGTGCCGCCACAGATCGACTACATCGCCGCCAGCCCGAAGCGCCTCTATCAGCAGGCCTACGTGAAGCGCCACATCAAGTTCGCGCACGAGGTGCGCATCGTGGTGGATGGTGACGTGCGCGACTTCTGCGCCCAGATCGAGGACAGCATCCGGGCCGACTGCTACTATCTGTCGCCCTGCGACGTGGATGGCCGGATGAACATGCTGGAAACCATCACCCAGCTGGGGCAGCTCAACCAGCGGCCCGGCCGCCCCCGGTGGCAGCTCAGCATCCAGACCCACAAGCTGGCCGGCATCGAGTGACGGTGCTCACACCGCCCGGTCTCCGCCAAAGCCCAGCACCGAGGCCGCTTCACGCAGATTCTTCTCGAAAGCAATCACCTTGAAGAGTTCGCCCATCTCGGCCTCGGAAATCAGCTGCTGCACCGCCTGAGCCTGGGCGAACCAGAAGCTCTCGGGCTCGCGTGGCAGGTCGGCCAGCTCGTCCAGCAGGCCGGCATTAAGCAGGAAGGCTGCCATCGAGGTGTAGCCCACCAGCGAGAAACCCTCGGCCGTGGCGGCACGGGCCAGCGCCGTGAAATCCACGTGCGCCGTGATGTCGCTCAGGCCCGGCCACAGGAAGGGATCCGCGTGACTGCGGTGCCGGTAGTGGCACATCAGCGTGCCCTGATCGCGCTGCGGGTGGTAATACTCGGGTGCGGCAAACCCGTAGTCCAGCAGCATCACCACGCCGGCCGTCATGCGGTCGGCCAGCGTGCGCATCCAGGCCTGCTGCGCCGTGCAGATCTCCGAGCGGTAGGGACTGTGCCACTGGGCTCCGTCTGGCCCCAACCGGTTGCGCAACGTGGTCACGGTTTCTGTCAGTACCGCGTCGGCCGGGCGCGGTGCCCAGGCAAACTGGCCATCCACCCACGTCACGCCCATCTCCTGCAGCTCCTCCCCGCGTCGGCCTGCCACTCGAACAGCTGCACCGGCATGGCATCCAGCAGCTCGTTGGCCACCACCACACCCGCAAAGCTCTCGGGGAAGGTATCCAGCCATCCCACCCGGTCCATCAGGCCCGGGGCCAGGCTCTTCAGCGTCTGGCGCTGGTGCTCGCGGCGTTCGGCCGACAGCTCCAGAATCAGATACCGCACCTCATGGTGCCCCACGTTGTCCAGCGCATTGAGCAGCTGTGCGGCCAGCATGCCGCTGCCACCGCCCACTTCCAGCACCACCTGGCCGCTGCCCGCCAGCGCCGGATCCTTCAGCCACGGGGAGACCTGCCGGGCCAGGGTGGCGCCAAAAAGCGGCGTGAGTTCCGGCGCCGTCACGAAGTCACCAGCCGCACCGAACACCTGGCCGGGGTTGCTGTAGTAGCCCAGACCCGGCTCGTAGAGCGCCATTTCCATGTAGCGCGCAAAGCTCAGCCAGCCACCGTGGCGCGCAATCTCGGCCGCGATGCGCGTCGACAGTTCCTGGCTGACCGCCAGGGCCTCGCGGTCGGGCACAGGCAGGGCAGACTCGACGCGGGAATGAGACAGGGACATGACAGCACCATTCAGGAAAGAAGCCGAGCGCAACGCCGGCCGATAACATGCACCCCTCATGCTACAGTGCGCCACCATGGAACACGCTCCGTCCACCCCTTCTGCCTGTGCAGGGTCTCCCGTCGACAACAGGGTTGCCTCTGCCGACACACGCGCCACCGCCACGCAGGGATCCACGGCCACGCCACGCGTCGCCCTCGTCACCGGGGCGGGCAAGCGGCTGGGCCGTGCCATTGCCCTGGCCCTGGCACAGGATGGCTGGGACATCGGCGTGCATTGCCGCGATTCCGTGGCCGAAGCAGAACAGACTGTGGAAGAGATTCGGGCACAGGACCGTCGGGCCGTGGTGCTCCAGGCCGACCTGGACGATGCCGCCCAGTGCCAGATGCTGGTGCCCCGTCTGGCGGATGCGCTTGGCCCCGTCTCCGGACTGGTCAACAGTGCCTCGCGCTTTGAATACGACGACATCCGCTCGTTCACGCCCGAGAGTCTGCAACAGCACCTGGTGCCCAATCTGATGGCACCGCTGCTGCTGGCCCAGTCCCTGGCCAGCCAGCTGCCTGCGGCACCGGTTCAGGGTGTCATCGTCAATCTGCTGGACCAGAAGCTCTTCAACCTGAATCCGGACTTCCTGTCGTACACGCTGTCCAAGGCCGCGCTGTCGGCAGCCACCACCATGCTGGCACAGGCGCTGGCACCCCGGATGCGCGTCGTGGGCGTGGCGCCGGGCCTCACGCTGCCCAGCTACCTGCAGGACGATGCCGCGTTTGCCCACGCACACCGCACGCTGTCGCCGCTGGGCGCGTCCAGCACGGCCCAGGACGTTGCCGACACCGTGGTCTTTGCCATGAAGACCCGCTCGATCACCGGCACCACGCTGCTGGTCGATGGCGGCCAGCACCTGCTGGGCCTGCCCCGTGATGCCAGCCTGATGGACGGAACGCCCTCACGGGTCGCTGACACGCCCTGTCCCCACGTGCTTTTTGTAAAAGGCAGGGCCACATGGGGCGCAAAATCCGTCACCCGGCCTCTAAAGCCGCTATGATTGCGTCCTCGAAAGGTCTGGACCTGCCTTTGCAGCGCAGCCATTCCTGACGGATGTCCTGCCCGGCAGGACGCCCTGGCCGGACGCGAGGTCCGGTGCCCTTTGTTTCCGGTCGCCCTCCTTCCATCGCCGACGATCACGACGCCATGCAGGCCAGCCCTTCCCAGCCCGCCGAGAGCGCCAGCTACGCAGACCGGCCAGCCACCCAGACCATCCGGATCGACGAGATCCGTCGTCCCGGCACGGGCCGGCTGCCCACGCAGGAAAGCCCGCTGGACGAGAAGCAGGCTGCGCTGGCTGGGCGGACTGGACACGCTGCACGGTGATGCAGACGCAGGCGCGCCTCGGGCAGTCAGGGCAGCTCAGCCCTCTGCTGAGCCCGGCCGGGCGTCGGCAGGCCACCCGCCGTGCCGCCTGCCGCATCGCGTCCCCTGCCCTGCGCGACACCCGGCGCGAGGACCACGAGAACAACAAGCTCTCCAAAGCGACTGTACCGGCTGACCGGCCAGGCCATTGCCGACTACGACATGATCGGCCCGAACGACCGGGTGATGGTCTGCCTGTCGGGCGGCAAGGACAGCTTCGCCATGCTGGACATCCTGCTCGGGCTGCAGAAGCGCGCGCCGGTGCCCTTCTCCATCGTGGCGGTGAACCTCGACCAGCGCCAGCCGGGCTTTCCGGCCGACGTGCTGCCCAACTACCTGCAGAAGCTGGGCGTCGAATATCACATCGAGACGGAAGACACCTACAGCACGGTGCAGCGGGTCATCCCCGATGGCAAGACCAAGTGCTCGCTCTGCTCGCGGCTGCGGCGTGGCATCCTGTACCGGGTGGCGTCCGAGCTGGGCGCCACGCGCATCGCGCTGGGCCACCACCGCGACGACATCCTGGCCACGTTCTTCCTGAACCTCTTCTATGGCGGTCAGCTCAAGACCATGCCGGCCAAGCTGGTGTCGGACGACGGCCGCCATGTGGTCATCCGGCCGCTGGCCTATGTGGAAGAGAAGGATCTCATCCGCTGGGCCGAGGTCAAGAATTTCCCGATCATCCCGTGCAACCTGTGCGGAAGCCAGCCCAACCTGAAGCGCGCCGAGACCAAGGAGCTGCTCAAGTCCTGGGAAAAGCGCTTCCCCGGTCGCCTGGAAACGATCTTTTCCTCTCTGGGCAGGGTGCGTCCGTCCCACCTGATGGACCGCACCCTGTACGACTTCAACACCCTGCGCACCGGCGACGACGCCGAGGATTGAGGTGAACGGACCCATCTCCTGGTTTTCCAGCACGCGCCGGCTGATCCGGATCCTCTGGACGGTCCGCCGTTTCGGCCTGGACGAACTGGTGGTCAGCGGCGCTGCCAGCAGTTCACGCTCGCCGTGGCTTCTGCGCATGACGCGCTGGCTGCGGATGGGCACCATCCGCGAACCGCGCGGGTGCGCCTGCGGATGGCCTTCGAGAGCCCTGGGGCCGATCTTCGTGAAGTTCGGCCAGGTGCTGTCCACCCGGCGCGACCTGCTGCCGCCCGACATCGCCAACGAACTGGCCCTGCTGCAGGACCGGGTTCCGCCGTTCCCGGCCGATCAGGCCGTGGCCGAGATCGAGCGCGGGCTGGAGATGCGGCTGGAGCAGGCCTTTGCCGAGTTCGGCCGCGAGCCCATCGCCTCGGCCTCCATCGCCCAGGTTCACCGTGCCCGCCTGCACGACGGCACCCAGGTGGCCGTGAAGGTGCTGCGCCCGGGCATGCTGGACGTGATCGAGGACGACCTGAGCCTGCTGCGCACCGGCGCCACGCTGGCCATGCGCCTGTCGGCCGACGCCCGGCGGCTGCGCCCCATGGAGGTGGTCGACGAGTTCGACCACTACCTGCACGACGAGCTGGACCTGGTGCGCGAGGCGGCCAACGCCAATCAGCTCAAGCGCAACTTCGAGGGCTCCACGCTGCTGCGCATCCCGCAGATGTACTGGGACTACTGCCGCCGCAACGTGCTGGTGATGGAGTGGGTCAACGGCATCCCCATCGGCCAGCTCGACCGCATGCGCGCGGCCGGCATCGACCTGAAAAAGCTCTCGCGTGACGGGTGGAGATCTTCTTCACGCAAGTGTTTCGCGATGGCTTCTTCCATGCCGACATGCACCCGGGCAACATCCTGGTGGGCAACGGGCCGGACGACTTCAATCGCTACATCGCGCTGGACTTCGGCATCGTCGGCACGCTCTCCGACCATGACAAGCGCTACCTGGCGCAGAACTTCCTGGCCTTCTTCAAGCGCGACTACCGCCGGGTGGCCGAGCTGCACATCGAATCCGGCTGGGTGCCGCCCAACACGCGGGCCGAAGAGCTGGAAGGCGCCGTGCGCGCCTGCTGCGAGCCGGTGTTCGACCGACCGTTGCGCGAGATCTCGCTGGGCATCGTGCTGATGCGCCTCTTCCAGGCGTCGCGCCGCTTCAACGTCGAGATCCAGCCCCAGCTGGTGCTGCTGCAGAAGACGCTGCTCAACATCGAGGGTCTGGGCCGCGAGCTCAACCCCGACCTGGACCTGTGGGTCACGGCGCAGCCCATCCTGGAAGTCTTCATCAAGCAGCAGGTGGGCTGGCAGGGCTTTGACAACAAGGTCCGCCAGGAAGCACCCCTGCTGGGCACAGCTGGTGCCCGAGCTGCCGCGCCTGCTGCATGCCGCCCTGAAAGCCCAGGCCGAACCGGCCATGGACCCTGCCCACAAACGCCTGCTGGAACACATCGAACGGGGCCAGCGAAGAACGTTGCGCTGGCTGCAGGTGGGCGTCGTGCTCCTGGCCGTCATCCTGGCCCTGCAGATCTGGCGCTATCTCAACTAGCCCCCCCTGGCACCGCCGTCCGCCGGCGTGCGGTGCCGTCCCCAGATTCTCCTGACCCTTCGTCGCCGGGCCTGCCGGGCCCATTCCGTTCCTCCTCCGCTTTCCAGGAGACCCCCATGCTCGTTACCCTGGTTGCCTGCTATTTCGCAGTGACGATCTGCATCGGGTTCTACGCCGCACGGCGTGTCAAGAATTCGGCCGACTATCTGGTCGCCGGGCGCAGTCTGCCGCTCTACATGAACACGGCCACCGTGTTCGCCACCTGGTTCGGCGCCGAGCTGATCCTGGCCGTCTCGTCCACCTTCCTGAAGGAAGGCCTGCAGGGCGTGGTGGGCGATCCCTTCGGGGCCGCCTTCTGCCTGATCTTCGTGGCGCTCTTTCTGGCCGCCCCTTACTACCGGCTGAAACTGATGACGGTGGGCGACTTCTACAAGAAGCGCTACAACCGCACGGTCGAGCTGGCCTCGGCAGCCGCCATCTCCATCTCGTACCCGGGCTGGAGTTCGCCAACCTGGTGGCGCTGGGCATCGTCATCCACACCGTGTCAGGCAACACCATCACGCTGGAACAGGGCATCGTGCTGGGCGCCGTCATCGTGGGCGTCTACACGCTCTTCGGCGGCATGTGGTCAGTAGCCTTCACCGACCTCTTCCAGACCGTGATCATCGTGGCCGGGCTGATCTACATCGCCTGGATGCTGGCCGGCATGGCGGGCGGCGTCGACAAGGTGGTGGCCACTGCCCAGGCCTCCGACCGGCTCAAGTTCTTCCCCGGCGCCTCACTGCACGACTGGCTGGGCTTCATTGCCGCCTTCGTCACCATGGCGCTGGGCTCGGTGGCGCAGCAGGACGTGTTCCAGCGCGTCACCTCGGCCCGTACCGAGAAGATCGCCCGGCAGGGCACGCTGCTGGGCGGCTCGCTGTACCTGCTGATGGCCTTCATCCCGATGTTCATCGCCGTCTCGGCCCTGCTCATCGACCCGGCCATGGTCAAGCAGATGCTCTCCAACGAGAACGACTTCCAGCAGGTGCTGCCCACGCTGATCCTGCAGCGCACGCCGCTGTTTGCCCAGGTGCTGTTCTTCGGCGCGCTGCTCTCGGCCATCCTGTCCACGGCCAGCGGCACGCTGCTGGCCCCCACCGCCGTCATCACCGAGAACGTCATCCAGCCGCTGTGGGGCCAGGCTGTCCGACCGCAAGATGCTGGTGCTGCTGCGCCTCATCCTGATCGGTTTCACCCTGCTGCGTGACGCTGTTCGCCTTGCAAAGTGAATCATCCATGTATCAGATGGTTCAGGACGCTTACAAAGTCACGCTGGTGGCCGCCTTCACGCCGCTGATCTTCGGCATGTTCTGGCGCCGTGCGACCCCGCAGGGCGCGCTGCTGTCGATGGCCTGCGGCGTGGTGGCCTGGCAGTACGCCGAGCACTTCATGTCCGATGCCCCTGGTGCCCCCGCAGCTGGTGGGACTGGGCAGCGCCATCGTCGGGATGATCGTCGGCTCGCTGGCTCCCACCCTGATGGGCGGCCAGGGACACCCGGAGATCGTCGACCGGCCCGCCAGCCCGAGGTGGCCGACAACCCGCCGGCCTGAGCGGCTCCCGGGGGGCTGCAAACGGTAACAAGTCGGTGTGCAGAACCCCTTGGTTGCACCATTACTTCACGGCAGGATCAGTCGTTTCGGCATACACTGCTGCCCTGCATGTCGTGGCCACCTGACATCGGCACGCAACATGGCCCCCGCACAATGGGGCCATGCCCAGGGTGCATGGTTGTTCCAGGCCACGCCTTCCCTGCCCTTCTTTCCTGAATCACCCCAGAAATCCAGATGAACATCGTGATCCTGGCTGCCGGCATGGGCAAACGGATGAACTCCGACCTGCCGAAAGTACTGCATCCGCTGGCCGGCAAGTCCCTGCTCGGCCATGTCGTCGATACCGCCCGCACCCTCGACCCGCAACGGCTGGTGGTGGTGTATGGTCATGGTGGCGAGCAGGTCCAGGCCGCATTTGCCGGGCAGACCGACGTGCAGTGGGCCCTGCAGTCCCCCCAGCTGGGCACGGGCCATGCGGTGGCCCAGGCCGTCCCGATGCTGGTCGACGACGTGCCCACGCTCATCCTGTACGGCGACGTGCCACTGGTGAAGGCCTCCACCCTGCAGCGCCTGGCCGAGGCCGCCAAGGGCGGCAAGCTCGCGCTGCTGTCTCAGCATGTGGCCGACCCCACCGGCTACGGCCGCGTGGTGCGTGACGCCGCCGGCAACGTCAGCCGCATCGTCGAGCAGAAGGATGCCGACGCCGAGACGCTGAAGATCAACGAGGTCAACACCGGCATCCTGGTCTGCCCCACCCGGCCGCTCAAGCGCTGGCTCACGGCCCTGAAGAACGACAACGCCCAGGGCGAGTACTACCTGACCGACGTGATCGCCGCCGCCGTGGCCGATGGCACCGGCGTCGTCACGGCGCATCCCGACGCCGAGTGGGAAACGCTGGGCGTCAACAGCAAGACCCAGCTGGCCTTCCTGGAGCGCCGCCACCAGCGCAACCTGGCCGACCGCCTGACCGACAGCGGCGTCATGCTGGCCGATCCCGACCGCATCGACATCCGCGGCACGCTGGAATGCGGCCGTGACGTGTTCATCGACGTGGGCTGCGTCTTCGAGGGCACCGTCCGGCTGGGCAAGGGCGTGAAGATCGGCCCCAACTGCGTGCTGAAGGACTGCACGCTGGCCGACGGCACCCAGGTGCAGGCCATGTCGGTGATCGACAGCGCCGAGGTGGGCGCACAGGGCCGCATCGGCCCGTTCGCCCGCCTGCGCCCCGGCACCAAGCTGGGCGAGGACAGCCACATCGGCAACTTCGTCGAGCTCAAGAACGCCACCACCGGCACCGGCAGCAAGATCAACCACCTGTCCCTACGTGGGCGATGCCGAGATCGGCTCGCGCGTCAACATCGGCGCCGGCACCATCACCTGCAACTACGATGGCGTCAACAAGCACAAGACGATCATCGAGGATGACGTGTTCGTGGGCAGCGACTCCCAACTCGTCGCCCCGGTGACGGTCCGACGCGGCGCCACGCTGGCGGCCGGCACCACGCTCACCCGCGAGGCGCCTGCCGACTCGCTGACGCTGAGCCGCGTGCCGCAGACCACCCGGCCCGACTGGAAACGTCCGCAACGCAAGACCAAATGAATCTGGCGGCAGTCCGCCGCGCCAACCCGACAGCAACTAGAGAATCGAAACCATGTGTGGAATCGTTGGTGCCGTAGCACAGCGCAATGTCGTCCCCATCCTGATCGAGGGCCTGCGCAAACTCGAATATCGCGGTTATGACTCCGCCGGTCTGGCCCTGCTCGACCCGGAAGGCCACATGAACCGTGTCCGTGCCGTGGGCCGCGTGGCCGAGCTGGACACCCGCGCCAAGGAAAAGCACGCCGACGCCCCCACCGGCATCGCCCACACCCGCTGGGCCACGCACGGTGGCGTCAATGAGGGCAATGCCCACCCGCACATCTCCACGGGCTCCGACCTGCAGATCTCGGTGGTGACAACGGCATCATCGAGAACCACGAAGAGCTGCGCAGCGCGCTCAAGGGCCAAGGGCTGCGAGTTCACCTCGCAGACCGACACCGAAGTGGTGGCGCACCTGGTGCATTCGCTGGTGCTGGGCGGCCTGTCGCTGACCGATGCCGTGGCCAAGGCCATCAAGCAGCTGCACGGCGCCTATGCGCTGGCCGTCATCAGCAGCCGCGAGCCGGGTACCGTCGTGGGCACCCGCCGCGGCTCGCCCCTGCTGCTGGGCGTGGGTGGCGAAGGTTCGGGCAAGGGCGAGAACTTCCTCGCCTCCGACACCTCGGCCCTGCTGCAGGTCACCAAGCACGTCATCTACCTGGAAGAAGGTGATCTGGCCACGCTCACCTGCGACGGCTACACCATCCGTGACGCCGCGGGCAACGTGGTGACGCGGCCAGTGGTCGAGAGCCAGCTGTCGGCCGATGCGGTCGAGCTGGGCAACTACGACCACTACATGCAGAAGGAAATCTTCGAGCAGCCGGGTGCCATCGGCAACACGCTGGAGATGATCGAGTACGCCAGCTCGCTGCAGCCGGGCCTGTTCGGTGCCGACGCTGAAGAAATCTTCAAGCGCACCCGCCGTATCCTGATCCTCGCCTGCGGCACCAGCTATCACGCTGGTGTGGTGGCCAAGTACTGGCTGGAATCCATCGCACGCATCCCCACCGACGTGGAGATCGCCAGCGAATACCGCTACCGCGACCCGGTTCCGCAGGACGAGACGCTCGTCATCACCATCTCGCAATCGGGCGAGACGGCCGACACGCTGGCCGCGCTGCAGCATGCCAAGGGCAACGGCATGACCGACACGCTGTCGATCTGCAACGTGCCGGAATCGGCCCTCATCCGCAACAGCAAGCTGCGCTTCCTGACGCGCGCCGGCCCCGAGATCGGTGTGGCCTCCACCAAGGCCTTCACCACCCAGCTGGCGGCGCTGTTCCTGCTCACCATCGTGCTGGCCAAGATGCGCGCCCACCTGACGCCCGAGCGTGAAGCCGAGCTGCTGGCCCAGATGCGTCACCTGCCGGCCGCCATGAAGCACGTGCTGGCCGTCGAGCCCGCCGTGAAGGAATGGGCCAAGCGCTTCGCCGAGAAGGACCACGCCCTGTTCCTGGGCCGTGACGTGCACTTCCCCATCGCCATGGAAGGCGCGCTGAAGCTGAAGGAAATCACCTACATCCACGCCGAGGCCTACGCGGCCGGCGAGCTCAAGCACGGCCCGCTGGCGCTGGTGGATTCCAACATGCCGGTGGTGGTGGTGGCGCCGAAGGACGCGCTCATCGAGAAGCTGAAGTCCAACATCCAGGAAGTGCGGGCCCGCGGCGGCGAACTCTTCGTCTTTGCCGATCGCGACACCCACATCGAGCCGTCGGACTTCGTGCACGTCATCAACCTGGTGGACCATGCCGGTCCCCTGTCGCCGATCCTGCACGTGGTGCCGCTGCAGCTGCTGGCCTACCACGCCGCCCTGGCTCGGGGCACTGACGTGGACAAGCCGCGCAACCTGGCCAAGTCGGTGACGGTGGAGTAACTCCCCAAAGAAAACGGCTCCTTCGGGAGCCGTTTTTCTTTGATGGTTCGTTCTGACAGGTCATCCGGTTTCCCGGGCAAACCTGCCGCGCTCATCCCTTCGCTGGCGGCTGCCCCTGCAGCATGCGACGGGCATCCGCCTCGCTCAGCGCGTAGTCGAAGAACTGGCGGTAGAACGCCTGCACCCGCGCCGGCAGGTCATCATCGGCAGACAGCTTGTCCGGATGCAGCCGGGACAGGGCCCAGCGCAGCTGCAGGGTGATCTCACAGCCATAGCGATCCCACGGGAACACGCCTTCCGGGTTGGTATGGAGCCGCCCGGCACGTACGGAGCCCAGCTGCGCAAAGCCTGCAGCCTCTTCTGCCCGGCACTGCTGGCTGACTCGATGATCACGTCCGGATCCCACGCCAGCAGCTGCTCGACCGACACCGGCCTCAGGCTGCCCTCGATGGAAGCCGCCGCATTGATGCCACCGGCCGCCCGGATCCACTCGTCGATGATGGTGTTTGATCCGTCGACCAGCAGTTGCGGTTCCCACTGCGCGATGTGCAGCACGCGCGGGCGCTTTGCCTCGGGAATGCCGCTGCTGATGCGACGCACCTCGGCCAGCGCCTCGTCCAGATGCTGCAGATAGCGCTGCGCACGTTCAGGCGCATCGTTGCCCAACACCTTCGCCGTCAGTGCAATGCTGTCGCGCATCGAAGCAAAATCCTGAAAGACCGTCTTCACCACCTGGATGCCGGCGGCCTGCAGCTCGTTGGCAGCCGGATCGGCCGGCGTGAGAAGGCCAGCGTGATGTTGCGGGCCAGCAGGGATTCAGCCACGAAGCCGCCCTTCGGTGCATGGATGGCATTGTTCAGTGACGGCGCCACCTGGTACATCCAGGGCTTCTGCTTCGGCGCATTGACCGTGGCCGCAATGCGCTTCGTGGCGCCCAGCATCATCAGCACCGAGGCATGGGCCGGCCAGCCGTTGGCAATCAGCGCCTTCGGATCGGGTGCAGCGTCGGCCAGCGGCGTCACATCGCCCAGTTTCGCGGCGGCCTTGCCGGACGCAGCCTCCTTCGCGCTGGGCCCCTGCCAGCCCATGGCGTCATCGCGCCGGCCAGCAGTCCCCCGGCGGCCAGCTGCAACAGCTGGCGACGGCGTGCATCGGCTGCAGCCATACTGGGCGCGGTACGTGCCGCGCCCGAAGGCCGGCTGCCTGCCGGCATCCCGCTGGCGACCATCGGAGTGAACCCATCTTCCTTCCTGTCTTTCACGCTATCCCTCCTGTCCATGAGACAGTGCCGGGATCAACCCTGACCCCGGCGCTGGAATCCGGTGCATGCCGTTGCAGCACCCAATGACATCGTGGCCTTGGCGGCCACGAAAATCCAGGGACAAGGGCAGGCCCCAGCGCAGCACGCTGCCCCACCCTGTCGCCACTTACAGCGCGAACTGCACCGTCAGCATGGCCGAGCGCGGATCTCCCACGTCCGCCGTGGCATTGCCGTTGCCGCTGTAGCCGTTCAGGCCACCAGCCACGATGTTGGTCCAGTAGCGCTGATTGGTGACGTTGTACACCGTCAGGCGCCAGGTGGTGTCATGCCCCCACAGCTGCTGTTCCCAACGGGCACCCACGTCCAGCCGGCCGTAGCCGCCGATCCAGTCGGTATTGGCGTAGTTGGCGGCACGGCGGTTCATGGTGATGAAACGTGCGTTGATGGAGAGCCCTGACACGGCACGAATGCGCATGTCCCCCGTCAGGCTGGCCGTCCAGCCGCTCAGGCCCACGATCTTCTTGTCGCGGCTGGCGGCATTGGCCGAGGCCACCATGCGCGGATCCAGCCACGACACCATTGCGGTCATCGACAGATCCTGCATGACATTGCCGGAAATGCTGCCCTCGAAACCGCGGTTGCGCTGCTTGCCGGCCTCACGAAAGACCGGCAGGTTGTTCAGCAGCGTACTGCTGTCGGTGAAGGCGAACGGCCGCTCGATCCGGAACAGCGCGACATTGGCGTCGAAGGCGTTCAGGCGCGTCTTGTAGCCCAGCTCCCACTGCTTGCTGCGGTACGGATCCAGCACCTCACCTTCGTTGGCCGTGCCCGTGGGGGCCGCGTCACCGGGCTGCAGCGTGTCGCCATAGCTCAGGTACACGCTGTTGACCGGATCGAAGCGGTACATCACGCTGGCAAAGGGGCTGAGGCCGTGATCGCTGGAGCTGCGCGTGGTGGCGCCGGCACGGTTGTAGTTGGTGAGCTTCATCCAGCTGTAGCTGGCGCTCAGCATCACCTGCCAGTTCGGGTCCAGGTCCACCGTGTCGGCCAGAATCAGCGACTGCTGGCGCTGGGCAGCGCTCTGATAGCGCTGCTTGAAGTTCGGCCAGTCGGGCTGGGCATACAGTGCCGGAGCTGCCAGGCTGGCTCGCCCAGCGTGATGACGCGCCCTGCGCGCGGGTTGTAGTTGTTCCAGTCAAAGCCGTTGTTCGCCACCGTGATGTCGTGCTGCATGCCCCAGGCCTGCACCTTGCCGTTCAGGCTGAGCTGGTTGCCGGTGACCGTGAAACGGCTGGCCGCGACAGAGCTGCTGGTGGTGGCATAGTTGCCTGCCGCGCTGCGCAGCGTGTTGGTCACGGTCGTGCTTTCACGGTCGGCAATCTGGCGCGACAGGCCCGCCGTCAGCTGCCAGCCCGAGTCAAAGCGATGCAGCACGCGGGTGGTGATCGTGCTGGTCTCGTTGTTGTTGCCGGAATAGGGCTGACCATAATCCACCCGCTTCGGATCCACCGGAGCCGGGAACGGCACATTGGCCGCCACGCCAAAGCCGCCGACCTCGCCACGACGGACGTAGCGATAGTTGCTGGCATTGACCTGCCACTGCGTGCTGGGCGTCAGGTCGGCGTCCAGCGCCACGCCCCCGAAGGTGCGCCGACGGTGGCTGCCCTTGACGTACGATTCCCCCGTTTCCTGCAGCAGCTTCGCCCGCACCCGCCAGCGCTTGTCCGCCGTCAGCGGCGTCCACAGGTCTGCGTGGATGGAAGGCGTGGCATGACTGTCGATGCCCAGGCGCAGCGTGTTGGTACCGGTGGTGCCTGCCCGTTTCTGCGTGAAGCCGAAGACCCCCGATCCCGTGGCCGGTCCGTACAGCGAACCCGCCACACCGTTCAGCACCTCGATACGTTCGAACTGCTCGGTGGGATAGTTGGTGGTGCTGACCATGTTGAAGCCGTCGACACGGCTGTTCTGGATCACGCTGCCCTGCACGCCACGTGTCTGCGGCCGGATCGTGTCGGCCTGCACCCAGGGCAGGTAACGCAGCGCGTCCTGCACGCTGAAGTTCTGGTCATCGGCCATCTGCTCGGCGCTCACGGCCGACACCGAATAGGGCGTCGCCACCGAGTCGCGCTCGCCCAGCGGTCCCACCTGCACACGGCGCTGCGCCTGGCGGACTTCGTCGGTACCGGACGTACCCACCACGGAAATTCTGGGCAGCGTGGCCGTTTCTTCAACAGCGGTGGAATCCTGAGCGAAGCCACCCACCGGCGCGAACAGGGCGGTCAGGGTCAATGCCAGCACGCGCGGCTGCCAGCAATGGCCGCCCAGGGAACGAAGCGACCGCTGCTGTCCGGCAGGGGCGGAAGAGGTGTTTTTGTTGGAAGTCATGATGAGAAGGAAAGACGATCCGGTAAGCGGACCAGGCAAGACGGAGGGAAAATCCAGGAGAGAGAGGCCGGCAGCACCCCATGGGAGGGTCTGCCGGAAGAAGCAACCGGATGCACGCGCGAGGAAAGGACATCAGCCCCCCGGCGTGGCATGCAGGCAGGCCGCCACCGCCTGCTCGGAAACACCGTACAGCGCGGCCAGCGCCGCTGGCGTGGCTGTCTCGCGCGGGGTGCCCACAGCCACCATGTGGCCACGCCCCAGCAGCGCAATGCGGTCAGCCACGCGCAGCGCATGCTCGGGCTGGTGCGTGGTCATCAGCACCGCCATGCCCCCGGCGCTCAGACGCTCCACGTGCTCCAGCACGCGGATCTGATTGCCGAAAATCCGGGCTGGCGGTGGGCTCGTCCATCACCAGCAGACGAGGCTCCTGCACCAGCGCACGGGCCACCAGTGCCAGCTGGCGCTCACCCCCGCTGATGGCGGTGTAGATGCGCGGTGCCAGGTGCTCGATGCCCATCATCGCCAGGCAGCGTCGTGCCAGCTGCCGATCGGCCTCACCGGGCGAGGCAAAGCGCCCCAGGTGTGCAGCGCGCCCCATCAGCACCACGTCTTCCACCGTGTACGGGAACACGCCCACGCCAGCCTGCGGCACATAGCCCACCCAGTGGGCGAAGTCACGCCGGGACCACTGGCCCAGCGGCTTCCCGCCCAGCAGCACTTCACCACCCAGCGGCGGCAGCAGGCCCAGCAGCGTGCGCAACAGCGTGGTCTTGCCACAGCCGTTGGCGCCCAGCAGGCACAGCACCTCACCCGCCGACAGTGAGAACTCCAGCCCCTGCGACACCTGGCGGCTTCCATGGCCAGTGGCCAGCCCCCGTGCCTGCAGCACGATGGACGGCTCTGCGTCGGAGCCGTTCTGTCTGACAGCATTCATGGCGGGCCTCACAGGTCGCGGCCGCCGCGGGCCAGCAGAAAGAGAAAGAAGGGCCCCACCAGCGCGGTGACGATGCCCAGCGGCAGCTCGATGTCGGCCACCGTGCGGGCCAGCGTATCGGCCACCACCAGAAAGCCGCCGCCCAGCATCAGCGAACCCGGCAGCAGACGACCGAAGTCAGGTCCCACCAGCAGGCGCGCCACGTGGGGTACCACCAGCCCCACCCAGCCGATGATGCCGGCAATGGACACCGCTGCCGCCGTGGCCAGCGTGGCCGCTGCCACCAGCAGCATCCGCATCCCGCCACCGGCACGCCCAGCGCCTCGGCCTCGTCGTCATCCGTGCTCAGCAGGTTCATCCGCCAGCGCAGCAGCGCCATCGGCAACAGCCCCAGCAGCAGTGCCGGCGCCGTGCCCAGCAGATCGGAGCCGGTGATGGCATTGAGCCCGCCCATCAGCCAGAAAGTGATGGACGGCAGTTGCGTGGTGGGGTCCGCCACCGTCTTGATGAGCGCAATGCCGGCCCCAGCAGCGCGCCCACCGCCACTCCGGCTAGCACCAGTACCAGCACCGGGTCATGTCGCCGCACCAGCAGTGACAGCCCCAGCACCGCCCCCACCGCCACCGAGCCGCCCATGAAGGCAAAGCCCTGCACGGCCCCAGCGGCAACCCCAGCCAGATGGCCAGAACGGCGCCCGGGCCGGCGCCAGCCGAAACGCCCAGAATGTCGGGCGACACCAGCGGGTTGCGGAACATACCCTGATAGGCCGCGCCGGCCGCGGAGAGCACCGCCCCCACCAGCAGGGCCGCGCCGATGCGCGGCAGGCGGATGTTCCAGATCACCGTTTCCATGGCCGGCGGCAGGCCGGTTTCGCTTCCGGAGATGCGCGCCCACACGATGCGGGCCAGGTCTGCCGGGCCGATGGGAAACTTGCCCAGCGCAAAAGGCGGCCAGCACCACCAGCAGCAGTGCGATCACGGCCAGAGCCCAGCGCAGCGGTCCGGGCGGAAGAAAATGTGCAGATCGCGGAACCGTGCCGCCCTGCGGCCCAGGCACGGCCTGGCTGTCGCGTTCTTTCATGAAGGCACCCTGCCGAACAGGGCACAGAGTCGTTATATCAGACAGTATATAGCGACTGGGGACGAGCCCCTCGAGAGACACTGGGGTCCCGCGCTCAACATGAAAGACTGGCCAGCTATGGCCTGTCGTCAGCCTCCGAAGCCCGAGGCTTGCCGGCAGACTTTCCGGCGTCCTCCTCCTCTTTCCCTGGCCTTGGCGTTTTTCACCTCGGCCTCCACCTCAGCGGCCGCCTCGGCCGCTTCTTCAGCCTTGGCCCGCGCCAGCTGCGCCCGCGCCTCGAGCAGCGCTTCCTTGGGCGCATCCTCCACCGTCAGCGCCACCTGGGCCGGCAGCTCGCCATTTTTCCGGGGCTTCGTGCACTCGTCCCGATCACGGTCGGGCGACACATACAGATCCCGGGCCGCCATGAACAGCGCGGCGATCAGCGGCCCGATGACGAAGCCGTTGAGCCCGAAGAGCGACATGCCGCCGATGGTGGAGACCAGCACCACGTAATCAGGCATCTTGGTGTTCTTGCCCACCAGCACCGGGCGCAGCACGTTGTCCACCATGCCGATCACACCCACGCCATAGGCCAGCAGCACCACGCCCTGCCAGGTGGCACCCGTCGCCAGGAAGTAGAGGGCAATCGGTCCCCAGATGAGGCCCGAGCCCACGGCCGGCAGCAGAGACAGGAAGGCCATCACCACCGACCACAGGATCACGCCCTGATGCCCAGCGCCCAGAGGATGATCCCGCCCAGCACCCCTGCACGATCGCCACGGCCACGTTGCCCTTCACCGTGGCCTTCACCACCGCCGAGAACTTGCCCAGCAGATGATTCTTCGGCTCGTCCTCCAGCGGAATGGCACGGTAGAACATGGCGGCCAGCTGCCCGCCATCACGCAGCAGGAAGAACAGCACGTACAGCAGCACGCCAGTACTGGCCAGGACATCCACCGTGTTCTGGCCGATGTTGACGGCCTGCGAGGCCAGGAACTGGCCGATCTCGCTGCCACTGTCGGCCAGTCTCCGCTGGATGGACGGCAGGTCCAGCAGCCCCTGGGCATCCGGCATGCGGTGCAGCCAGCCCGGCATGGCCTCGATGATCTTGGCCAGATACGCCCCGAAGTTCAGCTCGCCCGACCGGATGCGACCGTAGATCTCGGCGCCCTGATTCACCAGCGACATGGTCAGCCCGATCACCGGGATGATCACCATCATGATGACCGCACCCAGCGTGATGAACGTGGCCGTGTTGGGACGCTGCGGCATGCGCCGCATCAACGCCCGCTGCATGGGCGCAAACAGCATGGCCAGAATGACCGCCCACATCAGCGCACTGTAGAAGGGCACCAGGATGGCCAGGAACGCCAGCGACACCAGCGCCGGGAACCCCTGTGAAGAAGTTGCGTCGATCGGAAGTGAGTTTCATCGGTCAGAAAAAGGGGTAGGGAATGGCCTGCCAGAAGCAATGCCCTGCATCATAACCCGCCCCTCCTGCACTAGCCTCCTGCAGCGGGCATCCGAGGGAAAGCACCAGCCCCCGGGCGAAACACAAGGCAAAAACACGTTTCAGGCGGAAAAGCCCCCTTCCCCCGGCCACGGGCGCCACTATCATGGGCGCGCCTTTCTCCAACAGACCAAGCAGACCCAACAGACATACAGGAGTCCCTCGCGAGCGACCAGAGTCTCAGCCAGCAACTGTTTTTCCCAACTGCAGGGGTGAACCCATGCAGAAGATCGCCCAGCAACTGGGCACCAGCACCGAACAGGCCAGCTCGGCCGTCAGCCGAGCACTGCCGCTGATGATGGGCGCCCCGGGCAACCAGGCCCAGCAGGGCGGTCAGGGCGCGGCCGGCATCGCCTCGATGCTGGGGGCCCCGGCGGTGGCCGGGGGCAGCCGGGCCGGCGGCCCGGGCGACATCCTCGGCGGCCTGCTGGGCGGCTCGGGCAACGCGGCTGGCGGCGGCTGGCCGGTGCCCCTGGGCGGGCTGGTGGGCAGCGTGCTGGGCGGCGGCCAGTCCGCGGGCAACACGGCCAGCAGCACTTCCGCCGGCAACGCCGGCGACCTGCTCGCCACCGTCTTCGGCAACCAGGGCTCGGCCCGCGCCGCCGAAGGGCTGGGCCAGTCCACCGGCCTCGGGCACGCAGGGTGCCGGCAATCTGCTGGGCATGCTGCTGCCCATCGTCATGTCCTTCCTCAGCCAGCGCTTCCTGCAGGGTGGCAACGGCACGCAGCAGCTGGACCAGCCCCGCCAATGAGCGCCAGCAGCTGAACAACCGTGGCGCTGGCGGTGCACTGGCCAGCCTGCTGGACCAGAACGGTGACGGCAAGCTGGACATGAACGACCCTGGTGAAGCTGGGCAGCAGCCTGCTGGGCGGCAAGCGCTGATTCACCCTCCGGGACCGATACAGGTCCCTGCGGCCGCCCGGGCGGCCGCACATCCCGACTATCCACCTGACCGGCCTTGACGCCGGCCTGAAAGACAGCCTGAACACCGGCCTTGTCAGGCCGGTGACCATTTTTCAGGTCAAGGCGCCAGGAATCTATTGACTTATAATCTAATATATTCTCATTACCACTATGAAAATGAGGTCTGGTGCCCTTTCGTGAGGTGCGCTGATTCCAGCCATCGTCCACCCGGCACCACAGACAGGACATTGCAGGCTCATCGGCCTGCATGCCGGATGGATGACAGGCTGGCCGCATGATGCCTGTGACAGCCCCTGCCGGCACACCGCAAAAGCACACAGAGACAAGACCCGTCATGCGATACCCTGCCCCACGCCATCCCCTGGCCCTGGCTGTTCTGCTGGCATGCACCAGCCTGCACGCCCAGACCCAGCCCCGATCCGACGGGACACCGGCCCTTGCCCGTGTCCCCCTGGCCAGCAGCACGGCCATGGTCGGCACCACCCAACCTGCCCGCCTCTCCGAGGATCAGCCTCCATTCCGGACGACACACCACCGGACCTTGCTGCTGGCCGCCCGCCTGCCCGCCGTCACCGTCACGGCCACCGGACACGAGGAAGACGCCCTCACCGCCCCGGCCTCGGTCACGGTGATCGACCGGGAGCACATCCAGAATCGTGCCAGCGATGATCTGCTTGACGCCGTCCAGGACACCCCGGGCCTTTCCCTCTCGCCCAGACAAGCGGGCGGACGCAAGACCTTCAGCCTGCGCGGCATGAACGATGCCCACACCCTGATGCTGGTCGATGGGCGACGCATCTCCGCCACCGATGACGTGGTCGGGCACTCCGACTACCAGTATGGCTGGGTGCCGATGTCGGCCGTGGAACGCGTGGAAGTGATCCGCGGTCCGCTGTCGGCACTCTATGGTTCCGAGGCCCTGGGTGGCGTGGTCAACGTCATCACCCGCTGGCCCACCGAAAAATGGGAGGGTGCCATCACCCTGTCCGCGCAGCGTGCCGCCGACCACCAGCGCGGCGGCACCGGCAGCAAGGCCTCCATCTACGCCGCGGGCCCTCTTGGCGAGAACCTGGCCCTGCGCATCGACGGCGAGAAAGGCCACGTGGGCAGCATCGCCACGCCTGACAGGACACTGAGCGAGATCGAGGGTCGGCGCCCCGGCAATGCCGGCATCACCGCCCGCTACACGCTCAATCCCCAGCACCGCTTCGAGGTGGGCTGGCGCCAGGGACGCGAAGATCGTTTCTACAACGACACCAGCGTGCGCGGCGTGCGTTATCAGAATCTCTACAAGCTGGACCGCGAACAGACCCACGCCCAGTGGAACGGCAGCTTCGGCCAGACCCAGGCTCAGCTGCGCGCCTATCGCAGCGCCATCGAGGTGCGCAACTACCGCACCAACGGCGTCACTCCCACCCGTCCGCAGGACATGCGTGACGTGGTGTACGACGGATCCGTGTCACACCGGATGGACCGGCACCATCTGGCTGCCGGCGTCGAGGCGCGGCGCGAGACGCTGGTCAATGCAGGCCTGCGCAACGGGCGCGACAGTGCCGATCACCGCGCGCTGTTCCTGCAGGACGAGATCAGTCTTGGCACCAGCCTGATGGCCACCCTGGGCGTGCGCGTTGACCACCACGAGATCTTCCACAACGAGACCAGTCCGCGTGCCTATCTGGTGTGGCAGGCCACGCCCGAGCTGACCATCAAGGGCGGCTATGGCGAGGCCTTCAAGGCCCCCACGCTGAAACAGATTTCCTCGAACTACGTCGGTGCCGAAGGACCGCACACCTTCTACGGCAACGATAACATCCGGCCCGAGACCTCGCGTTCCTTCGAACTGGCCGCCGACTACCGGGTCGGTCCCCTGTCCCTGCGCGGCACGCTGTTCCAGAACAAGGTCAAGGACCTGATCTACCTGCGCCTGCTGCGTCAGCAGGGCATTCGCAATTTCTATCAGTACGACAACGTCAACCGTGCCCGCATCCGGGGTGCCGAACTGGGACTGGGCTGGGACATCACGCCGAACCTGCACTGGAACAACGACGTGACGCTGCTGCACGCCCGCGACGGCAACGGCGCGGAACTGGTCAATCGACCACGCAGCGTCGTGCATTCGCGCCTGCACTGGGAAGCCCCCCGGGACTTCGATCTGCGACTGGGCTGCCCATTACACCGGCCGCCAGCGGGTCTCGGACAATACCCGCCTGCCCGGCTACACGCTCACCGACGCCAGCATCGGCCAGAAGATCAACCCGCATGTCAGCTGGCGCGTCGGCCTGGATAACCTGGGCAACCTCCGTCTGGCCGAGAAATCGCCGGACTTCGGCTATGCCATTCGGGGCCGAACCTGGTTCACGCAGCTGCAGATCGAATTCTGAGGCGGCCCCCGCCATCACCCAAGCAGCACGGCTTTCCACGCCGCGCCCGTGCCCCGGCACGGGCCCTTTATCAGACCGCCTGAACACGCGGCAGGCGGCCTGATGCCCCTGTCTTTTTGGCGACCTTTCTTTCTTACGGATGATGTCCATGCGCAGCATCACTCGCCCCCGTCCCGAAACCGTTCATGCCGCCAGCGTGATGACGCGGGCAGCGCAGGAACGCCTCCTGCTACCGGTCCTTCTGTGTCTGCTGCTGGCCTGCCTGAGCATTCTGCCCGCTCACGCCGCGACAGTGGCCAGCCTCCCTCTGCCGCCCCATTGGCTGCCCAGTCCTCCCTGCCGCCGCCCTCCAGCACCGACGCAAAATCCCCTACCGCTGACATACCGCCAACGAACGCTTCGGCCGCCGCACCATCCGCCCGTCACCGCGTGCTGTTCGTGGTCACCCACAACGTGCCTCGTGGCAAGTTCCACCACCGGAGCAGCTGGCCGCCCCGCACGGACTGGCCGTGGAAGGCCGCTATCTGGACAGCATCCCCGCGCAGAGCGGCCCGAAGTCTTTCGCGGCTATGACGCCGTGTTCATCGAATCCCCGCTGGAGCAGGACGTACGTGCCCACCTGGGCCGCGCGCTGACCGAGCTGCAGACGCCCTTCATCTGGCTGAGCGCCCAGCACCCCGCCTGGCAGGGATTCACCGATGAACAGGCAAAGCCGCTGCTGGCCTATTACGTCAACGGCGGTGCCCGCAACTTCGAGGGCTTCTTCCGTCTGCTGGCCAGCGCCATGGACCACCAGCCCGCACCGGCCGACCTGCCACCACCGCTGGAGATCCCGCAGGTGGGTGTCTATCACCCCCAGGCCCCGGACCTGGTGTTTCCCGACGTGCCCGCCTTCCTGCGCTGGCGCGGCGTGAGCGACCAACGCCCGCCCACCATCGCCATCCTGATGCACCGTCAGTACCTGGACAGCATCGAAACCGGCATGATCGACGACCTGGTGGCACGCATCGAGAAGCAGGGAGCCATCGCCATGCCCATCTTCGACCGCATGCTGCCCAAGGGCAGCCTGCGCCAGCTGCTGCGCCCCGATGAAAACCAGCCGCCCCCGGCCGACGTGATCATCAACACCCAGATCATGCTCAACGCCGAGGGAGGCGCAGCGAATTCACGGAACTGGGCCTGCCGGTCATCCAGGCCAACCGCTACCGCCATGGCGATGCCGCGGCCTGGCAGGCTGACGCCCAGGGCCTGTCGATGATGGAAGTGCCCTTCTTCCTGGCCCAGCCCGAATACGCCGGCATCACCGACATCCAGATCTCCGCGGCCACCCGCAAGCCCCACGACGACGTGGTGGCTATCCCCTGCCCGTGCCCGGGCCGTGGCTGACCGTGCCCTCGGCCCTGACACGGCTGCAGCGCAAGCCCGCCGGCCAGCAGCAACTGGCGCTGATGTTCTGGAACTATCCCGCCGGCGAAAAGAACCTGTCGTCCTCGTACATGAACATCCCGCGCAGCCTGGGCAGCACCGCCGACGCCCTGCGCGAGGCCGGCTACGACATCCCGCCCCTTCCGCCCGAGGAAGAACTCATCACGCGACTGCAACGCCTGCTGGCCCCGGCCTACAGCCACGAACGTCCGGCCCTGCTGAAGCAGCTGCTGGCGGATGGTCTGGCCGCACCGCTGCCGCTGGCACGCTACCGCCAATGGCTGGACACCCTGCCCGAAGTCACCCGCCAGGCCCTGCTGACCCGCTGGGGTGATCCGGCGCGTACCCTCAGCGTCGTCGACTGGCAGGGCGAACCCGTCTTTGCCATCCCGCGTCTGCAACTGGGCAAGCTGGCCATCCTGCCGCAACCCGGCCGCGCGAACCCGGCCCCGATGGCAACATCGACCGCGAGAAGGCCCTCTACCACTCCACCCGTGCCGACGCCCTGCCCCCGCACACCTACCTGGCCACCTACCTGTGGGTCCGCGAGGGCGCTGCGCATGACGCCCTGATCCACTTCGGCACCCACGGTACCCAGGAATGGCTGCCCGGCAAGGAGCGCGGCCTGTCCGTCTACGATCCACCGATGCTGGCCATCGGCAACATCCCGGTCATCTACCCCTATATCGTCGACAACGTCGGTGAAGCCACCCAGGCCCGTCGCCGTGGCCGCGCCGTCACCGTCAGCCACCAGACCCCGCCACTGCGCCCGGCCGGCCTGCACCAGCGACTGACCGAGCTGCACGACCTGCTGCACCAGTGGCTCTCGCAGGAAGAAGGCGCCGTCGAGGACCAGATCAGGACCGATATCCTGGCTCGCGCAAAACAGGAACGCCTGCTGGCCGACCTGGAATGGACCGAAGAACGCGCCCGCACCGACTTCAGCGCCTTCCTCGACACGCTGCACGCCCACCTGCACGAGCTGGCTGAAACCATCCAGCCCGTGGGCCTGCACACCTTCGGGCAGAACGCCCAGGAAGAACACCGGCTGGCCACCGTGATGATGATGCTGGGCAAGCCTTTCCTGGAAGCGGCCGCTCGCCACATGGGCGAACCGCAGACCGAACTGGACGAGACCCTGGCCGTCGACTACCAGCAGATGATCGACACCTCGCCCTACCGTCTGCTCAAGCGCTACCTGCAGCCCGACGCCGATCTGCATGAGCTGCCCGAGCCCCTGCAAGCGCAGCTCACCCAGGCACGCCAGTGGTGGCAGGCGCTGGATGCCGGTGGCGAGACCGGGGGACTCATCGCTGCCCTGCAGGGACGCTACCGCCCCACCGCCTACGGGGGATCCGGTGCCAACCCCGACGCCCTGCCCACCGGCCGCAACCTCTATGGCTTTTGACCCTTCCCGCGTGCCTACCCGCCACGCCCGGGAAGCCGGCAAGCAGGCCGCCGAGAAACTCATCGCCGCCCACCGCCAGCAGCATGGCAGGGACACCGGCCAAGCTGGCCGTGTCGCTGTGGTCAGTGGAGACCATGCGCCACCGGGGCCTGCTGGAAGCCCGGGCCCTGTGGCTGATGGGCGTGGAACCCGTCTGGGATGAAGGCGGCCGCGTCGTCGACGTGAAGCTCGTGCCGCGCGAGCAGCTGGGCCGCCCGCGCGTGGACGTGGTGCCTCGGCCACCGGCCTTTACCGAGACCACTTCCCCAACGCCATCCGGCAACTGGCCCGCGCCGCGCAGCTGGCCGCCGAAGCCGATCGTGAACCCGACAACGTGGTCGCCGCCAACACCGCCCGCATTCGAGCCCTGCTGAAGGATCGCGGTCTGGACGAGGACAGCGCCCGTGACGCGGCCCAGACCCGCATCTTCTCGTCCGAGCAGGGCCTCTATGGATCCGGCCTGGATGATGCTGCCCTGGCCACCGACACCTGGGAGGGCAAGAACGAAGGTGACCACAAGCTGGCCAATCTCTACCTGTCACGCATGCAGTACGCCTACGGCCCCGATCCCCGCCGCTGGGGCAAGCGCCTGGCCGACATCATGTCCCAGCCTGCCGGTGGCAGCGCCCAGTCCGCATCAGGCGGCAACGCGGTATCGGCCTCCGGCGCCAGCCCCGACGGTACAACTGCCAACACAACAGCCAACGCCCCGGGGGCCCGCGGCGAAGCGCTGAACCTCTACGCCGAGCAGCTGCGCGGCACTGAGGGCGCCGTTCTGTCACGCTCGTCCAACCTGTACGGCATGCTCACCACCGACGATCCGTTCCAGTACCTGGGCGGCATCGGCCTGGCCGTGCGCCACCTGGACGGCAAGGCGCCCGAACTCTACATCAGCAACCTGCGCACCCCAGGCAGCGGCCGCGTGGAGCGCGCCAGCCAGTTCCTGTCGCGAGAGCTGGCCACCCGCCAGTTCCACCCCGGCTACATCAAGGGCCTGATGGCCGAAGGCTATGCCGGCACCCTGGAAGTGCTGGACGCCACCAACAACCTGTGGGGCTGGACCGCCGTTGCCCGCGAGATCGTGCGCGACGACCAGTGGCAGGAAATGGTGGACGTGTACGTGCGCGACAAGCACCAGCTGGGCCTGAAGGACTGGTTCGAGCAGCACAACCCGCACGCACTCGCCCAGACCATCGAACGCATGCTGGAAGCCGCCCGCCAGGGCTACTGGCAGACCGATGCGCAGACACTCAACGAACTGAAGGAACGCTGGCAGGATCTGGCCCAGCGCTTCGAGGTCCGTTCCGAGAATGCACGCTTCATGGCCTATGTGCAGAACGGTACCGGCACCAGACCGAAAGCAGCCCCCGTGCTCCAGCCGACGCGCCATCAGCCGCCGGCAACGCGCCCGGCTTTTGGCCTGCAGGCCCCCAGCCAGCCCGCCGCCGCGCCAGCAGCACCCGCGAGCAGCCAGACGAGCACGCCTCCGGCCGAGCCGCCCCGGCAACCACCTCCGCAACCGGCCAAGCCGGTCGAAACGGTGCGCGGCCAACGCCCGGAACCCGTCAAGCAGACCGACAGCCAGAAGCCTGCGCCCACCGACGAAGACCCGGCCCCGGCTGCGCTGGCTGGGCGCGCTGGGCATCGTGCTTCTGATCCTGTCGGGTGCGCGGCATCAGAAGCGTCGCGCCTGGGACGCCTGATGAACGCGATTTCACGCCCCCGTCACTCATTTCACCGAAAAGACCATGTCCTCTCTTGAACAGCTTCTTTACGGCATCAGCCAATTGTTCCTTGGCCCGGTGCTGCTGGCCGTCCTCATCCTGTTCGGCTACGCCTTTCATGCGCTGGGCGCCTTCCTGATGCAGGCACACCAGCGCAGCCGCGCCCGGCGACTGGGCAGTCTGGAAGGGCATGAGCTGCTGCTGGCTCACGCCCGAGACGCCAGCCTGACCGACGACGAGCTGGAAGCACTGGCCCTGAAACGCATGGAACGCGCCCGCATCGTCTCGCGCGTGGCGCCGATGCTGGGCCTGGTGGCCACCATGATCCCCATGGGGCCCGCGCTTCAATCTTTGGCAGATGGTCAGTTTGCCGACATGTCACGCAGTCTCACCGTCGCGTTCTCGGCCGTCATCCTCGCGCTGATCGCTGCCGCCATCACCCTACGCCACCGTTCATGTCCGCCGGCGCTGGTATGCCCAGGATCTGCTGGCCGTGCAACGCAAGCGCACCGGAGATTCGCAACCATGAGATCCGGAAAATCACGTCTGCTCGAAGATCTGGAAGATGACGACCCGATCCTGTCAGTTGTCAATTTGATCGACGTCTTTTTGGTCATCATTGCGGCCCTGCTGCTGGCCGTGGCCAACAGTCCGGTCAACCCCTTCTCGTCCGACACGCTCACCGTCATTCGCAATGCGGGCCAGCCCAACATGGAAATCATGGTGAAGAACCCTGAAAAACTGGAACGCTATCAGTCACAGGGCAAGATCGGTGAAGGCCACGGAACCAAAGCTGGCGTTGCCTACCGCATGAAGGACGGCAGCATGGTCTACGTTCCGGAAGACTGAACATCAGGGCCATTCAATTCCGCATTTCCAGAGCTGCTATAATCGCGGGCTGCCCGGCGAAGCAACAGGCAACACGGTTTCGCCAATTTCCATCAAATAGCCTTGGGCACTCTCACGGAAGCCTGACGCAGCCACGCATCGTGCGTCAGTCATGCCGGGAAGGATCCGAACAGCTTCCTGTACGAATGCATCCTTCGGATGAATTCATCGCGGCGCAACTTTTTCAGGACTTCCCGGCTTCCCCGCAGCATCCGGCGACTTCGCTTTCCCCTGTCGCCCGCCGCGCATTCACGCGCAGCACATTCGCGCCCACACCCGCTGGTGCGCCCGCCCTGCCCCTGCTTTTCAGGAGGAGGATGAATTTGTCTTTGCCTGCATTCATCGAAAAACGCTCGTCGTTCAATCCCTTTCGTCATTTCGGTGACGCTGCTGTTCGTCGTGGCGCTGGTCGCCATGATCCCTCATCGCCCCCGAGAAAAACCCAGGTCCTGCTGGATGCCACCAAGGCCGGCATCTTCAACCACTTCAGCTGGTTCTATGTCCCGGCGTTTTCCATCTTCATCTGCTTGGTGATCCTCTCCGTCAGTAGCCCGGGCAGCATCAAGCTGGGCAATGACGAGGAAGAGCCCGAATTCGGCGTGCTGTCCTCGCTGGCCATGCTCTTTGCGGCCGGCATGGGCGTGGGCCTGATGTTCTTCGGCGTGGCCGAACCGCTGTCCCACTATCTGTCCGACATCACGGTCGGCGCCCCCTGAGCAGCGCGAGCAGCAGGCGCTGCTGCATTCGATGTTCCACTCGGGGCATCCACGCTCGGGGCGTGTACGGCATGATCGCCCTGGCGCTGGCCTATTTCGGTTTCCGCTACAAGCTGCCGCTGGCACTGCGTTCCTGCTTCTATCCGCTCTTCAAGGAGCGCATCAACGGCCGCCTGGGCGATGCCATCGACATCATGGCCCTGCTGGCCACACTGTTCGGCATCATCACCACGCTGGGCTTTGGCGCCACCCAGATGGGTGCCGGTCTGGAACAGCTGGGCTGGATCAGCGAAAACACCTTCACCCTGCGCATCGTCGTCATCGCCGTGGTCATGGCACTGGCCGTCACCTCGGCCATCTCGGGCGTCGGCAAGGGCGTGAAGCTGCTCAGCGAGATCAACCTGTGCTTGGCCATCGCGCTGCTGGTGTTCGTGCTGGCCACGGGCCCCACGCTGCACCTGCTGGCCGCCTTCAGTGACAACATCGGCACCTATGCCAGCAACATCCTGCAGCTCAGCTTCAAGACCTACACCTACGAGCATGAGCACACCGAGTGGTTCACCGGCTGGACCATCCTGTACTGGGCCTGGTGGTGTTCGTGGGCGCCGTTCGTGGGCCTGTTCATCGCCCGCATCTCGCGCGGCCGCACCATCCGTGAATTCATCTTCGGCGTGCTGGTCATCCCGTCGCTGTTCGGCGTGCTGTGGTTCACCGTGTTCGGCAACACCGCCATCTGGATGGACGCGCACGGCGCTGCCGGCGTGCTGGGCAGCATGACGGGCACGCCCGAGAAGCTGCTCTTCAAGTTCCTGGAGTTCCTGCCCATGCCGGCGCTCACGGGCATCGTCAGCCTGGCCGTGATCGCGCTCTTCTTCGTCACCTCGGCCGACTCGGGCATCTATGTGCTCAACAACATCGCCTCGCGCGACAAGAGCCTGACCTCGCCTCGCTGGCAGGCCATCATGTGGGGCGTGCTGATGTCGGTCGTGGCCGTGGTGCTGATGCGCGAAGGCGGCCTGGGCAACCTGCAGACCATGACGCTGATCGTGGCGCTGCCCTTTGCCATGCTGATGCTGCTGATGTGCTTCAGCCTGTGGAAGGGCCTGAACGCCGACCGCCAGTACTTCTCCGCCAAGGTGCATCCGTCCAGCGTCTTCTGGTCGGGCAAGAACTGGCACGCACGTCTGGAACAGATGATGAACCAGACCCAGGAAGAGGACATCCTGCGCTTCCTGAAGCACACGGCCCTACCCGCCATGCGCGAGCTGCGTCAGGAACTCACCAGCAAGTACGGTCTGACCGTGCAGGTCAACAGCCTGTTCGACCAGCCCGAACCGGCCGTGGAACTGGTCATCCAGAAGGAGTCCCTGCGTGACTTCATGTACGGCATCAAGTCGGTCAAGCGCGAAGTGTCCGAGCAGCTGATCAACGACGAGCATCTGCCGCACATCCAGCACAGCGTCACTATGCGAGCCGTACACCTACTTCTTCGACGGCCGTACGGGCTATGACGTGCAGTACATGGACCACAACGAGCTGATTGCCGACATGCTGAAGCAGTATGAGCGCTACCTCAGCCTGCTGGCTGGCGTCGGTCAGGAGCTGATGTCCCACGAGCAGACGGACCTGGCCGAATGAGGCCCGTCTGACGAATCGGCCGAGGATCCCTTCTCGGCCCTGCAGGGTACTGGGGCGCCTTCGTGGCGCCCTTTCTTTCTCGGGAAGCTGCTGCGGGCCCTGATGCCCGGCACCGTTCAGAGGCGCTGCGTCGTTCCGTTCAGATGCGCAGCGTCGCTCAGATGCCCGTGCGGTTCAGATGCGCAGCGCCGGGCTGAAGCACGATGCGCCGCGCACGGTCACGCATCAGGCCTTCTTGCGATGCCACAGCCGTGCCACCCACTGACCGAAATCGTCGATGTAGGTGAAGACGGCCGGCACCACCAGCAGGCTCAGCGCCGTGGAGGTGATGAGGCCGCCCAGCACGGCCATGCCCATGGGGGCCGTGAATGTTGTGTCGGTGGAAGGCGATCCGATGATGACCGGCAGCATGCCGGGCCCCCATGGCCACGGTGGTCGTGATGATGGGTCGTGCCCGCTTGTGGCAGGCATCCATCAGTGCATGCCAGCGATCCATGCCATGCTCGCGCCGCGCCATGATGGCGTATTCCACCAGCAGGATCGAGTTCTTGGTGACGATGCCCATCAGCATGATCAGCCCGATCAACGCCGGCATGGACATGTCGTAGCGCCCCAGCAGCAGGGCAATGAAGGAGCCCCCCAACGCCAGTGGCAGTGCCGACAGGATGGTGACCGGATGCAGGAAGCTCTTGAAGAGCAGCACCAGCACCATCCAGATGCACAGCACGCCAGCCAGCATGGCCATGGCAAAGTCGCTGAACATGTCGGTCATCAGTTCGGCATCCCCTGACTGCTCGATCTTCACGCCCTCCGGCAGCTGCTTGATGGAAGGCAGGTTCATCACCTGCTGCTCGATGCTGCCCAGGTCCTGGTCACCCAACTCGATGGTGAAGGTGATGTTCCGGTCACGGTCACGACGGGAAATGATGGCCGGCCCCCCACCCAGCTCCAGCGTGGCCACCTGGCCCAGCATGACCGGATCACTGGCCCCTGCAATCACGATGCGCCGCAGGGCATCCAGGCTTTCGCGTGCCGGCCTGGCCAGCCGCACCACGATGGGTACCTGTCGTGCCTCCAGGTTCAGCTTGGGCAGCATTTGCTCATAATCGCCCTGGGTGGCCAGACGCAGCGCATCGCTGATGGCCTGCGGCGTGATGCCCAGCGCCGCGGCCTTGGCCGCATCGGGCCGCACGATCACTTCGGTGCGCACCAGGTTGGCCGATGACGTGATGTTGCCCACACCTCGGATGCGGCGCAGGTCGCGCTCGATGTCCCGGGCTGCCGAGGTCAGGCGTGCGCCATCACTGCCCGAGACGACAAATTCATATTTCGCGCCCGAACTTCCTTCCATGCCCACGCTCACCCGCATGCCCGGCATGTCCTCCAGAGCCTTTCGCATCGATTGCTCGATTTCCGTCTTCTTCGGGCGTTCCGCACGCGGCGCCAGCGTGACCGTCAATGCGGCATAGTTGGTGGAGGTCAGGCCCGAGAACTGATTGCCCGAGCCCGCGCCGATGGCGGTATATATCCGTGCGATGTGCGGCAGCTTCGCCAGCTGCTGTCGCGCCGTCTCGGCGGCCTGCTCGGTCTGCTGCAACGTGGCACCCGGCCCCAGCGTCAGCGTCACCTGCGTCTGCTCATAATCATCTGGCGGCATGAACGCCGATGGCAGATGCGAGGCCAGGACCAGCGACCCCACGAAGAACAGCACTCGCATAGACGGCGGTCTGCCGCCGGTGCGCCAGCACCCAGCGAACCAGACGCAGATAGGGTGCGCAGCCAGCGCGGATCCTGCCCTTCTTCCCGCCCCTGGCGTGGGGCCAGCATGTAGGCGGCCATCATGGGCGTGAGCATCCGCGCCACCACCAGCGACGCAAACACCGCAATGGCGGCCGTCCAGCCGAACTGCTTGAAGAAGCGCCCCACAAGACCCGTCATGAAGGCCGTGGGCAGGAACACGGCAATCAGCGTGAAGGTGGTGGCGATCACCGCCAGACCGATCTCGTCGGCAGCCTCCATGGCAGCCTGGTAGGGCGTCTTGCCCATTTCCAGATGTCGTTCGATGTTCTCGATCTCCACGATCGCATCATCGACCAGCACGCCGATCACCAGCGTCAGCGCCAGCAGGGAAACACCGTTGAGCGTGAAATCGAGCAGATGCATGCCCATGAAGGCTGGCAACACCGACATGGGCAGCGCCACGGCTGCCAGGAAGGTGGCACGCCAGTTTCGCAGGAAGAACCACACCACGACGACGGCCAGCAGGGCCCCCTCATAGAGGGTGTGCATCGTGTGTTGAAGCTCTCCTGCGCCGGCGTGGCCAGATCCATCGTTTCGGTCAGCTTCAGATACGGACGGTCCTGTTGCAGCTTCTGCGCCATCTCGCGCACGCGCCGCCCCACGTCCACTTCGCTTTCGCCACGACTGCGGCTGATCTCGAAGCCCACGATCTCCTTGCCATCCAGCCAGGCCGAGGTGGTCGGCTCCTCGATGGTGTCGGAGATGGTGCCGAGATCGCCCAGCATGAGCCGTCGACCATCGCCGCTGGTGATCTGCACCTCTTCAGCTGCTCGGCCGACTTCACGCGCGCCAGCACCCGCGTGGGCTGCTTGCCCCCGGCGATGTCGGCATGGCCACCGGCACTCTCGATCTGGTTGTTGCGCAGCTGCTCGGAAATGGCTCCCACCGTCAGCCCCAGCGCCCGCAGCCGGGTCGGATCCAGATCGACATGCACCTGGCGTGTCACGCCGCCCACGCGCGTCACCTTGCCCACGCCCTTCAGACCCAGCAACATGCGGTTGAGGTCATTGTCCACAAACCAGGACAGCTCCCGGATGTCCATCCGGTCCGACTGGATGGCATAGGCCAGCACCGGCTGACTGGCCAGCTCCACCTTGTCCACCACCGGTTCGGGCAGCGCGCTGGGCAGGTCGGCACGCACGCCCTGCACCTTGGAGCGCACCTGGTCCAGCGCCTCCTGGATGGGCTTGTCCACCTCAAACTGCACCATCAGGGAGACGGTCCCGTCACCCAGGGTGGACGACATGTGACGGATGCCCTGCAGATCGACCAGCGCATTCTCGATCTTTCGCGCCACGTCGTTTTCCAGCTGGTCGGGCGTGGCCCCGTCCAGTGACGCCGACACGGTCACCATCGGGTAATCCATGTCCGGCATGTTCTGGATCCGCATCTTCCCGAAGCTCACCAGACCCGCGATCGTCAGCGCCAGGAACAGCAGGATCACCGCAATCGGGTTGCGGATCGACCAGGACGAGAAATTCATGCTGCCTCCCGTGCCGACCACACCGTGTTGCGCATGGACACACGCACCCCGAATGCGGCGCTGCCCGAGACCTTGTCAGCCGGCACCCTGCCAGCATCCTTCGGTACAGCGCCCTAGCGGCATCATCCGCCTTCATGTCAGGGCTTCCCGGAGCGATGTCATTGCCCGTCGACTGACTGTTTGCTGACGAACCATCTTGCGCACGCTCCTCGGTGGCTGGTGTGCTCACCACCCGCACCAGGTCGGCATCGGCCGTGAAGGCCGCCCTTCCACCACCAGACGATCACTTTCGGACAGCTGCTCGCCGCGGGCCGGCATCACCTCGATCCGGTCGGCGGCCCGGCGTCCGGTGGTCACGCGCACCCGCTCGACGTGGTTGTCCGGCTTGAGGCGATAGACATGCAGAAAGCCGTCGCTGGAAACCACCGCATCCAGCGGCACCGTCAGCCCCGGGCTCTGGCCCAGCTCGAAGGTGCCATGCGCAAACATGCCGGCCCACAGTCCGGGGCCGGCCGGCACATCCACATAGACCAGCGTGGTGCGCGTCTTGGTGTTTGCCGAAGGTGCCACCGCGCGCACCCGGGCCGCCACCTTGCGACCATCGGCGGCATTCACCACGACAGCATCACCTGCCTTCACCTTCATCAGGTCGGCATCGCCCAGCTCTGCCTGCCATTCCAGCCGACCCCTGCCGGATGAGCTGAACAGCTCGGTGCCCGCTGCAGGCACGGATCCTTCGGTCGCCGTGCGCGACGAGATGACGCCATCGTCGGGTGCCCGCAGCTCGACGTTCTGCCAGTTCTGCCGGCGCGACGCCAGTGCAGCCTGAGCGGAACGCACCCGAGCCCTGGGCCGAACGGTCGGCCGCGAAGTACTGGTCCGCCTGCTGCTTGCTCATGGAGTCCGTGCGCAACAGACGGCGGGCACGTTCGGCGTTGGCACGCGCCTCCACGGCATTGGCCTGCGCTTCCACCAGCGACGCCTTGGCCCGGGCCACATCCTCGGCCACGGTCCTGCCGTTGAAGCGCGCCAGCACCTGCCCCTGCTTCACCGTGTCCCCCACATCGACCAGCACCTCGGCCAGCGTCAACGAATTGATTCGGACGCGATGCTGGCCTCCCTGCCGAGCCACCACGTCACCATCGGCCACCACCTGCACCGGCAGAAGCTCGCGCTTCGGCGGGGCCACCGTCACCACCATGGCAGGGCCGCACCGGCTGGCATCACCCTCCGGAGCGGACGGTTGCTGCGATGACGATGCGCTCTTTCCGCCGGAAGGAGACCCGGACGACATGAGCAGGTCGGGCCGCATCAGCATCAGGCCTCCCACCACCAGCAGCACCAGCAGGCAGCCCCCAGAAAGATACGCACAGAAGTCGACATATACAGCAACGAGAAGAAAGGATGAATGACGGCTGAAGCAGACCATACCGTGCCACAGGGGCACTTTCGGCAGCCCCGCCCGGACGACACCGCAACGGACCGATGGCGACAGCAGACGCCGCCCTGTCCGGCATGATCGGGCGCAACCTTCGAGTCTAACGGCAAACCCCTTTCACCGACCCGGCGCAGGCTATCACAATTTCGGGGCAACCGTACAATGCCCCTTTGTGCTGGCGCCTTCTTTCTATCGTTCTTCCCGCCCCTACAGGTTTCCCATGCCCGACTCTTCCACGGCCGGCGTGCAACGCCAGGCCCAGACCAAGCGCTCGCCCAAGCAACAGCAACCGTTGCAGCTGCCCAACGGCGAGACCCGCGTGCTGCTGCATTCGTGCTGCGCCCCTGCTCAGGGCGAACCCATGCAGAAGCTGGTGGATGCCGGCATCGACTTCACCATCTTCTTCTACAACCCCAACATCCACCCGGTGCGGGAATACGAGATCCGCAAGGAAGAGAACATCCGCTTCGCGCAGAAGCACGGCATCATCTTCATTGATGCCGACTATGACTCGGACAACTGGTTCACGCGGGTCAAGGGGCTGGAGCACGAGCCCGAGCGCGGCGAGCGCTGCACGGTCTGTTTCGACATGCGCTTCGAGCGCACCGCCCTCTATGCGCACGAGCATGGCTTTCGGGTGTTCACCAGCTCGCTGGGCATCTCGCGCTGGAAGGACATGAACCAGATCAACGGCTGCGGCCACCGCGCTGCCGCCCGCTATCCGGACATGGTCTACTGGGACTACAACTGGCGCAAGGGCGGCGGTTCAGCCCGGATGATCGAGATTTCCAAGGCCGAGCACTTCTATCAGCAGGAATACTGCGGCTGCGTGTATTCGCTGCGCGACACCAACCGCTACCGTGTCGAGCAGGGCCGCGAGCGCATCCAGATCGGCGAGCTGTACTACGGCCTGCCGCCGGGCGAGAAGCCCGACCTGGAGGCCGAACGCGCCGCGCTGGCCGACAAGCCCTCGGTCGTGCGCTCCGAACATGAACCGCCCACCCACAACTGATACCCCGACCATGTCCCAAACCCTCGAAGCCCTGGAATTCGTCACCGGCCCCGAACCGACAGCCTCGATCATCGTGCTGCACGGCCTGGGGGCCGATGGCAACGACTTCGTGCCGGTGGCCCAGATGCTGGACCTGGGCGTGCCTGTCCGGTTCATCTTCCCGCATGCGCCACAGATGCCCGTCACCATCAACAACGGCTATGTGATGCGTGCCTGGTACGACATCCTGGGCACCGATCTGGCGCGACGCGAGGACGAGGCTGGGCTGCGACGCTCGCAGGCCGCCATCGAGGCCCTCATTGCCCGTGAAGTGGAACGCGGCATCCCGGCCGAGCGCATCGTGCTGATGGGCTTCTCGCAGGGCTGCGCCATGACGCTGATGACCGGCCTGCGCCAGAAGCAGCGACTGGCGGCGCTGGTCGGCCTGTCAGGCTACCTGCCGCTGGCCGACAAAACGGCCGCCGAGCGCAGCGCCGACAACCAGCACACCCCCATCTTCATGGCCCACGGCCAGGACGATCCGGTCGTGGTCATCGAACGTGCCATCGCTTCGCGCGACCTGCTGCAGTCGCTGGGCTACACGGTGGACTGGCACGAGTACCCGATGCCCCATTCGGTCTGCCCCGAGGAGATCGGTGACATCGCGGCCTTCCTGCGTCGTGTGCTTGTTTTGTAAAAAAACCGGTTGGTCCCTTGGTTTTCCCCAACCCTGACCAGACATGGGGTGATGAAGCTGGCATACTTGTCTGTCGGCTTGGCCGAGTTCCGCCCGTGTGGAAGGCCGATGCCCTCCCCGGTCGGAACCCCAGGAAGGCGCCAGTCGACTGACACAGGCGCATCCCCGACTTTCACAGACTCTTTGAGGAAACCAAGATGGCTGACGATATCACCGAAAAAACTGGCTGCCCGCCCGGAAGAACTGGAGCGCGGCCTGAAAAAGAGCCGCCGACAGTTCGGCTGTACCGCCGAGCGTTCGCGCGACCACCGGAGCGTGAGTGGGATGCCCTGAAAGCCGACATCTCCGATCTGCTGGACAGCGACTCGCTGGCCGACCGCCCGGAAGTGCGTGCTGCGCTGAACCAGGTGCGTGACTCCATCCATCGCATGTCCGACGTGGCCTACGACACGGCCCAGGAAGTGCACCGCCGCGCCCGCGAAGGCGCTGCCCGTGTGGACGAGTACGCCCACACCTCGCCGTGGCAGACGGCCGGCATGGCTGCCGCCGCAGGTCTGGTGATCGGCTTCCTGCTGTCGCGTCGCTGATCATCGCGCTTGCGTGGCCGGGAAGCGCCTGAACGGACTTCCCATGCCCCTGCCCGCTGGCCGGTCTCTCCCTGTGACCAGCCAGCGGGTTCCCATTCCCAGCGCAGGCACCGCCGGCGCTTCATGGCCTTGTGCCTCCTGACACATGTTCGGCAAACTCCTCGAACCCCGCATCCGACGGATGAAGCGGACCGCCGCCGATCTGGTGGCAGGCCTCGACGACCGCAGCCGCCTGCTGGCGCTGGAACTCGGCACCGAATCCCGCTGGCTGGCTAAGCTGGTGGGCACAAGTCTGGCTGCTGGCGTCATTGCCATCATCTGCCCGTGTGGCTGATGGCCACCCCGTAGCCCCGGCTCGGGACACCGGCGCCTGCATGCGCTGGGCATCGCCGCCGGCTTCTGGGTCATCCTCAGCCTGGTCCTGGTGCTGCGCATCCGCAGCCTTCTCAAAGGCCACCCCGAACCCTTTCCCCTCAGCCGTCAGGTGCTGGCCGACGATCTGCGCAGCCTGAAGGAAGACCCGAACGTGAGCGTAATTCAGAATCATGAATGACGACAAACCGAACATGCCCCTGTTCCAGCCGCACCGACGAGACCGCCGAGGACATCTTTTGCGCGCATCCAGCGCCGCCGTGCGCTGGCCATGAACGGCAACAACACCGAACGCGGCGCACTGCGACATGAAGGAGCGTCCAACGAGGCCCACCCGTCCGCCGTGGCGGGAGAGTCGCTGGCTGACATCCTGCGTCGTGCCGCGGCCAAGGAAGCCTCGGCGCCTCATGACGCTGGATCGGCGCATGGCCCGGGGCATGAACAAACCGGCGCGGCAGGCCATGGCAACACCCCCCGCAGCCCCGAAGGCAGTGCCGGCGCCGGAAGCACCGGAAGCACCGGAAGCACCGGAAGCACCGGAAGCACCGGAAGCACAAATAATTCTGCATTCAGTAATTTCAGGGGTAAAACAGCATCCGGGCCGCGCACTCGCCCGCCGGTGGACTATCCGTTGCTGGTGGATGAAGACGGCACGCCCATTGACGAGGATGCGCCCGACTTCCGGGACGACGGCCGGCCTCGTGACAGTTTCCCGCGCAGCAAGACGATGCAGGCGCTGCTGCGTTACCCCACGCTGACGACGGCCGTGGGGCTGGCCGTGGCCGTGCCCATGGCCACCTTGGTGCTGCGCACGCCGGCCGCCCGGCAGACACTGCTGCGCATCGGCAAGTTTGCGGCCGAGCAGGAAGTGTGGAAGTACGTGCGCAAGCTCAGCAAGCAGAGCAGGCCATCAGTCCAGATCCGGCAGCGCCTCGGTGCGGGTACGGCGCGCATCCAGCGCCTGAACCTCGCGGCGTAGCCACCACAGCATCAGGAGGCCCGGCAGCGCCGCGGCCACCGTCATCAGGAAGAAGCTGGGCCACCCCTGCTGCTCGACCACCACGCCGGCCACTGGCCCCACGTAGACCCGCCCGATGGCTGCCAGCGCCGACAGCAGCGCGTACTGCGCAGCCGAGAAGCGCCGGTCGGTCAGGGTCATGAGGAAGGCCACGAAGGCGGCCGTGCCCAGCCCCCGCACAGGTTCTCGATGCCGATGGCACCGGCCATCAGCAGGTAGCTCTTGGGCAGCACCGACAGCAGCCAGTAGCCCACGTTGGAGAACGCCTGCAGGATGCCGAAGAGCATCAGCGACTGGTAGAGCGAGCGCGACGACAGCCAGGCCCCCCCCAGCAGCGCGCCGATGATGGTGGCCAGAAGACCTAGCCCCTTGTTGATGGCACCGATCTCGGCCTGGCTGAAACCCACGCCGCGCAGCAGGAAGCTGGTGGACAGGCTGGCGGCAAAGGCATCCCCAAGCTTGTACAGCACGATGAGCAGCAGGAAGGCCAGCGCATGCGGCCGGGCAAAGAAGGCATCCCAGGGCGCCACAAAAGATGGAAAGCCCACGCGGCGCGCCACCAGCACGGCGCCCACGCCGGTCAGCAGCATTACGGCCGTTTCGGCCAGCAACTGCCCCAAAGGCCCGGCCTGCAGCCACGTCAGGACCGGCCGGCTGGCCTGCGTGCACAGCCACCACAGCAGCGCACCGCCCAGCACCATGACCACGAAGCCCTTCAGCTCGGCACCAGCATCGCCCCCCGCCTGCTGCGGCCGGGCAATGCGCGGACTCCAGATCGTGGCCCCCATCAGCAGCAGCAGCATGACGCCCATGATGCAATAGGTGCCCGGCCAGCCCAGCCAGGTATCGGCCAGGATGAAGCTGCCACCGCCCGAGACCAGCATGGCCAGCCGGTAGCCCAACACCGAAACCGCGGCGCCGGCGCCTCGTTCCTCGGGCGAGAGCAGGTCGGCCCGATAGGCATCGAAGACCACGTCCTGCGAGGCCGACAGCCACGCCACCACCACTGACAGCACGGCGATCAGATGGATATGGTGAGCCGGATCAAGCTGGGCCAGCCCCAGGCAGGCCAGCGCCATGGCCAGCTGAAAGACGAGGATCCAGCCCCGCCGCCGCCCCAGCAGCCGGGGCTCGAAGCGATCGAGCAGCGGTGCCCAGACGAACTTGAAGGTATAGGGCAGCCCCACCAGCGCGAAGTAGCCGATGGTGTGCAGGTCAATGCCATTGACCGTAAGCCACGCCTGCAACGCCCCCGCCGTGAGCGCCAGCGGCAGCCCGCTGGAAAAGCCCAGCAGCAGCATCGCGGCAATGCGCCGCGACGCGAAGACTTGCCCATAGGTCTGCCACAACCCGGGCGCGGGCTTGGGGAATCGCTCATCCACCGAGTGTAGCAGCGCGTGGGCCCCGGCTTCATGGCCGCCATTCAGACCCCGCCCATGCTGCTGACGGCCGGGCAGCGACACGGCATGAATGAAGGCGCGATGCGTGAAATATGCGACACCGCATCCAGGGTCCCACCGGCAGCCACGACCTGCACACGCGCTGCCGCTCAGGGGTGCCCTGGGACGGACACATGGCCACCCCCATGAGGCCCCCTCTGCCTTGTGCCCCACGAAACCGTGAAGGGTGTAATCTTCAGTGTTCTGCCGCCCCCTCCAACCCTATACAGATTTCATGACCAAGAAGCTATCTGCTGCCGAATCCGCCCTGCGCGATGCCGCGCGGGAATACCATGCCCAGCCGTCGCCGGGCAAGATCACCGTCCGTCCCACCAAGCCGCTGTCCAACCAGCGTGACCTGTCGCTGGCCTATTCGCCGGGCGTGGCTTATCCGTGCCCGGACATCCGGGCCGATCCCTCCAAGGCCGCCGAATACACCTCGCGCGGCAACCTGGTGGGCGTGATCACCAACGGCACCGCCGTGCTGGGCCTGGGCGACATCGGCCCGCTGGCCGGCAAGCCGGTGATGGAAGGCAAGGGCTGCCTGTTCAAGAAGTTTGCCGGCATCGACGTGTTCGACATCGAGCTGGCCGAGCGTGACCCCGACAAACTGGTCGAGATCATCAGCGCACTGGAACCCACCCTGGGCGGCATCAACCTGGAAGACATCAAGGCCCCCGAGTGCTTCTACATCGAGCGTCAGTTGCGCGAGAAGATGAAGATCCCCGTCTTCCACGACGACCAGCACGGCACCGCCATCATTTCAGGCTCGGCGCTGGTCAACGGCCTGGAACTGGTGGGCAAGCCCATCGGCGAGGTGAAGGTGGCCGTCTCGGGCGCAGGCGCTGCGGCCCTGGCCTGCCTGGACATCTTCGTGGCCCTGGGCGTGAACCCCAAGAACATCTACGTGGCCGACTCCAAGGGCGTCATCTACAAGGGTCGCCCGGGCGGCTTCGATGAGTCCAAAGCTCGCTACGCGCAGGACACCGAGGCCCGCACGCTGGCCGACATCGTGAAGGACGCCGACGTGTTCCTGGGCTGCTCGGCCCCCGGCGTGCTGACCGGCGACATGGTCAAGACCATGGCCCGCCAGCCGGTGATCCTGGCCCTGGCCAACCCCGAGCCCGAGATCCGCCCCGAAGATGCCCGCGCTGCCCGCGCCGACTGCATCATCGCCACCGGCCGTTCGGACTACCCGAACCAGGTCAACAACGTGCTGTGCTTCCCGTACATCTTCCGGGGTGCGCTGGACTGCGGCGCATCGCGCATCACCGAAGAGATGAAGCTGGCCTGCGTGCGCGAGATCGCCGCCCTGGCCAAGGCCGAGGCCAGCGATGAAGTGGCCAGCGCCTACACCGGCAAGGACCTGAACTTCGGTCCCGACTACATCATCCCCACCCCTTCGATCCGCGCCTGATCCTGCGCATCGCCCCGGCCGTGGCTGAAGCCGCTGCAGCCTCCGGCGTGGCGGCCCGTCCCATCGAGGGACATGGATGCCTACCGGCAGTCGCTCTACCGCTTCATCTACTCCACCGGCCTGCTGATGCGCCCGGTCGTGGCCGCTGCCAAGGCCGCCGCGCCGGAATTCAAGCGCGTGGCCTATGCCGAAGGTGAAGACGAGCGCGTGCTGCGCTGCGCCCAGACCGCCATCGACGAAGGCCTGGCCCGCCCCCTGCTGATCGGTCGCCCCTCGGTGATCGAGGCCCGCATCAAGAAGGCCGGCCTGCGTATGAAAGCCGGCAAGGACATCGAGATCATCAACCCCGACGACGACCCGCGCTTCCGCACCTACTGGGAAGAATACTGGCGTCTGATGGGACGGGAAGGCGTCTCGCAGGAAGCCGCCAAGGCTGCCGTGCGCCGCTCCACCACACTGATTGCCGCCCTGATGGTGCGCATGGGCGATGCCGACACCCTGCTGTGCGGCACGCTCGGCCGCTTCGACGTGCACCTGGGCAACATCCGCGACGTGATCGGCGCGCGCCCCGGCACCCCGCTGGCCACCGTCAACGCCATTGCCATGGGCAACCGCACCTTGTTCATCACCGACACCTACGTCAACGATGACCCTGATGCCGAGACCGGCCAAGATCGCCGTCATGGCGGCCGAGGAAGTGAACAACTTCGGCATCCCGCCCAAGGTGGCCTTCGTGTCGCACTCGCAGTTCGGAAGCTCGCGCCGCCCGTCGGCCATCAAGATGCGCCGGGCGCGCGACATCTTCCGCAGCGTGGCTCCCGCACGTCAACTGCGACGGCGAGATGCACGGCGATGCCGCCCTGCTGCCGGAACTGCGTGACCGGCTGGTGCCCGACAGCACGCTGGATGGCGACGCCAACCTGCTGGTGTGCCCGAACCGGATTCGGCCAACATCCTGTTCAACGTGCTCAAGACCACCGATGGACACGGCATCACCATTGGCCCGATCCTGCTGGGCAGCGCCTTCCCCGCGCACGTCATGACGCCTTCGGCCACCGTGCGCCGGCTGGTGAACATGACCGCCCTGGCCGTGGCCGAAGTGGCTGCCGGCAAGAAGCACAAGGCTGGCGGCGTGGCCTGATGGCCCGGAGACCCTGCCTGACGGGCTGACGCCCCAAGGCAGGACCGCTCATTGCCCCACGGCAGTACAGCCTGCCGATGATCGCCCGATGGGTTTGCGCCTGTCGGGCGATTTTATTTAAAACCACACACCAACGATACAACCGAGAGGGAGACCAATCATGCTCGAAATGCTGAAATCACTACTTAATGAAATCAAGAAGAACGGCCTATTCCCCATGTTCTCACACAGGAACATCGTCATCGTTGGATTTATTGTTTTAATTACGTATCTATTCGGAATAGACCATTACCCAACAAACATATCCATAGAAACTGGGATTACCATCTTTCTCATATCGTATATATCTGGGGCACTTTACATTACACTATGGAGCGCTATCATTTCCCTTGGATGGGGAGTTTTTTATTTAGTAAACAAATACATACCATCCAAAAACATGTTTGCTAGAAATGATTGGCGAGACATTAAAAATCGACCTAGCCGACCACGAAGAAAAGAAACCCAGAGCCATCTTTGCATTAGTATTTCTCGGTTACCTCATATTCTCGACGAAATGGTGGATGTCAATATTGGTAATTACTGTCTCCACAGTTGTATATGGCGCAATAGTGCTGCTGACATTCGTAATAAAAACACAAAACAAACCTGGATTCCGTGCGCCCTATGAATATTTCCCACCCCCTTCTTCTCCATATCACCATCCTTCTCTTTCTCATAATCCCCATATCGATGGCCGTAATCTACGACTTCGCAAACATCGGCCAATTTACCGAAAAAACAATGGAGATCGTCGGCATCAGGATCCAAAACAAGGACATCTACATCAAAGCACCCTATGGCGAGCTATTTGCCGCCAACTCCGGAACACGACTCCTGTCGGCAACAACTTCATCATCCTGAAGAATGCCACGATCCTGCTCAACGACATTGGAGGGGAAAACCCTGATTTCTATCGGGACGCCAAAACCGCCAAGAGGCTCTCCATCCCCAGCTCGTACGTGAGCATTGGAGATCTATGACCTGAACAAGGAGCCATCCCTCCCAAGAGAGCCATCGGCCGTTGGCAGTCAGAAATGACTGCCCGGATCACCGGTCGTCCAGCCCCTCACCCCTAGGGCCAGTCATAGTCAATGATCAGCGGCGCGTGGTCCGAGAAGCGCTCGTCCTGTAGATCTCGGCGCGGGTGGCAGTGGCGGCGATGCCGGGGGTGGCGATCTGGTAGTCGATGCGCCAGCCCACGTTCTGGCCCGAGCCCGGCCACGGTTGCTCCACCAGGTGTATTGCTCGGGGCGGGGGTCCAGCTGGCGGAACACGTCGACGAAGCCGATGTCGTCCAGCAGGCTGCTGAGCCACTGGCGCTCTTCGGGCAGGAAGCCGGAGTTCTTCTGGTTGGAGCGCCAGTTCTTCAGGTCGATTTCCTTGTGGGCGACGTTCCAGTCGCCGCACAGGATGATCTCGCGGCCGCTGTCCTTCAGTTCCTGCATGTGGCGGGCAAAGGCTTCCATGAAGACGAACTTGCGTTGCAGACGTTCTTCGGACGAGGAGCCAGAGGGGACGTAGACCGAGATGATGGCGTGGGTGCCGAAATCCATCTCGATGTAGCGGCCCTCGGCGTCGAATTCGGGCTGGCCGAAGCCTTCGCGGATGGTCCGGGGGGTATGGGGGGTGTAGATGCCCACGCCGCTGTAGCCGCGCCGCTCGGCCAGGTGGAAGCGTCCGACGGCCGGGCCGATGGCCTGCATGGTGTCGTCCATGTCGGAGAGCTGGGCGCGCACTTCCTGCACGCAGATGGCGTCGGCCCCAAGGGTGGCCGCCCAGGGGAACCAGCCCTTGCGGGCGGCGGACCGGATACCGTTAAGATTCTGGGATACGACTCGCAACATGCAGGCACCTATGATGAAAGATCTTTCCCACGAGTTTATCCAGTTCGCGCTCGACACCGGAGCGCTGCGCTTCGGTGAGTTCAAGACGAAGGCGGGGCGGCTGTCGCCCTACTTCTTCAATGCGGGGCTCTTCCACGACGGCGAGGGGCTGGGCCGCCTGGCCGGTTTCTACGCCGATCGGCTGCTGCAGGTGGAAGAAACCGTGCCGAAGTTCGATGTGCTGTTCGGGCCCGGCCTACAAGGGCATCACGCTGGCCTCGGCCATGGCGGTGGCCTGCGCAGCGCGGGGCCGCAACCTGCCCTTCTGCTTCAACCGCAAGGAAGCCAAGGACCACGGCGAGGGTGGCAACCTGGTGGGAGCGCCACTCAAGGGTCGGGTGGCCATCGTCGATGACGTGATCTCGGCCGGTACGTCGGTGCGGGAGTCGGTTGAGATCATCCGGGCGGCCAGGGGCCGAGCCAGCAGCGGTGTTCATCGCGCTGGACCGGATGGAGCGCGGCGGCAACGCCGAAGTGGTGGCGGCGCAGTCGGCCGTGGAGGAGGTGCGCGAGCGCTGGGGGATCGAGGTGTACGCGCTGGCCACGCTGGACGATCTGCTGGGCTACCTGGAGTCGGACGCCCGGCCGTCAACGGCACGCTACAGCGCCGAGGTGCTTGCCACTCATCGTTTGGCCATCGCCGACTATCGCGGTCGGTATGGCACGGGGCGTCGCCCCTGACTACAGTGGAGGCTATGAGCCTCGATCGTGTCCGTTTCGTGCTGTCTACCTTGTCCCCGGCCCCGGTGTCGGGGACGATGGCCATGGCGCATGCCCAGTCGATGCCGGTGTCGGACAACGCCCCCCGGGGCGGCACCTCCATCTACGTCTGCAAGGACGAAAATGGCCGGGTGATCTCGTCGGATCAGCCGATCGACGCCTGCGCGCGGCGCAACATGCGCGAGCTGAACCGTGACGGTTCGGTGCGCTGGTGCTGCCGCCGCCGCTGACGCGGCAGCAGGAACGCGAGGCGGCCCAGCAGGCGCTGGTTCGCCAGGAACAGGAACGGGCGCTGAAGGCGCAGCAGGCGCATGATCGGCACCTGCTGCTGACCTACAAGACGCCGGAAGACCTGCGCAAGCGCCAGGAACAGCAGATCCAGCTGATCGACGAGGAAATCTCTGCGGCGATGCGGCGCATCCTGGTGCTGGACCAGAACCTGAAAGAGGAGCGCGAGCAGGCAGCCGAGTGGCAGAAGAAGCAGGATCGGCCCAACGCCCGCCTGCCCTATGCGGTGCAGCAGCGCATCTCGTCGATTGCCAACGCCATTCTGGCCGAGGATGCGCTGATCCAGGAGAGGCGGAACGAGCGCACGCGCCTGAACCGCGATTTCGAGGCCAATGCGGCCCGACTGACCGAGCTGCTGGCCCACCTGCCGGCGCAGCAGGAGCCCGCAAACTGACTGGCAGCCGCCCGGATTCCGTTCCGGGCAGCCCCTGTCGCGCTCAGCCCAGTTTCTTCTTCAGCAGTTCATTGACCTGCTGCGGGTTGGCCTTGCCCTTGCTGAGCTTCATGACCTGACCCACCAGGGCGTTGAAGGCCTTTTCCTTGCCGGCCCGGTATTCCTCCACCGACTTGGCGTTGTTGGCCAGCACCTGGTCGATGATCGGACCCAGCACATCGTCGCCGCTGATCTGGCGCAGGCCCTGACGGTCGATGAGGGCATCGACCACTTCCGGCCCGCCCTGCACGGGGCCTTCGGCCCACAGGGTGTGGAAGACTTCGCGCGCCAGCTTGCCCGAGAGGGTGCCGTCGGCAATGCGAATGACCAGTCCGGCCAGCTGCGGGGCGCTGACCTTGCTGTCGGCAATGTCCAGACCGTCGCGGTTGAGCTGGGCGGCCAGCTCGCCCATCATCCAGTTGGCCAGGGTCTTGGCCTGGCGGTGGCATCGGGCAGGACCGCCAGCGCGGCCTCGAAGAACTGGGCGCTGGCCAGGCTGCTGGTCAGCGTCAGTGCGTCAGCCTGCGGCAGGCCCAGCTCGTCCTGGTAGCGGGCGCGCTTGGTGCTGGGCAGCTCGGGCATGTCGTTGCGTACGGCCTCGATCTGCGCCGGGTCGATGACGAGCGGCGGCAGGTCGGGCTCGGGGAAGTAGCGGTAGTCATCCGCGTCTTCCTTGGTGCGCATCGAGCGGGTCTCGTCGGCATCCGGATCGTAGAGCCGGGTTTCCCGCACCACGCGGCCACCGTCCTCGATCAGCTCGATCTGGCGGCGCACCTCGAACTGGATGGCCCGCTCCGTGAAGCGGAACGAGTTCAGGTTCTTGATCTCGGCGCGGGTGCCGAATTCCTTCTGGCCCAGCGGGCGGACCGAGACGTTGGCATCCACGCGGAAGGAACCTTCCTGCATGTTGCCGTCGCAGATGCCCAGCCACGTCACCAGGCCGTGCAGCGCCCGTGCATAGGCCACGGCCTCGGCGGCGCTGCGCAGCTCGGGTTCGCTGACAATCTCCAGCAGCGGCGTGCCGGCCCGGTTCAGGTCGATGCCCGACATGCCGGCAAAGTCCTCGTGCAGCGACTTGCCGGCGTCTTCCTCAAGGTGGGCGCGGGTGAGGTTGATGGTGCGGATGCGCGGCGGATCGCCGGCCTTCTCGGCCGGAACGGCGATGTCCAGCGTGCCGCCCAGCACCACCGGCTGCTCATACTGGCTGATCTGGTAGCCCTTGGGCAGATCGGGGTAGAAGTAGTTCTTGCGGGCAAAGATGGAGACCGGTGCGACCTGCGCGCCGATGGCCAGCCCGAAGCGGATGGCATGTTCGACCGCCTGCCGATTGAGCACCGGCAAGGTGCCGGGCAGCCCCAGGTCCACGGGGCAGGCCTGGGTGTTGGGCTCGGCCCCGAATCGGGTGGAGGCCCCGGAAAAGATCTTGGACCGGGTCAAGAGCTGGGCATGAACTTCCAGCCCGATCACCACTTCCCATTGCATGAGCGTATTTCCCGTATCAGCGGTTCAGACTGGCGCAGCGGCCCGTCTGCGGATTGAACATCACCGGCCAGGCTTCCTCGGCCACGCTGCGCGGCGTGCAGAACGACTGGCAGTTGGCGTGGGCCAGGGTCACGCGCCGGGCGTCCTGGTAGATGAGCAGCTTGCAGGCGCCGCGGCTGCGCGAGAGCAGCTCGATGTGCGGCGCGTTCTTGGTCTGGCGGAAGTCACGCAGGTTGAAGTGGCACTGGCCACGCTTGCCCACCTTCACGTGCCAGTCCAGCTGCTGCACCGCCGCCCGTCACGCGCAGCGTGGCGTTCTCGCCAAAGCCGTCGATGTCGGTCTGCTGGCAGGTGCCGGCAAAGTTCTGCAGCGTGCCCTCGCCCGGCAGCGCCCGGGTGGCCGGCTGCTGTGCCGTCACCGGCGGCCTGGTCGCCGTTGCGGCCGGTTTCTTCGTGCGCTTGACCATGGGCATGGTCGTGCAGGCCGCCAGCGCCACGGCTGTCAGCAACAGGGCCGCCCGTTGCAGCCAGCGCTGGCGGGGGCGTGATTCTGTAATTCTGCATTCATGATTGACTGTTCCTCGTTGTGTAGGGACTTCCCATGAAACTGCCGGGTGACTCCGTCGGCATGGCGCGCTTAGCATGCGCCTGCCTGCAGGGTAGCCCCGGCAGCCGGATGTCATGAGAAAGCCCTGTCCCTCGGAAGGAAGATGCCTCAGGCCCCCTGCCCCGGCCGGCGCAGGTGCCAGTCGGTGTGCTGCTGGTAGGTGTGGCCGATGGACAGCAACCGCGCTTCGGTCAGCGCAGGCCCCACCAGCTGCAGGCCCACGGGCAGGCCAGCGGCATCGAAGCCGCAGGGCAGCGACAGGCCCGGCAGGCCGGCCAGCGAGGCGGGCAGCGTGTAGATGTCGGCCAGGTAGTTGCGCACCGGATCATCGGTCTGCTGACCGATGGGCCAGGCCGTCTCGGGCGAGACCGGACCGGCAATCACGTCCACGTCCGCAAAGACGCGCGTGAAGTCGTCGGCGATCATCCGGCGCAGCTGCTGGGCCTTGCGGTAGTAGGCGTCGTAGTAGCCGTGCGAGAGCACGTAGGTGCCGATCATGCGATGCGGCGCTTCACTTCAGGACCAAAGCCCTCGGCGCGGCTGTTCATGTAGAGCGACTTCAGGTCGGATGCATCAGCGCTGCGGTGGCCGTAGCGCACACCGTCAAAGCGCGCCAGGTTACTGGAGGCTTCAGCCGGGGCGATGACGTAATAGGCCGGGATGGACAGCCCGGCATGCGGCAGCGAGACCGGCACCAGCGTGGCCCCTGTGGCCTCGAAGCGGGCCAGCGCCGCCCGCACCGCGTCACGCACGGCCGGGGCCAGCCTCGCCCGAGAACTCGTCGGGCACGCCAACGCGCAGGCCCCTTGAGCGGCATGTCGGCGTTGCCACCCCAGTCAGCGGCGGGCACGGTGGCGTGTCATCGGCCGGGGCGCAGGCTGGTGGCGTCGCGCTCATCGAAGCCGGCCATGGCCGACAGCAGCAGCGCGAGTCGGCGGCCGAGCGCAAAACACGCCGGCCTGATCCAGACTGCTGGCGAAGGCGATCATGCCGTAGCGCGAGACGCGCCCGTAGGTGGGCTTGATGCCGGTGACGCCGCACATGGCGGCCGGCTGGCGCACCGAACCGCCGGTGTCGGTCCCGGTGGAGACCGGCACCAGGCCAGCTGCCACGGCAGCGGCCGAGCCACCCGACGAGCCACCGGCCACGCGGACGGATCCCGGGGTTCTTCACCGGGCCGAAGAACGAGTTCTCGTTGCCCGACCCCATGGCGAATTCGTCGCAGTTGAGCTTGCCGACGCAGACGGCACCGGCCTCGCGCACCTTGCGCACAACGGTGGCGTCAAAGGGGCTCTGGTAGTCCGCCAGCATCTTCGAGCCGGCAGTGGACTTCCAGCCGCGGGTGACGAAGACATCCTTGTGGGCCATGGGCACGCCCAGCAGTGGGCTTGCGCGCTCGCCGGACTGGCGGGCAGCAGCCAGCCGGGCATCGGCCTCGTCGGCTCGGGCCAGCGTCAGCTCGGGCTGCACGTCCACGAAGGCATTGATGTCGCTGGCGGCAGCGGCCGCCAGGCAGTGTTCGGCCAGTTCGCGGGCCGAGACGTCACCGGCCTGCAGGTCGGCGCCGATGGCGCCGAGGTTGCCGGTTTCCAGCAGGGTCTTGGTTGTGCTCATGCTTACTCCACCACCCGCGGGACGAGGTACAGGCCATCGGCCACGGACGGCGCGGAACGCTGGTTCTCGGCGCGATGATCGCTTTCGGTGACGACATCGTCACGCAGCCGCTGGCCGACATGGCCGGCGTGGGTCATGGGCTCGACGCCGGTGGTGTCGACGGCACGCAGCTTCTCGATGATGCCGAAGATGTCGTCGAGCTGGGCCAGCATGTGGGCGCGCTCCGCATCATCCAGCCGGATGCGGGCAAGTTCGCCGAGACGTGAAATGTCGTCGGACGTGAGTGACATCGGGGATCCCCGGCGGAACTGGCGGACGGCGCGCGCCCCGCTCCGGTACAAGAAACTTGAAAGGCCCGCAGCCCGCAGGGGGCCCGGGCGGTGGTATGCCTGCAACGCAAAGGAAACGTTTACCACGGGCCAGCGACCGGCAGTCCCCGGCCGAACCCATGGGCGGACATGCGCAGAAGTATAACGGTATGATCCTTCGGCCATTTTCGGAAACATAAAGCGACGTGTCGTCATGCTCGGTTTCATCAAGAAATACTTTTCGAACGACCTGGCCATCGACCTGGGAACGGCCAACACCCTGATCTATGCCAAGGGCAAGGGCATCGTGCTGGACGAGCCTTCGGTGGTGGCGATCCGGACCGACACGGCCCCGGGCGGCAAGCGCACCATCACGGCCGTGGGCCGCGAGGCCAAGCTGATGCTGGGCAAGGTTCCCGGCAACATGCAGGCCATCCGCCCGATGAAGGACGGCGTGATTGCCGACTTCACGGTCACCGAACAGATGCTCAAGCAGTTCGTGCGCATGGCGCATCCGGGCACGGTGTTCGCGCCCAACCCGCGCATCGTCATTCTGTGTTCCCTGTGGCTCCACCCGGTGGAGCGGCGCGCCATCCGCGAATCGGCGCTGGGCGCAGGCGCTTCTGAGGTGTATCTGCTGGAAGAACCCGTGGCGGCTGCCATCGGTGCAGGGCTGCCGGTCTCTGAAGCCACCGGCTCGATGGTGATCGACATCGGCGGCGGCACCACCGAAATCGGCGTGATTTCCCGGGCGGCATCGTGCACGCCACCTGCTGCGCGTGGCCGGTGACCGCTTCGACGAGGCGATCATCACCTACGTGCGCCGCAATTACGGGATGCTGATCGGCGAGCACGGCCGAACAGATCAAGAAGGAAGTGGCGTCGGCCTTCCCCTGACGGACAGAGCAAGGAAATCGAGGTCAAGGGCCGCAACCTGTCCGAGGGCATTCCGCGCGCCTTCCGCATCAGCACCAACGAGATCCGCGAGGCACTCACCGCACCGCTGAACCATATCGTCTCGGCGGTGAAGATCGCGCTGGAAGAGGTGCCGCCGGAAATTGGCGCCGACATCTCGGAACGCGGCATCATGCTGACCGGGGGTGGTGCGATGATCCCCGGTCTGGACCGGCTGCTGGCCGAGGAGACCGGGCTGCCCACCCTGATTTCCGATGAACCCCTCACCTGTGTCGTGCGCGGCTGCGGCCTGGCCCTGGAGCGCATGGACGAACTGGGTGGTATCTTCACCCACGAATGACTGCCCGCTACCACGCGCCGGATGCTCCAAAGCCCGGCATCGCCATCCTCCTCTCGCTGCTGGCCCTGGCACTGATGTTTGCCGACGCCCGGCTGGGAGTGCTTGCGCCGGTGCGTCAGGTCCTGGGCGGTGCGCTGTATCCGGTGCAGGCGGCGCTGGCCTGGCCCATGCAGCAGGTCGAGTCCTTCGAGGGCTACTTCGACGACATGGAGACGTTGCGCAACGACAACAGACTGTTGCGCACCGTCCTCATCCAGCAGGCAGGCGTGCTGGCCGCCACCGAGCGGCTGCGCCAGGAGAATGAGTCGCTGCGTGACCGGCCGGACTGCGGCTGCAGATCCCTGCAGGCCGCCATCGTGGCCGAGACCGTGATGCAGCCGCGCAACGCGGGCACGCGCCGTCGTCTGCTGGACCGGGGCAGCCACCATGGCGTGGCCGCCGGACAGCCGGTCATCGACGCCCGGGGCGTCATCGGCCAGATCACACGTGTCTATCCGTTCAGCAGCGAGATGACGCTGATCACCGACCCCGTGATGAGCGTGCCGGTGAGCGTGCGGCGCAACGGTCTGCACGCGCTGGCCTTCGGTACCCCCAGCCCGGCGCTGATGGAGCTGCGCTTCCAGAGCAAGGAAGCTGACATCCAGATTGGCGATGTGCTGCAGACCTCAGGCCTCGGATTTCTGTACCCGCCCGGCGTGCCGGTGGGGTGGTGAAGACGTGACGCTGCCTGCCGATGAGCCCTTTGCGCAGGTGACGGTGCGGCTGCTGGCCAACCTGACCGACCCGCGCCTGGTGCTGGTGCTGCAGCCCGATACTTCGGCCATCCCGGCCCAGGACGATCCCGTCCCGCCTGGCCGACCGACACCCAAAACATCCGTTCCAGAGACGGCCTCCCCGAGTACGCCGGCCGGCATGTCGCCTGCATCGAACCACGCGACGGACGCCGCCGATCCGAACGATGCCGACCCCACTGCGTCCACGCCGCGCTGCACTGCCATGAACGCCCCTCCATCGCCCCACGGTGTGGCCGACTGGCCCCGAATGACCGGCTCACTGCTGCTGGCCACGCTGGTGGCACTAGCCCCCTGGGGGCAGAGCCCGATCATTCCGGATGTGCTGGCGCTGGTTCTGGCCTGGTGGGCACTGCATCGCCCGCAGCGTGGCCTGCTGGCCGCCGGTTTCATGCTGGGCGTGCTGATGGACACGCACACCGCGAGCACGCTGGGTGAACACGCGCTGCTCTACACCCTGATTGTCTGGATGACGCTGCAGTTCCAGCGACGCATTGCCTGGTTCCGGCTGGGCGGGCAGATGCTGCACATGCTGGGCGTCTTCCTGATGGCGCAGGCCGTGCTGGCCGGCGCCCGCTTCCTGCTGGGGCTGCTCTTCCCGGGCCGGAGCAGTTCCCTGCCCTCGCTGGGCACCGCGCTGCTGTGGCCACTGGCCGACCCTGCTGCTGCCGGCGCGCCACGCCACCCGCCGCAAGACAAACGGTGCGGCGGCTTACGGCTCGCGCACCGCCCCCTTTGTCGATCCGGAACGGGTGGCAGGTGAAGAAACCGACAGGGGCGCTGCGGCACCGACTGGCGTACCGATCTACGCACACACCGACGAGCCGGTTGCTGCCCCCTGACAGTCACACGGCCCCCGCCACACCGGCACCACAAGCCCAGAGTGCTTCGCCCACCGGATCAATCCGGAAGAGCTGGTCATGCAGGGGGCAGCCTCGCCTCAACACCAGCCTCAACACGCGGCGCGCCGGCGACCGGCCCACTGGCATTACGCGCCAGACGACCACGGCCACTGAGCGCAGAGCATCGTGGCCATGCGTCGTCCGCCCCAGCCCCCAGTCCGGCTCCGCTTCAATCGCCGGCTGCTGATTGCCATGGCAGGCAGCTCGCAGGCTTCGGGCTGCTGGCCGCCCGAGCCCGAATCTGCAGGTGGCCAGCTACGACAAGTACCACGCGCTGGCCGAGGACAACCGCATCACCATGCTGCCGCTGGCGCCGCAGCGGGGCCGCATCCTGGACCGCAATGGCATCGTGCTGGCCGAGGACGTCTCACACGCCAGCCCTCGAAATCGCCACCAGCCAGGCGCGCAACGTGGACCGGCTGGTGCAGCAGCTCTCGAAGATCGTCCCGATCAGCCCGCTGGAGGTACGCCGCTTCAAGCGACTGGCCGCCGGCAACAAGAACACCGACGGCACCATTCCGCTCAAGACTCGCCTGACCGACGAGGAGGCTGCCCGCCCGCCGCGGTGCGCTTCCGCTTCGATGGCCTCGGAGATCAAGGCACGGCCGCACCGCCACTACCCGCTGGGCACCACGGCGGCACACGTCATCGGCCACATCGGGCGCATCTCGAACGCCGACAACGACATGCTGGCGCGGACCGAGCGGACCTCCGACTATGCCGGCAGCACCCACATCGGCAAGCTGGGCCTGGAGCAGAGCTACGAGACCCAGCTGCACGGCAAGGTGGGCTCGGAGGAAGTGGAGATCACCGCCAGCGGACGGCCCGTGCGTTCGTTGTCGCGGGCAGCCGGCCACGCCCGGCCAGACATCCGGCTGGCGCTGGACATTCCGCTACAGCAGCTGGCCGAAGAACTGCTGGCCGGCTATCGGGGTGCGCTGGTAGCCATTGAGCCGCGTACCGGTGAAATTTGGCCTTCGTGTCGATGCCCAGCTTCGACCCCAACCTGTTCGTCGACGGCATCGACCACCGCAACTGGCAGGCGCTGAACGGCGACCCCTGATCGGCCGCTGTTGAACCGAAGCTGCGCGGCACCCTACCCGCCCGGCTCCACCTACAAACCCTTCATGGCGCTGGCCGTGCTGGAAAAACAAGGTGCGTAAGCCCGAGGACACGATCCGTGACCCGGGTTACTGGATGCTGGGCAAGCACCGCTTCCGCGACCTCAAGCCGCAAGGACACGGGCCGCGTGGACCTGTACAAATCCATCGTGGTCTCCATCCGACACCTATTACTACGGGGCAGCCTACGACCTAGGCGTGGACCGCATCCACGACTTCATGGCACCCTGGGGCTTTGGCCGTCTCACCGGCATCGACCTGCCTGACGAACAACCCGGCCTGCTGCCCTCGTCTGCCTGGAAACAGCAGCGCTTCAAGCAGCCATGGTTCCCGGGTGAAACCCCTTCGGTCGGCATCGGCCAGGGCTACAACGCCTTCACCATCCTGCAGCTGGCACACGCCACCGCCACGCTGGCCAACGATGCCGTGGCGCACCGCCCGCATCTGGTCACCCACGTCGGCTCCGTCATGCCTGACAACGGTGAAGCCCCCGGCGGCAAGCCGATCCGCGTTTCATCCCAGAACCTGAAGCTGGTGCAGCGCGCAATGACCGACGTCACCCGCAGGGCACGGCACGCACCGCCTTCCCGGGGCCGAATATGAATCGGCCGGCAAGACCGGCACGGCCCAGGTCATCGGCATCCGCCAGAACGAGAAATACGACGAGGCGAAAGTGGCGCACCATTTCCGCGACCACTCGCTCTACATCGGCTACGCCCCGGCGCAGAACCCGCGCATCGCGCTGGCGATGGTGGTGGAGAACGGCGGCTTCAGCCCGCACGGCAGCCCCCGCCCGCAGGATCTTCGACTTCTACCTGCTGGGCAAGCGCACGCCGATACCGCCTGCCCCTGTGGAGGCCACCCCATGAACGCTGCCGCCCTGTGGCGCTTCCTGCGTCATCGCGTCTTCATCTTCGACCCCTGGCTGTCGACGGTGCTGCTGGCCATCTCGCTCATCAGCCCGTCACCATGTATTCGGCGGCCGTGAAGGCAGCGAACGTCTGCGGTGCATGCCCGCAATCTGGGCATGGCGGTGCTGATCACCGGCTGGTGGCCAGTCTGGACCCACGTCACCTGCGGGCCGTGGCCATTCCCATCTATCTGGTAGGTCTGGCGCTATTGTTCGGTGTCGAACTGATGGGCATCACGGCCAAGGGCGCTAGCGCTGGCTGGACCCGGGCTTCACCCGCATCCAGCCGGCAGAACTGATGAAGATCGCCATTCCGCTGATGCTGGCCTCGGTTCTTCCACATCAGCCAGAACCGGCTGCGCAGCCGCTACGTGCACCTGATGGCCATCATGCTGCTGGTGCTGCCGGTAGCGCTGGTGGGTCGCCAGCCCGACCCGGGCACCGCCATTCTCATCGGCTCGGCCGGCGCCTTCGTCATCTATTTTGCGGGTCTGAGCTGGCGGGTCATTCTGGGCAGTCTGGTGGTGGGCCTGGCCGCCATGCCGCTGCTTTGGCTGAACATGAAGCCCTACCAGAAAGAGCGCGTGCTCACGATGATCGATCCCACCAACGATCCGCTGGGTAAGGGTTTTCACATCATCCAGTCCACCATTGCCGTGGGCTCGGGCGGCCTGCAGGGCAAGGGCTGGCTGCGGGGCACCCAGTGCCCACCGGACTTCGTGCCCGAACGCACCACCGACTTCATCTTCTCGGTCTACGCCGAGGAATTCGGCCCGGTGGGCACCGGCATCCTGCTGGCGCTCTACACCGCCTTCATCGCCCGCGGCCTGATGATCGCCAGCCAGGCGCAGAGCCTGTTCTCACGCTTGCTGGCCGCCTCCATGACAATGATCGTCTTCACCTACGCCTTCGTGAACATCGGCATGGTGATCGGCATCCTGCCCGTGGTGGGCGTGCCGCCCTCTTCATGTCCTACGGCGGAACCGCCCTGGTGACGCTGGGCGTGGGCTGCGGCATGCTGATGTGCATCGCCCACGAGAACGCCATGCAGCGGCATCGGGCGGGACGGCAATTTATTTTTGGGTAATCACTCGATACCCGGCTTCACCGCCAGCAGGATCTTGCCCACGTGCTCGGAGCTTTCCATGCGGCGATGGGCCCCGGCAGCCTTTTCTCGTGGGGAAGGCACGGTCGATGACAGGCTTCACCTTGCCGGCTTCCAGCAGCGGCCAGAGATTGTCCTGCAGGGCACGTGACAGCCGCTCCTTCTCTTCCGGCGAGCGGGCGCGCAGCGTGGAACCGGTGAAGGTCAGGCGCTTGAGCATCAGGCGCATCCAGTCCACCTCCACCTTCGAGGCCTGCAGGAAGGCGATCTGCACCAGCCGGCCTTCCACGGCCAGGCTCTTCAGGTTGCGCTCGATGTACGGGCCGCCCACCATGTCCAGGATCACGTCCACGCCCTGACCTTCGGTCAGGCGCGAGACCTCCACCATGAAGTCACGCCGCCGGTAGTCGATGGCGGCATCGGCCCCCAGCTTCAGCGCGGCCTCGGCCTTCTCGGGCGTGCCCACCGTGCAGAACACGCGCGCCCCCAGCGCCTTGGCCACCTGGATGGCCATCACGCCGATGCCCGACGTACCGCCATGCACCAGCAGCGTCTCGCCCGCCACCAGGCGGCCGCGCTCGACCACGTTGGCCCAGACCGTGAAGGCGGTCTCGGCAGCGACGCCGCCTGCGCCATGGAGAAACCGGCCGGCACCGGCAGCACCTGCCCGGCCGGCGCCGTGACGTATTCGGCATAGCCGCCACCATCGACCAGCGCACACACCCGGTCACCCTTCTTCCACTCGGGCACGCCCTGCCCCACGGCGGCCACCACCCCGGACACTTCCAGGCCCAGCCAGGGCGATGCTCCGCGCGGCGGCGGATAGCTGCCCATGCGCTGCAGCACGTCCGGGCGGTTCACGCCCGCATAGGCCACGCGGATCAGCACCTCGCCTGCCCCCACTTCGCGCATGTCGCGCTCGGCCAGCTGCAGCACGTCGGCATCGCCGCCCCGGCCGTGATCGATGTATTTCATGAAAAGCTATCCCTGGATACTGGGCAGATCCGGACGCCAACCCGTCCTTCGGGGCGTTCCGGACACGCACCGGTTTTTGATCATCGGCACGATTCTACCGAGCGGCCGACGGTCCCCCTTCATGCCGTGCCTCCCCGGGCCCCCACCCGCACATGCGGCCGATCGGGCAGTTGGGGTAGGATGGCTGCCACCGCCCTTTATTCCAGACCCTTATCCAGACCCGTGTCCCACGCTGAAACTCCTGACGTTCCTCCAGCTCTCCCCATCCTGCCGACGCCACCAGCCAGCGCCTGATCGACGCGGCCGCCCTGCTGCGCGACGAACTGGAAGCGCTTGCGCTGCCTCGCCGGTGGCGCACGTCTACAACCCGCTGCAGTACGCCCGGGAGGCCCACGCCGCCTATCTGAGCCGCTGCTGGCGGGGCACAAGAAGATCATGTTCCCGGGCATGAACCCTGGCCCCTTCGGCATGATGCAGACCGGCGTACCCTTCGGCGAGGTCTCGGCTGTGCGCGACTGGATGGGCATCGAGGCCCCGGTTCAGGCACCGCCTCATCAGCATCCCAAGCGTCCGATTGACGGTTTTGCGTGCACTCGCTCGGAAGTGAGTGGTCGCCGACTTTGGGGATGGATCGGTCGCCGCTTTGGCCATGCCGACGATTTCTTTGCGCAGGCCATCGTCATCAACTACTGCCCGCTGGTGTTCCTGGAAGCCTCAGGCAAGAACCGCACCCCGGTGCAGCTGCCGGTGGCCGAGCAGCGCGCGCTGGAAGCCCCCTGCGACCGTCACCTGGCAGCCGTCATCGAGGCGCTGCAGCCGCAGTGGCTGATCGGCATCGGCGGTTTTGCCGAGAAGCGCCTCAAGCATGTGGTCTCGGAAGTGCTGGATGACCGCCCCCGCCCGCCGCCTGCACATCGGGCACGTGCTGCATCCCAGCCCGGCCAGCCCTGCCGCCAACCGTGGCTGGGATGAGGTGGTGGACCGGCAAATGCAGGAATACAGGCTGCTACCTGTCTCCACATAGACCGTAGCCCCCTGGCCCGGCCGTCACTTCACCTACGGCATGCCTGTCAGCCCCTGCACCAGCAGTCGCCTCTTTCCCCGACATGCCGACCAGCCCCGTTCATCCGACCGTCGTGCAGCGGCCCCACGGAAATGACCAAGGGCAAGAAAGCCGGCAGCCGCGCGCTCTAGAATCGTCCCCGCACCGCCGCCCCTGTTGGGGCGCAGCCCGCAACCCAAGAAACCGACATGCTCTGAAGCCCTCCTTTCCTACTTTCCACCGCCAGCATCCGGGCCATGGTCGTCTTCCTCACCAGCGAAGGCGCACTCTGCCGCCCCGAATGGTTCAACGAGGCCGTGCTCAAGCGCCTGCAGCGCGTGGACATCATCTACATGATCTGCGGCGCCATGGTAGCCACCAGCGGCATCACCCGCATCATCCTGGGCTTCAAGGGCACCGACTGGTACATCGCCCAGCCCATGCTGCACATCAAGGTGCTCCTGTTCCTCGTCGTCGGCGTGATGTCGGCGCGCGTGTCCATGGCCCTGCAGTCCTGGTTCCAGACCTGGGAAGAAAAGGGCACGCTGCCCACCGAGTCGGACATCCGCCGCATCCGCAAGTGGATCATGATCGAGGCCCACATCATCATGGTCATTCCCCTGTTCGCGGTGTTCCTCTCGCGCGGCCTCTTCGGGGCCGACGCCGGCTGACACCCAAAGCCCGGACCCGGCACGAGAGCCCGGGTCCGCGCACAGGCCAAATCGCACACCCTGCCCGCCTGGCCGGCCGACATCGGCCGGCCAGGCGCGCCTCGCGCTGGACGTCCACCATATTTGGTGACAGTATTGACACATTGATACTGGGAAGCGGACGATCTGTCCACGCAAGGAAGCTCTCATGGAACAAAAGCCCGTCGTCATCCTTCTGGGCGGCAGCGGTTTCATCGGCAGCCATCTGGCCCGTGATTTCGCGCAGAAGAACTGGCGCGTCATCGTCGTCACCCGCTTCCCTGACCAGACCCGCGACAAGCTCGGTCCCGGCATCGAGACCCTGGCCGCACTGGCCCACCTCGACCCCAGCGTCCAGCCCGACCTGCTCATCAACCGCCCGGCGCCTCAGTGGGCGAAGGCCGCTGGAACACTGCCCGCAAGCGCACGCTGCTGGCCAGCCGTCAGGGTCCCACCCAGCAGATCACCCAGTGGCTCAAGCGCCATGCGCACAAGCCACGCCTCATCATCCAGGCCTCGGCCGTGGGCTTCTACGGCAACGGCAGCCGCCAGCAGTGGCAGGCGCGCTGCAACGAAAGCTCGGCACCGCAGGACGTCTTCGTCTCGCGACTGTGCCAGCTCTGGGAGGCCAGCGCCCAGGAACTGCACCGTGAAAGCGGCGTGCCCGTGGCCATCTGCCGACTGGGCGTGGTGCTGGGCAGGGGCGGCATCCTGCCCCAGCTGCTCAAGCCCGTGCGCCTCGGCATCGGGCGTATCGGCAGTGGTCAGCAACCGTGTGCTGGATCCACATGGACGACGTGGTGGCCGCCATCCAGTTCATCGCCCAGCAGCCGGTCGAGCAGCCGTGGCGCGTCTTCAACCTCACGGCGCCGCAGGCCACCACCCAGCAGGACTTTGCACAGACAGCCGCCCGGCTGCTGCACCGCAAGCTGTGGCTGTCGCTGCCGGCCGGTCTGATGCGCACCGCCATGGGCGAACAGGCCGACCTGGTGCTGGATGGCCAGTACGTGGAACCGGCCAGACTGCTGGCCGAGGGCTACCGCTTCTACTACCCCACGCTGGACGCAGCGCTGGAAAACCTGCTCAAAGGCTGACAGGCAGGCTGCGGGGTACGCAGTTGGGCAGCAGAACTGACGGGAATACCCGGATGCAACAGGTTTTGTAGGTATTTTCTTACAGTTCTGACTAAAATTTCAGAAGTGCATCATTCCGTTCAAAACGGTCATCGTGATGCAGTTGCCGCGTGGCTGGACAGTCCTTGTCGTCACACCCAGCACCCGGCCATTCCGCCCCTGTACCCAACCTCGTGACCCCGCCGGTGCCGCCAACATGCCGGGATCGGGCCGTAAGCCATACCCACCCATGAAGAAATATCTTGCCCTCGTCGCCGTCACGCTGGCCCTGTTCGGCCAGTCGGTCCGCGCCGCCGAGATTGAAAGCCGATCGCTCGATCAGATCCACAAGGAAGCCCTGAAGGAAGGCGGCACGCTGGTGGTCTATGCGGGCGGCGATACGCCCAACCAGCTCGACGGCATCAAGACCGCCTTCGAGAAACGCTTCCCGGGCATGACCCTGGAGGTGGTTGTGGACTACAGCAAGGTGCACAACGCCCGGCTGGACCAGCAGTTTGCCGATGGCAAGGTCGTGGCCGACGTGGTGCAGCTGCAGACGCTGCAGGACTTTCCTCGCTGGCGCCGTGAAGGCCGTCTTCTGCCCTACAAGCCGCGCGGCTGGGATCACATCTACAGCAGCTTCAGGATCAGACCGGCGCTCGGACCGGCGTCTTCGTGGATGCCTTCAGCAACCTGGCCAACACCAAGGCCCTGGGCAGCACCCCGGCCCCCAGTAACGCCCACGACTACCTGGACCCGGCCCTGAAGGGCAAGATCATCTCCACCTATCCCAACGACGATGATGCCGTGCTCTTCTGGTACAAGCAGACCATCGATCGTCACGGCTGGGAATGGATGGAAAAAGTTCATGCAGCAGGAGCCGCACTTCGTGCGCGGCACCCGTGCGCCCGCTGACGCCGTCGCCAGCGGCAAGTACCCCGTCACCTTCACGACCGACGGCAGCCTGAAGCACGATGCCGACAGCCCGGTGCGCTTTTCCATTCCCACCAACGACGGCTTCGTGGCCTGGGCCCAGCGCGCCGCCATCATCAAGGGCACGCGCCGCCCCGAGTCGGCCCGTCTGTACCTGAGCTGGCTGCTGGACAAGGACACCCAGAAGAACGTCTGGTACATGTGGTCGGTACGCAATGACGTGCAGCCCCCGGCCGACTACCGGCCCATCTGGGAATACAGCAGCGCCAACCTCAGCAATTTCGAGCGCTTCATGGCTGACCGTGACGCCGTCGAACGCTTCCGCGCCCGCATCCAGCTCTATGTCGGCGAGGTGCAGGGACCGTCCTCGGCGGGCGTACTGGGCATGACGCCTACCAAGGCCCTGGAAGCCCCGACTGCGGCCAAACGGTAAAGCCTGCTTCTCTACTCTCCGGCCGTGTGCCCCTCCACGCGGCCGGACAGCATGTCCCGGACAGTACCGGACATGCCGGATCGGCAGGGTCTGACGAAACTGCGCCCCTCGGAGGCCTTCCTCATGAAGGCCTTTTTTATACCTACATATTGATAATGATTATCACAATTGATAGACTTAACAACGCAAACCGATCAGAAGCAATCCGGGGATGGCGGACGCTCCGGACGTTTTCGCAGACGCTGCAAGCGAAGGCATCCGGAAGATCACACGGCAGCACCCTTTCATCCGCTCATGATCCAGATCACAGGCCTCCTCCGCCCGTTGAAGGCACCTGCCGGACCATGCAGCCCCGTCCCGTCCCACGGGCCCGCTCCTGACTGGCACGCAATCAATCTCCGTCCGTGTCGTCCGCCCTGGTGCGGGGACACTCACTTTTCAAGGGTGTTGCAAGACACCCTTTTTTTTGCCCGCAACACCCTTATCGCGCTTCTTCCATCGCCCGCACTCAGGGCGGGATATGCATCATGACCTCCTTCACCCTGCCCCTTCCCTTCGCCCGCCACGGCCTGGCCATCATGGTCGCCAGTCTGTTTGTCATGCCCGCACTGGCACAGCAGACCGACAGCACCAGCGACGGCATGAGCAGCCCGCGGCCACGACCACCACAGAAAAGCACTGTCACCTCATACCACGCCACGCTGGAGAGCCTGACCGTCACTGGCACGCGCGAGAATGCCAGCGTTCGGCTGCCGCTGAAGGCCCGGGAAACGCCGCAGTCGGTCAGCGTCACCACCCGCAAGCAGATGGACGATGAATCGTTGACCAGCGTGGATGCCGTGATGCGGCACATGACGGGGGTGATGACCTCGCTCACGACACCCAGCGGCCGCTCTATTACACCCGAGGCTTCGTGATCAAGGGATTTCCGGTCGACGGCATGCCCAGCTACAGCGGCGAGACCAACCGAGAATACGACACCGCGCTCTACGAGCGGGTGGACCTGGTACGCGGCGCCAACGGCATCCTCACCGGGGTGGGCACGCCATCGGCCACGGTCAACCTGATCCGCAAGCGTCCCTCCCGCGAGTTGGGTGGCACCGTGGACGTGAGCGCCGGGCGCTGGGACTACTACCGGGCAGTGGCCGACGTGAACGTGCCCATCACCGCAGATGGCTCGGTGCGCAGCCGCTTCGTGCTGGCGCCGCAGAAAAAGCACAGCTTCTACAAGCGCTACGAAGAGAACAAGCTGGCTTTCCTGGGCGTGGTGGAAGCCGACCTGGGCCCAGCCACCGAAGTCTCCGTGGGCTACCAGCGCCAGAAGAACGCGCCCAAGGCGCCCGTCTGGGGGGCCATCCCCCGCTTCAATACCGACGGCACGCTGGCCAACCTGCCGGTTTCCACCAGCTTCTCGCCATCCTGGACACGATGGGAGCGCAGCTCGGGCACGGCATTCGCTTCAATCAGCCACCAGATCAATGACGACTGGACGTTCAAGGCCAACCTGGACCATACCACCGGCAAGACCCACAGCCTGATCACCTACGGCTATGGAGCCACACCTTCCGATGCGCCCTTCATCGACAAGGCTACCGGCAGCGGCGTCACCCTGTATGCCTATCCCGGGGAAGAGCGCGAGACCCGCAACAGTCTGGACGCCTATCTGGCCGGCAAGCTGCATCTGGGCGGGCGGGAACACGACCTGACCGTAGGCGTAAGCAGCACCCGCACCACCAGCAAGAGCGATGCCTTTGCCAGCATGTCCAACTGGCGCCACGACATTGCCAACGTCCATACCTGGGACGGCACCGCTCCCAAGCCTGCCGTCAGCAAGACTGGCGCCCGCAACGACACCCTGGTGCAGCAGACCGGCCTGTATGCCTCAGCCCGCTGGCGGCTGACCGAACCACTGTCGCTGCTGACCGGCGCTCGCGTCACGCGCTGGACCAGCAAGCAGAAGAACTACGACACCCGCGGCGCACTGTCCGGTGTCTCGGCGCGGCAGGAAGTGAAGCACAAGGTATCCCCCTACCTGGGCGTGGTCTACGACATCACGCCGTCGCTCGCTGCCTACGCCAGCCACACGCGCATCTTCAATCCGCAGAATCACCGCGACGTGAACAACGTTCCACTCAAGCCCGCCGTGGGCAGCAACAGCGAAGTGGGCCTGAAGATGGCACTGGCCCACGAACTGGACCTGAACCTGGCGATCTTCGAGACCAAGCAGGACAATTTTGCTGTGGTCAATGCCGACGCTGCGCCCAACAGCCTGCCTGACGGATCCACCCCTTACCGCACGGTCGACGGCACCAAGGGCAAGGGTTTCGATGTGGAGCTGATCGGCAAGGTACAGCCCGACTGGAACCTGAAGGCGGCGCTGACCCGGGCCAAGGTCACCCGTCAGGAAAGCGACCGGCTGTGGGCAAACTTCCCCACCTGGCAGCTGCAGCTGGGCAGCGACTACCGTTTCAGTGGCGAGCTGCGCCCGCTGCAGCTGGGCGGATTCCTGACCTGGCAGAGCAAGCTTGAGGCGTACAACGTCCCCTCGCCCAGCGGCCGCGTATACGTGACCGAAAAGAGCAAGCCGTTGCTGGATCTGTACGCCAGCTGGGACTTCACCGAGGCCTACCGCCTCACGCTGGCCGTCACGAACGCCCTGGACAAGAAATACTGGGCCAACTCGGACTACGCCAACTATGGCCAGCCGCGCTTCTTCAGCGCCACGTTCCGGATGGCGTTCTGACGGCACTGTCCGGCTGTCTGGAAGCGGGGCCTGCAACCCGGCTTCCAGCGCCCTGCGAGGGCCAGTAGTTCCGCTTCGTGTGACGGGCGGCATCCTTCCCCCCGACGGGGGCGAGGAGACCTTCAGTGGCATCAAGCATGAGCGGAACATCCGCCCCGGCAATTGCCGGTTGTCAAGTCTGTGTGCGGCACTGCGTGTTATTTCTATAGGCAGCCCATGACGGCCCTGCTTACAAGAGATGACACGATGCCCGCTACCCTGACTCCGACTGCCCCCTGATGCCCCTGCCTTCCGGCCGGGTCAGCCTTCCCAGACCAATGGCCACCTGACGCCGGCTTCCGACCCGCTGGCCTTCAACGCGGCAGGCTACCCGGCCTTCTTCGACCAGGGCGCCCACGCTGACGGTGCAGGACGGTCTGGCCCGCTTCTGGGCGCCACACGCGACGGCATCCTCACCTATCGCTACCTGGATGCCGTGCGGCTGGCTGGCCACTCCCTGCCCCACCGTGGCCGGCAGCTGGCTGATGGTCATCCGCGGCCTGAAGGCCCTGTACGGTGACGACATTCCCGAGCGCGGCAACATCGACGTGCTGATGCGCGACGAGCGCAACGCAGGCACGACCGGCGTGATTGCCTCCGTGGCCACGCTGCTGACGGGCGCCGCCGCCGAGACCGGCTTCCATGGCATCGGCCCGGCGCACCGCTTCAGCGGCAGGACCTGCTGCAGTACGGCGCCGCTTCCATCGACGGCATGCTGGTGCTGAAGCGCCGCGACACGGGCGCGGCCGTGCAGGTGGAGCTGAATGCCGGCATCATCCCTTCCACCCCGACATGCAGCGCTGCTGCCCAGGGCGGTCAGCGGCTATGCCACCCCGGCTGAAATGCAGCGCTTCGGGGAAGTGTGGCAGGAGCGCGTCCGCGCCATCCTCATCGACCATGCCGATGACGACGAGCTGGTTCAGATCCGGCCCCGGTCCTCTGCGTGATGTCCTGCCATCCGGGGCGCCGGACCCGGTGCCCGCCCCCAGTGCCTGAACTCCGGCACCTGAGCCCGGCTCTGAACGCTGGTTCCTGACCCTTGGTCCAGAACCAGGCGCCGGTACCTGAACCAGATGCCTGAATAGCAAAACGGCCTCCCGAGGGAGGCCGTTCTTCTTGCATCAATGGCTGCAGCGTGCCCGGTACGCTGTCGGGCCCCGGCATGAAGCCGGGCCCCTGCCCGCGCACCGGGCAGGCATCTCAGGGATGCTGTTCCAGCGCGTTCTTCTGACCTTCTGCCACTTCCACGTACTCGAGGGATCTGGTCGAAGTTCATGTAGCGGTAGATGCTGTCCTGTCGGAATCCACCACGCCCATTTCCTTCAGGTACTCCTGCGGCGTGGGCAGCTTGCCCAGGCGCGACGCAATGGCCGCCAGCTCGGCAGAGCCCAAGAACACGTTGGTGTTCTTGCCCAGCCGGTTGGGGAAGTTGCGGGTACTGGTGGAAATGACGGTGGCTCTTCGCGCACCTGGGCTGGTTGCCCATGCACAGCGAGCAGCCCGGCATCTCGGTACGCGCACCCGCGGTACCGAAAGGCGGCGTAGTGATCTTCCTTGATCAGCTCTGTTCTGGTCCATCTTGGTGAGCGGTGCCACCCACAGCTTGACGGGGATATCACATGGCTCGCCCAGCAGGCGGGCTGCGCGCGAAGTGACCGATGTTGGTCGCGCACGAGCCGATGAAGGCCTCGTCGATCTCGGTGCCGGCCACGTCGGACAGCAGCTTTGGCATCGTCCGGGTCGTTCGGACAGCAGACGATGGGCTCCTTTGATCTCGTTCATGTCGATCTCGATCACGGCCGCGTATTCGGCGTCGGGATCCGCTTCCAGCAGCTGCGGATTGGCCAGCCACTGCTCGACCTTCTCGATGCGGCGCCAGCGTCTTGGCGTCCTGGTACCCGTCGGCGATCATGTTCTTCATCAGAATGATGTTCGACTTGAGGTACTCGATGATCGGCTCCTTGTCGAGCTTGATCGTACAGCCGGCCGCCGAGCGCTCGGCCGAGGCATCGGACAGCTCGAAAGCCTGCTCTGACCTTCAGATTGGGCAGACCCTCGATCTCCGGGATGCGGCCCGAGAAGATGTTCTTCTTGCCGGCCTTGGCCACGGTGAGCAGCCCCGCCTTGATGGCGTAGAGCGGAATGGCATGCACCAGTCACGCAGCGTGACGCCGGGCTGCAGCTCGCCCTTGAAGCGCACCAGCACGCTTTCCGGCATGTCCAGCGGCATCACGCCGGTGGCGGCGCCGAAGGCCACCAGACCCGAACCTGCCGGGAAGCTGATGCCGATCGGAAGCGCGTGTGGCTGTCGCCGCCGGTACCCACGGTGTCGGGCAGCAGCAGGCGATTGAGCCACGAGTGGATGACGCCGTCACCCGGACGCAGCGCCACGCCACCGCGGTTGCTGATGAAGGCAGGCAGCTCGCGGTGCGTCTTCACGTCCACCGGCTTGGGATAGGCGGCGGTGTGACAGAACGACTGCATCACCATGTCGGCCGAGAGGCCCAGGCAGGCCAGATCCTTCAGCTCGTCGCGGGTCATGGGGCCAGTGGTGTCCTGGCTGCCCACGGTCGTCATGCGCGGCTCGCAGTAGGTGCCCGGACGGATGCCCTGCCCCTCGGGCAGGCCACAGGCACGACCGACCATCTTCTGCGCCAGCGTGAAGCCCTTGCCGGTATCGACCGGTGCCTTGGGCAGGCGGAACGCGGTGGACGCCGGCAGGCCCAGGGCCTCGCGGGCCTTGGCCGTGAGCGAGCGGCCGATGATCAGGTTGATACGGCCGCCAGCCTGCACCTCGTCCAGCAGCACCTGGCTCTTCAGGGTGAAGTCGGCAATCTTCTCGCCGTTCTTCTCGATGCGGCCCTCGTAGGGGAAGATGTCGAGCACATCGCCCATCTCCATCTTCGAGACGTCCACCTCGATGGGCAGCGACCCGGAGTCTTCCTGCGTGTTGAAGAAGATGGGGGCGATCTTGCCGCCCAGCGTGACACCGCCGAAGCGCTTGTTGGGCACGTAGGGGATGTCCTGGCCAGTGGCCCAGATCACGCTGTTGGTGGCCGACTTGCGGCTGGAGCCGGTCCCCACCACGTCACCCACGTAGGCCACCAGGTGCCCCTTCTTCTTCAGGTCCTCGATGAACTTGATGGGGCCGCGCTTGCCGTCTTCCTCGGGCTTGAAGGCCGCGTCGGGGCGGGTGTTCTTCAGCATGGCCAGGTAGTGCAGCGGGATGTCCGGACGGCTCCAGGCATCGGGCGCGGGCGAGAGGTCGTCGGTGTTGGTCTCGCCGGGCACCTTGAAGACCGTGACGGTGATCTTCTCGGGCACCTTGGGACGGCTGGTGAACCATTCGGCGTCCGCCCAGCTCTGCATCACTTCCTGGGCCTTGGCATTGCCGGCCTTGGCCTTGGCGGCCACGTCGTTGAAGAAGTCGAACATCAGCAGCGTCTTCTTCAGGGCGTTGGCAGCCACCCCGGCCACTTCGGGATCGTCCAGCAGCTCGATCAGCGGGTGGACGTTGTAGCCCCCGAGCATCGTGCCCAGCAGCTCGGTGGCCTTGGCCCTGGAGATCAGCCCGACCTTGATGTCACCATGGGCGACGGCAGCCAGGAAGCTGGCCTTGACCTTGGCGGCATCGTCCACCCCCGGCGGCACCCGGTAGGTGAGCAGATCCATCAGGAACTCTTCTTCGCCGGCAGGCGGATTCTTGATCAGCTCGATCAGCTCGGCGGTCTGTTTGGCATCCAGTGCCAGGGGAGGAATGCCCAGCGCCGCGCGCTCGGCAACATGTTGGCGATACTCATTCAGCATGGACTTCTCCTAAGGCCATCATCAATCCGTAACGGGTATATGGGGACGATTCCGCGCAAGCCGGGATGCCATGCTCCGCCCTGTCCAGGTACGGAGAGCGCCCCACCTGCGGCAACTGCTGTCCGCCCGGTCGACGGAACCGGGGCGCACGATGGCCCCGTACAGCAGGAAATCGCCCTGGCCCGACCAGACAGGAGTCGTCACCCGCCGGGAGCCCGAATGGCGCGCCGTGCGCCATCTCCGGGGCTTTCCGGGCGGTTGCGCCCTGCCTCGGGAGCGCCCGAGGCCTGGACCAGCCTGCAGCCCTGTTATTTCTGCAAGTGCTGAAATTGTACTCGCCGCACCGCACCAGGGGCGTAGCATGGACAGCAAATGGTTTTCCCCTATATCCCCTGAAAACCCGCACCATCCGCCAGTCGGCAGCCATTCGCCCCTGAACGGCATGCCAAGAAAAGCAGTAACGAGAATGATTATTTAATTCTTTTATGAAATGGATTGATCCGGATAATCGAGCACGCCGAACGAGCCCACGGAAGACGCCGCGGGAGCTCCGCACAGCCCTCGCTGCCCACGGACAGCACCGTGATACCTGAACAGCCCTCACGCCGATGTCTCCAGGTCCCTGGCAGGCGTAGACCATGGCCAAGGGGCAGAGCCCCCCAACTAACGAACAGGGCCGCCTCGCCCACCCGCACCTGGGTGAATGAGACAGCCCCTGAACGAAGGCAGCCCCTGCCTCGCCGGCAGACCCGGCAGACGCAGTCCGCTTACTTGAACTTCTGCGCCAGCTCGTCGAACTTCTGCCGGATGGACTGCGCGAACTCTTCCAGCTTTTCCTTGCGCGCCTTGCTGTTCCGCGCCTTCAGCTCGGCCGCTGCACGGGCGTGCAGGTCAGCCTGCACCTCCAGCGCATCCTCTATCTGCTGCTGGATGGTGGATGCGTCCCAGCGCACCACCAGCGACTTGAACCTGCCGAAGAACTGGTCCAGCGGTGCCTCGGACTTTTCCTGCGCCAGCGCAATGATCGCCACATCGCCGTCATTGAGCTTGGCCGCCACCGTCTCGAGCAGCGTGGCCTGGGCCAGCGCCTGGTCGGTACTGCCCGTACTGCCGACCCAGGCCCCGACGCCAGCGCCAAAAAGCATGCCCAGCGGGCCGCCCAGGATGCCCAGCACCGAACCGATCAGCGTGCCGGTGATGGTGTCGTCATCCACCTGCCTCAGCGGATCGAAGGCATCCACCGGCGTGATGACACCGTTCTCGTTCTTGACCAGCGCCGCCTGGGCAATGCGCGTGTCGTCATTCTGCGGGAAGGCCTTCAGCTCCACGAAGGCCTGGTAGGCCTCGCTGGGTACCTCGAACAGGGTTGCCAGTACGTGTTCCATAATCGTGCTCCTTCTTGTGTGAATGATAGTCCCTGCCCATCAGCAGGCAGGCCGGATGGTACCAGGATCGCTGGCGCCTTTCCTGCCAAGGTACCCCATCCGTGAGCGGCCCATGGCCAAGGGCCTGCATCCCGGCGGGGTTTATGACCGGGCGGTCATCAATCGTGCCAACAGAAGATGCGACCGAGGCCGCACCATCAGGCTGGCTGGAAACCAGCCGAAGGGCGGATCACCGACAGCAGCACGCAGTCCCTCGCGGCCGACATTGATGGCACCGTGCGTCTGCTCAATGCCGACCACCACGCTTTCACCGGCATGGATGGTGCGCCGACTGCCAGCCGCATCATCTATCAGATCGGCCTCGCCGTGCAGCACCAGCCAGATGTCCTCACCGCTCGGGTGCCGATGCGGCGGAAGGTTGCCCTGCGGCGGAATCTGCCACAGCACGAGATTCATGTCCGTACTCTGATGCAGCACGGTACGGACTGCCTCTGTCGGCCGGTCCTTCAGGTATTGGCTGATGTTCAGGATCTGCGGGACTTGAACGGTCGCGCTCATGGTCGTTCTCCTTCATGGACGGCGGCGTCGTGACCACCTCACCCTGCATTTTGCCACACGACAATGCCGCGGGGGCTCCATGCGCCCAGCCACATGCATCATGGCATGCAGCCCCCTCATCCAATCACGCACCGCGGCAGGCCTCCTTCCGCGCACCGAAAGTCACGGCATATCGGCCAGCTTCACTTCCTGCGACACCGGATAGCCGCGCATGGAGCCGCGCGTGCCGTAGCCGGCCACCGAAGTGCCCGTCATGCAGTCGTCGCCCATCATGCCCTCGGCATGGCAGTCGGCGTAGGCCAGCGTGTCGATCTGGGCCTGCGTCAGCGGCAGCAGCGGATCCTTCGTGTTCACGAAGATGCGGGCATAGGCGTTGCCCGGATTGCTGGCCCGACGCTCACCGTGGTGGTAGCCCCAGTATTTCCAGCCTCCGGTGCCAGGCGTCCAGCCATCAGTGCCGGCATCACGCGGGTCGTCCGACAGCGTGTTGGTGTGCTCCAGCAGGAAGCTCGTCACCAGCAGGCCATCACCCGCCGGTGCGGCGATGCTGGAGAGCTGATGCCGCAGTGACAGCAGCGGCATGCCATCCGGCCAAGGCTGCTTCGGCTGGTTGTTGCCGGCCATCACCTCGCTCAGCTCGCCCGACAGGTCGGACACGGTCATGCGGGTGGCGTTGTAGCGGAAGCTGCCGTGGAACTCGGTCATGTCATGCGCATAGTCGGGTTCGCGGAACTTCGCCACCACCGTGTAGCGACTGATGACATCCGCCGGTTCCGACGCGGGGCTCGTACCAGCCGCATTGGTGACGGACAGCGCAAAGGCATGTCCCGTGCAGCCACTGGCCGGACAAGGAACCGTCACCGGCAGGGTCTGCGCCTGCACCGTGATGCCGGCAGGGACCGAGGTCACGGTATAGCCCGATGCCACCGCACCACCGCCCCGGACATGGCCGGCCGTCACCAGCACGGTGCCGTCCTGCGTCCCCCGACGGGCCGTCACCTTTTCCGGTGCCACCGGCACCGTCACGGCACCGGCTGCAGCAATCTCGAAGCTCTGCGTCAGGCGCGTCCCCGTCTGGCCCGAGGCCGCATCACGCGGCTCGGCCGCCACGGTGCAGGTTCCTGCCGCCAGCGCCGTCACCAGGCCACTGTCGGCATCGGTGCGGCACACGGTTTCGGTCAGGCTGCTGTAACGCATCGGCCGATCAGTGCTGGCCGAGACCGTGACGGTGGCACTGTCTCCCACGCTCATCGATGGTACGGCACCAAACTGCACGTTGGACTGCACGGTGATCTGCTGCTGTGCACTGGCAGACGCCCAGGTGGTGTCACCCGCCTGGCTGGCCGCAATCACGCAATTGCCTGCGGCGCGCGCTGTCACCTCCCCACTGTCGGCATCCACCGTGCAGATACCGGTGGTCGAGCTGTTGTAGCGCACGGCCAGACCTGAGCTGGCCGTGGCCGACACCTTGGCCGTTCCGCCAGGCTGCAGGGCAGGTGCTTCGGAAAACTGCAAGGATTGCGGGACGCGAGCCGATGACCGGCCCCCGCTCTCCGCCAGGCCCTTCTGCGCCCCCGCAGGCGGCCAGCACGGCCAGCATCACCACGGAAGCTCCGGCCAGGGAGAACGTGCCGACCGTGAAGCCCTTCGGCCGACTTCCGGTTTCATGGTCTGCCAAGCGCGGATCTGCAGACACGCCGACACCATCGTCATGCACTGCCCGGATGCTGCTACCGGAACGATATGAATCCGTCATGTCTGTCCCTCAGAACTTGTAGTTGAAGCCGACGTAGACGGAGCGCCCATGTCCGGGCACCGCCACGCCCCACGGCACGGTGTTGAGCATCATCGAACTGCCCTCGCCCACGTAGGCCCCACCCAGCGGCAGCGCATAGCCGCGGTCCAGCAGGTTCTCGATGCCCAGATCGATGCCCAGCTGGCCGATCTCGTAGCGCGTGCGCAGATGCAGCAGGCCATAGCCGGCGGTGCGGATCTCGTTGCGCACCGCAGAGCGCCGCGTCTTGGAGCGCACGCCTTCCCATTCCAGCGTGCCGCTCCATTCGCCCTCACCCACGGTGCGCCGATGCTCCAGCCCCATGCGGAGATTGGCCGGCATGGTGTTGTAGAGGCCACCGCCGGTATCCAGGTTCTTGCCATGCAGCCAGGCCAGCTTGCCGCTCAGCGTGAGGCTTCCGGCATGCGGACTCTGGGCCAGCAGCCAGTGGCCGGACACGTCGGTACCCAGCAGGCGCGCATCCTGGTTCACGTAGCGCAGCAGCACGAACTCGTTGTCGGCCGTGGTGTTGCCGCTGCGGCACTGGCTGGCTGAGCAGCGCCCGCATCCACGTAGTCCGAGATGCGGGTCAGGTGCGCGCTTACCGTCAGCCCCCAGCGCTGCTCATCCTCGGGATGATGCCAGTTGCCGCTGACACTCAGCGTGTGGGCCACTTCCGGCTTCAGGTCCGGATTGCCCAGGTAGCCGTTGCCATCGCCCAGGAAGTTGTTCATGCCCGCAGCCATGGTGTTGGTGGACCATGGATAGCGCTCGTACAGGCTGGGCGAACGGGTCTTGCGGGCCACGCCCATCTCGTAGCGATGGCCCTGGCCGGTTCATAGCTGGCCAGCGCGCTGAAGTCCCAGTGACGGTCAGCCGCCGGCGGCTGATCGAATTGAAGGCCGACGCATCGTCCGACCAGGTGGGCAAGCTGTTGTAACCGCGCACCGGACCGGCGTCGGTACGCACCTGCGTGCGCCGTAGCCCGATGACGCTGCTCCAGCGAGCATCCCAGCTGCGCTCCCATTCGGCATAGGTGCTCAGCCGGTTGCGACGCCCGTCGTCGATGTTCCAGAAGTCGTTTGGCGCCATCCCACCGCTGGCCCCGACCGGCGGCCACCAGTCATACAGCTGGTAGTACAGGGCCTCCAGCCCCAGACGCACGGTATCCCGTTCGTTCAGCATCCAGCTGGCCTGGGCCGTGGCGCCATCGGTACTGGCGCGGGTGCGCATGGGCATGCCGGTGCCGTAGCTGTAACGGTCCTCACCCATGTCCATGCGGTGGCGGATGCGCTGGTTCCACAAGCGCACCTTCAGGTCCCCCCAGGAGAACTGCCCCCGATAGCGCAGACCGGCCAGCGTGGCGCGGTTCTCCGTCATGTCCATGCGCTGGTTCGGGAATCCCTGGAAAGGCATGTTCTGCCAGCTGAAATCGGTCTCCAGCAGGTGCATGCCACTGCGCCAGGCCGCTGCCATCCGATGGTTCTGCACCCGGAAGCCGCTGGAGCCCACTTCATCACCCGGCAGCACGCGCCCCTGTTCGCGGCCGGTCTCGGCCGGCTTGAAGTCCTTGCCGGCGCGGTAGTTGCGTGCCCGCGCGTAGGAGCCTTCATATTCCAGATGCAGCCGCTCCGTGGCGTAATGCGTACCCAGGCTGACATCCACCCCATGGCCGTTGCTGCGGTAATGGGTGCCCACGTGGCCCCCCAGCAGGGGCTTGCCGTCAGGATCGGCAAAGCTTGGCGGTGCGGACTCCACCTGGATGCTGCCACCGATGCTGTCACCGCCCGCACTGACCGGCGAGATGCCGGCATAGACACGGATGCTCTCCACCTTGGCCGGGTCGATGTAGGACAGCGCCGGGTTCATGTGGTTGGCACAGGCCGCCATCAGGTCCATGTCATCCACCGTCAGGCGTAGCCGCTCGTCGGCCAGGCCGTGGATCACCGGCAGACCCGACACGCCACCCGCCCCCTGCACGTCCACGCCAGGCATGTCCTTCAGCAGGCCCGTGGTATCCGGCGTGGTGGCACGACGGTGCGAGATCTTGCCCGAATCCGTCACGCCCGACCCAGGCAGCGACATGTTGGGGGGCTGCACCTCGAAAAGACGCAGCGCACGAACGCGCACCTGCGGCAACTGCACGGTTTCGTCCTGGGCCTGGGCCGTATCGCCCACCTGCCCGGCATCCTGCGCCCAGGCGGGCAGTGCCAGTGCGCCCAGCGCCGTGGCCAGCAGCGCAGGCACCCGGGCCACGGAAAACCTGTGGCCCGCGTCGCCCCTGCGTCTGGCGGCTTTCATCTTGTTCATTGTCATCGGTCGATTCCTCGTCTGTCCTTCATGCGGCGGGATGCGGCATCTTTCCGGAAAAGGATCGGAAAAATGCCGGATCGCTCAGGAACGTTTCATCCGTCAGCGTTTTCAGGAAGGCCACAATGTCTGCGCGATCCTGCGCCGACAGGCCCCGGTCGCGAACGAGCGGACTCTTGTGCGGGTTGGCACGTCCATCACCGGCCCGCGGACCACTGGTGATATTGCGTCCACCACCGGCCATGATGGCCACCGCCTCTTCAAGCGTAGCCACCGAACCATCGTGCATGTAGGGTTCTGTCACGGCCACGTTGCGCAGGCTGGGCACCCGGAAGGCCCCCATGTCGGCCGGGTTGGCGGTGATTTCCTCGACGCCGGTGTTTTCTTTCGGGTAGTCGCCCCGACCATTCAGGTTATAGAGCCCGATGTTGTGATACCGGACCTTCAGCGTCGTGGTCTCGACACTGACGAACTGGTCATCGAAATTGGGGGGTTGATGGCACTGCGTGCATTCGGCCTTCTCGAACAGCTGCCGGCCACGCAATTCCTGCGCCGACAGTGTGGCCTTGCCCTGCAGGTAGCGGTCATAGCGGCTGTCGGCCGTGACCATCGTGCGCTCGAAGGCGCTGATGGCCTTGAAGATGTTCTCCCGTGTCAGCGGGTCGCCCTTGGCATCGGGAAACGCCTGCTGAAAGCGCGCCGGATAATCCACATCCTGGGCACTGGCCAGGCGCTTCAGCACCTCCTGAACGGAACTGTCGTTCACGCCCATCTCCACCGGTTCGGTACCGAACACGGGGTTCGGGATCTGGGCCTCCAGCGACATCAGCACCGGATTGGACCAGGTCTGTGTGGCATGCCAGGCCACGTTGCCCAGCCCCATGGAATTGCGGGGATGCTGCACGTGGGTGATGCCGCGCGGACGGTCCTTGCCATCGGCAAAGGCACGTGCCTGTTCATGACACGAGGCACACGACATGGTGCCGTCACCCGAGAGGCGCCGCTCGTGGAACAGGTAGCGCCCCAGCGCCACCTTGGCGGCATTCATGGGGTTGTTCGCCGGCACACGGGGGGCTGGCATGTGCGAAGGAAGCTTCCATTCCGAGGCGTCAGGCGGGCTGTAGGCCGGATAGGTCCAGTCCAGCACGGTGGGCGTGGCCGCCTTCCCCTGACTGGCACCTGCATCCTGCGTCGTGCCGCTGTCCGAGGAACTGCCTCCTCCACATCCCCCACAGCTCAGCAGCAGCACCAGCATGGCACCCGCTGCACGCCGGGACACCTCACGCCGACATCGGCGACCGCCATCGCAAGGGCAGATGGACGGGCAGAGTATTCATGAGAGACCTCCTCAGTGACACGGGCCACCCCGCAGGCAGCCCGGACAGGGGAAGCGACCCACTTCGCCTCCCCTTTTTCCTCATGCGGCATGCTCACCGGGGTGGGCATGCCCGCATGAAGTGACAGCGACGCTCAGGGCGTGACGGCCTTCAGCACCTTCTGCGTCTTGCCGGCCACGGCCACGCCGGTGCCGCTGCCATCGACCTTCCAGTCGAGCGCCAGGGCATCGAAGGGCTTGGCGCAGGCCGCATCGGTCGCACCGGACATGCAACCGCCAGCGCCTTCGGCCTTGCTGGCAATGTCATAGTTGAACAGCGCGCCGGCATCGAAGGCCACGACCTGGCTGGCGGGGTTGAAGCCTGCCAGCGTGACGGTGACGCGGTTGGGAGCCTTGCAGCTGGAGATCGGCGTGCCTTCGGCCGGATTGCCCACGCAGCCGGTGGAACCAAGGTGCAGACGCACGGAACCCTCTTCAGCCTTGCCGTCCTTCACCTCGGCCGATTCCCAGGCCGAGGGATCAACGTTCTCGTTCTGGTCGAACTGGATGTTGGTGAACTTGCGGCCACCGCGCCAGTTCCAGGACATGGACGGATGCACGGCGTTCTGCAGCACGCGCGGCGTGGTCGCGTCGGCCGCATTCAGGTGGTTCAGCTCGAAGGGCACGCCCAGCGTCATTTCCACGCCGGTAGTAGCTGCCTGCCGGCACCGTACCTTCGATGACGGCATTGGTGGCGGCGGAACCGTCGCACTCACCCACGCCCTTCTGCTCCGTGTCGATCAGGCTGACGGTGTTCTTGCCGTCGTTGCTGGTGTAGTTGTAATCGTTGGCCTGCTTGAGCTTGAGGGGCCTGCGGTGCCATCGGCCTTGATCAGGCTGACGTTGGAGATGTAAGCGGAAGTCCTCGATCTGCACGGCACGCTGCTTCGTGCCCAGCTTCGTCGTGCTGTTGCAATCGATCTTCTCGGCGCCGTTGTAGGCGGCGAACTTGATGCTCACGTCACCCGTGGTGCCGGTCTGCCAGCGCCACCGGTCGTGCCGGTGGTGCCGGTCGTGCCGCTGTTGCTGGTGGCGGTGCTGTTGTTGTCATCGCTGCCGCAGGCGGTCAGGCCGACGGCGCAAGCCAGCAGCAGGCCGGCGTAGATGGGGGTCTTGGCGAAACGTTTCATGAAATGACTCCTTTCCTTGGAAGGATGAGAATGGATGGAAACGATGCGAGCGAGAATGGCGACAGCCAGCGGACGATCCGTTTCGCGCTTGCGAATCCGGAGTCCGACCAAACAACAGACAAGCGATCAAGGCACGCCCGGGACTGGGTGCTTGCCCGGAAAGGGTGCCTATGCTTCAGGCAGCCACAGCAGGCTGCCCAGCGGGGGGCCCACGCGGGTGCGCGGGCGCAATCTGACGGGCAACGAGCGTCACCCGGGCGGCAGGCACTTGCACCATGGCAGGTGCCATGACGGCGTCGAAGGCAGCCACCGGCATGGGTGGCGCCAGCAGATGAACCAGGACCACGCACAGTGCGCAGTGATCCAGATGCAGCCCGCCCTCATGTGAACCCTGGGAAACGGGCTTTACCGGGCCATGTGCAGCCCGATGATCGGAGGGAGCATCCGGCGGTTCGGCAGGCTGCCCGGATGCTTCGTGCGGCATGCAGTGATCCATCCACGCAGCCTGCACGGCATGCGGGTGGGACAGGCCCCTGACTGGCTTCATGGGCTGCCGTGGCGCGCGACACCGTAGGCGCGAGCAGGGCCAACCCGAAGACCCACAGGGTAAGCCAGACCAGCCCACGATGACAAAAAGCCGCGACGGTTCATGCCGATGATGCCGATGGAAACGGCTCGGGACGCAGTGCGCCCGGCCTGCCTGCGATACCTGAACGATGCACTGCCTGCCAAGCCACGTGACATGGTCATGCGTCAAGACCCTTGACGCGGCATGACAGCTTTCATGACCTCGTTGGACGAAAGCCGGATACAAGACAATCAGTCTCCTGATGCGAAAGATTATATACAGCTTATGAACTTGCACCAGTCCGGCACCCATAATGCCATCCGTTTCGAGTCTGGCGACAGAAAAACACCCTAAGAAAGTCAAAAAGCCTGTTCATGAAAAATGGATCGACATCCTGTCGGGCAAAATGACAGGGTAAACCCCTTAGACTTCGATGCCCGAAAACCCCTTGCAGGACAGGGCCCTGAACGCCCTCCCGGAAGAGAGGCGTACAAAATAAAAAGCGTCCGCTCGGACATCTTCCGTCACGGACGCCTGAGCCAGAAAAAAGCAAGGCCCGATCCTTTTCGGAACGGGCCATCGGATTGCCTCCACGGCTGTCGATCGATTTTGCGCCTTTTTAATTGATAATGCGCAAATTAAGACGTCAGGCCGTCTGACTCACCTTCGACATCCTGGGCGATGCGTTCTCGCTCTCGATGCGGGCCAGCACTTCGGCCAGACGCTGCTCGCCCATTCGTTGCCGATCTGGCAGGTACCGGCATACTGGTGGCCACCACCGCCGAAGCGCGTGCACAGGTCGCCGATGTCGATCGTCGAGGCCGTGTTGAAGATGGAGCGGCCCAGGGCAAACACCGTGTTGGCCTTCTCGCGCCCCCACATCACATGCAGCGACATCGTGCAGTTGGGGAACAGCGCATAGACCAGGAAGCGGTTGGCCGCGTAGATGATCGACTCGTTGCGCATGTCCAGCACCACCGTGTTGCCCTGCACGTGGGCGCAGCGGCGCAGCTGCTCGATGGCCTTCGATTCATGCTCGTGGTAGCAGCGCACGCGTTCGGCCACGTCCGGCAGCGCGAGGATGCGGCCGATGTCCATGGAGCGGCAGGCATCGACCAGCATCATCATCAGCTGCAGGTTGGAGATGCGGAAGTCGCGGAGCGCCCCAGACCGGTACGCGGGTCGGCAAGGAACCCGAGCAGCGTCCAGTCACGCGGATGCAGCACGTCGGCCAGCGTGTACGAGGCGCTGCCTGCCTTGTCGACGGCAGCCATCAGCGCCGGCGAGAAGTGCGGGAAACGGCTCTCACCTCCGAAGTGGTCGTAGATCACGCGGGAGACCGAGGCCTCGCCCACCCCCATGACCAGGGTTGCTGTAGCCCACCCTGGGCAGCACCCGCGAACCCCGGGGCCTGGTAGTCGAACACCTGACCGGCCGTGGCCACGTAGGGCAGGTTCACCAGCATGTCGTCCTTGTCCACGTGCACCTTGCCGTCCTGAACATCCTTCGGATGCACGAACATGACGGCATCGACCACGCCGATGTCTCGCAGCATGGCGGCGCTGACCAGACCATCGAAGTCGGAACGGGTAATCAGGCGGTAGGGTTCGGTACGCATGGGGAAAAACCTGCTTCTGCTCACGGTGCAGCAACGTGCACCACCAATTGGGCAGTATCTTCCCTCTCGGGCAGGCTGCATTCCCCTGGCCGATATGCGGCCACTCCGTCTCGTACCGGCGGCCCGGCATGGTGCACCGCCACAATCGCCCATGCCAGCCCCCGGGTTTTTCACCATAGGGGCGACCTCCGTGCTGCAGAGCACCGTTAAGATTGTCCGATGCCCAAGCACGCCATCCCCCACCCCTCTTCCGCACGCCGTCCAGCATGCTGGACGGTGACAGCTCTGCCGGCCACCCTGGCCCGCACCATGCTGGCCGGCTTCAATCGGCACTACGGCCTGTTCCGCTACAACGCGCAGCAGGCCAAGACCTGTTTCGAGAATGCCGCCCGGCACCGGATGCGACGGCTGGCCAGCGAGCGCATCACCTTCTACGACCAGCGCGTGAGCGAGGCGGTCGAAGCTGCGCGCCCAGTTCAACACCGACAGTCTGGCCGACGACGTCTGGGCCGAGGTGAAGCAGTACGTACGTGCTGCTGGCCGAGCACCAGCAGCCCGAACTGGCCGAGTCCTTCTTCACCGTCAGCACCCGGCTGCTGCAGCGCCAGTATCTCCACAACGACTTCATCTTCGTGCGGCCGGCGGTCTCCACCGAGCACCTGGACGGCACGCCGCCCTCATTCCGGGTCTATTACCCGGAAAACCGGCCCTGGAAGGAGGTCCTGCGCCGGTCCTCATCGACATGGGGCTGGCCTGCGGCTACCGGGACATCGAGGATGACCTGCAGAAGGTGATCGACGCCGCCCCACCCTGTTCGGCGAGCAGGCACCGCGGGCCATGGATTGCCAGGTGCACGTGCTGCGCTCGCTTTTCTACCGCAACAAGGGCGCCTACCTCATCGGCCGCATCGTCAATGACGGCGAGGTGCAGCCCTTCTCGCTGCCCCTGCTGCGCAACGGCCAAGGCCGCGTATTCATCGACACGGTGCTGTTCGCCCCCAGAGCACATCGAGGGGCTCTTCAACTTTTCGCGGGCCTACTTCATGGTGGACATGGCGGTGCCGTCCGCCTACGTGCGCTTCCTGCGGTCGCTGATGCCCACCAAGCCGCCAGCCGAGCTCTACACCATGCTGGGCCTGCACAAGCAGGGCAAGACGCTCTTCACCGCGACCTGCTTCAGCACCTGCACGAATCCACCGACCATTTCATCGTGGCGCCCGGCATCAAGGGTCTGGTGATGGGCGTGTTCACGCTGCCCTCGTTCCCGTATGTCTTCAAGTACATCAAGGACGTGCGCCGCAAGGACATCAGCCGCGAGTACATCGAGGACCGCTACCACCTGGTGAAGAACCACGACCGCGCCGGCCGGATGGCCGATTCGTGGGAATACTCGGACGTGCCCTTCCCCAAGAAACGGCTGTCCCCGAGCTGCTGGCCGAGCTGAGAGCCACCGCCCCCTCACTGATGGTCGAGGAGGGCAACTGCATCGTCATCCGCCACCTGTACATCGAACGGCGGATGACCCCGCTGAACCTTTACCTGGAACAGCAGACCGACGAGGCCGCGCGCGAATATGCCGTCTATCAGTACGGCATGGCCATCCGCGACATGGTGGCAGCCAACATCTTCCCGGGCGACATGCTCTACAAGAACTTTGGCGTCACCCGCCAGAACCGGGTGGTCTTCTACGACTACGACGAAGTGCAGTACCTCACCGACTGCAACTTCCGCAAGGTGCCCGAACCGCGCACGCCCGAGGACGAGATGGCGTCCGAACCGTGGTATCCGGTGGCACCCAATGACGTGTTTCCGGAAGAGTTCAGCACCTTCCTGCTGGGCAACCCCCGGGTGCGCCAACCCTTCCTGAAACACCATGCCGAGCTGCTGGACCCCGTCTGGTGGCAGAACCAGCAGGCCCGCATCCGGCAGGGCATCCTGGACGATGTCTTTCCCTATCCCCGACGGCTGCGCTTTTCCCGGGTCGACGAGGATCCCGGACGCCCTGCATCACCCCAGAAGCCCGGACGCTGAAGATCCAGGGACGCCCGACACAGGAGACAGCACATCATGGATTCCGACCCGATCGTCATCGTATCCGCTGTCCGCACCCCCATCGGCGCCATGCTGGGCGCACTGTCCGGGCTGGAAGCCACCGACCTGGGTGCCATCGTCATCAAGGCTGCGGTCGAGCGCGCCGGCATCGCCCCCGACCAGGTGCAGGAAGTGCTGATGGGCTGCGTGCTACCCGCCGGCCGGGTCAGGCACCGGCCCGGCAGGCCACGCTGAAGGCGGGGCTTCCGCCATCCACCGGGGCCACCACGCTCAACAAGGTGTGCGGCTCCGGCATGAAGGCCGTGATGCTGGCCCATGACCTGATCAGGGCCGGCAGCCAGGATGTGGTGGTGGCCGGCGGCATGGAGAGCATGTCCAACGCCCCTTACCTGGTGCCCAAGGGCCGCACCGGCTACCGCTATGGCCACGGCACGCTGCTGGACCACATGGCCTACGACGGCCTGGAAGACGCCTACAGCAGGACGCCCAATGGCGGCGGCAAGTCGATGGGCCTGTTTGCCGAAGACTGCGCCAGCAAGTATCACTTCACCCGCGAAGCACAGGACGCCTACGCCCTGGAGTCCTCGCGCCGTGCCCGCAGCGCCAATGAAGACGGCAGCTTTGCCGGGAAACGGTGCCCGTCACCATCCCCGGCCGCAAGGGGCGACGTGGTAGTGGAACGCGACGAGAGCCCGTTCAAGGTCGACCCGTCGAAGATCCCCACCCTGCGCCCGGCCTTCGTGAAGGACGGCACCGTCACCGCCGCCACCTCGTCGTCGATCTCCGACGGTGCGGCCGCACTGGTGCTGATGCGCCAGAGCGAAGCCCGAAAACGCGGCCTCAGCCCCATCGCCACTCTGGTGGCCCATGCCACCTCTCGCGTGAACCCGAGTGGTTCACCCTCGCACCAGTAGGCGCCATCGAGGAAGGTGCTGGCCAAGGCCGGCTGGCAGGCCGCTTCCGTGGACCTCTACGAGATCAACGAAGCCTTCGCCGTGGTGACGATGGCCGCCATGAAGGAACACGGCATCCCGCACGACAAGGTCAACATCCATGGCGGCGCGGTCGCCCTCGGGCCACCCCATCGGCGCCTCCGGCGCCCGCGTGCTGGTCACGCTGCTGGGCGCCCTGAGGAAGACGGGCGGCAAGCGTGGCGTTGCCTCGCTGTGCATCGGCGGCGGGGAAGCCACCGCCATCGCGGTGGAGATGGCCTGAACCCTAGGGATCCTCTGCATTGCCCCGGGCAGTCACATCCCCGTAACGGGCGCATGACTGCGTGCCATTTGCTGTCAATAGCGCCGCTATTGACGCAATGTCCTGTGTCTGCCCGTCCCGTGGCGCCTGGTGGCAGGGACTATTCAGGGATCAGATCATCCGCAGCAGGATCTCGCCAACACGGTGGTCGGCCTGCTTGCCCACCACCAGGTTGGCGCGTCCCCCGCGTGGGAGCGATGTTCTCGCGCAGGTTGCGCAGATTGATCTCGCGCCAGATGTCGCTGGCCACCTTCAGCGCCTCGTCCTGCGACAGGTGCTGGTAATGATGAAATAGGAGTCCGACCGGCGGAATGCCGTCTGCTGCAGCGACGGGAAGCGATGCTGATACCAGCGCTCGATGTCAGCCTCGGCAGCATCCACATAGATGGAGAAGTCGAAGAAGTCGGAAACCACCACGCTGGCCGGGGCGTTCCGGCACTGCGCTCCGCCCCCAGGTCTGCAGCACGTTCAGCCCCTCGAAGATGAGGATGTCAGGGCTGCTCGACCCGATGCATCTCACCGGGCACGATGTCATAGGCCTGATGGGAATACACCGGCGCTTCCACCACCGGCTCACCGGCCTTCAGCGCCCCCAGGAAGGAGATCATCCGCTTGCGGTCGTAACTTTCCGGGAAGCCCTTGCGCTGCATCAGGGCCACGCGCCTGCAGCACCCGGTTGGGATGCAGGAAGCCGTCCGTGGTGACCAGTGCCACCCGGGGGTGATCGGGCCAGCGGGCCAGCAGCGCCTGCAGCACGCGCGCGAAGGTGCTCTTGCCCACCGCCACACTGCCGGCGATGCCGATCACGTAGGGGCGCGCGCCCACCGGGCGCCCCAGGAAGTCGTCACACACGCCCGAGAGTGCCTTGGCCGAACGGAAGTGCAGGTTCAGAAGCCGTGACAGCGGCAGGTAGATCTCCACCACCTCAGGCAGCGAGACCTGGTCGTTGACGCCACGCAGGGCGATCAGTTCGGACTCGGACAACGTCAGCGGCGTGCTGGAGCGCAGGCCAGCCCATTCCGCGCGGCTGAAACGCTGGTAGGCGGAAAAGCCATCGCCCGCCTTCCCCGGCACCGCGGCCTGAGATTGCGCCGCGAGCTTCTCGATGCTGTCCATGGTCACGCGATGCTCTCCTCGATCACCCTGTCTGGCCCGGCCCTGGGCATCGGTCCCAGGGAGCAGCAGCCTGCCGGCAACGGCCCGGGCGACCTTGCTCGGCCCGAACGGACGCCCTGTCGACTGTCTGCACAAAACGACACCTGCCCGCAACAGCCCCCGTGTTACCAACACCCCGACCTACCCGAAACATCAGGGACAGACCCCATCAATCCGGATCGGCCTGGCGATGACCGGGCAGCTGGCTTACCTTCGGCAAGATGCTGATGATACTGGGCAGACGGCCATGAAGCAGGCTCTTGCATGCTCATTCGGGTATCCCCCGGGCCGCTTTCGGCCACGATGCACGCCATTTTAGTAATTATTATCGACAGTGATGCGATTCAACGACATGTGTAAATCGAATCTACATTTCCTTGCACAATAGCTAGTAAGGCGTCGACGCACGCCCGCAGCCCGCGCGGCACCTGTCGCCAGACAAGGAGACTGACGACTCATTCACAAATGGATACGAGTTTGAATCAAAAGTTACGGCTATAGATCACATTGAGCCGATCATTCTGATGGAATGGCGCCCCGGGTCCACGCTAGAGTAACAGTCCGGCTGTCGTTTCCCGTATGCGTGGCCGGCCCTTCGACCGGCAGCGGCCCCAGGCACCCCGCCAGACCGGCACAGGTTTTCTGTAACACAACCGCCCTTTTCGCCATGACCACGATACGTTCCCTGTCAGCCCTGGTACTGGCCAGCTTCCTGGCCGCCTGCGCCAACATGAGTTCCTGCCGCCGGCACCCGACAAGGCCCCCAAGCACTACTTCGTCTATCAGATCGGCCCCGGTGACGAGCTGGACCTGAAGGTCTGGCGCAACCCCGACCTGTCGGTGAAGGTGCCCGGTGCGCCTCGACGGCAAGATCACCGCACCGCTGATCAAGGGACATCGTGGCCGTGGGCAAGACGCCCCAGGTGCTGGGCCGCGAGATCGAGGAAAAGCTGTCCACCTACATCCGCGACCCCAGCGTCTCGGTGGTCGTGACCAAGATCGTGGGTGACCCGCTGTCGGTGGTCCGGGTCATCGGCCAGGCGCAGAGCCCGGGCGCCGTGCCCTATCAGAACAGCATCACGCTGCTGGACGTGATGACCAAGGCCAACGGCCTCACCCGCAAGGCGGCCGGCAACCAGGCCATCCTGATCCGCGCCATCGAGAACAACAAGCAGTACCGTGTCCGGCTGGAGGACCTGCTCAAGCGCGGCGACCCCAGCGCCAACGTCGAGATCGCCCCGGGCGACTCGATCATGATCCCGGAAAGCCTGCTGTAACGTCCGGCTGGCCGCCGGGCAGCCCCCGCATAGCGCCCGGCCGCCTCGACCGCGCATACTGTCCGACGCGACAAAGCATCTTCTGCACAGAATTCCATGCTTGACCTCCTGAAGTCCTACAAAACCTACCTGTCCGGCCTGTGGAAGTATCGGGTCTCGGGTCTGGTGGCCATGCTCATCACCGGCGTGCTCGGCATCATCATCACGGTGGTGCTGCCCGGCAACTACGAGGCCACGGCACGTGCCTATGTCGACACCAAGTCGATCCTGCAGCCCCTCATGCAGGGCATGACCAGTGCAGCCCGACATGCAGGGCCAGATCCAGATGATGGCCCGCACGCTGGTCAGCCGCCCCAACCTGGAAGCCATCGTCCAGGCCACCGGCATGGACCACGATGTGCAGACGCAGAAGGGGCGCGAGGCGCTGATGCAGACGCTGGAGAAGAACATCCAGTTCAAGCCGGCGGGCGGCACCAACTTCTACAGCATCGAGTACCGCAACCAGTCCCGGGAAACGGCGCTGAAGGTGGTGACGATGCTGCTGGACCTGTTCGTCAAGTCCACCCGCACGGGCAAGACCGCCGACACCCAGCAGGCGGTGCAGTTCATCGACCAGGAGATCGCCAAGGCCCGGGACCTGCTGCTGCAGACCGAGACCGCGCTCAAGGAATTCAAGATCAAGCACATCGAGGTGATGCCCAACCTCGCGCAGGACTACGTGGCCCGCTCGGCCGACATCCAGCGTGAACTGCAGACGGCCCGCCTCGAATACCGTCAGGCCGTCAACTCGCGCACCGCCATCCGCACCCGTCTGGAGGCCGTTCCCGAGTACGTGCCGGTGGGTGGTGGCCAGGCCGACGGTGGCGGCAGCGAGACCGAGCGCCGGCTGGAATCGGCCCGCAAGCGCCTGGACGACCTGCTCACCCGCTACACCGACGCACACCCGGACGTGATCAACACCCGCCACTCCATCCGCGAGCTGGAAGTCCAGCTGCAGAAGGAAGCGCAGCGGCCGGTGGATTCGCGCCCGGGCCGGGGCAAGATCCCCAACCGGCTGTACCAGGAGATGTCCATCGCCATGGCCGAGGCTGACGCCAAGGTCGCCTCGCTGGCCGCCCGTGTGGCCGAGGCCGAGGCGCAGGCCAAGCGTGCCCGCGAGATCGCGCTGGCCATCCCGAAGGTCGAGGCCGAGTACATCCAGCTCAACCGCGACTACGACTCCAACAAGCAGAACTACGAGAAGCTGCTGCAGCGTCGTGATGCCGCCCGTCTGGCCGGCAGCATCGAGGAAAAACACCGGCACGCGCGAGTTCCGCGTGGTCGATCCCCCGCGCGTGAGCCCGCGCCCGGTCTCGCCCAACCGGCCGCTGCTGCTGGGCATCTTCTTCGTGGTGTCGCTGGTGCTGGGCCTGGCCGTGGCGCTGGTGCGCGAGCTGGCCAATCCGGCCTTCTACGAGGCCCAACGCGCTGAAGGCCGCCACCAAGGTGCCGCTCTTCGGTGCCATCACCCGCTATCGTGATGAAGCCGCCCAGAAGCTGGCCCGCAAGCAGTCGTTCCGCTTCACCGCCACCCTCGTCGGCTACACGCTGGTGTTCGTGGTGCTGATCCTCATCTACGTGATTGATGCAGGCCAATCCAGCGAAGCAGCACCGGCACCCACCGCACAACTCACCCAGCAGAAGGTGATGTCATGAACAAGCGACTCGTTCAGCGGGCCATGCAGAAGCTGGTGGACCAGAATCCGTCCCGGCCGATGCACCAGCACACCATCACGCCCACCACCACCATCACCCCCAGCGACCACGCCGCGGACCCTGAGTCAGGGCGGCGCCACGCTGATGGCTTCCTCTGCCGAGGCCGAGGAAGCGATAGCTGCCGGCATCCGGGCCGACATCGCCCGCGCCGAAGCACTGCGGCAGGCCCGTGAGCGCGGCGAGCAGGTCAACAGCCGGCTGGACACGGCAGCGGGTGGTGCCAGGATCGACACCCGAGGCTTCGGCCGGCGCCCCTTCCCGGCCGCACAGGGCCGGGGCCCAGCAGACCGGCAGGACGGCACGGCCAACAGCGCGTCCTCCGCGGGCGAGCACACGGCAGCAATGGCCATTCCGCGACCGGACACATCCCCTCGTCCGGCCGCCCCGTCATCCAGCTGGATTTCGATTACCTGAAGGGACGTGGCTTTCTGGTACCGGACGACAAGACCTCCAAGATTCACCAGGGAGTTCCGTCTGGTGAAGCGGCGCCTGCTGGACAACGCCTTTGGCCGCCTGCGCCCCGTGGTGGGCAACGGCCGGCTGATCATGGTCACCAGCTCGCTGCCCAGCGAGGGCAAGACCTTCTCGGCCATCAACCTGGCCATCAGCATCGCCATCGGGGTGAACACCGGTGCTGCTGATCGATGCCGACATCGCACGTCCCAGCGTCTCCAACACGCTGCAGCTGGACATCCCCGACGAAGTCGGCCTGACCGATTACCTGGAAGACCCCACGATCCCCATCAGCGAGCTGCTGCACGAGACTTCCGTGCCCGGGCTGTCGCTGATGACGGCGGGCCACCTGAACCATCGTCCGGTGGACCTGCTGGCCTCGAACAACATGGCGCAGCTGGTCGAGCGGCTCAAGACCATGCTGCCGCACCATGTGATCATCTTCGATACGCCCCCGCTGCTGCCCGTCACCGAGACCCGCTCGCTGTCGGCCCTGGTGGGGCAGGTGATGCTGGTGGTCGCTGCCGGCGAGACGCCGCGCAGTGCCGTCAACGAGTCGTTGCTTCAGCTTGAGAATTGCGAGGCTGTCGGCCTGCTGTTCAACAAGGCCCCCGTACAGCCTAAAGCACCCGCTTACTACGGATACTGAGCATGTACAAATCATTTTTCGGATTGAAGTCCAAGCCGTTCCGACTGAATCCGCACCTGCGCTTCCTCTTCAACAGCGAGGCCATCCAGCGCGCAGTCAACACGCTGAAGTACGGGCTGTATCAGCGTGAGGGGCTGGTGCTGCTGACCGGAGCCCCGGGCTGCGGCAAGACCATGCTGGTGCAGAACGTCAGCCGCCGCCTGCCCGACGCCGGCATCCAGGTCTTCACCATCGCCACGCCGCGCGCCAACGGCCATTCGCTGCTGCTGCAGATCTTTGCTGCCCTGGGGCTGGACGTGCCGGCCGACGCCGACACGGCACAGCTGCTGCGCACGCTGCAGAAGTACCTGCTGGGTGAAGTCCAGGCCAACCGCCGGCTGCTGCTGGTCATCGACGAGGCCCACAACCTCGAGGACGATGCGCTGGAGGTGGTGCGGCTGCTGTCGGACATGCAGCTCAACGGCAACCTGCTGCTGCAGATCTTCCTGGTGGCGCAGCCGGTGCTGCGTGCACGTCTGGCCACGCCCCGTCTGGACGCCCTGCGCCAGCGCTTCCTCGTCACCGACCACATTGACGGGCTGACGCCCGAGGAAGTGCCCCAGTACATCCAGAAACGGATGCAGCAGGCCGGCTGGCAGGGTGACACCCCGTTCGACGCCGAAGCGATCGAGCGCATCCAGCAGGCCACCGACGGCAACCCCGCCGGTGAACATCCTGTGCGAGCGGCTGCTGACGCAGGCCTACGTGGAAGAGAAGACGCGCGTGACCCTGACCGACGTGGACAACACGCTGCAGGGACATGGAAGACGAATGGCGTACCTCGGTCACCGTGGCCGACAACCCGAGCGCCTCGAAATCCGCCCGGCTGCAGGGACATGGAACGCCGCATGGCCTCGCTGGACGCCTCGCTGGACCAGATCTCGCAGGTGACCAACACCATTCTGGTACGACTGGACGGACTGCGGCAGGGGATGACGATGGACACGGGTGCCGGCCATGCTGAGCCGGCTGGCTGCCCACTTCTCGCGCTACTCGCTTTGCCAGTCTGCTCGTCACGCTGGCAAGCATCGTCTCGTTTCCGTTTCTCACGCGCATCTTCCCGGTCGCCGACTACGGGATGATGAGCCTGATCGGCGTGCTGGTGACCGCCACCGCCGCCGTGGGCAAGCTGGGCCTGCAACAGGCAGCGCTGCGCTTTCTACAGCGAGGTGCGCGCCGGCCAGTCCGCCTGGACGCTGCCGCAGTACGAGGCCACCGTCTACGTGGGGCTGGCGGGCTTCGGCACGCTGGCCGCCCTGCTCTGGGCCTGGGCATCACCCTGCTGCCCGACTCCCTCTTCACCTCCGGCCCCCAGGGCTCGCAACCTGCTGTACCTGGTGGCACCGCTGGCGCTGCTGCAGTGCCTGTCCAGCGCCGTGGTCAACCAGCTGCGCGCCCGCGAGCTGAGCGGCGTGCTGTCCCTGTATTCGGTCCTCCAGCGCTACCTGGGCTGGCGCTGATGCTGGTGACGCTGCTCTACGTTTCCACCACGCTGTGGGGCTTCTACGGCGCACAGATCGTGGCCGAGACACTGTGCCTGGTGGTGCTGGCACGCTGGTTCTTCCGGCGCGAGCCCTGGTCGGTCCGCGATTTCTCCGCCCCCTTCCTGAAAACGCTGCTGCGCTTCAGCCTGCCGCTGGTGGCCATGGAGCTGTCGTCGGTGATGCTGAGCCTGGGCGACCGGGTGCTGATCCAGCGCATGCTGGGCTCGGCCTGGCTGGGCGTCTATTCGGCACCGTACAACCTGTGCGATTACATCGGCGCCGTTCTGGTGACGGCATTCACCGGTGCCGTGACCCCGATGGTGCTGCGGCTCTGGGCCGACGAGGGCGAAGCCGTCACCCAGCACTTCCTGCAGCGGGTCTTTCACCTGTACCTGCTGTTTGCCATCCCGATGGTGGCGGGCGTCTCGGCCGTGGCCGAACCCCTGCTGCTGCTGGTGGCCTCCGAGAAATACCGCGCCGGCGCAGCCATCATCCCCTGGGTGATCGGCGGCGTGGCCCTGCAGGGACTGTTCCCGGTGGCATCGGCCGGGCTGCAGATCCAGAAACGCTCGGGCCGCATCCTGCTGGCCATCCTGTCGGCTGCTGGCCTGAACGTGCTGCTGAACCTGCTGCTGATCCCGTCGCTGGGCATCGAGGGTGCGGCCATTGCCACCCTGCTGGCCTACGGGACTGATGACGGCCCTGGCCGCCTGGATGGGGCGCGGCACCGTGCCGGTACGGCCCGAATACCGGCGCATCGCCGTGTTCGTGGCCATGGCAGCGCTGATGTACGGGGTGCTGATGCAGATCCAGTTCCCGCAGCAGCTCACCACGCTGCTGGTGCGCATGGTGGCCGGCGCAGCCATCTACGCCGTGGGCACCGTGCTGCTTGATGGCGAGACCCGCGCACTGGCACAGCAGGCGCTGGGCCGTTTCGGTCTGTTCAGGGGCAAGGCATGAAAGCAGTCACCGTATTGATGTACCACGCCATCGTCGATGGCGAGATGGAAGGGCCGATTCCCACTACAGTGTGCCGCCCGCCACCTTTGCCCGGCAGCTGCAGCTGATCCGCTCACATGGCCGGCGCATCTGCAGCGTGCACCAGCTGCTGTACGAAGGACTGCCGGCCAGCGGCGAGCCCTGGCCTGTATGCCTGACCTTCGATGACGGCCACCTGACCAACGCAGCGGCGGCCGAGGCCATCGCCCGCGAAGAGGGCCGGGCGGAGTTCTTCGTGAATCCGTCCATGGTGGGCAAGCCGGGCTTTCTGGACTGGCCGGCGCTGCGCGAGATGGCGGCCATGGGCATGGCGATCCAGTCGCACGGCATGAACCATCGCTATCTGGATCAGCTCTCGCCGGCCGAAGTGCGCGCCGAACTGGCCGACTCCAAGGCAGCCATCGAGGATGCCATCAGCAGCCCCGTCACGGTCTACGCGCCCGCAGGGCGCCGCATGCCCGAAAACTTCCTGTCACTGGCCGGCAGCCTGGGCTACCACGCCGTCTGCTCGTCACGGGTGGGCGTCTGGCGTGCGCTCGACGGCTTTGCCACTGTCGCCACCGGCCGCCGTGGCTTCGGCCCGGACAACGCATGCTGCATCGGGCCCTGTCCTGACACGGATGCCCCGGCCGGCATCCGAGCCGCTGCCCCCTCTCCGGCGCATCGCATCCCGGGAATGTTGCGGATTCGCCGAACGGAATCGGGAAATCACAACAGTGTGTCGAATTCTGCTGCAATGACGAATGGACCTGCGCTGGAGCTGCCGCGGCTGGCCATGCTGCGCGGTACCAGCGAGGCCCGTTTTCTGGCCTGGATCACGCAGCAGCCGCTGGAAATGCTGAAGCAGCAGACACGCTATCGCGTACTGCGGCTCTCAAGCAACTGCTGGGCAATGGCGGACACGAAAAGCTTCGCGCCCTGCTGTTGCGCAGCCCCGAGGACGGAACCCGGCAAAAACGACTGACGGAATCCCGATGAACACCTTCTGGTTGCTGGCCTACATCACCGCTGCAGGGTGGGTGGTGTACACGTATGCAGGCTATCCGTGGCTGCTGCACCGGCAACTGAAGAAGCTGCGACCCGATCAGACGGCAAGCAGCCCGAACGCCTCGGCGCAGCCCGAGATCGCCGTGGTCATCGTGGCCCGCAATGCTGCCCACCAGATCGGGCCGAAGATCCGGAGCTGCCTGCAGAGCCACTATCCGGCCGACCGGATCCGCGTGCTGCTGGCCATCGACGGTGACGATGAGGACACGGCACGTGCTGCCGAGGCCCTGCAGGATCCGCGCGTGACGGTGCTGCGCCATGCCCAGCATCGCGGCAAGGCGGCCTGCCTGAACGATGCCATCGCGCAATGCACGCAGGAGATCCTGATCCTCACCGACGCCCGCCAACGGCTGGATCCGGAGGCCATCGCCCTTCTCGTGGAATCGCTGCAGCGTGATCCTGCCCTGGCTGCCGTCAGCGGCGAGCTGAGTTTCGAGGTGCCCGAAGGGGATTTCGTCGGTCAGGGGCTGGACGCCTACTGGCGTTACGAGAAATGGCTGCGCCGCACCGAAGGCCAGGTGGCTTCCACCATCGGCATGACGGGTGCCCTCTACGCGCTGCGTCGTGCGGCCTTCCGTCCCATTCCGCCCGAGACCATCCTGGACGATGTGCTGATCCCGATGCAGGCGGTGCTGGACGGATACCGCGCCAGCTTCGATACCCGCGCCATCGCCTACGACCTGCCCTCGACCTCGATGCAGCAGGAAAAGCGCCGCAAGATCCGCACGCTGGCCGGCAAACTTCCAGCTCATCCAGCTGTGCCCGGCGCTCATCGATCCACGTCGCAACCCGGCCTTCACGGGGTTCTTCTCGCACAAGGTCTGCCGCCTGCTCACGCCGGTGGCACTGCTGGTGATGCTGCTGGCCAGCGCGGTGCTGGCCCCGGTGTCGCTCTTTTTCTGCGCCAGTCTGGCAGTGGCGCTGCTGATCATCGGCCTGTCGCTGCTGGCCCGCTGGGTGCATGGTACCCGTCGCTGGCTGCCGGTGCGACTGTCCAACACCTTCATCGAGATGCACCTGTTCATCGTGTACGGTTTTCTCGAGTTCCTGCGAAACCGCAACCTGCATCGCTGGGGAGGCTGATCCGATGAGCCCGCAATCGTCACCCTCCACGGAAAACCATCCGGCCCTCCCGGCGCGGTACCGCTGCCGTCCGACGCCCCGGAACGGCAGCCTGCTCACGGCAAGGACAAAGCCCGCGCAGTCCCCCCTGCGGGTCCTGTACCTGGTCTCGCTCTTCCCTGCTGGTCCGAGACCTTCATCGTGCGCGAGATCCATGCGCTGGCACGTCAGGGCGTGGACATCCGCATCGTGTCGCTCAAGCCGCACAGCGAACCGATGGTGCAGCCCGATGCGCAGGTGCTGCTGGACCGGGTGATCTACCCGCCCAGCAGCCTCGCCGGCAGCCTGCGCGCTGCTCTGCCCCAGGTGCTGAAGCATCCGCTGAAAAAGCGCAGCCGAGCTGTGGCCACTGGTTCGCAGTCTCTGGCGTCAGCCGGCCGAACTGGCCAAATCCGTCATCAGCTGGTGGCGCACGCTGGCCGTCATGGCCGAGGTGCAGCGCTTTGCCCCGCAGCACCTGCACGCGCACTGGGCCACCTACCCCAGCACGGCTGCCCGCATCCCGGCTGGCCGCATCGGCTGCCCCTGGGCTTCACCGGTCATGCGCACGACATCTTCGTGCACGACCGGGACCTGTCCGGCAAGCTGGCGCAGGCCGACTTCAGCGTCACCATTTCCGAATACAACCGCCGCCAGCTCTCGGCCCGTCTGCCAAGCGAACTGCACAACCGGCTGGCCGTCATCCACTGCGGCGTGCTGCCGGCCGACCTGCCTTTCACGGCAGAAGGCCGCGAGCCGGCCTACATCGTCGGCGTGGGACGGCTGGACCCGATCAAGGGCTTCATCCATCTGGTGAAGGCCTGCGCGCTGCTCCAGGAACGCGGCATCGATTTCCGTTGCGACATCATCGGCGACGGCCCCCTGCGCGACGAGCTGCAGCAGGCGATCAACCAGGCCGGGCTGTCGGAGCGGGTTCGACTGACCGGCGCCCTGCCCCAGCAGGATGTTCGCCAGCGAATCAACCGTGCCACGATGTTCGTGCTGCCCTCGGTCCTGCTGGCCGACGGCAATGCCGATGGCATTCCGGTGGCGCTGATGGAAGCCATGGCCTGCGGGGCGACTGCCATCTCCACACGGGTCTCGGGCATTCCCGAACTGATCCACCATGAAGAGAACGGTCTGCTGGTGACGCCTGGCGAGGCCACGGAACTGGCTGACGCCATGGCCAGACTGCTGGCCGATGCGCCGCTGCGCACCCGCCTGGCGCAAGCCGCCCGCAACACCATCATTCACGACTTCGATGCCGACATCGAGGGCCGCCAAGCTGCTGGGTCGCATCCAGGCCGTTCAGCCCGACACGGGCCGCTGGCAGCGCGGGAAGCCCGCATCATCGCCCCTGCGCGTGATGCTGATGACCGACGAGATGGAAGTGGGTGGCAGCCAGCGGCAGATCGTGCAGCTGGCGATGGGTCTGAAGGAGCGCGGCATCGAATGCGTGGTGCTGTATTTCATCAAGCCCTCGTTCCTGGTGGACCGACTGCATGCAGCCGGCATCCAGACCCTGCGCGTGGACAAGCGTCGGCGTGTGGACCCCGAGTTCGTCTGGAAGCTGCGGCAGGCCATCCGGCGAGTGGGCACCGGACGTGCTGCTGCTATTCGTTCACGGCCGAACTGTGGGGCGCCATTGCCACCCGCCTGTTGCCGGCCTCCGAGCGCCCAACGCTCATCACCTCGGTGCGCGGCACCTACGAGTGGTACAGCGCCAATCAATGGCGGATGAAGCACTGGGCCAGCCAGCGCTCGCAGGGCATCATCTCCAATTCCCGGGAAGGGGCCGAATACGCAGCACGCCAGATGGGACTGCCGATGTCGCGCTTTTCCATCGTCCACAATGGCGTGGAGTGCCTGAGCCCCCGCTGACGCTGTGGCCGCCCTCCGCAAGGAATACACCGCGACTACCCCTAACGGGCAGGCAGACGCGCCCTTCGAGACCCTGCTGCTCTTCGTCGGTCGCCTGGTGGAACACAAGAACCTGCCGCGGCTGCTGGATGCCTTCGCCCGCGTGGCCGCGGAACGGCCGCATGTGCGGCTGCTGCTGGTGGTGGCGGCCCGCTGCACGACACGCTGGCAGCACGCATCCGCGAACTGAAGCTGGACGAGCGTGCCCTGCTGCTGGGCGAACGCTCGGACGTGGCCGCCCTGATGAAGGCCGCCGACCTGCTGGTCGCCCGTCACTGCGCGAGGGGCATGTCCAACGTGATCCTGGAAGCCATGGCGCTGGGCCTGCCGGTCCCAGCTACCCGGGTCGGGTGGCACGCCGGAAGTCATCGAGGACGGCCGGCACGGCGTGCTGGTCGACCCCACCGACACCCAGGCCCTGGGCGATGCCATGCTGCAACTGATCGATGATCCCGTCCGGCGTCAGGCCATTGGCCAGGCCGGTCGGCAGAAGGTTCTTGAACAATACAGTCCCCCCGCCATGGTCAGCGCCATGCTCAAGGAGTATTCGCGTGTCAGTCAACGGTAATTTCCTGCTGGTCATCCAGCCCCCGGCCGACAATCAGCAGCCGGATCATCCGATACCTGCCCTGCCCACCGTCACCGCTGGCTGGCCTGGTCCCGAGAACGCGCGTGCCGCCCACCGCCTGCAGGGCACGATGCCCGACGGCCATCGCTTCGACCTGCAGTGGCAGGGCGCCGGGTGGCAGTACATCGGCAACGAACAGGTCGGGGCCATGGGCATGTCCAACGGGCCGCATGGCGATGACCTGAGTGCGGTGCTGCACGCCTGGATGCAGGATCGCAAGACCCCGGTGGAACGCTGCCTGGGCCGCTTCGTGCTGGTGTGCTGGGATGTGCCCCGGGGTCTGGTGACCATCGTCACCGACGCCTTCAAGACCTGGCCGGTCTGCTATGCCCATGAGCAGGACCGCCTGGCCTGCGCCAGCGACATGCGACTGCTGGTGGCCACCCGCCTCTTCGACAACAAGCTGTCCGACGAGGCGCTCTACCACTACCTGAACTTCTACTACGTGCCGGCGCACAGCGCCATCTACCGGGCCGTGCGCAAGCTCTCGGGCGGCCAGCGGCTGCGCTGGGAAGGCGGGCGCTTGCAGCAGGACAACTGGTGGCAGCTGCGCTACCCCGAAGACCATGATCCGGGGCGCGAGCTGGCTGCCATCGAGCTGCGTGAACGGATCATCGAGACGGTGCGCAGCTATCGTCCGGGCGACGAGCAGCACTGGGGTGCATTCCTCAGCGGCGGCACCGACAGCTCCAGCATCTGCGGCATCCTGGCCGCGGCGGCAGCTCCCAAAAAGGTATCGAGCTTCTCCATCGGCTTCACCGAGGAAGGCTACGACGAGCTGGGCTTTGCCAACATCGCCAGCAAGGCCTTCGGACTGGATTCCCACCAGCGCCGGGTCAGTGAACAGGAGGCGGCCGAAGCGCTGCCGATGCTCATCCGCGCCTTCGACGAACCCTTCGGCAACGCCTCGGCCATTCCCACCTACTACTGCGCCCGCATGGCAGCCGATGCCGGCAAGGACCTGCTGGTGGCCGGCGACGGCGGCGACGAAATCTTCGGCGGCAACGAGCGGTACCTGAAGGACCGCATCTTCAGCCTGTACTACGGGCTGCCTTCACCGCTGCGCGGCCTGGGCAAGCTGCTGGCCAACAGCCTGAAGAACACCGACCAGCGCTGGGCCAACCGCATCCGCAACTTCATCGAGCGCGGCAGCATCCCCAACCCGGACCGCTTCTACACCGATGACTCGTTCGCCTCGGACCACTACGAGGAGCTGCTGACGGCCGACTTCCGATCCAAGGTGGCGCGCGATGCGTCGCTGGACCTGCAGCGCGCCGTCTGGCGGTCGCTGACGGCCCCAGCGAGCTGCACCGGCTGATGCACCTGGACCTGACGATGGCGATTGCCGACAACGACATCATCAAGGTGACGGGCGCCTGCCGCAGTGCCGGCGTGTCGGTCCGCTTCCCGTACCTGGACCGCCATCTTGTCGAATACACGGCACATTTACCAGCTCATTACAAACTGCACGGAACGCAAAAACGTGCGCTCTTCAAACAGGCGATGATGTCGGTCTTGCCGGAAGAGATCCGCCGCAAGAAGAAACAGGGCTTTGGACTGCCTGTCAGTCTGTGGATGCGTGGCAACGGGCAGTTCCGGCAACTTCTCAACGACACGCTCGAATCCCCGAACGCACGGTTGCACGACTTTGTCCGCATGGACACGGTGCGCGGCCTGCTGGAGCGCCACCAGCGTGGCGCGTGGGATCACGCCAGCGAGCTGTACCAGCTGCTGGTCCTCGAACTCTGGCTGCAGCGCCATGCCCATGACACGCAAAGCTGAACCCACCAGGCGGGTCTTCATGGTCCTGGACAGCGTCTATCCGTCCCCGGGCGGGGGCGGCGCCGAATCGCAGGTCGGCACGCTGACAGGCTGGCTGGCCGAACAGGGCGTGCCCAGCACCATCGTGGTGCCGATGGTGCCCTGGGGGCCCCAGGTCGCCCATGAACAGCATGGTCTGGTGGAGATCATCCGGCTGCGCTACCCGCGCCTGCCCCTGGTGGGCGGCCTGGTGCTGCAGGCCCGGCTGATGCTGCTGCTGCGTCGTCGCCGTCGAGAGATCAAGGCCATCCACTGCCACATTGCCCAGAACATGGCTGTTGCCAGCGCCATCATCAACCAGAGACTCCGCAAGCCGCTGATCGTCAAGCTCACCGGCATGACCGAGCTCAATGGTGGCATCCTGGATCCCAACCCGTCGCTGTCGATGCGCCTCAAGCGCACGATTCTCAAGCAGACGATGATCCGAGCCATCAGTCACACCCACGGGCAACCGGCTGCTGGACGTGGGCTTCTCGCCCGCTCAGGTCTACCGCATTCCCAACGCCGTCGACCTCGACCGCTTCGATCCTCAGCAACCCCACATGCAGGCGCTGCGTGCCCAGGGCCGCCCCGACTGCGACCTCGTGGTGCTGTACGTGGGCCGACTGGAAGCGGTGAAGGGTCTGGACGTGCTGATGGACGCCTGGATGGCCGCCTTCACGCCCGAACAGAATGTCCGGTTGCTGCTGGTGGGCAGCGGATCGCTTGAGCAAACGCTGAAGCAGAAAGTAAGCACTCACGGACGCGAAGAGCAGATCCGCTTCCTGGGCCGCAGCGACAACGTGGCCGAGCAGCTGGCCTGTGCCGACCTGGGCGTGCTCACCTCCTATACCGAGGGGCTGTCCAACACGCTGCTGGAATCGATGGCGTCGGGCCTGCCGATGATCGGCTCCCGGGTCAGCGGCAACGAGGACTTCATCCAGCCCGATGTCACCGGGTGGCTGTTCCCGGCCGGCGACCGGGAAGCGCTTGCCCGTTGCCTGCGCCAGGCCTACCGTCTGGGCCGTCCCGGGCTGGCCGAGATGGGTCGCGCCGCCCGGGCCTTCGTGCAGGCCAACGCCTCCATTCCCACGGTGGGCAACCAGCTGCGCACCATCTATGAAGGCGACGCCTGGACGCTCACCGCCCTGAGCGAGCTTGAGCCGCATTCCTTTCCTCACGACTCGATGCACTGAACCATGTGTGGCATAGCCGGACTGATCTCCCTTGATGGCCGGGCCCTGCCCGGTCCGCAGACGCTGGACGCGATGTGCAGGACCATCGTGCATCGCGGCCCCGATGACCAGGGTACCTTCCACACGACTGGGCGGCCATCGGCATGCGCCGGCTGTCCATCATCGACGTGGCGGGCGGCCATCAGCCAGTCACCAGCGCCGGCGGCCGCATCCAGCTGGTCTTCAACGGCGAGATCTACAACTTCCGCGAGCTGCGCCAGACGCTGGAAGCACGCGGCTACGTGTTCCAGAGCCACTCCGACTCCGAGTGCATCGCCCACGCCTACGCCGAATACGGCACCGACTGCTTCGCGATGCTGCGCGGCATGTTCGCCATCGCCATCGTCGACCAGGACAGGCGGCGGCTGGTGCTGGCACGCGACCGCATCGGCAAGAAGCCGCTCTCCCTGGGCGAGCTGTCGCCGGGCGTGCTGGGCTTCGGCTCCGAGCTGAAGACGCTGCTGGCCGTCCCCGGCTGGCAGCCGCGCATTTCCATGGACGCGGTGCAGGACTTCTTCAGCCTGGGCTACATCCCGGCGCCCGACACCATCTTCGAGGGCATCGGCAAGCTGCCGCCCGGCCACTGGATGAGCATCGAGCCCGGCCAGGACGGGGGCGCCCCCAACATCGTCCAGACCCGCTACAGCCACGTGGACTTCCTGCCCAGTGGACCGACGACGAGGACACGCTGCAGGGAGCGGCTCTTTGCCGAGCTGGACGACGCGGTACGCGTGCGGCTCGTCTCGGACGTGCCCTTCGGTGCCTTCCTGAGCGGCGGACTGGATTCCAGCGTGGTCTGCGCGCTGATGACCCGCCATCTCTCCCAGCCGCTCAAGACCTTCTCCATCGGCTTTGACGAGGCCGGCTTCGACGAGCTGCCCGATGCGCGGCGCGTGGCCCAGCACCGGGCACCGAGCACCACGAGATGGTGGTGCGCCCCGACGCGGCCAACCTGCTGGAAACGCTGGTCCATCACTTCGATGAGCCCTTCGGCGACTCGTCGGCCATCCCCACCTTCCTGGTGTCGCAGCTGGCGGCCCGCCACGTGAAGATGGTGCTCTCGGGCGATGGCGGCGACGAGCTGTTTGCCGGCTATTCACGCTATCGGCGCTACGCCACGCTGCAGCGCATCCGCCGCGCCACCTGGGCGCATGGCGCCCGGGCTGGCGAAGCTGGGCGGCGCACTGCTGCCCGGCGCACGCGGCCGGCGTCTTTCGGGCATCGGACGGCGCCTGGGCCTGCCCGGCCCGACGACTACCGGCACTCGTGGCGCTGGCCAGCCAGCCGATCTTCGCCTGCTCTTTGGCGAACGTGCACACGCCGATCCATTCAGCAGCGTCCGGCAACGGTTCGTCAGGTCCGACATCGATTCGCACGCGGAGCAGATATTGTCCGGTGACATGGACACGTACCTCGTCGACGACATCCTGGTCAAGGTGGATCGCACCACCATGGCCAACTCGCTCGAGGCCCGTGCGCCCCTGCTCGACCAGAACCTGATCGCCTTTGCCGCCCGCCTGCCCTTCGACCTGAAGCTGCGCGGCGAGCAGGGCAAGTATCTGTTCCGGAAGGTCGCCGCCCGGCTGCTGCCGGCCGAGGTGCTGACCAAACGCAAACAGGGCTTTGCCATCCCGCTGGCCACGTGGTTCCGCAACGACCTCCGGCCCATGCTGCTCGACACCATCGGCAGCCGCGCCTTCAAGGAGCGCGGCATCTTCGACCAGGCTGGCATCCAGCGTCTGGTGGACGAGCATCAGCAGGGTCTGCAGGACCGGGGCGAACTGCTGTGGATGGTGATGGTTCTGGAGACCTGGATGCGAACGCTCCCGGATCAGACCTCTCCTTCACCGATGCACTGATGCTGGATATCGGAAAGCAAATCATCAAGCAGATCGTCTCGCCCACGGCCGACCGGGCCGGCGTGTACGATCACAAGGTGGAGAGCCTGCTGGGCTCCACCAACCGGCTGCTGGTGCTGATGTATCACCGCGTCATCGATGATCTGGCTTCCGATCCCTTCGCGCTGGGCATGTGCGTGCGCCAGAAGTATTTCGAGGAACAGCTGGCCTGGCTGGCGGCCAACACCCAGGTGCTGCCGCTGAACGTGGCCGTGCAGCGCCTGCTCGACAACGAGCCGCTGCCGCCCCACGCCGTGGCCATCACCTTCGATGATGGCCTGCTGGACAACCTGACCTGTGCCGCCCCGCTGCTGGAAGTACCGGCTGCCCGCTACCTTCTACATCATCACCGGCGGGCTGGAAGAAGGCACTCCCATGTGGTGGGACCAGGCCATTGCCATGCTGGCCACGACCAATGCCCAGAGCCTGGACCCGCGCGCCGTGGGCCTGCCCGAACTGCCGCACGAGCTGTCGCTGCATCGCCATGCGCGGCGGGCCAGCTGCATCACCATCCTGAACGCGCTGTGGGAGCGCAACCCCACCGCCATCGCCCAGTGCCTGGAGCAGATGCGCCGGGTGCTGCGTCCGGGACCATCCCGCCTGCCCTGCGTGCGCCCGCATGAATGTCCAGCAGGTCCGGGAGATGGCCCGGCGCGGCTTTCGAGATCGGTGCACACACCAGCCGCCACATCGACCCGAAGCTCTTCAACCGCGAACAGCTGCGTGCCGACCTGCTGGCCTCGCGCCGCCAGCTGCAGGACATCTGCCAGCAGCCCGTCGACAGCTTCGCCTATCCCGGCGGCCGGTCTTCGGTCTGGATGCCGGATCTTCTCGATACACTCGGCTTTCACCACGCGGTCGACACCCGGCGTGGCATCAACCAGGCGCCGGCTGCCCGCTTTGCCATCGCACGGGTCGGCATGCCCGACACCCCGGTCGGCGACTTCAAGCGGGCGATCCGCAACCTGACCATCATCGACGCGACGCATTGAAGAAGCAGACCCAGTACCTCAACATCCTGCTGGCAGCCATGATCGTGTGGGTGCCCAACCAGCTGCACCTGCCGGCCGACCTCGGCGTGAAGGGGCTCAACAGCATCAACCTGCTGTTCCTGGCCCTCATCTACTACGTCCACCAGCGCAACAAGAATCTGCCCCCTTCCGAAGCCACGCCCCTCAAGGGCGTCTTCATAGCGTACTTCTGCATGCTCATCTGGGGCTTCCTGGCCGGCCAGCTCTCCGACCGGTCGCTGATGATGGAAGACCTCACGCCATGAAGAACTCCATCTTCTTCATGTGCCTGTACTTCGTCTTCTTCCATGGCGCACGTGACGAGACCAGCGTCCGCCACCTCTTCTACGTCGTGCTGTTCGTGGCGGCCGTGGCCGGCATAGAAGCCATCCGCGAAGGCATCGACTACGGCTTCGGCGTCTATGGCGAGACCAAGCGCGCTGCCGGTCCCTTCGGCTCCAACTACAAGGCCTCCAACCTGGCTGCCGTCTTCTTCTCGATGTTCATGCCGGTGTTCGCCGCCGTGGCCCTCTACCAGAAGGGGCGGCCCACCGTCCGCATGGGCGCCATCGCCGGCGTCGTCATCCTGCTGCTGGGCATCTTCTGCACCTACTCGCGCCGAGCCTACCTGATCGTGGCCGCCATGCTGCTGCTGATGACCCTGAAGCGCAACGTGCTGCTGGGCATCCTCATTCTGTTGGCCGTCGTCAACTACCAGGCCTGGGTGCCGGAAGGCGTCGTCACTCGACTGGCCATGACCGAACAGACCTCGGAAGAGACCGGCGAGGAGCAGCTCGACGAAAGTACCGAGAGCCGCTTCATCCTCTGGGCCGGTGCAGGCCGGCTGCTGATGTCGCGCCCTGGGCATCGGGCTGAACCACTTCAAGCGCGAGATCGGCTCCGAAGAGCCCTCGCTGGCCGGTCTGGACGCCCACAACTTCCGGTGCTGATCACCACCGAAGCCGGCCCGTTCGGCGGCATCGTGACCCTGATCCTGTATGCGTCCCTGGGTACCTCGGCTGGCGCTTCTGGAAACTGGCCCGAACACCCGACCAGCAGGCCATGGCAGCCGGCTTTGCCGGCGCCACCATCGCCGTCATGCTGGGTAACCTGTATGGCAGCCGGCTGCTGGACGGTGCCGTCACCGGCAACTACTGGATCTGGCCGGCCTGTCGGCCCGTTACTAGCTGCTCCTGAAGAACGGCACCCGTGACGAGACCGGCGCCCTGATCGATACGACCCGGGGCCTCGACAACCTCCGACGGCAAGGGCCCAGATGACAAGCCCCGCCCCCATCCGGGGGCCGGCCACCCGCCGGATCGCCCCTCCCGCGTGACGCTGACGGCCGCCTGATCCGCCCTGCGGGCTGAGACCGGCCTCAGCCTTCCGGGCTGAGCCAGCCAGCCTTCCGATCCCTCCGTGCCCGCCAGCCCCTCATCGGGCGCAGAACCGGGCGCGGACACATGCCGCAACTCCGGCTGTCCATCCCTCTTCCGGCCGTCCGCTCACCTCCCACCCATCGCCCCACCCATCGGCAGCCGACCACCTGGTCGGCTCGCTTTTTCGTCGAAAAACGTAGGCTTCTTCGACGATTCTGGCCACATAAATCGCCATCTTCGGGACCACATTCCCCCGGTCGAAAGGCAGCGCCCACCCCGTCTGCCGGCGTTTCCCAGACGCAACGCCAGTCTCTAGAGTTCGTGTGACTTTTTCAGACACCGGTGCCCACCGGCGTCCGACCGGCAGGGGCTGACCTGTCACCGGCCGGTTCGCCGTGCAAAGCCCGCCTCACGACGAACCGCTGGATCGCGACCCCTGAACACCTGGCCCCTCGACGCCTACCCACCCGGAGACTGCGCAGCGCATTGCCCGCCGCTCCGCCCCTCCTTCACCACCCTCACGGCCCTGTTCCTGAGCGCCAGCCTGCTGGCTGCCTGTGGCGGCGGCGGCGGCGGTGCAAGCCGCCTCTCAACCTGGTTCAGGGCACCCCGGCCAGCGCCCCGGCCGACGCCAACCCCCTGTCGCTGGATCAGGGTACCCCGGCCCCTTCTCGCTGCCGGAAGACGACATCTGGTTCCTGGATGAAGCCGCCTTCAACCCCGAAGGCCAGTCCACCACCGACACCAAGGGAAGGCGTCACCAGGCCCTCCGCAGCCTGTCATCGTGCGGGCTGCTCGGCCCCGCCGGCCAGACCGTGCGCGTGGGCACGCCCATCGTCCGCGTGACCGGCGTTCGTCGCAACGGCGTCGCTGCCAGCCGGTTTGCAGCCGCGACGGCCGTGACATCTCGAAGCCGCCGGCCAGCTGCACGCACCACCGCCGACATCGGCAAGCGCTCGTCTACCGCGAGCGCGTGATCAACCAGCGCACCGGCGAGAGCTACATCTGCTCACAGCAGCCCCGTCACCGTCGTGGCCGCGCGACACCCGTCGACGGACAACCGCGCAAGCAAGCCTGTCCCTGCTGCGCGCCCGCTGACGCCGGTGGCAACACCCGCATCCGCGCCGGACGCCCGGTCAGCCATCGCCGGCGTCGACCAGAATCGGTCAGATCAGCAGCCGCCAGTGGCTGCGACGGCCAGCCCATGCGCCGGCGCCACAGCCGAGACTACACCCCCACCCGTGGCCGCAAGAAAGGCTGAGTCGACCGTGCGCACTCCCGGCCGGCAGCAACCGGTCCAGGTCGGCGCCGGCACCGTCTCCGTGGTGCCGACAACTACCCGATCCATCCATCACCATGCCCCGGACCCTCGGTCGCCTCCCAGACCGCCGAAGTGGGCCAGATGGTCCGTGGCACTCGGGCGTCTACCGAGTGGGGCCGGGTGCGCCAGGCCTTCTGGATGCTGGACAACACGCTGACCGCCGCAAGGGCGACAGCTACACCGTCACCGCGCCGACCCGGGCAAGACGCTCGCCTACACCGAAGAGATCGAGGGTGACAGCGGCGACTGTCGTCTGGCTGTCGGCCCCGGCCATCAAGGTGGTCGCCGCCAAGTCTGCCGCCTCTGCATCCAGTACGAGCGCATCGTCCTAGCCCGCGAGCCCCGGTCGACGCCGGGTCGCCGCGGCAGCGGTTCTGCCGCGCCGGGCTCTGAACCGGCGGCAGACGGAAACGACGCCCACTCCGCTGGCACTGTCCGGCCGGCAACGCCAACATAGCCGCCAACGACGTGTGCTGCGACATCCTGCTGCGCAACAAACACTGCTGCAGCGCGCGGGGAAAAGCGCCCGTGCGGACCGCCAGATTCCGCCACCGGCGTGGCCGTGCAGGAACCACCTACGGCACCTGCCAGGTTCGCCTGACCCACAATGGCCAGAAAGCCGGCGACGAGAAAAAGCCATCGCGAGCTGACACTCGCGCCGCCAGGCCTTCAACGCCGACAACAACAGCGCATCCTGATGTATGCCTCCAGCGGCTACTGGCACATGCGACGGCCACACCGGCAAGTACCTGAAACAGCTTCAGGGCCCGGCGGGCGATGCCGAAACCGCAATGGCACCCCACCAATCCCGACGTGCTGTACATGCCCAGCAACGGCTGGGGCATGACTATCACCGAGCTGAACGTCGCCAGCGACCAGCGTCGCGTGGTGGTGACCTGGGTGCACGCTGAAGAGCTTCTGGCCCACCGCCGCCACCGCCTGGACCAAGTCCGAGCTGTGCCCCCTCGGCCGACGGCCGCCACTGGTGCCTGATGGTGGACAACAACCAGTGGCAGGGCGTGGGCGTCGTCACCTGGGACATGAAGGAAGACCGGATCCGGGCCGCATGAACCTGCCCGCCCGCCCCGACCACTGCCGCAGCGCCCCTCGGGCCAGTACTGCGTCGTCTCGTGGGCGCACAACCGGGAACTGGGCACCCGTGCCTACACCCGTGACTTCACCACCCCGCACGCTGCCTCAGCATCCCGCCAGCCCTACGTGAAGCTGCACGAGCAGTCCGAACACTCGGACCTGGCGCTGAACAAGCAGGGTGAAGACGTCTACGTGGCCATCGACTACCAGGCCGACCGGGGCGATGTCTTCATGGTGAACCTGAAGACCGGCAAGCGCACCTCGCTCTTCCCGACCTACCTGTCCGGCACCGCCACGGCCATCCACTTCTCCGGCAAGGCCTACGGCAAGCCTGGCTGGGCACTGGTCTCCACCTACGGTGAATACCATGCCAGCAACCAGGCCAGCAGCCTGCGCAACACCGCCATGCAGCAGTGGATGCACCGCAAGATCTTCGCGGTGAGCCTGGAAGAGAACCCGCAGATCCGCCTGCTGGCCCACGCGCCGACAGCGACTCGAAATCAGCTGGGGCCCGATGCCTACTGGGCCGAGCCGCAGGCCACCGTCAACAGCGACTTCACCGCGTGCTCTTCAACTCCACGCTCAACAGCAGCCGCATCCGGGACGTGGAAACCTACGTGCTGGCACTGCCGAAGGGGCTCGACAAGTAAACCTGCTGTCCACATGATCTGAGCAACCGGCGAGGGCCGCAGCGCAGTCCCGCCACTCAACCCAGGCAGGCCAGAGCGCCTGCCCGATTCATTTCAGCCTTCAGCGCAACACCGCCTCCTCGCGACTTTCCACTGCTACACCCGCCAACAGAACGACCATCGGCCCGGCTTTCCTGCAGAAAACCGTCCGATGAAGACGCCGACCGCCCACCTCGTCCATCACCGTCCGCGCCCGCACCGCGCTGTGCACTGCCCCAGGACCACACCCCGGGAACGCCCTTCGCACACCACGTCGCACGCCCCGGCAGACGGGTGCCGCGCGCGCCCAGCTGGCCGCTGGCCAGCCTGCTGAGGCCTGGGCTCTGTGCGCCTGCGGCGGGACAGGCCGCGTCCGGGCCGTGAACCGCATGCGGGAACACTTCATCGGCCACCGACACGCGCCGGGCCAGAAGCCCCTGAACATTTCCGGCAATACGCCCAGCACACCCGACACGACAGGCCGCACGCCTGCACCGACCGCGCCAACGTCCCCCGGCAAAAACCCCGGACAAGGCCAGCGTCAATCCGGCAACTCTGCGCGGCAGAACTGGCCGCCATGTCGCCGCTGCCTGCCGGTACCGAACGCCTTCCGCTGCCCGACAATGCCCGCCCGCCCTTCCTGAGCAGCATGCGGGACCCGTCCATGGACTGCATCGTGCGCGTGACCGACAATGCCGCACGCGAGGCGCCTGCGCTGCGCAACGACTATTCCCGCCGGCAGGCCTTCAACGCCAACGACACCCGCTTTCTGCTGGATGCCAGTGACGGCCACTGGCACCTGCACGATGCCACCACCGGCCGCTTCATCCGGGTGCTGAACAACCTGGATGGCGCCACCGACCGCCTGGCAGGAGACGCCGAGCCGCAATGGCACCCCACCGATCCGGACCTGCTGTATTTCCTGCCGCGCGACGGCATCGGCATGCAGATCTACCAGCTGGATCTCAGGGACGAACCAGGTCAGCGTCGTGGCCGACATGGGCCCCCAGATCCAGCAGCACTGGCCCGATGCCAGCGTCGCCTCACGCGCTCCGAAGGTTCGCCTCGGCCGATGGTCGCTACGGTGCTTCATGGCCCGTGCCGTGGTGGACAACGGCAGCTGGCCCATGCGTGGCGTCTTCACCTGGGACCTGCAGGAACAGCGCATCGTCGGCACCCTGAACCAGGACGACACGCCCGACCACGTGAGCATGAGCCCCAGCGGCAAGTACTGCGTGGTCTCGCACACCACCGCCACCGGTCCGGGCACCCGTGCCTACCGACGCGACTTTCAGGCACCCTACGGCGACAGCAGCAGCACCTGATGCCTGGCTGCAACTGCACACCACGTCCGAACACTCCGACATCGCTCTCGACCCCCAGGGACGTGACGTCTACGTCTCGGTGGACTACCAGAGCAACGGGGTCGACGTGTTCATGCAGAATCTGGAAACCGGTCAGCGCACGCCCCTGTTCTCCACCTACCCGGGCCGCACCGCAACAGCCCTGCACATTTCCGGAAAGGCCTACAAACGACCTGGCTGGGTGCTGGTTTCCACCTATGCCGAGCACCCGGCCGACGACAGTAGCGTGCAGGGCCTGCACGACGAACGCCGGCAATGGCTGCACCGCAAGATGTTCGCCGTCAGCCTGACCGAAAACCCGGACATCCGCTCCATCGCCTACATCAACAGCGATGCATTTCAAGTACGTTTAACCACAGGCCACCGTCAATCGCACTTCACCCGCATGCTGTTCAATTCCACCTGAACGGCAGCAGCATGGCTGACCAGGAAGTGTCCTGACGGCCATCACCGCCCAGGCCCTGAGGCCCCGTTGATCCCCGCACAACCTTGTACCGTCACCCATCCGGAGAGCAGAACCGAAGCCACCTCCGTCGTCCCTCGCAGTCCGGACGGGCCACGCCGGTGACGCGCGGACGTGGCTTTCCAGCGACTACTGGTGCTAACCTTTTCTGCGATATACACCGCCTTTCCAGGCCTGGTCATCGCCGACGAAAATTGCGCCGTTCGCCCTTCGACATACTGCCGTTGCCCCACCCCCGGCATGCCCCGCCTCTTCTCGGCGGGTGCCGCTGATGACGCTGTGCCTGACCGCCTGTGGCGGCGGCGGTGGCGGATCGGCCGCCGGCGACCTGCTGGCCGACAACGTCAGACGTCCCAATCCGGCAACGCTGCCAACAACGGCACGGGCACCAGCAGTGGCAGCACCCAGCAACAGTGCTAGCAACACGGCAGATGTGCCGGCGTGGTCAGCACGCCGCAGCCCCTGAACGGCCAGGCCCCTCTGGGCGATAGCGGCGCATCGGTACGCTCCCCAGCGCCTGCCAGACCCCCGGCAGCAAGCCCGCCCAGCCGTCGGCTGGAAGCAACGGCGCCATGCCGGAAGCGCAGGTCCGTCCAGTGATGCCAGCACGAATGGAACGCCGGGCCAGTCCGGCAGCACGAACAACACCGGAAACTCAGGCAGCGCAGGGAAGCGCGGGTAACGCCAACAACGCCAGCGGCTCCGGAACCCCGGTATGACGGTGCCAATTCCGGCCAGCCCCGTCGAACAACGAACCGCCCTGCCGTCAAACCCGGACAATGGCGCAGCCGGTGGTGGAACGACGGGTGCGCAACCGCTACACCAGGGCACCGGCGGAGACGTCGTGAAGCCCCCGGTTCAGCCTGTTCCTCAACCGAGCCCAGCCGATTCGCCGGCCAACGGCAATGCAGGAACAGACGCAAATGCGGGTTCCGGCAACCATGCAACGCCACCGAACCAACAGGGTGCTGCCCCGGCAACCCCGTACACGCCTCCTGCCACTGTCGAGGCCAGGAAACCAGCCCGCTTTGCGCCCCCATTCTGGCCAAATCCCAGCCGCTGACGGCCGGAACCGCCGTGGGAGCCATGCCATCCACACCGCGACCTGCGACCGGCGTAGCTACCGAGGACCCCACCTGGCACAGCTGCGTGGTTCGACTGACCAATCATGCCGAGACGCAACCGGCGCATCCGGTCTTCACCCCGCACGCAGCCCAGCAGGCCTTCAACGCCGACGACAGCGCCGTGCTGCTGCGCACCGACCATGGCGAATGGCATCTTCGATCCGAAGGCGGAAAGGCCATCCGGAAGCTCAGCGGGATTGCCGGTGATGCCGAACCCCAATGGGATCCGAAGAACCCGAACGTTCTGTACTACCTGAACGTCGATGGCAAGGACATGAAGATCTTCCGCCTGACCGTCGAGCTGTCACCGAACGGCACGGACAAGTCCGAGCTTCTGGCCGACATGGGCACGCAGATCCACCATCACTGGCCCACGGCCACCCATGCCCGCACCCGCGGCGGCACGCCTTCGGATGACGGCCGCACCTGGTGCTTACAGCCGAACGAAATGAAGGCGCCAGCTGGAACACGCTGGGCCTGTTCACCTGGGATCTGCAGACCGGAAAGATCATCGGCACGCAAAGTCTGCCGCCCGGTGCCCCCGAATACATCACCACCAGCCCCAGCGGCAGCCACTGCGTGGTGCAGTTCCCGCATCCCAACGGCGTCTTCGCATACAAGCGTGACTTCTCGGCCCCATACAGTGCCCAGGTTTCCGGCAACAGCCTGCAACTTCTCAAGCAGCCCTACATGAAGTACGGCGATGTGGCCCGCAACGCTCAGGGGCAGGACATGTATGTGGGCTTTGACGTGTTCAGCGACCCGCACCAGCTGTTCATGACGAACCTGGCCACCGGCGAGAAGACCCCGCTGCTGACCACCAGCTTCGGCGCCAACACCGACACCGGCGTTCAGGTCTCGGGACGTGCCCTGCAACGCCCCGGCTGGGTACTGGTCTCGGGATTTGGCGAACGCAAGGACGGCGTCAACAACCTGGCGGCCAATGATCCCGACCGCAAGTGGTTCCACCGCAAGATGTTCGCTCTCAGCCTGGAGAACCCGCCCAAGGTGCTGTCCATTGCCAACCTGCACCATCTGTGGGACGGCAGCAAGAATGAAACCTGGCCGCGTCCGCACGGCACCGTCAACCGCAGCTTCACCCGGATGCTGTTCAACTCCAACTGGGACAGCGTGAACCTGCGTGACCTCGACACCTATCTGGTGGAGATCCGGCTGGACGCGGTGCCTGCACGCACACGCCCGAAGCCCTGATTCAGGCGCGGCCGCGAGGCGGTAGTACCAGACGCTAATCAGTTCGTGCAGCATGGCGCGTGCATTCCAGGGCGCGCCATTGTTGGGAAACCAGGGCGGCCCAGGTGGGTGATGCCAGCTGCCGATAGTCACTGCGCACCGGGATCGGATCCAGTCCCGGCCTGGCGCCACCGCCAGCGAACGTTGCATGTGCAGTGCGCTCGTCACCAGAATCACGGGCCTGACGGCTGTCGTCCTGGCCGCCTTCCTCACGGATGAGCCTGGCCGCCCCGGAAATATCCTGGAACGTCGTCCAGCTGCTGCGCACCGTGCGGATCGCCTCGGCTGGAACCCCCAGTCCAATCGCCAGGCGCCGCATGTCGGCGGCCAGCGAATACTCCGGCTGCTCACCCAGCCCGCCCATCAGCACCAGCAACCCACCGGTGCGTCGCCAGGTCTCGATGCCGGCACGCAGCCGCATGTAGCCGCCCTGGTCCAGCCGTGCCTGCGGCCCATTGGGTGCCGCAGCCCCACTGGAAGGCACGATCACGCCACGCACACGCGGTGGCTTCACTGCGCCGCCCGGCGACACGGCGACGGCATCTCCACCCGGAGCCGCGACCGTCTTGACGAAGTCTGCGGCTTCACGCCGTGAAGATGAATCCATCCTTCCGCGGTCTGCGACCTTGCCGTGTGATGACGGATCTGCCTGTCCGCCCTCTGCGAGTGCTTTCCTGCCGGCCTTGCCCTCGCGCACGGTCAGCACCGCCTGCGCATTCAGGGCATCCGTCCCGGGATCCGGCGGAAAGCCCAGTGCATCCAGCTGCTCTGCCACCGTCTGCGGCGTCCCTTCCAGCGCCTTCACGCCGATATTGATGATGGCCGGTGTGGAAGTCAGCACGAAGGCCACCACCACCACCGCCGCCACACTGCGACGCAGACGCCGCTGCCGCGGCAGGATCCGTCGCCACAGGCTGAACACCAGCATCACTGCCACCAGCGTCACCGGCATCGGCAACAGCCACCCGAGGCATCCCCTGCAAACAACATCGACGGCTTTCTCCTGCGCATCCCGCGCCTTCAGTCAGGGATCCTCCAAACCCCGGAGAATCCCAAAGCCGTCGAACATACCACCAACGGAAACTCCGCCGACGAAACGCCACTTTTTTCTATACGTTTTACATCCTGTCGCGTCATGCCAGCCGCTTGGCCAGCCACTGGCGCACATGGCGCGTGTAGACGCGCTGCCCATGCAGCGTCGTCATCGTATGGTCAATATCCGGCAGGAAGACGCTCTGCACATCCCGTGCAATGGCACTGCGGTCCTCGGCCGACAAGGGTGCCGCGCGCATCACGTCATCGAACTGGCTGGCGTGGTTGTAGCGCTGCAGCACACTCCCAGTGAACACCAAGTAGCAGGGGCAGCCTCGCCGCGCACGCTCGGCCAGTCCCTCACCGAAATCCGTCACCGTCAGCACGGGCAGCCCGTAGTCCACCGGGTGTCTCGGCTGGCCACCACCCGCACGCAGGCGTGCCAGACGTCCCAGAACGGCATTCTTCAGTACCGGCCGGGTCAGCGCGCAGGCGCAGCAGATAGCGCAGCATCCGGGTGCGACGATTGCCGAAACTGTAACCATCGACCATCACCAGTCCGGCCACCCGCTCATCATCCAGCGCATACTGGTAGCCATACTCAGCGCCCGAACAGATGCCGATGATGACAAAGCGCGACAGACCCGTCCTCTGTGCCAGCAGATCGAGCGCGGCCCGGATGTCGCGCGCACCTGCGCCAGCATGCCATCGGTCCCGCCCGCACGGCCACTGTCCCCAGCCCCGTCAGGTCCAGCCGCAACGACGGCACGCCGTCCTGGGCCAGCGCCCTGCCAAGCTTCACATGGATGCGGTGCGGCCCGATGCGGTGAATCACCCCCGCATTCACGAACAGCACGCCCACCGATGCAGAAGGCCCCGTGGGCTGCACCAGCGTGCCCACCAGGTGCCCTTCGGCCCCCAGCTGCACCAGGCTTTCCCGGTACGCATCCGCCCCGCGCACGGCGGCATGGCTTGCTTCAGGCATGAAAGACCTCCTCCGACAGCCGGGCAACAGACGTTTCAGGGCCGCATCCGGCACCAGCGGCGTGTTCAGCGCCTCTTCCGATGTCCAGTCGAAATCCACATCCACGGGCACCAGCGTGAGCGACGCCGGCCGCTTCGCCTCGGGCCAGGGCAGAGCCCCATTGGCCTGCAGGGCCGCCAGATGCGCCACCGGCACCGTCTGCCAGTCCAGCTATCCAGCGCCCGGATATGACGAACCAGCCGCGGCGACAGCGCAAAGCCCATGGCCTCCGACAGATCGGCTTCACCCTTCTGCCGACGCAGTTGTGCATCAGGCACCGTGGGCAGACTGAAGGCACGGCGCAGCGCCGCCCGATGGTCCTCCCACAGCACATCCAGATAGCCCTGCCCCTGCACCACCGGATCCCAGCCGATCAGCCGATCAGGGGGCGGCCCTTCAGTGAGCAAGGCCAGCCGTGCATCGCGCCCGCCGGCAAAACGTGCCGCAGCCTGCCAGCCCACCGCAAACCCCAGACGGATGCCCAGCCAGCCGATCGCATCGACCCCGGAACGCCGGCGCAGTGCCTGGTGCGCCGCCAGCGCATCCAGCTGCCAGCCCTTCATCTCGCCGTCCAGATCGTCGCCTGACGAATCGCCGCAGCCATGGAAATCGAAAGCGCAGCATGCACGCCCAGCCTGGCCAGCCGGTCGGCCAGCACCCGAAGCAGTCGATGCGCACGCACCGCCTCCTGCCCCAGCGGATTGAGGATCAGCACTCGCGGCCACGATCGGCACTCGTGGGCGGGTGATACAGCGCAGCCAGCCGGCGGCCACTGCCAGCCGGAATGTCCATGGTTTCCATCGCCAGTCCTACCCCTGCAGCTCCATCAAGCCAAAACCCACCGCACCATTCCAATAAAAAAAGCGCCGAACCGCCTCACCCGGACGGGCCACCTTGGCCACTCCATCCGGTGCTGCGAGATTCAGCGCTCCCTGGTCCCGAAAGACCGCCCTCGGGAAAGCATCGCCTGTACGGCAACACATCCCCCGGGTTTTGCCCAGGGGCCCGACAGATATCTGTCCCGATAGCTGTCAGGCTACTGCGGCGATTCGGCCAGGCTGCACCGCCCGGCCTGCAGTCCTGCTTACAGGCGCCAGACTGCCTTGCCAGCCTTCTCGATCTCGGCCGGATCCCAGGCGCTCTTCACATCGATGAAGACACCCTTGTCGACCAGCTTGTCGAGCAGCGCCGGCAGGCCCTGCTTCTGGTATGCCTTGTGCGAGACGGCCGCCACGATGGCGTTGGCCTTGGGCAGCTTGTCCCAGTCCACCAGGTTGACGCCGTACTCTTCGTGAGCCTCTTCCTTGTCGGCGATCGGATCGTGGATCACCACGTTGATGCCGTAGGCTTCCAGCTCGCGCACCACGTCGATGACCTTGGAGTTGCGCAGATCAGGCACATCCTCTGAAGGTCAGACCCAGCACGATCACCGTCTGGCCAGCGGTATGCAGGCCCTGACGAGCCAGCATCTTCACCGTCTGCTCGGCAATGAACTGACCCATGCCGTCATTGATGCGGCGGCCGGCCAGAATCACCTCGGGGTGGTAGCCCACCATCTGCGCCTTGTGCGTCAGGTAGTACGGGTCCACGCCGATGCAGTGGCCGCCCACCAGACCCGGACGGAACGGCAGGAAGTTCCACTTGGAACCGGCGGCCTTCAGCACTTCCAGCGTGTCGATGCCCAGGCGCTCGAAGACGATGGCCAGCTCGTTCATCAGCGCGATGTTCAGGGTCGCGCTGGGTGTTCTCGATCACCTTGGCAGCCTCGGCCACCTTGATGCTGCTGGCACGATGCACGCCGGCCGTGATGACGGTTTCGTACAGCTTGGCCAGTTTCTCCAGCGTCTCGGGGTTGTCACCCGAAACCACCTTGACGATCGTGGGCAGGCGGTGCTGCTTGTCACCCGGGTTGATCCGCTCGGGCGAGTAGCCGACGTTGAAGTCCTTTTTCCACTTCATGCCGGGTGCTTCTCCAGCACGGGGATGACACCTCTTCGGTGGCGCCCGGGTAGACGGTCGACTCGTAGACCACCGTCGCGCCACGCTTCATGTTGGCGCCGACGATCTCGCTGGCCGAGACCAGCGGCGTGAAATCGGGCAGGCGTGCCGAATCGATCGGCGTCGGCACGGCCACGACGATCACATCGGCCTGACCCAGCTGCTTCGGATCGTCCGTGATCTTCAGCTTCTTGGCCAGATCGAAATCACCGCGCTCGACCTCGCCGGTCACGTCGTTGTGCTGTTGCAGACGGGCAACCTTCGCTTTCGACACGTCGAAACCGATCGTATCGAAGTGTTTTCCAAACTCGATGGCCGAGGGCAGGCCAACGTATCCCAAACCAACTACTGCAACCGTTGTCATATTTTCTTCCAAACTGTGAAGTCAACGAGCGCCTTTCTTACGAAGAACCACCTGAATGGTCTCGATAAGCACCATGAAATCGAGAAACAGCGAGTGATTCTTGACGTAAAAAGATCGTATTCCAGCTTTTTCCATGGCCTCTTCTACTGAAGCGCCATAATCCATCCGCACCTGTGCCCAGCCAGTGATGCCTGGCTTCACGTAATGCCGAATATCGTAATATGGTACCTGTTGATTCAGTTTCTCGACAAAATAAGGCCTCTCCGGTCGTGGGCCTACGAAGCTCATCTCGCCGCGCAGCACGTTGATCAGCTGCGGCAATTCGTCGATGCGGGTGGCGCGGATGAAGCGCCCACCCGCGTGATGCGATCGTCACCGATGCTGGCCCAGCGCGGACCATCCTTCTCGGCATCCTGCACCATCGAGCGGAATTTCAGGATGTCGAATGACTGCCCCGGCGCGCAGACCCGCTCCTGCCGGAAGAATATCGGCCTTCCGGTCTCCAGCAGGATCACCACCGCCGTCACCAGCATCACCGGTGCGGCCACCAGCAGCAGCGCCGAGGCCACCGCCACGTCGAACAGACGCTTGATGATGGCCCGGGTAGGTCCCTGGGTGAAGCCGTCACCATACACCAGCCAGCCGGTACGCAGGTACTGCAGGCGGATCAGCCCCAGCTCCTGCTCGTAGAAGTTCAGCAGGTCCAGCACCTGGATGCCGGCCAGCCGGCAGGCCAGCAGCTGATCCAGCGGAATGTGGCCACCGCGCCGCTCATGGGCCGCCACCACGATGTGGGTGGCCTTGTGCTGACGGGCCACCGCCAGCAGCGACTCGCCCTTCAGGTCCACCGGCACCTGGGCCACCAGGTGGGCCGCATGCTGATGCACGCTGTCGGCCAGCGTGGCCAGCACCATGTCGGCCTCATCCTCGCCCATCACCAGCACCCGGCGCCCACGCCGCTGCAGGAAGCCCAGCCGGAACGCCAGGTAGCGCACCACCAGGATGCCCACCAGTCCCAGCACCGAGGCAATGGCGAACACGCCGCGCCCCACTTCCGATTCGGGGAAGACATAGAAGAGCGCCAGCTGGCCCAGCAGCGTCACCAGGTACGCCGCGAACACCTTCTGCACCACCAGCCGGAAGGGTTCATCCTGCTGACGGCTGTACGGACCAAAGGCCGTCATCGTCAGCATCATCAGTGCGGCAAACACCGGGCCACGCAGCGTGGAAGACCGGGCCGTCCTCGTTCAGCAACCGGATCTGGTAGCCGAGCACCATCGCGGCCACCAGCACCGGGCATCGATGACCGGCAGGACCGCAGAAAACGAACTCGGGTAATGGATGAATGCGCGCATGTGCCCGAGCGTGGCCGGCAGCTCCGGAGGTGCCACCAGCGATGAAACCATCAACGGGCCAGCAGGATATCAGGGCATGGTCGCCGCCGTGCTGGGGAATACGCTGCTCGCCCCAAGGAGGCCGCCGGGCGGCGCCAGGTGAGATACACCGGCACCAGCATGTAGGCCACACCCAGCGCCAGCAGGGCCAGCGTCAGGAAGTAGCCCGAGGTATTCAGCTTGCACAGGCCGATGCCTGCCAGACCCAGTGCGGCCTGGATGGACAGCAGTGCCGCCGGCGAATAGTGGGCATGGCAGACCGCCTGCACCAGATGGCGCAGCCCTGCCGAACCCGGCTGCTGCAGCCAGCGCTGTGCGGCCATGCGGCCTGCCAGACGCCCCACCGACTCACGAACGAACTCGAAGACCGGCACGGCCACCAGCCACAGCAGCGCCGTGGTGCCGCCGCGGACCTCGGCCGTGATGGAGCCCAGCCGCAGCGCGCCCGGGAAATCATGAAACCCAGCGCCAGCAGCCCGCCCGTGCCCAGGGGCGACGCCGAGCCGGTTGCGCCACGGCATGCTGGACAGGTACACCGAGCAACGCAGCAGCGCGCCGATCACGGGCAGCGCCGATGGCGAACTCGGCGTACAGCGAATAGCGCGAACCGCCATCGGCATTGGCCGCGCCGAAAAGAACATCAAGACGAAGCTGCACCAGCACCATGCCGGCCGGCGGCGACGGCGTGGCCGAGGCAACCGGTCCAGGGCTGCCGTGGCAATGGGCAGCAGCAGGCTGACAGCGGCCAGCATCATGAAGCCCACCGACCGGTGACCCGGTCGTGCTCAGATACGTGAACAGGAAGACGCCGGCCACCAGCGTGCCACGACCTCGAAGATGCGCCGGACCGTGGCACCGCCGGCACCGGCCAGCCGTGCATCCAGCGCGAGCCCAGCCAGCACCAGAGCCGCCGCGCCGAAGATCAGCCCTCGGTCGGATGCCGGCCGGGGATCGGAATAGAAGGCAGCCACCGCCACGCCGCAGGGCCGACACCGCACCGGCCGAACGCACGGTGGGCCGGTCACGGAGCATGTCACGCAGCGGCGGCACGGCGCCTGCTGCCGCGACATGAGGCAATCAGCAAGGAGGCGAAGGCAGAAGTTGGCATGGCTCGGATGACCCTGGCAAGACACTGACCGTCAGCTTATCGCACCGGCCGAAAAAGACGTGAGAAGTATGACCGGGAGGCTGTCAGATGGCCGCAACGATTTGAAACTTTTCGAGCAATTAGAATAGCCGTAGGGGCATTGATGACCCTTTTTGCCTCACTCGCTTATCTTTGTACAGCCATGTTCCCGCCGGCCCCTGCGCGCACGCGCTGCGCCGCAGGCACCCTCTTTCCCGCAAAAACCCAGAATAAATCCCAGAACCCCATGGACGTTTCCTCCTGATCGCCGGGCGCAAGGCGCGCTGGCTCGTGACTGGCGCCGCAGGCTTCATCGGCTCTCACCTGGCCGAATCGCTGGCACTGGCCGGCCAGTCGGTGATCGCCATCGACGACTTCTCGACCGGCAAGCAGGCCAACATTGATGCCATCATGGCCTCCACCCTGAGCCGCAGGACAGAACGGCCTGCAGTTCGAGGAAGAACCATCTGCGACCGCGCCTTCTGCAACCGTGTCGTCGAGGGCGTGGACTATGTGCTGCACCAGGCCGCCCTGGGCTCCGTGCCCGCTCGATGAAGACCCCGCTGGTCTCGTTCCAGGCCAACGTCTCCGGCTTCATGGAAATCATCGACGCCGCCCGCCAGGCCGAGGTGAAGTCCTTCGTCTACGCCTCCTCCAGCTCGGTCTACGGCGACCATCCCGCCCTGCCCAAGGTGGAAAGCGTCACCGGCAACGTGCTCTCGCCCTACGCCGCCACCAGGCTGCCGACGAACTGTTCGCGGGCACCTACGCGCGCTGCTACGGCATGCGCGTGGCCGGCATGCGCTATTTCAACGTCTTCGGTGCCCGTCAGGACGCCAACGGCGCCTATGCTGCCGTCATCCCGCGCTGGATCGCCACGCTGCTGCGCCAGGAAGCGGTGCAGATCAACGGCGACGGCCAGACCAGCCGCGACTTCTGCTACATCGACAACGTGGTGCAGGCCAACATCCGCGCCGCCCTCACGCTGGCCGATGACGAACCCGGCACGGCCGACGTCTTCAACGTGCCGCTTCGCGCCGCACCACACTGCTGGAACTGGCCGAGCTGCTGCGCAAGCTCATCCAGGAAGTGAAGCCCGACCTGCAGATGCCCGACCCGGTGTTTGCCGACTTCCGCCCGGGCGACGTGCGCCACTCGCTGGCCGACATCAGCCACAGCCAGAAGCGTCTGGGCTACCGGCCCAGCCACCTGCTGGAAGACGGCCTGCGCATCGCGCTGCCGTGGTTCATCGAGAACCCGGCCTGACCGCCTTCCATCGCCGCCACCCCTACCATTTTCGGTAGGGGCCTCGCTCCCTGCCGGGCGCCTCATGCGCCCGCCCCTCTCCCGAGCGAAGTCTCTTCCGGCGTTTCTCCACGCTGGACATGCATCCCCGCCATTCTTCGCCCTCATGCAGCCCCCCCTTCGTCGAGGCTGACGATGGGCGTCCGTCGTCCCCGGCTGTCTGCGCCACCGGTCAATGTAAAGAAATATCACCAAAACAGACAGGATCGGCAGGTTGCCGATATTTCATTCGCAGATACAAATAAGCACCGTTTGTAACAAACAAACGACGCACGAAACGACAGAAAGACGCCTGCGTATTGTGCGATAAAACGACGAAACATCGGCTACCTAAACCGCCGAAAGGCGCAGAAACGCCGTTTGCCAATGATCAGCCACCGATCATCCGGCAGACGGACGGCACGCCGCATCCAGGCCGCCCGCTCTCCGATAGAGTATCGGCATGCCTGCCTCGTCCTCTCCCCTGACCGTCCTGCTGGCCACCACGCCCAGCCTGCTGCTTGCCACTGTCCTGGTGGTCGCCACAGCCCTGCTGCTGCACCATGCGCCACGGCAGACCTCCTGCCGCCGTGCCATGTGGGGATGCAGTGCAGCCACCGGCCTCACGGCCGCCGCCTTCCTGCTGGAAGTCCTGTCGGCCTTCCTGCCGGCCGAAGTCTCAGCAAGCCTGGGCTGGGCACGGGCCGCCCTGTTGCTGGGCACCACAGCCCTGCTGGCCTGGCTGTCTCCCTGGGGACGCCGGCTGATTTCGCTGCCACCGCGTACCCAGCTGGAAACGAGGAACCAGCAGCTTCAGGCCGAGATCGAGCGCATCAAGCACACCAACGAAGTCATTGCCCTGTCCGAGGCGCGCTACCGCCTGCTGATGGACACGGCCGCCGAGGGCATCTGGATCCTGGACCGCGTGGGCCGCATCAGTCTGGCCAACCCTCGACTGGCCAACATGCTGGGCACCACCCCCGAGCAGATGAAGGGCCGTGCCCTGCTGGAACTGGTGCCCGAGACCGAACGTCCCGACATCATCAACCTGCTGCAGCGCCAGAAGCGGGGCGAGGCCGTGCGCACACTGTGCCACCTGCTGCGCCCGGATGGTCGCCTGGTGGCCGTGCAGATCTCCAGCACGCCCATGAGCCAGGGCGCCGCCACCGGCAGCAGCCTGTCGGTCATCACCGACCTGAGCGACCAGATGAAGGTGCAGGACGAGCTGCGCAAGGTGGCTGCCGACCTGCAGGAACAGGTGCATGGCCGCACCCTGGCCTACCGTGACACCGCCAACCAGCTGGCCGCCATGCTGGAGACCAGCCGCGCCCAGTCGCGGGCCTACGGCATCCTGCAGGATCTGAACGACATGCTGCAGACCTGCCCCACGCCCAACGAGGCCTCCCGGGTGGCGGGCAGGTTTGCCACCGCTCTTCCACGCGACTCGGCTCCATCTACATTGCCGAGCCCGGTCAGGCCAAGTTCCGGATCCTGGGATCGTGGGGCCTGCAGAACGAGACCGCCGAGACCCTGCAGCTCAACGATTGCTGGGGCCTGCGCCAGAACCAGGCCTATCCGCACAACGAGAACCAGATCGGCATCCGCTGCCACCACCTCAGCATCGGCCCCAACCGCCACAGCTGCTGCGTGCGATGTTCGCCAACGGCCAGGCCACCGGCCTGATCTGCCTGCGCAGCGACCAGCCCTTCGTGGGCAGCGATGCCGAGACCACCGCCGCCAATCAGAAGATCCGTCGTCTCTTCGCCAGCAACGTGGCCCAGTTCATGGCCAACCTCACGCTGCGCCAGACGCTGGAGCAGGCCTCGCTGCGCGACCCGCTCACCAACCTGTTCAACCGCCGCTACTTCAACGAGCAGCTGGCCATCGAGTTCGAGCGCGCCAGCCGCGCCCGCTCGCCGCTGGCCCTGCAGACGGTCGATATCGATCACTTCAAGCGCCTCAACGACCGCTACGGCCACGAAGCTGGCGACCGCGTGCTGGTGCAGGTCTCCGAAGTGCTCGTCCAGAATGCCCGCGCCGGCGACATCGTCTGTCGCTGGGGCGGCGAGGAATTCCTGATCCTGATGCCTGGCCTCAATGGCACCTCCGCCAAGCGCCGCGCCGACGAGATCCGTCGCAAGGTCCAGGAGAAGGTCGAGACCGTCGGCGGCGCCCCCGTCAGCGTCTCCATCGGCGTGGCCGCCTACCCCGAGCACGCCTCCGACCCGGAAGGACTGGTCAACGTCAGCGACCGGGCCCTCTATGCCTCCAAGGGCGCAGGACGCAACCGCGTCACCGTCGCGGTCTCCGTGCTCTAGGCATGGATATTGCATTCAGCATGCAATGAACAAGAGAGAGCCACCTTTGCTGCATCCAGGCGCCAGGACCGTCCAAAAGAAGCAACGCTGTTACCAGTTATCTCGATGAGGCGCCATTTTTCAGGGGTACGCCGTTGCACATATGACGCAATATGCGTCTTTGCGTTAATTAAAGCGTGTTTTGGTGTCAGTCTTTGGCACACTAGGGTTCTGCCCACCGCCCGGGGCTCATACCTGCTGCGGCCTCGCCGCCTGCATGCAGGATAACCCGAGGACTTTCCCGACCCGGACCCTTCTGGATGGAGTGGCTTTGTCAGACTACCTGGCTCATCTAGCGCGCAACCTCCCCGACCTTGCCGAGCGCGGCGCCTATGGCACGCTGCTTGTCCTGGTCATGGCGGCAGGCTTCGTGCTGGCACGGCTCATCCAGGCCAGCCGGCGCCAGCGTGTCGTGCGCCAGATCATCGAGACCCACATCCGGGAAGAGCGCGCCGAGCAGGAAGAAACCCGACTGCTGGCCGAAGACCTTGCGCAGGAGCAGGCCAGCCGGCTGGCCCAGCAGGCCCGCAGCATCGCCCACCTGAAGGCACGGCTGGCCACCCACATTGCGCGTGAGCGGGGCGAGGCCGTCACACCCGGCACCGGGCCCCTGCCGCCCCCCACGCCGCTTCGGCCCCTGCCACCCGGCCCGCCGAAGGAACGACGGGCGTTCGCTTTCCGGCCACGCTCATCGCTGAGTCAGGCCGAGACCTGGACAGCATCACAGACCCGGACACAAACCCGGACCGGGACACCAAACCCGGCCACAGACCCTGACCCGCAGACCACCACTGGTTGCGACGCAGCCCGATCCGGCACCGGAAACCCCGCCCCATGTCCTCGCCTGCGCCCACCCGACCGGTCCGCCTCCAACACACACGCACCGGCAACGTGATCACCACGGCCGAGCTGGCCCGCCGGGCCGCCGCCCGAGCCTCGGCCATCCATGCCGCGGCTGCCGAACGCGCCCGCACCGCCCCTGCAACCGGCCCCAGCCCAAACGTCCCACGCAGCTGCCCCCTGACCCAGCCCGCCCATGTGCCCACCGATGCGCCTCGACCGTCGGGCAGCACCTGCGTGGACATGGCCACCCAGGCCGCCCTCGTAGCCAGCCGAGCCAGCCGGCTGCACAATGCCGCCCGGGTCAGCCAGGCCGGCTACACCCTGTACGATGCCACCCGCGCCGCCCAGAACGAGATGAGTCTGGCCATTGCCGGCTTCGAGCTGGAAGCGCTGAAGAAACGGCTGGCGCACGAGCTGCGCGTCAACCGGGAAAAAGGCCCGCCTGATGCGTCAGTACGAACAGGATGCCGAACACTGGCACGGGCCCACCAGCGTGCCCATGAACGCTGCGTCAGCCTGGCCAGCACCATACGCGCCCTGGAAACCATCCTGAAGCAGACGCGGCATTCCTGGGCCGCCAGCGAGAGCGAACTGGCCCGGCTGCGCGAGCAGCTGCGCCAGCAACAGGCCATCAACCTGATGAACGTGCGCCCGCTCGACAGCCCGACTGTTCCCCGGACACCCGGGACGGGGTCAGGCAACGATCACCCGCCGCTCTCGATGCTGCTGCGGGATCGCCTGAACCAGGCGGCACGCTCGCTGGGTCGGCACAGTGGCGTGATGGGCGGCGCGGGTCCCCAGTAACGCCATCCGGACGGATCAATCCGTCTGCCGTACCTCTTCGCTCGAACGGGCAAACAGCCATCCCAGCACGATGCCGGCACTGACGTTGGTCCGGCGCTCGACCAGCGGCGAATCGGCAAAGGCCGCTCCGCCCAGATGCGTGGCCCGCACGAAGCCCGCTACCCGGTCTGCGGATAGCGCTTGTTCAGCGCAGCCGTCGGCTCCAGCCCGCCATAGCCCCCTTGGCCGCATAGGCCGGACGCCACGTGCGGGCATGTTGCGGGTCGATCTCGTAGTAGTAACGGTGATAGGCACGCGTGGCGAACACCGGTCCGCCCCACAGTCCGAACTGCCAGCCGGAAAAACCGGCCACGTCACTCACGCGCCAGCCCAGGCTGGGACTGAACACCCAGCCCCGGTTCTGCAGCCGGCCCAGCGGCATGGCGTAGCGCAGCAGGCTCCAGCCGCAGCTCCTGCTTGCGGCTTGCATCGGACCACAGATGCACCTGCAGCCGGGGCCCGATCTCGAACAGCGACTTGAGCCGCGGCATGCCCGCCCGGATGCCCGTGGTGGTGCGACGCACCGGCGGCGTCAGCCCCACACTCACATCCAGCTCGACGCGGTCGGAATCCCACAGGTCCGCCCGAATGCCGCTGCGATCCACCCGCAGATGCGGCGAGCGATAGACGAACATCGGGAAGGGCAGCAGATACTGCCGCTGCCGGGCCGAACCCCGATAATCCGGCAGCGTGATGCCCGACAGCCCGGCCCCCACCTCCCAGACCGGCAGACTGTGCCGGTGCGAGAACGAACGCGCCTGGCCATCAGTTCTGGTGGCATCGGCATCCGCCGCCCAGCCCGGCGCAACCAGACCGGACAGCGCAAGACACAGTGCCCATCGGAAAGCAGATGTGCGAACAATCGGGAAAGTGTGGGCTGCACATCGGCGCCGAGGCGCCACGGCAGCACGATGCGAAGGGATCGGAAACAGGGACATGAAAGAAAAATCAGGGCGCGGCACCGGCGGCCGTGAGCTGACCAGCACCTGTTCATCCGGCGTGCGCAACAGCACCACCAGCAGCTCGCCATGGTATTCATCGCGCGCCGACCGGAAATACACGACAGCAGAAACAGGATCCCCCGCCTTCAGCAGCTCCGGCTCATCCAGAACCGCCCGCGACAGCCGCCAGTCCAGCGTCAGCACCAGCTGCCCCGAGCGATTCAGCGGCGACAGGATCGTCAGCGTCGGGCGCGCCTCCGCATCCTCCAGCGGCCGCATCCATTCCCGATCACGGGGCGGACGCCCCGCCTGTGCGCGGCACCCGCACCGTCAGCCGCGCGCGCGGCAGCGTGGGCTCGATGCCCACCACCGTGCCCTGCAGAAACATCGGGTGCGCAAAATCGTATTTGCCCAGAAAACCGGGGGATGCAGACACCGACGATGTCCATCCGCCCAGCATCGCGGCACTCATGGCAGCAGGAATGAAAGCCAGGCAACGGCGTCGGCCGCGGAAAGACGACATGGATCCCTCCTGTTCGGTTGGGAGAATAGCGGCGGCATGCCCGCCCCGAAAAAAGACCCGACGGACGGTCTGGACGTCGTTCGCCGAAGGAACAGCTGTGTCCAGCCGCATGCCATTGCCCGGATCCTGAAGAAGGACCCATACCCTCACGCCGGAGCGCAAAGCCCGTAGTGATCATCACAAGCCATGGCATCGGTGACACGCACGGCGATTATAAGTAGCCCCCTTTCGTCGCGTGATCTAACACGCTGAAACGCCCTGCCCTTGCCGACCGTCTGGGCATGCACGACAATGAACATGACACCGACCGGCACAAAACCGCTCCGGGGCCCCGCGTCCAGCCAACCTGCATGACCTCGTCTTCAGGTTCCGGAGCGACGGAAAGCCCGAAGCCGCAGCCGGTCGTTTCCTTTCCTCAAACAGGTACCCCATGGCCGTCAAAGAACTCAAAAACTGCCGACTTCGACACCACGATCAGCAACAACGACATCGTGATCCTCGACTTCTGGGCGCCGTGGTGTGGGCCCTGCAAGAGCTTCGCCCCGGTCTTCGAAAGCGTCTCCAAAGAGCACCCGGACATCGTCTTCGCCAAGATCAACACCGACGAGGAAACCAGCCTGGCTGGCCACTTCGGCATCCGCTCCATCCCCACGCTGATGGTCTTCCGTGAGCGTGTCATCGTCTTCCAGCAGGCCGGTGCCCCTGCCCAGGGAGCCCTCGACGACCTGATCCGCCAGATCCGCGATCTGGACATGGAAGAGATCAAGCGCGGCGCCCAGCCCTACTCCGCCGACAATCAGCAGGGCTGATTCCCGTCGCTGCCCGCGACAGGGTCAGGCCTGCCATTCATGGGCGTCGAAGACGCCAGACTCAAGCGCCACGCCCCGTGGCTGATGGCGCTCCTGACCCTCATCTGGGGCACCAACTGGCCGGTCATCGCACTGGCCGTCCGCGAAGTCTCCGCCTGGACCTTCCGCGCCCTCACCCTGCCGGTGGCCGGCCTCCTGCTTCTGCTGCTGGCCCATCGCCGCAAACTGCCGCTGGCCATTCCACGCCAGCACTGGCCCATGCTGCTGTGCTCCGCATGGGCTTTCCTGGCCCTCTGGAACGTGGCCACCACGCTGGCCCTCACCTACATCCCCTCCGGCCAGGCCGCCCTGCTGGGCTTCACCATGCCGCTGTGGGCCGCACTCTGGTCCTGGCTGCTGTTCGGCCACACGCTGGACGGCCGCCAGTGGCTGGCACTGCTGCTGGGCACGGCGGGCGTCATCGTGCTGATGATTCCGGCCTTTGCCAGCTACGCCCATGCCCCGTTGGGCCTTGTCTCGGACTGGCCTCCGGCGCCGGCTGGGCCCTCAGCACCGTGTTGCTCAAGCACCGCCCCATTCCCGTGCCCACCACCGTGCTCACCGGCTGGCAGCTGCTGCTGGCTTCCGTGCCCGTCATCATCGGCGCATGGCTGCTGGGCGATCACCAGTGGTTCATGCCCTCGGCCTCTCGCTGGCCGCCTTCACCTACATCACGCTGGTGCCCATGCTGTTCGGCAACCTGCTGTGGTTCTCGCTCATCCAGTGGCTGCCGCCGCAGCTGGTCTCGCTCTCGCCCATCATGATTCCCATGGTGGCCATGGTCTCGGGCGCCATCGTCCTGAACGAACCGCTGGGCTGGCGCAATGGCTGGCCATGCTGCTGTCGGCCTCCGGACTGGGGCTGATGCTGTTCAGGCGTTCAGACCGATCATGATGCCGCCTGCCACCACCAGCGCAAGCCCCGTCAATACGTGGCGCATTTCCTTGCGGGTCTTCTTCTCGCCCAGAATGTAGATGCTGCCCAGCGTGGCCAGCACCACGTTCATCTGCGACAGCGTGAACCCCGTGGCAATGCCATTGCGATAGGCTGAAAGCAGATAGGCCAGCGCCGCCGCCGCAAAGATGAAACCGCCCAGCAGGTTCTGCACCGTCTTCCGGTTGAAGGGCTTGCTGCCCCGGAAGAACAGCGGCATCACCAGCGACATGGCCACCATGCCCACCGCCTGCGGCAGGAAGGCATCCTGCCCGTCAACATGCCCGGCTCGCGGAAAGTACGAATACCCCACGTAGCCCACCGTCGAGATCAGCAGCGTGATCACGCCCGCGCGCATGTCCACGCCTTCGTGCCCCTCACCCTCCTGGTGCGTGGTGAGATAGATGCCCAGCACGATCAGCGCAATGGCACAGAAACCCAGCACCTTGTCTGCCAGCGTCGGCCACTCGCCAAACACCAGAACACCGACCAGCGAGGTGGACACCAGCTGCATGCCGGTCGAAATGGGCATGGCATTGGACACGCCGATCTGCCCGAACGAACGGTACTGATTCATCTGCCCGAAGGCCCAGCAGGCCCCGGACGCGAAGCTGTGCAGAACACCGTGCCGCTCAGCGTGGGCGGCATGATCATCGCCACCACGATCGACACCAGCAGCGTGCCGACCGTCGTACCAATGATCTGCTGCACCGGCGTGCCGCCCACACGCGACACCACCAGCGGCAGAATGCCCCAGAAGAATGCCGGGGCCAGTGCAATCAGGATGTTCAGCCCCACGCCGCCTTCAGCCATCGTTCACTCCATGCTCAGCCTTCGCCATGCCGTAAGGATAGAGCGTCAGGCCCGCTTTTTCAGGCATACCACCGGCGGCGTTTGTCATGCTCACGCCCGGAGCGCTGACGGAGACCTGCCATGCAGGCCGCAGCCGGGTTCCGCGCCATGAAAGCCGTTGGCACCGTTGTAGCGCCGACGGACACGGTTCTGGCGCAGTTCTGGCGCGGTAATGGCGCGCGGTTGTGGCGCAGTTCTCCAGACCGCGCCACAACCCGCGCAGCCCCTCACGCCGACTGAAACACCAGCCCCGCGTGCTCGCGCATGGCGTGGAAGCGGATCTTCTTCCAGCGCTCCTCGGCCACCGTCAGGTCGCTGCGGTAGGTCACCATGAAGGTGGGGGCTTCGACCGTGTCCCGGGCAATGCGGGCCGCGTTGGCCTCGATGAACTTCTTCAGCTCGTTCGGGTCCTCGGACGTGACCCAGCGGGCCATCTGGTAGCGGGCCGGCAGGAAGCGCGTCTCCACGCCATATTCGGTCTTCAGCCGGTGGGCCACCACCTCGAACTGCAGCTGACCGATGGCGCCCAGCAGCAGCGATCCGCCCAGATGCGGCCGGAAGACCTGAATGGCGCCTTCCTCGCCCAGCTGGGTGAGGCCGGTACGCAGCTGCTTGCTCTTCATCGGGTCAGCCAGCTCGACGATCTGGAAGAGCTCGGGCGCAAAGAAGGGCAGCCCGGTGAACTGCAGCTCCTCGCCTTCAGTCAGCGTATCGCCCAGCTGCAGCACGCCGTGGTTGGGCAGACCGATGATGTCGCCCGGCGAGGCGTCCTCCACCAGCTCGCGGCGCTGTGACAGGAAGGACATCACGTTGGTGGTGCGGAACTCCTTGCCACTGCGCACCACCTTCAGCTTCATGCCGCGCTCGAAGCGACCGGACGAGACGCGCAGGAAGGCGATGCGGTCGCGGTGGGCCGGATCCATGTTGGCCTGGATCTTGAACACCACGCCCGAGAACTTCTCTTCCGATGGATCGACCGTGCGCTGCAGGGCCGGCCGGAGCCCCGGCGGCGGCGCCAGATCCACCAGCGCGTCCAGCACCTCACGCACGCCGAAGTTGTTGATGGCCGAACCGAAGAACACCGGCGTCTGCTTGCCGGCCAGGAAGGCATCGCGGTCGAAGGGCTCGGAGGCCCCGCTGACCAGCTCGATCTCGCCCTGGGCCTGCTCGTAGTACATGCCGAAGCGCTTGCGGGCCTCGTCATTGTCCGAGCCGGCCGGGATCTCGTCGTCCTCGGCGCCGGCACGGTCCTGTCCGGCGCGGAAGACGCGCATCTGTTCCTTCTTCAGGTCGATGACGCCGCCGAAGTTCTTGCCCATGCCCACCGGCCAGGTGAAGGGCGCTGTGGGCATGCCCAGCGTGCTCTCGATCTCGTCGAGGATCTCCAGCGGCTCGCGCACCTCGCGGTCCATCTTGTTGATGAAGGTGATGATGGGCGTATTGCGTGCCCGGCACACCTCCAGCAGGCGCAGCGTCTGCGGCTCGACGCCGTTGGCGGCATCGATGACCATCAGGGCGGCATCCACGGCCGTCAGCACCCGATAGGTGTCTTCCGAGAAGTCCTTGTGGCCCGGAGTGTCCAGCAGGTTGATGACGCAGTCGCGGTACTCCATCTGCATCACCGAGCTGGCCACCGAGATGCCGCGCTGCTTCTCGATCTCCATCCAGTCGGACGTGGCATGGCGCGACGCCTTGCGCGCCTTGACGCTGCCCGCGATCTGGATGGCACCTGCGTAGAGCAGCAGCTTCTCGGTGAGGGTGGTCTTGCCCGCGTCGGGGTGGGAGATGATGGCAAAGGTGCGGCGGCGGCGCACCTCGTCTTGCTGTGTGGTCATGGGGGTGGATTCTATCGGCAAACGGGGCCGTTCCCGCAGTTTCCGATGGGCCCATGGAAACGGACCGGGGCCTGCCGGGCCGGGCATCAACAACACGGGCAGACACACCAGCACCCCACGCATTGGCATATTATGCCAATGCTGGTAGCATGCCGCCGTGTTCCGTCCAGGACATCCCTTCGCCCATGCCCACCCGAAACGTCGTTCTCAGCGAACATCACCACCACTTCGTGGAAGAACTGGTGCAGTCCGGCCGTTACCAGAATGCCAGCGAGGTACTGCGCGAAGGCCTGCGACTGGTGGAACGGCAGGGAACAGGAACAGGCCCTGAAGCTGGAGGCGCTGAAGCGCGCCGTTCAGGAAGGCATGGACGACCTGGCAGCCGGCCGCTACACGGATGTCGATGATGCAGGACTTGACGCCTTCATCGCCGACCTGGGCGATGCGGCATCCGCAAGCCTGCAAGACTCTGAAGCCAGACGGACAGGCCATTGAAGCCACAATACCGGCTGACCCGCGCAGCCCAGGCGGATATTCGCAACCTGCTGGTCTGGAGCGAACGGCATTTCGGCCTGGCTGCCCGCCAGCGCTACCAGCTGCTGTTGAGCACCGCACTGCGCGATGTGGCCTCCGACCCTTGCCGTGCAGGCAGCCAGCCCCGACCAGAACTGGGCACCGATATCCGCTCATGGCACCTGCGCCTGAGTCGCCACCACATTCCATCGCCCACGGAAGCCGTCCACTCACCCCGGCACACACTGCTGTACGTGTCAGGCACATCACCGCTGGTCATCCTTCGGGTTGTCCATGACGCCATGGAACCGGCTCTGATCAGGCGCAATACCGAACATCAATGACCAGACGACCCACGAGAAGATCATGAGAACCCCTGAAGACCTGCAAGGCATCACCCACACGGGCAGCCAGAAGACCCAGTACCGGTCCGACTACGCGCCGGAAGTGCTGGAAGCCTTCGACAACAAGCACCCGGACAACGACTACTTCGTGAAGTTCGTCTGCCCGGAGTTCACCAGCCTGTGCCCGATCACCGGCCAGCCGGACTTCGCCACCATCGTCATCCGCTACATCCCTGGCCAGAAGATGGTGGAGAGCAAGTCGCTCAAGCTCTATCTGTTCAGCTTCCGCAACCATGGCGACTTCCGCGAGGACTGCGTCAACGTCATCATGAAGGACCTGATCAAGCTGATGCAGCCCAAGTACATCGAGGTCTTCGGCGAGTTCACGCCGCGCGGCGGCATTGCCATCCATCCGTTTGCCAACCACGGCCAGCCGGGTACCCCCTTCGAGCAGCTGGCGCGCGAGCGGCTGTTTGCCTACGACCGCCCCTGAGCATGAACGACTTCTCCTTCACCTCGGCCCAGCAGCACAAGGCCCTGCGGTGGCTGGTCCTCTTTCACATTGCCGTCATCGCCTCCAGCAACTACCTGGTGCAGTTCCCGTTCACCATCACGCTGCCCAACGGTTTTGCCGTGCACTCCACCTGGGGGGCGCTGAGCTTTCCGTTCATCTTCCGGCCACCGACCTGACGGTGCGAATCTTCGGGCAGCGGCTGGCGCGCCGGATCATCTTCCGGGTGATGTTCCCGGCCCTGCTGCTGTCCTATGTGATCTCGGTGCTGTTCCATGACGGCACCTGGACGGGCTGGGGCAGCCTGGCCGACTTCCAGCCCCTGTCTTCCGCATTGCGCTGGCCAGCTTTGCGGCCTATGCGTTCGGGCAGGTGATGGACATCTTCGTGTTCAACCGGCTGCGGCAGATGAAGGCATGGTGGTGGCGCCCACCGCCTCCACCTTCGCCGGCAATGCCCCGGATACGGTACTGTTCTTCTCGATCGCGTTCCACTCCAGCTCCGACCCGTTCATGTCCGAGAACTGGCCGCACATTGCGCTGGTGGACTATCTGTTCAAGCTGGCCATCTGCACGCTGATGTTCGTGCCTGCCTATGGGGTGCTGCTGAACGTGCTCACGCGGCGGCTGACGGCGCTGCGGTCAGGCGAGCCCAGCCGTGAACGACTGAGGCTCAGGCCGGCATCGACGGCCTGCCTCACCGGGCACACACCCGGCCTGCGGCGGCGCCTTCGCCCCCGGCCGGGGCCTCGCCCGGCCTGCGCGCCGGGCGCTCAGAGAATCTCGTCCAGCTTTTCCAGCGGACGCACCAGCCGCACGCCCTTGGGCGTCTGCACGATGGGGCGCTCGACCAGCACGGGCAATTCCAGCATGGCCTCCAGAATCCGCTCGTCGGAGGCCTCCTCGGCCAGCAGTGCCTTGGCCTCTTCCTGCTTGGTGCGCAGCGCCTGCCGGGGCGTCAGGCCCGCTTCCTTGAGCAGCGCCGTCAGCTGTGGCCGCTGCCAGCCGGTCTTCAGGTAGTCCACCACCACCGGCTCATGGCCGGCAGCGCGGATGGCATCCAGCACCTTGCGGGAAGTGCTGCAGCGGGGGTTGTGGTAGATGGTGATGGTGTCCGCAGACGTCATGGCAGGGTCCTTTCTCTGAGTGATCTGATCCCTGCAAGCTACCACACGGAAGCGGATCATGCGGCCAACGCCGGGGGCCCTATCGCCGGATCACTGGTGCAGGATGCCGGACCACGCGGGAAGCAACACCCCAACGGGCGCCAGCCCCATCGGCCCCTCGGCCTACGCCTGCGACATCGGCTCGCCCATGCGTACCGACTGGCCAGGCTGCCACGCCGTGGTGAGCCTGGGCGCCCCGGCGGGAAAAAGCATCACCACGGTGGAACCCAGCATGAAGCGACCCATCTCGGCCCCACGGTCCAGAAAGACGCCGTTTTCCGTGGCCTTCCGGTTGGCATCCGTCGGCGCAGCCGCTGCCTGTGCGCCGTCCGCACCCTCATGCGCCGGATAATCCCAGCGCTGGATGTGCCCCGGTCGGGGCGGATTGACGGTACCGTGCCAGACGGTGGCCATGCTGCCCACGATGGCAGCGCCCACCAGCACCAGCACCCACGGCCCCCACGGCGCATCGAAGACGCAGACCACCCGTTCGTTGCGGGCAAAGAGACCGGAATGGCGGCTGCGGTGGCCGGGCTGACGGAGAACAGGTCGCTCGGTACGTAGACCATCTGGCGAAGGTGGCCCGCGCAGGGCATGTGGATGCGGTGATAGTCGCGCGGGCTCAGGTAGATGGTGGCAAACTGGCCGTCGACAAAATGCTCGGCCAGCTTGCCGTCACCGGCCAGCAGGGCCGTGGCCGTGTAGTCATGCCCCTTGGCCTGGAAGATGCGACCGGCGTCGATGTTCCCCAGCTGACTGACGGCACCATCCACCGGGCAGACCAGATCGCTGTCGGCCAGCGGCCTGGCACCCGGACGCAGCGCCCGGGTGAAGAAGGCATTGAAGCTGGTATAGGCCGACGGATCAGGCTCGGCGGCCTCCTGCATGTTCACCTGATACTGCTGAATGAAGCGACGGATGACCCATTGGGTGAGCGCACCGCCTTCAAGGCGAGCGCCAGCCCCGGCCAGCCGGGTAAGCGCCTGCTTGGGCAACAGGTACTGGGTGAGCGTATGCAGATTGGGCATGGGCAGGCAACCCGTCACAGAACAGGCGGCAGTGGAAAACCGGCGATGTTACTGCCTGAACAGGCGTTGTGGATGCTCTCGTTGCCCGTGCGCAAGCCCGGATTCAGGGACCGGGCTTGGGCGGCGCGGCGTTGGGCGCCGGCGCATCCGGCAGCGCCGCAGGCTGGAAGCGCGGCGTGCAGATGGCCAGAAAGACCAGATCGAAGTCGCCAATGTTGGTGATGCGGCGCGAATAGCCGGCCGGGATCACCACCACATCGCCCGGCTCCAGGGCAGAAAGTGTGTGGTCACCCTCGGCAAAAGCCCGATTGGGCCCCACCAGCTCGATGCGCCCCTGGCCATCCAGCACCACGTAGCGTTCCTGGATGTTCTCGAAGCGGCGCAGCCGGGTCTCGGCCCCCGGCGCCACGCGGATGCGGGCAATCGACAGGTCCGGATCGCCCGGATCATTGAGCCAGTCCGTCAGGAAGCACCCCGGCTCGATACCCGTCTCGGTACGGTGGTCATCCGCAGGATCAGCGGTTGTGGAACATTGGCGGCATCAGTCTGGGCCATGCGAACCTCTCCTCGGTGACAGTTCCCGGCCCGCGCCAGAGCGGCGGCAATGAAGTGCCCGTGAAACGATCAGAACAATAAACGAAACCCCGGGGAAGACGGTGTGACACGCCCTCCCCGGCACGGGCAGCCCCTGCGGCCAGAGCACCGCGAGGCGCTGGACGGACGCCACCGCCCGCCGGCCGGCACTTGCGCTGCCCTCACCCGATCCAGCCGGATACTACCGCCCGTCCGGCCCGGCGCCACGTTTCCCTTGCTTACAAACAACCAAACGATGCAAAAAAACAGACACTTGGGAAACGCACGGGCCCGACCGGCCATCGTCCATGGCCAGCCAGCCGGCATCGCATGGCTGGCCGATCGGGCAGCGCCGGCGCATGCTGGCTCATCCCTCTCTGAACCTTCGAGCCTCTCTACCGTGCAAATCGCCGGCCTGACCTTCAAACCTCTGGCCCAGTGGTCCCGCCACGCGCTGCTGACCACCTGGAGCTTCTGCGTGCTGGCGCTGCTGATACTGGCCCTGCGCGAGAGCAGCGTGCCCCCCCGGCAGGACGGCATGATGAACACGGCCATCCTGCTGCTGCAGTCACTGGCACTGCTGCCCGTGACCGGGCTGCTGCACTGGATGTTCATCAACCCCCATGCGGACGTGGCCACCCAGCAGCGCGAGCGTACCTGGCTCCTTCGCTATGTGCCGCCACTGTCCATTGTCCTGGGCTGTTCGCTGCCATTCCTTCCGGAACGTTGGGCGAACATGATGGCCACCGCCATTGCGGGCCTGATTCTCCTGATGCTGATGGTCGAGATCGTCGTCACGCTTCGAAAGCACCCGGGTCTGGAAAGCCGTCTGGGCGTGACCGGTGCCTTCCTGTGCGGGCTGGTCCTGGAAGTCGGCTTCATTCAGCGTACCTGGGCGTATTCGATCCTGGACACCTCCCGGCTCCAGTGATCATGGGCACGGGTCTGATGATCTGGATCGCCGGTTTCTTCCGGCAGGCTGCCCAGCGCGAGAACCGGATCAAGGCCACCCTGGCTCAAATGGACACCGCGGCACGCGCACTGCACCGCATCTACAACACGTCACCCGTGGCCCTGCTGAGCATCAATGACGACGGCACGCTGCAACGCTGGAACCAGCGCGCTGCCGATGCCTTTGGGAGTGACCTGGCCCGCCATCCGACCCCGCACGTCAAGGCCCTGCTGGGCGAGGCGGTGACCCAGCAACTTCTGGCAGACCTGAAAAAGAGCGGCCAGTACCACAGCGAACTGACAATCTCCCGTGCCGGTCAGGACCGCGTGTGGGTGCTGGAAGCCAGCATCCGCGAAGGCGATGGCTTCGAGATCGGAATGCAGAAGTGACGGTCCACGCACGGCGAGCTGCCACCTTCCAGGAGATCGCCGAGCGCGACGATCTGACCGGCCTGTCCAACCTGGTGGGACTGCGACGGATCCTGGGCCGGCAGCTTTCTCAGCTGCGCGCCAGCAGCCCACTCAGCTGCGTGTACGTCGACATCCCGGCGTTCGGCGACATCAACCATGTCTTCGGACGGGATGCCGGCGATGCCGTGCTGCGCGCCGTAGGCGAACACCTGCGCAAGCAGATCTCGCCGCCGGCAGCGGTTGGCCGTGTGCGGGACGATCAGTTCCTGCTGGTTCTGCCCGGCAACGAGCTGACGCTGACCCGCTCGCAGGCCACGCTGCTGCTGACGATGCTCTCGCGCACACCGGTGGAATACCGGGGCATGTCGATACCGTTGCGGGTCTCGATCGGGGCCGTGGAATGCGTGAGCGGCATGAATGCCGAACAGCTGATCGAATCGGCCCGGCTGGCCTGCCAGCTATCGCGGCAGGAAGGCGCTCCGCACCCTAGCGCGGTCATGGCCGACAGCCCTGCCCCGGCCGACGCCGATCCTCGCGTCAGTTCGGGACACCAGCTGCGTCAGAAGCTGCCCGAGGCGCAGATCCGCCTGCATGCTCAGGCCATCACCTCACTGCGCCGCGACGCGGTGCAGTCACTGACGGTGCTGCCTCGCCTGCTGACCAGCAACGGGCAACTGCAACTGCCCAACCGCCTGCTGCAGGCCGCAGCCCAGCAGGGTGCTTCCGGCATGCTGGACCGGATGCTGCTCACGCAGATCCTGCACACGCTGAACACGCAACCCAACACCCTGCCCGAAGACGGCGTGGTGATCTTCCGACTCAGCCCGCTGTCGCTGGCCGAGCCGGGCTTCACCGGCAACCTGATCCGCCTGCTGGGTGCGGCCGATGAGCGCAATGCCGCCATCAACAGCCGGCTGTGCATCGAACTGTCGTCGCAGTCGCTGATCTACGATCCGGAAGGCTCGCAGGCGTTCCTGAAGGACCTGCGCCTGATGTCGATCCATTCGGCATCGACCTGACGGATTCGGAATCGAGCCAGATTCCAATCCACATGCTGGCCCAGCTGTCCGTGCGCCACATCCGTCTGGATGGCCGCCGCTTTGCCGATCTGGCCACCAACCCGCATGCCCAGCGCGAGATCACGGCCATCCGCACACTGTGCGAGTCGATGGGCATCGAATGCCTGCTGGATCAGGTGAACAATCCGCTGGACCTGCGGCCACTGAAAGAGCTGGGCATCGACCGGTGCAGGGGTAGCGCCACGGCCGCCGTGCGCCCGCTGGGTGACGTGCTGGCCGGTCGCGAGGACGAGGGACTGCTGCCGGCGGGGGTGATGATTCCGGTTTGACGGCTGACCGGAGACAGACTTTTCCCAAAGGGAAACCGTGCCGAACACGCCCGACATTCAGCAATGGCATTTCAGGCCACGCTCGCCCTTCATTCTGGCGTGGATTGCCATCCCGTTTGCCCTCGGTGCATGGCTGGTGTGGTTTGCAGTTTCGGGCGGGGTTCACTGGGCTGGCTGTTTTTCCTGCTGTCGGCCCTGTGCATCAGCATCGGCGCCCTCGGGTTTGAATCCTGGCGGAAAATCGTGGCGCAACACACGCCACGGTCAGGAGTTCATCCGTCTGGATGAAGACGACCTGTCGTACTGCATCGAAGGCGTCGGTGCGGGCCGTCTGCCATACACCCGGCTTCGCTCGGTCTACCAGGTTCACACCCGGGGCTGCCGGGCGTCGTGATCGAGTACCGCCGCCCTGAAACGGACAGGGTGCCGGACAGGCTCATCCTGAAAGACCTGTATCGCCTGGACCTGCGCGGAGCCGGTTTCAGATACGTGAATCCGCACGATCTCATTGCCGATGCGATCAAGGCCCGATGCCGTGAAGGGCTTACCCTGCCTTGCCCTCGGCCACGTCCAGCGCTTCACCAATGGCATAGAAATGGCCACCGGCCACGTAGTGCAGGCTGCGCAGTGACGGATCGGCCGTCTCGAAGTGCCAGTGGCCATCACGAAAGACGCGCGTGTCGGCCCAGGCGCCCACCACTTCGCCGATGAACAGATCATAGGTCTGCTGGTTGTGCGGCTCGGGCACCAGGCGGCAGGCCATCCAGGCGCTGCAGCCGCGCACGAAAGGCAGCTCGTATCCGGCCATGTCGAACAGCGTCACACCGCAATGCGCCAGCTTGTCCGGATCGTCGTTCAGGCTGCGATGCCCCACCTCATAGGTCAGCTCGATCTGGGCGGCCGTGGGAATCTGAATGACAAAATGGCCGCTCTTCTCGATCAGCTCCCGCGTGCGGGCCGCCTTTGTCCAGCACGACGGTCAGCTTGGGCGGCGCATGGTCCAGCGCGCAGGCTCGGCTGCCGCCATGACGTTGGAAACGCCCTGATGGCGGGCAGAGACAAGAACGGCAGGACCGTGGTTGATGAGGCGGAAGGCCTTGCTGAGCGGAACCGGGGCGAAAGGCTGAGTCATGGCAGACAGAAATTCATGCAGAGGGCTTCATGGTAGTCCCTGAACATCCCTTTCACGACCAAACCCACGAAGTAGCCCCTGAGCCATCTGCCGCATGCGAGTCCCCAGACGACTCACTGCCCCGATCACCCGTCGCACCACCTCCAGCACCGCCTCGCCATAGGGTCTCGAGCTTCTTCTCGCCCACGCCCGGCACGGCCGCCAGCGCGTGCGGGGTGGTGGGCCGACGCTGGGCGATCTCGTGCAGGGTGGCATCGTGGAAGATGACATAGGCCGGCACACCGCTGTCGCGGGCCTGCTGACTGCGCCAGCTGCGAAGCCGGTCAAAGCAGGCGCGGCCCGCCGCGTCCAGATCACGTTCCAGCGTGGACGCGGTGCTGCTCGTGCGCTTGCGTGAACGGCTGCGCGGCTCGCGCTCGACAGGCTCGCGCAGGCGCACGGTCTCTTCACCCTTCAGTACCGGACGGGCGGCCTCGGTCAGCGAGATGGTCTGGAAGCGTTCCGCATCGATGTGGATATAGCCGGCAATGGAAAGCTGACGAACCACCGAGCGCCACTGTGTCAGGCTCAGATCGCTGCCCACACCAAAGACGGGCAGGCTGTCATGGCGATTGGCCGTGACCTTCTCGTTGGCCTGGCCGCGCAGCACGTCGATCAGGTACTGGGCACCGAAGGGATGACCGCTGGCCCGGGTGCAGCGGTAGACGCAGGACAGGAACTTCTGCGCCAGCACGGTGCCGTCGATGGTCTTCGGGGGCGACAGGCAGTTGTCGCAGTTGCCGCAGGGCTCGGCGTGCTCACCGAAAATAGGCCAGCAGACGCACGCGGCGGCAGTCGGTCGCTTCGCACAGCGCCAGCATGGCATCCAGCTTGCTGCCCTGCAGCCGCTTGAATTCCTCGCTGGCTTCGGAGGCCTCGATGAAACGCCGCTGCTGCACCACGTCGTGCAGGCCGTAGGCCATCCAGACTTCCGCGGGCAGACCATCGCGGCCGGCACGCCCGGTTTCCTGGTAATAGGCCTCGATGGAACGCGGCAGATCCACGTGCGCCACGAAGCGCACATCCGGGCTTGTCGATGCCCATGCCGAAGGCGATGGTGGCCACGACGATCATGCCGTCCTCGCGCTGGAAGGCAGCCTGCACGTCACTGCGTTCGGCAGCCTCCAGGCCGGCATGGTAGGCACGGGCATGAAAGCCCTCCTCCTTCAGGAAGGCCGCCACCTGCTCGGTGCGGTTGCGCGACGCGCAGTAGACGATGCCCGATTCACCCTCGTGGCCATCACGGATGAAGCGCAGCAGCTGCTGGTTGCCGTCGCGCTTCTCGATGATCCGGTAGCGGATGTTGGGGCGGTCGAAGCTGGTGACAAAGGGCTCGGCATCCTGCAGCGCCAGCCGGTTGACGATCTCGCGGCGGGTGAGATCGTCGGCGGTGGCGGTGAGCGCAATGCGCGGCACCGCCGGGAACTCATCGGCCAGCCTGCCCAGACCGATGTACTCGGGCCGAAAGTCGTGTCCCCACTGCGAGACGCAGTGCGCCTCGTCAATGGCGATCAGGGCCAGAGGGCAGCGATGCAGCAGCGCCAGACATCGCTCGGTCAGCAGACGCTCCGGGGCCACGTACAGCAGCTTCAGTTCACCTTGGCGCAGCTGACGCTCAATATCGGCTGCCTCGGCTGCCGACAGCGATGAATTGAGGTAGGCCGCTGCCACCCCCAGCTCGCGCAGCGCTCGCCACCTGGTCCCTGCATCAGCGCGATCAGCGGCGAGACGACAATGCCCACGCCCTCGCGCATCAGTGCCGGAATCTGGTAGCACAGCGACTTGCCGCCCCCGGTGGGCATCAGCACCAGCGCGTTGCCGCCGCCAGCCACGTGTTCGATGATGTCGTGTTGCAGCCCCCGGAACGCCGGGTAGCCGAACACCTGGTGCAGGATGTCTTCGGCGTGCATCCGGTGTTCAGAGTCCTTCGGGGAAATGCAGGTGCGGTCGCAGCCGGGTGGCCAGCGTCTCTTCGGTCAGCACGCCCAGCCGGCGCTGCTGGCGCAGGCTGATGGCGGTGTACTCAAGAGCGGCGGCTTGCCGGCAATGAACTGCGCCACGCTCTGGGCGGCACGGGCGGCCTCGGCAAAGCCGGTGACGATGAGCTTGAGCTTGCCCGGATAGGTACAGATGTCGCCCACAGCATGAATGCCGGGAATGGCACTGGCCATGGTGGCCGGGTCCACCGGCAGGTAGCGCCCTTCCATGGGCAACTGCCAGCTCTCCAGCGGGGCCAGCGTGGGGCTGAGGCCCTGGCAGAGGATCAGCGCATCCAGCGGCACCTCGATCTCGTGGCCATCGTCGGCATCGGCCACGACCAGGGCGCATCACGCGAGCACGACACGCGCTGGAACACTTTCCCGTCCTCGTGCCGACGTCCCGAGGTCGCGGCGTCGCCCACCAGCCGCACTGGCTGGCCAACCACCAGCCGGGACACGGCCAACGGCGGTCTGTTCCTCAATGGCCTGCACCCGTGCCGCATCCGTGGTGAAGCGGCTGAAACGGGCACGGCGATGCACCAGACTGACGCTGGCTGCACCGGCTGCCACCAGTGCCAGACACTGGTCGATGGCCTCGTTGCCGCCCCCCATCACGGCCACATGCTGGCCGGCAAAGCGCTCGGCCGGCATGGGCTCCTCGAAGATCTGCGTACCGCACCACTGTTCGGCCCCCGGCAGGTCCAGCGGACGGCGCTGATAGGCCCCTGCCCCCGCCGCCAGAACCACGGCCCGGGCATGCAGGCACAGACCCGTCTGGGTCGTCAGCTCAAAGCCGCGTCGCACGCCGTCCTCCTGCCAGGGACGCAGCGCCTGCGCCACCTGCCCGAAGTGCAGATCGGGGATACAGGGGCTGGATCTGCTGGAACAGATTGTCGGACAGCTGCTGCGCCGAGACCATCGGCAGGCCCGGGATGTCGTGGATCAGCTTGTCGGCATAGAGCGCACGGCACTGGCCGCCCGGTTCCGGCAGCGAATCGACGGCGGCCACGCGCAGGCCCAGGAGTCCCAGCTGGAAGATCTGATGGAGGCCCACGGGCCCCATGCCGATGACCAGCACATCGGCGGTGTTTGCTTGATCTGACATGATGGTGGTGCCCGATGGAGGCTGACGCCGGATACGTGCCGGGCCATGGCGTGAGGAGAGGCCGGGATGACCCCGGCGTGGCCATGCGCCGGGAACGAAAGGCGACAGGCTCGGAAATGCTTCAGGTTCGCCCCCGGATTTTACGCGCCATGGGCACCCCTGCCCGTCAGGTCCCGGTGCGACTGCAGAACATGCATGGCTGGTTCAGCCTGTCGACAGGAATCGTTCCTCTTCTCGTTTGCCCAAAGACCCCCATGTGCAGAGGGATTAACGCGCCCGAGATCCATAAAAACCGGGATGATGGAAAGTCCTGCCCTTACCCACCGTTCATGGCCTGTTTGGGACCGTTCAGATGATCGTGTTGCGGCAGATAACTATGCTGCGAATGCGGTATTGGCAAATACCGTAGCATTCTTGCCTCTACGATTTGTAGCCGCCTTTCTCTCTCTCATGAGCGCACAGATGTCCCAGGACAATCCATCGGAACTGCGACTGTTCGTCGAGGAGCATCCCACGACGGTAGTGGCCGATCTCTGGCGGCTGATGAACGAGGCCCCGAGCCAGGGGCGGCACGCCGATTTCGACCTGATCGCGGAAGGCCTGCTGCGGGTGATCCTGTGCGAATCGGTGCCGGAAGACGTGCAGACGGCGGCTCGTGAGCTGTGCCAGGCCTATGCGGCGCAATCGCTGCGCAGCACGTTCGGCTACAGCGAGATCCGGCTGCACAAGCTGCACTGAAGATCGGGTTGGTACCGGGCCGTCCTGTTGGCGCCCTGCGGTATTTTGAAAAGCGAAAAAGCGATGCCCCACGATGACCAGGCATCGGGGAAGCGATCCCGCCCCGTGACGGGCGGGACGACGAGACAATCCGGACGACTTCAGTGCCCGGCGCTGCGCGCGATGCTGACCGAGGTCTCGTTGACAATGGAGCCGACGCCCGAGGAACGATAACCGGCCTGGGTCTCTTCCTGCCAGAACCAGCGACGCGGCGCGGTGTCGGAATCGACTCGAGAGATAGGGTCTGCAGGTTCAGCTTGCAGAAGAAGTCCAGCGAAGTGAGGGACGAGAAGAACGGCGTGAAGCGACGATTGACGGCGTCAGGATCATCGGTGCGACGGCCTTCGGCCAGGGCGATCTGGATGGGCCTCGCCTTCGCCGCGGATTTCAGCAAGCGCCCCCAGGTGCTCGATGACCTGAGCGATGGCCGGAAGCGGGCGGGATCATAGATTTCAAGCGGCGTGCCGCGTTGGCCCAATCCCCATACCCGGTACTCGGAATACCGTACGCTTCTGTCGACTTGTGGCATCTAATCACTCCTGATCCCGTTGCCGGGGGCGCTTCTGCCAGTCCCTGTCGATGCACGCCTTCCCCGCCTGCCCCGTCGCCACGGGCGTCCGTGCGGCACGCCCGGATTTGCCGATCCAGGGCTGGAAGGATGGCAAAGACGAGGCAGAACCGATCCCTGGCTGGTTGCGTTGAGTGCGGCGCCAGACGCTGCTTTCAGGGGTCTTTTTCCTTCAGCGCGTTCCAGACGCCGCAGGTGCAATTAACGCATTATCTGGCCGTTCTGCGTACAAGGATTACAAACGGTATCTCACGCAACATTGGCATTCATTTGCAGCGGTATTGCGTTACGGGAATCCGTCCAAAAGCAAACTTTTGTCATACGCCGGCAACGCATTCGGAACTGAGCGTGGTGAATGCGACGTTGCCCCTGCCGGACAGCAGGAATAGTCACGCCTGTTCCGGCCTGCCGGCCGGCACCGATCCGTCTGATTTCAGTCCCGCGCCGGCGGAAGCGATAGATGGCCTGGGTGGCCTGCTTGACCGGGGAACCAGCGTACCGGCCGGCCTTCGGCCGGGAAGATGCGTTCCATGATCACCAGGCCCAGCCGCTCGGCCAGATCCTCGAAATCATGGGGCGTGGTGAGGTGCAGGTTGGGCGTGTCGAACCACTCGTAGGGCATCTCGCGCGTGATGGGCATGCGCCCGCGCAGGATGGACCAGACGTGGAACCAGTGACCGAAGTTGGGGAACGAGACGATGCCCTCGCGCGCCACGTGGCTCATGTCCTCAAGGACCTTCTCGGTGCGCTTGGTGGCCTGCAGGGCCATGGACAGCATCACCACGTCGAACTTGTCGCCACCGCGGAACATGCCCGGGCCATCCTCGATGTTGCGCTGGATCACGTCCACGCCGCGTCGGGCGCAGGCCAGCACCTCGGCATCGTCGATCTCGACGCCGTAGCCGTGGCAATGCTTGACCTGCGAGAGGTAGGACAGCAATGCACCGTCACCGCAGCCGAGGTCAAGCACGTTGGCATAGGGGCGGATCCAGTCGGCGATGATGGCCAGGTCGGCCCGCAGTTCCGGGGTTTCAGCAGACATCAGGCGTTTACCCCCGAATGGATGCGGTCAAAGTAGCTGCGCACCAGGCTGTGGTAGCGGGCGTCGTCCAGCAGGAAGGCGTCGTGGCCGTGGGGCGCATCGATCTCGGCATAGGTGACGGGTGCACGGTTGGCCAGCAGCGCCTTGACGATCTCGTGGCTGCGCGCCGGCGAGAAGCGCCAGTCGGTGGTGAACGACGCCACCAGGTAGGCACACTGCGCGGGTGAGAGCGCCTTGGCGAGGTCTCCACCGGTGGCACGGGCCGGGTCGAAGTAGTCCAGCGCGCGGGTGAACAGCAGATAGGTGTTGGCGTCGAAATAGCGCGAGAACTTTTCGCCCTGATAGCGAAGATAGCTCTCGATCTCGAATTCGACGTCGAAGGAAAAACCGTAGTGTCCGTGCTTGAGCATCCGGCCGAACTTCTCGGCCATGGTGTCGTCGGACAGGTAGGTGATGTGGCCGATCATCCGCGCCACCTGCAGGCCATGGGCAGGCACGGTGTCGTGGTCGTAGTAACGTCCGCCGTGGAAGTCGGGATCGGTGACGATGGCGCGACGCGCCACTTCGTTGAACGCGATGTTCTGGGCCGACGGGCGCGGTGCCGTGGCAATGGCCACGCAGTGAGCCAGGCGCTCGGGATAGAGGTAGCTCCAGGCCAGGGGCCTGCATGCCGCCCAGCGAACCGCCCCATGACGGCGGCAAAGCGCTCGATGCCCAGCGCGTCGGCCAGGCGTGCTCGGCTGTGCACCCAGTCCTCGACGGTGATGACCGGGAAGCTCGGACCGTAGAGGCCGGCCGGTGGCAGGTCGGTGGACTTGGGCCCCGTGGAGCCGAAGCAGCTGCCCAGGTTGTTGACGCCAATGACGAAGAAGCGGTCGGTATCGACCGGCTTGCCCGGGCCGACCATGTTGGACCACCAGCCGTGGTCATCGGCCGTGCTGGCCGTGAGGCCAGCCACGTGGTGCGAGGCGTTGAGGGCGTGGCAGATGAGGACGGCATTGCTGCGCTGTGCGTTGAGGGTGCCGTAGGTCTCGTAGACCAGCTCATACGGCCCGAACTGTCCGCCGCTGGTCAGCGGCAGCGGTTCCTCGAAGCGATGCCGGACGGGCGTGACCAGCAGACTCATGCGTTGACGGCTCCAGAAAATGAGGGCATGGCCGAGGCATCCTCGATGCCCAGACAGGCCAGGCCGCGGCGGATGCTGCCCAGGTCGTCCTGCACCAGCATGCGACGCACCAGCGGCGTGAGCTGGCGAGTATCGACCTTGAGCACTTCGCTCTTGACGCGCAGAAGGCGCGACGGAAGCATGGAAAAGGATCTTAGCCCCATGCCGAGCAGCAGCGGTGCCACCCTGTGCTCGCCAGCCATCTCGCCGCAGACACAGACGGGTTTGGAGGCCTTGCGCGCAGCGCGGATGGTCAGCGCAATCAGGCGCAGCACGGCCGGATGCAGCTCGTCGTAGAGATGGGCGATGCGCTGGTCGGTACGGTCGATGGCCAGGGTGTACTGCACCAGGTCGTTGGTGCCGATGGCCAGGAAATCCAGCTTGCTGGCGAAGATGCCGGCCGACAGCGCCGCAGCCGGCACCTCGATCATGCCGCCCACCGGGATGTGTTCAGCCACCGGTTCGCCACGGCTGGCCAGCTCCTGGCGGGCCTGGGCCAGCAGCAGCATGGCCTCGTCCACCTCATGGGGCTGCGTCAGCATCGGCAGCAGGATCTGCAGGTTGCCGTGGACGGAGGCCCGCAGGAGCGCCCGCAGCTGCACCAGGAACATCTCGGGCTCGGCCAGGCTGTAGCGGATGGCACGCCGCCCCAGGGCCGACGTGGCACCGGGAATCAGCGCCTGGGCGGGCAGGATCTTGTCAGCACCCACGTCGATGGTGCGGATGGTGACAGGCCGGCCCTGCAGCGTCTCCAGCACCTGGCGGTAAGCGCGGTACTGTTCTTCCTCGTCCGGCAGCTGGCAGCGATTCAGGAAGAGAAACTCGGACCGGAAGAGCCCGATGCCCTCAGCCCCCGCGCGCACGGCATCCTCGGCCTCCTCAGGCCGCTCGATGTTGGCCAGCATGGTGACGCGGCAGCCATCCTGGGTGACACAGTCCACATCGGCCAGCTGCGCCAGCAGGCGCTCCCGCTCGGCCGCCTCGCGCTGGCGTTCGCGATACTGTTCCAGCAGCGCCTCGTCGGGCCGGACGATCACCTTCCCGGCGTCACCGTCCAGAATGAGAAAGTCGCCATCGCGGATGCGCCCGGTCGCGTCGTCCACGCCGGTCACGGCCGCCACACGCAGGCTGCGCGCCAGAATGGCCGTGTGTGAATGGATGCCGCCCTGCTCGAACACGAAGCCCAGCACGCCGCGCAGCTGCAGCATGTCGGCCGGCTGCAGGTCCTGAGCCACGTAGATCAGCGGCTCCCCGCCACCGTTACGGCCAACGCCCAGCTGATTGGCACCCGAAAGTGCCTTCAGCAGCCGGTCGGCCACCTGTTCGACGTCACGGCCGCGTTCCTTCAGGTAGGGATCCTCGATGGCACGAAACTGCGCCATCAACTCCTCGGCCGTCTCGGAGATGGCCCATTCGATGTTGAGCCGCTCGTTCTCGACCCGGGACTTGGCCCCTTCGATCAGCGCCGGATCGTTCAGCAGCATCAGCTGCACGTCCAGGAGCGCCCGGGCCTCGGTCGGCGCATCAGCCGGCAGCTGGGAAGCCACGCCCTGCAGCTCGGCCTCGACCGCGGCACAGCCTTCGCGCAGTCTGGCCCATTCGCCCGCCACCTCCCCGGAGGTGATGTAGTAGCGCGGCACATCGATGAGCGCGGTATCCAGCACACAGGCCTGCCCCAGCACGATGCCACCACCGATGGGCGCGCCGACCAGTGTCTGCATCATGCGCCGGCCCCGGGTTCTTCACCGAAGCCCGACGCGATCAGCTCGACCAGTGCCTTCAGCGCGGCATCCTCGTCTTCGCCATCCACCTCGATCTTGAGCACGGTGCCGCAGGCAGCCGCCAGCATCATCACTCCCCATGATGCTCTTGCCGTTGACGCGCCGCGCGCCCTTGGTGAACCACACGCCCGACTGGAACTTGCCGGCCAGCTGCGTGAGTGCAGCGGACGGGCGGGCATGGATCCCGAGGCGGTTGACGATCCTGACTTCGGCTTCTTTCATGAATGTGAGGGGTTGGAGGGAGGGTGGTCGGACAGTGGGGAGCAGCCATTTCGCACAGCGTCAGACGATGCGGCAGGCGCTTCCGGGTCAGACGCGCCATCGGGCTGATGTGCCCTGTCCAGCCGACGCCCGGGATATCCGGTATCGACCCGCCCGATGCCGTCGGCCGCATCACGCAGCACCAGGGACTCCAGCTCGACCAGGGGCAGGCGCGCCCGATAGTTGAACACTTTCAGCAGGATGGGCAGGTTGACACCGTAGAGGACACTGACCCGACCCGGCACGGCCATCTGCATGGCAATGCGCGACGGCGTGGCACCGTACAGATCGGTCAGCACCACCTGGCCGCTGCCGTCATTGATGCGGCTGGCCAGCGCCCGCGCCTCGCGCAGCGCCTGATCGGGATCCTCGTCGGGAATGATGTCCAGCGCAGCCGCCTGCACCGGCAGGCCGCGATAGACGTGCCGGCAGCACCCCAGGAGCGCTGTGGCCAGGGGCTGATGCGCGATGATCAGCACCGAGATCATGAATGTTCCCGCTCAGGCCCCGGCGGCGGAACGATCGGCCGCCACACGCTTTTCCAGCTGTGCGATGAAGAAATCGGGCACATCGAAACCGGTCTGTGCGGTGATCTCCATGAAGCCGGTGGGGCTCGTGACGTTGATCTCGGTGAGGCTGTCGCCAATCACATCCAGACCCACCAGGAACAGCCCCTTGGCCGCCAGGCGCGGGCCCAGGTAGCGGGCGATCTCTTCATCACGCGCCGACAGCGGCTGCGCCACCGGCTTGCCGCCGGCCGCCATGTTGCCCCGCGCCTCGCCGGCCTGCGGGATGCGCGCCAGCGCGTGCGGCACCACCTCGCCGTCGATGAGCAGGATGCGCTTGTCGCCCTGCGCGATGGCCGGCAGGTAGCGCTGCGCCATCACGGTGCGCGTGCCGAAGCGGTTCATCGTCTCCAGAATGACCGACAGATTGGGATCATCCTGACGTGCCCGGAAGATGGACGCCCCACCCATGCCGTCCAGCAGCTTCAGCACCGCCTCGCCATGGCGGGCGACAAACTCGCGCAGCCGGGCCGGATCGCGCGTGACCATCACGTCGGTGGTCAGCTGCGGATAGGCCGTAATGGAGAATTTCTCATTATGGTCGCGGATGGCGGCCGGATTGTTGTAGACCCGTGCCCCCTGCTCGACCGCCCGCTCCAGCATGTAGGTGGAATAGACATATTCCATGTCGAAGGGCGGATCCTTGCGCATCAGCACGGCGTCGAAAGCCGACAGCGGCTCGGTGCGCACATCGCCGGCCTTGTACCAGGGGGAGAGTTCGCCGGTCAGATCCAGCGGGCGTCACCCGGGCCGTGACCTTGCCCTGATCCAGACTGATGTCACCCTGCAGGCAGCCAAAGACCCGGTGGCCACGCGCCACGGCAGCCCGCATCATGGCGATGCTGGTCTCTTTCTTGGGCTTGAGGGAATCGAAGGGATCGAGGATGAAAAGAATGTCCATGCGCCACCCGAAAAGGGACAGGCCGGCCGGATGCCGGTCAATCGGCCCATTCTAGAGCGTGTCCGCCGTTTTGGCATCCTGCCCGGCCTGCCCGCCCATCCTTGAATGAATTCTGCATCATGAATTCTTGATTCCAGCTTCCAGCCTAAGCCTTTCGGACAGGAATCGTGATGATCGGACGCGGATTGCGTACCATCGGAGGCCTTGAACCCTCCTCACATTCTTTTCCTATCGACAGGAGTTCCCATCTCATGGAAAAACAGGCTTTCTTCCAGGACTTTCAGCAGAAGGTCATGGACCTGATCAAGGCCAGCCCCGCCGCCGACATCGAACGCAACATCAAGGCGTTGATGGGCCAGACCTTCAACAAGCTGGAACTGGTCAGCCGCGAGGAATTCGACATCCAGGCCGCCCTGCTGCAGTCGCTGCAGGCCCGGGTGGATGCCCTGAAGCCCGCCCGGCCCAGCAGGCCGACAAACGGGACGGCGGCCAGCCGAACGCCTGATGAACACCCTGGCGGTGGTCCATGCACGGGCCCTGCTCGGCCTGTCGGCACCTCCGGTTTCCGTCGAGGTGCATCTGGCCAACGGCCTGCCCGCCTTCAGCATCGTGGGCCTGCCCGAGACCTCGGTGCGCGAAAGCCGTGAACGGGTGCGCGCCGCGCTGCTGCAGAGCGGCCTCGAGTTTCCCAACCGCCGCATCACCGTCAACCTGGCGCCGGCCGACCTGCCCAAAGAATCCGGCCGCTTCGACCTGCCCATCGCCATTGGCATCGCCGCGGCAGCGGGTCTGGTGCCGCTTGCGGCGCTGCAGGACCTGGAGCTGGTGGGTGAACTGTCCCTATCGGGCGAACTGCGGCCGATACGCGCTGCCCGGCCGTGGCGGCCGGCGTGAAAGCCGATGCCCCGGGCCGCACGCTCATCCTGCCCCGTGACAACCTGGCCGAGGCCCGACAGAGTGGCCTGCAGACCCTGCATGGCGCCCCCGACCTGGCATCGGTCATCGCCCACCTGCGCGGCCAGACGCTGCTGCCGCGCCCCACGGACAACGAATCCGTTCGGGACGAGCCCGACACCGAGGCACCGCCTGATCTGGCCGATGTGCGCGGCCAGCCGCTGGCCGCCGGGCACTGGAAATCGCGGCAGCCGGCCTGCACCCGCTGCTGCTGTGCGATCACCCGGCACTGGCAAGAGCATGCTGGCTCAGCGCCTGCCCGGCATCCTGCCGCCCCTCACGTCGGCGGAGACGCTGGAGATCGCCGCCATCCGGTCGGCCAGCGGCCAGCCAGCCACGCATTCGCGGCGTGCGCCCTTTCTGTCCTGCCATGCCAGCACCAGCCCGGCAGGGCTTGCTGGGTGGCGGTCAGCCGCCCGCGGCCCGGCAACATCAGCCCGGCCCACCATGGCGTGCTGATGATGGACGAGCTGACCGAGTTCCGGCGCACCGTCATCGAATCGCTGCGCGAGCCGCTGGAAACCGGGCGCATCACGCTCAGTCGCGGCCCCTACAGCGAGACCTTCCCGGCGCGCTTCCCTGCTGGTGGCCACCATGAATCCCTGCCCCTGCGGCAACCTGGGCGATCCGGCACGGGCCTGCCGCTGCACGCCCGCGCAGATCCGCCGCTACCAGGCCCGGCTCTCCGGGCCGCTACTGGAGCGCTTCGACCTGGGCATCGAGATGATGCGCGAACCGGCCAGGGACGTTCCGGACAAAGCACCAACCCCGGAAGACAGCGCCACCGTGGCCCGACGCGTGCAGTCCGCCCGCCAGCGACAGCTGACCCGATCAGGCCTGCACCAATGGTCATCTGCCTGTCGGGCGCTTTGACGATTGCCTGGCATTGCAGTCCGACGCCCGCACGCTGCTGACCCAGGCGGCCGACCGTTTCGGCTGGTCATGGCGCAGCCAGCACCGCGTGCTGCGAGTGGCGCGCACCGTGGCCGACCTGGCAGACAGCGCCACCGTCACGCCTGCCCACCCTGGCCGAGGCCATGGCCCCTGCGCCGACCGCTGGACCATTTGGTCAGCGCCGAGGCAAACCCGGCATAATCGATGTGAGCCCCTGCTCGCCCGACGCCCCTCCCGGCGTGGGCGACGGTGCATCCCGAGAGGAGAGACGACATGCTGTACGAATTCCGCAGCCGCGCCACCGGCAGTGTCACCATGGTCGGCAAGGCCGCCGAACAGGTGCTGAAAAATCATCGGCAGAGCCCGGACGCCACCGGCATCATCACCGTGGCCCAGATCCCGGCAGCCATTGCCGCCCTGGAACAGGCAGCCGAACGCGAACAGCCGCCCGCCGATCAGCCGCAGGACGCCGATGACCAGAACCTTCGGGAAGACGCCCGTGAGCGCTTCGTCAGCCTGCGTCAGCGCGTCTATCCGCTGATCGAGCTGATGCGAGAGGCGAAGGCTGCGGACGTGGACGTGACCTGGGGCGTCTGAGCGCCCCGCCCTTGGCCACGACAGGCGGCGGCACCACATCGATGCCCTGCGCGCACAGCGCCTCGTAAATCCGGAAGGCGCCCCAGGCGTCGTGAGCCGCATAGCGGCACTGGGCGACCGAAAGCGGCTGTCGCGACCAGTCCGAGGTGCCGATGGACTTGGATTTCTCGAAATACCGCCCGAAAGGTGACGGCCATGGCCATGCGGATGCCCAGCGAGGACCGATAGCCCAGCGCCCGATAGGTCTGGTCCAGATCCACCAGCCCCTGCGGAGCCACGCCAAAGCGCGCCAGCAGCTGGGCACGGTCACCGGCCAGGCCAAACCCCACCTTCAGCAGCTCAGGCCGCGCCAGCAGCCCCGCCACCGCCTGGGCACAGGCCGGATCCTGCAACGGGAACAGCCACGCGCGCTCTGCCGAGGCAAACTGCACCAGATGCGGGGCCATCCTGCGTCTGCCCCCGCACGAACACCGGTTTCGACTCCGTATCGAAGCCCACCACCGAAAGCGCGCCGATCTCGTCGGCTGCCTGCTGCGCCAGCTCGGGCCCCACCATCACGATGGCCTCGTCGGGCAGCCGCTCGAAGGGGGGCAGCGCCCGCACGGCCTCGGGCGACGGCAAAGGATGCGGCCCGGAACCCCGCCGGGCCCGGGGAAGACGCCCCAAGGCATGCGTCGTCACCGGTGTGCTCCCGGGCACCGGGGCGTCCTTCTGTGCGGGCCCGCGCTCGGGCGCAGGAACAGACGCCTGCACCGGCGTGGTCCGGGATGTCCCCCGCTCCGGCAACACGTCCTGCAGCGGTGCTCGTCCAGCCGGAACACGCTCCGGCAGCCCCGGTTCGGGTGACGCACCCGCTGGTTCGGTCACCGGCGGCGGCCTGAGAAGCCATGCAATCTGCCGGGTCATTGGTCGGCAAGCCTCATCTGTTACTCGCGGGGTCCGTCGCCCGGCGGGGATATCAGCCACACATTCACCCGCCAGGGCGCGCCAGCATTGGCTTCACGGCCGTGCTCCGCGCAAAAACGGGCATTCTAACCAAGGCCCACATGGCGCATCGCAGCATTGCGGCTTATCCACATCCCATTCTCCACCCCTGCCCCGCAGGCGGCACCAAACGAGTAACATCAGAGTTCAAGATGGTTAACATCCGTGTCACGGCCCCCGCCGGGGTCCGGGGAACATGTGTGCTGCCCAATCCCACAAGAGGCGACCAACCATGGCCAGAATACTCATCCCGATCGACGGCTCAGAGACCGCATTGCGTGCGGTGCGATGGGTCATCGAACAGATCCGTGCCGGTGTCAACCACCAGGTCTCGCTCCTCAACGTGCAGCCGGAAATCCTCTCCGGCCACGCCCGCGCCTACTTCACCAAGACCGACCTCGACGCCTTCATGGCGGAACAGGCCCAGGAGCAGCTGGCGCCCGCCCAGAAGCTGCTGACCGAGGCCAACATCCCCTACGAATCCTCCTTCGAACGGGGTCATGCCCCCATGGTCATCGCCGACCACGCGAAGAAAGCAGGGATTCGACCAGATCGTGATGGGCACCGGGGCCTGAATCGTGTCAGCGGCCTGCTGCTCGGTTCCGTGGCCACCGGTGTGCTGCACCCGGTGGACGTCCCCGTCACCCTGATCAAATGACATCCTGCCCAGGCCACACGGGCCCCCTGCGACCCGGCCCCCGTTCGCGGAGATGGCCGGGCATGGCGGGGGCGTGGCGAGGACAGTGTCACTGACCACATCGACATCGCGCCGGGTCGCTCGGGCCGGCTGGACCCTTTTCAGGCTGGAAGAACCTTCATGAACACGACAACGCAATCCCCGGAAAACACCCCTGTCGAAGTCCAGCTGGCGGCTGCGCCCCAGAACCGCGACGACGCCGTGCGGGCTGCAGGCAGCCTGCTGATCCAGGCCGGCTTTGCCGCTGACGGCTTCACCGACAGCCTTCTCAAGCGTGAGCAGACCGCCACCACCTTCCTGGGACAGGGCGTCGCCATTCCACACGGCATGATCGACGACAAGCACCTCGTCAAGCGCACCGGCCTGGCCGTGCTGCAGGTGCCCAATGGGGTCGTGTGGGGCAAGGGACGCCGAAGGCAAGCCCCAGATCGTCAACCCTGGTCGTGGGCATCGCAGCGGCCTCCGACGAGCACATCAAGGTGCTGCGTCGCCTCACCCGCCTGATGCGTGACGACGCCCGGCTGAAGAAACTCTTCACCACCACCAACGCTGCCGAACTCGTCGAGGCCCTGACCGGCGAGGCCCCCGCCTCCACCCCCAGCGCCCCGGCCATGAAGGACTTCCCCGTCGGCAAGGAAATCACCCCTGGGCTACCCCAACGGCCTGCACGCCCGCCCGGCCGGCCAGTGGGTCGAGAGCATCCGCCGCTTCAAGTCGCAGGTGCGCGTGCGCTGCGGCGACATCGTGGCCGATGCCCGCAGCGTGGCCTCGCTGCTGAGCCCGGGTGCCGGCAACAACGCCCGCCTGCGCATCTCGGCCCAGGGCGAGGACGCCCAGGACGCCATCAGCGCCCTGCTGGGCACCATCAGCTGCTGGGTGACGAAGAGACCCGCCAGGCCCGGCTGGCCGCCGACAAGCAGGCGCAGGCCCAGGGCCTGGGCCGCGAGCTGGGCAACTGGGAACCTGAAGCCCGCAACACCTTCAGCGGCATCGCCGCCGCTCCCGGCCTGGTCATCGGCACCCTGGTGCTGGCCGAATCGCAGGAACTGGAAGTCGAAGACAACACGGACGGCGTGGCCAAGGCGGCTGCCGACCTGGACCATGCCCCTGGCCAATGCCCAGCGCCAGCTGGCCACGCTCATCTCCAACGCCGAGCGCCAGGGCCATGCCGAGCAGGCCAACATCTTCAAGGCCCACCTGGAGCTGCTGCGCGACCCCGAGCTGGCTGGGTGACGTCACCCGCTGCATCGTCAACGGTCACGGCGCTGCCCGGGCCTGGAAGAACTGCCTGACCAACCGCATCGAAGCCCAGCGCAAGCTGCAGGACGCCACCCCGGCCGCCCGTTCGGCCGACCTGGAAGACGTGGGCCTGCGCGTGCTGCGCCACCTGCTGGGCAAGGGCAACGAGGGCGGCAACTTCGCCCGGGGCCTGCCCGATGACGCCATCCTGCTGGCCGACGACCTGGCACCGTCCGTCACGGCCCAGATCGACACCTCCCGCGTGAAGGGTTTCTGCACCGCCAAGGGCGGCCCCACCGCGCACACCGCCATCCTGGCCCGCGCGCTGGGCATGCCTGCCGTCGTGGCGGCCGGCCCCGGCGTCCCTGGCGCCGGCCCTCTCCCAGTGGCACCAAGGCCATCCTGGACGGCTACCGGGGCAAACTGTACGTGGCCCCCACCGAAGCCGCCCTGGCCGAGGCCCAGCAGCGCATCGCGCGCCTGGGCCAGCTTCAGGCCGAAGAAACCAAGACCCGGATGCAGCCGGCCACCACCACCGACGGCCACCGCGTCGAGATCGGCGCCAACGCCAACCGTGCCGACCAGGCACGCCGTGCGCTGGAGTCGGGTGCCGAGGGCGTGGGCCTGATGCGGACCGAGTTCCTCTTCCTGGAGCGTGACCACGTGCCGGACGAGGACGAGCAGTACGAGGTCTACCGTTCCATGGTGAACGTGCTGGCCGGCCGGCCGCTGATCGTGCGCACGCTCGACATCGGCGGTGACAAGCAGGTGCCGCACCTGGCACTGCCGCACGAGGACAACCCCTTCCTGGGCGTGCGTGGCGCCCGCCTGCAGCTGCGCCGCGAGGAACTGCTGGTACCCCAGCTGCGCGCCCTGTACCGTCGCCGCCAAGCACGGCCCGCTGTCGATCATGTTCCCCATGATCAGCAGCATCGAGGAAGTGAAGCTGCTGCGCGAGCGGCTGGAGGCCATCCGCGCCGAACTGGATGCCCCGAACGTGCCGCTGGGCATCATGATCGAGGTGCCGTCCGCCGCCGTCATGGCCGACCAGTTCGCCAAGTACGTCGACTTCTTCTCGATCGGCACCAATGACCTCACCCAGTATGCGCTGGCCATCGACCGCCAGCACCCCGAACTGGCCAGCCTGGCCGACGCGCTGCACCCCGCCGTGCTGCGCCTGATCGCCCAGACCGTGGCCGGCGCCCGCCCGTACAAGCGCCACGTGGGCGTCTGCGGCGGCCTGGCCGGCGACCCGCTGGGTGCCGCGCTGCTGGTCGGCCCGGGTGTCGATGAACTCAGCATGAGCGCCAGCGACCTGGGCACCATCAAGGCCCTGCTGCGTCGCCAGTCGCTCAGCGATCTGCAGGCACTGGCCCGCAAGGCCCTGGAGGCCGAGACCGTCCAGGAAGTCCGCGCGCTGGGCGCCGCCCTCAAATCCGCTTCTTCCCCCACTGCAGGAGATGCAGCATGACCCAAGTCCTGACCATTACTCTGAACCCGGCCATCGATCAGACCATTCCCGTCCAGAAACTGATCCCGGGCGAAGTGCATCGCGCCACCGGCCACAGCAGCACGCCAGGCGGCAAGGGCATCGGCGTCTCCATCATCCTGGCCTCGCTGGGTGTGCGCACCACCGCCACCGGCTGGCTTGGCGCCGACAACGACAGCCTGTTCGTCCAGGCCTTCGAGCGCAACGGCATCAAGGATGCCATGGTGCGACTACCCGGCAATACCCGGACGAACGTGAAGATCGTCGACAACGAAGCCGGTGAATCCACCGACGTGAACCTGCCCGGCATCAAGCTGGACGCCGGTGAGCAGGCCAGGACGAACTCATCCTGGCCGAGCGCATCGAAGCCCTGGCCCGGCCCGGCGACTGGTGCGAGTTCGGCGGCAGCCTGCCACCCGGCATCACCGTCGACATCTGGCTGCGTCTGGCCAAGCTGCTGGTGAACAAGGGCGTCAACATCGTCATCGACGTGGCTGGCTCCCCAGCTGGGCCAGATCCTGAAGCGCTGGCCCAGGAGGTGTCCTCCACCATCGGACCGGTCATGATCAAGCTCCAACCGGCCCGAACTGGAAGAACTGGTTGGCCGCCCGCTCAGGGCACGACAACAACGAAGTGCTCAAGGCTGCCGAAGAACTGCGCGACGGTGGCGTGCAGCGCGTGGTTGTCTCGATGGGTGCCGAAGGCGCGCTGATCATCGGCCCCGAGGGCCGCTGGCTGGCCACCCGCCCGAGGTCCGGGTCGCAACCACCGTCGGCGCAGGTGACACCCTGGTGGCCAGCACCATTGCCCGGTTGCTGCAGGGGCAGTCCCTTCCCCGATGCAGCCGTCTTCGGCATGGCCTGCGCCGCCGCCCGCATTCAGCAGATCGAGTTCGGGCTTCCGCCGGTGCAGCAGGTCGAGGCACTGGTCAAGCAGATCAACGTCACCCCGCGCTGATCTTCCCAAGAACCCCCTAGAGGAGAGTCCCCGTGGCAAGCATCTTGGCGATTTCCGCCAGCCAATCCGGGCCCGCCCACAGCTTCATCGTCGGCGAGGCCCTGAAGTCTGCCGCCGCCCGGGCCGGACATACGCTCGGCCTGAAGGTCATCAGCCATCTGGGTGAGCAGGGCAGTTTCTCGGACGACGAGCTGGCCAAGGCCGACGTGGCCATTGTCGTGGCCGATGGTCCCGTCGACCTGTCCAGACCTTCCCAAGACACTGCGCATCTTCGAGAGCACACCGCAGGCCGTCTTCGATGACGCCGATGGCGTGCTCGGCCAGGCCCTGGCCGGCAGCGGCGGAGCCGCCAAGGCTGCCCCTGCCGCCAAGATCGCTGCGCCGGGGGGCAAACCCCCGGCCGGCATGAAGGTCGTGGCCATCACCTCGTGCCCCACGGGCGTGGCCCTACACCTTCATGGCCGCCGAGGCCCTGGAGGAAGGCGCCGAGGCCGCAGGGCTACACCATCAAGGTCGAGACCCGTGGCTCGGTCGGTGCGCAGAACACCCTCACCCCCGAGGAGATTGCCGCCGCCGACCTGGTGGTGATCGCCGCCGACACCCAGGTCGACAAGTCCCGCTTTGTGGGCAAACGGCTCTACAGCACCAGCACCAAGGCCGCCATTCATGACGCCGGCAAGGTGTTCGATGCAGCCTGGGCCGAAGCCACCCCCAGGGCGACGGCAAGGCAGCCGCCGCAGGCGCCAAGGAAGAGGCCAAGGCGGGCAGCAGCGGGGGCCGCAGCGGCCCCTACAAGCACCTGATGACGGGTGTCTCGTTCATGCTGCCCTTCGTCGTCGCGGGTGGTCTGCTCATCGCGCTGGCCTTTGCCATTGGCGGTCTGGACGTTCCGTCGGACCCCAAACTGGAAGGTACGCTGGGCTGGTACCTGTTCCAGGTCGGCGCCAAGTACGCCTTCGCGCTGATGGTGCCCATCCTGGCCGGCTACATCTCGTTCTCCATTGCCGACCGTCCAGGTCTGGCGCCTGGCATGGTGGGCGGCATGATCTCCTCGGCCATCGGCGCCGGCTTCCTTGGTGGCATCCTGGCCGGCTTCCTGGCCGGCTACCTCACGCAGTTCCTGGCCAAGGCCATCAAGCTGCCGCGCACCCTGGAAAGCCTCAAGCCCGTGCTGATCCTGCCGCTGCTGTCGACCGGCATCATTGGCGTGCTGATGCTGAGCGTGCTGGGCAAGCCCATGGTCGCCGCCATGGAAGGGCTGACCCACTGGCTGCAGGGCATGCAGGGTCAGGACATCGCGCTGCTTGGTGCCATCCTCGGGGCCATGATGGCCTTCGACCTGGGCGGCCCTGTCAACAAGGCGGCCTATGTCTTCGGCACCACGCTGCTGGCCAGCAACATCAAGATCCCGATGGCCGCCGTCATGGCAGCCGGCATGGTGCCTCCCGCTGGGCATCGCCGTGGCCTGCTGGATCTTCCGCAACCGCTTCAGCAACGAAGAGCGTGATGCCTCCAAGGCGGCTGCCGTGCTGGGTCTGGCCTTCATCACCGAAGGCGCCATTCCCTTCGTCGCCCGCGACCCGCTGCGCGTCATCCCGGCCTGCATGATCGGTGCAGCCACCACCGGTGCCCTGGTGGGCCTGATGCACATCGAACTGGCCGCCCCCCACGGTGGCGTATTCGTGATGCTGATCCCTGGCGCCATCAGCAACGTGCCGATGTACTGTGCCGCCATCGCGGCCGGTGCCGTCGTCACCGCGCTGGGTCTGGGCATCTTCAAGAAGCCCATGGCCGCCCAGGCACAGGCGGCAACGGCGTAAGCTGCTCAAGCCGAACCGGGAACGCGACATCACCCGCCACGTTCCCCCCGAGGCCAACCCTATACGGGTTGGCCTTTTTGTCGGGCGGTAGATAATGAGGGAGCGCAGCAACGGGCTCGGCAGCAGGGGCCCACCGCTCCCCGGCAGACTCGGGCCCGCCCCTGGGATGGATACGTCCACTCCAGGGGCTGCAGGCCCGGGCCCTGCCGGTAAAACCGCCTGCGGCCCGGCCCGGAATGGCCGCCATCCCTCCTCAAGAGACAACAGCATGGAAACCGAGTACAAGACGCCACCCGAGAAGTTCACGGCCTTCCTGAAACGGCAACGGATGGTCTTCATCGTCGCCTTCCTAGGCTATGTCTGCGCCTATCTGGTGCGCAACAACTTCAAGCTCATGTCCAAGTCCATCATGGTGGCCAATGACTGGAACAAGGACGACATCGCCATGCTGCTGTCATGCCTGACCGTCTCCTACGGCCTGGCCAAGTTCTACATGGGCGCCCTGGGCGACAAGATGAGCCTGCGCAAGCTCTTCGCCACCTGCCTGGCCGCCAGTGCAGTCATCTGCATCATCATCGGCTTCTATCACACCTCCATCGCGGCCCTGGCCGTGCTGCTGGTACTGTGCGGCGTCGTGCAGGGCGCACTGGCCCCCGCCTCGCAGAACATGATCGCCAACTACTTCCCCAACCGTACACGCGGGGCGGCCATCGCGGGCTGGAACATCTCGCAGAACCTGGGCTCAGCCATGCTGCCCATGATGATCGCCTTCATGACCACACTGGGCTGGATCATGCCCAAGACGGGCGACGTGCTCTATGCCTTCGTCGTGCCCGCCGTGCTGGTGCTGGCCGTAGCCGTCTTCTGCTGGAAGCATGGTGGCGACAAGCCCGAAGCCGAAGGCCTGGACTCGCTGCGCACCATGTACGGCGAAGCCGGTGAATCCAACGTCGCCAGCGAAGAAGAAAAGACCAGCCTCACCTACTGGCAGCTCATCTGGAAATACGTGTTCTGCAACCCGGCGCTGCTGCTGGTGGCCTCCGTCAACGTGGCGCTCTACTTCATCCGCTTCGGCGTCGAGGACTGGATGCCCATCTACCTGCACGAAGTGGCCAAGATGGAAGACGCCCATGCCCAGATGGCCATCTCCACGCTGGAATGGGTCGCCATCCCCGGCTCGCTGCTGTTTGCCTGGCTGGCCGCCAAGTACCCCAACAAGATGGCCCGCATCGGTGCCATCGGCCTGTTCATCATGGCTGGGCGTCGTCTTCGCCTATGAAGCCATCACGGCATCGGGTGCGCCCAACTACGCACTCATGCTGGTGGTCTGCGGCATTCTCGGCGCCCTCATCTACGGGCCGCAGCTCATCGTCAACATCCTGACCATCAACTTCGTGCCGCTCAACGTCGCCGGCACCGCCATCGGCTTCGTGGGCGTCACCGCCTACCTCATCGGCAACATGGGCGCCAACTGGGTCATGCCCATCCTGGCTGACAACTTCGGCTGGTTCTGGTCCTATGTCGTGGTGGCTGGGTCTGTCGGTCTTTGCCGCCATCGGCTACCTGATCCTGGCCAAGCGCGAAGAGCAGGTCATCAAGGCATGATCCTGGCAACCCTTGCCGTCCTCTGCGGCCTCGTCATGCTGGTCTGGAGTGCAGACCGGTTCGTCGACGGGGCCGCCCGAACGGCCAGCTACTTCAAGGTGCCCCCGATGCTGATCGGCATGCTGGTCGTCGGGCTTCGGCACCTCCGCCCCGGAACTGATGGTCTCGGCACTCTCGGCCATCCAGAACAACCCGGGCATCGCCCTGGGCAATGCCTACGGCTCCAACATCACCAACATCGCCCTCATCCCGGGCATCACCGCCCTCATCAGCCCCATCACTGTCCTGCAGCAGGTCCTGCGCAAGGAACTGCTCGTGCTCACGCTCGTCACCGGCCTGGCCGTCTGGCAGCTGTGGGATGGCCAGCTGACCCGGGTCGATGCCATCGTGCTGCTGGTCCTGCTGGCCGCGCTGGTGGGCTGGACGGTGCGTGCCGAGCACAAGACCCACGCGCCGGCGGCCTCCGCCACAGAGGAAGGCGCCACCGCGCCCTCCTCGACGATGAGGCCGCTGCGTCCATCCGCCCCATCCTCTTCTGGCTGATCATCGACCTGGCGCTTCTGGTCATCAGCTCGCGCGTGCTGGTCTGGGGGGCGGTGGAAATCGCCCACGGCTTCGGCGTCAGCGACCTGATCATCGGCCTGACCATCGTGGCGGTCGGCACCTCGCTGCCCGAGCTGGCTTCATCCGTGGCCGCGGCCCGCAAGGGCGAGGACGACCTGGCGCTGGGCAACGTCATCGGCTCCAACCTCTTCAACACCCTGGGCGTTGTCGGCCTGGCAGCCGCCATCCAGCCCATGTCCGTTGAAAACGCAACTGCTGAGCCGCGACATCCCGGTCATGTGCGTGCTGACCCTGGCTCTGTTCGTCCTGGGTTACAACTTCGGCAAGTCCCGCCCGGGGCGCATCAACCGGCTGGAAGGATGCCTGCTGCTGGCCGGCTACATCGGCTACACGGCCCGGCTCATCGAGAGCACCTTCATCCGGGGGGCAGCTTAGGCCACCCTCTGCCTTCAGCAAGGCCCGGCTACCGCGGCCACCACGGAACGGCCGGGGACGCCTCCGGCCCATGCAGGCCCCTGATACAGGCCACTCACCGAACCGGATCCGTGCACACCGCGTGCCGGATCCGGTTTTCTTTCCGGGCAACTGCCCGGCCCCATGATGGCCCCATGATTGCCTGATGAGGGGCCGCTCACGGGGCGCCGCGGGTCACGCCCTCACTGTCCCAGCGTGGCCGGGATCAGCTTCTCCAGCCCGGCCAGCGGGGCCAGAACCTCGGGCGACAGATGATGACGCTGCGCCATCCGATGCCGCCGTGTTCATCGACGCATACACGTTGCCCCGGCTGTCTTCCCACACCAGCACCTTCGACGGCAGGTCGATCGCCAGCGTCGGCGACTTCACCATCATCGGCGTACCCACCTTGGGATTGCCAAAAACGATCACGCTGGCGGCCGGCATCTCCAGCGAATGCTGCTGCGCCGCCTTCTGGTGATCAATGACGGTGAACACCGTCAGGCCCTTGGCCAGCAGTGCCTCCTGCACCCGCTTGATTGAATCCGACACCGAATACCGGCTCCGGATCGTCAGAAGCCCATCCACCGGGGCCGGCGCCGCCGCCCGCCCTGCCCGGCAGCCTGTCCCGCCGCCGGCGTTGCCTCATCGGCCGCCATCACAGATCCTCCCGTCATCGTCAGGCCCACAACCAGACCCGGCCAGCACCGACCGGTATCCCCACGCCTTTCTCATCCGTCTCATCGACGCTCCTCCGAAAGAATGGCCAAGAATGCTCCGATGGCAAGGGTCAGGGACTGTCCAGCCGTGGTCACGCAACCGGTCAGGCACCCCGAGCGTCTTGCCCGTGATCCCACAATCATACGGGAAAGCCGGCCTGCGTCGCCTTCCGTCAGCCCGCACCCCAGCCGCCCATCGGCGGCACGTAGAATCCTGCCCTTCGCCCCCGGCAAGCGCCGCGCAGATCTGCGCGACCACCGCCCCGGGTGAACACGACTCCAGCACGGACCTGTTCCGACCTGCCCCTGCGCCATGATCGTCCGCTCCCGCCCTCATTGGCTGCGCATGCTCTTCGTGCTGCGCGGCTCCATCCTGCCCACCATCAGCCCGCAGCTCATCATCATCACGCTGTTTGCCACGCTGGTCACGGCACTGCATGGCCAGATCCTGGACTGGAAGGTCTCGCTCAACTTCGTGCCCTTCTCCCTCATCGGCGTGTCGCTGGCCATCTTCCTGGGCTTTCGCAACAGCACCAGCTACGCCCGCTACTGGGAAGCCCGCACCCTGTGGGGACAGGTCCTGGCCGCCACCCGATCACTCGGCCGCCAGACACTCACCCTGTCCAGCAACCGGCCGCTTGCCCGGCCGATGATCCTGCATCTGTGCGCCTTCGCCCACCTGCTGAAGCACCAGCTGGCCCGCACCGACCCCAGCACCGACATCCACCTGTTCCTGGACGAAGCCGACAGCCGACGTGTGCTGCAGGCCGAACACCGGCCCGCCATGGCCCTGCTGCTGGCCAGCGAATGGCTGGGCGAACGCCTGAAGGCCGGGGAAGTCACCCCACCCATCGCCACCGCCTTCGAGCGCAACCTGCATGAACTGAGCACCGCCCTGTCCGGCTGCGAACGCATCGCCGACACCCCGCTGCCCTTTCCCTACTCGGTCATCATCCACCGCTGCGCCTACCTGTACTGCTTCTGGCTGCCCTTCGGCCTGCTCGACGGCATCGGCCTGATGACCCCGGTCATCGTCTGCTTCATCGCCTACACCTTCCTGGCCCTGGAAGCCCTGGGCGCCGAACTGGAAAACCCCTTCGGCCGCGACCCCAACGACCTGCCCCTGCAGGCGCTTTCCCATCAGGTCGAAACATCACTGCTGGAGATGATCCACGAACCGCCCCGCACCCCCCGGCCGGAAGTCGTCGACAGCATTCTGATCTGAGCGTGTCCTGCGCGCTTTCGCAAGCGCGTACACGGACGCCACATAGGGCAGCTCCACCTGCACGCTCGTATCGTCCCGCTTCACCGTAAAGGCCGCCTTCGTGAATCCGGTCACGCGGCTGTCCAGCAGCTCCACCACGTAGTTCCCGGCCGACAGTCCGTCGGTGGAGAAGCGCCCCTCACCATCGACCACCGCAACCGTCCGGGTGCCGTTCGTGCCCATGCCGGTAATGCCCACCTTCCTGCCTGCCAGGCCACGCACCGGCTCCTTCGTCTTCGTGTCGATGACCCGGCCTTCCATCCTGGCTACCGGAACATGGGCCACGAAGGCCCATTGCCTGCTGAAGGCGCTGTCTTTCCCCTGCACCATTGATAGTGACAGAGAGACTGATGTCTCCTTCCGGCAGACGTTGAATCACGTCTTTCAGAGCCTCATGGCTAAGAACGAATCCCTGCCCAGATTCAAGGGGTGTCCAGAGCCCTCTCAGAGCAATCGTGCCCCGGCCATCGACATCCAGAAGCGCATTTGACGCCACGGGGTGGATCTTGATACTTCCGGGTACCTCAAAAACGAGATCCCCAGTACCAATACTGTTGTCAGTTCCCAGCCCCTTCACCAGCAAGGGTACCGGCTCCTGTGTGCCTTCCGCTTCATCAAACTCGGTAATGTCAGCCACCCCCAGAAATCTCGGACTGGCCAGTTCAATCTTCAGCTCCTTCCTGACCCCCGGCACATCAGCCCGCATCCGGATCGTTCGGGTCTGCCCCGGATCCGCCGGCGTGATGAACCGGATCTCTCCCCCCTGCGCCACCAGATCCTCGACCAGATCCTGCCCTTCCAGAATCCGGATCCTGCTCACATCCGCATCCTCATCCGACATCCCCAGATCCGACGGATCCACACGCACGACCCGGGCATAACCGGACCGGGAGAAACTCCCGCTCCAGATCCCCATCAGGCGTCTCTTCGCCCTGGGAATCGACAATCTCGATCGGGGACGCAGGGGAGGAACCGCTCCCGGCCTGAGCCTGCCCTGAGGCGTGCACCCTTTCTTTTGCCCACCGCGCCAGCCCCATCGCTGCTGTCACTCCCATGGGCTGCCATCGAGAGTGCGGCCAGCATCACCGCAACGACACATCGCACATGGGGGATATCTTTCATGATTGGGCGTTTCCCGGTCCGGGAGTTGAGGGGTACATCCATTCACGACTGTCTGATGACCAGATCGGAAGGCTCGACGGTCCAGAGACACCCAGAATAGAGAGCGCTGTCACGGCCGTGCCCGCCCATCCGACAGACCGTCCGCATGAACATCCGGATGGGGCCCGCGCCTCCGCCAGGCACCCGCTATAGAATGAGCATATCCCCTGTCAACCAGGACACATGCCATGACCGCTTCCACCCCCGACACCCCGCGCCTCACCTCTCTCTCGCACGGCGGCGGCTGCGGCTGCAAGATCGCCCCGGGCGTGCTGACTGACCTGCTGGCCAGAAGCAGCGTGCCGCCCCAGCTGTTCCCCGACCTGCTGGTTGGCACCGAGACCGCCGATGATGCCGCCGTCTACCGCATCAACGAGCACCAGGCCATCGTGGCCACCACCGATTTCTTCATGCCCATTGTCGATGACCCCTACGACTTCGGACGGATTGCGGCCACCAACGCACTGTCTGATGTCTACGCCATGGGGGGGCAGCCCATCATGGCGCTGGCCGTCGTCGGCATGCCCATCAACGTGCTGCCGCACGATGTCATCGCCCGCATCCTGGAAGGCGGTCAGTCAGTCTGCCGTGACGCCGGCGTGCCCCCGGCGGGCGGCCACTCCATCGACTCGGTGGAACCCATCTACGGCCCGGTGGCCATCGGCACGGTCGATCCGAAGGATCTCAAGCGCAACAGCGGTGCCCGGGCAGGCGACGTCCTCATTCTCGGCAAGCCGCTGGGCGTGGGCATCTATTCGGCCGCCCTCAAGAAAGGCCAGCTCGACGAAAGCGACTATGCCACGATGATCGACGCCACCACGCGACTCAACCGGCCCGGCCCCGAGCTGGCGCGGCTGCCCGTGTGCATGCCATGACCGATGTCACCGGCTTCGGCCTGCTGGGCCACACGCTGGAAATGGCCCGGGGTTCAGGGCTGACGGCCCGCATCAACGGCCGTGCCGTACCTTTCCTGAAGGATGTCATCGAGCTGGCCTCGGCCGGCATCCGCACGGGTGCATCGGGCCGCAACTGGGCCTCCTATGGCGCCGATGTCGACATGACCCCCGATGCACCGCCCTTCCTGCAGGACCTGCTGACCGACCCGCAGACGGCCGGCGGGCTGCTGGTGGCCTGTGCCCCCGAAGCCGCCGACGACGTGCTGAAGTGCTTCAACCGCTTTGGTTTCGAGCAGGCCACCGCCATCGGACACCTGGAAGCCGGCCCGGGCCGCGTGCAGGTACGCTGATTTCCCCCATCCCTTCCGTAGGCCTCATCATGAAACCCGACTCCCTGCGCCGCCGTCTGCTTTCGGCCGGCGCCACCCCTGCTGGCCGGCAGTGCGCTGCTGGCCGCCACGCTCGCCCATGCGGCGGACGACGCCCTGAACGCCGTCCAGCAACGCGGCACGCTGCGCATCGGCATCGAGGGCACCTATCCGCCCTTCAACTACCGGGACGAGAAAGGCCAGTTCGTCGGCTTCGAGATCGACCTGGGCAATGCCCTGGCCGAGACCCTGGGCGTGAAGGCGCAGTTCCAGCCCACCAAGTGGGACGGCCTGCTGGCCGCCCTGGACTCCGGCCGCATCGACGTGATCATCAACCAGGTCACCATCACCGACGCACGCCAGAAGAAATACCGCTTCAGCCAGCCCTACACCGTCTCGGGCATCCAGGCTGTCACCCGCACGAAGGATGCGGACACGCTGCAATCCCCCAACGCGCTGGCCGGCAAGAAAGTGGGCGTGGGTCTGGGCACCAGCTACGAGGAATGGGCCCGTCGCACCGTGCCATCGGCTGAAGTGCGCACCTACGAAGACGACCCCACCAAGAACCAGGACCTGGCCGTGGGCCGCCTGGATGCCGTGCTGGTGGACCGGCTGGCCGCGCTCTACCAGGTCAAGCAGAGCAAGAACCGCTTTGCCCTGGGCGGCCCGGCCTTCTCGCGCCAGACCTCCGGCATTCCCACCCGCAAGTCCGATGAAAGCCTGCACCAGGCCATCGACCAGGCGCTGGAGAAGCTGCGTGCCGACAGCACCCTGACCAAGCTGTCCAACAAGTGGTTCGACACCGACGTGACCAACGCACGCTGACCCGCCCCCCGGCATGTCCGAAACCCTGTCTCTCGTCCTCGAATCCCTGCCCGATCTGCTGAGCGGCGCGCGCTTCACCGTGCTGCTCAGCCTGGGCGGGATGTTCTTCGGCCTGCTGCTGGGATTCCTGCTGGCCCTGGGTCGGCTGTATGCGCGCCGTCCCATCCAGTGGCTTGTACGCTTCTACGTCTCGTTCTTTCGTGGCACGCCGCTGCTGGTGCAGCTCTTCATCATCTACTACGGCCTGCCCGAGATCGGCCTGCAGCTCGATCCCCTGCCTGCCGCCATCATCGGGTTCTCGCTCAACACGGCCGCCTACACCTGCGAGACGCTGCGCGCCGCCATCGCCCAGATCGATGCCGGCCAGTGGGAGGCCGCCGCCAGCCTGGGCATGAATCGCCGCCATACCCTGCGTCGCATCATCGTGCCCCAGGCCGCCCGCACGGCCCTGCCCCCGCTGGGCAACAGCTTCATCGCCCTGGTGAAAGACACCTCGCTGGCCGCCACCATCCAGGTGCCGGAACTGCTGCGTCAGTCCCAGCTCATCACGGCCCGCACCTTCGAGGTGTTTGCCATGTACATCAGCGCTGCCCTCATCTACTGGGCCATCGCCAGCATCCTGTCGGCCCTGCAGGCCCGGCTGGAGCGCCACACCAATCGCTCGGAAGCACCGGAATCGGGCGGCTGACACGGCCAGCCACCGAACCGAAACGAAGACAGAACGTACTGACACAGACGACGCAGCCCGCGTGCCCCTTGGGCTGCAGGCACTCTGCGCGCGCATGGCGCCTGTGCCTATCGCTTTCAGAGCTGCGACCTTCAGCGCCGAAGCCGTTCGATGCGCTCCTGCAGCGTCGCCTTGGACAGCGCCCCGATGCGGATGTCCTGCAGGCTCCCGTCACGGCCGTAGAACAGCGTGGCCGGCAGCGCCCGCAGCCCGAAATGCCGGCCCACCTCGCCTTTCGCATCCAGCAGCACGTTGTCCAGCACAAGCCCGCGCCGCTGCAGGAAGCGGCTCACCCGCGCACCGTCCTCGCCCTGGTCCAGGAACACGATGTCCAGGTCCGGATACTGCCGCTGTGCCTCGGCCAGCACCGGCATTTCCCGCACGCAGTGCGGACACCACGTGGCCCACAGGTTCACGATGGCCGGGCGCCCATTGCCGAAGCGCTGCAGCGGCACCGGCTGCCCCTCCAGCGTCTGCAGCTGCAATGCCGGCAACGGCTGCACCCGCGTCGCCGCGTTCTGCAACGCCAGAAGCCCCGCCACACCGATCACCGTCATGCCCACCATGGCCGCCAGCAGCGGCCGACGCGGTGCCGAACCCCGCCAGCCATATCGCCACGCCAGCAGCCAGGCCCACACCAGCCCGGCCCATGGGTCGAAGCCGCCATCGCGCACGTCCAGCGCCGTCCATGGATCTTCCAGGTAGGCCTCATGATGGCGCAGCACATAGGCCAGCCGCGCCACCGCCAGCGCCCAGAACACGATGCGCCAGAAGAACGGCTCCACCGGCGCCGTGCCCTGTCGCTTCACCGGCGGTTGCCCAGCCAGAGACCAAGAAAGACCGCCACCATCGGCACCGGGACCGAGAGCGGCAACGAAAGGGGACCGAGATTGATGGCTGCAGGCATCCCGCGATTATGAAGCAGCGCGTTCCATCCATGAAGTCATCGTGCCCCGGCTCCTGCAGGCCCCGGATTTCTGACTAGGGATAACCCTGAACATCAGAACGGAATATCTTACCCATTGATTCGCAAAGGAATTTTCATGAATCGGGAATGAATGGGTTTCATTGCTCGCCTGCCATCGCTTCTGTAAATTAGCGACACCCCAATCAGGGAGAACGACAGCCTGAGCAGCCATCCCCGTGCCCGGATGCGCTGCCCGACAGCAGGTTTCCGACTCCAGCCCCATTGACGGCGCGAGCTCGGGAAACGGCCCAACCGGCCCCACCCGCCACGCCGCACAACCCCGTACCCCGGAGACATTCCTTCAATGGAAACGTGGATCCAGAACTATTCGGTCGTCGGCGATAGCCTGATGCTGACGGCCGCCGTGGCGCTGCTACCCATCATCTTCTTCTTTGTCGCGCTCACCGTCCTGAAGATGAAAGGCTACGTGGCAGGCTTCTGCACCCTGCTCATCGCGCTGGGCGTGGCCATCCTGGCCTTCGGCATGCCGGCCGGCATGGCCATCTCCTCCGCCCTCTACGGCTTTGCCTACGGTCTATGGCCCATTGCCTGGATCATCATCACGGCGGTCTTCCTCTACAAGATCACCGTCAAGACCGGCCAGTTCAACATCATCCGCGCATCGGTCATCTCCATCACGGAAGACCAGCGCCTGCAGATGCTGCTGGTCGGTTTTTCATTTGGTGCCTTCACGGAAGGCGCCGCAGGCTTTGGCGCGCCGGTGGCCATCACCGCCTCGCTGCTGGTGGGCCTGGGCTTCAACCCGCTCTACGCCGCCGGCCTGTGCCTCATCGCCAATACCGCTCCGGTGGCCTTTGGCGCCATGGGTATCCCCATCCTGGTGGCCGGCAAGGTTTCCGGGCTGGATCCCTACCACATCGGTCAGGTAGCCGGTCGCCAGCTGCCCATCCTCTCCATCATCGTGCCCTTCTGGCTGGTGGCCATGATGGACGGCATGCGCGGCATCCGCCAGACCTGGCCCGCCGTGCTGGTGGCAGGCGTCTCGTTTGCCGTCACCCAGTTCCTCACCGCCAACTTCATCGGCCCCGAACTGCCCGATGTCACCTCCGCGCTGGTCAGCCTGGTCTGCCTGTCACTGTTCCTGAAGAAGTGGCAGCCCGAGGAGATCTTCACCTTCGACGGCATGAAGAAGCCCACGAAGCGTCATGAGGCCGAGTACACCACCGGCCAGATCCTGAAGGCCTGGTCGCCGTTTGCCATCCTCACCGTCTGTGTCAGTCTCTGGACGCTGAAGGGCCTGCAGAACGTGCTCGACGCAGCCACCATCAAGATCCAGTGGCCCGGCCTGCACAACCTGGTCATGAAGGCCGCCCCTGATCGTGGCCGAGCCCACGGCCTACGCCGCAGAATTCAAGCTGAACCTGCTCGGCGCTGTCGGCACCTCCATCCTGCTGGCCGCCCTCATCTCGGCCGCCCTGCTGCACATGCGCATTCCCAGCGTCATCAAGACCTTCTTCGAGACGCTGCTCGAACTGCGCCTGTCCATCCTCTCCATCGGCCTGGTGCTGGGCTTTGCCTTCGTGGCCAACTACTCGGGCCTGTCGTCCACGCTGGCCCTGGTGCTGGCTGGCACCGGTGCGGCCTTCCCGTTCTTCTCGCCCTTCCTGGGCTGGATCGGCGTCTTCCTCACCGGCTCCGACACTTCGGCCAACGCCCTGTTCGGCTCGCTGCAGGCCAGCACGGCACACCAGATCGGCGTCACGCCTGAACTCACCGTGGCGGCCAACACCACGGGTGGCGTCACCGGCAAGATGATCTCGCCGCAGTCCATCGCCATTGCCTGCGCCTCAGTGGGTCTGGAAGGCAAGGAATCCAACCTGTTCCGCTTCACGGTCAAGCACAGCCTCATCTTCTGCGTCTTCGTGGGTCTGCTCACGGTGCTGCAGGCGTATGTGCTGCCCTGGTCCCTGCATTTCTTCCAGAAATGACCCTCCCACGCCTCGGGGAGCCTGACACGCCCCCGAGGCCATGAGGGATGATGCAGTCGCTGTATCCTCTATCAGACTCGTCATCCCTCATCCTCGACCGCGCCATGGATATCCTCTCCCGCCTTTATCGCCTGCCCACAGGGCGTTTCCATTACACGCTGCTGGGACTCATCGGCGTCGGCTGGCTGTTCGACGCCATGGACACGGGCCTCGTGTCCTTCGTGCTGCCCACGCTCAGTCAGCAGTGGCAGCTCACTCCGGCACAGTCGGGGTGGATCGTCAGTGTCGCCTTCGTGGGCATGGCGCTAGGGCGCCGTGGCCAGCGGCTGGGCCGCTGACCGCTTCGGCCGCCGCAATGTCTTCGTGGGCACCATGGTGCTCTACAGTATCGCCACCGGCCTGTGCGCGCTTTCGCCCAGCCTGCCCGTCCTGCTGTTCTGCCGATTCTGGGTGGGCTTCGGACTGGGTGGCCAGCTGCCGGTGGCCGTCTCGCTGGTCAGCGAATTTGCGCCCCCCGCAGTGCGCGGCCGGCTGATCGTGCTGCTGGAAAGTTTCTGGGGCCTGGGCTGGCTGGCCGCCGCGCTGGCCTCGTGGGGCTTCATTCCGCACTTCGGCTGGCACAGTGCATTCTGGATCGGTGCGCTGCCCATCTTCTATGCCCTCTGGGTCTGGAAAAAGCTGCCTGAATCCGTGCCCTACCTGCTGGCCCGGGGCCGGGTGGACGAGGCCCACGCCCTGGTCTCGCGCCTTGAAGCCCAGGCCGGCCTGCCCGTCGTGGCAGAAGCTGTCGTGGCCGCCACCGCCACCCATGAGCCCATCCGTTTCGGACAGCTCTGGAAGCCGCCCTTTGCCCGCCGCACCCTCATGCTGTGGCTGATCTGGTTCGGCATCGTGTTCTCGTACTACGGCATCTTCACTGGCTGCCCAAGCTGCTGGTGGAGCAGGGACACACCGTGGTCAAGACCTTCGAGTACATGCTGGTGATGATCCTGGCCCAGCTGCCCGGCTATTTCTCGGCAGCCGTGCTCGTGGAACGGATCGGCCGCAAGGCCACGCTGGCCTCGTTCCTGTTCGCCTGCGCCGCATGCGCTGGTTCTTCGGTCAGGGCCACCACCCCCACCGCCATCCTGCTGTGGGGGTCCCTCATGTCCTTCTTCAATCTGGGGCCTGGGGCGTGCTGTACACCCACACCCCCGAGCTGTACCCGGTTCGATTCCGGGCCTTCGGCTCCGGCTGGGCAGGCGCGATCGGCCGCATCGGCGGCATCGTGGCACCACTGGCGGTGGCCGCACTGGTGGGTGGCGCCAACGGCTTCGCCCACATCTTCGGCATGTTCACCGCCGTGCTGCTGGCCGTGGTCGTGACCATTCTGGTGCTGGGCGAAGAGACCCGCGGCCGCTCGCTGGAAGACATTAGCGACTGACGCTCATGCATGCCGCGCATGACGGCATGAGGGCAGCGCCTAACTACAAAAACGCACATTGATACCGGTACGGCGCGCCGGTAACGTCCCTGCCATCGCACCCCCAGGGACAACATCATGCAACCCCATACCCTGTCCTCTTCGCTGGCCATCGACGCCCCGGGCTCCCGGGGCAGCCAGACACGGTTCGGCCGCGAATCATATACACCCGTCCAGCGCGGCCCGGCACCGACCGACACACAGCCACCGGCGGTTCGCCCGCCCTGGTACCGTCAGGAAGACGGCTGGGCCATCTTCATCGGTCTGGGCATGGTGGCCCTGGCCAGCCTGGCGCTTCTGGCCGGCGAATCCGGCGCACTGAAGCTTGTCACCGTCAAGTTCGGCAGCTGGCGCACGCCCGGCGAAGGCCTGGCGGCCCTCGGCAAGGCACTGCCCTCGCTCATCTACCTGTATGCACTGCTGCTGGTACCGCTGTCCATCGGCGCCGCGCGCATCGGCTACAACGTCACGAAATTCGGCAAGGGCCTGCTGGCCCTGTATGGCCTGGCCGTGCTGGTCACGCTGCTGGCCAGCAACACCTGGTTCAAGGCCGCCCAGCTGGAAGGCCCGCTGGTGGCCCTCTTCGTCGGCCTGGCCATCGGCAACACCGTGCGCCTTCCCGCCCGGCTGCACGAGGCATTGCGCACCGAATACTTCGTCAAGACCGGCATCGTGCTGATGGGCGCCACCCTGCCCTTCACGATCATCCTGCAGGCCGGCCCGGCTGCCATCAGCCAGGCGCTCATCGTCTCCTTTGTCACCTTCGGCAGCATCTATTTCGCCGCGACCCGACTCTTCGGGCTGGATCGCCGTTTCGGTGCCACCCCGGCCGCCGGCGGATCGATCTGCGGCGTCTCCGGCGCCATCGCCATCGGCGGCGCCTGCCGTGCCCGTCCCCAGCACGTCTCGGTGGCCATCTCGCTGGTCATCGTCTGGGCCGTGGCCATGATCTTCCTCCTGCCCTCGGCGGCCCGTGTGCTGGGCCTTGAACCCGGCATCGCCGGCGCCTGGATCGGCACCTCGGAATTTGCCGATGCGGCCGGCTTTGCCGCGGCCGAAGCCATCGGCCACGAATCTGCCGTGCAGGCCTTCACGCTGATGAAGGTGGTGGGCCGCGACATGTTCGTGGGCGTCTGGGCCTTCCTGGTGGCCATCCTGTCGGTCACGGTGTGGGAACGCCAGTCGCGCGACAGCGCCGAGCGCATCGATCGCCGCGAGATCTGGCGGCGCTTCCCGAAATTCATCCTGGGCTTCTTCGTGGCCTCGCTGCTGACCACGGCAGCACTCACGCTGCTGGACGGCGCTCAGGCCACCGCCTACAGCAAGGACGTACTGGGCACGCTCAGGTCGCTGCGCGGCTGGTTCTTCACCCTCACCTTCCCGGCCATTGGCCTGACCACGCGCTTTCGGGAACTGACGGCCGTCGGCATCAAGCCCTTCCCGGCCTTTGCCGTGGGCGTGGCCATCAACGTGCCGGTGGGCTACTTCCTGTCGGTCCACGTGTTTGCCGACTTCTGGAACGCGCTCTGATCATGAACACCGTGCTCGTCAACCTGCGCACCACCGTCAACAGCGCCACCCATGAGGGCCACCGCGACCTGCTGCTGCAGGCCGCGCTGCTGGCCCAGGGATTTGCCATCGACACCGAACAGACAGGCCGCAAGGCCAGCCAGAAGCCCCGCTGGCGCGCCACCTCGCACGACATCGACGCCCAGGACATCAAGCACCACCTGCAGGAGCTGGGCTTTGCGGATCATGAATTCCAGATCCGGATGGAATTCCAGCGCGCCTGGGGCTGCCTGTAAGCGAGAGGGGTTCAGCCACGACATCCGCTGCGACATCCGAGGCGCCCCTCATCACGGAACACCGGGGCCGGTCACATCGGCCTTGACGACGGCTCAGGTATAGGCCGCATCATTCGTGTCATATGGTTAAACTGGCGCGGCGCATCGCGCTGCCTGACACGCTGCTGTCCGAGATTCCATCGCCTTGAACGAGGAGCCGCATCATGACCACATCCCCCTCCCAACCCATCGTTGGCCGCATCCTGCACACGGGGCTCAGCAACTCCACCGCGCCCACCGGGTGGTCTACCTGCAACGCCTGAAGGATCAGGGCGAGACCGGCTGGCAGCTGGCCGGCACCAACATCCGCCCCGATGCCAACCCGCTGCTGGAGGCCCTGGCTGCTCAGGACGGCAATTTCACGCTGGAAACCATCGATCCGCACGGCAAGGTGGAATACCACTGGATCACCGCCATCGATCAGGTGATTCCCTACGATGCCAGCCTGAAGACCATCACCGAACTGGCCACCGACCCGATCACCCGCATCATCTCCTTCACCGTCACCGAAGCCGGCTACTACCTGCTGGAAAACGGCGATCTGGACACCAGCTTCCCTGACCTGAAGGCCGATCTGGAGCGCGTGAAGAAAGGTGAACCGGGCCAGACGCTGTACGGCGCGCTCATCACCCTGCTGCGCGCCCGCAAGAAGGCCGGTGGCGGCCCCATCACGCTGCAGAACTGCGACAACCTGCGCCACAACGGTGACCGGGTGCGAGGTGGCCTGCGCGACTTTGCCCAGAAGATCGGTGACACCGACATCCTGAGCTGGATCGACGCCAACGTGCGCTTCCCCAACGCCATGGTCGACCGCATCACGCCGCGCCCGCCGGCGGAGCTGAAGGCACGCGTCAAGGCCGCCACCGGACGCGACGACAATGCCGCGCTGGGCTCCGAGAGCTATCTGCAATGGGTCATCGAGGACAATTTCGCGGCCGGCCGCCCCGCCTGGGAAAAGGTCGGTGCCGAACTGGTGGCTTCGGTCGATCCCTACGAGGAAGCGAAGATCCGCCTGCTCAATGCCACCCACAGCTGCATTGCCTGGGGCGGCACGCTGCGCGGGCACGAGTACATCCATGAAGGGGCGCGTGATGCCGTGGTGCGCAAGCTGGCCTTCGACTACGCCACCGACGACGTGATTCCCTGTCTGTCCGGCCCCAACAATCCCGTGGATCTGCCAGCCTACCGCGACATGGTGCTGGAGCGCTTCGGCAACGACGCCATCCGCGACACCAACCAGCGCGTCACCGCCGACAGCTTCTCGAAGATCCGGGCTTCATCCTGCCCACCATCCGCGACCGTCTGGCCCGAAACGAGAGCATCGATTCGGTGGCCGTGCTGCCCGCCCTCTTCCTGGAATTCCTGAAGCGCTGGCACGCAGAAAAGCTGCCCTTCCAGTACCACGACCAGAGCATGGACCCGAAGGCGGCGCACGCCATCGTGCAGGCTGAAGACCCGGTGAAGGCCCTGTGTGCCGACCGCGTGCTGTGGCAGGAACTGGCCGGCGACGCCCGCACGGAAGCTGCCGTGCGCAAGGCACTGGTACGCGTACAGCAGGAAGTGCTGCCGCAGGTGTGATGCCGGTGCGTACCGGTTCATGCACCATGCCGGTTCGGGCCGTGCTGGCTCCAGCCATGCCGACACCTGTCATCTGGCAACCTGATACGCCAGAACGGTGACGCCGAAAGACCGCTGGCAGAAAGACCCTGACGGGGTCTGTCACCCGAAGCCCTGGAGCAGATCATTCTGTCCCGGGGCTTTATCCCGAACACCACACCCCCGTGCCTCCGTGCGTATTTCCCACCATTGCGCATGGGCAAACGAAGGTGATAGAAAGGCCCTCTGGAAGCTGCGGCAAAAGCCCTGCGGTACCTGCTCCCAGCCTGTCCCTGTGGTTTCATGCATACCTTTCTCAGCGCCCTGCCCGTTCTTGCCGTCATTGTCTCGCTGCTGGCGGGCATCTCTGCGCTGCGCGCCGCCCGGCTGGGGCTGGCTGCCACGCTGCTCGCGGTGACAATCTCCTTTCCCGTTCCACCCGAAGCCATCTGGCCCGCCATCCTGCGCTGGACCCCCATCGTGCTGGAGGTGTTGCTGATCATCGGTGGGGGGCTATGGATGTCACAGGTACTGCAGCATTCCGGCGCCCAGGCCGAGCTGGCACGCTGGATCCGTGACCGGGCCGGTCCCGGCATCGGCACCGTGCTGCTCATCGTGCACGGCATCACGCCCTTTGCCGAATCGATGACCGGTTTCGGCATTGGCATCACCATCGGCATTCCACTGCTGGCGCATGCGGGACTGGCACCGCGCAAGGTGGCGCTGCTCGGCCTGCTGGGGCTGTCCACGGTACCCTGGGGCTCGATGGGGCCGGGCACCCTCATTGGCGCCAACATGGCGGGGCTCGGCTTCTACGAGCTGGGCATGGGATCGGCGCTTTACAGCATCATCCCGTTCATCGTCACGGGCGTCGTGGCCGCGGCTCGTGGCAGCACCGCAGGAACGCCTGCGGGCATTGCTGCTGGGTACCGGCTCCGGCCTGCTGCTGTCGGTCGTGATCGGCCTGTCCAACTGGCTGTTCGGTACCGCACCCGCCGGGGCACTGGGCTCCTCCTCATCACCCTGCTGTATCTCGGCACGGGTGGTCAGGGGCGGTGGTGAACTCACGCCAGCGGCCCGGCGATGTCTGCTCACCCTATGCACTGCTGCTGGGGGTGTGCTGGCCGCCACCCTGTGCATCCGGATGCTGGATCTCTCTCCGTCGTGGCGCTATGTGGGCTCACCTGCGCTGTGGCTGTTCGTGGCCACGGCCTGGTTCACGCGTGGCCGGCTGGATGCCCTGCCCGGAAAAATGCACGGCATTCATGGCAGCGGGTGGCACCCGTCACCGGGCTGTTCATCCGGTGGGCATCGTCATGGCCATTTCCGGCATGGCAACCTATCTGGCACACACTGGCCGAAGGGGACGTGTCTATCTGGGCATCGGCCCACTCGTGGAGTGCCGTCAGCGGCTTCATTACCGGTTCGACTTCGGGGGCCAACGCCATGCTGGCCACCACACAGGCAGAAATCGCCCAGGCGCTGCACGTGGATGTGCTGGCCTTTCTGTCGATCCACAATGTGGCGGCCGCCTTCCTGCTGATGGCATCACCCAGCAAGGTGGAACTGGCCGTGCAGCTGGCACCGCACGGTGCCCAGCAGGAACTGCGCTGGGTGCAGGTCAGCGTGCTGGTCGTGGGGGTGGTGGTGGTCTCGGGCCTGGCAGTGTGTGGTCTGCTGCTGTAGGCCACCTTCATGAAAGCGCTGATCACCTTCCCTGGTGATCAGCATCTTTCTGTCGAACGTGCCGATGTCGGCCCGCTGCTGGCACAGCCGTGGAAACGGCACGGGGCAACGGCAACACCCGTAACGGCAAGGGACACTCAATACCCATACCGATATTTAGATTCACACCCGAATGATCTCGGATTCACACGCCACCGGAAAACTCACCGAGTTGGCAATGAAGCATGCCTTGTGTGCATCATGATGCAGGGCGCGCGCCTTTTCTTCATCAGAGCTGGCGCTGATGGTGACATGGGGCTTGAGAATGGCCGACACGAAACGCCCTGCCGTTTCATCCATCACGGCTTCTGCCGAATCTTCGTACGACAGCACGATCACGCCATTGACGGCGCACAGGTGCAAATACCAGAGCTTGTGGCAGGCCGACAATGATGCCAGCAGAAATTCCTCCGGATTCCAGCGTGACGCATCTCCCCGAAAGGCCGGGTCTGCCGATCCGGCGATATCCGGCTTGCCATAGGCCGACAGGGTAAAGGAACGCTCATAATCCGTGTAGCCTGAAGTCCCCTCACCCGTGTTGCCGGTCCACTCGATGTGTGTACGGTAATGGTGCAGTTTCATGGTCGTCTCCGTTGGCAGATCAGTGGATGTCCATGTGGGTACGGCGCCCGGGAAAAAGAACTCCGACACGATCTGGCACGATCCTGCCCGCGCTCCCGGCGCTCCGGTCTCCAGCTCCGGTGCCCAGCCTCCCCACCTTTCAGAGTCTAATCCTGCCACCCGTCGGTCCACGCCAGAAACCACGATCCGACCCTCCCTTGTATCATGGGGCATTGCCCCCATGTCTGCACTGCCCGTGCGCCGCCCGCTTTGCGCTGTATGCAGCCCGCTGCCCGATATACGCCGCACGCTGCCTGCACCTGTCAGTACGCCGGTCACTGCACCGTACAAAAGCACATGGGGAAATCCCATGCCCGGCAGCACCGTTTCAACGATCGTTTGCCTGTTTCCTTTTTACGGGTAACGCCCGTCTTTCTTCTTCGCTCTGCACAAGCGCCGCCATGAGAATCGATATCTGGTCCGACATCATCTGCCCGTTCTGCTACATCGGCAAACGCAAGCTGGAGCTGGCGCTTGCCCAGACCGGCATCGAAGCCGACATTCACTGGCACAGCTTCGAGCTGAACCCCAACGCGCCACAAACCTACGGCATGCCACTGCAGGGTGTGCTGAACGCACTCTACGGCATGGGTGAACAGCAGGCGCTGGCCGTGCTGAACCATGAGGAACAGGCCGCGCGCGAGGTGGGGCTGGACTTCCAGTGGCGCATCGCCAAACCGGGCAACACCTTCAACGCACACCGGCTGCTGCATCTGGCCCGGAACATGGGACTGGGGCTACAGGCCAAGGAGCGCTTCCTGCGCGCCTATTTCTCCGAAGGGCAGGACATCGGCGACAAGGCCGTATTGCGTGCACTGGCCATCGACGTGGGGCTGAACCCCGCCGAAGTGGATGATGTGCTGGACACCGACCGCTTCGACCGCGCCGTACGTGCCGATGAACAGCAGGCCCAGCAGCTGGGCATTCAGGGGGTGCCGTACTTCCTCATCGACGGCGAGGCCGTCATCTCGGGTGCCCGCGAGGTGGAGGAGTTCGTGCGGGTGCTGACGCTGCAGCAGGAAAAGGCGAAGGCACGTACGCAGGCCGGGGCAGCCGAAGAAAACGCTGCCACCCAAAATGGTGGCAATGCCGCGCCGGGCGCCGGTGCCGGTGCCGGTGCCGGTGCCGGTGCCGGAGATGCATCATCCGGTGCACCGGTCATCTGTGACAATGGCGTATGTGAAGTGAAGCGCTGACTATAGCGCTCAGTCGCAATTCACATGGCGAGGTGTGGACATCACCGAGCCATTCATGGCGGCGGCAAATGCCACATAGGCTTCACGGCGCTCAGGGGTGTTGAGCGTCAGTTCCCGGATTTTTCTTTCTGCGCTGATCCAGCAGCGGCTCTCCATAGGTATTGAACAGGCATTCCATGGAATTGAGCATCTGGTCCGCGGCATCCCGCACCTGGGCCGGATCATGCTTGTCTGCCATCATCTGGGCAACCACGCCACGATGGTAGATGGCCAGCACCTTTTTTTGCGCGGCAGTGCCGTGCGCAGAACGTGCGTGTTGCATCTCGCTCTCTTCACAAAGGATGGTGGGAGCGTGGCAGTATCTTCGGCCGTCCGTGTGGCTTCATCATCTCCCGGCCGCAAGGTCTGTGTGATGGGACAGGCAGCATTCGTTGCCGCTCCTCCCCTTCGGGGCTAGACTGCAACGCAAAAAGCAAAAGATGGTTTTGCTTTCAGTCTGCTGACCCACGGGAGGACGGACACATGGCAAAACTGCAAGGCAAAAAGCGCCCTGATCACGGGCGCAGCAGCAGGGGCTGGGCAGGGGCATCGCCGAAGTCTCACGCAAAATATGGCGCCCGGCTGTGCCTGGCCGATACATCCCCGGACGTGGATGCCACCGCACAGGCACTGCGTGATACCTATGGCGCCGAGGTGATCACCGCCATCGCGGATGTGTCGCAACGTACCGACATGCAGGCCGCCGTGGCACGTACCCTGGCGCAGTTCGGTAGGCTGGACATCGTCTGCTGCAATGCCGGCGTTGCACGTCTCGCGCCCTTCGAGGCCATGTCCGACGAGCTGCTGGACCTGCACATCAACGTCAACATCCGCGGTGTCTGGAACACCTGCCAAGCGGCCATCGGCCCGATGCTGAAACAGGGCGGAGGTGTCATCGTCATCGCTTCTTCCGTCACGGGCGACATCGTGGCCGATGCAGGCGAGGCCGCCTACGCACTGAGCAAGTCTGCGCTGGTGGGCCTGACCAAGGCGCTGGCCGTGGAATATGCCGCGCGCAACATTCGCGTCAACTGCACGCAACTGGGCTATGCCCGCACGCCCATGGTTGAAAAAATGGCGATGGAATCCAATCCGTCCGATCCGGAAAGCGCCATTCGTGCCATCGCCAGTGGCGTCCCGATGGGGCGCCTGGCCGATCCGCGCGAGGTGGGTGAACTCTTTGCCTTTCTGGGCAGTGACGAGTCTTCGTATCTCACGGGGTCGCAGATCGTCATCGATGGTGGAAGTACGCTGCCGGAGACGGTGAGTATGGGGACGAACTAGCAGGCTGTTGAAATACTGGCCCAAATGTATCTCCTGGACCGTCGACGCCCGTGTAAATCAACGATCTACGCGATGCAAATTCCCGCGCAAAGTCGTTGGCGAGGCATTGGCACGTGTCCAGAAGGACGTGGTTCCGGGCTGATACCCAGACAGAACGCACCATGGTGTGCCGCATGGCGCGCAGCCGACAAAATGCCTTCTTTTCGACAGTCTGCTGATTTGCAAGCCTGAAGAAACCGGCCCCGGTCATTTCCCGGGAGCCGGTTTTTTTACCGGCACGCCGTCATCCAGGCTTCCACAGATGGCTCCACCAACAGCAACTGGCTGCATGCAGCACTGTCAAGTCTGTGCGTACCACCCAATTTCATGGGGATTGCCGATGTCCGGATGCAATTCTTTGCAACCATCGTTGCAAGACATGACAAACAATCTGCCGTCCTCCAGGCAGACATCATGCAGGATCTCGAACATGTGAAATACATTCAGGCCCATTCGTGCAAGCGTGCACACGGAACGTATGCGTACACACATGCCTGAATGAAAACGTTGTCCGATAAATACATCCAGCCTTTCCGTGTTCTACGAAGTGCCCGGACGCATCGCTCTACAGTGACCTTCGGCGCTGGCGACCTTCCGCCAGGCTCCATATCGTTAACAGCCGCCAAGGATCACTCATGTCCATACGCACATTCCTTCCATCTTCGCCCAGCTCTGCTTCTCCCGGTACGCCTCACGAATGCTTCCACACGTCCATCACGTCGCCTGCACGCCGTCACCCCGGTCGCCCGCTGGCGCTGCTGATGATGCTGTCCCTGGCTGCCTGCGGCGGCAGCGGATCGGGTGATGCCGGACAGCCTGCCCAGCTGACACAGAAAGCCGACACGGCGGTTCTTTCCAGCAGCCCGGCAAGCAATACCTCAAGCAGCGAGCACGCGCCCGAGTGCTGACGCTGCCGGCAATGCCGCCCCGCGGCCGATCCTCGACGAACAGCACGCCCACCACGATCGCCTCCGAAGCAGGGGCCGTGACTGCCGCCACGCCATCGACCAACGCCGCTGCAACCGGAACCCTGCTGCCGGCACGCCGCCCACCCAAACCTCCGCGACAGAGACCACGGGTGCCAACACCATCGGCCAGCACCACGGCAACCGAGACTGCCGCTGGCGCAACACCCGCTGCCCCAGAAACCACCCCAACGCCGGCAGCGGACACGGCAGCAGCCACCCGGGACGCGGCGCCAGCCGCTGCAACACCTGCTGCAACACCTGCTGCAACACCTGCTGCAACACCCGCGGCAACACCCGCGGCAACACCTGCTGCGACGCCCGCCGCTGCACTGGGTGAACTGGTCGGCGACCGGGAAATTCGCTCGGACGTGGTCCTGGCAGCCCTGCTGGACCATGCAACCACCAGGACCGGGGCCCCTGCCACGGATGCGACCGAGAGCTGATTCCCACGGAAAAGGGTGGCATTGAACTCACGAAACCCAAACTGGCCGGCGAGGCCCCGCAGCCCCTGCTGAAACTGGATGTCGGCATACAGCCGTCGACCGACAGTACATTCCAGCAACCGTACACCTATCGTGCACATGCCGAAGCCCAGCCTGGCCAGACCGGCAAGGCCGCTTTCAACGCTGTGACCTGGGAGCTGGGCCTGTCCAGTGACCAGGCTGCCGCCGGCCAGACACTGACAATCGGCAATATCCTGCGATTCACGCAGGCGGGTCTCAACGAGGGGAAACCCCTCATGTTCCGTGCCGTGAGCCCCGGGGGTCGACCGGACAACTCCGCCACGCAGCTGTCGGCAGAGAAGCGGATCTACCGCGGCGGAAGTTTCAAGACATGGGAGACCGAAGACCGGGCGTATGTCGCCGAACTGGACATGAGTCTTCTTGATGGGCCGAACACCTTCCTGCTGACGCTGAATGTCTCCAAGGCGGGCGGTTCGGAATCCATGGAGATCCGCAGCGCGTGGCGCATTCCGGCAAACTGGAAATCCGGCGATGCACTCGTCAAGCTGGGTGAACAGGTGGTTCATGAAACACGCGAGCCGGCATACAACGGCGATGGCGTCATTTCCGGCACATCCAGCAGCACCGACACCTGGAGCACCGCCAACTACCGCGCCGAAGGGATTGTCGACGGAACCACGGATGTACCGATGAACGAACGAGGCATCAGTGGTGCACTGCTGTCTGCCTCCTTCGACTCCCTGCCAGACGAGGACCTCGGCTTCAATGATGACAATGGTCGTCTGAAGGCTGCCAGCAGCCCCACCGGCGCCTTCATCGAGAAGGCCCCTGATCCGGACAGCCTCAAGCTCTGGGAGAACAGCCAGGCCGATAATTTCGGTCCCCGTCCCGCCGCCGACAATTATGTCCCCGCAGAAGGAACCTATTATCACGAACTGAAGGCAGGCATTGATAACTGGTACAACGCAACCCCCTCATTCGAGCACACGGAGATATCGCTGAAGCTACGTGCGGGCACGCAAAGCGGCAAGCAGGTGATCTTCCTGCCCAACGAACTGAAGACATACATCGATGTCCTTCCCGCTGACAAGCCCGACGACCACAGCCCCAGCAATCGCATCGAGGGCGTGCTCGCATCGGTTGACGGGCAGAAGGGCTTCCACCATGACTCGCTGGTTCCCTTCGGGACGTTGATGACATGGAAGGGCCAGAAGGATGGCAAACCGCTGACCGTGAGGATGTCCCTGAAACCTGGTCCCGAGGCCAATCAGGTGACTCGTTGCTGGACGGCAGCCCTGCCCAGCCGGACCCGTGACCTGAACCGCGATATCTGCTCGACTTTCGTGGTGCCTTCCGGATGGCAGCATGGTCAGGCGCTGGAACGCGTGAGTTCCTACGTGACGGATACGCGCCCCGGAGACAACGGCCAGCCGGTGACACGCACCTGGCGCAGCAATCCGGCCGCGCCAAAGTGATTCGGCAGCAAGGCTGATACGCGCATCATGGATGCCACGCGGTTACACGGCATCCATGGTGTGCGTTGCATCCGTCTGATCCATCCTGGCTCCACCTTCAGGTCAGGGCCTCGCCTGTACACCACGCCTCCAGTGCTCTGCCAGGAAGTCCACAAACGCCCGGATTTTCGGGCTGACCGTGGTGTCGCCGTAATAGACGGCGTGAAACGGTTTGACTTCGTTCAGGGCACGGTCCGGCAGGAGTTCATGCAGGTCGCCGGCGGCGATGTCACTGGCCACGACGAAGTCCGACAGGCAGGCGATGCCGTTGCCGGATAGACAGAGCTGGCGGATGGTTTCTCCGCTGTTGGCAGACAGCTGGGGCGCGGCGGCATAAGGGGCATGACCGCTGTCAGCAAACGGCCAGTTGTTCAGGGTTCTGGGCTCGGAGAAGCCGATGAGGACGTGCCGCGACAGATCGGCAACGCTTTCCGGCGTTCCGAATCGGGCAAGATAGTCTGGCGCAGCAACAAGCTTCAGGCGACTGTCAAACAGGTGCCGGGCGCGCAGCGCAGAATCGTGAAGGCTGCCTGCGCGGATGGCGATATCCACACGCCGTTCGATGAGGTCGATATAGCCTTCGGACGAGGTGAGCTGCAACAACACCTTCGGATAACGCTCACGAAACGGGCGCACGAGCGGGGCAATGCGATGCAGCAGCGTGGGCGTGGCGGAATCCACCCGAAGAATGCCCTGCGGTGTAGCGTCCGAAGAGAGGAGTTCCGCTTCGGCGGCCTCGATGTCGTGCAGTATCTGCCGGGCGCGCCTGAAGAAACGGCCGCCTTCTTCGGTCAGCCGCAGCTGGCGCGTGGTGCGGTTGAGCAGATTGGTGGAGAGCTTCTCTTCCAGCCGCTTCACGGTGCGACTGACGACGGAGTTGGCCAGCCCCAGCCTTTCTGCGGCACGGCTGAAGCTGCCGCTTTCCACCACCTGCACGAATACGGCCAGCTCATCGGAATGGCTCTTCATTGTTGCTGTCACTGGAAAAGTGTTTTGCGATTATTGCCATTTTCCTGCATGAAGGATAGACGGACAATGGCGCGTTTTCAACACGACTTCTGAGGAACCCGCATGAACATTCTGTTGATCGACGGCGGACAGGCCTTCCGTTTCACCGAAGGCCGTCTGAACCACACACTGCACCAGACCGCCCGAGAGACGCTGACCGCACTCGGCCACGCGGTGAAGGAAACCGTGATTGAGCAGGGCTATGACACCGTTGCCGAGGTGGAGAAAATGGCTGTGGATGGATGCAGTTGTGTGGCAGATGCCCGGCTGGTGGATGGGCGAGCCGTGGACGGTGAAAAAATATGTTGACGAAGTGTTCAGCGAAGGCGTTGGCGAAGACAAGCTGGTTGCCAACGATGGCCGCCACCGTGTCAACCCGACGGTGGGCTACGGGACGGGTGGATTGCTGCACGGCAAGAAGCACATGATCTCCTCCACCTGGAATGCACCGATCGAGGCGTTCACCCGGGAAGGCGATTTCTTTGAGGGTGCCGGGGTGGATGGCGTGCACTTCCATTTCCACAAGGCCAACGAGTTCCTTGGCACCACGCGGCTGCCCACATTCACCTGCAACGATGTGGTGAAGAATCCGCAGGTCGAGCGCCACCTGTCCGACTATCGTGCGCACGTGGAGAAGGTGTTCGGCAAGGCGTAGGTGCGGGGCGCAGGAATAGAATAGGCATGTCCTTTTCTGACTGACGAGGAGTGCCTTGAAGGCTGATCGAGAAAGCCCGATCATGGTGATCCTGGCCACGGCGCTGGCCCCACTCATCTGGGGCAGCACCTATCTGGTCACGACCGAATTCCTGCCCCATGGCCGCCCCTTCACCGCCGCGCTGTTGCGCGTGCTGCCGGCCGGATTGCTACTGCTGGCCTGGACACGGGAATGGCCACGCTGGCGGGACATGGGATGGCTGCTGGTGCTGTCCATCCTGAACATTGCCTTCTTTCAGGCCATGCTGTTCGTGTCGGCCTATCGATTGCCGGGCGGGCTGGCGGCCATCCTCAATTCCACGCAGACGCTGATGGTCCTGGTGCTGACGTGGTGGGTGGGCAGGAAGCAGCCACCGATCATGGCGTGGGCTTCGGCCGCATTGGGCGTGCTGGGCATCGTGCTGCTGGTGTATTCGCCGCAGGCACATTTCGACACGCTGGGCATCATCGCTGCCCTGGCCGGATCGGCCTCCATGGCTACGGGCATCTACTTCTCGGCACGCTTTCAGCACGGGCTGTCGGTCCTGGCCTATACCGGCTGGCAGCTGCTGCTGGGCGGGCTATGCCTGCTGCCGGTGGTGCTGGTGCTGGAGCCCTGGCCCGATCACTTCACGGCGGCCAACGTGGGCGGTTATCTGTACCTGTGCCTGGTGGGCGCGGTGCTGGCCTACGTGCTGTATTTCCGGGGCATCAGCCGGCTGCCGCCTGCCATCGTGTCGTCGCTGGGGCCGCTCAGCCCTGTGTGCGCCTTCGTGCTGGGCTGGGTGTTCCTGAACGAGCAGCTGGGCGGCCGGGCACTGGCCGGCTTCGTGCTGGTGCTGCTGTCCATCATCGGCGTGCAACGGGCGATGATGCCCAGGACAGGAAGGCCTCCCCACGCACCCGGCCCCAGGGATTCATCAACCTGATGTCCGGGTGGACGGCCTTCCCTGCACGCTGTCACTCCTGCAGGCCATAGGCCTTCATCGATTCGGCCGTGTAGCGCAAGCCGGCTGCGGCATGAGGTTTGAAGACCTCTGCCAACCGTTGCTGCGCCCTCTCGCTCAAGGTGATGTCCAGCGCACGCAGGTTCTCGTCCAATCGTGCAGGGCTTCGGGTACCCGGGATGGGCACAATGTTGGGCGCGCGGGACAGGACCCAGGCCAGTGCCACCTGGGCGGGTGAGATGCCTTCATCCGCCGCCACCTGCTGCAAGGCCTTGGCCAGTTGCTGGTTGTGCGAGAAATGCTCGGGCGTGAAGCGTGGCATCTGCCGACGAAAGTCGCCTTCCGTCAGCCGCGCAGGATCGAAGTCCAGTGCGGCCAGTAGCCCACGGCACACGGGGCTGTAGGCCACCAGCAGGATGCCCAGGCGTCGACAGGTGTCCAGTACACCGTTGCTCTCGACGTTCCGGGTCATCAGCGAGTATTCGTACTGTCCCTGCCGCCGGGCCATGACGCCCTTTCGTATGCTTGCGCAATGCGGCATCGGCCCGTTCAAGCGTGTCGGCAGAGACCTCGCTCAGACCCACGGCGCCGATGCGTCCCTGCCCGATCTCGTCGGCCAGTGCGGCCATGCTCTCGTCGATGCGGGCGCCATCGTCTTCCACCCGGTGCAGGGTAGTAAAGATCGATGGGCGTCTGCAGACGATCCAATGAGCGCTGGATGGCCCCCTGCAGATACTCCGGTGAGGTATCGACGCCCCGTCGGGTGACATCGGTCCTGTCCCGAAGAATGCCCCCCTTGGTGGCCAGAACAATGTCTGCCCGCAGCGGGTGGTCGCGCAGCACGCTTCCCACCAGTTCCTCATTGTGGCCAAAGCCATAGATGTCGGCCGTGTCGAAGAATCGTTCGCCTCGGTCGATGGCGTAGTGAATCAGGGTCACGCGATCTTCCATCATCGCTGGGACCATAGAACTCGGACATGCCCATGCAGCCCAGGCCGATGGCGCTGACGGACAGACCATCGGCACGCGCCTGACGGACAGGAAGCGGATTCAACGGGCATGGGGAGCTAGCGTGATGCGTTGGAATGCGGTTGTCGTGACTCATGTCGTCTTTCCTCTCCTTGACGCTTCCCTTCCACGTCTCATGGGGGAACAGCGTGGCATTGGCAATGCGATGAAGGTAGCAAGCAGCAACGCATCAAGGCCAATTCCATTTTGTTGATACCTATTCGGTATCATGACGGTATGCGCCAAGGATCATGAGGCGGCCATGACCTTCCGCATGAACAACGTACCTGACACTGCCATGAAAGGTGGTGCACGCAACACCTTTCATTCTTCGGTGCGTTGCCGCGCATGACCCCTTTCATCTCCTGTGCACCCCACCATGTCAGACCGAATCACGCTTCGACAGCTTCGCTATTTCATGGTTCTGGCCGAGGAACTGAATTTCCGCCGGGCAGCCGAACGGCTGTTCATCACGCAGCCGCCCCTCAGTCGACAGATCCGGCAGCTGGAAGAAGCATTGGGCGCACCACTTCTGTTGCGTCAGCGATCCGGTCCCGAACGGGGTGTACATCTGACGACGGAAGGACATTGGCTATTGCCACGGATCCGGCAACTGCTTCTTCAGGTGGACACCATGCTTCAGGGGTTTTGGCGACCTGCACCGGCATGCCGACATGTCCGTGGACACCGGTCGTCTTTCAGACGAAGCAGCCGCCCTGGGCTCGCGCATCCAGAAGGAAGGCCGCGTACCCTCCTCGCCGGATCACTCCGGTCGCGCTATGCTGAACAGAACCGGGGCACAGAACGGAAGGGAGAAACCAACCACACGCCTTTCAGGCTGGGCATGACGCCCGCCATCGACACGGCGCAATTCTCGGGAGCCGAAGCGGTACTGCATGAGAAACACCCTCGGCTGCAGATGGAAACCGTCCTGCAGGGCACACCACAGCTGATACGCAGCGTGCTTCGTGGCCGGCTGGATGCAGCGATCATCAGCCTGCCCGCACGCACGGAAGGACTGGTCGTGACCGAGCTACACGAAGAAGCGTTATGGGCGTGTCTGGCCAGTCAGCATCCGCTGGCACGTCGTCGTCGGCTGTCGCTACAGGACATCGGCCATGAGCCGCTCTTCTGGTTTGCGCGCCGACAGAACCCGGTGTATTACGACCATTGCCAGAAGATCTTTGCGCAGCAACGTTTCTCGCCGCCCCGGCTGCCGGAGCCAGAGGATCAGGCGGTACTTCTGGCACAGGTGGCCGATGGGCTGGGCTTGGCACTGGTTCCGGCGTCGCTGCGCAGCACGCGCCGTCGGGGCGTGGTGTTCCGTCCGCTGGTCGAAGGCAATGCGCTGTGCATCCGGGTGGCGCTGGCACGACGCAGCGGCGGTTATCCCAAGGCCGTGTCGCGCACCATGGCCTCATTGCTCAACGCATGGCGTCGTGCATGAGAACAGTCCGGCCCCGCTGGCTTGCAGGCATCCAAAATGCTTAGGTACGAAATCAACAGATTTCAACCAGCCCGCCAAGGCCGTGCCGTGATGCCGGAGCCCTGAAAAACGACGGGACCGAATACGGCCCCGTCATGAACGCTCAGCCCAGCAGCGGTGCCAGCGCCCTGCGCACCTCGGCCTCGTCGCGGCCAGAGCGGCGGATGAAGTCCTGCAGCTGGTCCTCGTCGATGTTGCCGATGCCGAAGTATTCGGAATGCGGGTGCGAGAAGTAGAAGCCCGAGACGCTGGCGGCCGGCCACATGGCAAGGGCCTCCGTGACGTGCATGCCGATCTCCTGGCAGTCCATCAGCTCGAACATCTCTTTCTTGATGGTGTGCTCGGGGCAGGACGGATAGCCGGGTGCCGGACGGATGCCGGTATAGGCTTCGGCGATGAGTTCGTCGTTGGTGAACTTCTCGTCAGAAGCGTAGCCCCACAGGTCCTTGCGCACGCGCTCGTGCAGGGCTTCGGCAAAGGCTTCGGCCAGGCGGTCGGCGATGCTCTTGAAGGCGATGGCGTTGTAGTCGTCCAGCGCCGCCATGTATTCGGCTTCCTTCTTGTCGGCACCAATGCCGGCCGTGACGGCAAACATGCCGATGTAGTCCTGAATGCCGCTGGGCTTGCCGTCAATGAACTTGGGCGCGATGTAGTCGGCCAGGGACTTGTTGGGGATGCCTTCACGCTTGGCGTTCTGCTGACGCAGGTTGCGCCAGGTCATGGCCACCTGGGTGCGCGAGTCGTCGGTGTAGATCTCGATGTCGTCGTCGTTGATGGTGTTGGCCGGCAGGAACATCACGACGCCGTTGGCGGTGAGCCAGCGGTTGTCGATGATCTTCTTCAGCATGGCCTTGCCGTCGGCGAAGACCTTGCGAGCCTCTTCACCCACCACGGCGTCGTCGAGAATGTCCGGGAACTTGCCGGCCAGGTCCCGGTCTGGAAGAACGGGCCCCAGTCGATGTATTCGGCCAGCTTGGACAGATCCTGGTTCTTGAAGGTTCGGCGGCCAATGAACTTGGGCCGGGGCGGCACGTAGGTGCTCCAGTCGGTCTGCTCGCGGTTGGCCCGGGCATCGGCCAGCGGAATGAAGTTGGGGCCTTTCTTCTTGCCGTGCAGGTTGCGCACGCGGTCGTATTCGCTGTGCAGGTCGGCCAGGAAGCCTTCGCGCTGCTCTTCGGACACGAGGGCCTGGGCCACGGGCACGGAACGTGAGGCATCGGGCACGTAGACAACAGGGCCGGAATAGTTGGGCGCAATCTTGACGGCAGTGTGCACACGCGACGTGGTGGCGCCACCGATCAGCAGCGGAATCTTGCGTGAACGGAAGTATTCGTCACGCTCCATCTCGCCGGCCACGAAGGCCATTTCTTCCAGCGACGGGGTGATGAGGCCGGACAGGCCGATGAGGTCGGCACCGGTCTCGCGGGCCTTTTCGAGGATCTGGGCACAGGGCACCATCACGCCCATGTTGACGACCTCGAAGTTGTTGCATTCGAGCACGACGGAGACGATGTTCTTGCCGATGTCGTGCACGTCCCCCTTGACGGTGGCGATGACGATCTTGCCGCGTGAGCGCACGTCGCCACCCGCTGCCGCCAGGGCGGCTTTCTCGGCCTCGATGAAGGGCAGCAGGTGGGCCACGGCCTGTTTCATGACGCGGGCGGACTTGACCACCTGCGGCAGGGAACATCTTGCCTTCGCCGAACAGGGTCGCCAACGACGTTCATGCCGGCCATCAGCGGACCTTCGATGACTTCGATGGGACGACCGCCACGCGCCGCGATTTCCTGCCGGATCTCTTCGGTGTCCTCGACGATGTACTGGGTGATGCCATGCACCATGGCGTGCGTGATGCGTTCCTGCACGCTGCCCTTGCGCCAGGCCTGGTCGGCTTCCTTCTTGCCGCCGTCGTCCTTCAGGGTCTGGGCGATCTCGATGAGGCGCTCGGTGGCGGTCAGTTCGCGCTCGGGGGCATCGGCGGGCAGGTCATCGGGGAAGACGGGCTTGCGATTGAGCACCACGTCCTCGATGCGGTTGCGCAGTTCCAGCGGCACTTCGTCGTAGACGCCCATCATGCCGGCGTTGACGATGCCCATGGTGAGGCCGGCCTTGATGGCGTGATAGAGGAAGACCGTGTGGATGGCCTCACGCGCGGGATTGTTGCCGCGGAACGAGAAGGAGACGTTGGAGACGCCGCCCGAGATGCGGGCATGCGGCAGATTGTCATGAATCCACTGGCAGGCACGGATGAAGTCGTTGCCGTATTCGTCGTGCTCTTCGATGCCGGTGGCGACCGCGAAGATGTTGGGATCGAAGATGATGTCTTCGGGCGGGAAGCCCACTTCGTTCACCAGCAGGTCGTAGGCGCGCTTGCAGATCTCGATCTTGCGCTGGAAGGTATCGGCCTGGCCCTGTTCGTCGAAGGCCATGACGACGGCGGCAGCGCCATAGCGGCGCACCAGGGCGCGCCGGTGCAGGAACTTTTCTTCGCCTTCCTTCAGCGAGATGGAGTTGACCACCGCCTTGCCCCTGCACGCAGCGCAGGCCGGCCTCGATGACCTCCCACTTGGAGCTGTCGATCATGATGGGCACGCGGGCGATGTCGGGTTCGCTGGCGATGAGGTTCAGGAAGCGCGGCATGGCCTTCATCGCGTCCAGCATGGCTTCATCCATGTTGACGTCGATGATCTGGGCGCCATTTTCCACCTGCTGGCGGGCGACCTGCAGGGCCTCGTCGTACTGCTCGTTGAGGATCATCCGCGCAAACGCCTTGGAACCGGTGACGTTGGTGCGCTCGCCAACGTTGACGAAGAGGGAGTTCTCGTCAATGTTGAAGGGCTCCAGACCGGAAAGGCGGGTGGCGACCGGGATGACGGGCGGCACGCGCGGGGTGAGCGGGCGCACGGCCTCGGCAATGGCACGGATGTGGGCGGGCGTGGTGCCGCAGCAGCCACCGGCGATGTTGACGAGGTTGGCCTGCGCGAACTCCTTCAGCAGGGCGGAGGTGATGTCGGGGGTCTCGTCGAAGCCCGTCTCGGCCATGGGGTTGGGCAGGCCGGCATTGGGGTAGACGCAGACGAAGGTGTCGGCCTTGCGGGCCAGCTCCTCGATGTAGGGCCGCATGAGGGCCGCACCCAGGGCGCAGTTCAGGCCGATGGTGAGCGGCCTGGCATGGCGCACCGAGTTCCAGAAGGCCTCGACGGTCTGGCCCGACAGGATGCGGCCGGAGGCGTCGGTGACGGTGCCGGAGATCATGACCGGGATGCGCGGCAGGCCCTGGGCGCTGCGCTCTTCGGCCAGTTCATCCAGCGCGAACAGCGCGGCCTTGGCGTTGAGGGTGTCGAAGATGGTCTCGACCAGGAACACGTCGGCGCCGCCTTCGGCCAGGCCGCGGGCCTGTTCCAGGTAGGCGGCACGCAGTTCCTCGAAGGTGATGTTGCGCGCGGCCGGGTCGTTCACGTCCGGCGAGATGGAGGCCGTCTTGGGCTGGGGCCCGGGCGCCGGCCACGAAGCGGGGCGCTCGGGCGTGCTGTACTTGTCGACCGCAGCCCGGGCCAGCCGTGCCGAGGCGACGTTCATCTCGTAGGCCAGTTCCGGCAGGTGGTAGTCGCCCTGGGCGACGGCTGTGGCGCCGAAGGTGTTGGTCTCGATGAGGTCGGCACCGGCCTCCAGGTACTTCTCGTGGATTTCCTGGATGATGTCGGGCCGGGTGAGCGAGAGCAGCTCGTTGTTGCCCTTCACGTCATGGGCATGGTCGCGGAAGCGCTCGCCGCGGTAGTCGTCCTCGCCCAGCTTGTACTGCTGGATCATGGTGCCCATGGCACCGTCCAGGATCAGGATGCGTTCCCTGAGCAGTTCACGCAGCCGGGTCTCGACCGGGCCCATGGCGGGTGTGTTCCGGCGGGCAGGGGCGGAAGCAGCGGGGGCGTTTTCTTGGCTCATGGCTTGGAACGTACTTTGAGGAGTCAACCCAGCATTCTAGGGGCGAATGGCCACATGGGCCACGAGGGCGGGCGGCGCAGCGGATGTGGCCGCCTGATGCGTGGCGCAGATCGGCCGTGGACGGCTGCTGCGCATTTCTCATATGAAGGCATGGTCCGTGGATGACAAGCACGCGTCCGGCTCTGGGATAATGAGGGCCATTTTCAATTCATCATCGGGAAAGCATCATGTCGTCGTATGTCTTTGCCCCTGCCCGCACCGTGAGCCTGCCGGTGCACGGGGTTGCACAGCGGTTTCCGGTCAATCGGGTGTTCTGCGTGGCGCAGAACTATGCGCAGCACGCCGTGGAGATGGGGTCCAGCGGTCGCGAGGACCCCTTCTTCTTCATGAAGCCCGCCAGTTCGGTGGTGCCGGTGGCCGCCGGCACGGTGCAGCCGGTGCCCTACCCGTCGGGCACGCAGTCGCTGCACCACGAGGTGGAGCTGGTGGTGGCCCTGGGCCGTTGCGGTGCGAACGTCGATCCGGCCCGGGCCGAGGAACTCATCTACGGCTATGCGGTGGGTCTGGACCTGACGCGGCGCGACCTGCAGACGGCACTGAAGGCGAAGGGACGCCCCTGGGAAGATCGCCAAGGGCTTCGAGGCCTCGGGGCCGGTGGGGACCATCATGCCGCGCGAACAGGTGGGCACGCTGGTCCGTGGCGGCATCCGTCTGTCAGTGGATGGCGAGGCGCGCCAGTCGGGCGATCTGGATCAGATGATCTGGAGCGTGAACGAGATCATCAGCCACCTGTCGCGGCACTGGTCACTGGTGGCCGGGGACATCGTGTTCACCGGCACGCCGGCCGGTGTGGGCGCGGTGGTGCGCGGCAACCATCTGCAGGGATCGATCGACGGTCTGGACGCAATCCAGGTCGAGCTGGTCTGAACAGCCGGAAACAGCCAGACATTTTTCAGGAGCAGGACATGACGACTTTCCACCCCCAGGCCGGTGCCTATGCCGGTGACATTTCCCCGGCCGATGCCTGGGCGCTGGTGCAGGCCGGCGAGGCGCTGCTGGTGGATGTGCGCACGCCCGAAGAGCACAAATGGGTGGGCCGGGTGCCCGGGGCCATCCCGGTGCCCCTGGCTGATCGACAACGGTCAGCGGCAGAACCCGGACTTTCTGGCGCAGCTGGCCCGGTGGCCAAAGCCCGACCAGAAGGTGGTGCTGCTGTGCCGCAGCGGTGTACGCAGCGTGGCAGCAGCCACGGCCGGAGCGCAGGCAGGATTCACCAACCTGTGGAACATCGTGGGTGGCTTCGAGGGGCGACTGGACGAGAAGCGGCAGCGCAACCATGTGGAAGGCTGGCGGTTCTCCGGCCTGCCGTGGGAGCAGAGCTGATGGCCGACGGCGTCCCGGCCTCCCCGGGAACGGAGCAGGCGCCCTGATGCTTCTGTCAGCGCCGGCGCAGGCCTGTCCGGTGACTGGGCGTCCGGGCCCTGGGGCCGAGCCGGGTGGTGCTGGTGGGCGCAGGGCCGGGCGATGTGGAGCTTCTGACCTGCAAGGCGGCACGGCTGATCGGCGAGGCCGACTGGCTGGTGCATGATGCGCTGGTGCAGCCGGAGGTGCTGGCGCTGGCCGGGCGGGCCCGGATCATCGCGGTGGGCAAGCGTGCCGGCAATCCCAGTGCGCGGCAGTCGTCCATCAACCAGATCCTGCTGGACTGTGCGCAGCGCGGCGGTCTGACGGTGCGTCTGAAGGGGAGATCCGCTGATCTTCGCACGGGCCCAGGAAGAGCTGGATGTGCTGCACGCAGCCGGGGTGCCGGTGGAGGTGGTCCCGGGCATCAGCTCGGCGCAGGCGGCGCATGCGGCGCTGGCGATGCCGATGACCGAGCGTGGGCGGCGACGGGCGCTGGTGCTGGCCACGCCCCGGTGCATGCATCGGATCAGCGCAATACGGCAGCGCTGCCGCTACCCGTGATGCCGCCCCGATGGATCTGCACCGGGCGGCTGCGCCGGTGCCGCCCTCGCGCCGGAAGGTCCTTTCTGCGGCCGAGATCGTGGCCGATCCGGAGCTGCGTCGCTGGGCCGAGGCCATCGTGGCGGCCGGCAGCGGCACGCTGTACATGGCAGCCACGGTTTCGGACCAGGTGCGCGACACGCTGCTGGCGCTGGGCATGCCGCCCGAGACGCCCACGCTGTGGATGGTGGATGTGTCACTGCCCGACCAGGCCATGGTGCCGGGCGTGCTGGGCTCGCTGCAGCCGCCACCGGCGGCCCTGAAGGGCAAGCCGGCGCTGCTGCTGGTGGGCGCGGTGCCCCTGACGTGCGCCGGACCGAGGCACCCTGACCGAGGTGCCCTGATCGGGGTGTGCTGACGGTTTTCTGACTGACCGGGGCACCCGCGTGGCACGCGGGGTCCGGTTCGGTCTTCAGACGTGATGCCGACCACTCGGGCTGGTTCACGAAAGCAGGTGCTTACTTCTTCGACAGGGCCTGGGTGATGACGCGGGTGTTGTAGCGCATCATGCTCAGGTAGTCGGCCGCCGGGCCGTTGGCCGGCGACAGCGAATCGGCATACAGCTCGCCGATGGTGACATGCTTCAGCTCGGAAGCCATGCGCTTGAGCAGGCGCGGATCGCTGTTGTTCTCGAAGAAGAAGGCCTGCACGTTCTGCTGCCGGGCCTGGCGGATGAGGTTGGCCACCACGGAGGCAGACGGCTCCTCTTCGGTCGAGATAGCCCACGGGGGCCATGAAGGTGATGTGATAGGCACGGCCGTAGTAGCCGAAGGCCGCATGCGAGACCATCACGCGGCGGCGGTCGGTCGGCGTGGCGTCAACGGCCCTGGTGGATCTCCTGATCCAGCTCCAGCAGTTTCTGATCGTAGGCGCGGGCACGCTCACGGAAGCCGCCGCAGTCGGCCGGCGCGGCCTGGCACAGCCCTTCGGCGATGTTGGCCACATAGTGGCGAACGTTCAGTGCGTCCTGCCAGGCGTGGGGATCCAGGCCGCCATGGTGATGGTGGTGATGGCCATGCGATGCTTCGTCGTGGTCATGGTCGGCATGGCTGTGGCCATGGGGGCCGTCCTCGTCATGGTCATGACCGTGCGGGCCGTCATGATCGTGGTCGTGGCCATGCGGGCCATCGTGGTCATGATCATCTTCGTCGGCATCATCGCCATGGTGATGGTGATCATCGGTGGCCTTCATGGCCTGCAGGCCCCTGGCGGCCTCGACGACCGGCCCCTTGTAGCCACTGGAACCGATCAGGCGGGGCATCCAGCCCTCGAAGCCCAGGCCGTTGACAACGACCAGGCTGGCGCTGGACAGCTGGCGCACCTGGGCAGGCCCCGGCTGGAAGACGTGGGTGTCGCCGCCGGCCTTGACCAGGCTCTCGACAGCCACGCGGTCACCGCCGACCTGCTTCACCAGGTCAGCCAGGATGCTGAAGCTGGCGACGACGGGCAGGGGCCGGCTCGACGGGGTGGCATCGGCCTGACCGGCGGTGGCGGCAACGCCATGGGCCGCCTGGGCAGGGCCGGCGGCCAGCAGCGCCGTGGCCAGGGCGGCCGCGGCCAGCGCCACCGGACGGGAAAGGAAGGAGGGGATGCGGGTGTTCATGTTTCGTAGTGTCTCCGTGGGCGATTCTTCCTGCGCAGCACGCCGGTGGGCGCCAGCAGCAATGACAGGCAGTACATCAGGCCCGTGGTCAGCACGATGGTGGGACCGGTAGGCCATTCGTAGTGATAGAAATCAGCAGGCCGCTGACGCCAGCCAGCAAGGCGAGTGCAGCCGCCAGGACCAGCAGGCCGTTGACGGTGCGGGCCCAGAAGCGGGCTGCGGCCGCCGGCAGCACCAGCAGGCCGATGGACATCAGCGTGCCCAGGGCATGGAAGCCTGCCACCAGGTTGATGACCAGCAGGCCCATGAAGCCGAAGTGGGCGATGCTGCCCCAGGGGCTCTTTCGGGGCAGCAGGTTGGCATCGACGCACTCGAAGACCAGCGGGCGGTAGAGCACGGCCAGGCCCAGCAGGCTCACGCTGGCAATGACGCCGATCAGCAGCAGGGTGTCGTCATCAAGCGCCAGCACGGACCCGAACAGGACGTGCAGCAGGTCGACCTGATTGCCGTAGGTGGAAACGATGACCACACCCAGCGACAGGGACATGAGATAGAAGGCGGCCAGGCTGCTGTCCTCGGACTGTCGGCCACTGCGGGCGACCAGCGTGGAGGCTGCCGCCACCAGCAGGCCGCTGATGATGCCGCCGAGGGTCATGGCCGGCAGCGACAGGCCAGCGATGAGATAGGCGATGGCCGCCCCGGGCAGGATGGCGTGCGCCATGGCGTCGCCGGTGAGGCTCATGCGACGCAGCATGAGGAAGACCCCCACCGGTGCAGCGCCCAGCGACAGGGCCAGACAGCCGGCCAGGGCGCGGCGCATGAAGCCGAATTCGATGAAGGGGCCGATGAGCCCGTCCCACAACTCAGACACGTGGCATGGCGTTTTCCGCCCCTCGGTGAACGGCCGATGCGGCGGCCGGGATGGCGGTGGGCCCCTCGCACCAGCGCGTGCTGGGCTGACGGGCTGCTACCGAACGATCGACAGCACGCTGCCAGTTTTCTGGCGTGAGCACCTCGGCCGTGGGACCGACGGTGATCATCTCGCGCGCCAGCAGCAGGGTGTGCGGGAACCACTGACGGACGATGTCCTGCTCATGCAGCGCGGCGACGATGGTGACACCCTGCGCGTGCCACCGGGCCAGCAGGTCCAGCAGCACCTGCTGGGTGGTGACATCGATGCCCACGAAGGGTTCGTCAAGCACGACCAGCTGGGCATCCTGCAGGATGAGCTGCGCAAAGCGCACCCGCTGGAATTCGCCACCCGACAGCGCGCTGATGACGCGGCCGGCGTAGCCGCGCAGGCCCACCATCTCCAGGGCCTGGGCCACCCGCGCAGCCCCTGGCGGCCCGGGCGACCAAAGGCGCCACACTGGTGCCACAGGCCCGAAGCCACCATGTCCTGCACGGTGATGGGGAAACTGCCGGTCGGTCTGGTTGATCTGCGGCAGACAGGCCACGCGCACCCGGTCGGGGATCGGGCAGCGTCACCTGCCCTTCCAGCGAGAGCTGCTCGCCAATGAGCAGCTTGAGAAAGGTGCTCTTGCCGGCACCGTTGGGGCCAACCACGGCCAGCATGTCGCCGGCCGAGATCTGCAGTTGCAGGTGGTGGATGGCCGGGTGGCGGTCATAGCCGACGGTGACGTTCTGCAGGGAGACCAGCACGGGTGCGGTCTCGCTGGCGGCGTCCGGCCGCGCGCGCGGTGTGGCAGCGTGGCCGGGTTGCACGGAAGCATGGCCGGCCGCCCCATGGGCCGACGCGTGCGCCCCGCATCTGACCCGGCCCGGCAGGGTATCGGTCCGGTTCATTGCAGCGCCCACCGGATGACCAGCCACAGCAGGGACCGTGAGGGCCACGGCCAGCAGCAGCCGTGCACCGATGCCCCACCAGACGGCCGACAGCCGTGGCAGGGACGTGGTATTTTGAGATAGGGCGGCAGGGTAGGCTGCCGTGCCAGCGGACGCAGCCGGTGGCGTCGACGCAGGATATGCGTGGGAGTGGCCGGAATCCATGACTTAATGCTAATGACTTATCATTAGCGAGGCAAATTCCCCATGAGGAGATCCTGATGAAACATGCTTCGGAACATTCCCTTTCCCTTCAGGCCGCCCAGGCCGGACGACCGGGAGTTTCCGGACGCCACGCGCTGCGGCTGGCCGTGGCTGGCGCCCTGCTGACGGCGGCAGCCTCGGCCGGTGCGCATCATGCGCCCGGGCACGACGACGACCATCACCACCATCATGGACACAAGCAGGGCCATGTGCATCAGCACGGCCTGGGCACGCTGGACATCAGCCAGCAGGGCGAGACGCTGACGGTGAGCTTTCGCTCGCCGCTGGACAGCCTGATCGGCTTCGAGACCGAGCCGGCCAACGACCAGCAGCGCGCACAGGCCAAGGCCCTGCTGGACCAGCTGCAGGACGCCGCCAGCGTGGTGCAGGTCCCGGCAGCGGCCCAGTGTGCGCAGCAGCCCCCGGTCATCAACGCGCCCACGCTGCTGGATGACGATGACCAGGTGGATGACCACGACGATCACGACCACGATGCCGGCGACCATGACGACCACGACGGCGGGCACGACGGCGATGACCATGACCACGATCACGATCACGCTGCAGACAAGGACGACCATGCGCATGGTCACCATGCCGACCTGGCCGTGACCTACACGTTCACCTGCAAGCAGCCGGCCGCCATCGACGCGCTGAAGGTCACGGCCTTCGGCAACTGGCCGCGCCTCAAGCACATTGATGCCGCCGTGGTGAACGACCAGGGCCAGCAGGCGCAGCGGCTGGAGGCCGGCAAGGCGGTGATCCGCTGGAAGGCGTCCTGATCCCGGCCTGATTCTCCACCGGACGGGGCAGCCCGGACACCGTGCCGGCTGCCCGACCGGGCCGATCTGCCGACATAGCGGCTACCATCATCGGCTTTCGCATGCGCCATGCCTTTCACGACGGACATGCACGATACCTCTGCACCGAATGCGGCCACGCCCGTGCTGCTGGCCGAAGACCTGAGCTTTTTACCTGGCCGTGCAGCACCACGGCCTGCTCGGACATCCACCGCCCGGCACTGAATGCCGGCGAGCACGTGCTGCTGCTGGGCCCCAGCGGCGGCGGCAAGAGCACGCTGCTGGGCCTGCTGGGCGGGGTGCTGCAGCCCACCCGGGGCCAGGTCCGATTGCTGGGTCACAGTCTGTCGGACTGTGGCGCGGCCGAGCGCGACCGGCTGCGGGCCGACCACATCGGGTTCATCTTCCAGCAGTTCAACCTGGTGCCGTACCTGAGCCCCGGAAGACAACGTGCTGCTTCCTGCCACTTCTCGGCCATCCGCCGCGAACGAGCCGGATCGCAGCCGCGCGAGACGGCACGTCGGCTGCTGGCAGCGCTGGAGCTGCCTGAATCGGCCTGGTCGCGGCCGGTGACGGGGCTGTCGGTGGGCCAGCAGCAGCGGGCCGCCGTGGCGCGCGCCCTGATCGGCAGCCCCGAGCTGCTGATCGCCGACGAACCGACCTCGGCCCTGGACAGCCGCAACCGGGACCGACTGCTGTCGCTGCTGATGACGCAGCTGGAAAGCAGCGGCGCGACACTGCTGGTCGTTAGCCATGACGAGCAGCTGCGGCCGTATTTCGGGCGCATCCTGCAGATGGACGACATCAACACGGCGGAGGCGGCCTGACATGTCTGCGCTTTCCTTCACGCTGGCACGGCTGGGCACGCTGGTGCGGCTGGCGTTTCGCAGCGCGGGCAACCGGCGCGTCAATTTCTGGCTGACGCTGGTGTCGATCGCGCTGTCCACCTGCCTGCTGCTGACGGTGCAGCGCGGCCAGCAGGCCATCCACGACAGCTTCACCCGCGCCGTCTCTGGCACTGACCTGATCGTGGGAGCACGCACCAGCCCGCTGCAGCTGATGCTGTATGCGAGTGTTCCGGCTGGGCGACCCCACCCACGAGATCAGCTGGGACGCCTACGAGCGGGTGCGCCACAACCGGCTGGTGGCCTGGACGATTCCCATCGCACTGGGGGATTCGCACCGCGGCTTTCCGGTGCTGGGCACCGATGCCGCCTATTTCGAGCATTTCCGCTACGGGGCACGCGAACACCTGCAGCTGGCCCAGGGCAAGCCCTTTGAGCAGATCTTCGACGTGGTGCTGGGCGCCGAGGTGGCCCGCCGGCTGGGCTACAAGCTGGGAGATCGCCTGACGCTCACACACGGCACGGGCGATGCACCCGGCATCGAGCACGCCGACAAGCCGTTCCAAGTGAGCGGCATCCTGGCGCCCACCGGCACGCCGGTGGACCGCACGCTGCACATCAGCCTGGACGCCATGACGGCCATCCACCTGAACTGGCAGGCGGGCGCCCCCATTCCGGGCATCAACATCCCGGCCGACAAGGTGAAGGCCTTCGACCTGAAGCCTGAATTCATCACAGCCGCCCCGGTGGGGCTGAAGTCCCGCGCGGGCGTCTTCAACCTGCAGCGCGACATCAATGCCGACGAGGACGAGGCGCTGCTGGCCGTGTTGCCGGCCGTGGCGCTGAACCAGCTCTGGCGGCTGCTGGACATCGTGACCCGCACGCTGCAGGCGCTGTCGGCGCTGGTGCTGGTGCTGAGCCTGTGCAACCTGGTCACCGCGCTGCTGGCCAGCCTGGAGCAGCGTCAGCGCGAGCTGGCCATCCTGCGTGCCGTGGGTGCCCGTCCGCTGGACCTGCTGTTCCTGCTGGTGCAGGAAGGCATGCTGCTGACGGTGGGCGGCGCGCTGCTGGGCTATGTGCTGCTGACCGTGGGGTCGCTGCTGGCCGCGCCACTGCTGCTGAACCAGTGGGGCATTGTCTGGCCCGTGACCCGCTTTGCCGCCGACGAGCTGTGGCTGCTGGCGCTGGTGGCGGTGGCAGGCCCCATCACGGCGCTGTGGCCCGCCTGGCGTGCCAGCCAGCGCGCCCTGGCCGATGGGCTGACACCCCGGCTCTGAGCGGGGTGCGGACCACGCGCCGCCGCTCTCGGGTACGGACCAGATCCGGACTGTCTTTTTCAAGAGCCCCTTCTTCAAAGGCAGTCCGCTTCAAAGGCAGTCCACCGCTTCGCGCTTCCTGCCGAAGCGCCCGGGTCATGTATGCTGACAGACGGGTCCAGACGTTGGACCGTCTTTGTACCGCCCTGCTCACCTGCCATGCACCTGCCTGCCGATTCGATGCCCCGGTCCGTCATCCCTCCTGCAAACACACCGACCGCCAAACGGCAGGCGCCCCCCTGTACCCAGACAGCATCGGGGCAGTCGGGAGACGTGAGCAGCCATGCCGGTCTCCTGAGCAGCAGAAAGTCTGCAGGTTTCAGACCAGCGCTGGCTGCACTGCTGCTGGCCGCCATGGTTGTACCCCTGGGTGCCGGGGCCGCAGATGGCCAACCGGCCGGAGGCACGACCACGCCTCCGTCGGCCAGCGCAACGACCGATTCAGGGACCGGCAACGGCGATGCCGCCGCCCCACGCAGCAATGGGCGCAGCCCTGATGCCGGCAGCACAGAGGGCCAGGCCAGCACCGACATCCAGAACAGCCAGGGCCAGGGGCGCTTCGTGCTGGGCGAGGAGCTGCCCAAGGCGCGGGCCCGCAACCAGGCAGGGTCCGGCAGCGCCACGGCAGGAGACGGTTCGGGTAAGAATCAGCCCGCAGCGGATGGCGAAAGACGTGCTCAGGGCGGGCAGGATCATGGCCCTGCACAGGCCAGCAGCAGTGGTGCCGATGCCCAGGGCTATCGGCCGATGGACTGGGAGGTGCTGATTCCCAAGGACTGGGAGCCCCTGCGCGATTTCAAGTCGCTGAACTTCAACGGCATGTCCGACAGCGACCCGCGCGCCATTGCCGCCCTGCGCAAGCTGCAGAAGGCCTGGAAGAACGCACCGCTCAATCCGGCCATCCAGAACGAGAAGATCGTCATCTCGGGCTTCATCGTGCCGCTGGACAGCAGCGATTCCAGCACCATCGAGGAATTCCTGCTGGTGCCCTACTTCGGGGCCTGCATCCACGTGCCGCCACCACCGTCCAACCAGGTCATCCATGTAGTGCCCGCTCAGCCGCTGAAGGGCTTCCAGATGATGGATCCGGTCACGGTAACGGGGGATCTGAGCCCTTCCCGGATCGACACGCCCTACGGCAGTGCAGGCTACGAGATGCAGGCAAAGACGGTGGCCCCCTACGAGGATCCGGAAGAGGCCCCTTCACCTGCCCATCCGTGACAGGCCGGGGTTCGACACCGCCCGCACGGGCCGGACACGGTGTCGTCCGCCTTTCAGGTGTACCAGCTTTGATACGGCCGTAACCTTTACCGAAACCCTCCGTATCACACACCCGATAACATTCAGGGTAGAAGTGCATCTTTCCGGATCAGCAGGCACCCGGCAGGCCGCTCACGTCGGCCAGGCGGGCGTGGACCCGCGCCTGTGGGCATTCATCCGGCTGCGTGCATCCAGAACCTTCCCCTCAACGGAGAACACCGATGTCTGCCTCCCGCCGTTCCTTCTGCCTGATCCCGGGTGTGCTGGCCCTGATGCTTTCCGGCTGCGCCAGCCTGTCGGAACCCGTCCAGCAGCCGCCTCAGACCGCGGGCATGAGCGTGCCAAGCCCGGCAGCCGAACGCGAGAAGGCCGAGGCCGAACGTGAGGCGGTGGCGTATCAGACCCAGTGGCCCAGATGCGGATTGCCGGCAACTTCTGTGCCGATGAACGCAAGCTGACCGAATATGCCTATCTCTACCTGAAGCGCGAGCCCTTGCCGCTGCCGCCGCGGGCGCTGTCGATGGAACAGGCGCGATGCGCCAGCCGCACCTTCCTGAAGGGCATCATCCCGTCAGCGGGACGCATCGTCGGCTACAAGTCCGAGCAGATGCCCATGATCGGCGAGGATGGTCAGCAGAAGATGGTGGCGGTGCGCGGCAACCTGCTGGAACGGATGCTGCTGCCTAACGGCGTGGCACTGTCGGCCAGCCGCTACGCCACCCAGCCGCGCATGGAAGCCGACATGGTGGTGGTGGTGCGCAGCGCCGCCATCCATGACGCGCAGACCCCGCGCGAGGTGCTGGCCAGCCTGTCGGCCATCATCCCCTTCATCGAGCTGCCTGATCTGGCCTATCAGGACTACGCTCAGATGAACGCGGCAGACGCCACGGTGGTCAATGCCAACGCCCGCTTCGGCGTGCTGGGCACCCCCATCCCCATCAACGTGGATCAGGAGATGGTGGACCAGCTGGCCGAGATGACGGTGCGGCTGACGGACAAGGATGGCAACGAGCTGGAAGCTGTCAAGGGCAGCAGCCTGCAGGGCAACCCGCTCAATGCCGTGCTGTGGCAGATCCAGACTCGGAAAAGGCCGGCATCCGCCTGCGCCCGGCGACATCCTGTCACTGGGTGCCTTCGGCAAGCGCTTCACGCCCGAAGCCGGCAAGAGCTACCGGATGAGCTACGAAGGCCTGCCGGGCAACCCGTCGGTCATCGTCAATTTCCGCTGAACTTCGCCAGGCGGACATCGATGGCGTCCAGATCCGCCTGCGCCTTGTCCAGCTGGCGGTCGTAGTCCGCCTGCAGGCCACGCATCTGCTCGAGCATGGCCTGATTCTTCTTCTCGTTGAACGTGGGGTCCCCGCCGCGCGAGGCGGCCAGGCGGGCCAGTGACAGGCGATTCAGTTCCGAATCACGCTTGGCACGCAGGTGCAGCACCATGCGCTGCTGCTGGCGACGCTCGACCAGCAGGGCGTCGTGCTCGGCATTGCCGGTGTCGGGCTTGGGATCACGCGCGATGATGTCCCTGCCATCGCTCTCTTTCAGGGTAGTCGCGCCTTGAACCGTCGTGGCGGTCATGGCCGCACTGGAAGCCTTGGCCACAGGTGCGCTCTCGGCAGCCGGCTGCGTGGCAGCCCAGGTCGGCACGGAAAGCATCAGCGAGGAAAGAAGCAGGACACGTTTGATCATGGTCTCACCACGGTGAAAGGATCCGCCGCGGACGTGTCCGGAATGGACCGGGGTGGCTGAGGAGGCCCGGCCCCGTGCGTGCAGGGAGCCGTTCAGCCAGGGCACACGCCGTCGCGCAGGCGGCATGCGCCGAGTCTAGCGCCCGCGTGCGCGACGGGATGTGCCGCTTTTCTCGGACCGGTCAAGATCGTGTCAGCGGAAGCTGATGAGCGAGACCAGCAGGAAGATGGGCAGCAGGAAGGTGAGCGACCAGAACAGGTAGGCGAAGAAGCTCGGCATGCGAATGCCGCGATCTTCGGCGATGGCCTTGACCATCAGGTTGGGCGCATTGCCGATGTAGGTGTTGGCCCCCATGAACACGGCACCGGCCGAGACGGCCATCAGCACCGGAGCCATCTCGTTCATCAGCACCTGCGGGTTGCCGCCCGCGGTGTTGAAGAACACCAGATAGGTGGGCGCATTGTCCAGGAAGGAGCTGAGCAGCCCGGTGGCCCAGAAGTACATGATGGGGATGGGCTCGCCTTTGGCGTTGTTGACGGCATGCACGACGCTGGCAAACGCCCCGTCAGTGCCCGCCTGGAGCATGGCAATGACCGGGATGATGGTGAGGAAGATGCCGGCGAACAGCTTGGCCACTTCCTCCATGGGGGCCCAGGAAAACTGGTTGTCGGCGTGGATGGAGGCCGGGGTGATGCGCAGCGAGATGATGATGACGGCCAGCAGCCCGAGGTCACGCAGCAGGCCGGGCAGCGTGACTTCAGCGCCATAGACATCGAACGAGATCCCGGGTTTCCAGAGCCCGCTCATCAGGACCAGCCGACCACCACACCCAGCAGCAGGACATTGGCCCAGCCCTGCAGCCCCAGGGGCTGCGCATCCGGCACGGCTTCGCGGGGCAGCACACCTTCCTTGCGGTACATCCAGCTGTCGAGCAGGAAGAACATGGCCAGCAGCAGCACCGACACCAGCAGCATGTCCCAGAACAGGTAGCGCAGGGTCCAGCTGAACTCGACGCCCTGCAGGAAGCCCAGGAAGAGCGGCGGATCGCCCAGCGGGGTGAGCAGCCCCCCGATGTTGGACACCAGGAAGATGAAGAAGACGATGACGTGCGCCTGGTGGCGACGATTGTCGTTGGCGCGGATGAGTGGCCGGATGAGCAGCATGGAGGCACCCGTGGTGCCCATGAAGCTGGCGATGGACGTGCCCAGCGCCAGCAACCCGGTATTGAGGATGGGGCGCCACGCAGGGTGCCACTGATATGGATGCCACCCTGCGCAGGTGAAGAGCGCCGTCAGCAGCAGGATGAAGGGGATGTATTCACCCACGGCGGCATGCACGAGCCCATGCAGGGCGGCGCCAAAGCCATGGGTGAAGGCAAACGGCACCAGGAAGGCCAGTGCCCAGCCCGCAGCGACCTTGCCATAGTGATGGTGCCAGAACAGGGGCGAGATCAGCGGCATCAGGGCGATGGACAGCAGGATGCCGGCAAAGGGGATCCCCCAGTACAGGGACAGGCTGGCGCCGTCGAGCGTCTCGGAAGAGGCCCAGGCAGGCGTGGCGGACAGAAGAAGAAGCAACAGCAGCAGACTGTTTCTGGAGGATTTCATGGGTGAAGGTCATACCCCGGTTGAGGTACACAATACACTTTGCTTTGGCATAAGCCAACACTGTCGGTTTGCCGACAAGGGCAGCAATGGTATTTTGCATGGGCCCTTCCGGCCCTTCCGTCATCCCATGTTCGAACGCATCTTTGCCCCCGCCTCGATCGACTCCTTGTTCTCGGACACTGCCATGCTGGCGGCCATGGCCCGCTTCGAGAACGGCCTGGCACAGGCCCAGCCTCGGTGGGCATGATTCCCGACGAGGCTGCCCGCGCCATCGCGCATGGCCTGCCACGAACTGGGAGACCCGGCCGCTAGTGATGGTGCCAGCCACGACATTGCCCAGGGGCGCTTCGACCCGGCACGGCTGTATCCGGCTGCCCGCGTGGCCGGCACGCTGGCCATTCCTTTTCTGAAGGCGCTGGCCGAATCGATCGGCACCCGCTCGCCGGATGCGGTGCGTCACCTCAACCATGGCGCCAGTCACCAGGACCTGATGGACTCGGCGTTGGCCATGCAGTGCAAGGAGGCCGGGCGACGCCTGCAGGACATGCTGGAGCGGGTAGGCGCGGCCATCGTGCGACTCATCGAAGAGAACCAGGACACCCTGCTGATGAGCCGGCATCGGCTGCAGCCGGCCTCGCCCATTTACCTGGCGTGGAAGCTGGCCGGCTGGCTGGAGCCCCTGCAGCGCAGCCGGCGCCACCTGCGTGCTGCGCTGCTGGATGTGGCCGTGCTGCAGTTTGGCGGGCCGGATGGCACGCTGTCCTCGCAAGGACCACAGACCGAACGCAGCCTGGCGGTGGCCCAGCGACTGGCGGATGCTCTGGGACTGATGATGCCGGCCGCCTCATGGCACACGACGCGCGACCGCTTCGTGCGGCTGGGCACCGAGCTGGCGATGCTGTGCGGGACGCTGGGCAAGATCGGGCAGGACATCGCGCTGCTCACGCAGGCCGAGATCGGCGAGCTGCACGACGACGAGGCAGGCCGGCAGGGGCCGGCCGCCCTGCTGTGGCGCCCGCAGACGCCTGTCACCACGCAGCTGATGCGCGAGGCTGCCCAGCGCGCCCCGGGGCCCGGCGGCCATCGTGCTGGGGGCCATGGACGTGGAACATGAAGGAGGCATGAGCCAGTGGCAGTCCAGCTGGCACACGCTTCAACAGCTGTTTGCTGCAGCCGCCAGCAGCCTGGCCGCTGCCGAGGAACTGCTGGGACGGCTGCAGATCGATCGCGAGGTCATGCAGGCCAACATCGTCCGTCAGCACGAACAGAGCCTGCCGGCCACGCTGGTGCAGGCACTGGCGCCCCGGCTGGGCAAGGACGAAGCCCAAGCCCTGATGGCGGAGCTGCTTGAGAGCGCCCACAAGAACGGCTCTGTCCTTGCGCCAGGCCCTGGGGCGGGACGCACGCATCTCGTCGGTCATGAATCTGGGTGACCTGGAAAGACTGTTCGACCCCGCCGGCAATCCCGGCGCCACGGGGACGATGGTCAGCCAGATCGTGGAGGCCTGGCGTTCAGGGCGCTGAAGACCGATACGCCCAGCCCCGGACCCCACATCCGGGAAGCACCCCGGGAAGTCCGTGAACATGATTCTGAATGCTGAATGCAATATTCAGCACATCGCGGGTCTGGAGACCGCCTGGCCGCGCTGTCCTTTGCTCAATGCATCAGCAGCGGCTGGTGCATGATGCCCTCGAACCCGGACAGGAAATGGTCGACTTCCTCGATGCTGGGCTCGGCGGCGATCAGCATCGAGACATCCTGCCGGAACTTGTCGGCCATCAGGCCGCCTATGAAGATTTCCCGCCGAGCCGCCTTGTCCATGATTTCATAACCACGGCAGATCCGGTCGGGCTGCTCGCCGTTGAACTCGACGATGCAGTAATTCGGGCTGTTGTAGATCATGTTCATCGTGTTGACTTCCCCAAACGACGGAAGCCAGTTTTGGGCATGGCGGCACTTTTTGCCACAGCAGCCCCCGATGATCGTTCCACCGCCTCCGATGAGCGTAGGCGTGCACGTGGGTCCAACCCCGATCGCAGGGGGCATGTGACCTAAACGGCGGCCGGTCCGGGAAGGCGCCGTCCGTTCTCCCGGGACGGGCCTGCAGAGGCGGTCCCTGGCATTGTCTCCCTGTCGGCCCCGGGATCCGATCCTGAAATTCTGCCCGCGGAGAAGGCAGACACGCCTGATCGTCGTCGGGAAAAGTCAGGACAGGGATCAGGACCAGAGCGTCTGCAGGGGTGTCGATGTCCCGCCGCAGCCGAGCCAGTCCGTACCTTTGCGCCAATCTGAGCCACAATCGGTTGTCCAGACGCCAGACGGTTTCCCGTGACCGAAGAGCGGCACTCAAGTTTGACCTGGAATGTGCGATTTCCGCCGGATCCGTCGATCCTTGAGACACACTTGCTGCCGTTGCTTCCCCTGCTGCAAACCGCCAGTCATAGCCGCTGCGCCCCTGTCTGCAACACGGCCTCGCATCCACTGCACGCCCGGTGTTTCCACCAGCGCCTGCAGCGCCTCCTCGGGCCTCCTGCCGGGTGGGGACCCCCACCTCGGGCAGCCAGCGGCGGACCAGCCGGAGAACCGGATCGCTCATGATGGAAGCGCTCCATGACGGGCCCGGTTCATCCAGCGCCATGGGGTCATGGTGGTACCACCGGCCATTAAGCCAGGTCGAACTGGCCCAGCCCGTGGCGGGGTCATGGCTGCCGCTGAGCACGGCCGCCGGCCACGTCAGGGCCTGTCCCTCATCGACGCTGAGGCCTGTACTCGTGGCCCGCACCAGCGACACCAGCCGCAGGTGCTGATCAAATGGCGGCTGGCGCAGCTGATCCACGACGCGCAGCAGGTGTTCGCCTTCGCGGGAAACCTCCAGATAGAGGTGCTTCCAGGCGGGCTGGCGCAGCAGCCGCACCAGGGTGGTGCGAAACACCGGGCCGCCCAGGCAGCAGATGCAGCCTGCCGTCAGCGTCTGATCAGGCGCACCGGTCGCACAAGCTGCCGGCGACAGCGACTGCACGGCCAGCGGTGTGGATGGCACCTCGCCCGCCTGCAACCACAGGCCGTCATCTTCACCGGCGGGATTCAAGCCCCCGACGCTGGACGCGCAGCTGCGCGATGCAGGCGCGACGGGCAGCGGCATCGGGTCCGCTGATCAGGGTGACGGTGCGACGAAGGGGAATGCCGGGTTCTGCCATGCTTTGGAAACGACACTGGCAGCGAAATGCGTCGCCGCCAGTGGTGCGTGCGGGTCTGTCGAAAAACCACCCGGGGAACGGGAGGAGTGTCCAGGGACCATGCCGGAGCACAACGCCCTGGACGAAAGACCGATGATAGGCGAGCGCCCGGCAAAGATACGAGGCGCCCGCGGGCGGATCAGTAGCCCGGATCGTTGCGGCGCTTGATCAGGCCTTTCTTCAGCAGGATGTCGAAGGCGTCGGTCAGCCCCCGATAGCGCGGCAGCAGGTCGCGATATTCACTGACCTGACGGCGGCCATTGACCAGGAACAGCAACATCCGCAGCCGGTCCGGCAGCTCGACATTGCTTCGCGACAACGCCAGGGCGCCCTTCATCGTCTGGATGAAGATTTCCTGGTCCTCGATCTCGGTGACCGGGCTCTTGACGAGTGCGTCGAGCTTGGTGGTCCAGTCCGTCGATCCGCCTTGAATCATGATGTGCCGTTCCTCGACTGGGATTCAGAAGTGCTGAATCCGGGGTTGCATCAGTGCCATGGACGGAAGTGTAGAAGGGTGTGTCCGGGTTGCCGTGTCACTGTTCACACCGCGAAGGACGGCCCGGATCCATGCAACGGGGATGCCAACAAACCGACATTGCGCTGCGGAACCAACGCACGAAACAGGAGGGGACACACCAGTCGGACGACCGGCAATGGAGGGGTCTTCGCGAGGCCCGCCCAGGCGGCAGGCAGGCCTCAGGACTCTTTCGCGGAAGCAGGCGCTTCCGCTGTGCTGGCGGACTACCCCGGGGCAGATGTCCACGGGGCAGCACGCCTTTTCAGGCAAGCATCAGACCGACTGGGAAACGCCCCGGCGGTAGTTGCCCTTGGACAGGTCGATGCCCAGCTGCTTGAGCTTGCGGTACAGGTGGGTGCGCTCCAGTCCGGTGCGCTCGGCCACGCGGGTCATGCTGCCATGCTCGCGGTGCAGGTGGTGCTCGAAGTAGGCGCGCTCGAAGGCCTCGCGGGCTTCGCGCAGCGGCACGTTCAGAGGCAGGTCGCGCACCATGATGGAGGGGTGCAGGTTCATGCTGGGCAGCCCGGAGACGGGTGCCGCGATGAACTGCGCGGTGGGCGAGCTGAGCGGCATGACCTGCTGCACGTTCTGGGAGCCCGGCACCTGCAGCATGGCCAGCGGCGTGTTGCTGGAGGGCGTGATGGTGCCCGGATAGCTGGGATGCACGGGTGCAGCCGGCGTGGCGCGTCCCCGCACCATGCCCCTGGCGGCCCTGGCCGGGCCCTGTTCGACGGCCTTGAGCAGCTTCTGCAGTGCGATGGGCTTTTCCAGGAAGTCCATGGCGCCGATGCGGGTGGCTTCGACGGCGGTCTCGATGGTGGCATGGCCGGACATCGTGATGACCGGCATGGTGAGCTGGGCCCGATGCGACCCATTCCTTCAGCAGGCTGACGCCGTCGGTGTCCGGCATCCAGATGTCCAGCAGCACCAGGTCCATCCGGGTGGCCGCCATGGCCTCGCGTGCACGCTGCGCGTTTTCAGCCAGCGTGACGACATGCCCTTCGTCACCGAGGATCTCGGAGAGCAACTCGCGGATGCCCATCTCATCGTCGACTACCAGAATCTCAGCCATTTCTTTTCCAGCAAATCCAACATCTGTCAGCAGAGAGCTTACAGGGAGCCTGCCCGCCGTCGCGGCGTGCAGACCGGCCGACCGATGTCCTGTTGATCATGCACCTCTAAAAATTGTCTGCCTTTTTACTAATTTCGCAAAAGCAATATACGTGTAAGCACCTGAAACAACTTGTTCCGCGCCGGCGACAGCGGATTTATCCGTGTATGTATTATGCAACAACCCGGCATCGTGGTGGTTAGCAACTTCGATCGTTCCACCATGTTCCTGAACGATCTTTTTCACGATGGCCAGTCCAAGCCCCGTTCCCTTGGCCTTCTGGCTGACGTAGGGCTCGAAAACGCGGGCCAGCAATTCCGGCGGAAAAACCGGGGCCCATTGTCCCCTGACGCCCAGCCGGACACCGCTGCACTGACCTGCTGCATTGTGGATCAAGTCGAGTGCTGACCTCAATCATCCGGACGTCCCGCTTTTCGGTGGCCTCGCCGGAATTCTTCAGCAGATTGTGGATAACCTGTCTCAACTGCCCCGCATCTCCCATGATCTTCGGGATATCGAGGTTCAAACGGGCAATGACGCGCAGGGTGGGATCCAGGTCGGTGTAGAAGCCCAGCACTCGGAAAGCAGCTCGTTCAGGTCCAGCGGCTCCAGCTTGGCAGCCGGCAGGCGGGCGTAGTCCCGAATTCGTCGACCATGACCTTCAGCGCATTGACCGGGTGACGATGTTGCGAGTGTTGCGAATGAGCAGATCCTGCTCGGCGCCCGAGAGCGCCCCTTCCAGCTTCAGCTGCAGGCGTTCGGCAGCCAGCCGGATGGGCGTGAGCGGGTTCTTGATCTCGTGAGCCAGCCGTCGGGCCACCTCGCCCCAGGCGATGGCACGTTGTGCCGACACCACATCCGTGATGTCGTCAATGACCAACACATGGTCTCCGTCGACTTCCGGCAGCAGGGCACCTCGCACCAGCAGCGTCTTGCCCTGCTTCACGCGTGCCACCTGGCCGGATTCCGGCTCGGCACCGATCACGATCTGTCGCTGCCAGGTGCCACTTTCCGTGTCGAGCGCGTCGCCGAACGCACGGGCGATCTCGGCCTCGAATTCGCCCAGTCCCCCCATGGCACCCAGCTTCTGACCCAGGGCCTTGCCCACTTCCATGCCCAGGATCTTCTCGGCACCATGGTTGACCATGGTGACGCGAAAGCCCCGGTCGAAGACGATGACGCCGGCACTGAGGTTGGCCAGCACGCTGGCCAGTCGGGCATTAGCCTGCTCCAGCCCCAGCCGGGTACGCACCACCTGGCTGCGCGCCTCTTCCAGCTGACGCATCATGGCGTTGAAGGACTGCGTGAGAGCGCCCAGCTCGTCACGCCCCACGTAATCCTTCAGGGGCCGGAAATCGCCTTCGGCCACGGCGCGGGTTCCGGCCCCCGAAGGATTACGTGGGGCCCCGTCATCCAGCCGGCCAGCAGGAAGGCGGCTGCGATGGCCGAGAAGATGGTGAGCAGGACGGTGACGGTGAGCGTGACGCGGAAGATGCGTTTGAGTCCTCGTCGTGACAGCGACAGCTCCTGATAGTCACGGAAGCCCCCCTGCACGGCCTCGGCATTCTGGGCCAGCGCCATGGGCACGGGCTGCACGAACTGCAGGAAACGCAGCTCCTCGCGCACATCGGAGGAGATGATGGGCACCATCACCCGCATGCGCAGCGCCTGGTAACTCTGGTCGGGGTTGTCCTCGCGCGGCTCGTTGCCTTCGATGGCCGCATAGTGATGGGCCAGGCGTGCCTGGCGCAGTGCGGTGGGTGAGGGCAGATCGGGCACCAGGGCAGCATAGCGGCCGCCACTGCTCTGGATGATGCGTCCGCCGCTGGTGAGGATCACGGCCTCGGAAATGCCGAAGCGCTCGCGCACGCGATCAAGGTTCTCGGACTGATGGCGCAGCGACAGGCCGTTGAGATCGGAGGCGGCCAGCCGTCCCTTGGCCACCACGTCCAGCAGCATGGAATCCGGTGGCACGCCCCGTGCTCAGGCCCGATTCCAGCGCCCGCTCCATGGGCACGTCGAACCACGATTCGATGGAGCGCTCCAGGAACTGGACGGCAATGAGATAGATGAGCAGGACCGGAATGACGGTCATCAGCACGAAGGCCAGCGCCAGCCGGGCCATCAGCCGGGTTCCGAACAGCCTCTGCCGGAAGCGCTGCATCAGCCGCCGGGCCAGCTCGATGGCGAGCACGGCCAGGCCACGGCCACGCCGATGTTGAGCCACAGTAGAAGGCCGTAGTGCTGCTGGAAAAGACTGTTGTTGATGCTGGCCAGGGCCAGCAGCGAGAGCAGGACGGCGGCAAAGGCCACCGACAGCACCAGCGCCAGTCGCAGGACCCGGCTTACGGAGCGGGTGTCGGTTGGGTCGGTACGACGAAGCTGAGGCCTTTCCATTCCGATTGGGGATTCCAGTCCGAGTCGGTCAGCGCGGTGATCTGGAACGGCTTGGGCAGCTGGGCGGTGTCCAGCCGCATCCGGACGCGCACGATGTATTCTTCACCGGCATCGAGCCGGTCGATGGTGGTGACCGGCCAGTCGCGCAGGGCGGTCATCTGGGTGATGGCTTCATCCAGCGTGGCGTAGGATTCGCTGCCGCTGGCGGAATTGAGCCGGTATTGCCGCGTGAGTGCGTAATAGGAAAGACGCCACTCCGACGTGGCCGCTGGCCGCCTTCTTGTTGAACCAGAACAGGCGCGGCCTGTAGATCTCGAACTCGGTGATGAAATGCAGGGGCAGACCGCGCGAGACGGCGTCCTTCAGGGCCGCGCTGAGGTCGACGGCGAACTGTGCCGAGAGCAGCACAGCACCATCGTCAGGTGAAAGATCGAGTTGAAGGGTCTTCACCTGCATCGATTCGCCGGCGAGGGCGGGCATGCCTTGCAACAGCAACGCCGCACCTGCCAGCGTCACCAGAGCACGACGCCTATTCACCGATGCTTGCTCAACAGCGCGTAGAAAAACCATCATGTTCATGCAGCTCATCGCTACGGGGCAACAGCTGTCCGCCCTGGGGCCAGTCGGCCCAGCCAGGCACGCGGACCTCGCGCTGCCACCGGCAATCCGCCTGTCTTGATGCAAATGCCGAAACGACCTTCTCTCCCTCCTCGGGAAAGATGGAGCATGTTGCATAAAGCAATGTACCACCGGGACGCAGCAGCGGCCAAAAGCTTCTCCAGAGCCGCGCCTGCGTGGCGGAAAATGTCGCAATATCACGACGCTGGCGATGCCAGAGCACGTCGGGATGGCGCCGCACGATACCCGAGGCGCTGCAGGGGGCATCCAGCAGGATCCGGTCGAAGGGCCGGCCATCCCACCAACTTTCGGGGTCTCCGGCATCGGCAGCCAGTACATGGGCGCCCCAGACGCCCCCGGCAGCCTGTCCGGAAGCGGATGTCGCAGCATCAGGAGCCTCGGTGGCATCCTGCGACAGCAGGGGCACCCGGGCACGCTGAAGATTATTCGTAATTATGGATGCACGATCAGGGTCGATGTCGAGCGCCCAGACTTCGCAGTCGGCCATCTCCAGCAGATGGGCCGTCTTGCCCCCAGGGGCCGCGCAGGCATCCAGGATCCGCTCACCGGGCTGAGGGTCGAGCAGCTGGGCCGCACACTGGGCCCCGATGTCCTGCACGCTCATCAAGCCTTCGGCAAAGCCCGGAATGCGATCCACCGGCAGGGCCTGGTCCAGCACCAGTCCATCCTGGCCCATCAGACGAAAGCCGATGCCGGCTTCCTGAAGCCGCGCAGCCGCGGCGAGCTGCCCGCCCTGACGACGGTTGGCCCGCAGGCTGAGCGGCGCACGCGACAGCGATGCCGTGAGGATCTCCTGCCAGCGATCGGGCCAGAGCTTGCGCACCTTGGCCACCCACCAGCCAGGATGGTTGAAGCGGGCCTCATCGGGCAAAGGCTCGGCCATCAGGCTGGCACGCTCGCGTGCAAAGCGACGCAGCGTGGCGTTGATGAAACCGGCCGCGCCCGGATGCGCCGCCCCTTCGGGCAGCTTGCCGACAGCCCGGACGGTCTGATCGATGATGACCGGCACCGGCCGGCGGGCATCGATGAGCTGGGCCATGCCCAGCGCCTGCAGGGCAGCCAGCAACGGGGGTAGGCTGGCGACGGTTGAAGCGCTCGCCCAGCCGAGCCAGCAGGCCCCTGCTGGCGGGTGGCGTCATAGGCCATGTTGCGCACCGCCTTGGCAGACGCGCTGGGCAGTTCACGCGTGTGGTGGTCGATGCTCTCGTCCAGATGGGCACCGGCCAGCATGTCACGCAGGGACACCGCAGCCGCCACCAGCTCATCGGCCAGGGCGGCGCGCAGTACCGAGCCGCAGGGCCGGCTTTCGGCCCGTGCGGTTTCTCGTCGGAGCCGGGCTGCGGTCTGGGCGACCCGGCATGTCTCCTCATCGATTCGGTGGCCACGGCCTCAGGCCGCCTGCCCGTTCGGGTTCATCGCCAGCAGGCGGCGCACCCTTTCCTCGGTACTGGGGTGCGTGGAGAACAGGTTGGCCAGGCTGCCGCCGGTCAGCGGATTCATGATCATCATCTGTGCAGTCTCGGGATGTGCCTCCGTAGTATGCAACGGAATGCCCGACGCATAGTGCTGGATCTTCTCCAGCGCCGAGGCCAGCGAACGCGGGTCGCCTGCGATCTCGGCGCCCAGCCGGTCGGCCTCGAATTCACGCGCCCGCGAGATGGCCATCTGGATGAGCGAGGCGGCCAGCGGCGCCAGGATGGCCATGGCAATCGAGGCGATGGGGTTGGTGGGGCGCCCCTCCTCGTCACGGCCGCCGAAGAACATGGCGAAGTTGGCCAGTGCCGAGATGGCGCCTGCCATGGTGGCCGAGATGGTGGAAATGAGGATGTCGCGGTGCTTCACGTGGGCCAACTCGTGCGCCATCACGCCACGCACCTCGCGGGCATTGAGCATGCGCAGCAGGCCCGTGGTGGCTGCCACGGCGGCGTTCTGCGGGTTGCGGCCCGTGGCGAAGGCGTTGGGCGCATCCTCGTCGATGAGGTAGACGCGCGGCATGGGCAGGCCGGCCCGCTGGGCCAGCTCCTGCACAGTCTGGTAGAACTGCGGCGCGGACGACGCATCGACCTCACGGGCGCGATACATCTTCAGCACCATCTTGTCCGAGAACCAGTAGGCGAAGAAATTGGAGACCACCGCGAAGCCCAGCGCCATGATCATGCCGTTCTTGCCACCGATGGAAGCGCCGATGACACCGAACAGGGCGGTGATGGCAGCCATCAGGGCAGCTGTCTTGATCCAGTTGAACATGGTGTTTCCAGTCGGAGTGTGTTGGAGGAAAAAAGGGAAAGGGGGAAGGTCAGGAACGGGTCGGGGCAGCCGATGAGGCTGCCGCAAGGCCCCGGCAGCCCGAACGGATCCGGCCTCGAAGCGCCTGCAGCCCGGACGTGCCTGCATGAACGAGGCGCTTGCCGAGCAGATCGGGTCAGGTTGCAGGCAGCCCGCGCTCCCAAGGGGCCCGCCGTTTCCTCAGATGGGGGGCAATGCGTTGTTTTTCAAGGGGAAATGAAACCGGCCATGCCGGCCTGTCCACCGTGCATGCCCCTGAACCTGAAAAACCGGAGCGCGGCGGCTCTGTCCGCCGGGGGCCCCCAATGGGAGGCTCAGGCGCCGGCAGAAATGAAACGCACGCCGGGCGACAGCGGATGACCGCGCAGGAAGGCGTCTGCCGGCTGGCGCCGGCCACCGGCTCGCTGCAGGGCCGCAAGACGCACGATGCTGCCCTGACCGCAGGCCACGTCCACACCGTCCGGGCCGGCTGCAACGATGGTGCCGGGTGCATCCGCGGCGTTCCCGTCGTTTCGCAGCACCTGCGATTGAAAGACCCGCAGCGGCGGCTCATCCCGATGCCCTTCCAGCCGGTGATGGCACCGGGCGGATCGAAGGCACGTAGTGACGACTCACTTCCGTGGCGGTGCGCGTCCAGTCGATGCCCAGCTCTTTCTTGTCGACCTTGGCGGCATAGGTGACGCCGGCCTGCGCCTGCGGCTCGAAGACCAGGCGGCCCGCGGACAGCTCGTCCAGCGCCGCCACAATGGCCTGGGCGCCAACGTCGGCCAGACGGTCATGCAGGGTGCTGGCGGTATCGGTCTCGAGGATGGGCACCACGTGACGTGCGCCCACCGGCCCCGTGTCCAGCCCCGCTTCCATCTGCATGATGCAGATGCCGGTCTCGGCGTCGCCAGCCTCGATGGCCCGCTGGATGGGGGCCGCACCGCGCCAGCGCGGCAGCAGCGAGGCATGGATGTTCAGGCAACCCAGCCGGGGCAGATCCAGCACCAACTGCGGCAGCAACAGGCCGTAGGCGGCCACCACCATCACGTCGGGCTGAAGGGCCCGCAACGCCGCCAGGGCTTCTTCGGCCCCCTGATTGGCGGCCTCACGCCGGACCCGACGCTCTTCGGTCTCATCGGCTGCCGCGGAGCGGATGCGCAGCGACTCGGGCTGAAGGACCGGAAGATTGGCTGCCAATGCACGTTGCTTGACGGCAGAAGGCAGCAGTTTCTGACCACGACCGGCCGGTCGGTCCGGCTGGCTGAGCACGGCCACCACTTCGTGGCGCGACCCGATGAGGGCATCGAGCGCCTGGGCGGCAAAGACGGGCGTGCCCGCATAGACGACGCGCAGCGGACGGCCGGCCTGTGCGGCAGGCTGATCTGAAACCGTGTGCGAAGGGCTGGACGCGGAAGCCGGGGTCGGGCTGCAGGACTGCGGCGCCGGCGATGAAGGGGTCAAGCCGTGATCGGATGGAGCGCTCATCAGGCGGCGCTGCGCTCGCGCTCCATCTTCAGCACCTTCTGGCGGATGCGGTTCTGCTTGAGCCGCGACAGGTGCTGGGTGAAGAGCTTGCCGTTCAGGTGGTCGATCTCGTGCTGGATGCACACGGCCAGCAGGCCATCGGCCTCCAGCGTGAAGGGCTTGCCATCCAGACCCAGCGCCGTGACGGTGACGGCGTCGGGGCGCTCGACCTTGTCGTAGATGCCGGGGATGGACAGGCATCCTTCCTCGTAGCTCTGCAGCGTGTCGCTGGACCAGGTGATCTCGGGGTTGATGAAGACCTGCAGCTGGTCATGGGTCTCGGTGATATCGATGACCACCACGCGCTCGTGCACGTTGACCTGCGTGGCCGCCAGCCCGATGCCGGGCGCCGCGTACATGGTCTCGGCCATGTCGGCCACCAGCTTGCGGATTCGATCGTCCACAACCGGGACCCGCTCGGCAACCGTATGCAACCGGGCGTCAGGATACTTGAGTATGTCTAGCACAGCCATCGGACACTATCCACCACTGAACCTGCCGCGTATTGCCGGGCAGGATGCTGTCAGAAAGAATTTCTCTTGCACGTCAAGTCGGCACGCAGTTGCCATCAGCCTGGTGGGGCGTGCGTAGACGACTCCAAGGACCGACCATGTCGATGAAAAAAAGTTTAGCACCCGGGCCCTGAGCACCCTGAGCCTGAGCATTGCCCTTGCCACGGGCGCCGTGATGCCGCTGCAGGGCATCGCCCAGACCCGCCAAGATGAGATCCAGCTGGCCGCCGACGCCCCGGACCGCCATGTGGTGGTCAAGGGTGACACGCTGTGGGGCATTGCCGGACTTTTTCTGAAGGAACCCTGGCGCTGGCCGGAGATCTGGCAACTTAACAAGGCCGAGATCAAGAACCCGCACCTGATCTATCCGGGCGACATTGTATATCTGGATCGTTCGGGCGACACACGCGCCTGCGTCTGGGCCGCAATGTGTATGGCGGCTCCGACGGTGCCGGTTCCCGTGGTCGCAACGGCAACGGCATCAGCAAGCTGGAGCCCACCGTGCGCGCCACCACGACCGACAAGGCCGCCATCCCCAGCATCTCGCTCTCGAGCATCCAGGCCTTCATCAACCGTCCGCTGATCGTCGACGAGAAGGGCCTGAGTGATTCGCCCTACATCGTCGCCCCCGAGCAGGAAGGCCGGGTGAACGTCGGCAATGCCGATCGCATCTACGCCCGTGGCATCAAGGCCGACAGCGGTGTCCGCACCGGCACATCTATCGCCCGGCCAAGCCGCTCGTTGACCCGGTGACCCGCAAGACGCTGGCCTATGAGGCCACCTTCCTGGGCACGGCCGAACTGCAGCGTCATGGCGATCCGGCCCGGCTGGCCATCACCAAGGTGGTGGAAGAGATCACCGACGGTGACCGTCTGGTGCCGGCTGGCGTCGACCAGGACGTGAACTTCGTGCCCCGCTCGCCCGAAGTCGAGAACCTGGACGGCCGCATCGTCTCGATCTACCGGGGCGTGACCATGGTGGGCCGCAACAGCGTGGTCGCCATCAACATGGGCAGCCGCAACGGCCTGGCCAACGGCCACGTGCTGAAGATCGAGCATGCCGGTCGCATGGTGAAGGACCGCGTGAGCAAGGAAATGGTTCGCCTGCCCAACGAGGATGTGGGCCAGCTGCTGGTGTTCCGCACCTTCGACAACATCGCCTATGGCCTGGTGGTCAACGCCAGCGCCCCGATCTCGGTCAACGACATCGTGACGAATCCGTAAGGCTCGGCCGGCGGATCCGGTGGCCAGCCTGCCCTGACAGCCAATGGCTGCCATCAGGCAGCCATCTCTGATCCGTCAAAGTCGAACTTCATCGCAACGGCCGCCCCGGGCAACCCGGGCGGCCGTTTCCATTCCAGTTTCAGACATTCTCCTTCGGGAAACGGTGCGGCCGCATCATCCATCCGGCTGATGCGGATGCCCGGGGACTTTGGCAATATCGACGGCTCCGACCGCCCATGCCCATACCCCCGATGAGCCCCTGCCGGACGTTCCCCAGACCCCTCCCCGACGACGAATCCCCGGCCGCCCGGGCTGCGGGCTGGTCCACACGCCGGGCATCGGCGCTGTCACCGGCCAGCTGCTGCTTCGCCGGCTGGGCCCGCCGGAAGCCATCCTGCAGGCCTCCTACGCCACCGTGCGCGCCCCGGTGCGCAGTGACGAAACGGCCCGCGCCCCTGCTGGCCGACGACCCGGCTACGAGCAGGACATCCAGGCAGCCCTCGGCTGGCTGCACGCGGGCGATGACCGCCATATCCTCGCCCTCGACGATCCCCGCTACCCGGCTGCGCTGCTGGATCTGCCGGATGCGCCCTCTTGGTCTACGCTCGCGGCTCGCTGGCCGCCCTGCAACCCGCTGCCGTGGCCATCGTGGGCAGCCGACGCGCCAGCCACGAAGGACTGCGCAACGCCCAGGCCCTGGCCGAAGCCCTGGCGCGGCGCGGCATCGTCGTCACCAGCGGCCCGGCCGAAGGCATCGATGCCGCGGCCCACCAGGGGGCCCTGGAAGGCGCCGCGGCAGGCCAGGCCAGCACCATCGCCGTGACCGGAGCCGGCATCGACCGCATCTACCCGGCCCACCACCTGCCCCTGGCCCGGCGCATGCTGGAACAGGGCGGACTCGTGCTGAGCGAGCAGCCCTCGGGCAGCGCTCCGATGCGCGCCAACTTCCCGCGCCGCAACCGGATGATCGCTGCGCTCTCACGCGGCACCGGTGGTGGAAGCCGCCCCGCGCAGCGGCTCGCTGATCACCGCACGGCAGGCGGCCGAGCTGGGCCGCGAGGTGATGGCCGTGCCCGGTTCCATCCACAATCCGCTCTCCCACGGCTGCCACCACCTGATCCGGGACGGTGCCACCTCATCGAAACCGTCGACGACATCCTGCAGGCCCTCGGGCATGGTCAGCCCCGGGCAGGACGCTTCGGACCAGATCCGACCATCCGGGGCGGTCGGATCCGTGCCCGCCAGCACACCGCCCGGCGCGCCAGCGGACGACGCGAGTGGCAGTCGATCATCGCCGACCAGGAAAGCGGGGCGGTCGAACAGGCTCCCTCCCGGCCGGAACCACCCGACGACGACAGCCGCGACCTGCTCACCATCCCGCTGCCAGCCCCATGTCGGCCGAGGCGCTCGCCAGCCGGCTGGGCTGGCCGATCGACCGCATCCTGATTACCATCCAGCTGCTGGAGCTTGGCGGCTACATTGGACGCCACGTCGACGGCCGCTGGCAACGACTGGACTGAGACCGGGAACGTCCCTTTTCCGGAAATCCACGACTTGCCTGATCCGCAATCGTCCTCTTACTATGGCGCCGCCATGAGTAAAGCTTTGATCATTGCCGAGAAACCTTCCGTCGCCGCCGACATCGCGCGGGCGCTGGGGGGTTTCGTCCGTCACGGCGACTACTTCGAAAAATGACGACTACGTGCTCAGCTCGGCGGTGGGCCACCGGTGGAGATCGCTGCCCCGAGCAATACGACGTCAAGAGAGGGAAGTGGTCGTTCACTCACCTTCCGGTCATCCCGCCGCATTTCGATCTGAAGCCGATCGAGAAAACGCACGACCGCCTCAAGCAGCTCACCAAGCTGATCAAGCGCAAGGATGTCACCTCGCTGATCAACGCCTGTGACGCGGGCCGCGAGGGCGAGCTGATCTTCCGGCTGATCGTGCAGTACGCCAAGGCCGAGCAGCCCATGCAGCGGCTGTGGCTGCAGTCGATGACGCCCAACGCCATCCGCGAAGGGTTCGCCAACCTGCGCCAGGGCGACGAGCTGAACGGCCTGGCCGACGCGGCGCGCAGCCGCGCCGAGGCCGACTGGCTGGTGGGCATCAATGGCACCCGCGCCATGACGGCCTTCAACTCGCGCGATGGCGGCTTCTACCTGACCACCGTCGGCTGGGTGCAGACCCCCACGCTGGCCGTGGTGGTCGAGCGCGAAGAGAAGATCCGCCGCTTCGTGCCGCGCGACTACTTCGAGGTCAAGGCCACCTTTGGCGCCAAGGCCGGCCAGTACGAAGGCAAGTGGTTCGACCGCAACTTCAAGAAGAGCGACGATCCCGAGCACAAGGCCGACCGCTTCTGGACCCGCGAGGACGCCGAGGCCATCGTGGCTGCCTGCGAAGGGCAAGCCCGGCACCGTCACGGAAGAATCCAAGCCTTCCACCCAGATCGCCCCCGCGCTCTTTGACCTGACCACGCTGCAGCGCGAGGCCAACGGCCGCTTCGGCTTCTCGGCCAAGACCACCCCGGCACTGGCCCGTGCGCTGTACGAAAAGCACAAGGTGCTCACCTACCCGCGTACCGATTCGCGGGCGCTGCCCGAGGACTACTCGGGCACGGTGCGCCACACGCTGGGCCAGCTCTCCGAGTCCGGCGTGCACGGCGAATTTGCCCGCACCATCCTCGAAAAAGGACTGGGTCAAGCCCAACAAGCGGGTCTTCGACAACAGCAAGATCTCCGACCACTTCGCCATCATCCCCACGCTGCAGGCGCCCAAGAACCTGTCGGATGCCGAGCAGAAGGTCTACGACCTGGTGGTGCGCCGTTTCATGGCCGTCTTCTACCCGGCAGCCGAATACCTGGTCACCACCCGCATCACCACCGTGGCCGGCCACCCCTTCAAGACCGAAGGGCGCGTGCTGGTCAACCCCGGCTGGCTGGCCATCTACGGTCGTGACGCCAGCGGTGGCGACGGCCCCGGCAACCTGGTACCCGTTGCGCCCAACGAAACGGTGCAGACCGACGAGATCGCCCTGCAGGCCAACCAGACCCGGCCGCCAGCCCGCTACACCGAGGCCACGCTGCTCTCGGCCATGGAAGGCGCCGGCAAACTGGTCGACGACGACGAGCTGCGTGAGGCCATGGCCGGCAAGGGCCTGGGCACGCCAGCCACCCGTGCCGCCATCATCGAGGGGCTGATCACCGAACGCTACCTGCTGCGCGAAGGACGCGAACTCATCCCCACCGCCAAGGCCTTCCAGCTGCTCACGCTGCTGCGCGGCTCGGGCGTGGCTGCGCTCAGCATGCCGGAACTCACCGGTGACTGGGGAATACAAGCTCAGCCAGCTTGAGAAGGGCCGCCTGGACCGCCAGGTTTTCATGTCGGACATCGCCGCCATGACCCGCGACATCGTGGAGAAGGCCCGCAACTTCGAGGCCGACACGGTGCCCGGCGACTATGCCGTGCTGCAGACCCCCTGCCCGGCCTGCGGTGGTGTCATCAAGGAGAACTACAAGCGCTTTGCCTGCAGCCAGTGCGACTTCTCCATCACCAAGATCCCTGGTGGCCGCCAGTTCGAGCTGCCCGAGGTCGAGACGCTGCTGAAGGACAAGGTCATCGGTCCGCTGACGGGTTTCCGCAGCAAGATGGGCCGGCCCTTCTCGGCCATCCTCAAGATCACCCCGGAAAACAAGCTGGAATTCGACTTCGGCCAGAACGACGCGCAGGACGAGCAGTCCGAACCCGTCGACTTCAGCGGCCAGGAGTCGCTGGGCCCCTGCCCCAAGTGCCAGAACCCGGTCTACATCCACGGCATGCACTACGTCTGCAGTCACGCGGTGGGTCCCAACAAGACCTGTGACTTCCGCTCGGGCCGCGAGATCCTGCAGCAACCCATCGAGCCTGCCCAGATGCAGAAACTGCTGGCCGACGGCCGCACCGACCTGCTGACCGGCTTCGTCTCGTCCCGCACCCGTCGCAAGTTCAAGGCCTTCCGGTGCGCGAACCCAGCGGCAAGATCGGCTTCGAGTTCGACAACGCCAAGGGCAAGACCGCCAAGGCCGATGGCAAGGATGGCGAAGAAGGCGCCGAAGACAGGAAGCGCACCACCCGTGCGACCGCTGCCAGATCCGGCACGGCCACCAAGGCCAGCACCACGACCCGCAAGGCCAGTGCAGCCAAGGCAACCGCAACACGGCGCACCACCAAGGCCGCTGCCGACGATCCGGCTGCTGCCGAGGGCGAAAGCACCACACCCAAGGCCGGTGCCAAGGCTGCCTCGACCGCTGGTCGGACCCGCCGGACCGCTGCCAGCGCCAAGACCGACAATACGGGAGACCACCCAGCCGATTCCAGCGAATGATGTCTGTCGCCACCCCCGTTTCCCGTTCCAGTCACGCCACCCCGCAGGCCACGCCGTCACCCGTCGTGACCTCGGCCCTGCAGGGTGCTGCCCAGGCCGCCACGACGGCCGCCACCCGCCAGCGCGCCTACACCGCGCCGCCCACGCCCGCCGTCTACCAGCGGATGGAATGGGTCTTTGCCTACGGCTCGCTGATCTGGAATCCGGAGTTCGACTTCGACGAGCGCCACAAGGTGCGCATCGAGGGCTATCACCGCGCCTTCTGCATCAATTCGCACACCTACCGGGGCACGCCCGATGCCCCGGGTGTGGTGCTGGGCCTGGATTGCGGCGGCTCGTGCGAAGGCATCGTCTACCGCGTGCGCCGCGGCCGGGAAGCCGACATCATGGACCGCATCTACCAGCGCGAGATGGTCAGCGAAGTCTACCGGGCCGCTGGTGGTGGACATCCCGCTGCCCGACGGCCGCCGGTGCAGGCACTCACCTTCATTGCCCTGCCGGGAAGACCCTGCACGGCTACCTGCCCGGTCCACGCAGCGAAGTGCTGCGCCGGCTGCGCGAATGCACCGGCTGCCGGGGCAGCAACCGCGAATACGCCCTCAACACCCGGGCTGCCCTGCGTGAATGGGGCATCCGAGGATCCCGCCCGGACGCGCTGATCGCCGAACTGGACGCCTGAACCACCGGGTGCTCTGAACCGACTGGGCACCTGAAGAGCCCAGTGCTTTTTCGCCACCCGCGACGAAAGGCACGCAGCACCCGCGCAAAGCGTCCATTGCCGCATGCCGGGAACACGGGAACGCGCCGTTCCATGTCCTGCCGCCATTACCCGTTCCGGTCATTGGCCTGTATGATCCCCGTCAGTGATGGGATCCATGGAATGGGCAGGCCACGACCAGACACCGTTCTCGACAGACCCTTTGGGCGACCCCGGCCCTGCTGGGCGCCCTGCTGTGCCTGACCGGTTGCGACAGTCAGTCCGGCCGCACGGCTCCCGCCCCCAGCGGCACAGCCCACCCGCCCCATGACACGGCTACCCGGGCAAACTCGGGTGAGCCCTCTCGTGGCGCAGCGGCTTCCCGCAAGTCCGACACGCCGTCTCGTGACACGTCGTCGGGCGCACATCCTGACGCCACCACCCCGGGCACCCCTGCCGGCTGGGATCTGAACACCGGCGCATACGCCCCTGACCGGATGGACACCGCCGGGTGGCTGCCGCTGACCATCGACCTGGACACGCTGTCCGTCCGCACCACCTCGCCCCGACTGACCGTCCAGATGGGGGCTGATGACATCACCACCGTCTCGCTTGATGGCAAGCCGGTCGTTACGCTGACGCGCGCGCGTCATGGCCTGACGATCCGGGCCACCCCCGGCGACACCCATCTGGCCTATGTCCTGACCGGCACCGGCACCACCCCACTCACCCTGAACAGCGACAACGCCTACCGGCTGGTGCTGGCCAATGCCCATCTGAGCAGTACCGACGGCCCCGCACTGCACCTGCAGTCGCCGGCCACCGCCTTCATCGAGCTGCAGGGCCACAGCACTCTGGCCGATGCCCCGGTCCGCACGCGCCGCACCGATGCCCAGGGTGAACCCGCCAAGCCCCGCGGTGCCCTGTCGGCCACCGGTCCGCTGGTGATACGGGGCGACGGCTCGCTGAGCATCGACGCCACGGCACACCATGCACTAACCACCGCCGGCCACCTACGTCTGAGCAGTGGCAACCTGACGCTCAAGGTGGACACCCGCGACGGGTTGCGTCCCACCCAGGCCTTCATCATGGATGGCGGCCGGCTGACCATCGATGCGCCGGCGGGCAAGGGCATCAAGGTCAGTGGCAAGGAAAGTGCCGTGCAGCCGCTGGGCTTCGTGGCCATCAACGACGGACACATCACCATCCGCAGCCACGACAAGGGCATCACCACCGGCTGGAAGTCCTGGAGGGACGCGCGCACCCCTGACACGAATGACGATCCCGATCCGCGCATCACCATCAACGGCGGCACGATCGACATCACCACCACCGGCACCCCGGCCAGAGACACGGACGACGAAGGCGAGAACAGCCTTTCGCCCGAAGGCATCGAAGCCAAGTCCGTCCTCAGCGTGCGCGGCGGAACCTGAAGGTGATCACCACTGACGACAGCATCAGCGCCGGCATGCACCTGGAGCTGAGCGGCGGCCGCACCTATGCCTACAGCCGTCATGACGATGCCGTGGATTCCAACGGCACCCTGACCATCGCCGGTGGCGTCCCGGTGGCCATCAGCCACGCCCCCCGTCCCGAAGGCGCGCTGGACAGCGACTCCAACCAGTTCGCCATCACGGGCGGCACCTTCGTCGGCATCGGTGCGTACAGCAGCACCCTCTACCGACAGCGCCTGACACAGAACGTCATCACCATTCCCACCTACGTGGAAGCCGGGCCATGGACACTGCGCGACGCAGCCGGCAACGTCGTCTTTTCCTATGACCTGCCCTTCCGTTCCGGCTACATGATCGCCAGCACCCCCGCGCTGGCCCGGGGCGCCACCACACGGTAGTGCGCGGCGGCACGCCTCGGCCCCGTCGGCGAGGACTTCCATGGCTCCCGGCCCTGCACCCCACCACGCTGACGGGGGCACACCGGCCGAGACCTTCACCATCACCGGATCCTCACCCCGCTGGGCGCGGCCGAATTCGACTGGTTCAGCCCGGAAAAGGGACCGGACGACTGAAAAGGTACCCCCGGGCACAGCCCCCGCTGACAGGCCCCTTCCGTTTCGAAGCCGGGACTTCGGCAACGCCGAAGCACCAGCCTGCCCACGCATCACCGGGACCATCCGACAGGACCCGAAGCCCATGCGGGTGCGGGGGAAGGGTTTATGCCGGCGTGCGTTCTGCCGTCCAAGCTCCTAGAATGTCAGCTTCCGTCACAACAGATTTCTCGGAGCGCGCATTCGCATGGGCAACACCATTCTGCAAAGCCTGCCGATCGGCCAGAAGGTCGGCATTGCCTTCTCAGGCGGCCCGGATACCAGCGCCGCACTGCACTGGATGCGCAAGAAAGGGGCCGTTCCGTACGCCTACACCGCCAACCCGGGCCAGCCCGACGAGAACGACTACGACGAGATCCCCGCAAGGCACTGCGCTACGGCGCCGAAGCCGCCCGCCCGGTGGACTGCCGCAGCCAGCTGGTGGCCGAAGGCATTGCCGCCCTGCAATGCGGCGCCTTCCACATCTCCACCGCGGGCGTCACCTACTTCAACACCACGCCCATCGGCCGTGCCGTCACCGGCACCATGCTGGTGGCCGCCATGAAGGAAGACGACGTCAACATCTGGGGTGACGGCAGCACCTACAAGGGCAACGACATCGAGCGCTTCTATCGCTACGGCCTGCTCACCAACCCGTCGCTCAAGATCTACAAGCCCTGGCTGGACCAGCAGTTCATCGACGAACTGGGTGGCCGTGCAGAAATGTCGGCCTTCATGGCTGCCTCGGGCTTCGACTACAAGATGTCGGCCGAGAAGGCCTATTCCACCGACTCCAACCTGCTGGGCGCCACCCACGAGGCCAAGGACCCTGGAATACCTGAACAGCGGCATCCGCATCGTCCAGCCCATCATGGGCGTGCCCTTCTGGCGCGAGGACGTGGTGATCCGCCCCGAGGAAGTCACCATCCGCTTCGAGGAAGGCCAGCCGGTCGCCCTCAACGGCCAGACCTTCGACAGCCCGGTCGAGCTGATGCTGGAAGCCAACCGTATCGGTGGCCGTCACGGACTGGGCATGAGCGACCAGATCGAGAACCGCATCATCGAGGCTAAGAGCCGCGGCATCTACGAAGCCCCGGGCATGGCGCTGCTTTACATCGCCTACGAGCGTCTGGTCACCGGCATCCACAACGAGGACACCATCGAGCAGTACCGCATCAACGGCCTGCGTCTGGGTCGTCTGCTGTACCAGGGCCGCTGGTTCGACCCGCAGGCCATCATGCTGCGCGAGACCGCCCAGCGCTGGGTGGCACGTGCCATCACCGGCGAGGTCACGCTGGAGCTGCGCCGCGGCAACGACTACTCGCTGCTGAACACCGAATCGCCCAACCTCACCTATCACCCCGAGCGGCTGACCATGGAGAAAGGCGAGTCGGTCTTCTCGCCGGCTGACCGCATCGGCCAGCTCACCATGCGCAACCTCGACATCACCGACACGCGCGACAAGCTGGCCAACTACAGCCGCGTCGGCCTGCTGAGCGTGGGTGCCGGCCATGAACTGCCGCAGCTGAAGAAGGACTGAGTGAAGTTCATTCACGCCGCTGACCTGCACTGGACAGCTCGCTTCGCGGGCTGTCCGCGTATTCCGATGCACCAGCCGAGCAGTTGCGCACTGCCACGCGCGATGCCTTCGTGAAGCTGGTGGACATCGCCCGGATGAAGCCGTCGACTTCATGGTCATTGCCGGCGACATCTACGACGGCGACTGGAAGGACTTCAACACCGGACTCTTCTTCATCCGGCAGATGGGACGGCTGCGACAGGCCGGCATTCCCGTCTATCTGCTTTACGGCAACCACGACGCCGAAAGCGACATGACACGCAGCCTCACGCTGCCCGACAACGTGCATGTCTTTTCCTCGCGAAAGGCCGAAACATTCGCCATCGAATCACTGAAGGTGGCGATTCATGGTCGAAGCTTCAAGCAGAAAGCCACCACAGAAAATATGGTTCCAAACTATCCGGAACCTTTACCCGGATGGCTGAACATCGGCGTGCTGCATACCGCCCTGGAAGGCAATGCCGAGCATGCCACGTATGCACCCTGCACCGTTTCCGAACTGGAAGCCAAGGGCTACCAGTACTGGGCGCTGGGCCACGTGCATGAGCGCAGCATCCTTCCCGAACATCGACAGGCCGGCCAGACCGTCATCGCCTTTCCCGGCAACCTCCGGGGCGGCATATCCGCGAGCAGGGCGCACGCGGTGCCCTACTGGTCACGGCGCAAGCCGACGAGATCACCGACATCCAGCTGCTGGAAGTCGACGTGCTGCGCTGGCAACAGCTGGATGTAGAACTCGGTCCGGACGACGACATGGCGTCCGCCCTCCAGGCAGCCGGCCGTACCCTGGAGAACCTTCTGGCGGATACCCCTGCCCATCTGCCACTGGCCGTGCGTGTCGTCTTCACCGGAACCACGCCGGCCCTATGAAACTCTGCTGGCGCAGGACGAACAGCTTCGGCAGGAAATCATCGCTCAGGCGGTGGCCCGGGATGCCGAGCGCATCTGGATCGAGAAAGTGAAGGTGGCCACGCGCCCACCACAGGCCGCAACCTCGGCATCCCGGGGGCTGCCGGATGCGCTGGCAGACCTGGAGTCCCTGGTGCTTTCTGCGCAGGACGATCCGGAATTCATCAACGAACTCATCAGCGACTGGCAGGCCATCCTGGAGAAGCTGCCGGACGATGTACGTCGCCTGTCGCCCGAGCTGAAGGAACTGCGTCAGGATCCCATGTCACAGCTGGCCGCACGCATTCAGCAGGCCCTGCCGCTTCTGATGGATCGCATCGAACGGGTGCAGTCCGCATCCCCCCGCTGACCTGCCGGAGAATCCCATGCGCATCCGTGAACTGCGGCTGCTCCGCTACGGCAAATTCACTGACCGGCTCCTGACGTTGCCCCATGCCTCTCAGGACATCCATCTCGTCGTGGGTGCCAACGAAGCCGGCAAGTCGACGATGCGCCGTGCCCTGTCCGACTGGCTGTTCGGCTTTCCGATGCGCAGCACCGGCATGGACTTCCTGCACCCGATGCAGGACCTGCGCCCTGGGCGGCATCATCGAGGACAACACCGCCTCCCGCGAAGAACATTCATCCGACCAGAACGCCGCCACCGACAGCACAGAAACAGGGGCCTCCTCCGACGGGCAGATCCGGTCCCTGAACTTCGAGCGTTGCAAGGCCCAGAAGAACACGCTGCGCACACCGACTGATGAACCGCTGCCCGACAGCACCCTGCACGAATGGCTGGGCAGCCTGCAGGCCGACGAGTTCAGGCGCATGTATGCGCTGGACCATGCCACGCTGGTGGAAGGCAGCGAGAGCATCCTGCAGGCTTCTGACGACCTTGGCCGCATGCTGTTCCAGGCCGCCGCCGGCATCGAGCACCTGGGCGATGCACTGAAGGCCCTGCAGGATGAAGCCAAGACGCTCTGGGGCCCCCGCAAGTCCGGAAACCGCGTCTTCTACCAGCAGCAGGACGCCTACGAGGAAGCCCGGCGCACGCTGGGCCAGACCCAGCTGCGCACACGGGACTGGAAGGAAAGCCATGATGCGCTGATGGACGTCCAGCACCAGCTGGAGGAAGCCCGCAGCAAGCATGCCGAGATCCAGCAGCACATCCATCGACTGGAACGGATCCGACGTGTGCAGCCCCTGCTGCGTGACGCGGAAGCGGCTCGTCAGCGACAGGAGGCACTGCAGGCATCAGGCATGCCCCCCCTGCTGCCGGACAATGCCCGACAGATCTTCGAGCAGGCCAGCCGCCGGGTGCGCTGGTGCAGGCCGAGATGACGCGCCTGCAAACCGCATTGAACGAGCTCGACCAGGCACTGGCCGCCATCACCCTCGACACCCCGGTTCTGGCCCGTGCCGACGAGATCACCCGCCTGGACGAAGCGCGCGTGCAGTGCCACGACCATCCCGCCCGGCTGCAACGTCATCAGGAAAAGCTGCAGACGCTCCAGGCCAGGGTCAAGGCACTGGCCGCCGAGCTGGGCTGGCCGGCCGAGGACGAAGCGGCCGTGGCCCACCGGCTGCTGCCCCCTGCCTGGCGGGAACGGACGGCCGAGCTGATTCGTCGGCACCAGGCGCTGCAGCACGCCGTGGAGAAGGCCCGGCACGAGCGGGATGCTCAGGCGCAGAACCTCAGCCAGTGGCAGGCACAGCTGCAGTCACTGGCATCGGAAGGCATTGATCCGGCGCTCTCCGACCTGCTGGAACAGGCCCGACGGCTGGGGAGATCCCGATGCCCAGTCGGATGCCCTGACCCGTGAACGGCAACGGCTGGAATCTTCACTGGAAGCCACCCGGCCGGCATGGGTCCGTGGCGCCAGCCCATCGATCGGCTGCAGGCGATGCTGGTGCCCGAGACCAGCCAGGTCGACGCCCTGCGGGTGCAGCAGCATGATGACGCCCGTGCACTGCAGGCGCGGCAGGAAGCACTGCAGAAGAAGATCCGGGACATCCAGCAGCAGGAACAGGCGCTGCTGCAGCTGGTGCGTCATCATCAGCCCGTCTCGCGCGAGGACGTGGCCCGGGCCCGCCAACAGCGCGATGACGACTGGCGAGGCCATCAAGGCCGATCCGGCCACCCTGCCCGCCCGGGCCGGTGCATTCGAGGCACGGATTCATGAAGCCGATGCCCTGGCCGATGCCCGTCTGGAACGGGCGCAGCACGAAGCGGACCGGCAGTCCTATGCCAACCAGCTGGAAAAGCTGAAACTGGATCGCACCGGCATCGAATCCGACATTCAGGCCATCGAGACGCGGATGGCACAGCGGCTGGCCGACTGGCAGGCCCGAGCGGCGGCCTGCGGTCTGCCCGACCTGCCCCTCGGATGCCGCGCCGACCGGCTAAAACGCCATCAGGACGCCTCGAGTTGCTGGCCAGGCGCCAGACTGCCGAAAACCAGCTTCAGGCCCTCCACCAGCGGGTGGAAGCCCTACGCCAGGCCCTGACGGACCGGCTGGCGCTGCCTGCTACGACGCGCCTGGACGATGGCCTGCGCCAGGCCCGTGAACGGCTAGAAACGGCGCAGCGAATTGCCGGCCAGCGCAGCACCCTGGAAACCCAGATCCAGGATGCACAGCGGCGACTGGTCCCGCTGCAGACGGCACTGACCGAGGCGGAAAGCCAATGGCAGGAGTGGCAGCAGGCCTGGCAGGCGGCGTTGGCTGAAGCTGGCCATGAGGCCACGCTGCCCGTCGAACAGCTGGAAACCCGTCTGGCCCGGATGCAGGACATCCAGACGCTGCTGGCGCAGATGGACAGCTTGCGTGCCGATGACATCGAGCCCCTGCAGAGCGCCCTGGACAGCTGGATCCGCCATGCCCGCACCCTGGCCGATCAGCTGATGCCCGATGCGCCGGCAGACATGTCCCCCAGGACATCGCACTGACACTGGCCGGCCGACTGAAGGCCGCCCGCCAGGACGAGGCCGAGCACCACCGGTTGCAGCAACAGCAGGCCCGCGACCGTCAGGCCCTGGAAGCCGCCCGGCAGCAGCAGATCCAGGTCGATGCCCTGCTGCAGCCGCTGCGGGTTGCCGCCGGCATTGACGACATGGCCCTGTTGGGGCCCGCCATCGCCCGCTCGGAAGAGCGGCGACAGATCGAGCACGAGATCCGGCGCATCGAAACGGCCCTGCGGGAAGCCGGCGACGGTCAGCCCCTCGAGAGCCTGCGCACCGAGGCGGCCAGCATCGAACCGGACCAGCTGCAGGTCGAGCTGAACCGCCTGGGTACGGAAGCCGGACAGGTCGTGGAGGAGATCAGCCGCCTGGGCGCCCGGCACGGCCAGCTCAAGGCCGCGTTCGATGCCCTGAACGGCAGCGATGCCGCCGCCCGGGCCGCCGCCCGGCAGCAGGAGGCCGCGGCCGGCATGGCCGAGGCTGCCGAGCGCTATCTGCGCCTGAAGACCGCCGCACGGCTGCTGCAATGGTCCATGGAGCGCTTTCGCCAGACCCGCCAGGGCCCCATGCTGGCCCGCGCGTCGGAGATCTTCCAGGCGTTCACGCTGGGCTCATTCAGCCGCCTGCTGGTGGATGCCGACAGCCATGACAGTCCCCGACTGGTGAGCATCCGCACTGATGGCAACAAGCCGGTGGAGGTGCCCGGCCTCAGCGAAGGCACGCGCGACCAGCTCTACCTGGCGCTGCGGCTGGCTGCCCTGGACCAGCAGGCCAGTCAGGGCAGCCGCATGCCGCTGATTGCGGACGACCTCTTCATCAACTTCGACGACCGCCGCACAGCGGCCGGCCTGCAGGTGCTGGGCGACGTCTCGCGCCGCATGCAGGTGATCCTGCTCACGCACCACGACCACCTGGTGCCGCTGGCCCGCCAGGTGCTGGGTGATGGGCTGAACGTGATCGAACTGTAGGCGGCGTCAGTTTCCGTCGGGATTCCCGGCTGCGCCCATCCCGCCGCCCAGCAGCCCATCCAGCCGCTGCGTGCGGATGCCATAGAAGCGTTTCAGCGCCTCGATCTCGGCTCGTACCACCTCGGCATCCCGCGCCCGGCCGGTGCGGTTGCCCAGGATCATCTTGTTCTTGCCGGTGTGTTCGGGGCTGATGAACTCGAACACCTGCGCCTCGTAGCCCTGGGTCTCCAGCAGCAGCGCCCGCAGACCATCGGTCAGCATCTCGGCCTCCTGGCCCAGATGGATGCCATGACGCAGCAGCGCATCCAGCGGGGCGGGCGCCTTCAACTGCGGCCGCAGCTCACGGTGGCAGCAGGGCGAGCACACCAGCATGGCAGCACGCTGACGAATGCCCTGAAAGAGCGCATCGTCCGTGGCCGTATCGCAGGCATGCAGTGCGACGATGTCGACCGCAGCACCGTCGGACGCTGTGGCGTCCGAATCCCTGCTCTTTTCGGCATCCACGCCGCCTCCCTGCAACACCCGCCACGGCACGCCCATCGACGATGCCTGCGACCGCAGCCGCACCCGGTGCGACCTCGGCGACTTCACAGGCCTGCAGGATGTCGCCCTTCTCGAAGCGCAGTCCCGACAGGCCATGCCGCTGGGCCAGGCGGTTGCAGAGCGCCACCAGGTCGGCGCGGCGCTCGATGCCCACCATCTCCACCTGCAGGCCCAGCGCATGTGTCAGATGGTCGTACAGCGCAAAGGTGAGATAGCCCTTGCCGGCACCATAGTCACGGATGCGCAGCGGCGGCTGCCCTGCCCGTCCCACGCGGTTGGCCAGCGTGTTGTGCTGCCGAGCTGGGCCACGATCTCGACGAACTTGTTGATCTGCCGCCACTTGCGGGCCATGGCCGGCACCAGCGCGCCCGTCCTGCCCACGATGCCCAGGTCCACCAGATAGGGCCGGCCGATGTCCACCGGATAGCGTCGCTGCCGGTTGTGATCGGCCAGATCGCCCCAGCCATCCTCATCCGGCAGGGTGTCATGGCCGCGCGAGAAGGCATCGCCCGCGGCACGGGCTACCGTCTGCCCGCTTCCCACCCTGCGCAGTTGCGTGAGCGCCCCACGCCCGGCTGCCGGAAGCCGCACCACCGGCCGATGCCTGCCCACCCTCTTTCGGGTTCGGGTTCGGGCTCGGGTTCGGGTTCGGGTCTGGTTCGGCGTTCGGCAGATCATCCGCTGCCGGCCCACGATCCTGCAAGGATGGGCTTTCAGCCACCCGCTTCATCCGGAACAACGGCCGTCCCGCTTGCTGAAACCCAGCTCGGCCGTCAGCTCGCGGGTTTCCAGAAGCGCCGTGCGCATGTCGCCCAACAGCGCATCGATCCGCACCAGCGCCTCGTCCACCGACAGGTTGTCGGTCTGGTCACGTGTGTCGTACTGCCAGGCAAAGGCCAGCTTCACGCCATCGCGCATCCGTACCGGCTGGATGCGCAACCGCTGAAAGCACCGGGCCCTCGTTCGTGAAGCCCGGCGGAAACATGGGCCGAGCCGGACGCGACAGCACCAGCCGCTTCAGCGTGCGCGCCGCGAGGGCTTCCCGAAGCAGCGTCAGGAAGCGCTCGCGTGGATCGGGCGTCACTTCCAGATCTCTTCTTCGATCTGGCCCTTCAGCTCAGGGTAGTCGCTGAGCCGGAAGCGCGGATCACCGTGCTTGGCCTGCTCGAAGTAGTCGCGCGTGAGCTTGACCACCAGGCCGGACAGCAGCGTGATGCCCACCAGGTTTATGATGGCCATGATGCCCATCACCGCATCGGCTGCATCGAACACTGTGGTGATGGCCTCGCGCGCACCCCAGACGATGAACACCAGCACCAGCGTGCGCAGGATGAACAGGCACGGCTTGTTGTTGATGTTCAGGTACGTGAGCGCCCCCTCGGCGTAGGAATAGTTGCCGATGATGGAGGTGAAGGCGAAGAAGAACACGGCCAGCGCCACGAAGTCCTTGCCGTGATCACCGATGTGGTAGGCCAGCGCATGCTGGGTCAGCACGGTGCCGGTGACCCCCGAGCCGGGCTGCAGTGCGTCGGACATCAGGATCATCACGCCGGTGGCGGTACAGATCAGGATGGTGTCGATGAACACGCCCAGGGCCTGCACGAAGCCCTGCGAGGACGGATGGTGCGGGCTGGGAATGGCCACAGCCGCGATGTTCGGCGCAGAACCCATGCCGGCCTCGTTGGAATACAGGCCACGCTTGACGCCGTTGAGCATGGCAGCCGTCATGCCGCCCACCGGGCCGCCTGCCGCCTGATCCAGACCGAAAGCGCTGCGCACGATCAGAACGAGAACGTCCGGGATCTTGTCGACATTGGCCACCAGCACCCACAGGGCCACGCCCAGATAGGCCACCGCCATGAACGGCACCACCACCTCGGCCACACGCGCGATGTTGCGGATGCCGCCGAAGATCACGATGCCCGAGAGCACGGCCACGGCCACGCCCACCTGGGTGCGATCCGGGCCGAAGGATTCGCTGAACGACTCGGAAATGGCGTTGGCCTGCACGGCGTTGAACACCAGACCGAACACCACCAGCAGCGCCACCGAGAACACGGCACCCGCCCACGGCGACTTCAGGCCACGGCTGATGTAGAAGGCCGGGCCACCGCGATAGAGGCCATGATGGTCATTGACCTTGTAGAGCTGAGCCAGCGCGCTTTCCGCGTAGGCAGTGGCCATGCCCAGCAGGGCCACGATCCACATCCAGAAGAGGGCTCCGGGACCGCCGGTGTAGACCGCCACGGCCACACCTGCGATGTTACCGGTCCCCACCCGCGAGGCCAGGCTGGTGGTCAGCGCCTGGATGGGGGTGATGCCCTGGCTGTCCTTCTCGGGCGTGCGGGTCACCGCACGGATGAATTCCCGAAAAGCGGAAGATCTGCAGAAAGCGCAGACGGATCGAGAAATAGATGCCTACCGCCAGCAGGCCGTAGATCAGAATGTAGCCCCAGACGACCGTGTTGATCGCATCAATCGCATTGGTCATGGCGTTGGCGATCACATCCATGACAGAGTCTCCTGCCGTACAGCACCCATGTTTTCACTCCTGGCCACTTGCCCTGCGGGCAGGCCGATAGACGTTACGTGACAGACAGTGCCCCGAGAAAAGGCCGCTCATCGGCCCCTGCATGCCGCTGGCACTGTCGCATATTCCAAGCGTGCGATGATAGCCGAAGGCAGGGCCCGCACCTGCCAATGTTCACGCGCTCATGGAGAGAACCGAATGCGCCTTCTGCTTGCCATCTTCCTGCCCCCCGTCGTGTTCTTCACGATCGGTCGCCCCATCGCCGGCATCATCTGCCTGCTGCTGATGGTCACGCTGATCGGCTGGATTCCGGCTGCCATCTGGGCCACCTACGCGCTCAGCCAGTACAAGACCGAAAAGAGGATCCAGGAAGCGCTGGGCGATCGGCGCTGAAACGGCATCCCGAGCGGATGCCGGTCGGACGTTGGGTCAGTCCTCGAAGCCGAGCCGATCCGCAAAGGTGTAGGCCACCATCCGCCGGCCGTCACGTACCAGGGCCAGCCAGCGCCACGCCACACTCGTGGGCGGTCTGAATGGCCAATGAGGTGGGTGCCGAAACCGCCACCAGGGCACCGGCGCGGATCATGGCCGCCTTCTGAACCATCTCGAAGCTGGCCCGGCTGGTGATGGCGATGAAACCCTGATCCACGGCAATCTCGGCACGGATCATCGCGCCGATGAGCTTGTCCAGGGCATTGTGACGGCCCACGTCCTCGCGCAGCAGCTGCACTTCGCCTTCAAGGTTGCACCAGGCAGCCGCATGGGTGGCGCCGGTGAGCTTCTGCAGCATCTGGGCGGATTTCAGGCTGGATTCAGCCCGCAGCACGGCGGTCGATGTGAGACGGATGGGATGGGCCGGTGCCGGGGGATCCCGCCTGACCTGTCCCAGGCTGTCGGTGCCGCACTAGGCCGCAGCCGGTGCGCCCGGCCATGTTCCGGCGACGTTCACGCAGTCGCCACGCGCAGGCCGAAGCCACTTCGAGGTGGACTTCCACCCCCTGCCGGACCTCGTTCACGTCCACCCCGTACAGTTCGTCGGGGGAGGCCAGCAAGCCCTCGGTGATACCGAAACCGAGGGCAAAATCTTCCAGATCGCCCGGTGAGGTCATCATGACGGCATGCGAGATGCCGTTGAAGACCAGCGCGACGGGAGTCTCCCGGGCGATCCAGTCCGACACCTTCTCCTGTTGATGATCCTTCCAGACCCGAGCCTCCGGGGAATCGGCTCCGAACTCGGGGTGCGTTTCCAGTGAACGCCAGGCCTGGAATGGAGAAGCTGTCGAATCGTCCATCAACCGAAAATCAGTTTGCCCTTCATCACGCTCCAGTGACCGGGGAAGGAGCAGAAGAAGGTATAGTCGCCGCCTTTCTCGAACTTGTCCATCGGGATGGTGATGGTGTCGGACTCGCCGCCGCCGATCAGCTTGGTGTGGGCCAGCACGCGGGCGTCATCCTTGGGAACATAGTTGTCGGCAGCGGTGGTCTTGCCGCCAGCCTTGGCAACGGCCTTGAAGTCTTCCGTCTTGGTCAGGACCAGTTGTGGCCCATGGCGGAGACAGGCATCTTGCCGACGTGCTTGAGCGTCAGCTTCAGCTCGGTGCAGTCACCAGCGACCTTGACTTCCTTCGTGCTGTAGGTCATTGCGTCGGTGGCATCGACCTCGGCTTCGCACGTCTTGGCCATGACGGAAGCAGAGCCCAGCATCAGTGCAGCAACCAGAATACCTTTGGTGAACATGGATTTCTCCTGCTTAACGATTGAACAAAGGGAATGACTGTTTCAGTCTATCGGAACGACATTGGTCATAACTGAACAAACATCAAGTCACGACCGTCAAATTAGACGTTCATCAATGTACAGCACAGTGTACTCCCAGTCCAATCATTAACCTCTCTCATTCAGGGAATAAGACAAGCAGGTTGTGGTCCTGTAGGGGTCAGTTCACATCTTTCAACACATGGCAGGCCGGCTGCAGCATCCGGTCGCCGTCACCCAGCCAGATCTGGCCATCCTGCACGATGCACTGCAGGGCTGCCCCGCGCTGCGCGAGATCGGCCAGCGCCTTGCTGTCTTCGGGTTCCAGGGCCATGACCTGCAGGTTGGCAAGACGCTCCAGCGTCTCGCGGGCCTTCTGCCACCAGGCCTGGGCCGTGCGCCCATAGGCCAGCACCACCACCCGGCCAGCCCTGGCAGCGGCCTTCTTCACCAGCCGTTCATCGGGCGGGCCCACATCGATCCATAGGCGGATCGTGCCATCCGGGGCCTCGGCATGCAGGTCGGCCTCGTCCTCGGCAGAGAGCCCTCGGCCAAAGCGCAGGTCATCGGCTGCAAAGAGTGCGAAGGCCAGCACCCGCACCATCATCCGCTCGTCGTTCTCGGAAGGATGCCGGGCCACGGTCAGCGAATGCTCGCCGTAGTAGCCGCGGTCCATGTCCGAGACGTTCAGCGTCAGCCGGAAGATCGTCGATTTCAGTGCCATCCGGCCCCCTTCCCGTCAGGGCCGGCCATGTGCCATGAGGCCTCAGACATCAATGTTCTGCGCGCCCAGGGCGTTTTCCTCGATGAACACGCGGCGCGGTTCGACGTTGTCGCCCATCAGCGTGGTGAAGATCTGGTCGGCCGCAATGGCGTCCTCGATCTGCACTTTCAGCAGCCGCCGGGCATTCACGTCCATCGTGGTCTCCACAGCTGCTCGGCGTTCATCTCGCCCAGCCCCTTGTAGCGCTGGCGCGAGACGCCCTTCTCGGCATCGGCCAGCAGCCAGCGCATGGCCTCACGGAAGCTCCCCACGGGCTGGCTGCGGACCTTGTCGCCCTCGCCACGCCGCACCTCGCGCCCTCGCCCACCGAGGCCACGCAGCGTCTGGGCCACGTCGCTGAGCACCTTGTAGTCGGACGACTTCAGGAAATCCTGCGTGATGATCGAGACCTTCTGGTTTGCCATGCAGGGTGGCGGATGATGCGCAGGTGCCACTTCTCGCCGCTCTCGTCGGCATGGGGCCGTCACTTCGACAGCCGGCGCCAGCGAACGGCTGATCTGGTGGACGTTCTTCAGCAGCGCCGCCTGCAGCCGCTCGGCCGAGGCATGGGCCTCGTCGGCCGAATCCAGGTTCAGCGCCAGCCCATCCATCAGCTCGTGCAGCGTGTCGTGATCCATCAGCCGGCTCAGACGCTCGACGACGGCATCGGCCATCACGTACTTGCGTGCGATGGCAGCCAGCGCATCGCCGGTGATGGGCTCGGCATCCCGGGCTGGCACCAGCGCCGCCTGCATCATCGACAGGTTCAGCATGTACTGATCCAGCTCGAAGTCGTCCTTCAGGTAGCGCTCCTCGCGTCCCTGCTTGATCTTGTAGAGCGGCGGCTGGGCGATGTAGATGTAGCCGCGCTCGATCAGCTCGGGCATCTGGCGGTAGAAGAACGTGAGCAGCAGCGTGCGGATGTGGCTGCCGTCCACATCCGCGTCGGTCATGATGATGACGCGGTGATAGCGCAGCTTCTCGATCTTGAAGTCGTCGGACCCCAGACCGGAGCCGATGCCCGTGCCCAGCACGGTGATCAGCGTGCCACCTGCTCGGAGGCCAGCAGCTTGTCGAAGCGGGCCTTCTCGACGTTGAGCACCTTGCCGCGCAGCGGCAGGATGGCCTGGAACTTGCGGTCGCGCCCCTGCTTGGCCGAACCACCGGCCGAGTCACCCTCCACGATGAAGAGTTCGCTCTTCGCAGGATCGCGTTCCTGGCAGTCGGCCAGCTTGCCGGGCAGGCCGATGCCGTCCAGCACGCCCTTGCGGCGCGTCATGTCGCGTGCCTTGCGGGCCGCCTCGCGGGCCCGCGCCGCCTCGACGATCTTGCTGCAGATGATCTTGGCGTCGTTGGGCTTTTCCAGCAGGTAGGTTTCCAGCCCGCGTGCGATCACGTCCTCGACGGGCGCCCGCACCTCGCTGGAGACCAGCTTGTCCTGGTCTGCGACGAGAACTTGGGCTCGGGCACCTTCACCGACAGCACGCAGGTCAGGCCCTCGCGCATGTCGTCGCCCGAGGTGTCGACCTTGGCCTTGCGGGCGATCTCGTTCTCTTCGATGTACTTGTTGATGACCCGCGTCATGGCCGCACGCAGGCCGGTGAGGTGGGTGCCGCCGTCACGCTGCGGGATGTTGTTGGTGAAGCACAGCACCTGCTCGTTGTAGCCGTCGTTCCACTGCAGCGCGGCTCTCCACCGTCACCCCATCCTTCTCGCCCCGGATGTGGAAGATGTTGGGGTGCAGCACGTTCTTGGCGCGGTTGATGTACTCGACAAAGCCCGAGACGCCGCCCGCGAACGCGAAATCCTCTTCCTTGTTGTTGCGCAGGTCCTGCAGGCGGATGCGCACGCCATTGTTGAGGAACGACAGCTCGCGCAGGCGCTTGGAGAGCGTCTCGTAGTGGTACTCGACCTTGGAGAAGATCGTGTCGTCGGCCAGGAAGTGCACCTCGGTGCCACGCCGGGTGGTGTCGCCCAGCACCTTGATGGGCGAGATGGCCACGCCGTCCTTTTCCTCGATGACGCGGTCCTTGGGAACCCCGCGCTCGAACTCGATGAAATGCGTCTTGCCGTTGCGATTGATGGTGAGCTTGAGCCAGCGCGACAGCGCGTTGACGCACGACACCCCCACCCCGTGCAGGCCGCCCGAGACCTTGTAGCTGTTCTGGTCGAACTTGCCACCGGCGTGCAGCTCGGTCATCACGATCTCGGCCGCGCTGCGCTTTGGGATCGTGCTTGTCGTCCCACTTCACATCGGTGGGAATGCCCCGGCCGTTGTCACGCACCGAGATCGACTCGTCGGCGTGAATCGTCACCAGGATCTCGTCGCAGTAGCCGGCCAGCGCCTCGTCCACCGAGTTGTCGACCGTCTCGAACACCGGTGATGCAGACCAGTGCCGTCGGATGTATCGCCGATGTACATGCCCGGGCGCTTTTGCACCGCTTCCAGCCCCTCCGGGATCTGGATCGAGGAGGAGTCGCACCCGGGCCCTGTCGCCCTCGGGGCTTGCCCCCGGAAGACTGTTCCGGGTTCATCGCATCGGTATCCATCGTGTCAGACATGAATCATCCATGAAGGCATAGGCAGACCGCAGGCACACGGCGGCCAATTCGACAGCATAACAGGCCGGCGCCCCCTTTCCGGCCTGAAACCGCCCGGCAAGGTCCGAAACACGACAGGGACGTTGCCCCGGAGGCACCCGCAGGGCAGCCGATCCGGCGGGCGGCGAGTCTCCGAAGCCTCGCGACGAACCCATGAGGCGGGCAGGGCGATCGGCACTCAGATCCGCATCGGCATCAGCACGTAGCGGAAGCTCTCGTCACCCGGCAGCGTCAGCAGCGCACTGGAAGTGGCGTCACCGAAGGCCATCGTCACCCGGTCCGTCTTCAGCGTGCCCAGCACATCCAGCAGATAGGAGACATTGAAGCCGATATCGAGAGGCGCACCACCATAGTCAATATCAATCTCTTCCGACGCTTCTTCCTGCTCGGTGTTGCTACTCTGGATGCCCAGGCGGCCCGGCGCCAGGCCCAGCCGCACCCCGCGGAACTTCTCGTTGCTGAGAATGGAGGCCCGCTGAAGCGCCTGAGCCAGGGTCTCGCGTTCCAGCTCGATGACCTTCTGGTAGCCCTTCGGGATCACCCGCTGGTAGTCGGGGAACTTGCCTTCCAGCAGCTTGCTGATGAACTCGATGTCGCCAGCGCAGCCGCACCTGCGTACCGATTATCTCCATCCGCACCGGCTCGTCGCTATCACCCAGCAGCCGCAGCAGCTCCAGCACCGACTTGCGCGGCAGGATCGCATCGGCCTGACCGGCAGCATGGACCTCCACATCCTCACAGAAGGCCAGCCGGTGCCCTTCCGTGGCCACGGCGCGCATTCCGGCCGGGCTCAGCACCAGCAGCAGGCCATTCAGATAGAAGCGGATGTCCTGCTGGGCCATGGCGAAGTGGACCATCTGCAGAAGGTGACGAAGCTTCTTCTGGGACAGCGTCACATCGGCGCGAAGATCGGCCGTGCTTCCGTCTCCTGCCGAACCCGATCCCCGGCCCAGCTCGGTCGGTGGCTCCCTGCCTTCATCACCGGAAAGTCTTCGGACGGCAGTGTCTGCAACGCAAAAGCGTGAACGGGTCGTCTTCAGATTCAGCTTGTTGCCATTGAGCTCGATGGTGACGTCCGTATCCGGCAGGGCTCGCAGGATGTCGATCAGCTTCTTGGCCGACACGGTCGTGGCCGTGGTGCCGGATCCGGCACCGATGCTGGCCTGTGTCCGAACCTGGATCTCCATGTCGGTACCGGTGAATGTCACGGCTTCACCTTGCTGACGAATCAGCACATTGGCCAGGATGGGCTGGGTGTGCCGTTTCTCGATGATGCCTGCCACGGTCTGCAAGGGTTTCAGGATGGCATCCCGGGGGGCATGAATGATCTGCATGGCGTCTTTTCCTGATGTCTTTCCGTTTCTGAAGATCTATCTATATCTTTTAATGTTGTTGTTGTTTAGAGGCGTCGATGTCCTGTGGATAACCTTGGCGAGGCGCTTGTAGACTGGATCTTCACGATGAGAAACGATGTGGGGACGGCGGGATTGCCGAGTCGTCGGATTGTGGACATTTCCGGCCTCCTGCCCGAAACCCCGGTTTGTCCACATTTTTGCCGGTCATGCGGGCTTACCTGCTTGCTGACCGGTTGTGCACAACTCCGCGTCCGTTGCCTGCTATTTAGGCATGTTTGCTCAAATTCAAGGCATTCGATGACTCGAAATCCGGACATCCGGTGTCCAACATTGTGGATAACTCTACCACTGCCGCTTCCGATGCGCTTGTCGGACGGTCTGGGGATATTTTCCGGTTATCCACAATCGGCGACGAGTTGCGATGTTAACCCGTCGTCAGACGGGTTCAGGGTCCTTCATGAAAGGGGGTCTACGGACTGTCGTCCCCTTCGACGCCGAAGCGCTGTCAGGGACCGACCGAGGAAAGAAGAAAGATGGATGCCCAGAGGGGTGAAGGTGGGCATCCATGAAGCCGTGTCCTGATCGCGGGAGCAGGAATCTTCTTTTGAAGAAGAAGAGCGCACCGGCGTGCGCAACCCTGTCTGGAATGTTTCTAGAGGTACTCCCTGCAGGGTCTGGTCCAGCACGTGGATCTGCTTGTTCAGATCCTCGTCATGGGCCCGTAATTCTGTAATTTTGCGTACAGCATACAGAACGGTGGTGTGATCCTTGCCACCGAAGGCATCGCCAATCTCCGGCAGGCTCTTCTGGGTCAGCTCCTTGGCCAGGTACATGGCGATCTGACGGGGCAGGGCGATCTTGGCCGGCTTTGCGCTTCGAATACATGTCGGCCTGCTTGATCTTGTAGTACTCGGCCACCGTCTTCTGGATGAAATCGATGGAGATCTGACCACGATTGAAGGAGATGAGGTCTTTTCAGCGCTTCCTTCACCAGTTCCAGCGTCAGGGGCGAAGACCTGAATGATGCATAATGAATGGCGCGCTGCAGGGCGCCTTCCAGTTCCCGCACGTTGCGGCGGATGTTCTTGGCGATGAAATAGGCCACATCGTCGGGCAGACGAATGCGCGCTTGCTCGGCCTTGCGCTGCAGGATGGCCACCCGCATCTCCAGCTCCGGCGGCTCGATGGCCACGATCAGGCCCGAGTTCAGACGCGAGATCAGTCGGTCGTCGATGCCCTTGAGTTCCTTCGGCTAGGTGTCGCAGGTGATGACGATCTGCCGCTGGTTGATCGTCATCGTCTCGAACACATGGAAGAACTCTTTCCCTGCGAGCGCCGCTTGTCCGACAGGAACTGGATGTCGTCGATCAGCAGCACGTCCAGCGACTGGTAATAGTGCTTGAAGCGGTCGATGGCGTTGCGCCGGATGGCCTGGATCAGGTCCCTGCACGAACTGGTTCGACGAGATGTAGCGGATGATCGCCCGCGACTCGCGCTGCTGGATGGCGTTGCTCACCGCCTGCATCAGGTGGGTCTTGCCCAGGCCCACGCCACCGTGGATGAAGAGCGGGTTGTAGGCGCTGCCGGGCCGGTCGGCCACCTGCAGGGCCGCGGCCCGGGCTAAGTCGTTGGCCTTGCCGTTCACGAAGGCGGCAAAGGTCAGCCCCGGGTTCAGCCGCGAGCGCTCGTTGGGCATCTGCCCGCCCAGTCCGCCGAAACTGCGGGGCCGGCGCGTTGGTATTGCTGTCGTCGTCCGGGCTTTCGATGTCAGAGCCGTCATCCAGATAGTCGCTCGTGCCGTCATCCAGCACGTCCGGCGCTTCCGGGGCGTGCCGTGCCTCGAAGCCCGGGTGGCCCGCGTGTTCAGCACTGCCATCGCTCCAGCCCTCGGATCCGCCGTAACCGGGGCCATAACCCGGTCGCTCGTGGGTCTGCTGCGGGGCATGTGCCGTGCGGCTGGAATGCGCCTGCGCCGTGCGGGCCGGCCATGCCCCCTGATAGCTGCCCGCGCCTGCAGCAACGTTGCCCATGCCTGCAGGAACATGGCCTTGCCCGCCTCCCGTGCGGAGCAGGGAGGCTGAACGCCATGCGACATGGAGCCCGGGTGACTGGGGCCTGATCCGGCGAACGAAGAGCCCCGCCGTGTGGCTGCTCCCGCCCCAGCCCCCGCCACGGGCGCAGCCGAAGCTGCGCGCGGCGCGACCCGATCTCCACCCGCATGGCCGGGTCGATCACGTCGCGCAGCACTTCCTGGATGAGGTTCTGGTACTGATTGCGCACGATGTCCGCCTTGATCTGGGTGGCAGCACCCAGCCGGATCAGACAGTCGTCAGCGCTGAATTCCAGGAAGGCAAGCGGTTTTATCCACGTCTTGTAGGCCTGTTCGGGCATGCGTGCCGCGATGGCGGCACTGCACGCGTCCCATTGTTCCTGCATGGCGGTCGAAGGCTCCGCGCCAGCCTCGGGAAGGCCAGCGGCTGTTTCTTTGTAATTTGAGAAAATCGGATCAGTTCATGAATCTTGCATGAAATTCCATGCAAGATAGGCAATCTTGCCCACTTCGTGCCGACAGGGGAGTCTGAGGTTCGACGTGATTGCGCCGCGCAGAAACTGCTCCCTGCCCCTGAATGAGGCCGCTCGAAGAAGGGCGTTCATTCTAACTTATCCACAGGTTGTCCGCAGCTATCCACAAGCTTGTCCCCGGACACCGATCGTGCCTGTCCCGGCGCGGCCCGGTCGCACGGCGTGCCGGCGCCTGGCACCCTCCGAGTCAGCCCGCCAGCGTGAATCGGGGCACCCCGGATCGCAGAAATCATTGACAAAACCCTCGTTTTGCCTATCCAATAGCGGGTTTCTGAAAATCGCCTGCGGCCTTCGCAAGCCCGCTGATCCGCCGCGGCCCTTTTGGTAGCCATCATGAAGCGCACCTATCAACCCTCCGTCTGCCGTCGTAAGAACTCATGGCTTCCCTGGTTCGCCAGAAAAGCCGGGGTGGTCGTGCCGTGCTGCGCGCCTGCCGTGCCAAGGGCCGCAAAGCGCTGGCCGTCTGATTCCTCACGACGTTCATTGCCGATCAGTCCCGGCCCCTGACCCTTTCTGGCTCGGGGTAGAGGGCCTGTCATGACACTTCCGCAAAGCCGGCCACCCGCGGGCCCGGCATCCGCAGGAAGCCCGTCCCGGGAGCCCGGGACTGCTTCCCCGCAGGCGCGCAAAGGCCCTCGTGGCCGATCCGGTCCGCCTCCCGTCCGTGTCTCCGGACACTTTCGAGCTGACCGGTGTCCTGCCGCGTCCGTCTGGTGGCGCATCGACCTCGCCGGCCAACCCGGCCGTCCCATCGTCCCTGGCTTCCCAGCTGGGCGCCCCTGCGATCGTCTCGGCATCCGATGCCTTGGATTGCCTCCAGATCAGTGTTCCCAAGCGCCTGGTGCGCGCGGCCGTCCGACGCAACACCGTCAAGCGCGTCGCTCGCGAAGCCTGGCGCTCGGCCCCTGTTGAATTGCTGGACTGCGGGCGCAGCTGGCGGCTTCGGCTGAAGGCGCACCCCATGGGGTCGCTGGCCGCGAAGAGCCAGCATGCTCGAGCCCAGATGCGTGCTCAGGCCCGGCGAAAGCCAGACTCAGCCGGATCGGGTGTTCCGGATTCTCCGGGCTTTGCGGTCATCAAGCGGCAACTGCGCGCAGAACTCGACCGATTGCTCGCCGATGCGGCCGAGCGTCTGAACCGTCGACCCGTCGGACGCAGCACGCGGGCTGATGCGGCAGGGGCGGTACCGCCGGCTTCCTCGTCGGGCATCGCCTCATGAGCGCCTCGCCGTCCGGCAACGCCGATGCTCAGCCGTCCGTGGCCCAGCGTCCGCTCGTGCGGGCGCTCACGGCCGTGGTGAAGGGCTACCAGCGCGGATTCAGCAGTGTCTTTCCACCCAGCTGTCGCTACTGGCCCAGCTGCTCGGAATACGCCATCGAAGCCCTGCAGCTGCATGGCGTGGCACGGGGCAGCTGGCTCACGCTCAGGCGCCTGTGTCGCTGCCATCCCCGGGGCGGACATGGGGTGGATCCTGTGCCCTCGCCTGCCCCCTCGCCCGGTGATTCGAAGGCCGCACGCCATCGAACTTCCTGACGATTCACGTTTTTTGAGGTCCTGATCCGGTTTCGATCAAGATCAGGCCAGCATCCAGGCGCAAGCTCGGGTATTCTTGGCGCCACCTCATCCAACAGCAGAACCTGTCCCCACGATGCAGCAGAGCCACAAGACCGTTCTCTGGGTAGTTTTCATCCTCTCGCTATTGTTCCTCTGGAACAACTGGCAGCAGTACAACGGCCAGCCCGCCATGTTCGGCGGCAATCAGCAGCAGGCCCAGACGGCACAGCAGAACACCGCGTCCGCCCCGAAAGACGGTGCGGACACCAGCATTCCGGGTGCCCCCAGCCAGGCGGGCACTGACGCCCCGGCCAGCGTGCCCGCCGACCAGGCCGAGCAGGCCAAGGCCGGTCAGACCATCACGCTGAAGAACGACGTCATCGAGCTGGGCATCGACACCGTTGGTGGCCAGGTCGTGAGCAGCAAGCTGCTCAAGCACATCCACGACACCCGCCACCCCGACAGCGGCAACCTGGTCATCCAGTCCGACCGCAAGGGCAGCTTCTTCGTGGGGCCAGACCGGCCTGGTGGGTGTGAAGGACGCGCCCAACCACACCACGCCCATGACCGTGGTGCGCACCATCGAGACCGACGGACAGGTCACGGGTGTCGTGCTGGCCGCCGAAGGCGGTGGCCTGCGCATCGAGCGCACCTACCAGCTCAGCCCCGGCTCCTACGAGATCAAGGTCGACAACCGCGTCACCAACATCGGTGAGCAGCCGCTGTCGCCATCGCTGTACCTGCAGCTGACCCGTGACACCCACGAGGCCCCGGGCCAGTCCGGCTACTACAAGACCTACGTCGGTCCGGCCATCTACACCGACGCCGACAAGTTCCAGAAAGTCTCCTTCGACGACATCGAGAAAGGCAAGGCCAAGCACTCCGGCCGCGCCAACGATGGCTGGGTCGGCATCATCCAGCACTACTTTGTCTCGGCCTGGGTGCCCAAGCAGGGCCAGCCGCGCGAGTACTACACCCGCCGCGTCGGTCCCAGCACGTATTCGGCAGGTGCCTACGAGCAGCTGGGCCAGATCTCGGCCGGCCAGAGCGTCGATGCTTCCGAAACCCTGTTCATCGGTCCCCGGGACCAGGACGTGCTGGCCAAGGTCGCCCCGGGGCTGGACCTGGTCGTCGACTATGGCTGGCTCACCGCCATCGCCAAGCCGCTCTTCTGGCTGCTGACCTTCCTGCACGGCATCGTCGGCAACTGGGGCTGGGCCATCGTGGCGCTCACCATCCTGGTCAAGCTGGCCTTCTTCCCGCTGCAGGCCGCCAGCTACCGTTCCATGGCCAAGATGCGCAAGGTCCAGCCGCGCCTCAACGCCATCCGCGAACGCTATGGCGATGACCGCATGAAGCTCAATCAGGCCATGATGGAGCTGTACAAGACCGAGAAGATCAACCCGCTGGGCGGCTGCCTGCCCATCCTGGTGCAGATCCCCGTCTTCATCGCGCTGTACTGGGTGCTGCTGGCCTCGGTCGAGATCCGCAACGCCCCGTGGATCGGCTGGATCCATGACCTGTCCAGCCCCGATCCGCTCTACATCCTGCCCATCCTGATGGCCGGCACGATGTTCCTGCAGACGCACCTCAATCCCAAGCCGGCGGATCCCGTTCAGGCCAAGATGATGACCTTCATGCCCTCATCTTCCCGGTCATGTTCTTCTCTCCCGTCGGGCCTGGTGCTGTACTGGGTGGTGAGCAACATCTTCTCCATCGCCCAGCAGTGGGTCATCACCCGCCAGATCGAAGGCAAGCCCATCTTCGGCCGGGCCGCCTGATCAACAGCTCCGTGTTTCACCCCCTGGCCTGGACCCCCGTTCAGGCCATTTTTTTTGGATAGACGCCGTGCAGGACAAACGCCCCATCTGCGCCATTGCCACCGCCCCTGGCCGTGGCGCCATCGGTGTCGTGCGCGTCTCGGCGCCCGAGCCGGACATCATCACCGCCTGGCCGCCGACATCCTCGGCCCCGAGCGCCGCCTCGTGGCCCGCAAGGCCGCCTATGGCCCCTTCCTGGCGGCCGATGCCCAGCCCATCGACTACGGCCTGGCACTCTGGTTCCCTGCCCCCCATTCCTACACCGGCGAACACATCCTGGAACTGCAGGGCCACGGCGGCCCCGTCGTCCAGCAGATCCTGCTGCGCCGAGTGCTGCAGGTGGGCGCTGCCTTCGGCATCCGCCTGGCTGAGCCCGGCGAATTTACCGAACGCGCCTTCCTGAACGACAAGCTCGACCTCGTGCAGGCCGAGGCCGTTGCTGACCTCATTGAAGCCAGCACCGAGCAGGCTGCGCGATCCGCCACCCGATCACTTCAGGGCGTCTTCTCGCGGCAGATCGATGACCTGGCCGAACAGCTGCTCACCCTGCGCATGCTGGTCGAGGCCACCCTCGACTTCCCCGAAGAAGAAATCGACTTCCTGCAGAAAGCCGATGCCGCCGGGCGCCTGGCCCGCATTGACGACACCCTGCGACGCCTCTTCGACACCGCCCAGAGCGGTGCCCGCCTGCGCCAGGGCCTCAACGTCGTGCTCACCGGCGCACCCAACGTCGGTAAGTCCAGCCTGCTCAACGCGCTGGCCGGTGCCGAAGTTGCCATCGTCACCCCCATCGCCGGCACCACCCGCGACCGCGTCATCGAGCAGATCAGCATCGAAGGCGTGCCCATCAACCTCATCGACACCGCCGGCCTGCGCGACACCGACGACCCTGTCGAGAGAATCGGCATCCAGCGCACCTGGGCCGAGATCGAGAAGGCCGATGTCGTCGTCCATCTGCGCGCGGCTGACGAGCTGGCGCGGGAAGACGGAAATCAGATATCTGGCGAGACAGGGCAGGGCAACGGGAAGAAAGCCGTTCCGGCGATCATTCCGGACGCAGGGACGGGTTCTTCACCTGAACAACGATCCGGACAGGCGCAGACCGGGAGCGATCCGCTCGACATCAGTCGCCTGGAGGCTGCCATTGAGGCTCGCGTACCCGCCAGCGCCCGACGCCTGACCGTCATCAACAAGATCGACCTGGTGGAGGGGGAAGGGCGACTCACGTCCGAGATGTCAGGCGGGGAGTCTTGCCCGCAATCGTCAGTGGATGAAGGCGGTGCCAGTCCGTCCACTTCCCGAATGTCGACGGAAAAGGACACTTCTGCTTCGGAAGCGGAAACGCCGTCATCCTCCGAGATACTGAGCCTGTCCGCTCGCACAGGGCAGGGGCATTGAGGCCTTCCGCCGCAAGCTTCTGGACATCGCCGGCTTCCAGCCTGGCCAGGAAGGCGTCTTCATCGCCCGCGAGCGTCACCTGCAGGCGCTGTCCGAAGCGCTGTCCCACCTTCAGAACGCCCGCCAGCATGTGTCCCTGGGCGACCAGGCGCTGGACCTCTTTGCCGAAGAACTGCGCCAGCCCATCAGGCTCTGGGCCGCATCACCGGGTGCCGTCACCGCCGACGACCTGCTGGGGGTCATCTTCAGCCGGTTCTGCATCGGGAAGTGAGGTGGGGTCCATCTCTCGCCAGATACCGCACTCAAGGCGCTCAAACCAAAGGATGCCTCTCACATCGTCAGCGATGATCGCGGGCTGTACGTAGAAGTGCTGCCGAGTGGCGGCATCGTCTGGCGTTATCGCTACCGGCTGGATGGCAAACGCGAGAAGCTGACGCTGGGCAAATACCCCGCGCTGACGCTGAAGAACGCTCGCCTGAGATGGGATGAGGCGGCTCACCGAGTGGCGATGGAGAGTCGCCGGCAAGACGGCAGGAGAAAGTGTCTGGGGCAGAAAACACCACTGTGGTCGACTCGCCGAACGCTTCACTGGATATCCAATCACGCGACCGCAAGGACGACCATGCCCCGGCGCTCACAGAAAAGCGACATCCTGCCGCACATCGGCAGCAAGCCAGTCCGACATTACCGCCGAGGACGTGCGCAACGTCATCTGGCGCAAGAAGGAACAGAGCTTCGATGCCGCCGCCGGCGTGTACGGGCCTGCTCAGGGCGCATGTTCGACTACGCGCTGACCTGCGGCCTGATCCGGGCCAACCCGGTCATGGCCCCGCCAATGCGGCACGTCTACCGCGCCGCCGCCCGCGACCGAGCGCTGACGCCGGACGAAATCAAGCTGCCCTGCGCGCCATGCAGACCTCCAACATTCGCCGCCAGTTCAAGATCGCCTTCCAGTTGATCCTGATGACCCCGTGCTGCAAGTCCGAGCTGATGCTGGCGCAGTGGAAGGGACGTGCATGTGAACGAAGGCGAATGGCACATCCCGGTGGAAAACTCCAAGACCGGCAAGCCGCACATCGTTTACCTGTCCACCCGGGCGCGAGACGCTGTTCAAGGAGCCCTGCCGCTGGCCAGCAGCAGCGACTGGGTATTGCCCGGCCGTGGCACCCTGGCCAAGCCTTTCGCCAACAATGCACTGAACCAGGCGCTGAAGGTGTCATTGCAGGGACAGGAGATCCCTGCCTTCACCATTCACGACCTGCGGCGGACTGCTTTCAACTCTGCTGCATGAGCAGGCTGGCGCTTCGGATGTAGTGGAAAAGGCGCTGAACCACACCATCGGCGGCGTGCGCGGTGTTCACAACCGGGCGGAATACGCCGAGCAGCGACGGGAAATGCTGCAGGCGTGGGCGGACTACATCGACGGGTTGGCACCGTCGACCAATTTGGTGGTGTGAGTCCGACTGGGGCGCTGGTGGCCTTTTCCCTTTTTGGGTAGGGCCGTTGACCCTTGATTACCCTTCCCTTGCCCTTGCCCTTGCCTTTTCCCTTGTGGCAGGCATTTAGGATCGACGATGATTATCAGACACTGATACAATTTTGAATCAACGTGTCATTGGATTTGCGATCATGAAGCGCTGCATTGTGGGTATCCGACAGCCAGAAGGCTCGCCACCAAAGGGAAGCGAAACGCCCAGCATTTGGTTTCCGTCTTGGCATCACTGGCAGCGGTGCTGTCGGACGACAACCGCCGCCTGCTGCGCCTGATCCACGACAAACAACCCAAGTCCCTGACCGAACTGGCCGAACTCAGCGGACGCAAGGTGCCGAACCTGTCGCGCACCCTGCGGATGATGTCGGATTACGGACTGGTTTCGCTGCAGCGCAATGTTCGGGATGTTCAGCCGACAGCGCTGGCGACTGAGATTTCTGGTGGTGCGGATTGATGGCTGCGAATAAGAGAGGGAATGCAATGGCACGGATGTGGATGGTGCGAGGCGAAGGCGGAAGCTTGTGATGACGCCTTTCGAGAGCGTGGTGTGGCGGCTGTAGGCTGGAACCAATTGGCGGCCCACGCTAAACCCGGTGTCGGCCGCAAGCAGTTGATCGCCCTGTACCGATCCGCCGAGCCCCAGGTAAAGCAAGGCACGGTGGTGTCGGGCGCATCCCAGGTCTGGCGCTTCGTCAACGACATTCAGGATGGTGATTGGATCGTCACCTATTCGCCAGCCAATCGCTTGTACTCGATCGGCAAGGTCACGGGGCCAGCCGAACACCACCCTGAGTGGGCCGAACAAGGCATGCCACTGGCGCGCAAGGTACAGTGGCAAACGCAGGAAATGCACGCGACAGCATTTGGCACCAGCACAAAGAACAGCCTGGGTTCGACCCTGACCCTGTTCGAGGTGCCGTCCAGCGCGGCAGCCGAAGTGCTGGCGGCGCTGAAGGGTAAACCAGCTCCAGCCGTGGAAGATGAAGCCGAGGAAGTCATCGCTGATCCACTGGCCGACATCGAGTCCTAGGCGCTGGAGCGCATCAAGGACCGGGTCAACGAACTCGACTGGGACGACATGCAGTTGGTCGCCGGCATCCTGCGAGCCATGGGCTACAAGACCGCAGCCCCGCCCCGAGCTAGATCGGGAAAGCGATCACGTCGTCGCCACGACAGGCGGCTACCGGAAACACCCGCGCATCGTCGGGAGGTCAAGCACCGCAAGGGCCAAATGGGCAGTCGGAGATTCGTGGCTTTCTCGGTGGCCGCCGCAAGGACGATCGCGGGCTACACTGACCGGCGGTTTCACTAAGGGACGCGCAGTACGAAGCGGACCGGGCGTCCATTCCGCTGGCCATGTGGACGCTGGATCGTGGTGCGCGCCTGATCGAGCATTACGACGCCACCGACGCTGAAACCAAACGAATCGTGCCGTTGAAGCGGTTGTACTGGCCTGCCTGAATTATCAACGCAGACACGTTGACAGCCCCTGAACAAACGACGCCTGAGGTACGACAATGCCACCAAATCCTTCATCAAGGTGAACACATGGCACAAGCGATACCTGTCATACGGTAAAAGCAGCAGTAGCGGCGACCAACCTTCTTTTCGGAAGTCGACCGAAGCCTTGATCTCAAGAAAGAACGTGGCAAGGGGCACCGAATCCCTAGCCGACCGACTGGAAAAGGCCTACGAGCGCCAGCCCATCAGCCGACCTTATTCCAGCCTTCTGCAGCAGCGACGCGACCAGCCCAAAACTAGGGGCATCGCGCAGAAAAGATCTGATTGCCAGAGTTGACACCAGAGCGTTCGCTGGAAAGTTTGGTGCTAACGACGGCTCGCGGGCAGTTACGAGAGTTGTCGAAGAACAGCATCGCGCTGAGTTCTGCATGCTCACGGGCTTAAGCGAGGCATCGAATCTACCAGCTGGGGCGCGAGAACGTAGCATCGGTTGCTGAAGCGTTGGCATTTGAGTTGATGGTGCCGCTGATCGTTGTGCGCCATGGAGTGCGTTGATTGGCGGCCACAGGGCGAAACTTCATCCGCTTGAAAGCCTTGCTTGACTACGCTCGAACACGGCGCTGCGTGTTGTTCTTTGACGAGTTCGAAACATTGGGCAAAGAGCGAGGTGACACTCATGAAACGGGGGAGATAAAGCGTGTCGTTAGCTCTTTGCTGCTTCAACTCGACGATCTTCAGATTATGTCGTTGTCGTTGCTGCCAGCAATCACCCAGAACTTTTGGATAGGGCCCGTTTGGCGGCGCTTTCAGGTTCGACTGGAACTCCCTCTTCCTACACGCGCACAGTTGACCGCGTTCGTCGCCTTTATCAGTGAACGCAGCAAGGTCAACTTTGGCTTGGCCAATGAGACTGTCGCAAAAAGACTTTTGAGCCTCAGTTTTTCAGAGGTGGAAGAGTTCTGCTTGGGAGTAGTCCGCAGAGCGGTACTAGATCAGAAGGTGGATGACGCCAGAACCATCGTCTCTTCGAGTTGGAACAATGGAAGAAGCGGTTGAAACCTGCCAATAAAGAAGTATCAGACGAATAAGGCACAAGGAGGATATGCCTGATGGTACGCCGTTACTGGTTTTTCCTGAAAAGCGATTCTCCAGCCAGAAAAAGGGCAACGGTTTTCCTCGGGGAAAACAGAATTTGCCAGCCATGGTGCGAGTAGCCCGTATTGGAAGACAGATCGAACATCTGGAAAGAAGACTTCGCACGCTATCAGGCCAGCCTGACTGGTGCTCTGGCTGGGCTCGAGACCTGAAATGGTCCTAGTCATCGAGATCGTTGGACGTCTGGACGACTTCCGACAAAGCCGTTAAGCGGCTGGCTTAGAGTGGCTAGGGGAGACGGAAATCGACGACTTGAGGCTGAGGATGAAGGCTTCAGGCGAGATGCTGCCGGTCAACCTGTGGTTAAGCCGCTGAGCGGTCGCTGTTTCTGGCCATGAGCAACATGGCTGACTTGCAAGAGATTCTCACGCTTTGGGGAGCAATGAAAGCCAATAGAAACCTGCCCACGGAAAAACAAAGTGGAAAGCCGTTTTTCGACGAATTGAACGTGCTGAGGCGCTGGGGCATTGAGGAGACGTTGGTCGAAAACAGAATGATCGACCGCTGGAAGGACTCTGCTTGAATCTCTTGACCCCAGAGAAGGTCAGATTTCAGATTGAGCTTTTCTACGCAAGAGGGTTGAGAAGCGTCGAAATAATGAAGGCAATTCGTTCATTGCTTGAAGGCCTCGAGGCCAAACGCTTTCGGCGTTCTCGATATGCCTCAGATCGCATTCCATGCGGTCAAGCGCCGAGTGCTGCTCACGCCATTTCGGTCGCTGCTCCATCAAGTAGCTGCAGATGGAGCTGATATCGACATCGAACTGTTCAAATTCGCCGGCATCATGTATTTCCGCCCTACCGGGCAAAGCCTGGCGGTTTCTGAGGAGGGCGAGGGAGAGCCGGCTGCGTTCTCCCGAAAGTCGGTGACCTTCCTCCCTGTCGCAGCGCTCCTTGATGGCGCTCCTTGCAATTGCATGAAGCGCTGAAAGATCGACTGCTGGTGATGACTACTTTGGCTGGAGTCCACTTATCAACCTGGCGAGCGCAAGCATGATGCACCATGGGCTTCCTCTGATTCTTCATGGGGATCGCAGCAATCCCGATTCCGAACCGCTACCACAAACTGTATTGCATCCCGGTGATGCAGCCTGACCATCAGACACGCGAACATGATGAACATATGCCGGATGAGGTTTTCTTTGAAGACCGCATCCATATAGCTGTTCGGCGCATGTTTGAAGGCTCTGGCGACGTCCCCGCGCAAGCGCCTACAGTCAGGTCATCAATCTTTCCATTGTTGATACAGCGCGGAGTTTATCCATACGCCAAGTCCTTGGGCACGGTTACTCGACTGGTTGGCCTACCGCCACCGCGTGCTGTTCTGCGTCAGCGCGGGCAACTACTGCGACGAGATTGATATCGGACTCAATCAGCAGCAGTTCGCCGATCTTTCTGATGGAGAGAAGGTAAGCGCCACCGTAAAAGCGATATCAAATAGCCTTACCTCCCGGCGGCTGCTTTCGCCGGCAGAAGCGATGAACGCCATTACGGTAGGCGCTGCTCACGCCGATGATTCTGGAGATGCATATCAGCAATTTGGCCAGCGTGTCGATGTGCTGCCTTCGCAAACTCTGTTCAGTCCTGCCACCCGTCTGGGTTTTGGTTTTAAACGCTCCATAAAACCTGACATCCTCATGCCCGGAGGGCGGCAACTCTACAACGCCCCTGTACTAGCTAGATCTCACCCTGTACAGCGTCGACAACTCCATCGTCGGACGGTCAAAAAGTTGCGCTGGACAGCAGAAAGCAAGGCGTTTTGAACAACGAAGCCTTCTGGCGTGGCACCAGCAATGCGACGGCGCTGGCAACACGAGGTGCGGTGCGGCTGTACGACATGCTGAACAGACTACGCAACGAGGAGGGGAGGATATTCCCAGACGTTGATGTCGGTGCTGATGAAGGCGCTCTGGTACATGGCGCTAAGCAAGACGAAGCTGGCAAGCAACACATCGAACAAGTGTTGAAAGAGCGCGCAACTCTCGTCAGTCTCAAGCAGGTAATCACGCGCTACCTTGGCTATGGAGCCGTGGATATCGAGCGATGCTGACCTGCACCGCCCAGCGAGCAACCGTCCCTAGGCTGTGGAGAGATACGGGACGAGGTGCATGAGTGTGCCTTTCGATCCCTCCCGGCTTCTCTTCCTGAAAAAGATTTTGGCGGCGGCTGGTAGTGACCTTAGCTTGGCTGACACCAATCAATCCGGACCACCGCAATCTTCGAGAAGCCAAGCTGACGCTAGAACCCGGCGGGGGAAATTGGTCCAGTCAGATCTCAAACTGGATCGTCAAGACGGTGACCACAATCAGGTGGAGCGTGGCACCGTGCAGCATGAAGTGCTGGAAGGCAAGAAGCAGATCCAGGCCTTCGAGGATGGTGAGACCTTGCGCATTCGCGTCACCTGCAAAAAGGACGCAACTGCACGCCTTGATGCTGTCATTCCCTACGGGCTCGCTGTGACTTTGGAAGCGAAGGAAGACATTCCGATCTACCAGCAAGTCCGCGCCCGTATCAAGCAGCCGGTGCGTATTGCACCGGGCGTGGGGCGATGATCGCATAACGGTATGAAACATATAGAACAAGGCATTTGTACATGAAACCCATAGAACAACAATTCTTCAACGACCTGGAAAAAAAGCTCTGGACCGCCGCCGACAAGTTGCGCTCCAACCTTGATGCAGCCGTGTACAAGCACATCGTGCTCGGGCTGATCTTCCTCAAGTACGTCTCCGATGCCTTCGAAGAACGGCGGCGCGAACTACGCAAGAAGTTCACCAACCCGATCGCGACTACTACATGGATCCGGACGAATACGGCGGCGCAGGTACCCGAGTACGAAGACAACATCGCCACCGAGCTGGAAGTGCGCGACTACTACACCGAGAAGAACGTGTTCTGGGTGCCTCTGGAAGCGCGTTGGCAAACCCTGCGCGATTGCGCGCAACTGCCGCCCAAGGCCGCGCTACCGTGGAACAAGCCGGGCAAGGACGAGCCAGAGGAAATGCGCTCGGTCGGCTGGTTGATCGACAACGCTATGGAGGCCGTCGAGCGCGAGAACGCCCGCCTGAAGAACGTGCTCAACAGGACTTCGCCCGCGTCCAGCTCGACTCCAGCAAGTTGGCTGGCCTGATCAGCCACTTCTCGGATACCGACTTCAGTGCGAAGGGAGTACAAGGGCCAGCCGCTGGACCTGAAATCAGGACATCCTCGGCCACGTCTACGAATACTTCCTCGGCCAGTTCGCACCGGCCGAAGGCAAGAAGGGCGGCCAGTACTACACACCCAAAAGCATCGTCACCCTGATCGTGGAAATGCTCCAGCCGTTCAAGGGCCGCGTCTACGACCCGGCTATGGGCTCCGGCGGCTTTTCGTGCAAAGCGAGGAGTTCATCGAACAACACGGCGGCAAGGCCACCAACGGCAAGAGCGGGCAGATCAGCGTCTACGGGCAGGAAAGCAACTCCACCACCTGGCGGCTGGCCGCCATGAACATGGCCATCCGCGGCATCGACTTCAACTTCGGCAGCGGCCCGGCCGACACCCTGCTCAACGACCTGCACCCGGACCTGCGCGCGATTTCGTCATGGCTAACCCGCCCTTCAACATGAAGGAATGGTGGAACGAAAGCTGGCCGCCGACCCCCTGCTGGATCGCCGGCACGCCGCCGCAGGGCAACGCCAACTTCGCTCGGTTACAGCACATGCTCTGGCACCTAGCGCCCACCGGCAGCATGGCGCTGCTGCTGGCCAACGGCTCCATGAGTTCCAACACAACAACGAGGGCGAAATCGCAAGCGGCTGGTCGAGGACGACTATGTGGAATGCATGGTCGCACTGCCCGGCCAGTTGTTCACTAACACCCAGATTCCGGCCTGCATCTGGTTCCCTGACCCGCGATAAGCAGAACGGCTTCGCGCTGGACAAGAAGAAGCGCGACCGGCGCGGCAAATTCCTGTTCATCGACGCCCGCCAGATGGGCTACATGAAAGACCGCGTGTTGCGTGACTTCACGGTGGAAGACATCCAGAAGATCGCCGATACCTTCCATGCCTGGCAGCAGGGCGAGGGGTACGAGGATGTGCCCGGCTTCTGCCATTCCGCCAAGCTGGACGAAATCCGCAAGCATGAGCATGTGCTGACGCCGGGCCGCTACGTAGGCGCAGCGGAGCAGGAAGACGACGGCGAACCCTTTGCCGAGAAGATGCAGCGGCTGACGGCACAACTGGCGGAGCAGTTTGTGGAGAGTGCGAAGCTGGAAGCGGAGATCAAGAAGAATTTGGCGGGGCTGGGTTATGCCATCTAATCCGACAAAGCTTCGCTTTCTGAACTCTTGGAACTGATCATTGATCATCGCGGTAAGACCCTCAAACAAGATGGATTCGATGACTTCTTCCTAAGTGGTATACCTGTTCTATCTGCAAAGCACGTCAAGACGGATGGTTTGGTTGATGTACAGTCAATGCGGTATGCATCTACTCGAGATGTATAAAAAGTGGATGACAGTGGAGGTGCAAGAGGGCGATATCATTTTTGACCTCTGAAGCCCCAATGGGTGAAGTCTTCTACATTCAAGATGACAAGAAATACGTGCTCGGGCAGCGAGTGTTTGGACTGCGGCCTAATCCAAGGCTGATTAACCCAAAATACCTAGCAGCTTGGCTGGCCTCCTCGGAGGGGCAGCGGCAGATTACAGCACGAGCATCAGGATCAACGGTTCAAGGTATTCGCCAAGTTGAAACTATTAAAATTAGAAGTTGATCTGCCCTCCAAAAGAGGAGCAGGAGAGAATCGCAAACGTCAGGTTCTCCCTCACTGACAAGATAATCCTCAACCGCTGCATCAACCAAACCCTCGAAGCCATGGTGCAAGCCATCTTCAAATCCTGGTTTGTCGATTTCGACCCGGTCAAGGCCAAGATTGCCGCCATCGAGCAAGGCCAAGACCCGCTACGCGCCGCCATGCGCGCCATCAGCGGCAAGACCGACGCTGAACTAGATCAGATGCCCCGTGAGCACCACGACGAACTCGCCGCTACCGCCGAACTGTTTCCAGACGCATGGAAGAGTCGAAGCTGGGGAATATTCCGAATGGGTGGGAAGTAAAGCGCGTTGGTGATCTGATTGAATTGGCATACGGCAAAGCTCTCAAATCAACCGACCGTAAACAGGGCTCTGTTCCTGTTTACGGGTCTGGCGGCGTCACCGGCTATCACAACGAAGCACTGGTACCACACGGTGCAATCATTGTTAGCCGCAAAGGAACTGTGGGTAGTTTGTACTGGGAAGATGGGCCGTCCAATCGACACTACGTTCTACGTGAAACCCAAGGTGTTGCCGATGACTTATTGCTTCTATGCTATGCAAACACTTGGATTGGACAAAATGAATACCGATGCAGCGGTTCCCGGATTGAATCGCGAAAACGTGTACCGACTTGAGTTGGTTAAGCCGTCCATATCGGTTTTAGTGCTTTCGATGGTCTGATTGGCGACGAGGAAGGCAATGCGAGCAAATACACGTGCAAGTCGATCGTTGGTCGAACTCGCGACAGCCTCCCCAAACTGCTTTTCAGGGAGCTGGCTATCGATAAAACACGGGCTTGTCGATGCTCACTCGGAGCCATCTGATGGATAATAAGCCCGTGAGAACAAACAATCGTGGACAAGGTCGAGGAAGCTTTTGCGCAGGCGTACTCATCCAACGAGATTTTCAATGCGGTGCGGATGAGCAGAGCCGATTGCATTCAAGCTTTGAAAAGATCCTGAGCATCAATGCACGTTCACCCAATCAGCGAGGTGTTGTACTGGACAGATAGGGAGTTTGCCATCTGGACGAACTTGACCAGTGGAAGGTGATTTGTCAGATCAGTCAGCATGACGCCGCAATCCGCTTGCATTAAACAGTCTGATCAAGTGGCAGTGTTCCTCGATCTGGTAGACGCCGTTCGCTTAGGGGCGACTTTCCTTTTGTGAGCGGCATCTGAAAGCGTGGTTACCCAATGTGGGGCGAGGCCTGCGCAAAATAACGCTAAAAGCTCAATGGTATTGAAGTGCAAGATATCGAGCCTTTGATGGCGAAATATGATTATCTGCATGCCGCACAGCTGCTATACAAGCAGCAGCAGATCAGGTGAAACACTTCATAAAAACGGAATTCCGTCAGCGGGCAGGCGCAATTGCAGGGCCAGTTCTTTTACTGCCTGATTTGGCCCAAGGTTGTATCGTCACGACTAACTCTGACTCAATGATCGAAGATCTTTTTCCAACAGCGTGGCGTGATGGATACATGTATGGAATGCAGCGAGCAATGCTTTTGTTCAGCGCTTACTTCGTGGTGAGCGCTGCATCTTAAAGCTGCATGGCGATGCGCGCCAAGACAACACATATGTATTTACACAAGACAATACCGGATTGCCTCACGGCTAGCCCCTGTCATTCCAAAATCAATTGCCACGGGCACTGCGCCAGATTTTTCATCAGCCATTCCTTCTTGTTCCTAGGTTGCAGTTTGGAGCAAGACAAGACGCTTGATCTGTTCAAATCAGTCGTTGATGAGGCTGCATTCGAAATACCTGATCACTTCGCCCTACTCAATGAGCCTGCTACACCGCAAGAGCGCACTCAAAAAGAAGCTCGATTACTACAATTGAAGATTCGGCCGATTGATGGTATTCAACATCTGTAGCTGATGATGGAAGCCACGATCACAGTCTGTTGGAACAAATTTTGAGACTTGCTATTGCTGTGTCGCGCCGGCAAGTAGCATTTGAATAAGTCACTCAAACATAGGTTTTCCCATGGTAAATGAACAGCAGCTCGAAGAATTATGTTTGAGTGAAAGTCTACAATCGGCTGGCGCTTTTGAATCGGCCTCGATCTCGCTCCAGATGGAGAGCAGCCCGCCCGCACCGATTATCGCCAAGTGGTGCTGCGCGAGCGCCTGCTGCTTGCGTTGGCCCGCATCAATCCGAGCATCCCTACCGCTGCTCTGGAACAGGCTGCGCATGAACTGCTGACGGCGAGCGAACCCCTGCTGATCACCCGCAACCGTCATGTGCATCGATTGCTGCTGTCCGGTATCCCGGTCGAGTTTTCCGAAGGCGAGGAAAAGCGCACCGATCTGGTCAACCTGATCGACTTTTGCCGAGCGCGCGCAACAACGATTTCCGCTAGTCAGTCAGTTCACCGTGACCGGTACCAAGCAACCGCGCCGACCGGACTTGGTGGCTTTTTCGTCAACGGCCTGCCGTTGGCGGGTGATCGAGCTGAAGAACCCGGCCAACGAGCAGACTGACATCTGGGATGCATTTAACCAGATCCAGACCTACAAGGATGAGATCAGCGACCTATTCAACACCAATGTGGCGGTGGTGGTCAGCGACGGCTTCACGGCGCGGCTAGGATCGCTCACGGCCAATCAGGAACGCATGCAGCCCTGGCGGTCGATTGCTAATGAGGACGACCGGCCGCTGCTGGAGTTCGAGCTGGAAACGCTTGAACGCGGTCTCTTCGGCCGGCACTGTTTCTCGACTGATCGTGCGCCACCGTGCTGTTCGAGCAGACGCCGACCAGATCATCAAGAAGATCGCCGGTTACCACCAGTTCCATGCGGTGCGCGAGGCGGTGAAGGCCACGATGATCGCCGCTAGCAGTCCGAACAAAGGCATGCTGGAAGTGCAGGAACCGCGTGCCACCTACGGCAAGGAAGTGCAGCCCGGTAGCCGAAAGGCCGGCGTGTGGCATACGCAAGGCTCGGCAAGAGCATCACCATGGCGCTGGCAAGCTGCAGCAGCTGGAGATGAAGAACCCACGCTGGTGGTAGTAACCGACCGCAACGACCGACGGGCAGCTATGCGGCACCTTTCTGCGTCGCCGAAGACCTGCTCCGGCAAACGCCAGTGCAGGCCGGTAGCTGCGAAGAACTCAGCGCGAAATGCTGGCCTCGCGTGAGGCGGGCGGTATCCTCTTCACCACGGTGCAGAGTTCCCGCGTTGCTGGAGGACGAGGGTGCAGCACCCGCTGCTATCGGGCCGCAGCAATATCGTGGTGATTTCCCGACGAGGCACATCGCAGCCAGTACGGCATGAATGGGCGGCTGGACACCAAGACCGGCAAGTATGTGTTTGGCTATTGCTCAAAGTACGACGCGACTGGCTGACAAGCGCCACCTTCATTGGCTTCACCGGCACAACCATCGCCTCGAAGACAAGGACACGCGGCAGTGTTCGGTGATTACGTCAGCATTTACGACATCCGTGATGCGGTGGATGATGGCGCCACGGTGCCGATCTCCTACGAAAGCCGCTGGCCAAGCTGGATGTGAACCAGCGAGATCGACGCACTGAACGCCAAGGTGGATGAGGTCATCGAGGACGAGGAAGACCTCACCGCCCTGCGAGAAGACTAAGAGCGATTGGGCTGCACTGACCGCTGGTGGGCGCGCAGCCGCGTCTGGAACAGGTTGCCGCCGACCCGTGCAGCATTTCGAGACACGCACCGCCACGCTGGAAGGCAAGCGCGATGATCGTTTGCATGAGCCGCGACATCTGCGCCGAGCTGTATAACGCCATCATTGCCTTTGCGTCCGGATTGGCACGACGCCGACCCGGAAAAAGGTGCAATCAAGGTAGTGATGACCGGCTCGGCAGCGACGCCCTCGCTGCAGCCGCACCTGTACAGCTAGCTGGTGAAGAAACGCCTGAAAAGCGCTTCAGCGACCCCTGCAGACCCGTTGAAACTGGTGATCGTGCGCGACATGTGGCTGACTGGCTTCGACGCGCCCTGCTGCCACACCATGTACGTGGATAAGTCGCAGAAGGCCACAACCTGATGCAGGCCATTGCCCGCGTCAACCGGGTGTTTCGCAACAAGCCCGGTGGATTGGTGGTGGATTACATCGGCATCGCCAACGAGCTGAAAGCGGCGCTCAAGACCTACACTGAATCCAAGGGCAAGGGCGACCCGGCGCACAACGCAGCCGAGGCCCTGGCCGTGCTGCTGGAGAAGCTGGACATAGTGCGTGGGCTGATGCACGGCTTCGATTACAGCGGCTTCGAGACCGACGCGATGAAGCTGCTGGTGCCGGTGGCCAACCACATCCTGGGGCTGAAGGACGGCAAACAGCGTTTCCTCGACGCCATGCTGGCGGTGAGCAAGGCGTTTTCCCTGTGCAGCACGCTGGATAATGCCGCCGCCCTGCGCACCGAAATTGCCTTCTTCGCTGCCGTCAAAGCCGCCATCGTCAAGTTCACTACCGTGGATCGCAAGCGTTCCGACGCCGACAAGAACAGCGCGCTCAAACAGATCCTGGACAATGCCATCGTGGCGGACGGCGTGGCGGACATCTTCGCCCTGGCGGGCACCGGACAAGCCCAACATCGGCTTGTTGTCGGACGAGTTCTCGGAAGACGTGCGGCAGATGAAGAGCCGCAACCTGGCGGTGGAACTGCTGGTAAAGCTGCTGCGCGACGAGATCAAGGCGCGGGCGCGCAACAACGTAGTACAGGAGAAGAAGTACGGCGACCGCCTGCTGGAAACCCTGCGTAAGTACCACAACCGGGCGGTGGAGACTGCGCAGGTCATCGAGGAATTGATCCAGATGGCCAAGGACTTCCAGGCAGCGCTGGAGCGCGAAGCGGCGCTGGGACTGAGCCCGGACGAGATCGCCTTCTACGATGCACTGGCCAACAACGAAAGCGCGGCGCGCGAGTTAGGCGACGATACCTTGAAGAAGATCGCTGTCGAGATCACCGAGAAACTGCGTAACAGCACCACGGTTGATTGGCAGGTGCGCGAGAGCGTGCGCGCCAAACTACGGATTCTGGTGCGGCGCACGCCGAAGAAGTGGAAGCACCCGCCAGTGGGTGAGGATGCCGCGATCGAACTGGTGCTGAAGCAAGCGGAATCACTGTCGAACGCTTGGTCGAAGTGATTAGCGTAGGCAGAGGAGAAACGATGACCCAACCGAGACCTGAGCCAGCGACTGGACAGCCCTGATCGCCACGTGGGAGAACGAGGTAGCAGAGTTCAAACAAGCTGATAACAACTACAGTACCGACGATATCGGTAAGTACTTCTCCGCGCTGGCAAACGAAGCCAATCTACGCGGAACCGATGGTGGCTGGCTGGTGTTCGGCGTGAACAACAAGACGCACCGCGTGGTCGGCACGGACTATCGTCCGGCAATCCGAGCGCCTGCACTGCTGCCAAAAATGGATCGCAGAGAATGCGGAACCCCGCATCACCTTCCGTGAAATCCATGAACTGGCACACGCCGATGGTCGCGTGTTGATGTTTGAGATCCCTCGCGCCGCAGGGTATCCTGATTGCCCGGAAGGGCCACTCACTATGCTCGCGCTGGCGAAAGCCTAGTTTCACTGGGTCTGGATAGCAAGATGAAATCCGCCGCCAAACGCTTGCTCAAGATTGGACGGTCCAAGTGGTTCCCGGTGCCACGCTGGATGATCTGGATGAAGCTGCTATACGCAAAGCGCGTGAGTCTTTTGCACAGAACTACGCAAACCGCTTCCAGCCCGGCGTGAAGTGGAAGGCTGGCCACTGGCAACCTTTCTTGACCGTGCCCGCGTCACGCAGAACAGCCAAATCACTCGTACCGCACTGCTTTTACTCGGCAAGGCGGAATCTTCCTACCGTCTTTCCCCCTATCCGGCCCAACTGACCTGGAAGCTGGAAGGCCAGGAGCGAGCCTATGAACACTTCGGCCCACCATTTCTGCTGAGCACAACGCGACTCTACCAACGTATTCGCAACATTCAGTTTCGATTGCCGCCGCAAGACGAGTTGTTGCCTATAGAGGTATCTAATTACGACCAGAAAATCGTTCTGGAGGCTCTGCATAATTGCCTTGCTCACCAGGACTACACTCGCAATGGGCGCGTGGTGGTGACAGAGTTGCCGGACAAGCTGGTATTCGAGAATGAAGGCAGTTTCTTCGAGGGGCAGCCCGACGAATACATTCAGGGTGACAAAACCCCACGCCGATACCGTAATCCCGCCTTTCGGCCCGTGCAATGGTCGAACTGAATATGATCGACACCATGGGCTACGGCATCCATTCGATCTCATACAGGCCGTGCAAGACGCTATTTCCCATTGCCGGACTACGATCTAGGGTGAGTCCGCCGCCGTTAAGCTGACGATCTATGGCGGCGTTGTGGATCCAGCTATGAGTCGCCTGCTGATCCAGAACACCGATCTGCCGCTGGCGGATGTACTGGCACCGGATCGTGCAGAAAAATTGCCTATCCTGGACGAAGCCGCCGCACGTTTGCGGCGTAGCAGTTGATCGAAGGGCGCAAACCCAACTTCCACGTATCAGCCTCCGTGGCCGAGGCAACAGCAAACAAGGCCGATTACATCCGCACTCGTGCACAAGATGACGAGTTCTACGCCAAATTGCTGACCGACTATCTTGAGAAGTTTGGCCAGACGAACCGTGCCGAGATCAACAAATTGTTGCTGGACAAGTTGAGCGACGCTCTGGATGACAAGCAGAAGTACAACAAAATCAGCAAACCCTGTTGACCAGACAGCGCCGCCATGGGTGATAGTCAACACTGGCTCTAGACACGGCTCCTTGCTGGCGGCTGACAGAGAGCATTGCAAAGAGAAATTAGAGATCTGCAGAGAGAAAATCCACTTAAAAACATATAAATCAATGACTTATCTCTAAAAAGGTCCAGAAACTGAGTCTTTGCGGAGAGTTTGGAAGTGGTGTTGTTCTCCACTCAATCTCAGCTCCCCAAATAGATCGACGTCACTTTCAACCTTTCATGCCCGCGTTCACGGCTGATCTGCTGCCGGGCGTGTTGTCACTCAATCGCTGGCTGCTATTGAGCTGAGCCTTACCAGTCCACCCGCCGCCAGTGCCTTCCTCTCCGTCAACACCTCATAGCGCATCTGCGCATACCGATGCCGCAGCCCGTGCATGTTGCTCAACCCAGCCGCCTTGCACCGCCCGTCGTAGACATGCCGCTCGCTGGATGTAAGTCTGTGCGCTGGGATCAGCGAGCCAAAACCCGGCCAGCCGGTAGGCCTCATTCAACACCGCACGCTGTTCCGGCATCGTGATCGGTACCGTCCGATCGCGCCCGCCTTTTGCCCACGATCCCTTGATGGCGATATGGTCGCCACGGTCGGCATAGCGGGGTTGAAACTTGATGGACTCTTCCCGCCGCAAAACCGAAGGCAGCCTGCAAGCGCAGACTCATGCGGACATGAGGATCAGTGACCCTGTCCAACCTGTCGCCCAGTTCCTTGGCCCCTGCTTTCATTGGTCACATAGCGCCGTTCGGCAATGCCCAGCTTGGTGTTGTCTGCCGGCAAGATGCCAGCCTTGCCAACCTTCTCGGCCCACCAGCGCAGATGCGCCATACGGTTCTTCAGCGTGCCGGTCGACAGGCCTTCGGCTTGCCAGCGTTGCAGCAGGGCTTCGACATGCTTGCCCTTCAACGAAGTGGCACGCATCTGGCGGAAGCCTGCTTCGCGCAATTGATGAGCGGCCGTGCCCAGCGAGCGCTGCCGGTCGGCCTCGGTGGCATGGCTGCCGTCGCGGTTGCGCAGGCAGAGCTGTCGTGGGTATAGGTCAGGTCGTCCATCGGAGAGTCCTCCATCGGCTGTCGGTTATTGGGGGCTGAGATACAGGGCGTCAGCGTTTGTGCCAACTCGCTAAGGCGAGATCCCCTGAAGGGGCAAGGGCCATGTGCTCAGTTCACCTGTGGCCTCGAATGAGGCATCCGCCGCGCTTCCTGCAGGAAGGCCGTGCGGAGGAGTTGCGAAGGGACGACGACGCGATGTGCTGGGATGAATATCTCCTGTGGATTGATGGAAAAAGGCACATGTCGTGCCATGTCGGGGCGACCGGCAATGCACGCCGTGTATGGCAAAGCGCCAACTGGCACTGGACGATAGCGATTGGCGGGATGAACCACGCCGAAGATGAGGAAGGCCTGCCCGTGGGTGAGGCGGCACACCGAACGAGCCCGTGTGCTGCGATGGTTCCATCCGGCAACCGGATCAGCGCGCTTGCAAGAACCTGCGCTATCGAGGCAACCGTATGGGAACGGCATAGGAAGCATGGCGATGCTCTATGTGACGCTTACTGCCCCGCGCCAAGGTTCCGGTGTTCATACCCACCGGCAGGTCATTGCAAGGCCAGTGTGCCGGGGCATCATCATGTGCGCAGCAATCAATGCGGTACCGCGCCAACCCGTATTGTTGCTGCAATTCGCCGGGCCGTCACTGCGGCCGGCAGTGACGGCCCCATAGTCGGAGTAGGCACTGCAGCAAGCCTCTGTTACCAAAGGCTGACGCAATCTCATCAACCGCTTTCACTGTGTCTGCAGACGTTCGATCGGCGGACGTGGCCGCCGCCGAGCCTGCCACAGGTCGTAGACGATCTGCTCCTTCAGATACTGGCTCGCACTGCCCAAGCCCGCCAGTTCCAGCCGATAGGCCAGATCAGCGCTAATGGCGGCACGGCCATTCAACACAGTGGAGAGTTGGCCACGGGAGTAACCCAGGTGCTCGGCCAGGGTGGTGATGCTCAGGCCAATAGCGGGCAATACATCCTCGCGCAGGGACTCGCCGGGATGCGGTGGATTGTGCATGGGCATGGCGTGGTACCTCCCTGTGATAGAGACCAGCGACAATACTGGTTTAACCAGCTTTACAGTGTAAGGTCATACCTTACGTTGCGCCAAACGATCCCCGGCATTACTGCAACGTGCGCCCTCTTGAGCCGAGTAGGCAACACACCACTGCCTGCCATGCTCTCAATGATCTGTCCAACCGATTTTGCGGGCGTCTGCAGGATGTGCCGAATCTGCGCCAAAGACTGCTCCACCACCTCGCGAGAGGCCGGTTTGACAACTGGGACATCAGGAGATGCAGAGGCAACAGGCATCGAGACCTGCGATCCACTGGCTGCTTTTTCAGGCGCTTGCTGCGGAGCAGGCTTGCGCGCTGCCCACAACTTGAACATCCCTGTTCACCGCCTTCTTGATCAGCCCGTACAGGTAGGCAATGGCGTTATGCACACCTCCCGAGGCGCAGCGCGCGTCCCATTCCGCCAGTACGGCCTGGCGTTGTTCCAGCGCCAAGCCCCTGAGACGCGCCATGAGGATTTGCTGCTGGTCCTGCGGCAGTTTCTGGAAGCGGATTGGCAAAGCTGGCCCGGATACTTGCACTTCGGACTGTGGCAAGTACGTATGTACTTCTTTTAATACTTCTTTTTCTACAGTACGTACTGTTGCAGTGGGTGCCGGTGCGGACTTCGGAATGCCATCCCCGGCTTCGACAGACCTGTTCGTGATGGAACCACGACCATCGGGTGGCGTTGACCCACTTGGGCCACCTGGATCATGGTCATTGTCATTGCCCCCCAGTTGTTCGATGCGTTCCCTCATTGCAGCAGGCAACCTATCCAGCGCATCAGGCTGACGCATGGCCTCGTCAAGGATGGATTGGGCCAACTGGCGAATCGTCGCGCTGGTATGGTTGGAGTGCCCGTTCGAGCAACGGCAGGTAATCGTCGTCTTCCAGGCATGCTTCGACGAAGGTCAGAGGTTGATTGCGCACGGCATAACGGCTGGCCATGGAGAAGCCGGTCATGGGGTTACGGCGGTATTCGACCAGGGCAATCCATGTGGACAGCCGCAGGCACAGCACGGCCCTGGATACGGTTTCAAGGGCCGCCTGCTTGCTGCCCGGTGCGCTGGGCAGGTATTTGCGTAGCGCGTCGTAGCTGATGACCACGGTGCCGTCGCTGCTGGCAAGCGCACGGAAAGTCAGCCAGGCATTGCGCTCCAGCGGCGTCAGCCTCTCATCCAGCAACAAGGCTGTGATGATGTCTGAAGGTTGATGTGACATGGCAAGGCTCCTGTCGGTATCGGCCACATGGCCAAAGGAGCCGCCATCTCACCCCAGCATTACCGCTGCCGCCGCAAACAATCCGAACTGCGCGCTACCCGTATTGTTTGGGCTGGGGCAGATCGAAGCATTCTTGGCGTTCTGCGACAGAAGGTAGGAAAATAGCCCAACAGCAGTCAGTAGGCGTTGATGGCAAAAACAAGAGGCGTCGGCCAGCGCACTTCATCAGCGTAGGCAGAGCACGGTTCGTCCAAGCAGCGCCATGCACGTCCATCAAGAGACATATCGGCTTTGGGTCCAAGAATAGGTCCAAGCACGCCCAGAACATCAAAAATATTATTTCTAATCAATAAGATAGGGTTCAATCAACCCTTCTGCATCGGGAAGTGATGCTTGATCGCGCACTTGACCCCCATCCGCACCGGAGAATCGGCGGGATCACCGTATCCGATGTGGTGAAATGGGCGGCACGCATCGCCGGATGGTTCATCGCGCCGGATCCTTCGCCATGTCCTCTTCACTGCACAGGTTCATTCCCCTTGATCTGCCTTCTGACCCGGCGCTGTCCCGAGCGCAGAAGCGCTTCAGCAGCCTGCTGAAGAAGATCGACCGGCAGCGTGCCGAGCTGCAGGCTTGGGAGACGAAGGAGGCGGTCTTTGCGCGGGGTTGGGCCCGGCATGTTGCCCCCTTCCGGGCCCGGCAGGCGGCTGGCGTGGTGGAGGTCATCGACCGACTGGACGCGCTGGCTGGGCGACAGGCGCTGTCCGAGCTGGACCTGGCCACGCTCGAATCCGAGCTGTGCGACATGGTGGAGACGGTGCTGGCCGAAGGTGTGCTGGACGAGGACGAGTGCCAGCGGCTGGAAGCCCTGTTCGACCACTACAGCGGGTGTCGCTGCAGGACATCCACGCCGAGGAAGAGGCTGATTTCAAGGCGCAGGTGCTGGATGAGGTGGGGCTGGATCTGGGGACGAGGATATCGACCTGAATGATCCGGGCGCATTGTTGGAACAGATAGCTGCAAGCTGGAGGAACAGGACTGGGAGGCGGGTGATCAGATAGTCACTCATCCGGCCCAGCCGCATGGCTGGCCGGATGAAGTTGTCTGGCCTTCGTTCGATGTCGAGTCTTCCGGTGATGGTTCGTCACAGCCGGTATCGGCTGGCGCCGAGTCAGACGTCAAACCCATGCCCACGCAGGGGCCCCATGGCTTCGCGTCCGCGACAGCTCATGCTCCGGATCGCAGGGTTCCCACAGATCCGGCTGACAAGGCTGCACGGAGAAACGCGCGTCGCCGTGCGGCGGCTGCCGAGAAGCGACGCCGGGCCGAGGAGATGGCACAGCAGCAGGCCAGCCACGCGGTGCAGACCGTCTTCCGGCATCTGGCCAGCGTGCTGCATCCGGACCGGGAAACGGATCCGGCCGAGCGGGCGCGCAAGACGGCGCTGATGCAGCGGGTCACGCTGGCCTACCACGCCCATCGGCTGGTGGACCTGCTGGAGCTTCAACGGGAAGTGGCCAAGGCGGACATGGGCGATTTGGCAAGCCTGAGTGAAGAGCAGCTGCAGAGCTACATCCGTGTGCTGAAGCAGCAGAGTGAAGAGCTGGCGCATGAGCTGCAGCAGCGCGAGATGTGGCTGCGGGCGCGTTATCCGCTCAATCGTTTTCAGAAGGCCATCCGCCCCCGCGATCTTTGCCCGGATCCTGCGGGAGGTGCGTGCCGGGGTAAAGCATCAGCTGCAGCAGCTGGATGCGCTGAAGGCCCGGCTGGCAACCGAGCAGGGCGTGCGGGCCTGGCTGAAATCGCTGCGGCAGCAGGAAGCGGCGCAGATGCGCATGCAGGAGAACATGGCTTCTCTGGTGGGCGGCCTCATCCGGCATCCGCCGGAGAACGGCTTGTGAGGGAGCCGGTTGGAACGGACATGAAGGGGGAAGCCTGGCGGCTACAGTAATGTCCCGCTGACGGTAGGTATAACGCAGGGATATATCGTCAATGGACTGTCCATACCGAATTCGCTATAGTCGGCGCGATTCCTCCAGGCACAGACCATGAACGACAGTCATCAAGAAGTCCCTCATCTCCGAAACAATCCCTACTAGGTTGCCATTGCCTCGATGGTGGGAACCGCCATCGAGTTCTACGACTACTACATCTACAGCTGCTGCCGCAGTGCTGGTCTTCACACCCAGTTCTTCGACAAGAGCGATGAACATGTGGCGGTGCTGTCGCTGTCCACACTGGCGCTGGCCTTCCCTGGCGCGTCCCATCGGTTCGGCGTTGTTCGGGCACTTTGCGACCGCATCGGCCGCAAGAAGACGCTGGTGGCCCCGCTGCTGCTGATGGGGCTGTCCACCGTTGCCATCGGCCTGCCGCCCAACTATCAGAGCATTGGCCTCTGGGCGCCGCTGCTGCTGTGCATCTTCCGCATCGGACAGGGTCTGGGGCTGGGCGGTGAATGGGGAGGTGCCGCGCTGGTGGCCACCGAGAATGCCCCGGATGGAAAGCGTGCCTGGTTCGGCACCTTCCCGCAATTGGGTGCCCCTCGACTGCTGCTGGCCAACGGCGCCTTTGCCGTCGTTCCTCGTTCGGTCCCTGAAGCATTGGTGGAATGGGCCCGCGTATTCCTTTTCGTTGCCTCCATCGTGATGGTGGCGGTGGGCCTCTACATGCGGCTGACCCTGCATGAAAGCCATGTCTTCCGTGAGGCCGAGCAGCGCAACCAGAAGGTGAGCGCCCCGGTGAAGGAAGTGGTGCTGCACTACTGGAAGCCCATCGTGCAGGGCACCTTCATCATGACGGCCACCTATGTGCTGTTCTACGTGATGACGGCCTTCGTGCAGGTCTTCTCCAAGAGCCCGGCAGTGATGTCGGCGGCGGGCCACCCGATGGGCCTGGGCATTCCGGCCAATACCTTCACGGGCTTCCTGATGATCGGTGCCGTGGTCTTGGCATCTTCACCAGCCTCTCGGGCATCGTGGCCGATCGCATCGGACGGCGCCGCTGGCTCATCTGGGTCACGGTGGCCATCATTGCCTTCGGCCTGCTCATGCCGCAGTTTCTGCTGAACGGCACGCCCACCTCGGTGCTGGCCTTCGTGCTGGTGGGCATGGTGCTGATGGGCTGCACCTTCGGTCCCATGGCGGCGCTGTTGCCTGAACTGTTCCCCACCAAGGTGCGCTTACTCGGGCTCTTCGCTGGCTCACAACCCGGCGGGCCATCGTCGGCGCCTCGCTGGCCACCATCGTCGCCATCGAGCTGAATGCCTACTACGGGCTGATCGGTGTCGGTGCCTACCTGGCGTTCAACGGCGTGCTGTCGCTGCTGGCCCTCATCAGCATCCACGAGACCAAGGACGAGAGCCTGTTGGAAGACCCGGTGGCCTGATCGGGTGATCCATGCCGATCCCTTCCTGAACTGGGCAGGCTGCACACGCCCGGCTGCTGGCACATGAGGGCTACTGCGCTGGGAACCCCGGCGCTGTTCGTGGTGGGCCTGTGCTGCTGGGGCGGCCCAAGCCCGAGAAGCCCTGGCGGGTGCGGTCGCGGCCGCTGCTGACCGAGAACGAGCTGGAATTCTGTCATCGGCTGGAAGATGCACTGCCCGAGTTCCGGGTGATGGTGCAGGTGTCGATGGGTGCCATTCTGGAGCCGGACATGGACGAGGAAGACGATGCCGAGCCGGGGCGCTTCCTGTCCATCCGTGGTCGCTTTGCCCAGAAGGTGGTGGATTTTGCGATTGTCGATGACGAGTATCGGATCGTGGCGCTGGTGGAGCTGGATGACAGCACGCACGATGCCGACCGGGATGCCGAACGCGACCGCATGACGGGCATGGCCGGCTACCTGACCATCCGCTACGACAGCCGCGACAAGCCCGAGCCCGAAGAGATCCGCGAGGACTTCTGGCGCGAGGGTCTGCTGGACTGATCCCTGGCAGGAGGTTGACATTGCAGCGTGCTGGCGATGTTGAAAAACGCTGCGTGCAGGCAGAATAAGGTCATGGACAGGAACAAGGATGGAATCCAGGAACTGGATGGGGCGCTGCGGGACCGATTCCTGCGCCTGATGGAGAGTGAGTCGCTGGCGGACTGCATCATGGTCAAGGCACGGGTGGAGCATGGGATCCGTTCGGTGGACATCCTGCGAACCGGGCTGGCTGTCCCGCTGGAGGGGGAGAAGGACGTCCGCTGCCCCGATGGGGAATGGGTGCTGCGACCGGGGCTTCTGAACGTGATGTGTGCAGGCACCCGGATGGACGTGGTGAGCCGGCCGGATCCGGTCACGGGCCGCTATCTGACGCTGCTGGTGCCGCTGTGCGAGGAGGTGCTGGCCGCAGCACGCCTGCTGTGGGGAACACCGGTTGCCGGTTCTGCGGCCGGCCCCATGCTTCGCTGTGTGGCAGTGAAGGATTTTTCCGGGGAGATGGCAGCCTGGTCGGAGGCGCTGCTGCGGGACGACCATGCAGGCGCACGGGTGGCGCTGGTATCGCTGGTCGTCGGGCTGGCGCGGCAGGGCATGACGCGTCTGCTCTTTCCGCCTGCAGAAACCCTCGCGCAGCGGATACGTCGGCACGTCATGGATGCTCCGGACAGGGACTGGCAATCGCGCGACATGCGAAGCGCTGCTGGGCATGTCGAGGGCCACACTGCGTCGTCATCTGGCGGTTGAGGACACCTGCTGCGCGAGCTGCTGGTTGATGTGCGCATGGCATTGCCTTTGAACCTGCTGTACGGAACGCAGCTGCCGCTGAAGACGGGTGGCGGCCCGTGTCGGCTATCGATCCCTCGGATGGCTTTGCTCGCGCATTCCGGGCGCGCTACGGTCTGGAGCCCTCGCAGCTGGGCCGCGACGACGTCTGAGCGTTTCGGGCGAACCTGAGCGAATCGGTCCCGGCAACGGAGATATCTTCATCTGCCTTGAAAAACAGGGAGGTGTGATGATGAAACCTCGATATCGAATATTGCCATGGCGGTTGCGGCCGCATGGTTCGGCATGGCCCTGACGTCGGTGCAGGCCCGGGAGGCGGCGCAGCTGCCTCGATCGTGCTGCCGGTGTCCCGTCCGCGCAGACAGAGACGAATCCGGCCGGACAGCATGAAGGCACCGCTGCACAGGGTGCGACGGCTGCTTCGGCGGCGCACCGAGCCGATGGCGCTTTCATGCAGGTGCCGGGGTCTATCGGCAGCGAATCGGCAACCTGCGCGTGACGGCGTTGTTGACGGATTCCTGCCGCCGCCTTCGGCACCGCCAAGCGCATCGACGCCAAGTCCTCGGAAGCCGCGCTGCGACAGGCTCATGTCCCCCGGATGGGGACGGCATCCAGACGGCCGTCAATGTGTTCCCCGTGGAGCGGGGTGACCGGCGCATGCTGGTGATACCGGGGCGGGAACCCTGCTCTGGGGCAGACCACCGGAAAGCTGACGGATGCGCTGAAGAGTGCGGGTATCGATCCCGCCACGGTGACGGATGCTGCTGACCCACGCGCATCCGGATCACGTCTGTGGTCTGTTACGGCTGGATGGTACTCGAGGCCTATCCGAAGGCCACGGTATGGATTCCGACGCCGAGGCGGCCTACTGGCTGAACGCCAGGAACGCGGAAACGCTTCCTGAAGAGTTCAAGAAGGCCTTCTTCGAGGCCTCTGCAGCGCTGGCCCCTTACGTGAAGGATGGGCGCATGCAACGGGTGAAGGGCAGCCATGCCGGTGGCAAGCCGACGGAAGTCCTGCCGGGCGTCCGGATGGTGGCGGCGAACGGCCATACGCCGGGCCATGTTGGCTGGCTGATGGATGATCGTCTGCTGCTGTGGGGCGATATCGTTCACTTCCATGCGGTGCAGTTTGCCAGGCCGCAGGTCTACCTCGTCTTTGACAGCAATGCGCCGGCTGCCATTGCATCGCGCAAGCGCCTGTTTGCCGAGGCCGCCCGCCATGACTGGTGGGTGGGCGGTGCACACCTGCCGTTCCCGGGCCTGGGCCCTGTGGTGCCCTACGGCAAGAAAAGCTACCACTGGGTGCGGGGCGAGTTCAGCCTGCTGCCCTGAGCGCGTGCATCCCCGGAAGTCTGCTCTGGTCAGGTGGGTGTCCACACTCCGTCTGACCGGCAGAGGATGCCGTTCGGGGGAAGAACCGGGCCTTTCACGTCCCCGGAAGGCCCGGTCGTCGCCTTCCCGGGGCTCCAGTTCCCCTCTGTCGGAAGACATGACAATTTTCCTTCCTATCGCGACGCTCCCGACGCGATAATCCGTCCACTGACTCTTCGTTTCAGGAGCATTGCGATGGGCAAGGCGGTATCGGTGACAGGGGGTGTGGTGGTGCTGGCGCTGGCCTATGTGGGCAGCAGCTGGTGGCTGGGCCAGCAGGCCGAGAAGCACTACCAGACGGATTTCGACAAGATCGTGAAGCGGATGGGCTTTGACGAGGTGAAGCGGGTCAGTTACACCCGCGGGATCTTCGAGTCCCATGCCACCGACATCCCTCACGCTGGTGCTGCCCCGCCCGCCGCAGGGCATGGGTGACGACGATCAGGACGATTCGGGCGAGGACATCACGCTGCGCCTGCATCTGGTGCAGACCATCAAGCACGGTCCCTTCGTGGGCGGTCGGCTGGCTGCGGCCAGGATCGAGACACGGCTGGACAAGGTGGAAGGTATTCCTGAAGGTCTGAAGCAGGCGCTGGCCAAGGCCAGTGCACCGACGGCCAGCACGCTGGTGGGCTTCGATGGCTCGATGGACGGTCAGGCCGTGCTGCCTGCTGGCGAGATGGTGCCGCCCGGCAGCGAGCCGGACAACCGGATGATCTGGAAGCAGCTGACCTATGACTACATGGTGAGCGGCGACCGTCTGCAGGTGCTGGCCCAGCTGCAATGGCCTGAGCTGACGTGGTCGGTCACGCCGGGCGCCTTCGGTCCGGACAAGCCGGGCATGAACCTGGTGATGTCGGGCTTGTCGGCCAATATCCAGCAGACGGGCACGAATCCCGACCACTGGCTGATGGTGCCCGGCCATTACACGATGCGCCTGAACGATTTCCAGCTGAAGGCGGTCTCGAACGACGGCAAGCAGTCCTCCACGCTGTTCTCGGTGAACGGCTGGGAAAGCCAGGGCAGGATCACGTCCTCCGGCAAGCTGCTGGCCAGCGAGGAAAATGGTGCCGGCAAGGCCGTGGTGATGGACGTGCCGCTGGAGAAGCTGGGCTACACGGCGTCGATCTCGAACATTGATGAAGCGGTGCTGGTGCCGTTGCAGGACATCGTGCAGGAGATGGGCAAGGCGACGGACCCCGCTGAAGCCATGCCCGACGAGGCCAGGCTGCGCCCGGTGGTGACCACGCTGGCCGCCAGTTCGCCGGCGCTGGGCATGCGGCTGGATGGCACGCTGCAAGGCAAGACGGCCTATGTGGATTCCGTGGTGGTGCTGAATCCGCTGCAAGGCAACGCCTCCGTTCCGCTGGGGCCGCAGCTGCTGCAGACGCTGAAGGCCGATGTGAACGTGTATCTGCCCAAGGCCATCACGGCCGAGGTGAACCGCCGTCTGGAGCAGTCCTTCGGCAAGGGCGTGAACGGCTGCAACCTGGACTGCCAGCTGCGTCAGCAGGGCATTGCCCGTGAACAGGCTGACGCCCGGGAGACCAAGTGCAGTTTGCCGGTGGCCAATTGATGCTGAACGGGCAGCGGATCTTCTGAACGCCTTCGGGCGTTGCTTTCCAGTCGTCGGGCAGCAGCCGGTACGATACCGGCTGTTGCTTTTGCACCATATGCTGCACGTGCGTGGGCACAGTTGCGGGGATGGTGACAATGAGCAGGATGACGGTGGTGGCAGGCAGCGTGATGGCGCTGGGTGTGGCCTACGTGGCCAGCAGCTGGTTGCTGGGACACGTGGCGCAGCAGAAATATCAGACGGAATTCGAGCGGTCGCCCGGCTGCTTGGGGGCGGATTCGGTGGAGATGGTGGAGGTCGAGAAGGCCTCTTCCATTCCCGGACGATGACCGTGCTGACATTCGAACGCAGAAGTCCGGCATCCGGGGCGGATGACGAAGGGATGCTTCGGATGACGAGGACAGCGACAACGGTGACGATAGCGAAGACAGCGACGAGTATTCGCTGAAGAGACTGTTCGACGACGAGGACATCCCGGACGAGGATGTCGAGGATGATTCGGAGCCGGATGATCCGGATGAGGTGACGGCCCGCAAGGTGGTGGCTGATGTCAGCCCCCAAGGCGGAGGAAGTCATCCCGCCCAGGTGGAGGGAGCACCGCGTCCTCCCTGAAGATCCACCGGTGCAGGACATCCGTCATGGGCCCTTTGTGGATGGTCGCCCGCAGCTTCGTGATCGAGACGCGGCTTGACCATGTGGAAGGTCTGGCCGATGAGGAAACGGGCAAGGGCCTGGATGAGGTGAAGTCGCCGGAGCTGCGCATCGTGGCCGGGCTGATGGGCGATGTGGATGGGCGCTTCCTGATTCCGGCAGGCAGGGTGATGCCGCCCGCCCCTGAGGAAGGCAAGCTGGAGTGGAAGTCCTTCACCTATGACTTCCGGCTGAGTGCCGATCGCAAGCAGATGTCCGGCCAGATCGACTGGCCGGGCCTGGTGTTCCACATTCCGGCCGGGAAGGTGGCAGGAACCGGTCTGGACAATCCCATGACTTCGGAATCGAAGGATCGGGAGGGTCTTTACCTTGAGGTGAAGGCGCTGGCCGGCAAGTATGCCTATCACCGCAACCATGCCGATGACTGGCTGATGATCCCGGCTACCTATGAAATGAGCCTGGACAGGCTGGAGGCGAAGACGCTGCCGCGCGAGGGAAGCCCATCGCTCCAGAAGGTCCTGCTGGACATGCGTGACTGGAAGCGAGGCGGACAGGTCACGTCTTCCGGCGGGCTGCTGTCTGACGAGGTCGAGATGCGCGGGAATCTGACGGTGCTGGGAACGACCTTCGACAGTCTGGGCTACCGGGCGCGGCTCTCCAACATCGATGCCGGCAGTCTGCGCAAGGTTCAGGATCTGGCCATGACGTTCCAGAAGCAGCAGAAGGACGTGCTGGAAGGGCGCCAGCTGGTCGGCATGCCCAATGAGCGGGATGCCGAGGCGCTGATGCGGTCGCTGGCATCCGGATCGCCCACGATTGACCTGCAGCTGGACGGCAGCCTGGAAGGGAAGGTGGCCCGTGCCGATATTGGCGTGACGCTCAAGCCTCTGCTGGCCAACGACCGTGAACCGGCGCTGATGGGGGTGATGCGGTCGGTGAAGGCGCGAGCAGCGTACAGCTTCCGCAGGCCTGGGTGACGCTGGCACAACAGAAGCTCGATACGGTTGAGAAGGACGAGGATGTCGACTGTGACCTGACGTGCCGTCTGGAGAGCCTGCCTTTCGTGCGCCGTCAGGGTGACACGTGGGAGGTGGATGCCCACTATGACGCGCAGCATCTGGTGGTGAACGGCGAGCAGCTGTTCTGATTGGCCTGTGTTCCAGGCCAGGTACAGGGGGTGGTGCAAGGTCCCTGTATCGCATGCGTGAAGGACGGATGCGCGGTGCGAGGCGCACCGGGCCTGGAACAGGGCAGGGTTTCGTTCATTGCATGGCAGGCCGGCTGCTGGCATGATGCCTTCTGGCCGCAAGGCGACCGGGCTGCCTGGCCCGTGGAGGCTGCCGTGTGGTGTGTGTACTTCCGGACGGTGCCGGAGCGTCCGGAGCAGTGATGGCGCGGCAGGTATCTTCGGCCTGCCCATGACGGGGGACAAGCATGGACCGACTGTTTAACATCATCCGTAACCAGTTCATCGATGTCATCGAATGGACGGACGATTCGCGTGACACGCTGTCGTTTCGCTGGCCGGATGAGGACAAGGAGATCAAGAACGGTGCACAGCTGATCGTCCGTGAATCGCAGCTGGTGCAGTTCGTGGCGGCCGGGCAGTTTGCCGATCTGTTCGGCCCCGGCAAGTACACTTTCACCACCGAGAACATTCCGATCCTGTCCACCATCCCGGGCTGGAACATGGGTTCCAGTCGCCGTTCGAGTGTGATGTCTACTACCTGAACACACGGCTCTTCACGGGCAACAAGTGGGGCACGGCCAATCCGGTGATGATGCGTGACCCGGATTTCGGTGTGGTGCGGCTGCGGGCCTTTGGCACCTATGCGATTTTCCGCATTGTTGATGCGCCGCTGTTCCTGAAGGAAGTGGCGGGGACCGACCAGCATTTCCGGCTGGACGAATTCCGACACGATGCGTTCGCGCATCGTGAGCGTGTTCACCGATGAGCTGGCGCGTGCCCACGTGCCGGTGCTGGATGTGGCCGGCCGCTATGCCGAGATGGGCGAGGCGCTCCTGCCCATCATCAACCCGACCGTGCGCGAGAAGTACGGTCTGGAGATTTCCAGTTTCATTCTGGAAAAAGTGTCGGTGCCGGCCGAGGTCGAACAGGCCATCGACAAGCAGAGCAGCATGCGCGCCATTGGCAACCTCAACGACTATGTGAAGTACCAGATGGGTCTGTCGATGGGGCAGGGGGGCGAAGGTGGTGCGGCTGCGGCCATGCCCGCACAGATGGCCATGGGCTTTGCGATGGCGCAGGAGATGATGCGCGGGATGCAGGGGGGTATGGCCCCTGCCCATGCATTTGGCACGCAGCCAGCAGGCGGAGCCGGACAGGAATGTCGGGAGTCATGCCGTCTGGTCAGGGCACAACCCGCATGGAGGAACAGGGGCCGAACGTCGTTCCGGGGCGTGGTGATGCGCCAGGTACGCTTTCGGGCGCGGCCGTGGCAGGTGAGGCGGCCGGTCTGGACGGGCTGACCGTTCTGACACCTGGGCAGGCGGCAGCGCTGCTGAGCGTGCCGGAGGAGGATGGATGGCCAGCATCCGTGCCGGAGACCTGAAGGCCCGAAAAATAGGCTCTGCTCGGCGGATCGCGCGTTCGGCGCTGGACGAGTTCCCTGCGTGGCTGAGGGGTTGGCAGACAAGCGGCCCCTGCCCCTGAATGTGGCGGGTATCTGGAGTGGAGTGCGCGCAAGCAGGCGCTGGCCTGCCCGTACTGCGGCACGGTGGTGGGAGCGCCACGTGGACACCAGCCGGACACGGGTCCGGCTGCACGGGATACGGCCGGACATGTCCATGAGCCGGATGGATCCGTTGCCAGCGGCCCTGCACTGGACGGATCCTTCCGTGGGGAATTCGTTGCTGTGTGCCCGGCCACGCGGCAGACGACAGGAGCGCTGGCCCGCGAGGCCGAGACACTGTTCGGACCGAAGGCGGACATAGACCATCATGCCCTGCAGGAGCAGGATCTGGAGGCCGCCCTGCGGGATCCGGCCAACCTGCGCAACTGGGGTGCAGAACGCTTCGAACTGAAATGCCAGAGCTGCCAGGCCATTTCCGTTTTTGTGAATGCCCAGTGGCCGACCGCTGCAGCTTCTGTGGGTCACCGGCCATCGTGAGCCACGAGGCGATGCGCGACGCCATCACGCCCCAGAGCGTGCTGCCGTTCAAACATGACCACACCTAGGTGCGGGACATCCTGCGTGCCCGTACGGCAAACGCTGGTTTGCACCCAGCCGCCTGAAAAAGGCGGCTGCCACCGATACCCTCAAGGGTATCTACCTCGCCCCTACTGACCTTCGATGCCCGGGCGTTTTCCCGATGGCAGGCCGAAGCAGGCCATTATTACTACACCACCGAACAGGTGCGCGGCACCGATGGCCGCATCGAGACCCGGCAGGTACAGCATGTGCGCTGGGTGCCGGCCATGGGTGAGCTGGAACATTTCTTCGATGACGAGCTGGTGCCCGGTACCGTGGGCATCCATCCGAAGCTGCTGCGGCGCATCGAACCCTTTCCCACCACCACCGACCTGAAAGCCTATTCGCCCGATTTCGTGCGGGGATGGACGGTGGAGCGCTACTGTGGACCTGCGGGAGGCCACCACACAGGGGCGCCGCCAGATGCAGCATGAAATGGAGGCGATGTGTGCCCGGATGGTGCCGGGCAACACCTATCGCAACCTGATGGTGGACACGCAGTTCACCGGCTGCACCTTCAAGCACGTGCTGGTGCCGGTGTGGCTGGTGCGCTATACCTATGGCCACCGGGTGTTTCAGGTGGTGGTCACTGGCTACACCGGCCGGGTGGCCGGTGAGCGGCCGTACAGCTGGATGAAGATCGCCTTCGCCGTGCTGGCCGTCGTGCTGCTGCTGGCCGCGCTGGCGCTGTTTCAGGGAAGGTAGGGCGTGTGGCTTTCGGGTCTATCGGTATGTCCGCATGAAGAAGCGGCATTCCCTCTGTACGGACCGGTATGGCGATCCATCTGCCATGGAACGCGTGGATTCCCGGATGCCTGCAAGACAGATTACTGCAGGACAGGCCCCCGTTGCTCCAGCTGACTCACGCCGCCTTTCGGTGATAATGCCGCAGCGCATGCTCCCTGCGTCGTCCGGTGCTGAAGGCCGAGACCCGTTTCAGATAACCGATGACGCGCGTACCGTAATCGATGTCATCTGAGCCGCAGTGGCTGCAGGCGTGCAGGGTACGCTTGTCGATGTGGCCGCACTCGTTGCAGATGGTGATGCGCACATTGATGCAGAAATAATTGCAGCCGGTACGGGCTGCAATGTCCAGCAGTGACCGGTAGCCAGCGCGAGGCAGGGCTTCATCGAGGTTCAGGTGCAGTGCCGAGCCCCCATCGAGCCAGTCCACCAGCTCACGCCCGTGCAGCAGGAACTTGTCCAGCGCGTTGATTTCTTCATATTCCACCACGTAGAAATACGAGTTGTAGCAGTCGCGGTTCACACGATAGCCATCGGCACGGTCCCACCGCGCATTCTTCACGCCCGTGTCTCGGCGGGCACGAACTCGGTATTGAACTTCACGCCATAATGCCGGCTGGCGACCTTGTTGGCCTCGAAAATCGTCTTCAGCCGGTCCTGCACGAATGCGATGTAATCCTCGTTGTAGCCCACGCGAATGCCGCAGGACTCGGCCGCTTCGGCCATGCCGTTGATGCCGATGGTGAAACTGCTTGTCCAGCGAAATGAAGCCCGCGTCGTACACCGGCAGCATGCCGGCAGCCCGTAGTCTTCCATCAGCTTGCGGTAGGCAAACTGGTATTTGTGGATCTTCTCCACCTCGGTGGCTGTGTCGCGGCCGTCCTGCTCCAGCCGGTCTCATGTTGATCGTGATGACATTGATCGACCCTGGTGGCCACCCCGCCTGCGCCCAGTGTGTACGAGAAGGTACGATCTTCGATGGCGTTGCGCAGCCGGCAGCACGATGCCAGTGAATCCGGGTTGTCCGACAGATACACGAAGAAGGAATTGCCCTCGGCCAGCTCTGCCAGCCATGGCATCGGCAAACGCACCGTCACGGCAGGTGCCGTTTTCGGTCAGCATGGCCACCGTCACCACGGGGAAGGTGAGGATAGCGCGGCTGCGCCCTCATTGAAACCACTTCAGGAAGAAGGTTTGCAGACGTGCCACGCTCGGCCAGTTGGGCCGGTCGAAGTCCGGAAAAGACGAAATCCCTCGAACATGGCATCGAAATAATACTGGTCATAGATCGAGATGTTCCAGAAGGCACTCTGGTAGCCGCGGGCTGCGGCGGGCTGGTTGATGCTGTAGACCACCTGCTGCAGGTGGTTGGCGATCTCGTCTGCGTGGGTCTCCAGATAGTCGTCGCCGAAATCCTTGCGGGCAAAGTGATCGAAATAGGTCAGAAATTCCACGGTCGCCACCGCACCGGCAAACTGCGCACTGATGGCAAACACCAGATTGATGAACGAGCCACAGAACGAGGCCAGATGCTGGGGTGCCTTCGACTCACCGCCCAGCCGTGTCAGCCCGTCCAGCAGAAAGGGATACAGCGTGACGGAGACGCAGTAGGGCTTGAGGCTGGTTTCATCGTGCACGTAGATTTCATGCGCCTCGATCTGGCGCAGATATTCATCTGCCGTCTCCTGGTCGAAGACCTCGGCAATCTTGCGTGACACCAGCGTGCGGTTGATCTGCACGACGAAATCCTTCATCAGCTCGGTTTCCATCGTGGCGATGTTCTTTTGCGTCACATTGGCATTGGCATCCGTGCGGGAGCCGTCGGCCGCATTGTGGGCGCGGATATAGTCCCGATGAACTGGAGCTTGCCGTTGAGCTGAGGAGGAGAGAGGCGGATCATGGTTGTTTCTCCAGAAGGCGTGGTGACAGGGGCTATCGCAGCTGCCCGTGAGGCATGACGAAAAGGCATGACGAAAGGGGCATCCGTCATGGGAGACGGCCGTGCCGGGAGGCAGGTCATGCGGCGAGCGCAGAAACGGCATGGATCGGAATGCGTCTGGGGGCCGGTTTCTCGTCGTGGACGAACAGGTGGTTCAGGTTCTTCTGCGTGCGCAGGTCGGTGAAGCGCTGGTTGGTCCGGGGCTTTCCAGTCCCCAGTTCTGCACGCCAGCGGCCCGTTTTCAGGTAGGTGAGATACGGGATGATGTCTCCGATACGGCTTCCAGCTCTCACGTTCCAGCCCCGTATAGAGGCAGGGTCCTGAGGCCGGCGCGAACGACCACTTCCAGCATGCGCCGAAGCTCGCCGGGCACCCACTCTCCCCCCATGAACAGCACGCAGCTGATCAGCCCGCGATAGCGCTGCAGGCGCCCGGCCAGATGGCTTTCGGTCAGTACCGTGCCCTGTCCGGCCTTCCAGCTGTCGGCACTGTGGCAGCCCCCGCAGCGCAGCGGGCAGCCCGAGAACAGAAAGGCCAGCGATACCTCGTTGGGCACTTCCTGCCAGACGATCTGTTCCACCGAAAAACGAAGCTGCTGCATGACTCACCACGTGTCGACACGACCAGTAGTGGTGAGTAGAACATATAACACTAGATATAGTGTTTTATTTGTAGAATAAACGCCATTGTCATGATAGCAATAAACTATTGATCCGTGAGCACGACCGTACGGGCCATGCAGGCCTGCGGTGGAGCTTTAGCCTCATCACTCGTGCATGCGTATTCGGTGCTGCCTTCGTGCTGCTGCTGTGAGGCCGATAGCGGTACCGGAAATTTCGTGAAGATTGCCCAGCGCATCGCGGTCAAGATCACCTTCGATCCGGACCAGAAGGAATTGGCCCGCCTCTCGCCGGGGATGTCGGTCGAGGCCCGGCTGGATACGCAGCAGGCGGGACAGCAGCGGTAGGGTCAGCCCAGCAGTGTGGCGGCGGCTTCCATCTGCTCGTGCTCGAATGCTGCAGAAAAATCACCCAGCTCAGCAGTCCTGAGGCCGACTTCGGGACCGAGCGCAACCTTTTCCACTGCCTGACGGCCTGATGGACCTCTCCCAGAATCTGGCGCGCCTGTTGCTCATTCAGGGAGAACCAGGCAGCACGGGCCATCAGCATGTGGATGTCGGTGATGGGGTCGTCTTCTTCGGAAAGCCAGGTTTTTGATTCACGTTCCCGGTCTGGAAATGGATTGATGTCGAAGGCGGGAGCAAGGCGCCAGTGGCCGTTGTCGACGTGCAGAAAGCCATGATTCTGCAGATGGTCGTCGACGTTGGTGATCAGCAGGTTGAAGAGAATCCGGCGCCACAGCTGCTGAATGTCGGCAGTAGGGTTCTTTGCATGGGTATGCATGGCATCGACCAGTTCGGTGTAGCTGCGGTCTTCTTCTCGCGAGGTCTGCAGCAAGGTGGCGGCAGACTGGTAGGGAATGCGTGTGTCGTCTGCGCCCCGGTCAAAGCGGCGAATGACGGCAATGGGGGTTTCGCCCAGCAGGACGATGCGGGCGGGCGCTGCAGGAATACCGGCCTTTTCTGCCAGTTTCAGGGCCAGCACCTCACCCCGGGTAACGCTACGGGTATCGCCGATGCTAGGGGCGACCAGCGGCACGGCGTCGGTTCCGGGTGTGGTGTCCGGACAGGGCATGGCGCCTGTGCAGGGCGCATCGGGTAGCTTGTCTGGCGCAGCCGGCCATCCAGCATCGGTGGCGGCGCTGGAAGTGCTTACGCCCGAGCAGGCGGCGCAGCTGCTGAGCGTGTCGGTGGAGGATCGCTGGCCAGCATCCAGTCGGGTGAGCTGAAGGCGCGGCGCATCGGCACGGCCTATCGCATTGCACGGTCGGCCCTGGACGAGTTCCTGCGTGGCTGAGGCATCGCAATCGGCATCCCCGGCGGGCACGGCCGACGGTCGGCCCTGTCCGGAATGTGGTGGACACCTGGAATGGAGTGCTGCCCGCCAGGCCCTCGCGTGTCCCTACTGCGGCACCGTGATGGCGACGGTTTCTCCGGACAGGGGCCGGGTGGATGGGCAAAGAGGATGACAGGGCAGGCGATGCCAGTGGTGACAGGGTGGGAGGAAGTTCCACTCCTGTTGGTGATGGCGTGCGTGCTGTGGGTGCGACGGAAGCTGCGGGGAATGTGGGCGCGGCGGGTATGTCGACCGAGAAAAGAACGGCGGATCGCCGGGAGGGTGTTGCGGTTACCATGCCCGGACCCGGATCTGGGGTTGAGGTGGTCTCTGCCGCTGGCGCTTTTGGGGCATTCAGCCCAGGACAGGTCGCTGGTGCAGGAAGCCGAGGCGTTGTTTGGTCGCGGGGTGCCGGACCATCATGCGCTGTACGAGCAGGACCTGGAAGCAGCGCTGCGCAATCCCGCCAACCTGCGCAACTGGGGGCGGCGCGGCACGAGGTGAAGTGCCAGAACCGTCATGCCATCTCGGTCTTCGTGAATGGCAAGGTGGCCGATCGCTGCGACTTCTGCGGGTCGCCGGCCATCGTGACGCATGAGGAAATGCGCGATGCGATCACGCCGCAGAGTCTGCTGCCGTTTCGCATCAGTGAAAGCCAGGGTGCGTGATGCGCTGCGCGCCTGGTATCGGTCCCGCTGGTTTGCACCGAATCGCTTGAAGCGGGCGGCTGCAACCGACACGCTGAAGGGCATCTATCTGCCGTACTGGACCTTCGATGCCCGGGCGCATTCGCGCTGGCAGGCGGAATCAGGGCGTTACTACACCACCGAAATGGTGCGCGGCACCGACGGTCGTAGCTGGAGACGCGTCGCGTGCAGCACGTGCAATGGACACCGTCCTTTGGTGAACTGGAACATTGGTTCGATGACGAACTGGTTCCGGGGACGGTGGGCATCCATGGAAAGCTGCTGAAGCGCATCGAGCCCTTTCCGACGACGACCGATCTGAAGCCCTATTCACCGGACTATGTGCGGGGCTGGACGGTGGAGCGCTATCAGGTGGATCTGCGTGAGGCCACCACGCAGGGACGCCAGCAGATGCAGCTGAGCATGGAAGCGCTGTGCAGTCGTGAGGTGCCGGGTGACACCCATCGCAATCTGCGGGTGGAGACGCGCTTTGACGACTGCACCTTCAAGCATGTGCTGGTGCCGGTCTGGCTGGTGCGCTACGACTATGGCGCCCGCAATTTTCAGGTGCTGGTGAACGGCTATACCGGCAAGGTGGCGGGGAACAGCCCTGGAGCTGGGTGAAGATTGCACTGGCGGTGCTGCTGGTGCTGGCCGTGCTCGCAGGGCTGTCGATGCTGGATCGCTGAACCTGACTTGTTCGGGCCGATAGCCGTTTGGGTGGGGTAGGCTCAAATCTGCGGGGCAGGGAGAATGCTCATGGCTCGACCCAATCCTGCCAATTCAGGTCTTCGATCCCGGCGAACTCCCGGCTGTTATGGGTGACCAGTGTTGCGCCGGCGCTCAGGGCATGACAGGCAATCCAGAGATCGTTGTTGCCAATGGGTCTGCCTTGCCTTTTCAGTGTTTCGGCCCAATGGCCATAGTGGATGCAGGTATTCTCATCTGGATACAGGATCTGGATCCGCTGGGTGATCCTGCGTATGTTGTCGTGGGATTTCTTCCTGTCACGACTGCCTTCTGCACCTTGGAGCAGCTCTCCATAGGTGACGAAACTCATCACGATCCTGTCGTGGGGAGCAAGAGAGGAGATTTTCCTGGCTACGCTCTCTGGCCGGTTCTTCATCAGATAGATGATGATGTTGGTATCCAGCATGTAGATCATAGTGGATCCCGGTCCTGAGGCGGCGTCATGTCCCTGTCTTCGAGCGCCTGGATGAAAGACTCATCGAAGCCGGAGAACAGGTCCAGGAAAGCTTCTCCCTTGTCAATGACAGGGCGCAGGATGAGGTCGCCGTTCTCTGCCCTCATGATTTCCACCGTGTCTCCGTCAAGGCGGAAGTCGACTGGAATCCGGACGGCCTGGCTGTTTCCGCTCTGGAATACCTTGGTCAGCATGGCGTGTATATACATCAAGTTGATGATGTATAAACTAGCAGATCGCTGAACCGCATGTCAATGCACACTGACCAGGCTGTCTGGCTGGTGCGCCATGACTATGGCGCCCGAAATTTTCAGGTGCTGGTGAATGGCTACACCGGCAAGGTGTCGGGTGAACAGCCCCTGGAGCTGGGTGAAGATTGCACTGGCGGTGCTGCTGGTGCTGGCCGTGCTCGCAGGGCTGTCGATGCTGGATCGATGAAGGGTCAGGCCGCCTTGTCCAGCGTGGCCATATCGATGACGAAGCGGTACTTCACGTCGCTCCTGAGCATGCGCTCGTAGGCGTCGTTGATGCTGGCCATGTCGATGATCTCCACGTCGGCGGTGATGTTGTGCTCACCGCAGAAATCCAGCAGTTCCTGGGTTTCCTTGATGCCGCCGATGACGGAGCCGGCCACAGCGCGTCGCCCCATGATCAGCGGAACGGTGTTGATCATGGATTCCAGGTTGCCCAGAAGGCCGACGAAGACCAGCGTGCCATCCAGCTTGAGCGTGGGGATGTAGGGCTGGATGTCGTGGGTGTACGGCACCGTGTCGATGATCAGGTCGAACTGGTAGCCCGCCCCTTTCATCTGCTCTGCATCGGTGGAGATGATGACGTGGTGCGCGCCTAGGCGGCGGGCATCGTCGCTCTTGCCGGGCGAGCGCGAGAACAGGGTGACTTCGGCTCCCAGGGCCTTGGCCAGCTTGATGGCCATGTGGCCCAGACCACCCGAGCCCACCACGGCGACCTTGCTGCCCTTGCCCACGTTCCAGTGACGCAGTGGCGACCACGTGGTGATGCTGGCGCACAGGATGGGCGGCACGCCCTTCGTGTCGAGGTTTTCGGGTACGCGCACGAAGGCATCGCTCACGGTGATGCTGTTGGAGTAGCCGCCGTAGGTGGGCATGCCGTCGTGGCGGTCCTTGCTGTCGTAGGTGAAGGTGGGGCGGTTCTCGCAGTACTGCTCCAGGTCATGGTGGCAGGGCTCGCACTGGCGGCACGAATCCACCATGCAGCCCACACCGACCAGATCGCCCGGCTTGAAGCGGGTGACATCTCGCCGACGCTGCGCACGCGGCCGACGATCTCGTGGCCCGGCACGACGGGTGGTGGTGCCGCCCCAGTCGTTGCGGGCGGTGTGCAGGTCACTGTGGCAGACGCCGGAGTAGAGGATGTCGATGACGACATCGTCCGGCCGGGGATCGCGTCGCTCGAAGCGGAAGGGGACCAGGGGCTTGTCGGCTGCGTGGGCGGCATAGCCGTGGACGTGCTGGGTCATGGACGTTCTCTCCTGGGGGTTGGCTACAGTCGTTCCCACGTCTGTGGTTCCGACACCCAGAACATGGTACCGCCTTCGCTCGGATCGACCGGGGAGTAGTATCTGCGTTCGTCCTGTATCTCGACGCGGTCGAAATTCAGGGCCTTGCCGAAGGCCCAGGTGACGGGGACATGCCAGACCTGGCAGATTGTGCGGTCGACGTAAGCGACCTTGTTTTTCCAGCAGAGCTTGACCTGTCGGGGCTCTTCGCCTTTCCTGACGCTGAGTTCGTAGCGACCGTCACTGCTGTAATAGGTCTGTATGGCGGCATCGAATGGCACGGTATCCGTGCGGGCTATGGGCCGGGCGGATGCGGCTTCGAGCTCGTATTCCCTGGGTCCCCTGAGGGGGGTGTCCTGCTCGACATGCATCATGTTGCCGAGGACGATGCCGGTATCGTTCACCTGGATGGGCACGGAGGCATAGCTGCGCCATGAAGCCGGCTGGGATGCGGCCCTCGGGCAGGTTGGGAGTTGAAAGCCCTGCAGGTCGGATTGGAGGCTGTACTGGAAGTTGCTGCGTGCCAGCAGGAAATGGCCATCCGGTGTCCGGTCGGTGTTTTGGCCATTGTCCGTCTGGTGGCCCTGAAAGGCGGAGATAACCGGCCAGGCGGGGTCCGGATTTTCCTGACGTTTCCAGGTGGTCATGTAGGCGGGGTATGCGTCAGAGACTTCCGGCAGAGGGACGTTGCCGTTGGCATTCGGCATGGAGAGCCCCAGCAGGGTGTGCATCAGTTCGCCGCTGATGCCCTGATCGGACAGGGGTTGTCCGGTCGTTGTGGTGTTGCCCGGGGGTTCTGTTGCTGTCTGGCCATCCGTCGTGGAGATGATGCTCTGGGCAAGGACGCTGCTGGCCGCCAACCCGATAGCCACGGCAAGGACATGACGGAAGGAACGAAGCGAAATGCCCGGCAAGGCAGGCCGTGATGCGGATGCACTCTGGTTCATGGTGTCTTTCCTGGTGGGGCACTGTTGCCCGTGTTGAGGAAAGCTTGCGCAAGTCTTCGCAGTCATCGCATTGCCGGAATGGGCGCACGACGGCAAATGTCGCCTTTTCCTGAACCCCGTTCCGTGGTGCGTCGCTTGGGGGACTTGTTCGGACTTTCCTCGGGGATGCTAAGGAAAGACGTGAGGGGGTCACGTGTCGGGCATGTTCGGCATGGGCCGGAACATGTCATCGTGTGAACGGTCATGTCCCGACCCACCAGAATGGGCGGTGAAGCGAGGTGCTTCTGTAACGCGAGGGTTGAAGATCGTTACTCAGGGCGAGAGCCGTTCGCGGATCCAGTGGCCGTTTTCCAGCCGGTACTGGATGCGGTCGTGCAGGCGGCTGGGACGGCCCTGCCAGAATTTCCACCGGGCGGGGCGTGACGACGTAGCCGCCCCAGTGCGGGGCGGGGAACGTGCAGCGGGTGCCGGGCGCCGACCAGGGCGGCACGGGCCATCAGGTCGGCCTTGCTGGAGAGGACCTCGCTCTGGTGGCTGGCCCAGGCGCCGATGCGGCTGGTGTAGGGGCGGGAATCGAAGTAGGCGTCGGATTCGGCTTCGGGCAGCTTGTCGATGCTGCCTTCCACACGCACCTGACGCTCCAGTTCGGGCCAGAAGAAGGTGAGCGCGACGTAGGGGTGCAGGGCGATGGCACGGCCCTTGCGGCTCTGATGGTTGGTGAAGAAGACGAAGCCCGGTCGTTGACTTCCTTCAGCAGCACGATGCGGGCGTTGGGGTGGCCGTGTTCGTCGACGGTGGCGACGTTCATGGCGGTGGGTTCATGGACCTGGGCATGCATGGCGGCATCCAGCCAGGTGCGGAACTGTTCCAGCGGCTGGCTGGCGCAGTCGGTCTCGGACAATTCCTGCCGGCAGTAGTCCTGGCGGATGTCGTGCAGATCCAGTTTGCTCATGGAAGTCTCCTTGATGGCAGGCCAATATTCTGCCCTGAACGGGCGTCTGCGTCCGCCTGTCCGGATGCGCGGTGCATGAAGGCCGGCCGTGAGGGTATTTCCATCACGGCCGGCCTGTTCCCGAGGGCGCGCCCGAAGGGCAGTCGCATCGGTTTGCTGCAGGGATGCGCTTCTGCGTGGACTCAGCGCTCCAGATGCAGGAACTGCATGTGGCGCTCGTACTGGTTCAGGATGTCGCCGATGATCTGTTCGCGGGTGTAGCCGACCAGATCGTATTCCTGGCTGCCTTCGCGCAGGAAGACCTCGGCACGCCAGTAGCGCTCGTGGTGCTTGTCGGAATCCAGGTTGCTGGCCTGGTTCATGGCAAACACCGGCATCAGGGCCGAGACGGGTTTCACCTGATAGAGAAGTCCACTTCCTCGCCATGCAGCACCTCGAAGGTGAGGCTCTGGTCTTCCTCGTTGCGGATGACGGTGGTCTGCACGCCCTGCTTGTTCAGTTCGGCGCAGACATCCTGCATGGCGGGCTCCAGCGTGCCGGCCATGAAGCGCAGCACCGCCTTGCGCGTGGGGAAGTTCAGGATGCGGTTCAGGCGGTCACGCCAGCTGTGCTGTGGGTTCAGCGCGGGCGGTGCCATGTCGAAGGTGCTGGCCTTGCGGCGGTTTCCCTCCTGGCGCAGGCTGTAGGCCATGGCCACCATGTAGATGAAGAGCACCAGCGGAACGGCAGGCCGGCTGCGACCGAGACCGACTGCAGGGCGAGAAGCCCCCCGAGAACAGCAGCCCCAGCGTGATGAGGCCGGTGGCAGCCGCCCAGAAGAGTCGCAGCCAGATGGGGGCGTCGTCGCCCGACGAGAGTCCCTTGCTGGAGAGGTTGGCCAGCACCAGCGCCCCTGAATCGGCCGAGGTGACGAAGAAGATCAGGCCGATGATGACCGGACGCTGGACCAGATGGCCGGATGGGCATAGTGCTCGAAGAGGGCAAAGAGGCCCATGGCGGGGGTCTCGATGGCGGTCTTGGCCAGGGCCGGATCGGTGGCGGCATGGAAGATGCCGCTGTTGCCGAAGATGGAGAACCAGGCAAAGATGAAGCCCAGCGGGATGAACATCACGCCGAAGACGAATTCGCGCAGGGTGCGGCCGCGCGAGATGCGGGCGATGAACAGCCCACGAACGGCGCCCAGGCCACCCACGAGGCCCAGAAGAAGATGGTCCGGTGGTTCGGTGGCGCCCTGTGCGCCTTCGTAGGCGTAGGTCTCGAGGTCTTGACCGGCAGCGTCTCGAAGTAGTCGCCGATGTTCTGCACCATGGCGTTGAGCAGGAACTGCGTGGGGACCGGCGAAGAGCAGCGCGATGACCAGCAGGATGGCGGTCAGCATGTTGAACTCGGACAGCCGGCGCACGCCCTTGTCGACGCCGGACATGGCCGAGGCGGCGGCCGTGACGGTGACGATGATGATGATGACGGCCTGGGTGAACTTCGTGGTCTCGATGCCGAAGACGTGGGCGAGGCCGGCGTTGGCCTGCAGCACGCCGATGCCCAGGCTGGTGGCCAGGCCCAGCAGCGTGCAGACCACGCCGAAGATGTCGACGCTGTGGCCGAGCCAGCCGTCGGCCCGCTTCTGGCCGAACACGGGCACCAGCGCCGAGCGCAGCGCCAGCGGCAGGTTGTGGCGGTAGGCGAAGTAGGCCAGTGCCATGCCGATGAGCGCGTAGATGCCCCAGCCGTGCAGGCCCCAGTGCAGGAAGGTCTGCGCCAGGGCAGCCCGGGCAGCGACGGGGCGTGCCGCCTTCACCGGTGAGCGGCGTGAGGTAGTGGGTCAGCGGTTCCGAGACGCCGAAGAAGAGCAGGTCGATACCGATGCCGGCCGAGAACAGCATGGCGGCCCACGCCGGGTACGGGAAGTCGGGCTTCTCGTGGTCCTGACCCAGCTTGATGTCGCCGTACTTGGACATGCCCACGTACAGCGAGAAGATGCCGTAGGCGGCGACGATCAGCATGTAGTACCAGCCGAAGCGGTCGGACACCCAGGCCAGGGCGTGGCCGAGCACCTGTTCGCTGATGACCGGGAAAGGCCAGGGTGAAGCCGATCAGCGCGAGGGTGAGCAGCGCCGAGACCGTGAAGACGATGCGGTGGATGGTGGCGGGCGTGTCGGCCGTGCCGTTGATGACGGTCGTCGTGGCCGTGCTGCCGGTGTCCTGACCGGGCGGATGCTGCGAGATGAGGAGTGCTGTTGCATGCCATGCCCTCCCTCAGGCCCGGACGGGCTTGCCGCGCACGGGGGCGCCGTTGGCCTGGTAGTAGGGGGCATCGGATGGCGGCAGGGGATCGCGGCCACGGATCCGGTCGGCGATCTTCTCGGCGATCATGATGGTGGTGGCGTTGAGGTTGCCGGTGATGATGTCCGGCATGATCGAGGCATCCACCACGCGCAGCCCTTCCAGCCTGTGGACCCGTCCCCGGCCGTCCACCACGGCGTCGTTGCCTTCGCCCATGGCACAGGTGCAGGAGGGTGGTAGGCGGTCTCGGCGTGTTGTCGGACGTAGGCGTCCAGCTCGGCGTCGCTCTGCAGGTCATCGGTCGGGGTGATGGCCTTGCCCCGGAAACCATCCAGCGCCGGCTGGCGGAAGATGTCGCGGGTGATGCGGATGGCGGCGCGGAACTCTTCCCAGTCCTGCGGGTGGGACATGTAGTTGAAGAGGATGCTGGGGTGTTCCTGCGGGTTGGTGCTGGTGATGCGCACGCGGCCGCGGCTGGGCGAGCGCATGGAGCCGACGTGGGCCTGGAAGCTGTGGGCCTTGGAGGCGTTGCGGCCGTCGTAGCGCACGGCAATGGGCAGGAAGTGGTACTGGATGTTGGGCCAGGTGAACTTTTCATCGCTGCGGATGAAGCCGCCGGCCTCGAAGTGGTTGGTGGCGCCCAGGCCGGTGCCCTTGAACATCCATTCGACGCCGATGGGGGGCTTGTTGTACCAGAGGTTGGCCGGTGCGATGGACACGGGCTGCAGGCACTCGTACTGCATGTAGAGTTCGAGGTGGTCCTGCAGGTTGTTGCCCACGCCCGGCAGGTCCAGGATCTCCTTCACGCCGGCTTCCTTCAGCCATTCGCCGGGGCCCACGCCCGAGCGCTGCAGGATCTGCGGTGAGGCAATGGCGCCTCCGCACAGGAGGACCTCGCGGCTGGCGTGGGCCGTCTGGAAGGCGCCGCCATCGATCTGGTAGCGCACGCCCACGGCGCGAGTGCCTTCGAAGACGATGGTGTCGACCAGGGCGCGGGACCGGATGACGAGGCCGCTGCGCTCACGAGCCATGTCCAGGTAGCCGCGGGCCGTGGAGGCACGTCGGCCCTGGCGGGTGACGAAGCGGTCCATGGGGCCGAAGCCTTCCTGCTGGTAGCCGTTGAGGTCGTCGGTACGCGGGTAGCCGGCCTGCACGCCGGCCTCGATCATGGCCTCGAAGAGCGGGTTGGCGGCGGGCTTGGCCGTGGTCACTTCGATGGGACCGTGGCCGCCGTGGTAGGCGTTGGGGCCGATGTCCCGGCATTCGGCCTTGCGGAAGTAGGGCAGTACGTCGTGGTAGCGCCAGTCGGCCAGGCCGTCCTTCTTCGCCCAGTGGTCGAAGTCCAGGGCGTTGCCGCGGATGTAGCACATGCCGTTGATGAGCGACGAGCCACCCAGGCCCTTGCCCCGGCCACAGTCCATGCGGCGGTTGTCCATGAAAGGCTCGGGGTCGGTCTTGTAGCCCCAGTTGTAGGTGGTGCCCTGCAGCGGCATGGCCAGTGCAGCCGGCATCTGGGTACGGAAGTCCAGGCGGTAGTCGGGCAGGCCCGCTTCCAGCAGCAGGACGCGGACGTTCGGGTCTTCGGTCAGGCGGGCCGCCAGGACGTTGCCGGCCGAGCCGGCGCCGATGATGATGTAGTCGTAAGTGGATTGAGCCATGGAAAGAGTGGGTTAAGTCGGAAGGAATAGGCCGCATGCAGGCACAGCGAGTGCCTTGCCATTGATGAAATGCGGGCGACAGAACAAGTGAGCGCTTGCTCTGCAATTTTCTGAGCAGCAGGCGCCTGCCCTGCGACAGGAGTCTGCGTCGCAGGCTGGCTGGAGATCCGCAGGGGCGGACCTAGGGATCCTCTGAACAAGTCCCGCGAACCGGCGCGCCACGGAACGGGATGCAGGATAAGGCGACATTTGCTGTCAATAGCGGCGCTATTGACGGCAAATGGCAACGCAGTCATGCGCCCGTTACGAGGATGCGACGGCCGCGTGGACTTGTTCAGAGGATCCCTAGTTGAAGACCGACACGAAGTCGCCCAGTTCGACCTGGACCGACTTGGTCTGCGTGTAGTGCATCAGCGTCTGGAGGCCGTTCTCGCGGCCGATGCCGGACTGCTTGTAGCCGCCCACGGGCATCTGGGCGGGGGATTCGCCCGGTGTTGAGCCAGCAGATGCCGGCCTCCAGCTGGCCGATGACGCGGTGGGCGCGTTTCGAGGTCCGGCGTGACCAGACCGGCGGCCAGACCGTAGGCCGTGCGATTGGCGCGCGCGATGACTTCGGCCTCGGTCTCGAAGGACAGGATGCTCATGACCGGCCCGAAGATCTCTTCCTGCACGATCTTCATGTCGTCACGGCAGTCGGTGAAGACGGTGGGGGCCACGAAGGCGCCCTGGGCCAGGCGCCGGTCTCGATCCGATGGCCACCGCAGAGCAGGCGGGCGCCCTTGTTCCTTACCGGATTCAATGTAGTGAGCACTTTCTTCATGTGCGGGAAACTGACCAGCGGGCCGAAGTTCGTGCTGTCTTCCAGCGGGTGGCCGATCCGGATGCGGGCGACGCGGGCCAGCACGGCCTCTTCGAAGCGCGTCTTGAGCGTGGCGTGGACGAAGACGCGGGTGCCGTTGGTGCAGACCTGACCACTGCTGTAGAAGTTGGCCATCATGGCGATGTCGGCCGCCAGATCGATGTCGGCGTCCTCGAAGACGATGAGCGGGGACTTGCCGCCCAGCTCCATGGTGACGTCCTTGAGCGACGAGGGCCGCGGCGCTGGCCATCACCTTCTTGCCGGTGGCCACGCCGCCGGTGAAGGAGATCTTGGCGATGTCGGGATGCTGGCTGAGCGCCTGGCCCGACCCGCCAGTCGCCCTGCACCACGTTGAAGACGCCGGCCGGCAGGCCCGCTTCCAGGAAGATCTCGGCCAGATGGGGGGCCGACAGCGGCGTGACCTCGCTGGGCTTGAAGATCATGGCGTTGCCGGCGGCCAGTGCGGGGGCCGATTTCCACATGGCAATCTGGATGGGGTAGTTCCAGGCGCCGATGCCGGCCACCACGCCCAGCGGTTCCTGGCGCGTGTAGACGAAGCTGGTGGGGCGCAGCGGGATCTGGCGGCCCTCGATGGCCACGGCCAGACCTGCGTAGTACTCGATCACGTCGGCGCCGGTGACGATGTCCACGGCCCGGGTCTCGGACAGGGGCTTGCCGGTATCGCGGCTTTCCAGCTCGGCCAGCTCGTGGTTGGCGGCGCGCAGCAGCTCGACGGCGCGATTGAGGATGCGGGCCCGCTCCACCGGGGTGAGGGCAGCCCAGGCCTTCTGGCCCCTCTGGGCGCTGGCCACGGCGTCGTGGATGTCGGCGTCGGTGGCCGCCTGGACCTCGGCCAGCACCTCGCCCGTGGCGGGGTCGATGGTCTCGAAGCGCTCGGCATCGGCGCGTTCGGGAACGTAACGGCCATCGATGAAGGAAGTAAGCAGAGGCATGGCAATGTCTTGAAGAATTGTTCGGGTAGCGGTAATTTGTCGGCAAACAATATCAATTGCAGACATCATGCTCTCATTGTTATTGATTTGTCTGCATCGTGCAGGGATTACCCCTTCATCGTCTCGGTTGGGTCGGGGATTGGGTGGGGTTGCCCGGGGGAGATCGGCCTGAAAGGCGCTCCATCCCCTGACGCGGCGGGAGGAGAAGGGCTGCGCGTCGTACAATGGCGGGTTTGCAGCGCCGCGGCACCGTGAGGGTGGCTGGGTGGTAGCCCGGATTGCCCGCCGTCGTGGCGGGTGCTCCAATCCGGGGTTTTCAGGTTTCAAGACGGGTCTCATCATGAATCTTTGCGTTCGGTCCTGGCAGGTGTGTGTGTGGCGCTGGCGGCGTCGGGTGTCCAGGCTCGGTCCTGGGCGGACATCGAGAAGAGCGGCACGCTGATCGCGGCCACCGGCGGCGATCTCAAGCCCTTCAACTACTTCGAGGGCAAGCAGCTCACCGGCTTCGAGGTGGAGCTGACCGACGCCATCGCCAGGAAGCTGGGCCTGAAGGTGGAATGGAAGGTGCTGAGCTTCGACTCGCTGCTGGCCGGCCTGCAGCGTGACCGCTGGGATCTGGCCATCTCGTCGCACGGCATCACCGAGGAGCGCGCCAAGGTGGTGGACTTCACCAACCCGCACTACTGCGGCGGTGCCACCATCGTCTCGAAGGACGGCAAGGTGGCCAAGGCGGCTGACCTGGCCGGCAAGACCGTGGCGGTGCAGACCGGCACCACCTATCTGGAGCGGCTGCGCAAGATGGACGGCATCGGCTCGGTGCGCAATTTCCCGCTGGACCGTGATGCCCGTGCAGCCACCGTCAGTGGCCGGGCCGACGCCTGGGTGACGGACAAGTTCGTGGCCATGGAGGCCATCAAGCTGGTACCGGATTCGGGTCTGCAGCAGGGCGAGATCCTCTTCCCCGAGAAGATGGCCGGGGCCATGAGCAAGGGCAACACCGAGCTGGTCAACGCCTTCAACAAGGGCTTGGCCGAGGTGATGGCCGACGGCACGTACGAGAAACTGTCGAAGAAATACTTCGACCAGGACATCCGCTGCAAGGACTGAGCCTGTTCCCGGTACCAGGTCTCTGACAACACTCCCTCACCTTCCGCCGGTGTTCCTTCCATCATGATGTTCTTTCTTTCCCGGTGGCCAGCAGGCTGGTCCCGACAGAGCCGATGTACCCTGGCCATTGCGCTGGGCGTGGTCCTGTTGCTGCTGCTGATGTGCTTCATCGACATCCCGCTCTCCAGGATGCCGGAACCGATCGCCGAGAATGCGGAACTGTTTGCTGAAGGCAGCCGGATCACGGTCTATCTGACCCCGGTCTCCGGGGTGGCAGGGCTGGTGCTGGGGGTGCTAGCGCTGGGGCGGTTGTCGCGCATTCCGCCCATCCGCTGGATCGCTTCCTTCTACATCTGGGTCATCCGCGGGCACGCGCTGCTGGTGCAGGTGCTGTTCGTCTTTCTGGCGCTGCCCGAGCTGCTGCCCGGCTCAAGCTTGATGACTTCACCTCGGCCTGCGTGGCGCTGGCCTTCAACGCCGGGGCCTACAACGCCGAATCCATCCGCGCGGGCCTGCTGGCCGTGCCGCGCGGCCAGACCGAGGCGGCCCGCTCGCTGGGCCTGTCGAATTGGCACACCTTCTGGGACGTGATCTTCCCGCAGGCCTTCAAGATTGCCCTGCCGCCGCTGGTGAACAACTTCATCGCGCTGCTGAAGGATTCGTCGCTCGCCTATGCCATCGGCGTGGTGGAGCTGACCAACGTGGCCAACCGCATCCAGTCCTCCACCTTCCAGCCCATTCCGCCGTTGGTCACGGCCGCGGTCATCTACCTGCTGCTGACCACCGTGCTCACGCAGATTTCCACCGCCGTGGAACACCGGATGGACGTGGAGGGACGCCAGAAATGAGCCAGGCAGACATGAACCAGGACAAGCGTGCCGGCAGCCCCCTGATCGAGGTGAGCCACGTCAGCAAGTGCTTCGGCGAGCATCAGGTGCTGACCGACGTGACGGCGGATTTCAACGCCGGCGAGGTGGCCGTGATCGTCGGTGCCTCCGGCTCGGGCAAGAGCACCTTCCTGCGGATGCTGAACCGGCTGGAGCGTCACGATGCCGGCCGCATCGTCATCGACGGCATCGAGGTCGATGATGACCGCCAGCGGCTGGAAGCCCTGCGCAAGGAAGTGGGCATGGTGTTCCAGCAGTTCAACCTGTTCTCGCACCTGTCGGTGCTGGACAACCTCACGCTGGCGCCGCGCCGCGTGCGCAAGCTCTCGCGAGGAGGCCCGTGACCGGGCCATGGCGCTGCTGACCCGCGTGGGCCTGGAAGACCATGCCCACAGTACCCGCACGCGCTCTCGGGCGGTCAGCAGCAGCGTGGCCATTGCCCGGGCGCTGGCCATGCAGCCGCGCGTGATGCTCTTGATGAGCCCACCTCGGCGCTGGACCCGGAAATGGTGAAGGAAGTGCTGGACGTGATGCGCCAGCTGGCCGATTCCGGCATGACCATGCTGGTGGTGACCCACGAGATGGGCTTTGCCCGAGAGGTAGCCGACCGCGTGCTGTTCTTCGACGATGGCCGCATCGCCTTCGAGGCGCCGCCCACCGACTTCTTCGGCGGCCGGCACGACAACGCCCGCGTCAAGGCTTTCCTGGAGTCGCGTGGCGCACTGACAGCCGCGGGGCTGTTGGCCAGCTCCGTCACCACCTGCTCGAAGGTGAGGGGCTCCCGGCCGATGAGCCGGGGCAGGTCCTGCGTGACCTGGGCCAGTTCGCCTTTGGCAATGGCGGTATAGGTGGAGACCCAGGCCTCGATCTCCCAGTCCGGGGTATCGGGGTAGGCCGCCCTGCGGCTGGCAAAGGCCTCGGCAATGGTCTCGTTGTGAAACCGGTGGGGCTTGCCGGTGCATGTGGTGAGGATGCGGGCAATGTCCTCCATGCTCAGCGACTGGCTGCCGGTGAGGGTGTAGGTGCGCCCCTGGTGCTGCGTGCCGCCAGCGGCGATATCGGCCATGATGTTGGCGACCGCCTGGGCAGCATCGCGCTGGGCGACACAGGCCACACGCCCCTGTTCTGCAGGACCGCAGATTACGCCTTCGGCATCGGCCAGCCGGGCCATCAGCTCGCTGTAGAAGTTGTCGCGCACGAAGGTGTGCTTCATGGTCGAGCGGCGGATGGCTTCTTCAGTGACCGCGTGGGTACGCGCCAGCGTGAAGGTGCTGTCGGGCCGTGCCTCGGCAAAGGACAGGTACACCAGATGCTGGATGCCGGCGGCCTGGGCGGCACGCACCAGGGTGAGATGTTCCTGTTCGCGCGTGGGGCTTTCGGCGGCCGAGACCATGAAGAGCGCATCGACGCCCCTGCAGGGCCTCGCGGGCCAGCTCGAAATCACCGTAACTGAAGGGGCGCGGCTCGCAGCCAGGGCAGTCTGGGGGCGCGGGACGGATTGCGCAGCGGCAGGATCAGGGGCAGGCCCTGGTCGCTCAGCAGGCGGGCGACCCTGTCCGCCGATATGGCCGGTGGCGCTGGTGATGGCCAGTTGCATGTCGTTTCTCCCTGGATGAGCCCCTGAAGAACCATCATGCCAGAAGGAACGGGAGGAGGGCAGCGAAGCCCCCCGGGCGGCCGTCAGATAGTGTCGCGCTCGATGGGTGAGCGTCTCGGCCTCGGGGGCTCACTTGCCCGAGCAGCCCTCAGGCAGCGTCGCACTCGACCAGGTGCTGCCCCGCGCTCCAGTCCAGGATCTGCAGCACGCGCGAGGCGTCGTCACGGATCTGGATGGCGATGTTGGTGGAGGCATCCAGCCGGCGCAGCAGCCAGGGGGTGATCTCGGTCTCGAAGGGATCGGGCAGGATCACCTGATCGCTGAGGGTGCTGGCGGCGGTGCTGTCGTTGAGCGGGGCGATGGGCAGGGATCCCAGCTTGCGCTCGATGCGCTCGATGGCGTTTTCCAGGGCAGCGGTGGCCTCGGGCAGGTTCAGGCGGTCACGGCGCAGCACCAGAAGCGCCTTCACGGCGCTGAGCTGGGCCAGCAGCTGGTAGCAGTGCACCTGCATGTATTGCAGGGCCTCGATGGGCGGGCGCACGGCGCGCGGTTCGGACAGGGAGCGCTGGGTGGCCTGCACCAGGGCCGACAGGCTGTCGAAGGCCTCGCGGCGCGCCAGGCGCCATTCCAGCTCGGGGGTGTCCTCGACGCTCTTGAGCTGTTCGGGGTCCAGCGCCAGCTTGGCATGGCGGATCTGGGCATCGATGGTGCGTTGCACGACGGCCGGAATCTGGCCGCGTTCCCACGAGGGCAGGATGTACGCAAAGGCCCAGGCGATGACGGCGCCCAGCAGGGTGTCGGCCATGCGCTCGAAGAGGGTGAACGTGGCGTGGCTGCTGTCGCCGTAGGCCAGCATGTAGGCCTGGATGAGGCCCAGCGTGGTGCCGGCCACGGAGGTGACGAGATAGCGGCGCTGGGCAAAGCCATGGGCGGCCCCCTGGGCCACCGTCATGACGACGAGCAGCACGATGCTGGCCGGATGCAGTCCCAGCAGGCCCATGGTGAGCAGGCATCCCACCAGGGTGCCGGCTACGCGCTGGTTGCGGCGCTCCAGCGTCTGCGACAGGCTGCCTCGCAGCACGACGGCGATGGTGAGCAGGATCCAGTAGTCGTGCAGGCCGCCCCAGGGCAGGTTGATGGAGACGGCACAGCCCGTGCCCATGGCCAGCGCGGCGCGGATGGCGTGGCGCATCTGCGGGGTCTTCCAGCCCCAGACCGAGAAGAAGGGTGCCCACGACCAGGGCAGTGGGGCTGACGAACATCTGCCAGTTGGCCCGCACGATGGCCAGGTTGGGCATCTGCTCGCCGCGGGCGGTGCGTGACAGGCGCAGGATCTCGTCGTTGATGTGACCGATGCGGTGGGCGATGCCGCGCACCAGCATGGCCGGGGTGGGCCCCAGGCTGAAGCCGTCCTGTTCGTAGTCGTGGGTGGAGCGGATGGTGGCGATGCGGGTGCGGCGGTCGATGGCGGGGCGGGGGCGGTAGCCCAGGAAGAGTGCGTCGGCCGGGCATCCACCTCGTCGGCCAGCTCGTCGAGCACCGAGCGCATCTGGGCCAGGGCGTGGCGGTGACGCGGGTGGGTGCGCAGGCTATCCAGATCCAGCTCGCTGGCCAGCAGCTGGTCGCGGATGTCGATGACGATGACCAGCATGCCGGCAATGCGCTGGCGGAACGGGGTGCGGGGTGATTCCAGCACGATGTCGCGGGTGGCCTGCATCTGGTCGGCCAGCGCGGCCTGGGCCTTCAGCAGCTGGCTCAGCAGCGCCTCGCACTCATCCGTGTCACAGGCGCGCTGGTGGCGGAACTGGCGGGCCTCGTTGCGGATCAGGTCGGCCAGCGAGATCAGCACGTCAGCCATGGCCAGCGCGCGGTAGCGGGCGTTGAGCGCCAGGTTGGCCAGCGTGGCCCAGATGACGTAGAGGCCGGCGCCGATACTGAAATAGAGCGTGCTCTGAAGGGCCGCACTTTCGGCCCCGGGCCGGTGGCTGGCGATGGAGAAGATGGCCGTGAACATCATGCCCATGGCCACCGGAATGCCCCGCTTTGCCCCAGGCCATGGCCAGAAAGGCCAGGAACGAGAAGAACGTGAGGAAGATGCCCAGTTCCAGGTGCCGGCCGTTGAGCAGCTGGACGATGTAGAACACGGGCACACCGGCGATGAAGGGCAGCATCATCGTGCGCAGCTTGCCCCGGCGCGGCGCGGCCACGTCCGGCGGCGTGACGGCGATGACGCCGACGGTGGCGAGCGAGGCTGCATAGGCGCCCAGCCAGTTCTCGACGATGAGCGATATCACCAGCAGTCCCAGACAGGCGGTGATGCCATTGGTGATGTAGTGGCTGAGCAGGACGCGCAGGAAGGCGCGGGTGCGGGGGGAGAACTTCAGGGGACGCATGGTGAACTTCAGGGCCGGCCGCTGGGGCAGTCGGAGCATGCGGGCGGCAGCGCTGCCGTCGCAGGCAGGAATGGCACCCTATTCTGCATGGTGTGCGGCCCGGCGCCAACCGGCGGGAGATGGTCGGCATGCGGGCGTGGTGCCCAGCGAAAGAGTCGGATAGGTGCCGGTGGTCGGACCGCCTGTTGCTTTTTACGGAGGCGACGCCATCTGTGCGCAGTGTGCTGCCGTTGTGGCAGCATGACGGCTTTTTCACCTGCCACGGGAAGACATCATGGCCATTGCCCATATTCTCAAGCCGGCGCCGGAAGGCGGCGCTGCCCAGCTGTTCCTGCTGTTCTGCGATGCCGGCCAGTCCTGGCAGGAGATGACGCCTCTGGGTGAGGCGCTGGGCAAGGCCTTTGGTTCAGCGGCCATCGTGGCGCTGCAGGGCCGCATGCCGTGGGGAAGATCATGGCTGGCTGGCTGCCGGCTGGTGAGATGCAGGCCGGTGAGATGCAGGCCGGGGTGGCGGACACGCCCATGGAAGGCCGTGCGCTGCTGACGGCCTGGGAAGACGAGGCGCTGGCAGGTGCGGTGGAGGCGGCGCTGCCGGGCTGCATCGGCAGCATCCGCAACTGGCAGGCACAGATGAAGTGCTGCCCGAGGCCACGGCGCTGATCGGTGTGGGCGAAGGGGCCACGATGGCGCTGGCGGCTGCGATGGCGTCGGCTGGTGACGGGCATCCGGTCTGTGGTCGCGTGAGCACGGTAGGGGGGCGTTTCGGGCCGGTGCCCGATGCGGTGTCACCGACGCTGGTGCTGCATCTGGTGCATGGCAAGGCGGACCAGAGCGTGCATTTCCGTCATTCGGTGAAGACGGCCGAGGATCTGGTCAGGGCGTGATGCGGACGTGATGGCCGATATCGTGCCGCATGAAGGCCATGCCCTGAGTGATGAGCTGGTGGGCTGGCTGGTGGACCGTCTGCAGTCACGGGTGCCACGTCATCTGTGGCAGGCCGCGATGCGCGTGCAGGGCGCCGAGCCGGGTGGGGACAGCTGCGGCTGAGGGGTTGAGAGGGGCCAGTCATCCGTGCAGTGGATGATCTGGCCCCTGTTCGAAGAGAACGTTCAAGAGAGCGTCTCGCTTAGCTGTGCTCGCGCACGTCGGCTTTCCACTTCGTCGAAGGTCTGGCGGATGCTGGCCGACGGCGGCGGCGAGATCAGGCTGAAGACGACGACGGCGAGGGTCGAGAGCAGGAAGCCCGGGATGATCTCGTAGACGGTATCGAGCACGGGCATGCCTGTGGCGGCCTAGCTGGTCTTCTTCCAGATGATGACGGTGAGGGCACCGACGACCATGCCGGCCAGCGCGCCGTTGCGGGTCATGCGCGGCTCACATCAGCGACAGCAGCACGACAGGGCCGAAGGCGGCACCGAAAGCCGGCCCAGGCGTAGCTGACCAGACCCAGCACTTCGCTGTTGGGGTCGGAGGCCAGCCAGATGGCGACGACGGAGACCAGCAGCACCATGGCGCGGGCCGACCCAGACCAGTTCATGGTCGGAGGTGCCGCGGCGCAGAAGGTCTTGTAGAGATCCTGGGTGAGGGCGCTGGAGCAGACGAGCAGCTGGCAGGACAGGGTGCTCATGACGGCAGCCAGGATGGCAGCCAGCAGCAGGCCGGCGATCCAGGGTTGAACAGCAGTCGGGAGATCTCGACGAAGACGGTCTCGTTGTTGGCGGCGACGGTGTTGGGGATCTCGGGGTGGCTGCCGAAGTAGGCGATGCCGAAGTAGCCCACGCCGATGGAACCGAACAGGCAGAGGAACATCCAGACCATGCCGATGCGGCGGGCGTTGGGGATGGTGTGCAGCGATTCGGCCGCCATGAAGCGCACGAGGATGTGCGGCTGGCCGAAGTAGCCCAGACCCCAGGCGGCCAGCGAGAGGATGGCCAGGGTGTCGAGGTCGCCCATCAGGCTGGTGGCGCCGGGCTTGAGCTGTTCGACGATCTGGATGCTTTCGGTGACGCCGCCTTCGTTGTAGATGACCATCAGCGGGGCCACGATCAGCGCGGTGATCATCAGTGAGGCCTGGATGGTGTCCGTCCAGCTGACGGCCAGGAAGCCACCGATGAAGACGTAGGCGATGGTGCACAGGGCGCCGACCCAGAGGGCAACGCTGTAGGGCATGCCGAACATGCTCTCGAAGAGACGGGCGCCGGCCACGACGCCGGAGGCGCAGTACAGCGTGAAGAAGATCAGGATGACGATGGCCGTGAAGATGCGCAGCAGGTTGCTGTGATCCTCGAAGCGGTTGGTGAAGTAGTCGGGCATGGTCAGCGCGTTGCCGACCTTTTCGGTGTAGACGCGCAGGCGCCCGGCCACGAGGTACCAGTTGAGCCAGGCACCGATGCACAGGCCGATGGCGATCCATGATTCGGACAGGCCGCTGGCGTAGACGGCGCCAGGCAGGCCCATCAGCAGCCAGCCGCTCATGTCGGAGGCGCCGGCCGACAGGGCGGTGACGAAGCTGCCCAGGCTGCGTCCGCCCAGGATGTAGTCGGACAGGTTGCTGGTGGCCCGGTAGCCCAGCCAGCCGATGAGCAGCATGGCAACCAGGTAGATGGCAAACATGATGGTGGTTGCCGTATCTGCGGGGGTCATGGTCATGGACCGTCTCCTTGATCGAATGGATAGATGCCGGCGGAAAGCGCCGGGCAGATCCGGAGGGTCGGCCGCTGATGGGCCGTAGGGATCTGCCGGCTTGTCGTCAGGCTGGACAGGGGAGGCCATCCCTGCACGAAAGCGCTGGCAGGGGCGAATTCTACGCGCAAGAGGCCATAGGGCTACCGGATGAATGGTTATTGATTGCAGGGGCATTGACCTTCCCATGATGGGAAGGTTTATGCTTGGTGGCTCCAGCAAGGCCGTGCAACGGCAAGGAAATGGATCATGAATGCACCGAATCCGGCTGTGTCCGGCCCCGGGCTGCAGAAGGCGGCCCAGACTCTCGTGCTGCCCATCGAGGGCATGAGCTGCGCGTCGTGCGTGCGGCGGGTGGAAATGGCGCTGGGCAAGGTGCCCGGGGTGGCGTCGGTGAACGTGAACCTGGCCACCGAGCGGGCCACGGTGACGCTGGCTGAGCCGCTGGAGACGCAGCAGCTGGTGCAGGCGGTGCAGAAGATGGGCTACGACGTGCCCGAGAGCACCGTGGTGCTGCAGGTGGACGAGATGAGTTGCGCCTCGTGCGTGGGCCGGGTGGAGCGGGCGCTGAAGGCGGTGCCGGGCGTGCATTCGGCCAGCGTGAATCTGGCCACGGGAACGGGCGACGGTGAGTGGACTGGCGCCGGTGGCGGCGCTGCTGGCGGCGGCCGGAAGGCCGGTATCCGGGCACACGTGGTGGAGGGTGGCGAGGAGGCCGGCTCGGCCCCGGGCGCTTCAGGTGATGATGCTGATGCGCATGGAGCCGGCGTTTCAGGGAAAGCGGGCGCTCACTCTGTTGTGGATCGCAAGGCGGCCGAGCAGCAGGCGCTGTGGCGTGACCTGTGGCTGGCAGCCGCGCTGGCGCTGCCGGTGTTCCTGCTGGAGATGGGTGGGCACGGTGCCGGCCTTCCATCACTGGGTGGCGCACACCATCGGCACGCAGAACAGTTGGTACCTGCAGTTCGTGCTGACGACGCTGGTGCTGTTCGTGCCGGGGCTGCGCTTCTATCGCAAGGGCATTCCGGCGCTGCTGCGCGGGGCGCCCGACATGAATTCGCTGGTGGCGGTGGGCACGCTGGCCGCCTGGGGCTTTTCCACGGTGGCCACCTTCCTGCCGTCGGTGCTGCCGGCAGGCTCGGTGAACGTGTACTTCGAGTCGGCGGCCGTCATTGTGGTGCTGATCCTGGTGGGGCGCTTCCTGGAGGCGCGGGCCAAGGGGCGCACGTCGGAGGCGATCCAGCGGCTGGCGGGCCTGCAGGCCCGCACGGCCCATGTACGGCGTGACGGCCAGGTGGTGGACGTGCCGCTGGCCCAGGTGCGGGCGCAGGACGTGGTGGAGGTGCGCCCCGGCGAGCGTGTGCCGGTGGATGGTGAGGTGATCGAGGGCGATAGCTATGTGGACGAGTCGATGATCACCGGTGAGCCGGTACCGGTGGCCAAGACGGCAGGCAGCCCGGTGGTGGGGGCACGGTGAACCAGACCGGCGCCTTCACGCTGCGGGCCACGGCCGTGGGCGGCCAGACGGTGCTGGCGCAGATCATCCGGATGGTGGAGCAGGCGCAGGGTTCCAAGCTGCCCATCCAGACGCTGGTGGACCGGGTGACGATGTGGTTCGTGCCGGCCGTGATGACGGCCGCGCTCATCACCTTCGGCATCTGGATGGTGTTCGGGCCGACGCCGGCGCTGGGCTTTGCGCTGGTCAACGCGGTGGCGGTGCTGATCATCGCCTGCCCGTGCGCGATGGGGCTGGCCACGCCGACCTCGATCATGGTGGGCATCGGCCGCGGGGCCGAGCTGGGCGTGCTGTTCCGCAGGGGCGAGGCGCTGCAGCTTCTGAAGGATGCGAAGGTGGTGGCGGTGGACAAGACCGGCACGCTGACCGAGGGCCGGCCGGCGCTGACCGACCTGGAGGTGCGGCCGGGCTTCGAGCGCGCTACGGTGCTGGCCCAGGTGGCGGCGCTGGAGTCGCGCTCCGAGCATCCGATTGCGCGGGCGCTGGTGGCGGCTGCCGAGGCCGAGGGCCTGGCGCTGCCGGCCGTGCAGGACTTCGAGTCGCTGACGGGGCTGGGCGTGCACGCACGGGTGCAGGATGCATCGAAAGTGGGCACTGACTCTGAGAGTCTGGCGGGGTGCCGGTGGCCGTGGGGGCCGACCGCTACATGCAGTCGCTGGGGGTGGATGTGAGCCCCTTTGCCGAGGTGGCGCAGCGCCTGGGAGGGCGAGGGCAAGTCGCCGCTCTATGTGGCCGTGGACGGCAAGCTGGCTGCCATCGTGGCAGTGTCGGACCCGATCAAGGCGACGACGCCGGCGGCCATTGCGGCGCTGCATGCGCAGGGGCTGAAGGTGGCGATGATCACCGGCGACAATGCCCGCACCGCCCAAGCCATCGCCCGGAAACTGGGCATCGACGAGGTGGTGGCCGAGGTGCTGCCGGCCGGGCAAGGTGGAGGCGGTGAAGCGGCTGCAGGCCACCCATGGCGCGCTGGCCTATGTGGGTGACGGCATCAACGATGCGCCGGCGCTGGCGCAGGCCGAGGTGGGGATGGCCATCGGCACCGGTACCGACGTGGCCATCGAGGCGGCCGACGTGGTGCTGATGTCCGGCAACCTGCAGGGGGTGGCCAAGGCCATCGGGCTGTCGCGGGCCACCATCCGCAACATCCACGAGAACCTGTTCTGGGCCTTCGCCTACAACACGGCGCTGATCCCGCTGGCGGCTGGCGCGCTCTATCCGGCCTTCGGCATCCTGCTGTCCCCGATGCTGGGGGCGGGCGCGATGGCGCTGTCCAGCGTGTTCGTGCTGGGCAATGCGCTGCGGCTGCGGCATTTTCGGGCGTGGGGAGAATGCTTGAGCGGATGGTCAGGGACGGTTTCCGGGTGGGCAGGCCAGACGTGTCTGGTCCATGCCGCTTTGGCGGAACATCGGGCGTGTGGCTGCCCGTGTTCGCGGGCCGTTCAGGCCATGAGGGGAGGGGGCGATGAACATCGGTGAAGCGGCGCGGGCCTCGGGCGTGTCGGCCAAGATGATCCGCTACTACGAGCAGGTGGGGCTGATCCCGGCCCCCCTGCGGCTGGCCTCGGGCTACCGGGCGTATTCGGAGAAGGACGTGCACCGCCTGCGCTTCGTGCGGCGCGCGCGTGACCTGAGCTTTGCGGTGGACGAGATCCAGACGCTGCTGGACCTGTGGAACGACCGGTCGCGCCACAGTGCGGACGTGAAGCGGATTGCCCGCGGGCACATCGAGGACCTGCAGCAGCGCATTGCCAGCCTGCAGCAGATGGTGGACACGCTGCAGACGCTGATGGATTGCTGCGCGGGGGATGAGCGGCCGGATTGCCCGATTCTGGTGGGGGCTGGAGAGGGGGATTGAGGTGAAGCAGGTTGCTTGGCTGTTGATGGCTTTCCTCTGAAGATGCCATCTGTATCCTGAGCATCCCAGGTCGCGGCAATGCGTCAGAGGAGACGGCAACTATATTGTCAGAAGGGGAACATGGCGTTCATTGCGCAACATCGCTTGCGTGTGCGAGGCACTGGGTACCTTCAGGTTGTTGAGCACACATGTCCAGTTGCCATCGTCTACCGTGAATTGCGCAACTAGCTTATCGGTAGCATCGAAGATGCGTACATCAATACCATCTGCAGACGCGGACCAAACCTCCGACTTGAGGATTTCGGCAGAGAACCGTGTTGATGGCATGGTTTTTGTCCAGCTACGCCAGCCAGTGGACTGCCATTGATATCCTGACGCTTTGAGTAAATCCTTTATAGCGTAAGTGGGGGATCCCCAAGTTCCCTCCTGACTGCCTATCCTTACCACTAGTCGACCCGTAGCTCCTTGTAGTGGAGGGAAGAGTTCCCAGTTGATGGATGCTAAATTTGCTGTGCGTTCCAAATCATCCAGAAATGGAGACTTGTTTCTGTTCTCGGTAAAGATGAAAAGATCCTCTTCGGCGCGAGTTAATGCGACATAAAGTAAGCGCCGTTCTTCTTCCACGATATTCTCCAGGCTATTTCCCAGTATCCTGGTGAATTGCCAGTCCGGATGTATGAGCGGATAGCTTCTTTGGACAAGATCAATGACGATCACCATTTTCTTTTCCAGTCCCTGTACTGTGTGCGGTGGAAATGGTGACGCGTTCTCTCTGGTCTTTTGGAAGAGATGACCTGATAAGATCAAGATAATTATCAAGAGATCGGCTGCCACCTTTGGTGGCCGTGTTCTTGTAGTTGATAAAATAAGGAATCTTATTTGTTCTGCAAAGCAGAACAATCCTGGTGTCGTCGGAGGATGATAGTGCCTTGCTCAGAACCCGTAAAATGGCGGGGGTAAGTATGTCGCCGGAGTGGTCTTTTCTCGGTGATCGATGGTTCAAACTCGTCCAAATCTGACACTATAACCCTGCCGATTCTTCCTTCTCTTTGCTTGCAATGGCTGGAGCTCCGTGGCCGAGCATGAGCGCGTTTCCTGCCTCTACAATTGCCGGAGCTGACCGATAGTTTGTAGAGATGTTCAAACAACGTGAATCACCGACGTGCTGCTTGAATTGTTTGAAAAATTTCAGATCTGAGCCGGCGAACCCATTGATCGCCTGCCAATCGTCACCCACGCAGAATAGTTTGGCTTCAGGTGATGACTTTCGTATCGCCGACAGGAGTTGGTAGAACAGATCAGAGAAATCTTGAAACCTCGTCAATACATATGTGTCGTAAAGATCCGAGTCTCCATCGGTTGATCTTCTTTTGAAAATGGTGTTGCCGCTGCTCACTATTTCCGTGGCGCGTCGCATCAATCCGTCGAAGTCTTCTTCACCGGTGGCAGAAATCCGATTAAGGTACGCATCGTAAATTGAGCATGCAATTTCAATAAATGCACTCTCCTCGGGTGTGAGAGCGAGTGCGTCTGTGTCTTGAGCCTGAGATCGGAAACGCTCAGCGAGAGCTTGCGACAGCGAGCTATAAATCCCTGGATGCTTTCGTAAACCTATCAATGGCTCTGTCGCGAATGCGTTCCATATTTCATCCTCAGACAAGCGTTTGCATGGAATGCCTAGAAGCTGCAACGCATCCTTGATCTTTCCATAAAAATGGATCTCCCCTTTGTCCGTTATGTCTTTAGGGTTTAATTCTAAAAGAGTCCAATTTTGTTTGTTTTTCCAGTACTCACGTTTTTTTTCAGACATATCGTCGTAGTCGGGGTCGCCTGTGAGGCCAAAAATACTCGATGATGACCCCGCTTTTTTCTGTCTTGAATACAGTGAAGTCTGGTCTATAGTTGATTCCATTCCACCAGTGGTTTCGTTCGTACTTGTACGTAATATCGTGTTCAAATAAGAAATTCGCAATTAACTTTTCTCCATAGGACTTTACTTGCTCTCCGCGAAGGCTAAAGCGTGGCAGGGATCTGCGGAATCTCAGAAATTCTTCCTGCTTTGATCATGGCGTCCTCGACGATTCGTTCCCAGTCATCGCGAAAGTGGGCGAGCATCAGATTGCGAATCTTTTCTTGGAATTTTGGAATTCTGAGATGGTCGTCGATAACCTGCTGTACTGTTTGGCTTAGTTTCTGAGAGCCACCTTCGGATTCGTCATATAGAAGACTCTCTTCTGGATGGACGATGGAGTAAAGCTAGCGCAGAAAAGTCATCACGTGAGGTAACGTGATGTTTAGTTTTGAGAAACCTTCTCTACTGCCTTTGCTTCGATATCATCAGCTGTTTTGCTTCTGTTCGTGTTTTTCAGCTTTTTAGTTCATCGATCTCGTTATTGATCTCTGCTTCTGCGTCGTTGTCGAGCAGGGAAAAGAAGCCGTTTTCGAATTTCATGGGCGGCCTTGCGGTTGAATGCAAGAATCAATATTTCTGATGGGGCGACGACAGTGGCGCATGAGAAACAGTGTGCAGGAGTGACCAGAGTTGTCGTCTTCGCTGCCGGCCACGGCGGTGACTTGTGTGTGTTCATGAACGCTGGAGATGGCGGCAATCTGCTGGTCATCAGGAAGCTTGCTGTTGGGTTTTCTGTTTGCTTTTGTCCAGTTCTTCACAAACGATATTTTCTCTGCCTCGAATTCATCTCGTTCAATATTCCGCTGCACGTTTCCTTTAAATATTCAGGACACCGGTAAAGTCTGATTTGAATTGATTGCGAAGTTCGCGAAGCATTGCGATGCGAAGTTCTTTGCGCTGTTGTTCTTTGGCTTCGCGTTCACGTTGTTCTTTTCTTTGGCCTCTTGTTCAAGACGCTTGATTTCAATTTCGCGTACCATGGATGAACGCCTCTCTGCAAGCAGTCTTGGTAAAGACTGCCATTCGTCTTCTGTAGTGATTTTTTTCAGTTTGGCAAGGGTTTCTTGTTCAAGCTCATCGCCCGTGGATGGATCTGAAATCAAACTGGGGGCGAGGGTATTAATGTAGAAGCTCTCGTGTAGCTCCCAGAAGCGCCAATGTTCAATTAGAGCGTCAATTAGTTTTTCCGCGTCTCGGGAGGAGGTCATTGTTTCGTTCGACATTTTTTTCTTGATGTAAGAGGGCTGTTGCCTTGCTATCGAACCGCTTCCATTCCCGTCCGTTATTCCGTATGACGCCAGCAAGGAGGGGCGATGTGTATCGGCAGGCGCTCTATCTCCCTGAAATGACTGCCACTTTGCTGCTTTGCACTCATCCTAGAACAGAGTCAGCCAAGAAAGTAGTCTGGGCTGGATGACCGGTTGGGCTAGGGATGCGGGTGGAGTCTGAGGGGAGACGAGGCGCTCTTTCTACTCCAGGTAGTAGGGGTAGGATCGTAGGAAAGCAGCTCGGGTCCTGGCACTGTGTTGTTGCACGCATCAACCTGCGTTGGTTGCGGTTTCCGACGGAGGTATAGCGGTCGAATGAAATAGTATGATAATGACAACGACGTATGTCATCGCTGTGTCGTTGGCGTTATCGCGCTATTTTCCAGTTCGCCGAACAGCGTTTTCAGCAGGATTGGATTGCCCTGAGGAAGCCCAGATGACCCATGTCATTATCAAGACCGGAACAGAAGACGAGTTCTTTGCAAGAGGGCGGCAACTGGCCCGTAGTGCTGATCGTGGCGAGCGGCTGCCTGAACAGCGCATTCTCAGTTTTGAGGATCCCGAAGACCTGATGAAGCTGTTGACGGCGGCCAGGCTCAATCTGTTTCGCGCAGTCAAGGAGGCCCCTGGGTCAATCACGGACATCGCTGTACGGCTTCATCGGGACCGTAGTGCGGTTAAGCGAGATATCGATGAGCTTGCCAAGGCGGGGTTGGTTACGCTTGAAGATAAACCATTCCCGGGGCATGGACGCAGGAAAGAGGTTCGTGTGGTCGCCGAGCGCTTCAGCCTGCATGCTGATATCGTCTGATCTTGTCTTGAAGAGCGCTCGATTACCTTTCAGCGCAGCAGATTGACCAGCGCCTTCCCCCGCGCGTCCCGGTAGACATCGAAGTCGGCATCGATGCTGATGATGCGGTGAATGCCGAGCCGTGCGGCGGCTTCGGCGATGGAGGCGTCGGCCAGGTCCAGGGGCAGGCTGGCGAAAACGCTGGGCGATGCGGTGGACGGCTGGCAGGCTCGTGTCGGTGGGGATGTCCACCTGGACGGCGCCGCGTTCGATCCACAGCAGGAAGTCCAGGGCGGCCTGGTTATGGATGCGACGGGCGAGCAGGGCGCAGACTTCGGTCAGTACGGGCCAGGTGGTGACGAGGCGGACGGCGGGATGCGTTTCCAGCCAGTGTCTCACGGGCAGGTGCCAGTGGTCCGCTGCGTTGAACAGGGCCAGCAGGGGACCTGAGTCGACCAGGACGGGGCCCTCGACGGGGGCTGGCCACCGAAGTGGGGGCTCTGCGACTTTCTGTTCTGACATCTTCATTGCCCCTGCGGTGTTTCTCTTCCCGGGCATCGGCCAGATGGCGGCGGCGTTCGGCGGACAGATCGGCCGGGACCGGCATGGCGGCCAAACAGGTCTGCGCCGAGGCTGAAGGCGGAGGCCCTGGGGGCGGTACGTTCTGCAGGTAGGCGCTGAGGGCATCGCGCATCAGCTCGCTGATGGAGCGGCCTTCCTGGGTGCTGCGCTGGCGCAGCTGATGTTCCAGTTCGGGAGGCAGCTTGACGGTGGTGGTCATGGCGGCATGGATTCAGACTGAGGTGATACGAATGGTATTACCTGGTCATCTGAATGCAAGAAGGGCGTTTCCTCAGCGCTGGAGGGGGCTTGTCCGGGGCAATGGCTGCCTGTTTTCATCTTCGTCCAGCGTCGGGAAAGTTCTTCAAACGTGAGTCGACCGCCGATTTCTTCGGCTAATGCAATCTGTTCCATCATGAACGTTCTGTACGGCCGGTTATCGTCGGCAGACTGAAAGGCCCGGATCTTCACCAATAACGGATGACGCATTTTGAACCTCTGTTTCGTCACTCACTGCGCTCCCGTCCGAAGTTAGTGCCTCGGCCGATGGCGTGCTTGGCCGGGTGCAGAAAAGTCGAACAGGGAACCGGCCCCTGTCTGTGCGATTGATGGGATATCCCGGCCCTGGGATACGCCCAGGGTCGGGCGGCTACATGACGAGGATTGCCAGTCAGGGTCAGCCTGCCCGCTTACCGCGGCGAGTACGACACGCCCAGCATCACGGTGCGCGGCTGCTGGTTGTAGTAGCGCCAGCTGGCGTTGCTGCGGTTGCCGAGGTTGTAGACGTCGGCGTGGGCCGTCAGCTCGGGGGAGACGCGCCAGGACGAGCGCAGGTTGACGAGCAGGGCGCCACCGACGCGCCGCTGGTTGGCTTCGTCGGAGAAGTGGCGGTTGTTCAGCACCACGTCGGCGCCCACGCTGTACTCGTCGAAGCTGTAGTCCACCTGGCCGCTGAAGGGTGCGCTTGGCGACGTGCGGCAGCACGCGGCCGGTGGCGCTGTTCTTGGGATTGACCAGGTCGAGGTTGGCCTGCTAGCTCAGTCCCTCAACCAGCTGGCCGGGGGCGTTTTTCCTGGCCGAGGGAGAGGGCGATGCCGGTGATGGTGGCGCGGCCGACGTTGGTGATGGCGCAGTTGGCGGCTCCGGTGCAGTCGCCGATGGTGGTGAGGCGGTCACGCACGCGGCTGCGGTAGACGATGGCCTTGGCGTAGGGTGGCCTGGTCGGGCTGCCAGTAGGCGCCGGCGTCGACGGTCTGGTTGCGCTGCTGTTTCAGGCGGGCATTTTCCGGGCTGGCGTAGTAGTCGGCCAGGTCGGGCATGCGGTAGCCGGTGTTGAGGTTGCCCACGACGCGCAGGTTGTCGGCCAGCCGGTAGCCATAGCCCACCTGGTGGCTGAAGGTCTTCTGTAGCGGTTGCTGTCGTCCAGACGCAGGGGCCACGTTGAGCTGGTGCGGGCCGTATTCGCCCACGGCGTTGCCGGTAAGCGCATGGGTGGTGCGGGTGGGCGAAGAGAGGCCGGTGGTGTCGTAGCTTTCTTCCAGCCGTTCGGCGCCGACGCGGGCCAGGACTTCAGGGGTGACCTGCTGGGTGGCACCCAGGCCGTATTCACGCAGGCGGGTCTTGTCCCAGGTGGCGACGTTGTTGGTGTAGTTCCAGGTGTTGCTGATGCTGCTCTGGCCGAACTTGGCGTCCAGGCGGGTGTTCGGGCTGAGCTGGTGGTCGGCGCGCACGCCGGTCAGTTCCAGGCGCTTCTTGGCGGCCAGGGCGGTGTTGCCGCCATAGGTGCCGTCGAAGTCGGCGTTGACGGTGTTGCGCATGGCCACGACGGTGACGTTCGTGGCGGTGGAGAGGCGGGCGTCGAGGCGGCCGGAGAGGTTGTCGCGCTTCCAGTTGTCCTGGTCGTCCTGGTGGCCCGGGTAGTCACGGGCGGTGGCGTCGAAGCCGTCGCCGCGTTCGCGGCCCACGTCGAGGGTGCCGGTGATCTGTTCATTGCCGCCGGAAACGCGGCCGCGCATCTGCATGTAGCCACGGCCGCCGATGCCGGCTTCGCCGCTGACCCGGGTCTTGGGACCGGCACGGTCGGACAGGTATTGCACCACGCCGCCACCGGCATTCTGGCCGTAGATGCCCGAGCCGGGGCCGCGCAGGATTTCGGTGCGGCTGCCATAGGGCCATGGGCGGCAGCGAGAAGTCGGCGCCACTGGCCGGGCTGACGCGGAAACCGTCAATCAGGACGAGGGTGTCCTGCAGGGCGTTGCCGCGGATGGCCAGACCGCCGAAGGATCCGGGGGTGCCTTGCGAGCGGGGCTGGATGCTGCCCGAGGCCTCGAAGGGCGTGAGCTGGCTGGCGTTGCGCTGGGCGTGGTAGGTGGGCAGCACGACGACATCGCTGGTCAGCGTGTCGATGGCGGTGGGCATGTTGGCGGCCGTGACCATCTGGGCGCCGTGGCGCGGGGCGGCGTGGTTTTGCCGCGGCCCTGGATGCCGGTGCAGCCTGCGGGGTGTTGCGTTGCAGGTTGTAGTGACGTCCCGGGTGGTTCTGCTGGCCGGCGTGGGGCGGGGCGAGCGGTACGGGCGTGGTCTCGGGCGGTTTGCGCCATGGCGGCCGGAATGGCTGCCAGGGAGAAGGCTGCGGCAACGGCCGCGGCACAGGTGCTTCGCTTGAACATGGGTTTCTCCGAAAGGCGCAGCCGGCGGGGTGTACGTCGCCGGGGCGCAACAGTGTCGTTTCGCTTGCAGTTTAGGCCGCCGTCTGTCGGCCGACAAACGGCGGGCCACAATGTGTGGCTTTGAGGGCAACGGCCTGCCGCGTTGTTTTGCGGGATGCGGCGGGATGTAACGACCTCGTGCAAGGCCGAAAACGGGCAGGCGCGCGGCCGCAGGGTCAGCTCTGGCGGGCGGCCGCGATGGCCTGGTGCACCTGTTGCAGGACGGTGTCCACCTCGGGCCAGGGATGGTGCTGGATGAGGGTGACGTGAGGGCCGAGGGCGCGGTAGCGGCTGGCGTCGGTAGGGCCCAGGACGGAGAGGAGACGGGCGCCGACGGCGGCGGCCAGTGACCGGGGCCCGTGTCGTTGGCCACGACCACGCTGCTGTGGGCCAGCAGGGCGGCATAGACATCCAGGGGACACCGGCCGGGGTCTGGGCATCGGGGTAGTCGGTGCGGGCCTGGATGGTTTCCGACCCCGGGCCGGGCATGAGCAGTACGGGCAGTTCGGGGACGAGTTGCCGGCACAGGGTGGGAAAGCCGGGCCAGGCCTTGCTGGCGCCTTTTCAGGGTGCCGGTGGCAAAGGGCACCAGGCAGGCGTAGGGCAGAATGTGGCTGGCCGTCGGCGGTGTCCTGCACCAGGCCCTGCTGGCGCAGCAGTTTCAGGGCGGCGGCCCGGGCGTCATCGGTCAGGGGCAGCGTGGGCCAGTCCATGGGGTGGCCTGGGCAGGCGAGGCCTGTCGTGGGCCGGGGTGGCGCTTCCGTTCGGGGTGGGGTGGTCATCGGCCGCCGGGATGGGCGGATGGCATGGCGCTGGATGGGTGAGCGGCCGTGCGGGCATCCAGGCCATCGGGCCGGCTGGAGGTGAGGGGCGGGCGACGTTCCAGAAGCGCTGGCTTTCATGCAGCGGCTGCGTGGGCTGGGCAACGGGTGGGTGAGGAACCAGCCTCGGCCGTCCTGGCGGTAGCCGACGGTGTTGAGTCCGGCCAGCCGGGCATCCAGGGCGCTGGAGAAGGAGTTGGTGAGCAGCAGGGTGTTGAGGCGCTTGTCGAAATCCGCGTCGAGTGTGCGGACATCCCGGGCCAGGCCGCGCAGCAGGCGGGCCCTGTTCGCGCAGGGTGGCGGGCAGGGTGTGCACGGGCCAGCCGCAGCCGGGCCAGCAGGGGACAGCCCAGCGCTTGCCCACCAGTTGCAGCGCATAGCCGTGATGATGCAGGTGCCAGAGGGTGGGCAGGCTCATGACGACATCGCCGACCCAGTTCGGCAGACGAACGATGAGTGGTCGCATTTGTGGATAATTCAGTGGTCTTCCACCGATTATGGAGTGAAACGAGATGCAGGGTGCAGACAACCAGAGTCGTCGGGTGCTGAACGGTGCAGCGGTGATTGCCTTCCATCAGCAGTGTCTGGCGCTGCCGGGCTGGCCTGAAGGCGGGCGTGGCACCGGACGGCCATGCGCTGGACCAGGCGCCGGCCACGGACGATACGCAGGTGCTGCTGTGGCACTGGGTGGGCACAACCATCGCTTCAACAGCCTGCTGTGGGACGAGGAGGATCTGGCACGGCGTACCCGCGTCTCGGCCGAGGAGATTGCCGGCAACAAGCGGGCCATCGACGGCTACAACCAGGCGCGCAATGACGCCACCGAGCGGGTGGACGAGCTGCTGCTGCTGGGGCTGGGTCTGGTGGATCCGTCGTCGGTGGGCGGTGATTCGCCGGTGAGCCTGGCGGGCCAGGGGGCGCGGATGAACAGCGAGACGGCCGGCAGCATCATCGACCGGATGTCGATCATGGCGCTGAAGGTGCGGGCGATGAAGGCGCAGACCGAGCGCACCGATGTGGACGAGGCGCACCGTGAGTCCTCGCGGGCCCGGCTGGCGCGGCTGGAGACGCAGCGGGACGATCTGGGTCGCTGCCTGGACGAGCTGATGGCCGACTGCCGCGCCGGCAAGGCCTATTTCAAGGTGTACCGCCAGTTCAAGATGTACAACGATCCGGCGTTCAACCCGGCGCTGGTGGCCGAGCGCGGCGCCTGAGCGGAGACGATCATGGCTTCATCGGATACGAAACCGGCGTCGGAAGGGACGTCGATGCCGCAGGTGCATGCGGAGCGGGGCCGGGCATCCGGCGCGGGAGGATCGGCCCACGGCCACACCGCATGCGATCCTCAATGCGCCGCGCCGTCGCCGTATCCGGGTGCGGCTGGTGGACATGGCCATCGCTTCGGTGGCCTGCCTCTTCCTGCTGGTGCAGTTCCTGCCCGGGGTGAGGTCTAAGGGCTGAGAAAAGGGCGTAGCGCCGAGAGCCAGCGCTCACTTTTCTGATCCAGGTTCAGGCTGGCGTAGGCCGGGCTGGTGGAGGGCAGTACCACGGTCTGGTAGCCCAGTGACTGAAAGAATGCCTGCTGGCGACCTGCATGCTGGCCGTTGAAGCCGATCAGCTGCAGGTGGGGCAGGCGCGCCAGCAGGGGCTGGAATTCGTTGCCCAGGGCCTCACGGATGGCGCTGTCCAGGCTGCCTTGGCGGTGGCAGCGGCCCACCGTGTCCCACAGGGCGATGCGGTGGCGGCGCAGCAGGGGCCAGTCGCGCCTCGTAGGGCAGCTCGGCCGTGGGCTCGCCCGTCAGCCGGCCCATGATGGGCCAGAACTGGTTGCGCGGGTGCGCGTAGTAGGCCCGGGCCGCCAGGGAGGCATTGCCGGGAAAGCTGCCCAGCAGCAGGATGCGTGCGTCTTCACGCCAGACCGGGGGCAGGCCCTCGGTGGGGTGGGGCGGCGGTGTCGTCGCTGCGCCTTGCCCCTGCCGGGGCGGGGGTGAGTAGGCTGTCGGGGTTGCGGCCTGGCCCGTGAGAGGGCGCCGATGGCGTTGCAGGCGTGTTGCTCATGCGCGGATTATCGCGCCTGATCAAGCCTGTGGGCTGATGAAGGCTCGTGCGGGCTGCGGGCTGCGGGCTGCAGGTTGCGGGTTGCGAGGTTGCAGGTTGCGGGTTGCGGTGCGGGTTTTACTGCGGCGCCCTGAGCGGGCCTGTTTTTCTTTCGTGGGCATCTGTTGCCTTGGGGTGCGCATGGCTGGCCTGACGGGGGCCGACGGTAGAATGGGAGCGGGCCCGGCTGTGGGCCGGGCAACTACTGGGTCGATTGCATGTTTGACAAGGTGATCTTTGCGGGTGGCGGGCATCGTTGCTGGTGGCAGGCGGGCTTCTGGGAAGTCCTGCGCGCCGAGATCGAGCTGCGCCCGCGCGTCATCGGGGCAACCTCGATGGGCGCCTTCATGGCTTGCTTGGTCCATGCCAATGACAGCCGGCGTGCGCTGGCCTGGTACGAGCGTGAGCTGGCCGGGGTGCGCACCAACATCGCCTGGCTCAATCTGTTTCGCAAGGATGCGCCGCTGTTCCGTCAGGGGGCATCTATCGCAAGTCCATGCGGGCGGTGCTGGGGGGCGAGCATTTCCGGCAGCTGCTGTGGGCGGCGCCCGAGATCCGCATTGGCTGCGCGCTGCCGCCGCCCACGCTGACCGAGCGTCAGTTGCGGAGGGTGAGCTGGCGCGAATACCGGCGTGACGCACGGTTGATGCCGGCCGCACTGCATGCCCGGTCCGAGCGCACGGCGATGTTCGTGCCGCATGTGAAGCGCCTGCAGGACTGCCGTACCGAGCGGGAGCTGTTCGATCTTTCTGCAGGCGGCCAGCGCCTTGCCGCCGCTGGTGCCGCCGGTGGAGCTGGATGGCGTGCCGGCTTGCTCGGGCAGTCTGGTGGATCCGGTACCGGTGGATCTGGTGGCCGATGTGCCGGGCCAGACGCTGGTGCTGACCACGCGCACCTACAACCGCAAGACGCCGGTCTTTGCGCTGGAGGGGCAGCTCTACGTGCAGCCGTCCGTGCCGCTGCCGGTGGGCAGCTGGGATTTCACGTCGCCCCAGCGTTTTTATGAAGGCCTACGAGCAGGGGACGGGTGGATGCCGAGTCCTTCCTGAAGCTGTTTGGCCTGGGGGCTTTCCGGCCCGAGGCGCAGTTTGGCGGGGCGCTGCTGGTCGGTACTGGCTGGACAGAGGCATCCGAGGCAGAGGACAACGCCGGGACAGCGGAGAAAGGCGCGACGGCCGAGGAGGCAACGTCGGACGGTGAAGCGGCTGCCGTGCATTCTGCAGATGCGGATGCGGTGGCCGAGGCCGCTACGGGCACGGCCGATGAGGCGGAAACGGACAGGGCACTGCCGGCCGGACGCGCCGATGGTGCCGGGGCCGATGAGGCGACGTGGTCACCGGACGAAGGGGCCGACCTGCCGGTGGGGATCGGCAACGACCGGGAGTCGCAGGCCGCTGCCCAAGCAGCCCTGGGAAGACGAGATCGATGATGATCCGCTCACGTTGAGCGACGATCGCACCGTGGGCGAGCCTCACGACAAGCTTTTCGAGCGCGCCCGGCGGGCACGGGAAGAGGGCCGATAGACGGCGCCTGGAGGATGGGGTCAGTCGGCGCGGCGGGCAGCCACCAGCATGCCGCCGCCCAGCAGCATGAGCAGCCAGGCCAGCAGGGTGCCGGCAATGGAGGAGCGTACGATGGCGGAGGCCGAAACCAGGGCACCGGCGGCCAGCAGGCAGCGGGCGGTGGTGAGGGTACGCTGGGCAGGGGTGGATGCGGACATGAAGGCCCCACCGGGAAGGGGGAAGTGGCGCGCCCGGCACAGAATCGAACGTGCGACCCTTGGCTCGGAGGCCAATACTCTATCCCCTGAGCTACGGGCGCGCTGAGCTTTTGAAGAATACAGCTTTTCCGGATGGGCGTCCAGTGCTGGGGGCCAGGGTAAGGTGGGCTACCCCCGTTTCAGGTTCAGGCAGCTTGCGTGATCTTTGGCCGCTGCCGAGGAAGCGTGCCGGGCCGTGCGCATTTCTCTGTCCCGAGGGAGGTCATGATGCCGTCTGGCGGGCCGCTCTGGCCGGGAGCTGATCCTGATCAACACGGCCAGTAGGGTTTTGCTCTATAAAAATGCGATTCATCATGGGTGCCGGCCCTGATCGACCTGCCGCAGGCAGGAATGCGTGCCGTGCCCGGATACCTGGAATCTACAGAAAGCAGCGCGGAGCATTCATGGCCAATAACACTCCTGGCACCCCGGCCGGCAAGCAGACCGGCGAGAAGATGCGGTTCTTCAAGTCGAACACCCAGCTGGTCGTGGTGGTGACGACGGCACTGGTCCTGCCGGTCGTCATCATTTCGGCGATGATCGGGGCGTCCGGCAGCCGCCCGCGCGCGGCTGACGAGATGTCGTCTGAAGTCATCGAGGCACGCATCCGTCCGGTGGCCGGCTTCGAGCTGCAGGAAATGAAGAAGGGTGGCCCGGCCCGGACCGGTGAGGAAGTGTTCAAGGGCGTGTGCACGGGCTGCCATACCGCGGGCGTTTCGGGCGCACCCAAGTTCGGTGATAAGGCTGCCTGGGCGCCGCGCATCGCACAGGGCCTGGACACGCTGCTGCAGTCGGCCACGAAGGGCAAGAACGCCATGCCGCCGCAGGCGGGTGGTGAGTACTCCGACCAGGAGGTCGCCAACGCGGTGGTCTACATGGCCAACGAGGGCGGTGCCAATTTCGAGGCACCCAAGCTGGAAGAGAAGAAAGAAGGCGACGAGTAAGTCACCACTTTCTTTTCAGCGCCCCATTCGTGCAGGTTCCGGCCTGCAGGAATGGGGCGTTTTCCTTTCAGCTGGGGACGGCGCCGCGCTGTTCCAGCATGGCGCGCAGCGCTGCCAGTTTCTTGCGAGCTTCGTCGGCCGAGACGGGGACGTTGCGCGTCCCCTCGGCTTCGAGCTGCATCTCGGTGATGAAGCGCGAGGGCTGGCAGTCCACCATCTCGCGGGCGCGCTTGCGCTGGCGGCACCATGAGAGCGTGAGGCTCTTGCGGGCGCGGGTGATGGCGACATACATCAGCCGTCGCTCTTCTTCCAGGCGCTCGGCGTCGATCTTCTCGCGGTCCACGGGCGAGCCGTTCACGTCGTCCGGGCCGTCATCCTCGCGGCCGGCGTGGGGCATGATGCCTTCTTCCACGCCGATCAGGAAGACGTGCGGGTACTCCAGGCCCTTGCTGGCGTGGACGGTGGACAGGCGCACGGCGTCGCCGTCCTCGTCACGGCCTTCCGGGCGGGTCACGAGCGAGATGTGCTGGGCCATGTCCACCAGCGTCTTGCCGTCGTCGTCGGCGCGCTTGCCGATCCAGTCACGGAATTCGCAGACGTACTGCCAGCGGGTGGTGGCGCTGCGCTCGTCGCCCTGTTCGGACAGGTAGGCCTGGTAGTCGATGGCGCTGATCAGCGCATCCAGCACGGTGGAGGCGGGTTCGCGCTCGGCACGCCATTTCAGGCGGTTGATGAAGTCGCCAAAGACGCGCAGCGGATGCAGCTGCCGATCGGTCAGGCGGCTTTCCACGCCGGCCTCGAACATGGCCTGGAACAGGCTGATGTCACGCTCGCCTGCGTATTCGCCCAGCAGCTTGAGGGTCTGCGGGCCGATGCCGCGTCGCGGCGTGGTGGCGGCGCGGATGAAGGCCGGATCGTCGTCGTCGTTGGCCAGCAGGCGCAGGTAGGCGCACAGGTCCTTGATCTCGGCACGGTCGAAGAACGACTGGCCGCCGGAGATCTGATAGGGGATGTGCTCTTTGCGAAGCATCTGCTCGATGACCCGCGCCTGGTGGTTGCCGCGGTAGAGCACGGCGAAGTCCGACCATTTCAGGCGCTTCTCGAAGCGGGCTGCCTGGATGCGCTTGACGACGGTTTCGGCCTCGTCCTCGTCGTCGTCGCAGGGCAGCACCTTGAGCGGATCGCCCTCGCCCAGGGCCGACCACAGCGTCTTGGTGTAGAGCTTGGGGATTCTTGGCGATGAGGGTGTTGGCCGCGTGCAGGATGGTGCGGGTGGAGCGGTAGTTCTGCTCCAGCTTGATGACGGTGAGGTTGGGAAAGTCCTGCCCCAGACGCTTGAGGTTCTCCAGCGAGGCGCCGCGCCAGCCGTAGATGGACTGATCGTCGTCGCCCACGGCCGTCAGGCCCGTGCGGTTGCCCACCAGCTCCTTCAGGAGCGCGTACTGCGCCACGTTGGTGTCCTGGTATTCGTCCACCAGGAAGTAGCGGAGCTTCTCCTGCCAGAGGCGACGGGCTTCCTCGTCCTGGCGCAGCAGCTTGAGCGGCAGGCGGATCAGGTCGTCGAAGTCGACGGCCCGGTAGCCCTCCAGCGTGGCCTGGTACTCCATGTAGGCGCGGGCGATGCGCAGCTCGCTCTCGCCCGCGGGCTCTCGAGCGCCGTCTCGGGCTCGACCATGGCGTTCTTCCACAGCGAGATGCGCGTGGCGGCCAGCCGAATGAGCTTTGCGGTCGGTGGTCTGCAAAAGCTGCGCCAGCAGGCCGGCGCAGTCGTCGCTGTCGAAAATCGAGAACGAGGGCTTGAGTCCGATGCCCCGGCCGCTGGTGCGCAGCATCTTCATGCCCAGCGAGTGGAAGGTGGAGATGGTCGGACGTTCGGAGGCGGGGAGCTTGCGCTGCTGGGCGAAGCGCTCGGCCATTTCGGCCGCCGCCTTGTTGGTGAAGGTGATGGCCGCAATGGCCCTGGCCGGTGAAACCGGCATCGATCAGGTGCAGGAGCTTGGCGGTGATGACGCGGGTCTTGCCCGAGCCGGCGCCGGCAATGACCAGGCTGGGGGCCGTCCAGGTGCTTGACGGCCTGGGCCTGTGCGGGATTGAGTTCAGCCACGGTTGGGGAATGAGGACAGCAGGCAGGTCGGGCAGGACGGGGAACAAGGCAGGCGATGCCGGGAAGCAATATTGCAAGTGAGTGCTCACCTACAATATGCAGGGGGTCTGGGAGCCCGCTTCGGCGAGGCCGGTGTCCGCGTCTTCATCCGACGGGAAGGGGGGCTATTATCGGACGAATCGGCCGCGGACGTCTGTCGCAATGGTGAGTTCATGCAACGGGTGTTGCGACGGCGGCTGCGTCAGATTTCCTGCGGGTCGATGATCAGCTGCCAGCGCACGCCCTTGTGGTGATGGGCCGCACTGCCGGCCACGCCGGTGGCGTGGTCACCCGCCCCACCGAGGCCTGCCAGCTGGCCAGCAACGCGTGCAGGCTGGGGCGGTGGCTGCTTTCGATGAGGAGCTGCGTACGGAAGACCTTGTTGACCTGCGCCAGGGGCATGGGGACGGGGTCGCAGATTTCCACGTGGGCGTCAGGGGTGGATGGAGGAACCTCGATATCTTGTTGAATTTTTCGTCGTTATCAATAATTCTGCTGGACGTGACGGACCCGGCTTCTCGCCTCTGGATGCCGGGGGTGAAGGCGGGGGCTTGAAAGGCTGCTTGGTTGCCTGGTTTGTTGTCATTCGTAATTACGTCATTTGCCGAGGCGTGGGTCTGCTGGGTTTCTACTGCGTAATTCGTAATGCTGGCGGGGCGCTGCACTGCGTTCGAATGCGCGCTGAAGGCCTTGGATGGCCCCGATCCGTGCCCGGAAGTGCCGGGCCGTTGCTGTTGGGTACGGGCTGTCTGGATGGCCTGCAGCAGGTACTGGCGGGCGTCCTGAAGGAACGCGAGGGCGCTGTCCAGGTCGCGGGCCTGGGCCTGCAGCAGGGCCTGGAAGCCAAAGGGCGGCAGGGCACCGGCCTGCCGGTCGGCCAGCTGGGCTGCCGCAAAGCTGGGGTAGTCGTGACGCCGCAGGGACTCGAAGAGCGGGTGCTCGGGGTGGCGGGTCTGGATGAGGGTTCGGGCATGTTCGCTGCGATGGCGGCCAGCCCGACCGGCCACCTGCATCAGGGTGGCGAAGAGACGCTCGGGGGCGCGAAAGTCGGTCGTGAACAGGCCGGCGTCGGCATCGACCACCACCACCAGCGTCAGGCGGTCGAAATCGTGTCCCTTGGCCAGCATCTGCGTGCCCACCAGCAGATTGGTGCGCCCGGCATGCACGTCGTCCAGAAAGGCCTGGGTCGCGCCCTTGCGTCGTGCCACGTCACGGTCCAGGCGGCCGATGTGCGCACTGGGGAAAAGCGTTGCCAGCGCGTCTTCCAGTTTCTGGGTACCGCGCCCGAGCGGGGCCAGATCCTGGTTGCCGCAGGCCGGGCACGCACGGGGTACGGTCTGCGTGGTGGCGCAGTGATGGCAGACCAGCCGATAGCGGGGAGGGCGCTGATCGCCGCTCTCTCTCGCTTCATCCAGAGTAAGGATGCCCAGGGACGGCTCGTCGCCGGTGCCCGGCGGGTTGCCAGGGTTCCGGATGGGGGCGGAGGCGGCTCGGGCCGCGGATGCTTTTTGTCTTGCGCTCTCCGGCGCCGGGCGAGATGCGGTGCAGCACGCGATAGGCGTCGCACCGGTTGCAGCGTGACAGCCAGCCGCAGGCATCACATCCGAGTACCGGGGCGAAGCCCCGCCGATTCAGAAAGAGCAGCGCCTGCTCGCCGCGGGCCAGGGTCTCGCGGATGGCCTGTAGGCTTTCCTCGGCCAGGCCTTCCTGGGTCTTGGCACCTCGCAAGGCCACGGTCTTCACCTTGGGCAGGGCCGCCTGGCTGCGGGCCCGATGGCGCAGGCGCAGCAGCCGATAGCGGCCCAGCTGTGCGTTGTGCCAGCTCTCCAGCGAGGGCGTGGCCGAGCCCAGCAGCACCGGGATCCGGGCCAGCCGACCCCGGGCGACGGCCATGTCGCGCGCCGAGTAGCGCAGACCCTCCTGCTGCTTGTAGGAAGGGTCGTGCTCCTCGTCGACGATGATGGCGCCCGGGTGAGGGAGCGGGGCCAGAACGGCCGAGCGCGTACCCAGGATGATGCGTGCCCGGCCGCTGGCGGCCGCCAGCCAGTGACTGGCACGCGCAGCGTCGGTCATCTCGCTGTGCAGGACGGCAATGGGTTGCCCGGGAAAGCGGCGCTGCAGCTGCATCTGCAAGGCGGGCGTCAGTCCGATTTCCGGCACCATCAAGAGCACCTGAACATCCGGCTGTGAGGCCAGAAGGCGCTCCATCCAGTGCAGATAGACCTCGGTCTTGCCGCTGCCGGTGATGCCATGCAGCAGCCATGGGCGCGGTGCTGGCCGGGAGGCCCCCGATGTGAGGGATGGATCGGCCTCGGTGGGGAGCGCGCGAGGAGCGAGGCGTCCTGTTCGCGGCAGAGGTTGCGGAGGGGTGGGTGCCGGGGAGCCGGGGATGCTTCCGAGGACGGCAAGGCCAAGGTCGATGTGTCCGGCCTGTGAGCTGCCATGCGCACAGTTCAGCCAGCACGGCCTGCTGCTCGGCGTTCAGCTCGGGGGCAGCGGACGGCGCATCGTTTCAGTCATCCAGCGTGGCCGAGAAGTCTTCCAGCCGCGCGACAGCGTCCTTGCGGCTGCGTGCGGTGGGTGGGTGCGCAGCAGCTTGGGCAGATTGCCTACGGCCGGGTCAGCCAGGCTGCCGTGGTAATAGCGGGCCACGAAACGAAGAAAGACCAGCCATTCGGGGGAAGGAGCAGGCAGATCCTCGCGGACTGCCTCGATGGGCTTGATGTCCTCGGGTTTCAGTCCGGCCGGCAGGGTGCTGGCGTCGTGGCGTTGCAGGGCCAGCCCCGTGCGTCTTCCCTTGCCCCAGGGCACGGTCACCCAGTGGCCCGCAGGCTCTGGCCACTCGGTCGGACAGCGATAGCTGAAGCAACCGGCCAGCGGCCCGTCGATCAGGACCTGGAGATAGGGAGCAGACACGGCAGAAGATCGGACGTGAAGGGGGACAGGTAGCACGTCGCGCCGGCCAGGGATGGCACGGTGTGCGAAGTTTTGGTGTCGATATTGTGCCGCAGGGGGCCAAGTCTGACGGCGTGGGGCTGCACGTGGGGGCGTGCTCGCGTGTGTCTGCGGGTGTGGCGATGAGACGACGACCAGGTTTCCGCGGGCTGTCGCCTCAATACAGGGTGGGGTTGATGGCCCGCATCGGAATTTCCACGTCGAGATCAGGTGCTTTCATGAAGTGGTTTGAAAGAATGTGCTGTAACCAATTGATATATAAGGATATCGATATTTATGCACAAAAACTGTGGATAACTCTGTGAGAAAAGTGGGGCAATCGCCCCCAAACCCGCATGGCGCCTAGGAAAGGGGTTCCTTGCCCAGAAATACACCAAAGAAAAATATCTTTTGAATCAATGACTTGAAGAAAGGGCCTCTCGATTTGCACAACACCCATCGGTTGTGGCAGCACGATCGTCGTTCTGTGCATAACCACGAAAAAGCGTGCTTCTCAGGTTAGGGAGCACTCGCCTACGCGCCAAGGCTCGACTCTTCTACTGCTATCGAAGTCGGACAGCCGATTGGTTACAGGCGGTGGATGCGTGGCGACGAACGGCGCCAGGGAAGAAGGGAGGCATGCAGGTGCACGTCGGTGAATGGGGGCGATAGCTGGCGGCCTGCATGCAACAGTGACGCATTCCGAATGGTGTGGGTGGAGGGCATCCGGTTAGGGGGTCCGGATGGTGAGTTCGGACGTGGGGGACGATGCGTCGTGTCACCGGGGTTATCGGTATGCCGTTCATCGGTGCTCGGGAGCGTCCCTGCGCAGTGGGTATCTCTTGGGGATCTCCGTGACTGAACAGGAATCGTTCTCTACCTGTTGACAAGTCCAGCGACTTGGCGGCGCCTGAAGCCGTACTTAGGGATGCAAAGGTGACAGGCCGGTTACCGTTCATCGGTCGGGAGATATGCGCTTTTTCACAGAATCAGTGGATAAGTATGTGAACTCGGTCCGGGCAAACCCGAAAGAGCCAGTGTTCATGCGGGTCTTGAGGGTGTTGCCTAAAATTTGACCTGAGGAGAAGCCATGCCCGACAGACGGTCGGTCGGCGTGAGTTTTTGTTACGAAAACAGCATGAGAAAGGCCCGAAGTTGTGCACAAAAACAGTGGATAACTCTGTGGGATCTCCATTCGCAACCGGCGCAAGTCCACTGTTGATGCGGGTTTTCCGGGATTGCCGTTTTTTTGGACGCCCTCGACAACTGTGCCACCCATGGCAAGAGTGAAGCCGACCAGTGGTCGACGGCTGTCGCTTGAACGGCAGACCGGGAACCCGTCAATGGTCGCTGGACGTGGGTTATTTCACAGAATCAGTGGATAAGTGTGTGGGAAGGGGAAGGGTAAGCCCGTCGAGCCCTGTATCCATGCGGGATGGGCAGGTACTGCCTGAATTTTGGGCACATGGATTTCTCTCGTTCACGGCTCGAAAGTCGCGTTGTCTGGATAAGACAGGGAGGCCTGGTTGCGCAGATCAGGGGAGTTTTCTGTGGATAACTTTGTGAGGACAAGTCCTGGTGAACTTGTCAAATCGAGAGGCTGTCATCTTTTCCAGCGATGCAGCAAGCCAACAACGGACATATGTTCTTATAAAACAATGAGATAGATGCTCTTTGGTGGCTGGGCGCTGACAAGCCCCCAGCAACTGCCCAGAGTGTCTTTCTGTGGATAACTTTATGGATAAGTGAAAAAGACTCTGCGCTGCAAAGACTTCCGTCAGGCGTGAGTGCCCGATGAGAAAGGCGGGCCCGCTCGCTGAGGGCAAAAAAGGGCGGCTGTCGCCGCCCGATGCCCGGTCTGATCTGAGCCAGGGCGCCATGCTGTCCTGAGTCGCTGGAAGGCCCTTTGCAGGGCACTTTCCGTTGTCTGGCGAGGATTCCTGAAAGGCTCCTCGCCAGAGCTGGCCAGAACGTTCTCCTCAGCCGCGTTTCATCAGTCCTTCACACGGTGACCGAACAGGCCGAAGTAGACGATGTAGCAGTAGCACGCTGCCGCCACCCAGAACGAGGGCAGCAGACCCACCGTGTCAGCCACGACGCCCTGGAACAGCGGCACGATGGCGCCCCGACGATGGCCGTGGCCAGCATGCCCGAGGCCCGGCTGGTGCCGCCCTGGGCCACGCGTGGCCAGCGAGAAGATGGTCGGGGAACATGATGGAGTTGAAGAAGCCGCAGGCCAGCAGGCTGTACATGGCCACGTGCCCACCCTGCGCGATCGCCAGCGAGATCAGCAGCACGTTCATCAAGGCGTTGAACGACAGGTAGATCCCCGGCCGGATGATGTTGAGCAGGTAGCTGCCCGGAAGCGGCCCACCATCGCACCGCCCCAGTAGTAGGTCAGGTAATGGGCGGCCGTGGCTTCCTTCAGCCCAGCCACTTCCTGCAGGCCCATCACGCTCACCAGCAGGCTGCCGATGGCCACTCGGCACCCACATAGCAGAAGATGCCCACGGTACCCAGCTTTCAGGTGGTGGTAGTGCCGGGCGCTGGTGCGGTCGTCATGCGCGTGGGCCGAGACCTCCTGCGCGATCTTTTCTGCGGCCGGCAGGCGGATGAAGAACACGGTGACGGCCAGCAGGATCAGGATGCCCGCCAGAATCAGGTATGGCTCCTGTACGGATGCCGCTTGTCCTGCCTGGTACCTGGCCAGGTCAGCTTCGCTCATCTTGCTCAGCTGGTCCGGCGAGATGATCTCGGTGCTGAGGATGAAGAGGGCACCGATGGAAGGGGTGCCACGGTGGTGCCCAGCGAGTTGAAGGCCTGCACCGGGGTCAGCGTGCGGGCTTCCTTGCCCGGGGGCTCAGCAGCGTCACGTAGGGGTTGCCGGAGACTTGCAGCAGCGTCACGCCGCTGGCCAGAATGAAGAGGGCACCCAGAAAGATGGGATAGGACTTGGAGCCTGCTGCCGGATAGAACAGCAGGCAGCCCGTCGCGGCAATCAGAAAGCCGCCGATCACCCCGTTCTTGTAGCCCGGGCGCGAGATGAACTTGCCGAAGGGGATGGAGGTGATGGCGTAGGCGGTGAAGAAGCAGAACTGAACCAGCAGCGCCTGCGCGTAGTTCAGCGAGAAGACTTCCTTCAGGTGGGGTACCGGGATGTCGTTCATGCAGGTGATGAAGCCCATCATGAAGAACAGACTGGTGAGGACTGTGAGGGCCGGTTATTGTTCTGATGCGGGCCGGCTTGCGGCGCCGCAGTTCGAATTGTTGCCATGGACGGATCCTCGGTTGGTGGGCGGGGAGGGACGGGGCCTCGAGGATCCCGTCAGGATGAACAGGATCCCCGGATGCCAGCCCTCAATCAGGCGTCGACCTGATTGGACAGGGCGACGGCAGCACCGATCAGACCCGGGTTCTGGGGCCAGCACGATGTAGACCGGAATGACGGCCGTGTAGCCTTCGAAACGGCCTTTGCTCTCGAAGCGGTTGCGGAACGGCGAGGTGACGAAATAGTCGATGAATCGACGGATGATGCCGCCGCACAGATAGACGCCGCCCCGTGCACCCAGCGTCAGGGCCAGGGTTGGACGACACGGTACCCAGCATGGCGCAGAAGATGTCCAGGGCTCAGGCGGGCGAGCGGCGACGAGCCGCTGAGCGCCTGCTTGCTGATCTCTGCCGCACTGAGCGGCGGGCGCTCGATGCCTTCGCGGTCGGCCAGTGCCTCGATAGATGAGGGATAGGCCCGCGCCCGACAGGAAGCGCTCGGCCGACACGTGGCCGTGCTTGCGGTTGGCGTACTGCCAGATGTGGATTTCGGTGTGATCGAACGGGCTGAAGCTGACGTGACCCCTTCGCCCGCCAGCGCGGTATAGCCGCCCCGGCCGTTCGGGGATGAGGCCCGAGACGCCCAGACCGGTACCCGGCCCGATGACGGCGATGGGCGCGTCCTCCACGGGGCGGCCCCGCCCACCTGCAGCAGCTCGCGCTTGGGCAGGTGGGGAATGGCAAGCGCTTGCGCCGTGAAGTCGTTCAGCAGGATCAGGGTATCGAGTTCCAGCGCCTGCCGGGTGGTCTCGATCGAGAACGCCCAGTGGTGGTTGGTCATCTGCACCCAGTCGCCGATGATGGGGTTGGCGATGGCAATGGCCGCATGCTTGATGAGGGGCTGACCCGCCTTGTCCAGATAGGCGCGGATGGCAGCATGCAGGCTGTCATAGTCCTTGGTGGGCAGGGTCTCGATGTGCTCCAGCTCAAGCGGGGAAACTTCCAGTGCAAATCGGGCGTTGGTTCCGCCGACATCGGCAACCAGGCGGGGCCAATTGCCGTCTTTCTTGCTGGGTTTGGAAGTGGCCATGAAAACGCTCCTTGTTTCTTCTGTACGCGAGGTTCGGGAGGGCGCGGCGGCCATCGGGCCGCGATGCCTGCTGGTTCTGACGAGGCGGCCCGTGAGGAAAGAGGGGTGTAACGGGCAGCACGCAGGTCTGCCGTCTGTCGGTTGCCAGGCCCCTTGGGGCGCAAGCCGATTGACAGTCGGTTACGTCCCATTATGCGGCAGTTTCATATTGATCGCGCTGCTATTCCGCACAGTTAGTTTGGTGTTGGAAAGTGCTGTCGATCGGCGTGGTGTGTCGCCTGCGAATGGACGCGTGCACGCCTGCCCGATGGCGGTACGTGGACATGAAAAAGCCCGCGTTGCGCGGGCTTTCTGCGGGATGTGAGGGCAGCTCAGGCAAAGGGCGAACGACGCAGCTTGCGGCTGTGCTCGTGAACCGTCTCGACCAGCACCGAGACGTGCTCGGGCGGCGTGAACTGCGAGATGCCATGTCCCAGGTTGAAGACGTGGCCCCGGCCCGTATTGGCCGCACCGTAGCTGTCCAGCGTGCGGATGGCCTGTTCACGCACCCTGTTCGGGCGAGGTGAGGAGCGCCATGGGGTCGAGGTTGCCCTGCAGCACGCAGGTGGGGCCCACACGCTTGCGCGCCGTGGCGAGGTTCATGGTCCAGTCGATACCAATGGCATCGGCGCCGCTGGCGGCCAGGGCCTCCAGCCAGGGGGCGCCACCCTTGGTGAACAGGATGGTGGGCACGCTTTCCAGCACCGTCTCGCCCTTCTCGTTGCGCTCCTTGCGGTGCGGGGTGAGCTCGGACAGGATGCGGCGCATGTGGGCCAGCGAGAAGCGCTGGTACGGTCCGTCGGCCAGGATGCCGCCCCAGGTATCGAAGATCATGACCGCCTGAGCGCCGGCTTCGATCTGGGCATTCAGGTAGTTCGTGACGGCCCGTGCATTGATTTCCAGCACCCGGTGCAGTAGGTCGGGGCGCTGGTACATCATCGTCTTGATGGTGTGGAAGTCGGTACCGCCCCGGCCTTCCACCATGTAGCAGGCCAGCGTCCAGGGGCTGCCGGCAAAACCGATCAGCGGAACGCGGCCATCCAGGGCCGGCGGATGGATGCTGACGGCGTCCAGCACATAGCGCAGCTCCTGGGTCGGATCCGGCGCGAAGAGCGCCTTCACGTCGTCCTCGTGCCGGATGGTCTTCTCGAAACGGGGGCCTTCCCCCTGCTGGAAGCTCAGCCCCAGGTTCATCGCATCCGGAATGGTCAGGATGTCGGAGAACAGGATGGCGGCATCCAGCGGGAAGCGCGCCAGAGGCTGAAGCGTCACCTCGCAGGCCAGCTCGGGCGTCTTGCACAGCGCCATGAAGCTGCCCGCCCGGGCGCGCGTGGCGTTGTACTCGGGCAGGTAGCGCCCGGCCTGACGCATGAGCCACACCGGCGTGTAGTCGGTGACCTGGCCCCGCAGGGCGCGAAGGAAGGTGTCGTTCTTCAAGGACAAGATCAGCGTGACCGATATCTGCGAATGGTTTGGATCTGGGCGGTGACCGCCGCCAGTTCGAGTGGGCACGTGCCAGGTCCATCTTGGACTTGGCGTTGGTGAGCGCTTCCTCCGCCGCACGACGGGCCTCGTTGGCACGCGCCTCGTCGAGGTCGTTGCCGCGGATGGCGGTGTCGGCCAGGACGGTGACCAGGTTCGGCTGGATCTCCAGGATGCCGCCGGCAACGAAGATCAGTTCGTCGCGGTTCTCGCCCGGCACCCGGATGCGCACCGCACCGGCCTTGATGCGGGTGATCAGCGGGGTATGGTTGGGATAGACACCAAGCTCACCGACCTCACCGGGCAGCACGACGAATTCGGCTTCCCCGGAAAAGATCGACTCCTCGGCGCTGACCACTTCGACTTGAATCGTGTTCATGACGTATGGGTTCTCGCGGGTCAGGTGGGACGATGCGGCTGATGGCATGAAGGATCTTTCGGTTCGCGCCGAAGGTGGGCTTGTGAAAGCCGGGCCCTCGGCGGCGTCATTCGAAACATCCGATGCGTGCCAGATTCAGCCGACATCGCCGTTGTCATCGAAGTGGCTGCTTACTTGGCGAGTTTCTTCGCCTTCTCGAACGCCTCGTCGATGCTGCCCACCATGTAGAACGCACCTTCCGGCAGCTCGTCGCACTCGCCGTCGATGATCATCTTGAAGCCGCGGATGGTTTCCTTCAGCGGCACGTACTTGCAGTGCACCGGTGAAGACCTCGGCCACGTGGAACGGCTGCGACAGGAAGCGCTGGATCTTCCGGGCACGGGCCACGGCCAGCTTGTCCTCGGGCGACAGCTCGTCCATGCCCAGCAGGGCAATGATGTCGCGCAGTTCCTTGTAGCGCTGCAGGGTGGCCTGCACGCCGCGGGTGACGTTGTAGTGCTCTTCGCCGATGATGTTAGGGGTCAATCTGGCGCGAGGTGGAGTCCAGCGGGTCCACGGCGGGGTAGATACCCAGCGAGGCGATGTCCCGCGACAGCACCACGGTGGCGTCCAGGTGGCCGAAGGTGGTGGCCGGCGACGGGTCGGTCAGGTCATCGGCAGGCACGTACACGGCCCGGATGGAGGTGATCGAGCCGGTCTTGGTGGAGGTGATCCGCTCCTGCAGACGACCCATCTCCTCGGCCAGCGTCGGCTGGTAACCCACGGCGGACGGCATCCGGCCCAGAAGCGCGGACACCTCGGTACCGGCCAGGGTGTAACGGTAGATGTTGTCGACGAAGAAGAGAATGTCACGGCCTTCGTCACGGAAGCGCTCGGCCATGGTCAGGCCGGTCAGCGCCACGCGCAGACGGTTGCCCGGGGGTTCGTTCATCTGACCGAACACCATGGCCACCTTCGACTGCGACAGGTCGTCCTGCACGATGACCTTGGCATCCGACATCTCGTGGTGAAGTCGTTACCCTCACGAGTACGCTCACCCACGCCGGCGAACACGGACAGACCCTGAGTGCTCCTTGGCGATGTTGTTGATCAGCTCGAGCATGTTCACGGTCTTGCCCACGCCGGCGCCACCGAACAGACCGATCTTGCCGCCCTTGGCAAACGGACAGATCAGGTCGATCACCTTGATGCCGGTTTCCAGCAGCTCCACCGACGGCGACAGCTCGTCGAACTTGGGCGCCGGCTGGTGGATGCCGCGATGCTCTTCGGTCTGGATGGGACCACGCTCGTCGATCGGGCGGCCCAGCACGTCCATCACGCGGCCCAGCACGGCGGGGCCCACGGGCACCTGGATGTTGGCACCGGTGTTCTTCACCGGCATGCCGCGGCGCAGGCCGTCGGACGAGCCCATGGCGATGGTACGGACAATACCGTCGCCCAGCTGCTGTTGAACTTCGAAGGTGAGGCCCTTCTCGGCGAGCGAGTCGCCGGATTCCTCCAGGACGAGCGCGTCGTAGACCTTGGGCATGGCATCGCGCGGGAACTGGATGTCGACGACGGCGCCGATGCACTGAACGATATGACCTTGTGCCATGGGAATTCCTTTGAATACTGTACGTTGATCGGTCGGGGACGTCGTCGGTCAGACGGCCGCAGCGCCGCCGACGATTTCACTGAGTTCCTGCGTGATGGCTGCCTGCCGTGCCTTGTTGTAGGACAGCTGCAGCTCGTTGATGATCTTCTTGGCGTTGTCCGAGGCGGCCTTCATGGCCACCACCCGGGCACTGTGCTCGGATGCCATGTTCTCGGCCAGCGCCTGGTAGATCAGTGCCTCGATGTAGCGCACCATCAGTTCGTCCAGCACCGCCTTCGGATTGGGCTCGTAGAGATAGTCCCGGAGTAGCCCGGATCGGGACGGTCGAGCTTGCCCTCGGGCAGCGGCAGGCTGCTCCACGACCGGCGTCTGCGTCATGGTGTTCACGAAGCGGGTGTGGGCCGGGTACACCGCGTCGATCTCGCCTTTCAGGAAGTCGTCGATCTGGACCTTGATGATCGGGACCAGCTTCTCGATGCGCGGCGTGTCGCCGGGCTGCACAAGCTGCGAGACGATCTTCACCCCGGCACGGTACATGAAGCCCATGCCCTTGGAGCCGATGGTGGTGGCCTGCACGCCGGCACCCTGTGCGTGAAGCTCCTGCATCTTGTGGGTGACAGCCCTGAAGATGTTGGTGTTCAGACCGCCGCACAGCCCCTTGTCGCTGGTCACCAGAATGATGCCGGCCTTCTTCACCTTCTCACGCTTCTGCATGAACGGGTGGACGTACTCGGGGTTGGCGTTGGACAGGTGCGCCGTGATGTCGCGGATCTTCTCTGCGTAGGGCCGGGCCTGCCGCATCCGGTCCTGTGCCTTGCGCATTTTTCGATACCGAGACCATTTCCATGGCCTTTGTGATCTTTTTGCGTGTTCTTGACGCTCTTGATCTGGTTTCGGATCTCTTTGCTGCTTGCCATAGTGGAGAAACTCGTTGGCGCGCCGCTTGCGCGGCGCGCGGTTCAGCCCGCAGGCTGGGGGACGAAGACGTTCTTCAGAATGCGCCGTTCTGCTTGAAGTCCTTCAGGACTTCGTGCATCTTGGCCTCGACATCCTTGTTGAATGCCTTGTCGCGTTCCAGCTGGGCCACGAAGTCGGGATACTTCGTCTGCACGTAGTCGTGCATGGCCTTGTCGGCGGCCAGCACCTTCTCCACGGGGATGTCTTCGTAGTAGTGGTTGTCGGCGGCGAACAGCGTCAGCGCCTGCTGCCAGACCTGCAGCGGGGCGTACTGGGCCTGCTTCATCAGCTCGGTCACCAGACGGCCATGGTCCAGCTGCTTGCGGGTGCTCTCTTCCAGGTCGGAAGCGAACTGCGCGAACGCAGCCAGCTCACGATACTGGGCCAGCGCGATACGCGAGCCACCGGCCAGCTTCTTGATCAGGCCCGTCTGAGCGGCACCACCCACCCGCGACACCGAGATACCCGGGTTCACGGCAGGACGGATACCGGCGTTGAACAGGTCGGTTTCCAGGAAGATCTGACCGTCGGTAATGGAGATGACGTTGGTGGGCTCGAAGGCCGACACGTCACCTGCCTGGGTCTCGATGATCGGCAGGGCGGTCAGCGAGCCGGTCTTGCCTTTCACTTCACCCTTGGTGAAGTTCTCGACATATTCCTCGTTCACGCGGGCAGCGCGCTCGAGCAGACGCGAGTGCAGGTAGAAGACGTCACCCGGGTAGGCTTCGCGGCCCGGCGGGCGGCGCAGCAGCAGCGACACCTGACGATAGGCCCAGGCCTGCTTGGTCAGGTCATCATAGATGATCAGGGCATCCTGACCACGGTCGCGGAAGTACTCACCCATCGTGCAGCCGGCGTAGGGAGCCAGGTACTGCATGGCGGCGGACTCGGAAGCGGTTGCGGCCACGACGATGGTGTATTCCATCGCGCCGAACTCTTCCAGCTTGCGTACCACGTTGGCGATGGTGGAGGCCTTCTGGCCGATCGCCACGTAGATACAGATCAGGTCCTTGCCCTTCTGGTTGATGATGGTGTCGATGGCCACGGCCGTCTTGCCGGTCTGGCGGTCGCCGATGATCAGCTCACGCTGGCCCCGGCCGATGGGCACCATGGCATCGATGGACTTCAGACCGGTCTGCACTGGCTGGGACACCGACTGACGGGCGATGACGCCAGGCGCCACCTTCTCGATCACGTCGGTTTCCTTGGCGTTGATCGGGCCCTTGCCGTCGATGGGCTGACCCAGCGTGTTCACCACGCGACCGATCAGCTCGGGGCCGACGGGCACTTCAGAATGCGGCCGGTGGTCTTGACGACGTCGCCTTCGGAGATGCTCTCGTATTCACCGAGGATCACCGCGCCGACCGAGTCGCGCTCCAGGTTCAGCGCCAGGGCCGTAGACATTGCCCGGGAACTCGATCATCTCGCCCTGCATCACGTTGGAGAGACCGTGGATCCGGCAGATGCCGTCGGTGACCGAGATGACCGTGCCCCGGTTCCGGGAGTCAGCCGAGACCTCAAAGGTTCTGGATCTTGCTTTTGAGCAGTTCGCTGATTTCAGCGGGATTGAGCTGCATGAAGGGAACTCCTTATTTCGTCAGGGACGCGGCCAGCTGGGAGAGCTTGCCACGCACGGATGCGTCAATGACTTCGTCGCCTATCTGGATGGAGACGCCGCCAATCAATTCGGGGTTTACGGTGGTGGTGGCCTTGATACCCTTGCCGAAACGCTTCTTGAGCGTGTCGACGATGGCGGCCTTCTGGGCGTCGGTCAGCTCGAAAGCTGATTCGATGGTCGCCTCCAGCACGTTCTCGTGCCGGTCACGGCTCTGTTCGAACAGGGCGGCGATGTCGGGCAGCTGGGCAAGGCGGCCGTTGTCGGCCAGGACCTGCACGAAGTTCTTCTGATGCTTGTCCAGCTTGCCGGCGGCTTCGGAAACGATGGCGGCAGCTTGGGCGCGGTCGATGTTGGGATTATCCAGAAGCTCGTTGGCGACGTCGGCCTTCATGACGGTGGCCGGCGCGAGAGTGCGCCCGACCATTCCTTCACTTTCTTGGTTTCTGCCGCGAGCTTGAATGCCGCCTCTGCGTAGGGACGGGCAATGGTCAGTGCTTCCGCCATGGTTCTTGGGCTTAGCGCAGCTCGTTTTTCAGGTTGGACAACAGATCGGCGTGTTGCTTGGCGTCGATCTCCCGCTTGAGGATGCGCTCGGCACCGCTGACGGCCAGTTGGGCGACCTGATCACGCAGCTGGTCGCGGGCACGCTCGGCAGCCAGTGTGGCTTCCTCGGCGGCGGACTTCTGGGCGGCGCAATGATGCGAGCAGCCTCGGCACGTGCTCGGTCGATGAGTTCGGCAGCCTGCTTGTCAGCGCTGGCGCGGACTTCGACCGCAGTGGCGCGAGCCTTCTGCATTTCCTGTTCGACCCGTTTCTCGGTGGCCTGCAGCTCCGCCTTGGCCTGGTCGGCAGCTGCCAGACCGGCTGCGATCTTCTTGCTGCGTTCATCCAGTGCCGCAGTGATGGGCGGCCAGATGAACTTGGCGGTGAACCACCAGAGCGCCAGGAAGATGAAGCATTGAACGATGATCGTGGCGTTGATGTACACGCGAGATTCTCCGTATCAACTATTGATACCTAAAGCGGCATGGTGGCTGCCTCGTGGCAGCCACCGTCTGCCTGCTTCTCTCAATCTACCGTTCCGATGGTGTCAGGCGGCGAAGGGGTTGCCGAAGGCGAACAGCATGGCGACACCCACGCCGATCAGGAAGGCCGCGTCGATCAGGCCGGCCAGAACGAACATGGAGGTCTGCAGTTTGCCCATCAGTTCAGGCTGGCGGGCGGAGCCTTCCAGGAACTTGCCACCCATCAGGGCGATACCGATCGAAGCGCCGAGAGCACCCAGGCCCACGATGATGCCGCAGGCGATTGCGACGTATGCTGCATTGGTCATGAAAGACTCCTCAGTCGAGACAGACAAAGAAAGGTTGAGAGAGACAGAAAAGAACCTGCGCGAGGCAGGGGACTGGGGTGTGCGGCGGGCCGGGCCCGGCGCGCACCCCGGTTCACTTTACACGCCGCTCAGTGAGCGTCGTGGGCCTGACCCAGGTAGATCAGGGTGAGCATCATGAAGATGAAGCCCTGAAGCACGATGATCAGGATGTGGAAGATGGCCCAGATGAGACCCAGCACGAAGTGCAGGCCGGCACCCCACCAGTGGCCAGTGCGCCCAGCAGGGCCAGCAGCATGAACACCATCTCGCCAGCAAACATGTTGCCGAACAACCGCATGCCGAGCGACACGGTCTTGGAGAGGTACTCGATGATCTGCATGGCGAAGTTGCAGACCCAGAGGATGGGCTTGAAGATGAGGCCGATGCCGCTGTTGCCACCCGAGCCGAATGGGGCGGAGACCAGCTCACCGAAGAAGTGGGCCTTCTTGATCTTGACGCCGTAGTAGAGCGAGGCCAGCAGCACGACGATGGACATGGCCAGCGTGGCGTTCAGATCCGCCGTGGGCAGGATGCGCTGATAGTGGGAAATGCCCAGGCCGGAGACGATGGCGGGCACCAGGTCGACCGGAACCAGGTCGAGGGTGTTCATGAAGACGATCCAGACGAAGGCCGTCAGCGCCAGCGGGGCGATGTAGCGGATGTCGCCGTGGATGATGGAGCGGGCCTGTTCGTTGACGTATTCGACCAGGAATTCGATGGCCCCCACGAAGCGGTTGGGCACGCCGCTGTTGACGCGGCGGGCGACCATCCACATCAGGCCGCAGGCCAGGACACCCATCAGGACGGACCAGAAGATGGTGTCGTAGTTGATGATGGAGAAGTCGACGATGGCCTTCTGCGGATGACCCGAAGAGTTGGCACTACCGAGGTGGTGAACGATGTATTCGGCCGCGTTTGCGGGGCCATGTGTGCCTTCTGTCGCCATCTTGGTGTGGGGGTAAGTGTTTCAGGAACCAGGCCTGGTGTCGCTCTGGACACCCTGCTCGGCATGGATTCGATTGTCGCGGCGTCGGGAAAGGGCCATCAGCCACGGGGCATGCAAGGCGGTGATGATACCCAACAGCAATGCTTCCCAATGTGCCGGCGTCAGCCATCTGACGATAGCCATCAGGCAAAACAATGTCAAGGCAAGCTTGAGGAACTCCCCCAGCAGGAAGGCCGCAACGAATGCCTGCGACGACTGTCGTCCCGCCCGTGCAAGCAGACGGGCAAACAGCACGTTGGGAACCGCGCAGGCCAGCCCGCCGAGCAGGATGTCCCGGGCACCCGGAGTGCCCCAGTACAGACTGCCGAGCGCAGCGACCACGATCACCAGCACGATCTGCAGGCTGACGGTTTTCAGCATTCTACCCAGCCCCTTCGAAGATCGGGAAACGCCTCTCTGCGTCCTCGGTGCGCCCGCGCATTGACCGGACCGAGCTGCCTTGCCCGGTTCGGCGCCGCGACGAGGGATGCGTGGGTGTGCGCCCGTCTGCGAACGAACGAAGAAGCTGCATTCCCTAATGCCTACACGAGTATAGGGGTACTACGATGCCGGTCAAAACGGCAGCGTATTGAGCTGAATGAGGGTTTTCCCGAGGAGCATCCAGGGCGTCATTCATAACTCTGAATTACGAGCGCCCTGAGGGATGCTCGCCTGACGTCGCTGACGCACGTTGTCCGCGGACTCCGTCGATAGCGACAACGAAGTCCGTAATTACGTGATTTAGCGACGTTGTGTGCGCTCACTCCTGAGTCACGGTATCCGTGCGCAGTCGCTCCAGAAGGCCCGAGAACGCGTCGTTGCTGGAGAAGTGAATGACCAGCTTGCCGCGGCCGTTGGCCTTGCTGATGATCTCGACCGTCGTGTTCAGGTGGTCGGCGATGCGCTCACGCAGACGGGCCACGTCGCGGTCGGTCACCGCGTCGGCCGCCCGCTTCTGGTTGGCCTTGGCCAGACCCTTGTTCTCCTCCAGCTTCTGGCTGACCGAGCGTTCCGTCTCGCGCACGGAAAGGCGACGCTGCACCACCAGATGCGCCATCAGGATCTGCTCGGCGCGGTCCAGCGAGAGCAGGGCGCGTGCGTGGCCCATCTCGATGTCACCGGCCAGCAGCATGGTCTGAACCGTGTCGGCCAGGTTCAGCAGACGCAGCAGGTTGGAGGTGGCGCTGCGCGAGCGGCCGATGGCCTGGGCAGCCTGCTCGTGCGTGTAGTGGAACTCGTCGATGAGACGCTGGATGGCGCTGGCTTCTTCCAGCGGGTTCAGGTCCTCGCGCTGGATGTTCTCAATCAGGGCCAGGGCCAGCGCGTTCTCGTCGCTGACTTCCTTGATGATGACGGGGACCGTCTCAAGCTGGGCGAGCGCCGCGGCGCGGAAGCGCCGTTCGCCGGCGATGATCTCGTAGCGCCCATTGTCGATGGGGCGGATCACCAGGGGCTGCAGCAAGCCATGCTCATGGATCGAGTCCGCCAGCTCCTGCAGGGCGGATTCGTCCATGCGGGTGCGGGGCTGATAGCGCCCGGCCTGCAGCAGGTTCAGGGGCATCTCGCGGATGCCTTCCTCGGCGGGGTGGCCGGACTGGCGGAGACCGCAGCCGGTTGCGGGGCAACCGGGGCAGGAGTCTCATCCAGCATCGGGCCATCGCCCCCCAGCAGTGAATCCAGACCGCGACCGAGGCCGCCCTTGGCTTTCTTGCTCATGCCTTGCTTTCCTTGGAATGTTCTCGTGCGTTCTGGGTGCCAGGCGTCGGGGCATGGGATGCGCCCGGCCTGGCTTCAAGGTTCTTGTGTGGGATCAGCCGGCGTTGGCCTGCTCTTCGGTGTGACTGTCGGCAGGGGCTTCGCTGGCATGCCCGGACGCGCTCCGTTCGTGGTGGATGGGTTCTGCGCGTCGGCGGTCTCATCCGCCTGAGTGGGGGCGTTCGTGGATCCGGCCGGTGCATGAGATGCGTTCCGCGCCTGGGGGGCTGCCTGCTGTCCGGCGCGTGCCTGCGCAGCCGACTTCATCTGGGCCACATAGGCGGGAGTGCGCTCGATCAGTTCGGAGGCAAAATCCAGATAGCCCAGCGCACCGCGCGAACCCGGGTCGAAGCGAACGCCCGGCAGTCCATGGCTGGGCGCTTCGGCCAGACGGATGTTGCGCGGGATGACCGCCTTGAACACCTTCTCCTTGAAGTGCTCTTCCAGCTGGGCCGAGACCTGCTGCGCCAGCGTGATCCGGCTGTCGTACATCACGCGCAGGATGCCCATGATCTTGATCTCCGGATTGAAGTTGGCGTGCACTTTCCGGATGGTTCCCACCAGGTCGCTCAGACCCTCCAGCGCGTAGTACTCGCACTGCATCGGGATGATCACGCCCTGGGCGGCGCACAGGCCGTTCAGGGTCAGCAGCGACAGTGACGGCGGCGAATCGATCAGGATGTAATCGTAGTCAGCGCTCACTTGATCCAGCGCGTCCCGAAGGCGACGCTCGCGCCGGTCCAGCTCGACCAGTTCCACTTCGGCGCCCGGCCAGTTCGCGGTTGGCGGGCAGCAGGTAGCCGCCGGCGTCCGAGCGCTGACGGGCCTCGGTCACGGTCGCCTCCCCGATCAGCACGTCGTAGACGGACAGGGACAGGCGGCGCTTGTCGATGCCGCTACCCATGGTGGCGTTGCCCCTGGGGGTCAGGGTCGACCAGCAGGGTCCGTTTGCCCAGCTGGGAGAGGGCGGCAGCCAGGTTCACCGAGGTCGTCGTCTTGCCGACCCCGCCTTTCTGGTTCGCAATGGTCAGAATGAGCGTCACTGGGGTCTCCGTCGGTTGGGTTGTGCGGATGGGGGCAGGGAAGTGGATGAGGGTGTGCCGGTTGCAGGCGAATCGCCGGTTGTCGGTGATGTGGTCTGCGTCAACGTGCTCGCCGCGGTACCGGGAGCCTGGAGGGCTGGGATGGGTAGCGGCTGCCGGTTGTGCAGCGTCTGGCGCAGGCGTGTTTCCGGCCAGGCTCAGGATGGCCAGATTGCGCTGCACGCCCGGGTCGATCGTCGGCAGCGGTTCCACAGCCTGCAGCATGATGCTTTCCGGAAGCGCCTGCTGCTCTTCAGACAGCCGCAGCGACTTCATGGCAAAGAGAAGTGAGTCCTTGCTCATGTAAGGCTCGCACAGTGCAGCAAAACGTCCAAGCGCAGTGAAGGCGCGGCAGATGAAGTGCGGCGGGCTGATCAGGCTGCGCAGTGTCGGGTGGCCTGCAGCGCTCTCTGTTGACGCTGAGAGCGCGGTGGAGGCTGGTACCGGGCTCGACGACGCCTCAGCACCGAGGCTGGGGCGTCGAGGGGCTTCGTCCCCTGCCCTTTCGGAAGGCGGGATCTGCCCGTAGCAGGCTTTCCAGGTCCTCGATCTTGCCCGCCAGCACGGTGGCGTTCTTCAAGCCGAGTGTGAGCACTGACTGACGAAGGAAGGCGACCTTCTTGCCCACCGGTTCCACCAGATAGATGGGACGCTGGGGCTGCACGATGGCCAGCAGGATGCCGGGAAAGCCGGCCCCCGTGCCCACGTCCACAAGCGCTTCCTCGGCCCGTGGCAGATAGCGCTCCAGCACCGGCACGATGGCCAGACTGTCCAGCAGATGCTCGTCGATCAGATGGACGCTGTCGCTGTTGCCCAGCAGGTTGAAGGTGCGGTTCCACTGCTTCAGCAGCTCGCCCATTGCACCACCTTGGCAAAGGCGGTCTCGTCCAGCGTCACGGACAGGCGCTGAAGGCCCTGCTGCAGGCGCTGCGTGTCAGCGTCTGTCCAGGTCGTGTCCGAACGTTGGGCGGGGGCGCGGCGCTTCATGCCGGGTCTCCCCGGGGCTGGGCAGCGGCTGCGTCCGAGGCGGGCACTTCAGGCTGGGTTGGCGCGCGCTGCTCCGTGGCGCTCGCGACCTTCCGGCGCTTCTTCAGATGCACCAGCAGCAGGGATACGGCCGCCGGCGTCATGCCGGGAATGCGTCCAGCCTGTCCAATGGTCTGCGGCCGTTGGGCGATGAGCTTCTGGCGCACCTCGTTCGAGAGGCCGGAGATCTGCGTGTAGTCCAGATCGGCCGGAATCGGTGTGGCTTCCTGCTGGGCCATGCGCTGCACTTCAAGCTTCTGCCGATCAATGTAGCTACGGTACTTGATCTGGATCTCGACCTGTTCGGCCACGCGGGATCCGCCTGAACCTCGGCAAACTCCTCCGGCATCAGGCTTGCCAGCTGGGCGAGCGAGACATCCGGGCGCTTCAGAAGATCATGAAGTGAGTGTTTACTTGTGCCATTCTGGCCTTGGGGAGCAGCAGGTGCTTGTGGCGCTGATGGCGAGGCGCCTTGGGCCTCCTCTGCAGCCTGTGTCGTGCCTTGGGGCGTCTGCAGGCGTGCCAGAACCTGAGGATTGGCGAGTGTGGCGCGCATGCGGGCAATCTCGCGTTCAATAGCCTCCTGCTTGGAAGTGAACGCTTGCCAACGAACATCGTCCACGCAGCCCATCTGCCGTCCCAGCTCGGTCAGTCGCAGGTCGGCATTGTCCTCGCGCAGGCTCAGGCGATACTCGGCCCGGCTGGTGAACATCCGGTAGGGTTCCTGCACGCCCCGGGTCAGCAGATCGTCCAGCATTACGCCCATGTAGGCCTGATCGCGGCGAGGCACCCAGGGCTCCTTGCCCTGAACCTGGCGTGCGGCGTTCAGACCGGCCAGCAGGCCTTGTGCAGCGGCTTCCTCGTAACCGGTCGTGCCGTTGATCTGGCCTGCGAAGAACAGGCCCTGAATCTGCCGGGTTTCAGGCCGGGCTTCAGGCCGCGAGGATCGAAGTAGTCGTACTCGATGGCGTAGCCGGGGCGCAGGATGTGCGCGTTTTCCAGGCCAACCATGGAGTGCACCACGGCCAGCTGCGTGTCGAAAGGCAGGCTGGTGGAGATGCCGTTGGGGTAGATCTCTTGTGTCTGGAGCCCTTCGGGCTCCAGGTAGATCTGGTGGGAATCCTTGTCCGCGAAACGGTGGATCTTGTCCTCGATGGAGGGGCAATAGCGCGGCCCCACGCCTTCGATGACACCGGTGAAGAGCGGCGACCGATCCAGCGCCTGGCGGATGATCTCGTGCGTGCGCGCGTTGGTGTGCGTGATCCAGCACGGCAGCTGCCGCGGTGCTGGTCTGCCCGCCCGATGAAGGAGAACACGGGCACAGGATCCAGATCACCCGGCTGGACACCCAGCCGGCTGTAGTCGATGGTCTTGCCGTCGATACGAGGAGGCGTACCGGTCTTGAGACGCCCCTGCGGCAGGGCCAGTTCCCGAAGGCGGGCCGCCAGCGTCTTGGCTGACGGATCAGCAGCGCGCCCGGCCTCGTAATTATCCGAGCCCACATGCACCTTGCCATTCAGGAAGGTGCCTGCGGTGAGCACGACGGCCTTGGCCCTGAACTGGATGCCCAGCTGTGTGACGACACCCACCACGCGGTCACCTTCCAGCAGCAGGTCATCCACCGCCTGCTGGAAGAGGGTGAGATTGGGCTGATTCTCCAGCGCTTGCCGAATGGCCTGGCGATACAGGACACGGTCTGCCTGGGCGCGCGTGGCTCGAACCGCGGGGCCCTTGCTGGCGTTGAGAATCCGGAACTGGATACCGGCGTGATCGGTGGCAACGGCCATGACGCCGCCCAGCGCATCGACCTCCTTGACGAGATGCCCCTTGCCGATCCCACCAATGGACGGGTTGCGGGACATCTGACCCAAGGTGTCAAGATTGTGGCTTAAAAGCAACGTTTTTGCGCCAGTGCGCGCCGCGACCAGGCTGGCTTCCGTTCCAGCGTGGCCCCGCCAACGACGATGACGTCGAAGATTTCAGGGTGAGTGCTCATGCGCCATTATAGATCGCGCGCCCTCATTTTGTGCCCGGTTTCGTGCGTTGTTTCACGTGAAACGGCGATTCTTTTTCGGTTTCACGGGGTTCTGGGCACGGAGATTGCTTGGGGTTAGACGACTGATCGCTATGCTGAGCGTGCAGGATCGCGCTCAACACAGACAAACATGCATTCAGCCCCCTTGCGGAGGATGGTCCGCCCTGTGAAGCCCTCAGCCAGCGTCGGAGAGGGCTCCCGGTGGAAGAGCATGATGGGTTGTGGTGGACGGCTGTGGCGGGAGGTTCTTCGTGCGAACCTGATGACCTTACGCGCGGCCGCTGCGGGAATTCCCAGTCAAGAGAGGTAGGGGCACAGACGCCACCGTGGTGCCACGAACGTAAGCCGCCATGCCTTTGCGCGACTGTGACGCAGGAATCCAGTCCCTGAACTGCGAGAATAGCGAGTGGAAAGTGCGCTCGCCAGCGGCGACCTATAGCAGGATGTTGGGAGGAGGGCTTGATGCGATGACGGAAACTCATGCGTGACGCCACATGATTGACCGGGCTGTGTATGGATCGCGACTAGCGAAGTGCGCATGGCAGACCAGCGGAATCTGCACGTCCCAGTAACGTCCACTTATGATGAGCGCGCACTGACGATGGAAGTGCTAAGTGAGCTCCAGAACGGGGCTGGAGGAATACTGAGCGCAGAGGAAGATTCAGTCAGTGTCAAAGCATTCTGCCGGGCATTGCACGCCGGGAACACGCGTGAGGTGGTTACAGGGGCGTGTTTCAAGACTTCGACATGGCTATACGAAAAGGACTACCGGTGGCCAACGGGAAACCTGTACGCGCGCCATGTATACGTCCCAGTCCCGATATAGCGGGTAATAGGGGCGGGATATGGGAAGGCCAGGGAAACCGAGTAGATGACCGTATAACCCGAGGCCATTGGGGAAAATGAGGGGAGGTCAGATACCTCAGCGCACAAAAGGTCAGAACTGCGGCGCACCACTGCATGTTGAGCAAGCTGAGTTGGTGCTCGCTCAACCTTTGCCGAGAGCCATGCTTGTTCCATAGGCCAACCATGTTGACTGATGTTGACTATTGGATCGCCTGTGGGGCTACGACGCTTCGGCATTGGGATCGATGATTCCACGCGCGGGCCATGGAAGATGTTCTGGCGTCCGCCAAAACTGCAATAGCGAAGAGCTTGGGCCGGAACAGGGCTTAGAAGCCGCACACGCTGCAATTCTTGGGACAAGGTGAGGGACGAATCAGTCTGTGTGTACTGATTACCCCGAGTCCCCTGAATTACGCAAAGAGAAAGCCTATCCGAGAGTCGCTTCATAGACGGATTGAGGGTGCCAGGCGGACACGTTTCACGTGTCCTTTGGGTCGACTACCATGCCACCCTCGCTTGAGGCATCTACTTTGCTGCCCTTGCAGCGCGTTGTGCGGTGAATATCCCCAACAGGTACAGCGCGACGCCCACCCAGACCCAGACATATCCTATGAAGCGTGAGAGCTGGAAGCTTTCATGGAACACCAGCAGTCCCAGCAGGAACTGCATGGTGGGAGACATGTATTGGATCATTCCAAGATTGCTGAGACTGATGCGACGGGCAGCTGCCGCGAAGAAAGAGCAAAGGAATGGTTGTCGCCGCGCCCGGAACCAATCATCACCATCAAGGGAAGGGTCGATAGATCTCCCAGAGAGACGAGTTTATTCAGATGTCCCTGATAAATCAGGTAGATGGCTGCCAGAGGCAGCATCAGGAGAGTCTCCATGGCCATCCCGGTCAATGCATCCAAAGGAGCAAGCTTCCTGATGAGTCCGTAGACGCCAAAGCTCAATGTCAGCAGTAGCGCGACCCATGGAATGGAGCCCGCGGGAATGGCAAGCCACAGAATGCCAACCAGAACCAGGGCAACTGCAGCCATCTGAGGCTTGTTCAGACGTTCGCTGAAGAAGATGCGTCCCAGCAATACGTTGAATAGCGGGTTAATGAAGTATCGGGCTCGCGTCCGGGGACATGCCCGTTGGTGACTGCCCACAGGTAGACCAACCAGTTGATGGATATGGACGCTGCTGAACCTGCGAGCATGAACAGAAGGCGAGGATTGCCAAATACCGCGTACAGGTTCTTCAGCTTTCCGGTGCCTATGATAAGGAGCGCCGAGAACAACGCTGACCAGACAATTCGTTGCGCCAGCAGTTGATCGGCTGGCATGAGCCCTTTCAGCGGTGCCCAGTAGAGGGGAAATATGCCCCAGATGAGGTAGCAGGCGATGGCAGATAGCGTGCCTTTCTGCGCAGAAGAAAGCTGTTCCAACGACATATCTATCTAGGTAGCCGAGTTAACGACGGAGGTTTCATGGTAGGCCACTTAGTATATGCCTCTCCGAGGAGCTTCCCGGCATAAGGGTAGAACGGTGTAATGTGCCTGCTGTTTCACGTGAAACAGTGCGAAATACTGACAAAGATGGGCTGTTTCACGTGGAACATCAACAAGTAGCGCCGGTTTGGGACTGTTTCACGTGAAACAGAGGGCGGTTGATCTAGAGCTACTCATGTTTCACGTGGAACGCCGAACGCAGGCGCCCGATACGCCAACGTGATTGCCCATTGGCTGAGGCCGCCTTTGAGTCTGGTTGCCTCCGCCTGTGGTGATGCGTGTTTCACGTGGAACAAAGGGCCGGATGGGTCGGGGTGTCCAATGCTTGAACGGGGTGTATGCCATCCGGAGGGAGCAGAAGTTTGCCCCGCCGGCTGTACTCTCGGGGGCCAAATCCCTCGACCACCACCGCTTCCTTATGGAGGGAGCGCGTGGCATGGAGAGTCGAAACCTACTCATGCGCTTCGGGACACGCCACGGATATCCTTGCCTATGGTTGACAGGGGCTTTGGCATCGCGAGCTATAAGTAGGAGTACCCGGCGGCGCCGAGGCAGGAAACGCGAGGGGGTTCGCGTTCGTAGCCGTCATATCGGAGGTTTGGGTTGAGATGAGAGCATTCGCCGTTGTTCAAGGTCTCTAATGTTCCACGATGATGGGGCGGAACTGGTGTTTCACGTGAAACAGCGTAGGTGGGGCGCGAGCATCTGCACTGGAGTGTGTTCGTGGAGTAGCTGCCTGCTTGTAGCCGTCAAATGGATCTTTCGATCCCCGAGGGCCATGGTCAGGGCATGGGTGCCCAAGCTGAAAAGACATCGAACGCGCCGTTGAGTGGTGTGCCGTCTGATCTGGGTAGTGTATGCCTCGTAGCGACCGGCTGGAACTCTGAATCGCCTGCCATTCACGTACTTACTTGATCCAGTGTGCCAGGGCAGACCTAGTCTCCTTGGCTCATGGAGTGCCTTTTTGCTGGATCAGGACTTTCGGATTCGTTGGCTAGTGCCTGTTGAGGATGAGATAACCGCCTACTGTATTGTACGCACCTGAACGGGGCCGATTAGGGGTTGATGTCGCCAGTGGACTTGGCTCGGAACTGGTTGGTAGTTGGTTGGTATCTGGTTGGTAGTTGGCAAGTGGTTGGCTAGTGGTTGGCTGGCGTTGGTGGTTGATAGGAGAGTGTTCTAACGGTCGCTTCTGAAACGCTCCGGTGTGGATGGCCCTTAATAGGGGCGTGTGGCAAGTATGATGCTGACCTGGAGCCGTCTTTCTGAAGAGGCGAGCCTGTACTTCACCGAAGGACTGGCGAAAGAGTGGGGCGTACTGTTCATTCGCGGCGGATAACGGGTTAGGTGTTTGAGCTATGAGGACCTTCGGGGATGACCGTGGAGTCATGTCCAGCAGTGCGCTATTCCCCGGATTGGCGCCTATAACCATAACGGCGGGGTGCTAGTGATGGTCCATGGTTGCTGTCGGGCGATGCCGGGAACTTTACGTTCATCGAAATGGGCACCGGACACGGGCTTCGCGCACTCTGCATGAAGGGCAATGCCCTATATCGTTCAGGACGACGGGACTCCAGAATGTGGTAGCAAGTGCCTGATTTGGTCCGACAGATACGTATTGGCGAGGTGCAGTTCAAGTGCAGGAGTCTGGTGGATACTTGTGTATGTGTACGCCGGAACAGGCGGGATTCTCGGACGGTTCAGTACATGCATCAATAACTGATACCGGGCTGAGGTGTACCCGATCCGTAAGGTAAGGCATGTACGTTGCCTATCTGTCATCTTCCTTCGTTCATGAGTTGTATCCAAAAATCGGATGTCACATGAACTGGGGATGAGAGGATCATGCCTTGGAGGGAGCGGATCGTGAGCCTGGTAGATCGTGGAGGTGCGAACATGTTCGCGCCATCTGATGGCGAATCCTTCCGAGGCTGAATGCGATGTTGCGTTGGCCTGCCAGGGCCTACGCGGTCGGTTGAATCTGTGCCGCTGATTTGCCTTCGTTCGCCCGGTGATCGCGTTTGATATTGCGTTGCTCTTCCACCGAGTTGGCATATCCATATTGAGCGGCAATAGTTCCAGGTGGTGTTTGGTTGTCATCATGGTCGTACAGAGCGATGCTTGTTTCACGTGAAACAACACGCCAAATCATCCCTACAGTCTATACGCGTTGGATGCTGAGTTCCATGCACCGAGTCAGGGGGCAAGGACTCACATAGAGTGCAGCGGCGCTCACAGCATCTCGCCGGGAGGGGCTTGATACTCGGTCAGCCTCAGGAAGCAATACGCCAGCCAAGCTGCGGGGCCAAAGTCCAGGGAGGCCCTTACAGAGGATCTTGGCAGCCAGGGAGAGTCTGACTGCTGACGCCTGCGGCTAAGAACCTGTTTGTGTCCGGGCGATAAGGGATGGTCACCGGGCGGATGAGCGACACGAGATGCGCGTCATGACGCCGTGAGAAAGAACCCTGAAAAGCGGCATTCATGCGAAAAAGTAGATAGCGCCACTAGGCAAGGAAGCGAGTTGTCGTGTGGCAAGGCTGATACAGTACGCTGCGGCCTGCCAAGGGAAGTCAGGTGGTCAAAGCTCAGTTGCTCGCTCGGCTGCTCGGCTGCTCGGCTGCTCGGTTGCTCGGTTGCTCGGTTGCTCAGTCGCTCGAGTTGCTCAGTCGCTCGGCTGCTCAGTCGCTCGGTCGCTCGGTCGCTCGGTCGCTCGGTCGCTCGGTCGCTCAGTGGCTCAGTGCGGCTCAGTGGCTCAGTGGCTCAGTGGCTCCAGTGGCTCAGTGGCTCCAGTGGCTCAGTGGCTCAGTGGCCCAGTGGCTCAGTGGCTCAGTGGCTCAGTGGCTCAGTGGCTCAGTGGCTCAGTGGCTCAGTGGCTCAGTGGCTCAGTGGCTCAGTGGGCCCAGTGGCTCAGTGGCTCAGTGGCTCAGTGGCTCAGTGGCTCAGTGGCTCAGTGGCTCGGTGGCTCGGTGGCTCGGTGGCTCAGTGGCTCAGTGGCTCGGTGGCTCAGTGGCTCAGTGGCTCAGTGGCTCAGTGGCTCAGTGGCTCAGTGGCTCAGTGGCTCAGTGGCTCAGCGGCTCAGTGGCTCAGTGGCTCAGTGGCTCAGCGGCTCAGCGGCTCAGCGGCTCAGTGGCTCAGCCGCTCAGCCGCCCAGCAGCCCAGCAGCCCAGCAGCCCAGCAGCCCAGCCGCTCAGCCGCCCAGCCGCTCAGCCGCCCAGCAGCCTCACCGAGGAATCCGGAAGCCTTGCATCCAAACCAAATCCCTAGTGTCAGTTCCCGAATCTGAGCGTCCATGAATCATGATGCCGGGATTTGCATCGCCAGACGTAATGACAGCCCGGCTACACGCCCACGCGCCGCTGATGCGGCTTGGTGCGCGTGAGGTGCTAGTGCTCAACATCCTGTGATTCTGATTCGAGCGGGGCTTGGACTGAGCAGGCGTCCAACCGATAGGGAGGACACCACATACGCGGCAACCCGCTCTGGTCTCCAAACCCATCCAAGAAGATGACATTGATGAGGATGCCCTCATTTTATGATCGGTAGCGAGCAACCCGGGGTGAAGGAAGTGCCCGGCTACGAATCCATGATTCAAGCAGATCGATGAATCCAGGTCGTCCATGAGCCAGAACCAGGAAGCTGCCAATTCGAAGATCATCCGCTGACATGAGACCCCTCGCATGAGCGAACATGCATCAACGGCATTGCGATAGATGGAGGCAAGCTGGAGCCAGCAGCAGGAAGCCGACTGCATCCTTGACGAAGAAGAGAGCACGCATGGCGCTCTCAGTACGAACAGCCGGTCTTGTTCAGATTACGCTGTAATTACCAAAGACCCAAAGACCCAAAAGACCCAAAGACCCAAAGACCCAAAGACCCAAAGACCCAAAGACCCAAAGACCCAAAGACCCAAAGACCCAAAGACCCAAAGACCCAAAGACCCAAAGACCCAAAGACCCAAAGACCCAAAGACCCAAAGACCCAAAAGGCTTCCGCAAACTCGCAAGTTTCAGAAACGGAACTCGTATACATAAGTAAGTGAACACACACTTTATATTCTGTAGAGCCGATGGGACTATCATGGTTGCCCGTCAGATTGGGCGGATGCCGGGCAACAGGCCCGGGGCCCGTCTGGCGAGAGATGCTGTCAACGCGACACGCGAGGTGCCTTGATGATGAGAACTTCTGTGGATGCCCGAGAATCGGATCGGATGCTGAGCGGGAAGGGCCCCATGGGCAGATTCGGAAGCCGATTGCCATCACGATGGGGGATCCGGCAGGCATTGGGCCGAGATCATTCTGCGAGCCCTTGCCAGAGCTCCCGGAAACGGGCCCGGAAGGCCCTTTTGTCGTTTATGGCTGTCCAGAGTGGATGAAGGTCGTTGCAAGGCGCCTTGGGCTGAATACGGGCCTTCTGGAGGTGGTCCCGTGTGCCGAGGTGCCCGAAGATCTTCCGGTGGGCCAGGTTTCGGCGGCGGGCGGTGAAGCAGCCTTCCGGGCCGTGCACCGGGCGGCGCAGGATGCAATGGCGGGCAAGGTCCGGGCGGTGGTGACGGCGCCGCTCAGCAAGGCCGCAATGAATCTGGCGGGCCACGTGTATCCGGGGCATACGGAGATTCTGGCGGAGGTCGGGGGAAATGTGCCGGTGCGGATGATGCTGGCCAACGAGGAGCTGCGCACGGTGCTGGTGAGCATTCATGTGCCGCTGAGGGTGGCGGTCAGCAGTCTGTCGACGGCGGGCATCGTGGAGACGATCCGGCTGACGGATGCGTTCCTGCGCATGACGGGTATTCAGGCGCCCCGGATCGCCGTGGCGGGCATCAACCCGCATGCGGGCGAGGACGGGCTGCTGGGGGACGAGGAGATCCGCGTGATCGGTCCTGCGGTGCAGGAGGCCCGCGCGCTGGGGATTGATGCGAGTGGTCCCTGGCCGCCGGACACGGTGTTCATGCGGGCAAGGGGCTTTGCCGAGTTCGATGTGGTGATTGCCATGTACCACGACCAGGGGTTGATCCCGGTGAAGTACCGGGGCGTGGATGAGGGGGTGAACCTGACGGTGGGGCTGCCTTTCGTGCGAACGAGTCCGGACCACGGTACGGCCTTCGATATCGCCGGCAAGGGCATTGCGCAGCCGAACAGCCTGCTGGCGGCCATGCGGATGGCCGAGCGCCTGTCGGGAAAGCCTGAGGCACGAGACTGATCGAGGGGGAAAGCGGGAAAGGGCGTGAAAGAGGGCCGAGGTTGTACCCCAAAGCAAGTCTGATGCCCGGCCAGGTCTGAAGCTCAGCCGGGTCTCGAAGCTCGGCTTGCCGCTCGCGAGCGGGTTCCCGGAGTGCCAATCGATCGGATCCCCCGAAAAGCAAAACGCCCGAAGGAGTCATCGACTCGATCGGGCGTTTTCTTCATCTCCTTCAGGTTTTCAGGCCTTCAGGAGATAGTAGCCGCTGACTTCAGGCTTTCTTGTCCAGCCGCTCTTCCAGTGCCTTGCGCGTTTCACGTAGGGTGGTGGGCAGGCGCTCGCCCGGGGCGCTCGAAGAGTTCGTCGTGGTGCTTGAACTCGGCACGGACTTCGTCGGGCTTGATGGAGATGACTTTCTCGAAGTCGGCTTCGCTGAAGTCCAGGCCCTCCCAGCGCAGGTCCGTGTACTTCGGCGAGGTGCCGAGGACGTGTTGGGTGCCGTCCTGGGCCTTGCCTTCGATGCGATCCAGCATCCACTTCAGCACGCGCATGTTGTTGCCGAAGCCGGGCCAGATGAAGTGGCCCTGGTCGTCGGTGCGGAACCAGTTGACGTTGAAGATCGGCAGGACCTTGGCGCCTTTTGCCTTCAGCCATTGGCCCAGATTGAGCCAGTGCTGGAAGTAGTCGCCCATGTTGTAGCCGCAGAAGGGCAGCATGGCGAACGGGTCGCGGCGCACCACGCCCTGTTTGCCGCCGGCGGCTGCGGTGGTCTGAGAGCCCATGGTGGCGGCGGTAGACACCTTCGACCCAGCTGCGGGCCTCGGGTGACCAGCGGGATGGTGTCGGAGCGGCGGCCGCCGAAGATGAAGGCGTCCAGCGGCACGCCGGCGGGATCATCCCAGGCCGGATCCACAGCCGGGTTGTTGGTGGCGGCGACGGTGAAGCGCGAGTTCGGGTGCGCTGCCTTGCGGCCGTTCTTGCCGTCGGCCGGGGTCCAGTCGTTGCCCTGCCAGTCGATCAGGTGTGCCGGCGGCTCGCTCAGGCCTTCCCACCACACGTCACCGTCGTCGGTCAGGGCGACGTTGGTGAACAGCACGTTCTTGTCGAGTGCTGCCATGCAGTTGGGGTTGCTCTTGGTGTTGGTGCGGGAGCCACACCGAAGTAGCCGGCTTCGGGGTTGATGGCCAGCAGGCGGCCGTTGGCGTCGGGCTTGATCCAGGCAATGTCATCGCCCACCGTGGTGACTTTCCAGCCCTCGAAGCCCTTGGGCGGGATCAGCATGGCAAAGTTGGTCTTGCCGCAGGCCGACGGGGAAGGCGGCAGCCACGTGGTACTTCTTGCCTTCGGGCGAGGTGACGCCCGGATGAGCATGTGCTCGGCCCAGCCAGCCGGGTTGGCCGTCGCGTGCTGCGGCGTGACCCATGGACGACGCGATGCGCAGCGCCAGGCACTTCTTGCCCAGCAGGGCGTTGCCACCGTAGCCGGAGCCGTAGGACCAGATCTCGCGGGTTTCCGGGAAGTGGACGATGTACTTCTCGGCGTTGCAGGGCCAGGGGACTTCCTGGACGCCTTCGAGCAGCGGCATGCCGACGCTGTGGACGGCAGGCACGAAGGCACCGTCAGTACCCAGCACGTCCCACACGGGTTTGCCCATGCGGGTCATGATGCGCATGCTGGCGACCACATAGGGCGAGTCGGTCAGCTCGATGCCGATCTGCGAGATCTCGCCGCCCAGCGGGCCCATGGAGAAGGGCACGACGTACATGGTGCGGCCCTGCATGCAGCCCTTGAAGAGCTGCTTGAGCGTGGCGCGCATCTTGGCCGGCTCGACCCAGTTGTTGGTGGGGCCAGCGTCGATTTCCTTCTCGCTGCAGATGAAGGTGCGGTCTTCGACCCGAGCCACGTCGGACGGGTCGGAACGGGCGAGGAACGAACCGGGGCGCTTGGCGGGGTTGAGCTTGATGAGCGTGCCCCGGTCGACCATCTCGCTACACAGACGGTCATACTCTTCCTGGCTGCCGTCGGCCCAGACCACGTGGGCGGGCTCAGTCAGCTCGACGATCTGTCGAACCCAATCGACGACGCCGGTATGCCGCACTTCAGGCGGGACATTGCCGATATCGACTGCCGTTGATGTCTTCGTCATGGAATTTTCCTTGTTGTGAAGTTGAAAAAACACCAGAAGCGGGTTCGCGGTGAACGGCGGTCGGTCTCCTGGCAGCTGCCATCATCCGGGGCCGTGCCCCCTGAAGAAGGGGACACTTGCCGGCGCCTTGGAGCACCGGGCAGGGCACCGGAATCTGACTGACCGCAGACTGTTCACGGATGTCTCCAGAGCGTGCTATGAACTCGGCAGGGCCGGCGTGCATAGCGCGCGCAGAAGACACGTTTTTCTCACTGCGATCCTATGCCTTTTGCGGCTTTTTCGCCAACGGTCCCGACGGTGGAAGCGGGTAAACGTTCCGGCCGGCGACAGGAGAAGGGAGTACCCACTGCGCAGTGGCTGGGTTCATGGCGGGGCAGGGGAGGGGCCTGACACGACCCTGCCGTTCATGAGCGAGCGCCTACTACGGCGGTAAGGCCCGTATGCCGGGCATGGGGTGGATAAGGAAGCGGGAGTTCTGGCGGGCGGTTGCACGCGATGGGAGGCGAGCCCGGGACGATGACGACCTGCTCGCCTGAACGGGTTTCGTGAGCCTGTCTGGTGCTGTCCTGAAGTCGACTACCGTGGACGGGTATGGGGGCTGGCGGCACGAAAACAGTGGCGCGTGAAGCACGGAATCGGATGGCGGCACAGGACTCCATCATGTGGAATCCAGGGCATTGACGGTCCAGGGCTGGATCGGGGCGCGCGGAAACATTTCGACAGAATGGACCCCTGCGCATCGAGGGGATTCTGACGCCCTGGCAGGCTTCACGCGGCCCGACTTCCATCGACGCTTTCCGTCCCCGGGCATCGGTTTGAACCATGCCTGCCCGGGGCAGGGAGGGCGCCCAGGTGTCTCGAATGCTTCGAATACACGAAGAGTGTGCGCTTACTTTTTTGATTGCCATCGTGGCCGTGAAGGCGCGATGGCGCATCTGTGCATAGAGGGAGTTTCGTCGTGACGGACAAGCAATCTGCCGGGGCCGCCGGTTCCAGACAGAGTACGGGAAGAACATCAGGCGTCGGCCTCGCAGGGGCACCCGAGGGTGCCGGGCTGTGAGCCGATCCAGGCAGGCCGTGGCATCAGCCGACCCATCAAGGTGGTCAACCCGCCCGTGGTCCGGGCATCCAGCGTGATCTTCGAATCGGTGCAGGCGGCCATCGAGGCTGGTCGGCGCACGGACCGGGGCGAACTGCACCATTCCACTTACGCCACCGCCGGCACCGAGACCACCTATGCGCTGATGGATGCCGTGGCCGAGCTGGAGGGAGCGCCCCATGCCGTGCGGGCTGCGCTCATGCCTTCCGGCCTGGCTGCCATCTCTACGGTGATGTGGGCATTCACTTCGCCGGGTGACGAGATCCTGATGAGCGATTCGGTCTACGGGCCGGCACGCACCTTTGCCGATACGCTGCTGGCCAAGTTCGGGGTGCGCACCATCTACTTCGATCCGCTGGCCACACCGGAAGATCTGGAGAAGTTGGCAAGCGCTCACACCCGGATGATCTATCTGGAAAGCCCGGGCAGCTACACCTTCGAGATCCAGGATGTACCGGCCATCTGCGCCTGGGCACGCCAGCGCGGCATCCTGACCGCCATCGACAATACCTATGCCTCGCCGCGGCTGGCGAGGCCGTTCGACTGGGGCGTGGACATCTCCATCCCGGCGCTGACCAAGTACTGGTGTGGCCATGCGGACGTGCTGATGGGCGCCGCGGTGGTGCGCGAGCCGCTGTGGCAGCAGCTGTGGACGACAGTGCGGCAGCTGGGCATCTGCGTGGGCGGTGACGATGCCTGGCTGGTCCTGCGGGGCATCCGCACGGTCGATGCGCGACTGCGCATGCACGAGCAGACGGCACTGGCGGTGGCCCGCTGGCTGGAGACGCAGCCGGATGTGGTTCGGGTGCTGCACCCCGGGCTGGAGAGCCATCCGCAGCATGCGCTCTTCAAGCGCGACTTCCTGGGCAGCAACGGCCTCTTTGCCTTCGAGCTGAAGCAGCCCATGTCCCCGGCCGCGATCATGGCACTGTGCAATGGACGGCGCCATTTCGCGCTGGGCTTCTCGTGGGGCGGCTTCGAGAGCCTGATCATGCCCGCGCACCTGGATGGCTGCCGCAGCGTCCAGCCCTGGAAGGGAGGGCAGCTGATCCGTATCCACTGCGGGCTGGAGCCGGCCGAGGCGCTGATCGCTGACCTGGAAGAGGGCCTGAAGGCCATGCGGGCGGCCAACGCGTCCTGAGACGGTGGTGGCGTCCTGTGACGCCTCATGCGCCGCAGGGAAGGCCGGGGATGAAGGCAGGTGCTTGCCGCTCATCCCCGGCCTGTTGTTTTTTCGTCGGGACGCACCTGCTCCCATGCCAACTATTTACACGCGACCGCCGGATAAATTGACGATAATCCTCGGAACGATCCCGGTGCGTCCGGCTGGCCTGCGGGCCGTCGAAGGCGACAGCGGCGGGACCGGTCCATGAACTGGGTCGGTCAGCGCTTCCCCCGCAGGGGCGCCCGGATCGGCTAATCACGAACGAGTCAGTGCTTACTTACGGGGTAAACTCGATGACAACGCCTTCTGGTCTGCTTCCCATTGACCAATTGATCAACCAGGATCTGGACGACCTGATCCGCAAGGCCCGTCCGCAGTTCGAGGCGCTGGCTGGCAACCATGTGTGGCTGACGGGGGGCGCGGGCTTCCTGGGCTACTACCTGGTGCTGTCGATGGGCCACTGGAACAAGACGGCGGCGCCCGGCAAGAAGATCCGCCTGACGGTGCTGGACAACTATGTGCGTGGCGTGCCGGCCTGGCTGGAAGGCGCGAAGTCGGAAGAGATCAAGCTGCGCAAGCATGACGTGACGCACCCGATCCCGACCGATCTGGAGCCGGCCAATTTCATCATCCACGCGGCCTCCATCGCCTCGCCGATGTACTACCGCAAGTATCCGCTGGAGACCATCGACGCCAACGTCAATGGCCTGCGCCTGATGCTGGACTACGCCGCCGAGCGCAACCAGAAGGAACCGGGCTCGATGAAGGGCTTCCTGTTCTTCTCCACCAGCGAGATCTACGGCGACCCGACGCCCGATGCCATCCCCACGCCCGAGACCTATCGCGGCCTGGTGTCGTGCACCGGCCCGCGCGCCTGCTATGACGAGTCCAAGCGGGTGGGCGAGACGCTGTGCGTGCTGTATGCCCAGAACAAGGGTGTGCCTGTTTCGCAGGCACGTCCGTTCAACAACTATGGCCCGGGCCTGAAGATCACCGACGGCCGCGTGCTGCCCGACTTCGCCCGCGACGTGCTGGCCGGCCGCGACATCGTGATGCTGTCCGACGGTTCGCCGACCCGCACCTTCTGCTACATCACCGACGCCCCTGTCGGGCTACCTGCGCGTGCTGGTCAACGGCCGCCGGGGCGAGCCCTACAACATCGGCATCGAGACGCCCGAGATCACCATGCGCGAGCTGGCCGAGCGGGTGCAGAAGCTGGCGAAGGAACTGTGGGGCTACGAAGGCAAGGTCATTCACAAGCTGTCCAGCGAGGGTGAGGTCTACCTGAAAGACAACCCCAACCGGCGCTGCCCGATCATCACCAAGGCACGCACCGAGCTGGGCTATGCGCCGGAAGTGGATGTGGACACGGGTCTGCGCCGCATCCTCAACTGGTATTACTTCAATCGTGATGCAGAGGCTGCATGATGAAACTGTGGTGGTGGGAACCGGCTACGTCGGTCTGGTGTCGGGAACGTGCCTGGCTTCGGTCGGGCACGAGGTGGCCTGCGTCGACGTGGATGCAGCCAAGGTCGAGCGCATCAATCGGGGTGAGCCGCCGATCCATGAAGATGGTCTGGAGGCACTGCTGAAGGCCAACGTCGGTACACGTCTGCGAGCGACCACTTCGCTGGCCGACGCGATGGATGGCGCTGATGTCGCGCTGATCTGCGTGGGTACGCCCTTCGATGGCAAGACCATCGACCTGAGCTACGTGCTGCAGGTCTCGCGCGAGATCGGCAAGGTGCTGAAGGATCAGGCCGCGGCCGCAAAAGCCGCCGGCAAGCAGCCGCATTACTGCGTGGTGACGGTCAAGAGCACGGTGGTCCCGGGCACGACCGACACGGTGGTGCGTAAGGCCATCGAGGAAGCCTCGGGTCTGGTGGCCGGCAAGGACTTCGGCCTGGGCATGAACCCCGAGTTCTCGCCGAAGGCGTGGCCGTGAAGGACTTCCGTGAACCGGACCGGATCGTGGTGGGCGGCATTGATGCGCGCAGCACGGCGCAGCTGGCCGAGATGTACGCGATGTTCCGGAACACGCCGATCATCCAGACCACGCCGCGCACGGCCGAGATGATCAAGTACACCTCCAATGCCTTCATGGCCACGATGATCTCGTTCTCGAACGAGATCGCGCGGATCTGCGACGGCATCGGTGAATTGGATGCGGCCGAGGTGTTCAAGGGCCTGCACCTGATGAAGCACCTGATCTACCGCGACGGCGAGGGCAAGCTGAAGACGGCGGGTGCCACCTCCTTCCTGTGGGCGGGCTGCGGCTTTGGCGGCAGCTGCTTCCCGAAGGATGTGAAGGCCATCACGGCGCATGCCCAGCACCGTGGCGTGGACACGCCGATGCTGGACGCGGTGCTCTCGACCAACAAGACGCAGCCAGAGCAGATGCTGCGCCTGTTGAAGGAGCAGGTGGGCAACGACCTGAAGGGCAAGCGCGTGACCGTGCTGGGCGTGGCCTTCAAGCCGGGTACCGACGACGTGCGCGAATCGCCGGCGCTGCTGATCATCGCTGCGCTGGTGAAGGAAGGCGCGAAAGTGACCGCTCACGATCCGATTGCGGTTCAGACCGGCAAGAAGGCCTTGGCCGATTTCGGCGTCCCGGAAAGCGCCTATCAGTTCCAGCCCGCTGGATGATGCCTTGGCGCAGGCCGAGGCCGTGCTGCTGGTGACGAGCTGGCCCGACTACAAGGCCGTGCCGGAGCTGCAGCAGAAAGCGGGTCGCACTGCGGTTCCGCTGATCGATGGCCGTCGCTACATCGCACGCGACGCGCTGCCGACATACAGCGGCATCGGCCTGTCGGTGAGTGCCCACTGACGGGTATGTTCCGAAGCAGCGGGAGTGCTGCTTCGGGATGTCCTGAAGGCCAGGTGGTCTGTCCGGGTTTTCAGCCACGGCACTTCGTCTGCGGATGAAGTGTTGATCGGCCGGCCTTCGATCGGGCGGCAGGTGTCTGTGGATACCTGCCGCTTTTTATTTCAGGATGAGCCGATCAGGCTGTCTGGCCCAACACGCTCTCAAAGACCTGTGCGCAGATGAGGTCTCCCTGAGCGCCCCATTGGGCGATGGCCGCGTCCAATGAGTCGGGAGCTTCCATGGAAAGCGAGATATCCGGAATTCAACAGGGCGGCCGCGATGGGTGAGCCCTTCCCTGAAGAGGCGCCTTGAGCGGCCAGAGGAAACAGCCCACTGGCGGCCAGTGGGCTGTCGAAAGTGATGGGTCCATGGCCTGAACAGGCCATGGCCGGGAGCGCGGGATCAGGCCGCGTCTTCTTCCGGATTGCGCACGACCAGCAGGTCGATCTTGGCGTTGCTGATGAGGCGGCGGGTGGCGCTGCCCAGCAGCAGGGCGCTGAGGCCGCCGCGACCGTGGGAGGCGACGACGATCACGTCGGCTTTCTTGTCGTGGGCGATCTTGATGATGCCGTCTGCGGGCTCATCGGCGATCTCGAAGCCGGTCTCATACTGCAGCCCGGCTGCCTTGGCCTTGGCGCATGCCTGATCGAGGATCTCCCGGCCGCTGGCGCGCACTTTCTCGTCGTGCTCGTTGGCGGTGAGGTAGTTAGTTGGGCACCAGGTCGCCGGCGTAGAGGGGCGGTGCATACGGCGCACCGACGGTGGCGATGATCACGGAAGCTTTCAGGGCAGTGGCCAGGTTGATGCCAGTATCGACGGCCCGTTCGGACAGCGGGGAACCATCCGTGGCGATGAGAACGCGGTTGTACATGAGACAGGTCTCCTTTCGAGAGGCAGGCCAAGGCACGGGCTGCCCGGCCCAGTGATCCTGTTTCAGGATAGACCAGAACGCGACATGAGGGGGCGCTTGACCCCGCAAGAAGTGCAACCTGTTGCGTCAGGTTAAATCGGAGCGATATAAATCCGGCGTCTGGGGGGGCGTGGACGCTCAGAGTCGTGTCCGGCCAAGGTCAGGAGAGGGCGTCAGCGTTCAGGCGGCGAGATTTCAGGCCGGAATGTTCAGGCCGGCAGGGCAGGCTGGAATCGGGTGTCGGTGTGCAGGCGGGCGCGCAGGTCGGCGGCGCTGAGCGGGGGGCAGAACAGGTTGCCCTGCAGGGTGCAGTCGGGCAGGTTCTGCTGGATGCAGGCGAACTCGTCGGGACGTTCGATGCCCTCGGCAACGGCTTCCAGCTTTGAGTCCTGGGCCAGCGCCAGGATGGCGTTCACGATGGCGCGGGAGACGGCTTGCTGGGGCAGTCCTGAATGAAGCTGCGGTCGATCTTGATCTCGTCGAATGGCAGGGTGTGCAGGTAGGTGAGGGACGAGTAGCCGGTACCGAAGTCGTCCAGCGACAGTTTCAGGCCCAGTTGCTTGAGCTGGGTGATGAGGCAGCGGGCCTGATCACCGCTTTCGATCAGCAGGGTCTCGGTCAGCTCCAGGATGAGCTGCTCGGGGGGCAGGCCACTGTCATGCAGGGCCTGGCGCACCGTGTCGACCAGGTTTCCGCGCTGGGTCTGGGCGGCCGAGACGTTGACGGCCATCTTGAGGGGCGGCAGGCCTTCGTCCAGCCAGGCGCGGGCCTGTCGGCAGGCTTCGTTCAGGGCCCAGGCGCCAATCTCGGCAATGAGCCCGCTGCGCTCGGCAATGGGCACGAAGTGTTCGGGCAGGATGAGGCCAAGTTCGCGGTGATGCCAGCGGATGAGCGCTTCGACGCCGGTGATCTGCAGGGTGCGACTGCAGATCTTGGGCTGATAGAAGAGGCGCAGCTCCTGGTGACGGATGGCGTGGCGCAGGTGGTTCTCCAGCGTCAGTGCATCCAGGCGCGCCTGTTTCTGGGTGGGATCGAAATACTCGATGCGATGGCCGCCGCGCCGCTTGGCCAGGGCCATGGCCTGTTCGGCATGGCGGGTGAGCTGGGTGTGGTCGGTGGCGTGATCGGGGAAGACGGCCATGCCCACGCTGGCCGAGATGAAGAGCTCCTTGCCCTCGATGTGCAGCGGCAGGCCCAGGATCCGTTGCAGCTCGTCCATGCAGGCCGTGTGCTCGGGGTCACCGGGGCGGCCGGGCAGCAGGGCCATGAAGCGGTCGGCGCCAGTACGCGCCAGCCAGGGGCTGGTGGTGCGAAGGCGGCGGCGACGCTCGGGGCCGGTGTGGCGGCTGACCAGATCGTCCAGCCGCTGGCTGACGGCTTTCAGGAAGGCATCGCCAATGGCGTGGCCCAGACCGTCGTTGAGCTGCCGGAAGCGGTCCAGGTCCAGCAGCATGAGCGTGCAGGCGCGGGGCGTGGAACGCAGCACGATTCCAGCCGGCGCATGAAGCCGGTGTGATTGGTCAGGCCGGTCAGCAGGTCCTGACGCAGCAGACGATCCCGATAGATCCTCAATCCCGGGCACTGGCGAAGCTTCAGCAGCAGGGCAGATTCGTCCAGGGCTTGGCCAGCACGTCTGTCAGGTTCAGGGCCAGGGCCTCACGCCACAGCGGACGAGGGTCTCCGGCCGTGAGCAGGATGACGGACAGGCGCTGCCAGGCAGCGTTCTTGAGCTGCTCGCGCAGCCAGTTCAGACGGGGATCTTCGGGCCCATCCAGATGCACGAGCAGCAACGAAGGTGTGCGCTCACTCTCGATGATCTCTCGGCCTCACGCGGATGCTGAATGACGCAGAGCGTGCCCAGTCGATGGGCTTCCAGCAACCCGGATACAAGCTTGCCAACGGCCGGATCCGCATCGAACAGCAGGACGGTGTTCTGCTTCTGGATCAGCGCGTCTTCGCTGCGATTGGCTGCGTTGCCGCCAATGCTGAGGGGGACCTCGAAATTCACCGGGAAAAGGGCTGAAGATGTATGAAAGTGTCAGTGTGACAGGCGGAGATTACCGCATTTGTGAGCATAAGTTTCAGAATGCGCCCCTTGATGTGAGGGGTGAGGCATGTCGGGCATGCTCCGCCCGGCCCAGGCAGCGGTGGCCCGGAAGAGGAGGGGCGCAGCGCCTGCCTGTCGTGTGCCGCTGCGCCATGTGCCACCGGAGGCCGCCCTTCTTCAGTCCAGCACTTTCAGCGCCCTGTCAGGCGTCCAGCGAGGCCACCTCGTCGCGGGTCTGCTGCACGGCGGGCTGAGTCGGGCGTGCCCCCGTTGCATACATGCCGGAGTGGGTGCTTGCTTCCTGATAGGCAGGCGCGGATGCGTTGCCTTGCGGGCTTGCGTGGGCAGTGGCTGCCTGCTGGGAGGCCTCGGCGCTTCGGTCGTGGCGGCAGCGTTGAGGGCCGTGGCGGTCGACGTGACGGGGGCAGTGGCTGTGGTGTCCGCACTTTGTGCGGCTGCTTCCTGCGCGGCGGCGGTTTCCTGCGCCTGCTGCTGCAGCATGCGCCAGGCGCGCTGCTGGGCCATGGCCTGCAGGTAGACAATCTGCTCGGCGGCGTCGGCGTCTCCCCGGTGGATGGCCTTCATCAGCGTGCGGTATTCGGCCTGCGACTGGCGCAGCCGGTTCTCGGGCAGTGGCATCAGGGTGCGCACCATCTGCAGGAAACGGCCCAGGTCGGTGATGGAGCGGGTAAGCCGGGGGTTGGCCGCCATGGCCTGCAGGCGCTCGTGGAAGCCGTCCACTGCCCGGTAGTAGTCGGTCAGCCGATTGCCGGTGACGGCGTTCTCCAGGCTGGCCAGCAGGGTGTCCAGCGCCGCGATGTCCTCGGGGGTCTGGCGGCGCACGGCCTCGGCGGCACATCGACTCTGCAGCAGGCCCAGCACGGGGAAGAGGCTTTCGGCCTCGCCGGCGCTCAGCTCGATGACGAAGGCGCCACGTCCCGGCACCAGGCGGACCAGCCTTCGTGGGCCAGCACCTTCAGGGCCTCGCGCAGCGGGGTGCGGAGGTGCCGGGCGGGCGGACAGCCCCAGTTCGTCGATGCGCTCACCGGGCGGCAGGCTGCGTTCATAGATCATCTCGCGCAGTCGATCGGTGACTTCGACGTGCAGGGACGAGCGGGAGATCTTGTAGTTGGCGTCCATGGATGGGGAAGCAGGGCTGTCGAGGAAAAATGTAACGGCGGTATTGTAACGATCCGCGCATGCTGAATGCAGAACGCAGTGTCTGTCTTTGTATGCACCGGCAAAACCGTCAAGGATCCGAGACAGGGCCGGCGCAGAAGCAGGTGCTGCCCGGGTGCCACGCCGGAACCTGAGCCCCGCCCTCTCAGCGAATCGGGCGGGGCGGGACGCGAGCGGGTGTGGCTGCGTGCCGGCTGTCGGCCCGCCGCGTCAGGGGCAGCCCACAGCGGCCGCCCAAAAATGGCGTGCAGGCTCTAGAATCCGGGGATGCTTCCAACACAATTGAATCGAATTGCGCCAGCTTCGGCGCACACGATGCAGGCCATCGGGGTCGAGGTCGAGCTGGCGGCGTCGGTGACGCCTTCGCTTGAGCGCCCCCGGCAGGCCGACCATGGGGATCTGGCCACCAACCTGGCCATGCAGCTGGCCCGCCCGCTGAAGAAGTCGCCGCGCGCGGTGGCCGAGCAGCTGGTGGCCGCGCTGATGGAACAACCCGGTGCGACCGATCTCATCGCCCGTGCCGAGATTGCCGGCCCGGGCTTCATCAACTTCCGGCTCACGCCCGCAGCCCACCAGCGTGTGGTGCACGAGGTGCTGGCTCAGGGCGAACAGTTCGCAGCAGCCGTCCAACGGCCAGCAGGTGATGCTGGAGTTCGTCTCGGCCAACCCCACCGGCCCGCTGCACGTGGGTCATGGACGTCAGGCGGCACTGGGTGACGTGCTGGGCAACCTTCTGGCCTCGCAAGGCTGGAAGGTTCACCGCGAGTTCTATTACAACGACGCCGGCGCGCAGATCCACAACCTGGCACTGTCGGTGCAGGCGCGCGGACGCGGCATTGCGCCGGATGATCCGTCCTTCCCGGCTGATGGCTACCGCGGCGACTACATCGCCGAGATCGCCCGGGCCTTCGTGGCCCGAGACGGTGCAGGTGGCTGGCCAGCCGCCCGAGACGGCCACAGGTGACCTGGATGACCTGGATGCAGTGCGCCGCTTTGCGGTGGCCTGCCTGCGTCGTGAACAGGACCTGGACCTGGCAGCCTTTGGCGTGTCGTTCGACCGTTACTACCTGGAATCGTCGCTCTACACCGACGGAAAGGTGGAAGAAGCCGTGGCGCGACTGGTGGCCGGCGGCCACACCTTCGAGCAGGACGGCGCGCTGTGGCTGCGCACCACCGACTACGGTGACGACAAGGACCGCGTGATGCGCAAGTCCGAAGGTGGCTACACCTACTTCGTGCCGGACGTGGCCTATCACCTGGGCAAGTGGCAGCGGGGTTTCACCCAGGCCATCAACATCCAGGGCTCGGATCACCACGGCACGGTGGCGCGGGTTCGCGCCGGGCTGCAGGCGCTGGACATGGGTATCCCCAAGGGCTACCCGGACTACGTGCTGCACAAGATGGTGCGCGTGATGCGCAACGGCGAGGAGGTGAAGATCTCCAAGCGCGCGGGCAGCTACGTCACGCTGCGTGACCTGATCGAGTGGTCGGGCGGCGGGGACGAGACCCGGGGGCGCGATGCCGTGCGCTTCTTCCTGATTTCCCGCAAGGGCGACACCGAGTTCACCTTCGACGTGGACCTGGCGCTGTCGCGCTCGGACGAGAACCCCGTCTATTACGTCCAGTATGCCCATGCCCGGATCTGCTCGATCCTGGCGCAGGCGGCGGAACGCGGTGGCCAGTCGGCCGGCGCGGAGGGACGCGGGGCGCACATCGACCGGCTGACGGCACCGACCGAATACGCGCTGATGGCACGCATGGCGGCTTTCCCGGCCATGCTGACCGAGGCGGCGCGTGAACTGGCGCCGCACCAGCTGGCCCTATTATCTGAAGGATCTGGCGGCCGACTTCCATGCGTTCTACAACGCCGAGCGGGTGCTGGTGGACGATGCCGAACTGCAGTCGGCGCGGGTGGCGCTGCTGGAGGCCGTGCGGACGGTCCTGCGGCGCGGCATGGCGCTGATCGGCGTGTCGGCGCCGGAACGGCTGTGAACGGCCACGGCCGGGAGGTTTGATGCAGATCGACAATCCAATGATGCCGATGAACCGGGGTGATGCCCCGATGACGCAGAGCGACTGCCCGGACGGCAGCCGCCCGGGTGAACGCGGCATGGTCCGCAGACCTGGGTGATGCAGGCCGTTCAGGCGACTCCCGGCCCGGCTTCGTGGCACGCACGCCGCTGGCGCGCCAGCGGGGCGGCACGATGCTCGGGCTGCTGCTGGGGCTGCTGATCGGCACCGGTGCGGCTGCAGGCGTGGCCTGGTACATCTACCGCTCGCCGCTGCCCTTCATCACGCCAGTCGTGCAGGAGGGCAACCCGTCGGGGCTGAAGCCGGCGCCCGAGGTACCCAATCCCGTACCCAGCGTGCAACCCCAGGCCGGACAGCTTCCCGATCCCAACCAGGGTGCCTCTCGGCAGCAGGTGATGCCGCAGCCGGATCCGCGCACCAACCCGCAGTCGCAGGGCGTATCCACGGTGGACGTGACCGGTGATGCAAGCGGGCAGCCGACCGATGATCTGCCCACCATGCCGCCGCAACAGCCTGCCATGGTGGGGGGCGGCTACATGCTGCAGGCTGGTTCCTTCCGGCGCGTGGCCGATGCCGAGCGCCTGAAGGGCAACCTGGCGCTGCGGGGTCTGGAAGCGCGGGTGGAGCAGGGCAACGTGAATGGCCAGACGGTGTATCGGGTCCGGATCGGGCCGTATCCGTCGCTGCAGGACACCAACCAGGTCCGCGCCGATCTGGCCGACGAGGGCATCGAAGCGGCCGTGGTGCGCGGGCGCTGATTCCGGCGGGCTCCGTCCGGGAGCCCACCCTGCCACCCATCGGTTGCGAACTGCCACTGATGGTTGGCGAGGTGTAACGGTCTGATGCAGGGTAAACCGGCTCGACGCTTCCTTCGTTGCTGCGGATGACCTTCGGCCCCCGGGCCGGATGCTCTTTCGCCGGGAGCCTTTACGGTTCCCTCAGTTTTTCACGATGCCCGCAAAGGCTTTCGGGCATCGTCTCTTTCAGGATGGGTCTCATGAATCGCAAACAGTTCCTCTCGACGCTTTCCGCGGCTGGCTCGCCTCGGCGCTGATGCCCGCTGGCGCCGCTCTGGCGCAGCAGCAGTCGATCAGCAGCAAAGATTTCCGGGCGCTGTCGGGGCATGTACCCACCGAGGCCGCGCCGGGCAAGATCGAGGTGGTGGAGTTCTTCTGGTATGGCTGCCCCCACTGCTATGCCTTCGATCCGACCATCTCGGCCTGGAGCAAGCGCTAGCCCGAGGACGTGGTTTTCCGCCGCGTGCACGTGCCCTTCTTCAGCCGTCCGCACCAGCAGATGTTCTACGCGCTGCAGGCCATCGGCCGCGAGGACGATGAGACCCGCAACCTGATCTTCGACGCCATCCGGAACAAGCAGAAGCCCATGCAGCAGCTGGACGAGATGAAGGGAAGCTGGCCGCCGCCAAGGTGGATCCGAAGGCCTTCGAGAATGCCTACAACTCGTTCGGCGTGAAGACGCAGATCCAGCGTGCCAACAAGCTGGCCACCGCCTATGGCATCGACGGCGTGCCGACGCTGGGCATCAATGGCCGCTACACCACCAGCCCGTCGGTGGCCGGCAGCAACGAGCGGGCCATCGGTGCTGGATGAGCTGATCCAGCGCGAACGCGGCCAGCAAGGCGCCGGCAAGTGAGTTGATGGCGGCCGGCCGCGACAGCGCCGCATCGTCCCCGGTGCGGCGCATCGTCATCACGGGCGCATCCAGCGGCCTGGGGCGGGCGCTGGCCACCGAGCTGGCCCTACGCTTTCCCGGCAGCACGATGCTGCTGCTGGCCCGCCGTGCCGACCGGCTGGCCGAGCTGGCGGCCGACCTGCCGCAGGTGCAATGCGTCTGCGAAACGGTGGACATCACCGACCACGAGCGGCTTTCCGGCATCTGCCGGCGCTTCGTGACTGAGCACGGTGCGCCTGACATCGTGATTGCCAACGCCGGCATCAGTGTGGGCACACTGACCGACGAGCCTGAGGATCGGGGCCGTCTTTGCCCGCATCCTCGCCGTAAACGTGCAGGGTCTTCGACAGCTTTGCCCCTTCCTGGACGCCATGAAGGCGGCCCGCCAGGGCACGCTGGTGGGCATCGCCAGCGTGGCCGGCGTGCGAGGCCTGCCCGGATCGGGCGCCTACAGCGCCAGCAAGGCGGCCGTGGCCGTCTATCTGGAAAGCCTGCGGCTGGAAATGCGGCCGTTTGGCGTCTCGGTCGTCACCATCTCGCCGGGGTTCATCGATACCGACATGACCCGGATCAACCCCTATCACATGCCCCTTCCTGATGCCAGCCCCGCGCTTTGCGCAGGTGGCGGTGGATGCCATTCTGGCGCGCCGGCGCCGGATCGTGATTCCCGGCAGATGGGATGGGTGGCGAGCTGCTGCGCATCCTGCCGGCACTGGCTCTATGACCGCCTGTTTGCCAACAGTCTGCGCAAGCCGCGTCAGGGAGAGATTCCGCCGTCCGGTACGGGCGGAGCGGACAGCCCGCGCCATTGACGGACCGGAAGGTTCCGGGGAGTATCGAACGAGTGTCTACAGTGAAGAACCGGCCGGGCTGGTGGGTGTCCGTGAGTACGGCGGCCTGCTGGGCTGCCTGTCCGCAGGCTGCGCCAGCGGCAACCCGTCGCGCGGGGCGGCTACTACTGGATGACGGCCCCGGCAAGCCGGACCCGGAGCGGGTGGCCCGCCTGATGCGCGAGCCCGACCCGGTGCCGAAGCACGAGCCGCTGCTGGCCCGGGCCAACCGCCCCTATCGGGTGATGGGGCAGGACTTCTCGCCCATGACCGAACGCAAGCCCTACAAGAAGCAGGGCGTGGCGTCCTGGTATCAGGCAGCGCTCACAGCAAAGCCCACGTCCACGGGCGAAACCTACGACATGTACCAGATGACGGCTGCTCACCCGACGCTGCCGCTGCCCAGCTACGCGCGTGTCACGCGGCTGGACAACGGCCGTTCGGTGGTGGTGCGCGTCAACGATCGAGACCGTTCCTGCGTGGGCGGCTGATCGACCTGTCCCTACTGGCGGCCAGCAAGCTGGGCTATGTGGGCAAGGGGCACGCCGAGGTCGAGGTGGAACTGCTCAATCCCGCCGATGCCGCCAAGGGGCGCACGCTGACCGCCCAGCCAGCCGGCAAGGCCGCTCCCGCTCAGGCCCGCACGCTGCCGGCGGTCTCGGGCCCGCGCCGAACTGGACCTGCCGGGGATGAAGGCGCCTCTGCGGACAAGGAGCTTGCGTCGGCGGAGGTGCCCCGGGCGGATGAACGCGCCGGCGTGGCGGGCGGCAACAGCGGTGATCCAGGGACCTTCCACCCTGACGGCGGACAACGGCAGCCAAGGGGTGACGCCTTCCCGACAGCGGAAGCGATCACCGAGAGCCGGCGGGCTGCCCCTGGAGGGCAGGGTGCAGACCTGACTCCAAACCGGCCTTTGGCCAGGACGCAGACCGCCCCCTCGGCGCCAGTCCGAGCCCGCCAGTGCCGCCGAAGGCGACAGCGGCTGGTTCCTGCAGCTGGGCGTGTTCCGTCAGCTGGACAATGCCCTGCGGGTGCAGCGTGAGCAGATGGCGCGCTCCACCCGTCCGATCCGCCGGTGGAGCTGGTGCAGCGTGGCGACCAGTATCGCGTGCTGCTGGGGCCCTATGCCGATGAGGCTGATGCGCGCGCCGTGGCTGCCGACATCGGCCAGCGCACCGGACACAAGCCCGGGGTCTCGCGCCAATAGAAGAGCACTTGTTGTGCTTGCACTTTGTCTTTGAGCGCGTTCTGATACAGCCTGTCTGCCTTGTCGCCACTGATGCGGGCTGCCAGCAGCCGCCTGACGCGATGGCATCGTCTCGCTCAGCACCTGCATGGCTTTCAGCCCCAGCGCGCTGGGCAGTGCATCAGCAGCCTCGTCGCTTTCCGGCCGGGCCGGAGGGCCAAAAGACCAGCAGCGCGAACTCGCCCCGGCAATGGTTGGCATCGGCCTGCAGCCAGTTGGGCAGCGCGGCCAGCAGCATGCGCACGATCTGCTCGAAGCGCTGGTAAGTTCCCGTCCCACCACTACCTCGCGTTCGACCTCCAGCGTCTGGAGCAGTTCCGCCGCCAGCGTCTCGATGCGATGCGGTGCCTCGAAGAGCATGAAGGCCTGCCCGCTGGCCGCCAGCGCCTGCAGCCGTTCCTGGCGCAGGCGGGTGCGGGTGGGCAGGAATCCCTCGAAGAAGTAGCGCCCGCCGGGCAGGCTGCAGCACTGAGCAGCGTGGTGGAGGCGCTGGCCCCGGGGACCGGCACGACGGTGATGCTGGCAGCATGGGACTGCAGCCACCAGCAGGGCGCCAGGGGTCGCTGATGCCGGGGTGCCGGCATCGGTGATCAGCGCCACCGATTCGCCGCCCGGATGCGATCCAGCACGCGCTCGACCGCTTTCCTCGTTGTGGGCGTGCAGCGCCAGACAGCGCGCGTGGCCGATGCCCAGCGACTGCAGCAGCGGTCGGCTGCTGCGGGTGTCCTCGGCGGCAATCCATGCAGCAGCCCGCAGCGTCCGTGCGGCGCGCGAGCTGATATCTTCGAGGTTTCCGATGGGCGTGGCCACTACATATAATGCAGCGGCAAGCGCCGGAGAGGTTTCTGCTGGCGCAGGGACGGTCCCTTCAGGGGCGGGCCCGCCGGCAAACGGCATGAGGGCATGATGCAGCGTCGAGATTGGATGAAAGGAACCCTGCTGACCGCAGGGGCGACCATGGGAGCAGATCGCCGGCTGGCCGGGGCTGGCCCGCGCCGCGTCGGTGGAGCGGATCGGTCTATTGTTACCCAAGTCCGGGCAGATCTATGGTCGTGCCGCGGCCGCGCTGAAGGCCGGCATCGAGACCGCCTTTCGCCGGCTGCCCAAGGGCTTTGCCATCGACATCTACGAGACCGATGAATCGGCCAGCAGCTGACCGCCGCCTACCGGGGCATGCTGCGTCGGGGCACGTCGCTCGCCATTGGCCCGCTCACGCAACGGCACGGCTGCGCTCGCCAGTTTTGGCGAAGTCCCATCACCACGCTGGCCCTGAGACCAGTTCGAGGGCGACGGCGGCGTGCCCCGGAACGTGCTGGTCTTCTCCATCGGCGTCGAACAGGAGGCCGTGCAGGGTGGCCGACATGGCCTTCCAGGCCATGCGTCGCAAGGCCAGCAACCCGAAGGCGCCGCGCGCCATCATCATCACCGCTGCCAACCAGGTGGGACGTCGCGCCGCCTCGGTCTTCCATGGCCAGTGGCAGGCCCTGGGGGCCGAAGCCGACCTGCCCATCGAGCTGGAAGAGAGCGCACTCTACAAATTCCGCGAAGTGGCCAAGAAGGAACAGGGCGACCTCTACTTCCTTTCCATGGCCTCGCACCTGGCGCGGCCGGTCCGGATGATCACGGGCCGGAACCAGCCGACGCTTCGGCACCTCGCAGATCTCCATCGGCGGGCCGGATGCCAAGACACCCATTGCCGAGCTGGACGGCATCCGGCTGGTGGAGATGCCAGCCATCATCCAGCCGCAGAGCTATGGTGCCCAGGGCTTCGAGGCACCGCCCGAAGACTTCAGCCTGGAGATGCAGCGCCTCTACGCGCTGGGTATCGACGCGCTGCGCATCGGACGCGAGATGTTCTCCGGCGCCACCACGCTGGACCTGAACGGTCTGACGGGCAAGCTGCGCTACGACGGTAGCTATCCGGTCATCGAGCGCACGCTGCTGCCGGCCGAGTATCGCAACGGCGTGCCCGTCGCCGTCTGAACCCTCGGTTTTTCGGGTGCTTCCGGCGAAGCATGCTCACGCAACCAAATGATGGGCTGCGATGGATGATGCGCCGCGCCTGACCCCACGCCAGCGGACCGGCCTTCAGGCTGAGCATCAGGCCCGCGAGCACCTGCAGCAGGCCGGGCTGCGTCTTGTCGCAGCCAACGTCCGCTGCAGGTGGGCGAGATCGAGTTTGATCATGCGTGACGGCCAGACCGTGGTCTTCGTGGAGGTGCGCAGTCGCCGCTCCATGGCCCGGGTGGGGCTGCCGCCAGTGTGGACTTCCGCAAGCAGCAGCGCATCCAGCGCGCCGCCCAGTGCTGGCTGCAATCACGTTTTGCTGGCCGTGGCTGGCCCGAGTGCCGCTTTGATGTCGTGGCCATCGAGGCCGGGCGGCTGACGTGGATCCGACAGGCGTTCTGAGCGTCTGAAGGTGCTTGCCGGATCAGTGCTTCGAGGTCGCCAGCCGCATCACAGGCCCCCTGAAAAGTCCATGGGCGTGTCGTTGCCATCAGCAGTTTGTAACGTTTCGATGCGTGGGCCACAACAGCAGCCGATGAACGGGCGAAATCCGGCCGGCCTTTCTATAATCGGTCCAACGCTATCAGGAGAGTTCGGATGAGCCAGCCCAGCGCCTTCGCGCGTCGTATCGTATCGTCTGCCGTGCTTGCAGCCACCCTGGGGCTGAGCGGCTGCTTTGGACTGGCCGTCACCGGCGCCGCCATCGGTACGGTGGCCGTGCTGGATCGTCGTTCCATCGGGGCCCAGACCGAGGACGAGACCATCGAGCTGCGCGGTGCCCGCGTGCTCAACGAGAGCGTCAACAAGGACCCGATGGCTTCGGTGGCCATCACCAGCTTCAACCGGCGTGCGCTGCTGACCGGTCAGGTGCCCACTGAAGAGATGCGTGCCCAGGCCGAAGAGATCGTCCGCACTCGGGTACCCAACATCAAGGACATCTACAACGAGGTCGAGATCAAGCCGGTGGAGGACTTCGCCGCCAGCGCCCGGGATTCTTCCCTGACGGCGCGGGTGAAGGCCGGTCTGGTGCGTGAGCGCAACGTCACCGCCAGCGCCATCAAGGTGGTGACCGAGCGCAACGTCGTCTACCTGATGGGCGTGGTCACGCACGAGGAAGGCCAGCGTGCCGCCATCGTCGCCTCGCAGGTCTCGGGCGTCAGCAAGGTCGTCACCCTGTTCGAATACGTCACCGATGCTGAGCTGTCGCGCATCTTGGGGACCGACCGGCCCGAGAATCAGAAAGGCGAGCGAAGTAAGCAGGCAAGCCGTAGCGTCGTGCGCAGTCGGCCATGACGCTGAGCGGCTGACGCCCACGTCACGGGTGTAGCGCTCGAACCATCACGCTGCCGGGACGAGCAGTCCCTCCGGACGATCATGAGCCGTGACATGCGCGAGACCATGTTCCCATCCGGACCGTTCTGCCTTCACGCCGCCGGCAGCATCACCTCCGCCAGCAGGCCGCGGGTGTGACCCACGGCATCATCCAGTCGCAACCGGCCTGCAGGTTGCCCACCAGCGTGTCCACAATGGACAGCCCCAGTCCCGAGCCGCTCTCACCCGTGCCCAGCACCCGGTAGAACGGATCGACGACCCCGCACGCTCCTCGGCCCGGAATGCCAGGGGCCATCGTCCTGCACGGCCATCACCACCTCGGTACCGCGCTGGTCCACCCACAGATCGATCTGACCGCCGGCCGGTGTGTAGCGGATGGCGTTGTCCACCGTGTTGCGCAGCAGTGTGTACAGCGCCATCTCGTCAGCGGCGACACGAATCCGCTCGTCCACCTCGGCATCGTGGGTGACGCCGGGGGCCGCGCTGATGCCCAGATTGAGCCCTTCTGGTCTGCCAGCGGCAGCAGGGTCTTCCAGCACGCGGCGCATGACCGGCAGGACGGCCACGACGGCGGGGCGGAAGCTGCCGTGTCGCGACCTGCCTGACCCCAGCGTGCATTCTGTGCCCGCGCCAGCAGCAAGCTGCTCCAGCAGGTGCCGACTGCGCCGGATGCCCGCCTGCAGCGTTTCCAGGCGCTCGGTGGCCTCCGAAGACATCGGGGCTGCATGCAGCCGTTCGGCCTGCAACGACAGGGCGGCCAGCGGAGAGCGCAGCTCGTGCGCCGCGTCGGCGACGAAGCGGCGCTGGCTTTCCATGGCCGCACCGGTACGGCCCAGCAGTCCGTTGATGGCGTTCACGAAGGGCTGAAGCTCCGTGGGCAGATCGGTCTTCGGCAGCGGCTTCAGGTCATGCTCCTGACGGGCATCGACGGTGCGGGATAGCTCCGCCAGTGGCCGCAGCATCAGTCGGATCAGCATCAGCATCACCGCCAGCAGAACGGGCACCAGCAACAGCAGGGGCAGCGTGGCGTAGAGCGCGCTCTGGCGGGCAATCTGCATCACGGATGCGGGTTTCCTGCGAAACGGCGATGCGGCTGCCATCGCGCAACGATGCACATAGACCCGGTAATCCAGATTCTGGTTCCGGAACGCATGAAAGCCGTTCTTCAGCGTGGCCTGCAGCGGCAGGCAGCGTGCTTCGTCGTCGTCATCGTCATCCTTGTCACGCGAAGCAGAAGAACGTTTCGCGGCTGATGTACGTGTCGCATCCGATGGTCTGGCAGATGTTGCCGCTTCATCATTCGCTAGCAAATCTTTTCGTGACAGTATCAGCGGCGGAAGGTTGTTTCCTGTCTTTTCCGTTCTGGCTGCCCTTCGGCAGGGGCCGGCAGGCGCTGGATGATCAGCCCTTCCTCGTCGTCATCGGTCTGCAGACAGCCCTGCACGGGCAGCGATGCGGTGGCCTGTCCGGATTCCGGTCCCAGCAGCTCGGCGGCCTGCTTCAGAATCTCGTCCTGAAACTCATGCACCTCGTGCAGCGTGGCCCGGAACGACAGGATGCCTGCCACGGTGGCCATGGCGGCCACGGCCAGCGAGATGGCGCGCGCCAGCCGGAACTGCAGCGACTGGTTCAGGCCTGCTTGCTCACCATCCATCCGGCGCCCCCGTATGTTTCCTGATGGCTTCGCTGCCCAGCTTCTTGCGCAGGCTGTGGATGAGGTATTCGATGGCGTTGCTCCGCCTCACCCCAGCCATACACGCGGTCTTCCAGGTCGGCACGGGAAAGGATCGCGCCCGGGCGCTGCATCAGTGCATGCAGCAGCGCAAACTCGCGGTTGGAGAGCTGCACCGGCGGTTGGCCGTGGGCGCTGGCCTCGCGCGTGGCCGGATCCAGCGTCAGCAGGGCGCTGGTGAGCACCAGGGTGGCCACGCCGCCATGGCGTCGCAGCACTGCCCGCATGCGGGCCAGCAGTTCGCTGATCTCGAAGGGCTTGAGGATGTAGTCGTCGGCACCGGCATCCAGCCCGGCCACGCGGTCATCCACCGCATCGCGGGCCGTCACCACCAGCACCGGCAGGGCACTTTCGCGGCTGCGCAGCGTGCGCAGCATATCCAGACCGTCGCGGCCCGGCAGCCCCAGATCCAGCAGCACCAGATCATAGTGCTGGGCGGCCAGCGCGCGTGAGGGCGCGCTGCCGTCCTTGACCCAGTCTGCTGCGTAAGACGCGTCCTTCAGCGCGGCTTGCACCGCGCTGCCGATCATCGGGTCGTCTTCGACAAGCAGGACGCGCATGGGAGGCGGGATCAGTCGTCGTGATCTTCGCGGTTTTCCAGCACGTTGCCGTTCACGGCATCGATGCGGATGTCGTAGATGCGCTTGTCGGTGGTCATCACTTCCACCTCATACTCGGCGCGGTCACGACGCATGTCGATCTCGGCGCTCAGCGCACGGCTGCCGGAATGCTGCTGCTGGGCGCGCTCAATGGCCTGCTCCAGCGTGATCTTGGCCTGTTCCATCGCGCGGATGTCCGACTTGTCATAGGCGAGTGCCGAGCCGGTGGCCGTTCCCAGGCCCAGGGCAGCGATGATGGCGAGCAACGGTTTGCGGTTCATGGTGTTTCTCCTGTTTGGAAGGTGGGAGACAAAGGCCATGGGTCGGAGGGAGGTTTGCCGTACAGGCGCATCGCACTGGGTGTTCCACGTGGCCCGTCCGGCGGCCCGAAGGCTCGCCCTCAACCCGGCATCACCCTTCATCGGGCGATGGAAGTGATGATCCTCTCGCAAACTTAGGACAGCATTAGGAGGCTGCCATTTGATGTCCAAGCTCGTTCAGGCGTGTTCCGGACAGGGGGCGGCCCCACGTTACCTCGGGCCGCCCGGATCAGCATTCAGGTCACAGGTGCCGCTTCAGTTCGCCTTGGCGCTGGCGTGCCGCGATGCCTCTTCTGCCCTGCATGTCCGCATGGTACGACGAGGCGCACCATGGCGCCCACGGCGGCGTGCTGGAAGCCCATCTCGTAGGGCCTTTTTCCTCGAACATCTTGAAGGTCTCGGGCGTGACGTGGCGCTCCACCGGCAGGTGATGCCGGGTGGGGGCCGTGCACAGCCGATGGTGAGGCGGTCGATGTCATGCGCGCGCATGTCACGCATCACCTGCAGGATTTCCTCATCGGTCTCGCCGAGGCCCACCATCAGGCCGGACTTGCTGGGCACATCGGGCTTGCGGGCCTTGAAGTCCTTCAGCAGTTTCAGCGAGTGCTCGTAGTTGGCGCCCGGCCGTGCCTGCTTGTACAGGCGCGGCACCGTTTCCAGGTTGTGGTTCATCACGTCCGGCGGTGTCGCTTCCAGGATGTCCAGCGCCTTGTCCAGGCGGCCGCGGAAATCGGGCACCAGCACCTCGATCTGGGTGCTGGGCGAGTGCTCGCGGATCATGCGGATGCAGTCGGCATAGTGGCCGGCTCCGCCGTCGCGCAGGTCGTCGCGGTCGACGGAGGTGATGACCACGTACTTGAGGCGCAGCGCCTTCACGCTCATGGCCAGGTTGTAGGGCTCCTCGGTGTCCAGCGGGTCGGGGCGGCCATGGCCCACGTCACAGAACGGACAGCGGCGGGTGCACTTGTCACCCATGATCATGAACGATGCGGTGCCCTTGCCGAAGCATTCGCCGATGTTCGGGCAGGAGGCTTCCTCGCAGACCGTGTGCAGCTTGTGGTCGCGCAGGATCTCCTTCATCTCGTAGAAGCGGCTGCCCAGCAGGGGCCGGCTTGCGGATCCAGTCCGGCTTGCGCAGCATGTCCTTGATCGGAATGATCTTGATGGGAATGCGCGCGGTCTTGGCTTCGCCCGCTTCTGCTTCTGGCGCGGGTCGATGGCCGGGGCGGCGGCGCCACTGGTTGGCGGCGGCGCGGGCGGTGATGCCGGAAGCCGAGGTCGCCGTGCCCGGGGGCGGCGTCCCGGGTCGTGATGGGAGGCTGCGACGCGGTGTCGGTCTGCGAGGGCGAGGCGGGACGGGCGGTCAGTGAGCTGTCGACGAGATCCATGGGCGAATTATCCTTCAATGGCGGCGGCCAGTGCCTTGCCCAGGGCAAGCGCCAGCGCATCGAGATCGAGGTCCTGGGAAAGGGCTGCCTGCCGATGGATATCGGTCATCTGCAGGTTGCGGAATCCGCGAGGGTTGATTCTATGGAAAGGTGAAGGTCCATCTGCCCGTTCAGCGCCAGCCCATGATAGGAAAAAGCCGTGGCTGGTCTTCAGGCCGATGGAGGCGATCTTGGCCACGCCAACGGCCGGCCGGGCATGGCGCGCGTGGACGTGGTGCGGTCCGGGCACGGGGGGCGTGACGGTACCGGCGGGCCATTGTGCCGCGCCATCGGCTGGCTGTACAGGGCCGTTCTGTCCGGGCAGGACGTAGATGCCAGGGCGCCCCTTCCTGCCGGAAGGCGGTGATGCCGTGCTGGCCCGGGGCAATCGATCAGGGCATCCTCGATGCGTTCGACCAGGGAGCGGATGCCCAGTCGGCGGGCGCGCAGGTCCAGCATCAGGTAGGCCATGATCTGGCCGGGGCCGTGATAGGTGATCTGACCGCCGCGCTCGGTGGGCACCACCGGAATGTCGCCCGCATCCAGCAGGTGCTCGGGCTGGCTGTTCATGCCCAGCGTGAACACGGGCGGATGCTGCATCAGCCAGATCTCGTCGCCGGCCGTGGCGGCCTCGGCCGTGTCGGCCAGTCGCGCCGCAGGGACGCTTCTCCGGTAGCAGGCATGACGGCTGGTGCGGCAGCAGGCAGGGCCTCGCCCGCCAGGGCCGCCTTGCGCGCTGCCTGCCGTGCCGCTGTCCATTCCCGCATGCGCGTCAGGGCGTCCGTGTAGGGCACGGTGCCCAGCAGGCGCAGGCGGATGGGAGGGAGGGCATGGGAGCGGGCGTCCGTCATCGGGGCGGTGGCAATGGGAAGGCGTGGCTGCGGGATGGCGGGCGAGGGTATCGCCCGCGCGAAAGTTCAGATCAGGTACGAGACCTGCGGCAGGGCCGACAGCTCGCGGTACAGGTCGTCAGCTGCTTGCGCGAATGGGCGGTGAAGGTGGCCGTGAGCGACAGGTAGTTGCCGCCCTTGGAATGGCGCACGTCCATGGTCTTGGGGTCGAAGTCGGCAATGTGCCGGCCCGGGACGTCGGCAATGGTCTCAGTGAAGCCGGGTTCGTTCTTGCCCACGACCTTCAGCGGAAACTCCATGGGGAACTGCAGCGGGTCGACGGCAGACGGCTCGGCCGGGACAGCTTCGTTGGTCAGGTGCTCAGGGGTGCTTGGGATCGGTCATTTCGGGCTCGCCATGAATGGGGAAAGGAGAGTTTGCCACCTTCGGCATGCACCCGGGCGGATGTGAAGGGCTGGTCAGGGGCTTGATGAGCCAACCCGAACCGCAGGCCCAGTCGGATGTGCGGTCCGGCGCATGGCTGGCACATGGTCAGACGCAGTGCCGGGTGGCCTGCTCAGGTGCAAGATCAGGCAGAACCGGTCAGTGAGCCCGGCGCGGGACGCCTCGGGGCGATGGACGGAACGTCCCGCGTGCACAGGCCTCAGCGCTGTGCTTGGCTTCCTGATAAGCGGCAAACAGCTTATGGAAGATGGGGCCGGGAACGCCTTTTCCAACCGGCTGGCCGTCCAGACGGGTGATGGGCTTCACTTCCCCGGTGGCGGCCGTCAGCAGCAGCTCGTCGGCGTTGCGCACCTCGTCCGGGCTGATGCGGCGGGCCTCGAAGGGATGCCGCTGCGTCTGGCCAGTTCTTCCATCAGCTCGTAGCGGATGCCTTCCAGAATAGAGATTGTCGTGCGGCGAGAGCCAGCAGTTTGCCGTCCTTCACGACCCAGATGTTGGAAGACGCCCTTCGGTGAGGTAGCCGTCACGGAACAGTACCGCCTCGATGGCCCCGGCTTCCACGGCCGTCTGGCGCGCGTGATGTTGCCCAGCAGCGAGATGGACTTGATGTCGCAGTGCAGCCAGCGCTCGTCCGGCACGCTGATGACCGACAGGCCTTCGCCGATGGATTCGAGCGTGGGCGGCGTGAACGGGTTCGCTCGTGGCGAACACCGTGGGAGTGAGTGTTTTCCGGGAATGCGTGGTCACGCTATGGCCACACCCCGGGTGATGTGCTGTAGACAACCTGATTGGGCCACTGCGGGTGGCGGCGACCAGCTCGTCGATCAGCTGCGTCCAGCCGGCATCGTCCAGGGGGTTGGTGATGCGGATCTTGGCCAGGCTGCGCTTGAGGCGCTTGAGGTGGTGGGCCAGCCGGAAGGGGTGGCCCTCATAGACCGGCACCACTTCGTAGATGCCGTCCCCGAAGATGAATCCGCGGTCCAGAACCGGGATGCGGGCTTCGGAAAGCGGCATGTAGCTGCCGTTCAGGTAGACGATCTGTGTCGAGAAATCGGATGCTTCAGCCAAGGTGGGCTCCTGTCGTCGGGCGCGCGTCACGAACGGTCTGGCCCGCCCGAAAGGCATCCCGGGCGTCGGGGGTGTCTCATGGTCCGGAAAGCGGGGGCGGTGCGGATAGGGTGATCCGTCACCGGCGGCTCATGCCATGGCTCCGGCTTCCAGACCTTCGGGCTGGTCGGCAGGGCGGGCGCGCGTCGTCGTCCCGGCCTGCGTCGTCATCATTTGATCCAGAGGCGGATGGTATCCCACGTGCTCTTGAACCACCCGGCGCTCTCCACACGTTTCCAGTGCGACCAGCGGGCGCTCGGCAATCACGGTGTCACCCAGCCGGATGCGCAGGGTGCCAATGCGCTGACCGGCGTGGATGGGCGCCACCAGCGGTTCGGTGCGCTCGATCTCGCCCTTGATGTTGGCGATCTGCGCGCGGGGCGGTGATCAGCACGTCGTCGGCGAAGCCGGCTGCCACGGTGGCCTGCTGGCCCTTCCAGACCGGCGGGTGCTGGCCCACGGGCTGGTTCTTCCGGTAGAGCTGCAGGGCCTCGAAGTTCTGGAAGCCGTAGTTGAGCAGCTTCTGGGATTCGGTGGCACGGGTGGCGTCGGTCGTGGCGCCCATCAGCACCGACAGGATGCGGCGCGAGAAGGGGCTGCCATTCGGATCGGCGGCGTTGCGCTGCTCGCGATGGGCCGAGGCCACCAGACAGTAGCCGGCTGCGTCCGTGTGGCCGGTTTTCATGCCGTCCACGGAGGGATCGATGTACAGCAGCCGGTTGCGGTTGGGCTGGCGCACGCCGTTGAAGGTGTATTCCTTTTCGGAGTACATCCGGTAGTAGTCCGGAAACTCCTTGATGATGCGCGTGGCCAGCAGCGCCATGTCGCGCGCGGTGGAGTAGTGCTCAGGGGCGGGCAGGCCGGAGGCGTTGACGAAGTGCGAGTTCTTCATGCCGATGCGGCGTGCCTCGGCGTTCATCTGCTGGGCAAAGGCCTCCTCGCTGCCCGAGACGGCCTCGGCCAGGATGATGGCGGCGTCATTGCCGGACTGGATGATCAGCCCGTGCAGCAGCTCTTCCACCGTGGCGGGCTTGCGCGGATCGACGAACATGCGCGAGCCGATGGCCTTGTAGGCCGCCTGCGAGACCGGCGGGCGGGTGTCCATGTTCAGCGTGCCGTCACGCAGCGCCTCGAACACCACATAGGCCGTCATCAGCTTCGTGAGCGAAGCCGGCTCCACCCGCTCGTCCGGTGCCTGGCTGTAGAGCACCGTGTTGGTGCTCACATCGAAGAGAACCACGAGCGGCCGCCGATGTCGGGCGGTGGCAGCGACTGGGCCATGGCCACCGGGGCTGCCAGACCCAGCGAGGTGGCCAGCATCAGCGCAGACAGGCGCTGGCGCAGCAGTCGGGGCAGGGAAGCGGACACGGAATGAGACGCGGACATGTCGACGGAAACCCCCATGAATCAGGGCATTTATTGCAAGGAACCGCGCGGATTATGCCACCCGACCGGGTGGCTTCTCCCGATACAGGACAGCCCATGAACAAAAGCGCCCCGGATCGGCCCGCAAGTGTGGTCAGAACGGTACTGCGGGACACATGTTCACAGTTGGACGGCGCGATGAGCGGGGGGAGAGGGCTTCAGAGCGGCCCGTGGCGACGCACCCGGGTGGCGATGCGGTGGGCGGCGGCCGGGTTCTTGCGCTGGCCCACCAGGTTGATGAGTTCGCGCAGCACGTGGCGCAGCACATGCAGGTTCACGCAGTCCTGCACGCGGGCTTCCAGCACCGAGGCATCGGGGCCCAGCTCGGCCTCGAAGGCGCCGGAGAGGGCGCGCTTGATGGCCTGCAGCTTCAGTTCGGACTGCGGATCGGTGGGAGCCGCATCGTGACGGGCAATGCCGGTCAGCGCGATCATGTCGCGCGAGATGAGTTCCTTCAGTGCCTCGGGCAGGTCGGCGGGGCGGACGATGGCGGGCATCTCGCCCAGCGAGCGCCGGCCGTCCAGCAGCCCCAGCAGGCGGCGCGCCGGCGTGGACATGATGCGGCGCGGATTGTTCACCGTCTGCATGCCGGTCTCGGTCAGCGAGAACACCATGCGCGGATTGGGCTGATCACGCCCGTCACCCAGCGCCAGATGGATGGCCCGCAGCCGCGCCGAAGGGATGCGCGACGCCGTCCAGGAGCGGGGAGGCTCCCCAGCTGTCGGGGTCTGTATGGCGGACCGGGTCGAGTCTGGCGATCTTGGGCGCGGTCATCGTCACCTTTCGGGCCGGGCGGATGAAACCCCAATGATAACGTGCCCGCCCCGGCGAAGGTTCGCCGGGTGTGCTTGCCGAGCCGCAGATTTCAGGCAGCGCGCGCGACCTGATCGGCCGGAGTGGAGGTGGCCAGCAGGGTCGGCGAAGGCGGGCGTCAGGCGCTGCAGCTCGGCTTCGGACTGGCGGGACTCGATGCGGTCGATCATCAGCGTGCTGAGGCGGCCGATCTGCTGCAGGAACAGGATGCGGGCTGGGCGCGCTGGCGGGCCAGGCGCACGGCGGCCTCGCGGGCCGGGTCAGGCTGGCTGGCCAGGGGTCAGCGTGGGCTCGTTGGCGGCCGCAGACGGCGCCGGCTGGGCCGGTGCCGGGCGCACCATGTTCTCGCGGGCGCACCAGCTTGCGGCGCTCCAGCTCGATCAGGGCCTCAGGCAGCCGTGGCTCGTCGATGATGCGGCGCAGCTCGTCGATGGTCTGCGGCTCCTCGAAGAGCATCAGCAGCCGCGTGGCCTGCGGCGACAGCATGACCGACGGCTGCTTGAGCTGGGCACTGCCGATGGCCGTGCGCGCAAAGCACAGGACCGGGCGACTGGCCACGGCAGGTGCGGGGGTCGAGGCCGGTGCAGGGGCTCCGGCAACCTTGGCGGTGGTGGAGGATTGGGCTGCGCCGGCGGTGGCCGGACGCTCGATCAGCGTGGTGTCAGACATGTGTTCCTGCCAGGTGTCGCAGAATCAGCGTTTTTCAGTTGGGGGCAGGCGGCCATGGAAGAAGTGGCCCACCGGGAACGACGACCACGGGAAGCTGCTGCGGGCGCGCCCAGTCGAGCACGCTCGCCAGCGGCACCACGTCGTCCTCCTCGCCGTGCACGACCAGCGTGTCGGCGGGCACCTCGGCCACGTCGAAGCGCGAGACGGCAGGCCCGACGAACACCATCGGTCGGTGCTCGACCGGGTATCCGTCCAGCCGCTGCATCAGCCGGGACTGCACGAAGGTGCCGAAGGAGAAACCGCCCAGCACCAGCGGCACCGGACGCGGCAGGCTGGCCGCGCTCTCGTGCGCCAGTGCAAACTTCAGCACGGCTTCCAGGTCGTCGGTTTCTCCTGACCGGCATCGAATTCCCCGCACTGCCGCCCACGCCCCGGAAGTTCGGCCGCCAGCAGATGGCACCTTGCTGCAACAGCGCCCGTGCAATCGTCTGGGCCACCTTGTTGTTCATGGTGCCCCCCTGCAGCGGGTGCGGGTGCGCGATCAGTGCCAGCATGCGCGGCTCGGCCGGGCAATCGAGCGAGCACTCGATGGCACCGACGGGACCGGGAATGGACAGGATGCGAGTGGATGGATTCATGGCAAGTCAGGGTCGGAAAGCAGTCGGTTCAGGACCGCCCCCGTGAAGACCATTGTCGGATTCAGCGTCCGGCAGGGTCCCATCGACCGCTGACCGGAGCCGTCCGGCCGATGAGTTGGGGGGCTTCTATGGCAAAAATACAGGGCGGCCAGCGGCCACCGGCAGGCGATGGTACGCAGCAGACCGGAAGCCCGGAGTGGCCAGCCGCATGTAGGCCGTGAGAGATTTCTTCAGCAGCGGCTGAAGCGCCGGCTCGGGCGGGATCAGCCAGGCCAGCGCCACGGTCAGCGGGATGAGGCCCAGCGCTACCTGGCGCTGCGCGCCTCGCTCCATCGGGCCACCGGGTGGCACAGCACCAGCGCCAGTGCCAGGCCGGCGGCCAGGGATCGGCAGATCGGTCTGCAGCCGGTCGGTGCGCACATAGATGTGCAGGGGCGCCTCCCAGCCGAAGGGCCACGGCCGTCAGCAGCAACAGCAGCCACAGGGCCAGCTGGTTCCTGGGGGTCTCCACGCAGCGCATCACCAGCAGGGCCGGCAGCAGGGCGGTGGCCGCCGTCAGCAGCACGCTGGCCGGGGTGACGGCCCAGGCGGGGAGGGCGCCTACCAGCGGCAGGGGTGGCAGCAGGTCCTGACCGCCACGGAGAGAGGGGCCCACCGACATCAGCAACTGCTGGGGAACGGTCTGGCCGGCGACCCACAGGATGAGCAGTACCGCGGCAAAGCGGCGGTGTCGGTGCTCACTTTCATGCCCCAGGGCCAGGCGACTGATCCTGGCGCGCATGCGCTGCAGCCGGGGGGAATACGTCAGCGCCACCACCAGGACAGCCCCCAGCAAGGCCCCCAGACCGTTCGTGATCAGATCCAGCAGCGAGGGGACACGGCGCGGCAGGTAGGACTGGATGGACTCCATGCTGAATGACAGCAGGCAGCCGCCCACCGATGCCACCAGCACCGCACCCCACAGACCCAGCCGCTGCTGGAACTGGCGTACCGTCAGATAGCCGAAGCCGGCGTAGGCCCCCACGTTGACGATCAGGTCACCCCAGGAATAGAAGCGGGGCAACCTCATGGAGAGCCATGCCCAGGGGCTGGGGCGACGTAGCCCCCAGTCGGCAAACGGATACAGGGATAGATACAGAATGGCGGCAAAGGCCATCAGCCACAGGACCGGGTGGGCCGAAGCACGCGGGGCAGAGGAGGTGTTGGAGTCCATGGTGGGCGTTATAACATGGATGCTGCGCTGCGACGGCGTGTGTGCCTGCCTCAGAGGCTACCCGTTCGTACCGCCGCAACACCGATTTCCGACCCTGCACCATGAATCCCGTCCCGCTTCCCGAGCATTCCCTGCGTCCTGAAGATTATGTGCCCGGCCGCTTCGAGGGCCGCCTGTGGGTGGAGTGGCGCGACTGTCTGGATTCCACCAACCTGGAGCTGATGCGTCGCCCGTCACTGCATGAAAGTGAGCACCCGCTGTCGCCGGTATGGCTGATGGCTGGTGAACAGACGGCCGGCCGGGGGCGGCGCGGCAAGGCCTGGAAGGCGCAGCCGGGTCATGCCCTGACCGCCCTCGCTGGGCTGCGAGCTGCCGCCCGATCGTCTGGCCGACGTGGGCGCCGTGCCGCTGGTGGCAGGCATCGTCATGGCTGAATACCTGGCCACGCTGGGCGTGGACGTGATGGTGAAAATGGCCTAACGACCTGTGCCGGGTGCTGCCGGGGCCGCGCCGCACGCGTGGCCAAGGTCGGCGGCATCCTGTGCGAGATGCGCACGCGCAGTCAGGGCAGTCGCCTTGTCATCGGCTGTGGTCTCAACCTGCAGGCCCTGCCGGAGGGGCTGGTGACGGACCAGCCGGTGGCAGCGCTGTTCGACACGCTGTCGGGCCGCAGTCGCTCGCGCTGGCGCTGGGGTTGGGACAAGTGTTGCTGGCGGGCGTCGAACAACTGCTGGCCGAGGGCTTCGGTGTATTCTCTGCCCGCTGGCAGCATGTCGATGTATTGGCGGGGCGACCGGTGCGTGCATCACGCCCAAGGGCCACGTGACGCCACCGCCCTGGGTATCGATGCCCGGGGCTCTGCAGGTCAGCTATGACGATGCCCCGGGGCATCTGGCGGTGGTGACGGCCGAGCAGGGTCAGCATCCGGCCACGGGCTGACTGAGACGCAGACGCTGGTTCGTGGCCGCCCGAATCGCCACCGTGGCCCGTGCCCTTCGGCGAAGAAGACGACAGATACCTCCCTCCTCATGCACCACGAATCCTACGCATCCAGCAAGAAAGGCAAGACCGGCATCAGGCGCATCATCAACGCCTGTGGCTACTCCATGGACGGCCTTGCCGCCGCCTACCGCCATGAAAGCGCGTTCCGCCAGCTGTGCTGGCTCAACCTGGGACCGATCATCCTGGCGTTCAGCCTCAACTTCGAGCTGTCCGTCCGGGTGCTGCTGATCATCGCATCCTTCGTCTCGCTGATCGTCGAGCTGTTCAACACCTCCATCGAGGCCGCCGTCGATCACACCTCCACCGCAGAACACGAGCTGGCCAAGCGCGCCAAGGACGCGGGTTCTGCTGCCCAGCTTGCCGCACTGGTCATGCTCTCGGCCGTATGGGTGTCGGCCCTGTGGCATGTCTATCTCTAACGGCCCAGGTACGCGACAGTCCGGAACCGAGGGTGAGCACGCCCGTCACGCAGCCCACGGTGATGTCCCCGAGTCTTCCCGAAGTCTGACGGGCCTCCCCGTCGGATCGTCCGGCAGGAGGCCGGGGCGCCTGTGTGCGTTCATGCAGGCGTGGTTGGCGGCAGCAGAAACCTGCCGTGACGCGGGCAGTGTCCTCTGGCCGCATCAACGGCATGGGGGGATGCTAAGGGTTCCCTAAGTGTTTCGTTATACTGTCGCGCCTTTCAGAATGCAAAATAATAAAGTTATGCGACTCAATCGCCTTCATGCTTCTTCCGCGACGCTGATCGCGGTGGTGTCCCTCTACTTCACCGTCGCATTCAACATCGCCTTCTACAAGAAGGTCGTCGAGCTCAATGGGGCAGACTGGTTCGTGTACTCGCTGCCGGTGCTGCTCTTCTTCCTGCTCAATGGCGTCTTCCAGCTGCTGGCTGCGCCCTGCTGCACAAGGTGATCATCCCGTTGCTGCTGGTGATCGGGGCCGCGATTTCCTATCAGTCGCTGTTCTTCAACATCTACTTCGACAAGCACATGCTCACCAATGTGCTGATCACCGGCTGGGCGGAAAGCAGTCGCCTGATGACGCCGGCGTACCTGGGGTGGATCGCGGTTCTGGGTGTCGTGCCGGCGTTGTTGTACCTCATGGTGAAGGTGGACTACCGTCGCTGGTACAAGGAGATTGCGCAGCGTGCTGTTCTGATTGTCCTTTCGGTACTGGTGATCGGCGGAGTGGCTCGGTACTTCTACCAGGATTACGCCTCGTTCTTCCGCAACAACCGGGACGTGACGCACCTGATCGTGCCGACCAACCTCATCGTGGCCGGCGGGTCCAAACTGAAAACCTGGCACCGGGCACGCATGCCGTACATGCAGCTGGATCTGGCCGTGACGCAGGCCAAGCCGGACAATCACCGCCATTTCGTCGTGCTGATCGTGGGTGAGACCACCCGGGCCCAGAACTGGGGGCTGAACGGCTATGCACGGCAGACCACGCCCCGGCTGGCCAAGCGGGGCGACGAGGTCATCAACTTCCACGACGTGAGCAGCTGCGGCACATCGACGGCCCATTCCGTGCCCTGCATGTTTTCCAACATGAACCGCGTGGGTTACAACGACGCCCGGGCCGCACGCCAGGACAACCTGCTGGACATCCTGCAGCGTGCCGGCGTGGACATCTCCTGGCTGGACAACGACACGGGCTGCAAGGGCGTGTGCAAGAACGTGGCAGCGACCGTGGACCTCACCGCGCTGAACCTGCCGGAATTCTGTCGCAACGGTGAATGTCTGGATGACATCCTGCTGCCGGCTTTCGATGAGATCCTGAACAAGGAAAGCGGCAAGGACACGCTGGTGGTGCTGCACACCATGGGCAGCCACGGGCCCACCTATTACGAGCGTTACACGGCCGAGGACCGCACCGTTCACGCCCACCTGCGACACCAACGAGATCAACCGGTGCAGCAAGGAACAGCTGGTGAACACCTACGACAACACCATCGTCTACGTGGACCGGTTCATCGATCGGGTCATCGGCCGGCTGGAGAAGCGGGACGATCTGGAAAGCGCCGTGCTGTACGTGTCCGACCACGGTGAAAGTCTGGGTGAGAACGGCGTGTATCTGCACGGTACGCCCTATGGCATCGCCACCAAGGAGCAGACCCAGGTGCCGATGATCATGTGGTTCTCGAAGGCCTTCCGCCAGAACGAGGGCGTGGACTTCCAGTGCCTGGCCGATAACGCCCGGAAGAATACCTATTCCCATGACAATTACTTCAGCACCGTGTTCGGGATGATGGACATGGCATTGGCGCTGAGCGAGACGTATCGGCGGGACATGGACATCCTGGCGCCCTGCCGGACCCCAAGGCCACAGGCGACGGGCAAGGATGCCCGGGCCGATCGGCATCCGGCTGCGCAAAGGTGAATCCTGCCCTGCCGCCCCGTTTCATGGGATGATCCGGGGCACAGGGCCATTTCCCCTGAATCAGACCTCTTGCCGTCAACGGGACATAGATCCGCGGGTCCGAAGCGTCCGGCCACGGCATTCATTCCAGAAGAAAGGAGACAGGACACATGACGATCAGGACACTGGGCGTGATTGGCGCCGGCACGATGGGCAACGGCATTGCGCAGGCCGCGGCTCAGGCCGGTCTGGACGTGGTGATGCGGGACATCATGCCCGAGGCCGTCGAACGCGGACTGGCGGCCATCGGCACGTCGCTGGACCGGCTCATCAAGAAAGAGAAGCTGGATGAGGCCGGCAGGCGGCCGCGCTGGCGCGCATCCACGGCACCACCGACGTGGCGGCGCTCAAGGGGCCGACCTGGTGATCGAGGCCGCCACCGAGCGCGAGCGTCAAGGCGCAGGTGCTGCGCAACGTGGAGGCCGTGGTGCGCCCCGATGCCATCCTGTCACCAACACCTCCTCCATCTCCATCACCCGGCTGGCCGCATCGCTGAAGGATCCGTCCCGTTTTGTGGGCATGCACTTCTTCAACCCCGTGCCGATGATGGCGCTGGTGGAGATCATCAGTGGCCTGCAGACCTCGCAGGCCACCTTTGACGCCGTGACGGGGCTTGCAAAAACGCTGGGCAAGACGCCCATCAGCGTGCGCAATGCGCCCGGCTTCGTCGTCAATCGCCTGCTATGCCCGATGATCAACGAGGCCGTCTTCACGCTGCAGGGACGGCGTGGCCAGTGCCGTCGAGATCGACGAGGGCATGAAGCTGGGCTGCAACCACCCCATCGGGCCGCTGGCGCTGGCGGACCTCATCGGCCTGGATGTGGTGCTGGCCATCATGGAAGTGCTGCACGACAGCTTCAGCGATCCCAAGTACCGGCCTGCGCCGCTGCTGCGCGAGATGGTCGATGCCGGCCGCCTGGGCCGCAAGACGGGCCGGGGCTTCTTCGAGTATTCATGATCCCGGGGCCGGGCTGTCGTCACGGCTGCCACGACGGCGGCCGGCCGGGCAGGGCGGCCTTGAAGGGCATGGGCCGATCCGCTATTCTCAGGCGATTCTGCCGCCCGTCGGCGCAGGGCAGCACCTTCTGGCCGCCACGGTCGGGTCAGCCTGTCCTGCCTCTGCGCCCCGCACGTATCCGTTTCCATCATGTCCTCCCTGCTCGAAGACCCTCCATGCCCACCCGCTCGCGGGCTAGGGACCGATACCTGCTGCCGGCGCTGGTGCTGCTCAATGTGCGCTCATGCTGTCGCTGCTGGGGGTGCTGCCGCCGGTCTTCGGGGATCAGCCTGATCCGGGGCGCCTGAGCCGGCAGATCGACGCCGACCGCGTGCGCGTGGTGCCGGGCGGCGCAGCGGCGGCGAAGCCGCTTCGTCGGCTGACCGTGCTGCGGCCGATCAGGACGGTGACAGACAGACGGACGCCGCACAGCAGGGCGCCGCTTCTGGCAGCCATCAGAATGCTGCCGCCCGGTCGGCCGCTCAGGAGGAGCGTCAGGCCTCGTCGGCCAGCGCCTCGGACAGGACGGCATCGGACAAGCCGGCCACTTCCGTCCGGGCGGCGGATCGTCAGAATGCCACTCCGGCAGGCGCGTCCCGCAACAGTGCATCGGGCGCCGCCTCGGCCCGTCAACGGCAGGACGGCAACCGTCGTCAGGAACCGCAGGCCGGCAACCGCAGCAGCAACTGAACGCGGGGCCTGTCCCCTGACGGTTCAGGCCACGAACAGCGTCAGCAGCCCGGCATGGGTGTGGCGCACGTTGCGGTGCACCTCGGCCTCGCTGCAGTAGCCCACCAGCGGAAAATCGCCCAGCGCCTCGCGGATCATCCGCAGTTCGCTGCCCGGTTCCTGGAACATCGCGTGGGGACGGGTCATGTCCGTGACATAGATGCCGCCACGGATCGTCAGCTGCTGGGCCGTGATCTCGTTGCGCAGCTCGGTCAGCATCCGGGTCATGTCGGTGCGGGCTGCCTTGGCATCCGGCACGCAGCGCAGCCGCGTATCCGTCTGCATCTCCTGGGTCATGCACAGGTTGCCGCCACTCGGGTCGATGTCTTCCAGCGCCACCGGGTCCGGGTCGGCCGGGTGGTCCATGTTCTGCCGGTTGTTCCGGCTGATGGCCGCGTGCGCCGTGCGATACACCCCCATGTCCACCAGCACCGCCGGCAGATCCAGCAGGCTCACGTGCGGGGGCATCGGAATGGGGTGGTGGTCGAAGAACTCGTCATCCAGCACATCCAGCGCGCGCTTGCCGTCCAGTTCCACGATCACGTTGTCGTGCGCCAGCGTGATCTGATGCAGGCCGCCCAGGGGCTTCAGCGCCTGCGTCATGCGCACCTGCAGCAGCACGTGGTCACGGAAGGCCACCCCGGCCGGGTGCCATCCTGAAGTACTCGGTCACCCACGAAGGTGGGCAGGGCATGCTGCTTGGCACCGGGTCAGGCCGCCAAAAGACGAAGCCGCTGCGCACCAGACCGGCCACCTCGTCCAGCTGTGAGGGCAGGTCACCGCGCCGCGAATCGCCGTACACCAGCGCCGTCCACCAGGGCGTGGGCATGTCGGACAGCGCCTGCGGCAGCGGATCCTCCGCAGAAAAGAAGCGAGCACTTCCTTTCGGGAAGATTCCCACCATCGCGCAGATGCCGGGGTTCCAGACGATAGTCGGCCTCCAGACTCATCACGCCGTTGGCCACCACACCCGCCCAGCGTTGAACCCCGGTACGCTGCTGAAGCGTCTCCAGGATGCGGTCTGCCACGTGGTAGAGCGCATTGCCCAGAAACAGGAAACCCAGCTCCTCGGCATCCGGCGCCGGGGCGCCACGGGTGCTGCTTTCAGCCGGCAATCACCTTTTCCAGACTGTCCTGCCGGGACAGGTCGGCGGCGTGGGCATGGCGGAAGGGATGCGCATGGGCGGACATGGGGTCATGGCTCCCGGGACTTGGGGCCCGGAAGAACGTCGGGGGAACGGGAACGTGAGCGGGCAGGGGCTTGGCAGAACGGGCCACCCGTGCCTTCTGTTCGGAAGGGGCGGACCCGCCATCGGGGGGATTGCCCGCGGTGGGTGTGGCAGTGCCGGGCTGCAGCCAGCCATCCCGTCAACTGCCCCAGCTGGGCCTGAAGCACGTCCACCACTGTTTCGACAGCTGCTGGGCCGTGTCCATGGCTGCAGTTGCGGAATCCGGACCCGCGCGCGGCATGGCCCGGGCTGGATCCCATGGCGGCTTGTGCGGCATCGGGGGACATCATGGCCGACAGACTGCTCAGTGCCTGCAGCGTGCCCTTCTGCACTTCCAGCGTCTGTATGGAGGTGCGCAGCATGCCCGAGTTCAGGGTTCAGCCACTGTTCCACGGGTCCGCAGCTCGGCAATGCGCTTCTCCAGCTCCGCCACGCTCATCGTGGGCGGCGGGGCGATGCGCCCCTGCATCGTGCGCCACGCCTGGTTGAAGCTTTCGAGGATTGAACATGTTGCCGGGAACGTTGAAGGCAGACAGCGGGTCCGAGGGCTGTGCGGCACTGCCGGAATGTCCTTCATTCTGGTCATGGGGTCTCCTCCTGCAAGAGCCCGGCCAGGTGGACCGAGGCAAATGGATGATGCCGACGGACGAGCGGATGAGGCCCGCCGTATTCTAGGCAACCACCTGCTGCTCGATGGCGCCGAACAGCGAATGGCCCCGTGCATCCGCCATGTCGATCCGGATGCGGTCCCCGGCTGCGGAAGGCGGGCCGGGCTGCGACGATTCCTCGATGATCCGCCGCGCGGAGCCTCAGCAGCGAGGTCCAGCCACTGTCCGGATCGGCGTTGGCCACCGGGACCCGTGCGAGGAGGGCGCCCGCATTCACGGGGGCCTGTCGTGACAGGACCCGCAGCAGCTGCCGGAAGTCGAAGCGCATGTCGGCGGCCGCGTCGATCTTGCCGGTGGAGCGGCCATTGAAGCGGCAATGCAGCGGTCGGTGGATGCGCCCCGCCCGCCAGTCCTCGCCCAGCTCGTCGGGCGTCACCAGCACGGGCGCCAGGGCCAGCCCCCGGTCACGACCCCGACCGGCCGGGTCTCCCGTCACATGCAGGCGCCAGGCATTGGCCAGGCCCAGCAACAGCAGGTGGCGCTCGGCCTCGTCTTCTGTCAGGTTCAGCGGCAGATCGTTGCAGATGGCCACCAGCTGCGCACTGAAATCCAGCCCGCCCCGAGCTGCCGCCTTGCGGGCCGCGGCCTCGCGTGCGGCTGCATCCTGAACGGGCACCGTGCGGTGTGTGCCCGGCGCCGCAGCCTTGGCGTGTTCGTCGGCCCTCCTCCGCCTCCCTCTCGTCCGCGAAATCGTCCGGATCGGTCTCTGGGTGCTGACCGGGCGGCCACCACTGTCCGTGCGCAGGTCCGGGTAGCTCATCGAGACTGGTCCCCGGGGCGACAGCAGCGCATGCGAGGGCGCGATCTTCAGCGGCACCATGTCCTCGGGCAGCGGGGCGTCGGCCACCAGCCGGGCCTTCTGCAGGCGCTTCTCGTAGGCGGGGTAGGCCCCGGCCTCGATGCGCTGGAAGGCGCGTGGCAGCGGTGACAGATACTCGTCCGGGTCGAAGGGGAAGCTGTTGGGGGCGCGCCCGTGGTTCAGTTCGTCGTACAGATCCTGCAGCTGTGGCGCCATGAACGCCCAGTCGTCCAGGGCACGCTGCAAGGTGCCGGTGATCCGCGAGGCCATCACGGCATGTTTCAGATCGCGCGAGACGACGACCAGCTGGCCGTCACGGGAATCATCCTTGCGAGTGGCGAGTTTCATGACGTTACATCTTTCCGTTCCGAAAGGTGTATTTTGTCGCAGAACGCTCCCGGCATGGCGATGTCGCATCGTCGTCGCACGGGACAAACCTCGGGGATCCCCGCAGATCCCCGACAGGACCCGCCGGCCGCCGGGTCGCCCGGCATGCGCAGGCCTGACCGGCGCAGGCCCCGCCGGACCCTCCGCGCTGCAGCAGGTACCATTGGACCACTCCGCAACAACCCCCGGCGTCTTCGCCGTTCGAGTGCCATGGCATTTCCCAAAGGACCTCCCAAGCCCTCCTCCGGCCTTTTCTTCTGGCTGGTCATCGCTGTCGTGTCGTCATTGCTGCTGCTCGCATGGGGCTGGCAGGCCGGCATGCTGGGCAAGGCCGGCAGCTTCCTGTCCGGTCTGATCTCGCCCGCACAGTACGCAGGTTACGGCAAGCAGACCGCCAACAATGACGGTACCGGCCGGCCAGCCCTGCGGGCCGAGGAAGAGGCTGCCCGCCACCGCGCTGATGCTGAACGCAAGGCGCGCGAAGAAGCGGCCGACACCGATGCCCAGACGGCGGACAGGAAGCCGCAGACAAGGGAAGCCGCCGACAAGGCGGCCGCCGAGAAAAGCCGCTGCCGACAAGGCCGAAGCCGAACGCCGCTGCCAGAAGGCGCAGGCCGAGAAGGAGGAAGCCGAACGCCGGGCTGCTGCCGAGGCCGAGAAGAAGGCGGCCGAAGAGGAAGCCGCCCGCAAGGCCGAGGTCGAGGCCCAGAAGAAGGCGGCTGCCCAGCAGCTGGCTGCCACCGAGCAGGCAGGTGCCCAGGCTGGCAAGCGTCGCGTCCAGGTGGCTCCCGGCCGATGCCGGCGAGGCGGCCGTCAACAAGGAACTGGCGAAGAACTGGCCGCTGGCTCAGCTGCGCAAGTACTTCAACCTGCAGGAACAGGCACGTCGCCCTGGTCATCACCGTCGACAACCTGCCGCGCGAGCACGTGCCGTCGCAGCTGCGTCACCCGGGGCGTGCCCGAGCTGCTGCGCGTGAAGAAGGACGGGCGAGACCATCACGCTGGATCCGTCCAACTACGAGCGCTATGACCGCATCATCGGCTACGTTGAGAAGATGGACGCGCGCAAGATCGGCCGGCTGTACGCCAAGTTCTATCCGCTCCTGCAGCGCACCTACGAGAAACCGGCTTCCCGAGAGCGCTTTCCACGACCGCGTGCTGGCCGCGCTGGACGACATGATGGATGCGCCGCGCCCCACCGGTCCCCATCCGGCTGGTGCAGCCCAAGGTGCTCTACCGCTTCGAGGATGATCACCTGGAGAGCCTGTCGGCAGGGCCAGAAGATCATGATCCGCGTCGGCCCCGACAACGCTGCCCGCCTGCGCAAGGTGCTGGCCCGCGTGCGGGCTGCCATTGCGGCGCATGACCCCGACGAGCAGGAATGATGCCGGCGGGTCTGAGCCCGCTTCCTGACGTTCCCACGGCGCCCTTCACGGGGCGCCGTTTCGTTTCTGCCTCAGGAAGGCGTCGCCAGAAAGCATCGAGCCGGGACGAGTGCCGCTATTGTGCGGCGCAGCAAACCCATGGGAGAATGGAGTTTTGTGCGATGCAGCAAAACGCCGGGAGCCCTTCTGGTATCCTGATGTTCCCGTGGCTGCACCTTTGTCCGGGCAGGCGTCACTGCCTGCCCCACCCGATACCGGAGGTCCCCATGTTTCCTTCCATCGATGAGCTGATGAAGGCCCGGGCCGAAAGCCTTCAAGACCACCAACTCCGTGGCCACCACGGCCTTCGACGGCGCCCGCAAAGCTGCTGGAGCTGAACGTGCAGGCGGCCCGTGCCGGCATGGAAGAGTCCTCGGCCCAGCTGAAGGCCCTTCTGGCCGCCAGGGATGTCAGCGCCCTCAACACCCTGCTGGCCGACCTGTTCTCACAGCTTTCCAAACCTGAAGGCAACAAGGCCGCCGCCTACGTGAAGGATGTCTACGACATCGCCCAGCAGACCCACGGCCAGGTAGCCGAACTCATCGAGAAGCAGGGTGGCCAGCAGCCAGCAGCAACTGCTGGCCGCCGTCGATGCGCTGGCCAGAACGCCCGGCCGGTTCCGAAGGGGCCGTCAGCTGCTGCGCCAGAGCGTGGTCGAGGCCAACACCGCCTTCGAGAAAGTCCGAGGCTGCCTCGCGTCAGGTGCTGGACCTGATCGACGCCAACGTCAACAACCTGGCCAAGAAGGGCGAAGCGGCTGCGAAGAAGAAGTGATTTGACCTCAGCCGCACCGCGAAGGCCGCAGCGCGCGATGCGCCTGCGGCCTTTTACGTCATGTCCTCAAGGGGATGACCTACCGGTTGCATGGCCATCATGTGGTTGCTGGCGCGTCTTGCCTCACCTGCACGTCCGTTCAGGTAGGGGCTTCTGCAGCCCGCCCAGGCCTGATCGTGTAGTGTGGGGACAGCTGCCCGGTCAATCCGTCGGGTTCTTCCTCAGATTCAGGGAGACAGCCATGCCATCAAAGCCATCCTGCTCACGTACCGCATCGGCTCTGGCGCTGGCCGCTTCCCTGCAGATGACGGCGCCGGCCGTTGCGGATGATGCGACGCCCCGTCTGGGTGTCTCTCCTGTCCGCGACGTGATCCAGGCCATGACCCTCGAAGAGAAAGTGGCGCTGGTGCTGGGCCAGGGCATGGCCGGCATGTCAGGGGGCATGCAGGGGCCGGTCGTCGGGGTCGATACGAACAGCCGGGTTCCCGGTGCTGCTGGCACGACCTTTCCCATTGCGCGACTGGGCATTCCCTCGATCGTTCTGGCCGACGGGCCTGCCGGTCTGCGCATCACGCCGACGCGGGACGACGCGCCGAATCAGACCTTCCATGCCACGGCCTTTCCCATTGCATCGCTGCTGGCCAGCTCATGGGACGATGCGCTGGTCGAACGTGTGGGCGAGGCCATGGGGGCGGAAGCGGCGGCCTATGGGGTCGATGTCTTTCTGACGCCAGCCCTGAACCTGCATCGCTATCCGCTGGGTGGCCGAAACTTCGAGTACTACTCGGAGGATCCGCTTGTTTCCGGCAAGATGGCCGCCGCCATGATTCGCGGAATCCAGTCGCAGGATGTGGGCACGTCGGCCAAGCATTACGCAGCCAACAACCATGAATGGAACCGCAACACCATCAACGTGAAGGTCAGCGAGCGTGCGCTGCGTGAGCTGTACCTGAAGGGCTTCGAGATCGCCGTCAAGGAAAGCAGTCCGTGGACGATCATGACTTCCTACAACCGGATCAACGGAATCTACACCTCGGAAAGTCCCTGGCTGCTGCAGGAGGTGCTGCGCAATGAATGGGGCTTCGAGGGCATCGTGATGACCGACTGGTTCGCGGGTGTGGATGCCGTGAAGCAGATGCAGGCAGGGAACGACCTGCTGATGCCCGGCACCCAGTGGCAGCAGCAGGCGCTGCTGAACGCGGCCAGACAGGGGCAGCTGGATATACAGGTGCTGGATCGAAACATCGAACGCATCCTTGATCTGATCATGAGGACGCGAACTTTTCGTCATGATCCTGTCAGCAACAAGCCCGATCTGGATGCCCATGCACGGATCTCGCGCCAGGCCGCCACGGAAGGCATGGTGCTGCTGAAGAACGAACGTGACGCCCTGCCGCTGGCAGCCGGGAAGAAGCTGGCCCTCTTTGGCAACAGCGCCCATGACATCATCATCGGCGGAACCGGCAGTGGTGATGTCCATGAAGCCTATTCGGTGACATTGCCCGAGGGGCTGGAGCATGCCGGCTACGCCACCGACAAGGCACTTTCACAGGCCTATGCCGAACACATCAAGACCGCAAAGGCACGTCGCCCGGAAACCAATCCCTTCCTGGCGCCGCCACCGCTACCCGAGCTTCTGCCAACGGCCGAGCAGATCGACGCGCCGCTACGGCCAACGATGTCGCTCTCATCACGATCGGCCGGAATTCCGGTGAATTCATCGATCGCAAGGCTGAAGGTGACTTCTATCTGACGAGGGCCGAGCAGACGCTCATCAGGAGTGTTTCGGCCGCCTTTCACAAAGGCCGGCAAGCCGGTTGTCGTCGTGCTGAACATTGGCGGTGTCATCGAGGTTGCCAGCTGGCGCGATCAGGTCGATGCCATCCTGCTGGCCTGGCAGCCCGGGCAGGAAGCCGGTCATGCCATGGCGGATGTCCTGTCCGGCAAGGTGAACCCGTCCGGAAAGCTGCCTGATACCTTTGCGCTTGATCTGAAGGACTATCCTGCCGCTGAGAATTTCCCCGGCGTGACGCTGCTGGGTCCCGATCCTGCCGCTAGCGGCGGCATCGTCATCAACGACCGGGCTGCAGGGTCGAGTACCGCGATGACATCCGGGTTGGCTATCGCCACTTCAACACCGGGACGTCGAGTGGCCTATCCCTTCGGGTACGGCCTTCCCTATACCCGCTTCGAGTACCGGGATCTGAAGCTGACACGTGAGGACGCGGGCTTTACAGCCTCGGTCATTGTCACGAACACTGGTCGTCGCGCCGGCAGGAAGTGGTGCAGCTCTATGTTTCAGCGCCGAACAATGCTCTGGATAAACCTGCCCTGCCGAGCTGCGGGCTATGCAGGGACACGGCTGCTTCAGCCGGGTCAGTCGCAGAAGCTTGTCATGCGGGTGTGATCCCCGGGGGCTGACCTCTCGATCCCTGCTGTTCACCGCTGGGTGGCCCATCCGGGGCGCTACACCGTCAGCGTTGGTGCGTCCTCACGTGACATCCGTCAGCAGGCCCACTTCGACATCAAGGATGGGCTGAGTTTCATGCCCTGATCTTCTGGCGCGTGATGCGTGGAGAAGATCCTTTCGGCCGTTGTATCTCGTTCCGTGGTGTGCCGGTGCGTGAGGCTTGTTCAGCGAAACCTGCAGACCATCGCAGGGAAGATCGCTGAAGTACGAAAGATCGAAGAAAAAAGGCCGCAGAGCGATCTGCTCTGCGGCCTTTCTTGTCATCACGCCATCATTCGGTGGCGTATCACCTCGGTGTGTGTGTCCGGCGCATCAGCGCACGGCATCAGTCCTGCGAAGGCGTCGTGCCGACACCACCGCCAGGACGACCGCCACGTCCGCCACGGCTGCGGCGGCGATCGTTGCCGGGGCGTCCGGGTTCACCGGCGCGCGTCGTGGTGCGCTGGCTGGGCGTGCCGTTCAGGTCGCCGTGGCTGCGACCATCGCGTCCTTCGCGCGGATTGCCGGCGCGCCACGCCCGGCCGCGGGCGCGCCCCGCCGCCCGTTGCCGCCCCGACGCTGGCCCGGGGGCAGCGGCGGACGGTCGTTGATGTCGTCGGTGGAATCACCCGGCTGGGCCTGCCAGCCCGTGAAGCCTTCCACTTCCACACGCGGAATCTGACGCTTGATCAGGCGCTCGATGCCGGTGAGCAGCTTCATTTCCTCGCGGTCCACCAGCGACACGGCCGTGCCTTCGTGGCCAGCGCGGCCCGTGCGGCCGATGCGGTGCACGTAGTCTTCCGGCACGTTGGGCAGCTCGTAGTTCACCACGTGCGGCAGTTCGTCGATGTCCAGACCGCGCGCCGCGATGTCGGTGGCCACCAGCACGGGCAGGCTGCCGTCCTTGAAGCGCGACAGCGCCCGGGTGCGGGCACCCTGGCTCTTGTTGCCGTGGATGGCCATGGCTTCGATGCCGTCCCTGCCCAGCTGCTCGGCCAGGCGGTTGGCGCCGTGCTTGGTCTTGGTGAAGACCAGCACCTGCGTCCAGCGGCGCGAGCCGATCAGGTACGACAGCAGCGCCCGCTTGCGGGTCTTGGGCACCAGGTGGGCACTCTGCGCCACCAGCTCGGACGCCGTGTTGCGCGGGGCCACGTCCACCTCGGCCGGGTTGTCCAGCAGGCCGTGTGCCAGCGAGCGGATCTCAGGCGAGAAGGTGGCCGAGAACAGCAGGTTCTGGCGCTTGGCCGGCAGCTTGGCGATGACGCGGCGGATGTCGTGGATGAAGCCCATGTCCAGCATGCGGTCGGCTTCGTCCAGCACGAAGATCTCCACGCCGGACAGGTCGACGGTGCCCTGCTGCACGTGGTCCAGCAGCCGGCCCGGGGTGGCCACCAGGATGTCCACGGGCTGGCGCAGCGCCTGGATCTGCGGATTGATGCTCACGCCCCCGAAGATCAGCACCGAGCGGATGCGCGTGTCCTTGGCATAGGCCTTGACTGACTCTTCCACCTGCGCGGTGAGTTCACGCGTGGGGGTGAGGATCAGGCAGCGGGGGCGGCCCGGCTTGCGGGTCTGCATGGGGTTGTCCAGCAGCCGCTGCAGGATGGGCAGCGTGAAGCCGGCGGTCTTGCCCGTGCCGGTCTGCGCGGCGGCCAGCAGGTCGCGGCCGGTCAGCACCACGGGAATGGCCTTGGCACTGATGGGGGTGGGGCTGGTGTAGCCCACGTCGGCCAGCGCCCGCAGCAGCGGGTCGGCCAGGCCAAGGCCGGAAAAGGATGTGTCAGTGTTCAATGTCAGGCTCCAGCCCGGCAACTAGCCATCCCGGCGCCCGGAACGGGAGCGGGAACGGTCGGCGGGGCCGTGTTGAGATGAGGGAAGGAGGACAATAGGTCTTGGTTGGGTTGTCCGGGCTGATACGCCGACAGGCAGGGTGCCCTGGGGCAGTGCCTGAACGCTGTCGTGACGGTGCAGGGGCATGCCCTGTCGAGAGAGGCCCGGCGCGGTACCACCCGGGCCGGCCTGCTCATGGCGGCCTGGTCCCCGAATGGGTCCGACAGGTCGCATTATACGAGGCGGCAGTACGAAACACCGTGTTTCATGACGGATCGTTGCGCGCGTCCATGCCAAAAAAGGTCAAATGGCCGCCAGGGTTGCCCAATGGCGGCCGGTTTGGCCCCTCAGAACAGATAGCGGCCGTAGCTCAGCAGCACGAAGCCCAGGCCCAGCATCACCACGATGCCCAGTATGGCCGCAAACCAGAAGAACACCTTCGCCAGCTTGCGCAGCGCGCCGGTTGGCTGGGACGGTCGGGCCGCAGGGCCCATCCTCTGGGCGGCGGGGTGTCGGACAGCCGGAACCGTGGACGTGGCAGCCCGAGGCGCGCTGCCGGCATGGACTTTGCGGGCGGAGGCCGGCACGGCCGTGGCGCCTGCTGCCTTTTGTTCTGCTGCCGGGCCCTCCACGGCCACAGGGTCCGCTGCCACATCGTCCGGGGGAAGCCATCGTTTCTGCACGGGGAGATCCGGCCACGTTGACGGATCCGGCAGGGGCAGCCGAATCCAGTCGGCGTGGAGCGATCCGGGCCGGCGACCTTTTCTGGCGTGGCATCGCGTCTGGCGACGGCGCGGCCGGCAGCGGCTGAGTCGGTAGCCGCGGTTTGGCTGCGGCTCATGGTGTCGGACGCTCCATCCGTTGCCTTGGTGTCACCCGGAACGTCAGCCACCCTGGATCCATCGGGGTCATGAGGTCCTTTCGCGCCTCCCGTACCGCCCGGCGTGCCATCCGGGTGTTGGCCCATGTAGCCAGCCTCCACCAGCCGCCGCCAGCCCCAGCGGATCCAGCCCAACAGCGAGAACGCCAGCCACAGCGACCACGCCAGCATCATCGTCCGGTAGGCGGTCAGCGACATGGAGATGGCCCAGTCGGCGTCAGGCTGGTTCTGGAAGCGGTCCTGGTACCAGTTCAGCTCGAAGGGCGTGGAGCCGTTGCCACCCACCAGCAGGTCGGGGTAGCCCAGCAGCGAACGCTGGATCGTCAGGGTACAGCGCGATGGCGGCGAACAGTGTCCACAGCCCCAGCGCAAATGGCATGGTGCTGCGCGCGGCCTGCTCGTCACAGCCCGAGGCGTCGCAGCTGCTGCGGCGAGGGCAGCCAGGCTAGCGCAAAGAACCAGCCGACCACGGCCAGTGCGCCCCACAGCGAGATGAGGGGCCACGCCCAGCAGCAACAACAGCCAGCCCAGCATGCCCAGCGGCGTCGTGCGGTGGCGACCCAGCACCATCGATACCGCCACCAGCAGCACGAAGAAGCCCCAGAAGCGCACGGGCCGGTCCGATGCCCGTACCGCCTCACCAGCAGCACGACCCGGCTTTCGGGCGGGTTCAGCTGCGGTGGCGTTCACGCCTGGCAGGTTCAGGGCCAGCGGCTGCGTCTCGTAGCGGTTGAAAGGCGCCATCGGTACCCTGCGGCACGCGCCAGCGCAGCGTCACGTGTGCTCGCCCGGAATCACCGGCAGCTCCAGCTGGCCGTCGCGCGCCTGCAGCGGCACCTCGTCGTCATCCAGCCGCATGCCCAGGAGTTCCGCACCGGACGGCAGCGTGGCACGCTGGGTGCCGGCGAGGCTGGCGCGGAAGCGCAGCGTGGTCTCGGCCAGCGTGCTGTGTGCACCCGGGGTCAGCGTCGTGGCATGGCCTTGCAGCGTCAGCGTGGGGCCGCTGACCGTGGTGGGCTGCAGCGCCTGCACTGCAGGTGCTCGCCCGGCCACGGCTGCCACCAGGGCGCCAGCTGGCCGTCCTGCACGTAGTTCGTGGGCGCCATGCCTCCCACCGCAGGTGCCAGGTGGTGCCGTAGCGCATGGTCCAGATCTCGATCTGGTTCATGGCCGGCAACGCCTGCCAGACAAAGTCCGAGCTGATGGACAGCGTGCTGGCCAGTGTGATGCGCCGGGCGCTGCCCAGCTCGATCTCGGCCACACCATCGCGCACTGTCACCCGGTCGTCGTTGACCGATTCGCCGGGCAGCAGCGCAAAGCGCACCTTCACCGGCGCCTGGCTCACCGACAGCCGGGAGATGCGCGTTTCCAGCCGCCAGCGCTCGTCCATCACCAGCGTGCGCTCCACCAGTGCAAAGCCGGGCAGGGCGTCGGGCACATGGGCCAGCTGCTGCGTGGTCGGCTCGTCTGCCCTGTCCAGCTTGCGGGTCAGCGTCAGCACGCCGTCATTGGGCAGCCCCTGGGCGTTCAGCGCGCCTGCTGTCCAAACGGTGCTGTCCACCTGCAGCATGCGCGGTGCCATGGGCAGCGGCAGGCGTACACATGCGCCCCCTGGCCCAGCGTACCCTGCAGCTCCACCACATGGATGCCGGCAGGCATCAGTACCCACAGGTCCTGCCCGTCGCCCTGACGGCTGGCCTCGCGTCGCGTCGTGGCGGGCTGGCCGTTCAGCAGCACGCGCTCCAGCCGCCAGTTGTCCGCGCCGTCATGGCCCGGCAGCGGAACCTGCACCGTGGCCTGAGCATGCACCAGCAGCTGCAGCGTCAATCGTTGGGCATCGGCCTTCACCCGTGTCTGCGCTACCGCTGCGCAGTGAGGCAGGCAGCTCGGGGCCGGGTACAGATGCTCGCGGATCGCTTCCAGCTGCTCGGCCTTGTAGCCCGAGGCCGCCTGTACCGGCTGAGCCGGCCAGGCCAGGGTGAGGACCGTCAGCGCCGCCAGCATCGCGGTCGTGGCGGTTGTGGCGGTGCTGGCGGTCCCCATTCCGTGCCCCGGTTCCGGATCACGGGGCCGCTGGGGCAGAAAAGCCGCCGGCAACACCGGTACAGCGCCCACAGGCTGCCGAACAGCACCAGCAGCCGCACGATCTTCAGGATGCGCGTGCCCCGGGGCGGCAGCAGGTGAACCGTCACCGTCTGGTCGGGCTGCGTCGCCATGCAGCTCCAGCGTGTAGGGCATTCCACGACCAGCCTGGCTCGCCGGGACCGGTCTGCACCGGCATGATGCGGCCCTGGTGGCGAACCGGTTCAGTCGCCTTGCCACGCTTCACGTCGGCGTCGATCGAGATCGATCGACGACAGATCGGCTCATGCACGGCTGCGTGCCCGTTTCTGCAGGGTGGCCACTCGCTGTCAGCGCCGGGGCGGTGAGCCCTGCACGTAGTAGCCGGATGTGTCACGCACCCGGGCATGTTCCAGCGACGGATAGATCAGTAGCCGTACCTCGTTCACGGCAAAGGGCGCCAGCACCAGCAGCAGGAAGAGGCACAGGGATGCGGTTGCCGGCCTGCAGCCACTTCTCGGGGGCAGAGCCCTTGGGGGCCACCCGCTGGCAGGCCAGCAGCACCAGCAGCAGGATGATCAGCACCCCGGCGCCCTCCAGGGTCATACCAGCTCAGCAAGGCCGCCAGCATCACCGTGGTGGCCGGCGGTGACCGCAGCAGCCGGTACGCCGCCATGCCGATCAGCAGCATGAAGAAGAAATCGTACAGACGCCAGCGTGAGGTCCATGTTGCCGGTGTCACGTCGTCCACGCCGCTGGCCGCCAGCAGTGTCCAGCCCGGAGGCAGTTGCAAGGTGGCCTCCACGCCATCCAGCACCGTGTTCCAGCCATTGGCCGGCAGCGTGTCGCTTCGGGACTCCAGTCGCGCCAGTGTGGTCAGCGTCAGGTTCTGGTTGCGCAGTTCCACGCCGGGCGCCGTATCGGCCGTGTCATGCTCGGCAGTGTCATGCAGTTGTTCGGAGGAGGAAGACGGTTGCAGCAGGCCGATGGGCAGTGCCGTCTCGCCCTGGCGGGCATGGCCCAGCTGCGCCGGTCCCTGCAGCTGCAGGCGCCACGGGGGCCGACAGCGTGCCGGTCAGCACGTCCTTCTGCGTGATGCCCGGCCGTCAAAATCCAGCCACCACTGCCGTTGCAGCTTCAGCGAACCGGCTTCCGGATGCTCGTTGCCGCGCGTCCGATCACCAGTTGCAGCTTGTCATGGCACCCACCCGGTAGGCGGGCAGCTGACGCCAGTCTTCGGGCACACGCGCCTGCTGCGCGTCCACGGCTTCCACGCCTTCCACCTGCGCCACGTGAAGATCATAGTGCCCCTCGTAGGACCAGATCTCTTCATCGGGCGCACCGGCCGGCAGGGCCAGCTCGGTCGTGGGCTGCATCTGGCGGGCATCCACTTCAGATGCCAGTTGCCGGGCTTCAGCTGCACCTGCAGCCGGCCGTTCAGGGTAGAGGCGCGCCGGCAGGTCGCTGCGCAGCGCCCGGGGCAATGCTGTTGGCCAGCAGTGCAGCCGGCAGCTCCACCTCGCGTGGCTGGCCAGCCACGTTCAGCTCATAGTGTGTCGTCACCTGACGGGGCACCCCGTCGTCGATCCGGCGGCGGACCAGCATCGTCATCGTGTTGCTGATCACATCCGCTTCTGCAGCCGGGCGCGACGCCTTCAGCCACACATGCCGGTTGCGGTCCATCAGCGCTGCCACCGGCTTGCCATTGGCCACCACCGATAGTGTGCCCACCTGGGCCGGTACCCGCACCAGTTGCGGATCGGCCTGCCATTGCAGCGTGCCCGTCAGCACATGCTGGCCGGCCGGCGGCAGCACCTGCGGCTGATCGCTGCCGCCCGTCACCACCAGCGTCTGCCCCTGACGGGTTGCGCACCTCGGTCGGCCAGCTGCCCGCCTCGCCCGGCAGCATCACCGCCGCCGGTGCACCGTACACCGTCACGGTCAGCGTGAAGCGTGCCTGCCGGCCATCGATGACCACGGCCAGATGCTCGGGCCAGACGCAGGCACGGCTGCCTGCCTGATCATGCCGGCTGGGGCAGGCCAGCATCTCGTGCCCCTCATCGCCCGGGCACCCATTCCTGCAGCTCCGCGCGGCAGGCCGTCGGTGCGGGGGTGATGGGGGCCGGGAGGTGGGTCGAACCGGGGGCAGTAGATGAAGGGGCGGCTTGGACTGATGCTGTGGCCAGCAGGCAGCCAGCAGCATTGGCCAGACTCGCAAGATCCCTTTGCCATGAACGGCAGGCCGGCGTCTTGATAGGGCAAATAGCGCGAATGGCATCGGGGTCCCCAGTCAGGAGCGGATGATCTACGTTCATCTTGCCCGGTTCGGCTTCCGTGTGGCGGTATGTGGATGATGGATGGTTACTGAGCGTTGCCCGGTGGCAACGGAAAGCGCCGGTCTCCATAGTGCTTCGGCCACAACAACGTCAGGGGGTATTCAGGGAGATCTGTACAAGAACGCCTCTTCTGCGGCGAGCATCAGGTTCGACCATGGGGCTTGCCGTGAGGGGTTCAACAAGGCGGCTGAGCTTGCCTGGATTGCAGGGAAGTCGTCTGAAGTAGGTTCAAGAAGTCAGGGTCTTCGCGGATCAGTGTGGGTGCAATCGGGCGTTTTCAGGTGGTGGAGGCAGGAAACTGGCAATGACCTTGAGCCTCAGATACTCCTCATCCCGGTATCCGTAAGCACTGCGCTGAATGACCCGAATCTTGTTGTTCAGCCCCTCCACCATCCCCAGACTGACCTTGTTCTCGGGGCGGCAGTAGGCGGCAATGCCATCCCAGTGCCGCTCGATCATGTCGGCAAACTTCCTGTACGGCCCAAGACGCTGCCAGCGCAGGCTCTGTTTCCAGCGCTCGAAGAATGCCCGGGCACCGCGCTCGGTTCTGTAGCTCCACAGCTGCCCGAACGATTCCTTCAGCAGATAGGCCGTGTTCAACCGCCGATTGGCTGCCAGCAGCTTCCTGAGTGCCTGCCGGCCTTCCAGCGTCAGGTTTTCCTGCGCCGACAGCAGCGTATTGCGCTGCCCCTTGATCCACGACTCGTCCTTGCCCTGCAGACGCCTGTACTCGTCGCGCCTGACTTTGAGCCGACCGGCACGACGAACCTGCTCCTGCATGTACAGCTTCGACAGATCCTTCACCGTGCTGTCGTGAAGCCGCTCCAGCTCTGCCACGGCCTTGTTGCCCATGCTCGTGCACAACCTGCCGACATGCAGCGCAAAACGTTCGGTGTAGCGCGGATTCTGCGCCAGCCAGTCAAGCCGTTCTACATGCACGCCGCCGCACCCTGAACAACGTACCCGCCAGCGCTCGAACTCCAGGTACACCACCCAGCCTGCCACCCGAAGATCCCGCACACGGCACGTCCGCTGGTCGTAACGTCCCTGGCAGCGCTGCCCACAATTTGAGCAAATGGCTGTTTTTTTCGGCGTCTCAGCTGTACGACCCTCGCCTTGGGGTCTCCGAAGATTCCCTTCAGCTTCGCCGATGCCGCGAAGCCGGGAACGGACAAAAGCTCCCTCAGACTGCGACCTGTTTTCATGCACAGCACCTCGATCCAGTGTCGATACACGATACGAAATCATCATCTGCGCTGTAAAGCCCTTGATTTCAGGCATCAAACGCCGATTTCGGCCTCCATCTCACCCACACTGATCCGCGAAGACCCGATCTTCAAAAGATCTTCAAAGGGGCACATCCTGCTGCCCGGCGGCCGGTCAATCCCGCCAGACCGAAACCCGCCCGATTCACGGCCTGTATTCCATCAGCGCCGCACTGAGCGCCCCCATCGCAGCCCGCACCCGTGCAGGCTGTTCGCGGTTCAGCGTGACGAGATAGATCGGACGGGATTCCAGATGCCAGTCGGGCAGCAGCTGTACCAGCCTGCCCTGTGCAAACTCCTCCCGGAACTCGGCCCGTGCACGCACGCCGATGCCGAAGTGGTTGAGCAGCAGCTCCTTCGAGAGCAGACTGTTGTTGCAGAGCATGCGCAGTCTGGGAGCGAGGTGGATTTCGCCATGCTCGGGGTGGGTAAGGCGGTAGTCGGGCTGCTGGTAGTCGAGCCACTGGTGCGTGTAGAGATCCTGCGGCCTTTCGATGGGAGGCCGGTTGGCCAGATACTCGGGTGTGGCGCACAGCACCATCTCGGCATCGAACAGCTTGCGGGCGATGAGCTGCGGGTCATTGAGCGCATGCATGCCACCGCGGATGGCGATGTCGATCTGCTGGCGGTAGAGGTTGCTGAAGCTGTCGTCCACATACCATTCGATGTTGAGTGCCGGGTACCGTTCGAGCAGGGCCTTGAGGCTGTCGCCCAGCGGCAGCCCGCATACGGAAGAGAAGGTGGCAATGCGCAGGGTACCCTCGATTTCGTGCTTTTGCTGCTCCAGCACCCGGTGGGCCTGCTCTGCACCTTCGAGCATTCTGAGGCAGGCTCGGTGAGAAGCTTCGCCTGCGCTGGTGGCGGAAAGACGCCGGGTGGTGCGGTGCAGCAACCTGATGCCGTGCTGCTGCTCCAGCCTGCTGATGGCAAGGCTGACGGTGGAAACGGTCAGCCAGAGCTGCCTGGCAGCCTGCTGCATGGACTGGTGCTTGATGACCTCCACGAAGATCGCCATGGCGCGAAAGTCATACAGGGGATGCCCCACGGGGCACGCTGGCTGGCCCATTGTTTGAGTGCATCAAAAAGTCTTTTCTCGATTGTACGGTTTTTCTTTGTGAATGCCACGCCTAGAATGCCCTCGTTCCGTCTCGATACAGGGAGCAAGCGATGGAGAAAACCGTGCCGCAGCATCTGCAGAACCACCGGGGCTTTGCCCGGACCTTCCAGCCCCGGCAAGCTGACGCTCGGCCTGATTGCGCCTTTCATGGGTTGACGCTGATTCGCCCTTTCCGGACATGACGGACTTCACCGCGCTGGTGAAACAGGCAGACGGCAGCGGCCTGGGGGCGCTGTGGGTGCGCGATGTGCCGTTCTACGATCCGAACTTCGGCGATGTCGGCCAGATTCACGACATCACGGCGACACTGGGTTACCTGAGTGCGATCACCGAACACATCACGCTCGGCTCGGCGGGCTATGTCTCGCCCCTGCGTGAGCCGATCCTGACCGCGAAGGAGGCGGCGTCCATCGACCATCTGAGCGGCGGACGCTTCGTGCTGGGCCTGGCGGGCGGTGACCGCCCCAGTGAGTATCCTGCCTTTGGCAAGGAGTTTGACAATCGTGCCGAGCGTTTTCAGGAAAACTGGCAGGTCATCCGCCGGCTGACGGAGCAATCCTTCCCACGCTTTGGTACCGAACACGGCGGCAGCTTCTTCGGCAATCTCGATCTGGTGCCCAAACCCGTACAGGGGCGCCTGCCGATGATGACCGTGGGGCGTGCGCGACAGGATCTGCGCTGGATTGCCAATGAGTCCGATGGCTGGCTGTGGTACTCCGCAGACCTGCCCCATCTGCGCAGCCTCATGGCAGAGCTGGAGCGCCTGAACGAATCAGGCATCTGGCGTCCCTTTGGGACCTGCAATTTCGTCGAGCTGCTGGAAGATGCCAGCGCACCGCTGCAGGTGTTCAACAGCATCTACCTGCGTGGTGGCAGCCGGGCGCTGTCGGATTTCTACGCCCAGCAGGCCGAGGCTGGGGTGGCACACGTCATCGCCAACCTCAAGCCAACCCGTCGCCCGCCGCTGGAAACGATGCAGGACTTCCTGGAAAACATCGTGCCGCAATTCCGTGCGGGTGCCTGAAGATGCATGACGACGCCGGAATGCGTCGTCCCTCAACACGGTGCGAGCACCAGCGAGCGATGCAGGACTTCTGCAAAACCTTGTGTCGTCATCCTGCGCTGGCACTTGAATGACTACGGAGAATCACCCCATGTCACAAAAAAAGGGTCTTCGCGGATCAGTGTGGGTGCAATCGGGCGTTTTCGGGTAGTGGAGGCAGGAAACTGGCAAGGACCTTGAGCCTCAGATACTCCTCATCCCGGTATCCGTAAGCACTGCGCTGAATGACCCGAATCTTGTTGTTCAGCCCCTCCACCATCCCCAGACTGACCTTGTTCTCGGGGCGGCAGTAGGCGGCAATGCCATCCCAGTGCCGCTCGATCATGTCGGCAAACTTCCTGTACGGCCCAAGACGCTGCCAGCGCAGGCTCTGTTTCCAGCGCTCGAACTCCAGGTACACCACCCAGCCTGCCACCCGAAGATCCCGCACACGGCACGTCCGCTGGTCGTAACGTCCCTGGCAGCGCTACCCACAATTTGAGCAAATGGCTGTTTTTTTCGGCGTCTCAGCTGTACGACCCTCGCCTTGGGGTCTCCGAAGATTCCGTCAGCTTTGCCGATGCCGCGAAGCCGGGAACGGACAAAAGCTCCCTCAGACTGCGACCTGTTTTCATGCACAGCACCTCGATCCAGTGTCGATACACGATACGACATCATCATCTGCGCTGTAAAGCCCTTGATTTCAGGCATCAAACGCCGATTTCGGCCTCCATCTCACCCACACTGATCCGCGAAGACCCAGGAGTCATTTCTGGCAGTTCTGGCAGTAAAACGTCCCGCGCTGCCCGAGAACTTTCTTCTGCACCAAACCGCCGCAACGGACGCAGGGTTCGTTGTGCCTGCCGTGCACCGTATATTCCTGCTGGAAATAGCCGCTTTTACCGTCGCTGTTGACGAAGTCGCGCAACGTGCTGCCGCCGGTTTCAATCGCACGCTGCAACACTGTCTTGATCATTTCAACCAGGGCGGCGCATTCTTTTTTCTTGATCTTGTTCGCAGGGCGGTGTGGCAAGATGCCCGATCTGAACAGGCTTTCGTTTGCATAGATATTGCCCACGCCGACCACGACGGCATTGTCCATCAGGGCCAGTTTGACTGCTCGTTTTGCGTCTTGAATTTTTGGTAAAGATAGTCGGCCGAGAAGTCGTCTGAAAGCGGTTCAGGACCGAGTTTCTCAAGAAGCGGATGATGTTCCGCAATGCCTTCATGCCAGGAAATCGCGCCAAACCTGCGTGGATCGCGATAGCGCAACACGGTCCCGTCTGCAAACACCATGTCCACATGGTCGTGCTTGTCGGGATGTTCAATCCGTGCATCGCCACACGTAAAGATACGCAGACTGCCCGACATGCCAAGATGAATCAGCAGGGTGCCCGTTTCAAAACCGATAATCAGATATTTCGCCCGTCGATGGCAGCTCAGCACCTCCTGTCCCGCCAGAATCTCTGCCAACCGCGGATTGACCTGCCAGCGCAGTCTGGTTTTGGCGCACACGACATCCGCCACCTTTTTACCTTGAATGTGCGGGTGATGCCTCGCAACGTTGTTTCCACCTCAGGCAATTCCGGCATTTCTTTATCCTCAAGTTGATGCAGTCAACGTCGCATGGACCATGGAGAGGGCGGAGAGGGATTCCGAGCTTCGGTTGGAGGCTTCCGGGGGCGTGCCGAGTGCTCTTGGGATCCTCTGAACAAGTCCCCAGCCGTCACATCCCCGTAACGGGCGCATGACTGCGTTGCCAGTTTGCTGTCAATAGCGCCGCTATTGACAGCAACATCGCATGTCCTGCATCCCGTTCCGTGGCGCGCCGGTTCGCGGGACTTATTCAGAGGATCGCCATGAACGTTCGCTTTCAGCGCTGGCGCGCCACAGGCATGTCCAACGAAACCGGTTCAGACCGCGTCCGTGCCGCTGGCAATCCGCAGCGCATCCAGCACCGCATAAAGCTGGGAGCTGCCGTGGGTGGAGCGCGGATGCTCGGTGAAAGCTGACGGGCAGTCGGGCAGGGTTTCGTTCAGGTGCCGGGTGAAGGCGCGCACGCGGTCCACGGCCACGGGCCTTCAGCATCTGCGCCCGCAGGGCTGTCGGGGAGCAATGTGCAGAGCGTGTTTCTGCTCGTATTCGCCGATGCTCAGATGCACGCGCACGGGAAGGAGGGGCGGCCGGCCTGTGCCTGCACGAAGCGGTCGCGTTCCTGCAGGATGTATTCATCGTGCCACCAGAGGGACGGGCTGGAGGCGATGTAGGTCTGGAAGGCGTCGGGCTGGTTGAAGAGCGTGTACAGCGCAAACAGGCCGCCGAAGGAGTGCCCGAACAGCGCCTGGCGCTGCGGGTTCACGGAAAAACGCTCGGCCATGGCCGGCTGCAGTTCCTCGCGCAGGAAGCGCAGGAAGCGTTCGGCGCCGCCTTGACGACGACCGCGAGCATCGTGGCTGGCGCTGCCGTCGGCCACGGGGCGTGTGGTCTTCCACGCGGGCATCGGTATCCAGCCAGCCGTCGTGGCCGTAGCCCACGCCCACCAGCAGCGTGGGGGTCACGCCGTTCTCGCCGGTGCGCGTCATCATGGCGTGGGCGGCCATGGCTGCCACTGGAAACAGCGTGTCGCCATCCAGGAGGGTGAACACCGGATAGCCGCCTTCGGCTCGGGGCCGACGCAGGTGGTCTGGATCCGATAGCGCCGGCCGGTGTGCCGCGAGTGCATGCCGTGCTGTTCGCAGGTGGGCAGCAGGGCCCGGCAGGGTCTCGAACAGCGTGCCCGGCGGGGAGATGGGATCGGTGGCAGGGGCGTCCATGGCAAAGTGTCCCGGCAAAAGGTGATGCGGGAATCATAGAGCAGGGCAGGGGCCGACCATGGCCGTGCATCGTGCGGGGCCGGAGGCGGTATGATCCTGCGCGGTATCGCCATCCCTCATTCAGACCATCAGGAGACCGCCATGACCTTCACGCAGGAAGCTGGGCACGCAACAGCGCGCTCTTTCAGGCCACGCTGGAGATGCCCTTCAACCGCGAGCTGGCCGACGGCACGCTGTCCATCGAGCGCTTCCGGCACTACATGATCCAGGACGCCCACTATCTGGTGGGTTTTGGCCGGGCGCTGGCCGTGGCGGCCGCCCGGGCCGATGATTCCGATACCGTGGTGCAGCTGGCTGCCGCTGCCCAGGAAGCCGTGGTGGGCGAGCGCGAGCTGCACAACGGCTTCATGAAGCAGCACGGCGTCACGCCCGAGCAGTTTGCCGCCACGCCGCTGTCACCCACGGCCGAGCACTACACCAGCTACCTGCTGGCCACGGCCTGGGGTGAGCCCTGGCCGGTAGCCATGGCCGCGCTGCTGCCGTGCTTCTGGATCTATGCCGAAGTGGGCCGCGACATCCACGCCCGCAGCAAGCCCGGCAACCCCTGGCAGGCCTGGGTGGACACCTATGCCGCCGAGGAATTCCATGAGGCCGTGGCCCGCATGCGCGACACGCTGGATCGCATCGCGGCAACCACCACCCGCCATGCGTGAACGCATGCACGCCGCCTACACCCAGGCTGCCCGACTGGAATGGATGTTCTGGGACGCCGCCTACCGGCTGGAGGCCTGGCCGGTCTGAGGGCTGGCGCCACGGAAAGGCTGCGGGAGGCTTCGCGGGGTGTTGCCAGGGAAGCCTTCCTTGTCAGTCATTTCTCGAACTCGTCGAGAAGCTGGTCGGCCATGTCTGCCTGATATTGCTCCGTGGTGGAGAGGTCCAGATCACGGGTGAAGCGGCTGCTGTCGGCGGATCGCCAGCAGGCCGCCTATCGTGGTCCAGCGGGCCAAGCCGTGGTTGGACATCGCTGCTATTGGAAGCTTGACGGAAATCAGCGGGGGACGTTCTTCTATCAGAACACGTCCATGAATTCGCCATGGAATACCATGAGCGATTCCATCTATATCCAGTAAAGGGAGTGAAGATTCGAGCATGAGCTCATGGCGGGTCCATGCTCGCGGTGATCAACGAACATTTGAAAACAAGTAAAGAGTTCGGCCGCGCCAGCGTCCGTTTGCGCCAGTTCGATTGATTTCGTGTCATCAGGGGAAAGCTTAGTTTTTCTCGGTTCACAACCCTCACGAAACCTTGCAGATGGTTGATTTTTGGTCGTGAGTTGGTGATGAGATTCATGTTCTCATCCCATTCGTCAAAGTACGGGGCTAGTGAGATCTGCAAATTGTTCCCACGTGATGATGCCGGACTTCTCAGTTTCCAGCCATCTCGATCATCTCGTTCCGTGACATGTGGGTCATGTCATAGCCGGACATGATCTCCTTGGTCTTCTTTGCACGCTCGATGGAGAGTGTGTCGGTCATGATGCCGGCAAACTGCTGCCGTTTGTGCTCTCGGTCTGAGGGGCAGCGCCTGGCCGGAATCTGCTGCATGGCAGACTGCACAAAAGGACGCGTAGGGAGCTGCTGCTGTGGGCCAGCTCGAAGAAACTGCCAATGGCCATGAGGATGCCTCTCGGGTGAATGTCATGGGAAGTCTGGGCCGTCCGCCATATCAGGCTCGCTGGAAAAACGTCCCCAAACCCCGCGCATAGTCAAGGCGGGGCTTGCCGGGAAGAAACTTGCAGGGGTTGTTACCGGGGAAGCCTTCCATGTCGTCCTTTCCCGAACTCGTCGAGAAGCTGGTCAGCCGTGTCCGCCTATATTGCTCCGTGGTGGAGAAGTCCAGATCACGGGTGAAGCAGCTGCTGTCATGGCGGATCACCAGCAGACCGCCTTTCATGGTCCAACGGGCCAATCCGTGGTTGGATATCGCCGCTATTGGAAGCTTGGCGGAAATCAGCGGGGGCGTTCTCCCTATCAGAACGATCGTCCATGAATTCGCCATGGGACACTATGAGCGATTCGAGTTTACATCCAGTGAGTTGAACGAAGAGTCGAGAACGTGGGAGCTACAGGACACCACGTTCTCGGTGGTGATCGCCCGCGCTGTGGTCTGCTGACTCGGCCAGGGCTTGGGTTCTTTCCGCAATGATGATCGACTGGATGTCGCTAGGGTTGAAGGTCCGGTTTCTGATTACGACCTGTTGCAGCCCTTCCAGATAGTTGATCTTTTGATCGTAGTCGGTGATGAGATTCATGTTCTCATCCCATTCATCGAAATGGGGCAGTCAATTCAAAGTACTGATCCCACGTGATGATGCCGATTTCTCAATTTCCCGGCCATCTCGATCATCTCGTTACGTGACATGGGTCGTGTCACAGCCGGACATGATCTCCTTGGTCTTCTTTGCACGCTCGATGGAGAGTGTGTCGGTCATGATGCCGGCAAACTTGCTGCCGTTTGTGTTCTCGGCCTGAGGGGCAGCGCCCTGGCCGGAGATCTGCTGCATGCCAGACTGCACAAAGGACGCGTAGGAGCTGCTGCTGTGGGCCAGCTCGAAGAAACTGCCAATGGCCATGAGGATGCCTCTCGGGTGAACGCCATGGGTAGTCTAGGCCGTGCCGACATATCAGGCTCGCTGGAAAAACGTCCCCAAAGCCCGGCATATCAAGGTGGGTCTTGCAGGAAGGCTTTGCGGGGTTGTTACCAGGGAAGCCTTCCATAGAGGCTGGATACGGCGCCAAAGGCATCCTCGAAGGCCGGGAGCTCGCCATCCACGTCGGACCGGATGTCTGCGTAGCCCTCACGTGCAAGTTGTTGCACGGCCTCATCTTCCATGGATCGGGCGGTTGGGGTCAGCCCCTTGCTCTGGCAAGACTTGACCAGTATCTGATGGATGCGTTTCAGGTCATTTGCCGTCAGGGGTGGTGCCGATTCCAGCAACAGCCAGATGTCGTAGACATCCCTGTCGGCGGTTTCGCCGGCGGATGGGCTGTTGCAGAGTGAGCGCATCTTTTCGGCCAGCACGTTGTGCAGGGAATAGGAGTGAATGGTGGCGCCGCCTTCCAGTTCCAGAAGCTCCACGTCGAAGACGGATTCGTTGAAGCTGTAGTCGATCTGAACGACTCGTGGGGACTGCTTTGCCTGAAGCCGTGCCATGGCGCTGCGATCCGACTTGTCGGCAAAGCCGATGGTCAGCGTCGGGTTGTGGTGAGTGCGGTTTTCCTTGGGCTCCACCCGACGGGATTGCAGGCGACAGGTCGTCTCATAGAAAAGGCGGTTCTCGGCGTCGATCAGTCCTTTCTCGAACTCGTCGAGAAGCTGGTCGGCCGTGTCTGCCTGATATTGCTCCGTGGTGGAGAAGTCAAGATCACGGTGAAACGGCTGCTGTCGTAGCGAATGGCCAGCAGCAGACCGCCTTTCATGACCATGCGAGCCTGCAGGTTACGTGAATGGCCGATGCTGTCCAGGATGATGTGGACGGCTTCCCGAAAGCCCCTTTGATGGGTGGGTGCATCATCGACCCAACGTTCGATGTCCACTTCATTCATGGGCATCATCCATGTTGTTGGTGTGCAAGGTGGGTACGTTGATGAGAGCATCCACTTATCGGAATATCGGGGATCGTATTCCGCCTGTGGGTCCAGTTTGCGGGATCCGCCCCGCTGGGCATGTCGGGTCCAGCCTTCGATGCGAGGATCGGAGAGGTGGCACACTTCGGTCAGCAGAAAGCCTAGCCTGACCTTGTCGATGGCCGTGCCGTGGCGTTCCGCATCATCGATGATCAATGACAGGTACTGTGCCGCCCGGCTTCGGTAGACATCGATGACGTGCAGGATGCCGCCACAGAGCTCGGGCTCACGGACCATGTCCAGAAAGGTCCGGCCGATGGTGGCGACGCGAACGCCGGTGCTTCGCACGACCCTGAATGCCCCCAGGTGGCTGCGACGCATGAGTTCCACATGGTGGCCTTCAATGCTCTGGCTGGGCTGACGACGCAGGACAGGAAGACCTGTCTGACGGTAGGCCGAAAGCCGTTCACCCAGGTCGGCTGCCATGCGGGCGTCGGCCTGTGCGCGCCATGCCCTGTCGTCGGGGGTGGTGAGGTAGAGGATTTTCGGAAAGCGGTCCGTCAGACCGTGGTATTCCATGGCACTGAGGTGCGAGACATAGGCAAATGGATCCACGGCGCAGGCAACCTCCGCGGCAGCGGGGTTGTTCTTGCCGAAGAGCCGATACACGGCTCCTTTCCGGAAATCCTTGTCAGGCAGGAGCAGGCCCGTCGAACGCAGGTTGTCTACCGCCTGTTGGTGGGAACGGGTGTCTGGTGGTTGTCCGGATGTGTCGGTCAACCGGGTGATGAGCACGGCCAGCTCATAGTCGGTGATGACAGGCCTGTTCCAGCCGGACAGGCGTTCCTGAATGGATTTCAGCAGGTTGAAGGGCAACGGGGTGTCCATGGATACCTGTTCAGCAGGTGTGTGATAGTGCCACTGTATGCTATGCGTCCTAAGGACGCATAGCATAATAGTGGCAGGACCAGGGTGTCAAGTTTTGTGCGCCATTCAGCGAGAGGGATTGAAGGTTCAGGGGCTGAGGTGCGAGGCATGACAGGGACGGGCCATTTCACCGATTGCCCCGGCAACGTAGGGCGGGGCAGATACATCTCCTGTTGCATCCCGACAAACTCCCCGGCCAGCCACGCTTCGCCTGCCGACCGGTCGTCCCGTGCCATGGGGGCACTGTCCAGCAGGGTGCGAGTGCCCGTTACACTGGCGGGCATGAAGACCGATGCCCTCATTTCCCTTTGTGGCCGGCTGCTGCTGGCCCTGATGCTGGCTGCGCACGGCGCGGCCCTGTCTCGAGCCCTGCGATGGCGCAGGCGGCGCAGCTGCCGCCAGTGACAAGCGACAGGCTCCAGGGTGGCATGCCAATGCCGCTGCGCAATCCAGCGCCCTGCTCCGGCCTCGCCCATTCCGCCTGCCAACGTGGTTTTCGCGCCGAGGCGAGGAGAACGCGCTCAACATCATCCGCAACCGGCTTCAGGCCTCGCCGCAGCGCGATGGCATCAAGCAGCGGCTGGCCCGCTGGCCCGGGACACGGCCGAGGCATCGAACGCTGAGCCATCTGGCGATGGGACTCCGACAGCCAGCGGCGCATGCGTGACATCGAGCCCACACGGGCGCAGCTGCAGGCCGAGGTGACGGCGGTGGACAAGCAGCTCACGCAGGTGGCCGAGGCGCTGCAGGAGGATTTCAATCGCCTGAATGCCATGCAGAAGGCGGGAGGGCGCAGGCGGCTGAAGAGATCAGAGCGTCACCGCAGGTCATCCGCACGCGCGTGCAGGAGGTGCTGAACCAGATCCGGAGACACGCGCAAGGCGGCGTCCAAGATCCGCAGCGGCATCTTCGACCTGCAGGGCGCAGACAGCAAGCTGCGGGCCACCATCTCGTCCGAGCAGGCGTTGCTGAAGACGACGCTGACGGCATCCATCGATTCGCTGTTCAAGACCGACAGCCCGGCGCTGTTCGGTGCGTCCAATGCAGAAAGCACTGACGGCAGCACGCTGACGGGCCTGGCGCGCCTGCGCTCGGACGGCCATGCCATTGTCGAGTACCTGCGCATCCATCCGGTCCGCTCCATTGCGCGCTGCTGGCGTGGCTGGTGCTGGTGTTTGCCACGCTGCACCCTGCAGTCCGCGGGTGGGAGGGCGAAGATCAGCGAACAGCCGGTGCTGCGTTCGAGTGCGCTGGCTGCCGCAGGATCCGCTGTCGGTGCCGATGCGCGACGGTGACGATGGCGGCGGTGGTGCTGCCTATCCGCCGGCCAGCCTGAACCTGCTGCTGGGGCTGGTGGCGCTGGCGCCCACCGTGCAGCTGCTGCGTCAGGTGGTGGAGCGTTCGCTGGCCACTTACTTGTACTGGCTGCTGGCCATGTTCGCCTTCAACCAGGTGCCGGAGATCCTGAAGTTCGATCCGACCTGGGAGCGGCTGTTCTTCCAGTCGCAGCTGCTGCTGACGATCCCGGTGCTGCATGCACCTGACGCGTGACCGGCGCCGTGCCTTCGTGCAGGCGCGTGCCGAGGCCGAAGCAGAGAACGAGACGGTCTCCAGCGAGGCGCTGCCGCCCGACAGCAGCACGCGACATGTGGACCAGAATGCCCGCTCGCTGCGGCTGACGGGCTACGCCATCAACACGGTGCTGGCCGGTTGCAGTGCGGCCCTGGTCACCGACCTGCTGGGCTTCACGCGGCTGGCACGCTTCATCAGCGCCTCCACGCTCAATTCGCTGTTTGCGGGGGTTATTCTGCTGGCGGGGTCGCTGGTGCTGCTGTCGCTGCTGCGCCTGGCCGGCAACCTGCGCCCGCTCAGCCGGCTGAAGATGCTGGACGAGGACGGGGCGCTGATCGAGGCGCGGCTGCGTCGCGTGGTCTACTGGGTGGCGGTGCTGCTGTGGACGGCCTACACGCTGAACCAGGTGATGCTGCTGTCGCCGCTCACCGATGCGTTGGGGAACTTCCTGTCCACGCCGCTGAAGATCGGGCAGATCTCGGTGTCGCTGGCCGATCTGCTGCGCTTCTTCGTGCTGGTCTGGCTGACGCTGCAGGTCTCGCGCCTGTTGCGCTACGTGCTGGACCGCGAGGTTCTACACACGGGTGTCGCTGGCGCCGGGCATTCCGTATGCGCTCAACAGCATCCTCAACTATGTGGTGCTGATCGGCGGTCTGCTGATGGCCATTGCCTCCACCGGCGTGAGCCTCGATCGATTCACCATCTTCGCCAGCGCACTCGGTGTCCGGGGGTCCGGTTTCGGCTTGCAGAGCATCGTCAACAACTAGTCTCGGGCCCTCATCGTGCCGTCCCGAGCGTCCCATCCAGGTGGGCGATTCGGTGGACATGGCGGGGCAGAGCGGCAAGGTCAAGCGCATCGGCATCCGTGCCAGCGTGCTGCGTACCGGGCGGGCGCGGACGTGATCGTGCCCAACTCGCAGCTCATCGCCAACCAAGTGGTGAACTGGACGCTGTCCGATCACCTGCGCCGCATCGAGATCGGCCCGGGGTATTTACAGACAGCGATCCCAAAGCAGGTCATCAAGCTGCTGACCGAGGTGGCGCGCGAACACGCTGACCTGCTGGCCACGCCGGCGCCCACGGCGCAGTTCACCGACTTCGGTGCGTCGGCCTGCAGTTCAAGCTCTATGCGCGACGGCACGCAGCGAGCGCATGGGGGCATCCGCAGCGAGCTGTGCATTGCCATCCACGAGCGCCTGCAGGGCGGAGGGGCATCGTGCTGGCGACGTCCTGAGTTGCCCAGCAGGTGATCGGTATCCGGGCCATGGCGTGGCTGCGCCATGGCCCGGATCGTTTCTCGGGCATGAAGCAGCTATTCGGCGCAATGACCAGTACGCTTGAGGAGATTTCATCGCGTCACAAATCGAATTCGGCCAGCCCATCGGCGATGCGGTGCAGCTTCACGCCGAGTGAACGGCCGGGCCGCCCTGTCCTGCAGGGGCGGTTCTGCCGCGCTGGAGCGCCTGTCGGCCGCCCGACATGGCGAAGATCTGATGCCTTCCATGGCCCGGGGGCCAACACCGCTGACTGGACCTACGTTCCCCGTGAGCCGGTGCCCGACCGACAGGGCCTTGCAGGCGCAGCTGGAGCGGCTGGAGGCGAGCGAGGATCCCTGCACTTTCGTCGTCATCGAGGCGGCCAGCAGCGTCGTGGGCTCCTTTGCGCTGATGCGGATCGATCCGGCCAACCGCGTGATCGAAGTGTCCATCACCTATTCCGACACGGCTCGGCGCACGCGCATGGCCACCGAGGCCAGCTGCTGGCGCAAGTGTTCGAGACGCTGAAGTACCGCCGTTATGAATGGAAGTGCGATTCGCTGAACCAGCCATCGCGCAACGCCGCGCTGCGCACAGGCTTCACCCTATGAGGGCATGTTCCATGCCGAGCCGCGGTGTACAAGGGCCGCAATCGCGATACCTGCTGGTACTCGATGCTGGACTCGAATGGCCCCGGGGTGAAACGGCGTCTGAGAAGTGGCTGTCGGATGACAACTTCGATGCCGAGGCCGGCAGCGCGTGGCGTTGGGGACATTGAGGGTAACGATCTGGCGCAACCAGACCTCGGTCGGGGGGCGGTGGCATACTGGCCCTGTCCGCCCGATAGGTGCTGGGCGTATGGAAGGCGCTGTCCATCATGGATGCACACGAGATCCTCGCCGTCCTGCAGGCGGCTGCCGAGCCCGAGCCGAGCGCCGCAGATGGCGGCCTACATGAAAGCATCGCTTCCGCATTTCTGGGGGTGGGCACGCCCGAGCGGCGAAAGCTCTGCCGGCCGTTCTTCCGTGCGGCGCGTGGGCAGGTACCGGACTGGGTCTTCGTGCGGGAATGCTGGCAGAGCCCGTTCCGCGAGATGCAGTACGTGGCTGTGGATTACCTGAACGAGGTGAAGGAACAGCTGGTTCCGGCAGACTGGACCGCGTGGAGGCGCTGGTGGTGCAGAAGTCGTGTGGGACACGGTGGATGCGCTGGACAAGGTGGTGGGCTCCATCCTGCTGCGTCATCCGGAGATCCGCCCCCGGATCATGGCCTGGAGTCTGCACGAGAACTTCTGGCTGCGCCGCATCGCCATTGACTGTCAGCTGTCGCTGGGGGCGCAGACCGATCGTGCGTTGCTGGCCGAGGCATCGTCAACAACACAGGGCAGACCGAGTTCTTCATCAACAAGGGCATTGGCTGGGCCTTGCGCCAGTATGCCCGTCAGGATCCGGCGTGGGTGCTGGCTTTCATCGAGACCCATCGCGCCCGGATGGCGCTGCCTAGCATCCGTGGAGGCGCTCAAGCACCTGAAGGGCTGAGGTGAGCGAGGCCGAGTGCGCGCCTGGCCATCCTGAAAAAGAAACGCCCTCACCCGGCGGTAACCGGGTGAGGGCGGACGGGCGGGCCCGCACGGGACGGTGCGGGTCGCTGGTGTCTGGGTGGCTGATGGCATCAGGCCACCCCTGCAAGACTATGCCGGGCCGTGCGGGACGGCCAGGGTGATCGGACGGCCGGGCGAGCCGTTCAGACGGAACGCGTTTCGGTGGAAAGGCTGCTTGCTCGTGCGCCGATCAGGTCGAGGTCTGGAGCGTGCTGCGCCTCAATGATGCTCCGGATCTACCGGGCGCGGTGCGCTGCAGCGCCGAGGTGCGGATCAGGTGATCGAAGGCAGCGTGGCACCTGGCGCCATCGCCGGCAGCGATGATGATCTGCTTGTACGGCGAGGTGGTGCAGTCACCGGCAGCAAACACGCCTTCCATCGAGGTCTGGCCACGGACGTCGACCTGGATCTCGCCGTTGCGGACCAGCGTGATGCCGCTGTCCTTCAGGAAGTCGGTGTTGGGCACCGAGGCCGATCTGGACGAACACGCCTACTCAGCGCCACTTCGTGGATGCTGTCGTTGCGCGGTCCTTGTGACGATGGCGCTGACCTTGTCGTTGCTGGCCTTGACCTCGATTGACCTGAACGTTCTTCAGGATCTTCACGTTGGGCAGGCTTTCCAGCTGCCTGGCAGCACGGCGTCGGCACGCAGTTCAGGCATGAACTCGAAGAGCGTGACATGGTCCACCACGCCAGCGTGTCGATGGCGGCCTCGACCGAGTTGCCACCGCCGATGACGGCGACGCGCTTGCCCTTGAAGAGCGGGCCGTCGCAGTGCGGGCAGATAGGTGACGCCGCGGTTGCGGCATTCCTGCTCGCCGCGCGCATGCTGCGCCACCGGGCACCGGTGGCGGGATGACGGTCTTGCTCTTTGAGCTGGCGCCGCTGGCGGTCTTGACGGTGACCATGCCGGCAGCCTCGTCACGGCTGATCGACTCGATCTTCTGCAGGTTCCTATGATGTCGACACCGTGGTGACAGGTGTGGGCCTCGGGCGGCGGCAAACTTGGACCGTCGGTTTCCAGCACCGAGATGCAGTTCTCGATGGACATGGTGTCCAGCACCCGGCCGCCGAAGCGCTCGGCCACCACGCCGGTGCGTGGATGCTCTGCGGGCAGCGTGGTAGACGGCTGCCGCAGCTGCCGGCCGGGCCACCACACGATCCAGCATATCGAACGGATCGCTTCTCGGAGAGCTTCGGCGGCACGAGAGGGCGCCGCTCGTCCGAGCGCGCCGGGATCTCTTCGGCGCTGGAGCGGCCACGGAAACAACGCTACGCCGTCTCAGGAAGACGGGCAGGCTTTGCAGCCATGATGGCGCGATTTTACCACTTCGGTCCCGGAAGAGGGCGCCGTCGATGGTCTGGTTTCAGACGCTAGGGCGTCGATGACCGACATGAGTGAGCGCCTGCACCACGTCCGGGCAGTTCTGGCACGACAGAGCGCGTAGATCTCGAAGTCGTACTCGCCGGACAGGGCGGTCTGCCTCGAAGGAGTCGGCGTCGAAGTCGATGGTGTGGCCGCCGACGTGCAGCAGGGCCAGCACCAGCGAGGGTGAACTCGTGGCCCAGCAGGATGGCGGCAAACGCGGCACTGCCGATGTCTGTGCCGATGCGGTTGATGGCGAAGGAGGGCTTGCGCCACGCGCGGGTCTTCGCGCAGGGTGAATCTTGTCGGACGCTCACACGATTTCAGGAGTTCCTGCATCTTCTTTCGCTTTCGGACCGCCGTCCGTGCGCCGCCTCGATCGGCTGTTTCCAGGTGGCCGCCTGAGGTTTGCAGCTGGTTCTTGAGGTCTGCGTCCAAGCATGATGGTGCCGTGGGTGACGTGGGAAATGGCGAAAAGACCAGCCACCGGTTGCCGGCGCGAGGAGCTAGGCGATAGGAGCGCCGCTTAGCCGCGGGGCTGGCTGGTAACGATGCGTCATCATGACGGGAAGGCTGGGAGTCTGCGACCGGCCAGCCTTCCGGGTGCGGGATCAGATCTTGCCGACCGTGTCAGCGAGGGCTTCAGGGTCTCGGCGCTTCTTTCCACTTGGCGGGGCAGACTTCACCGGTGCGAGGCCACGTACAGGGCGGGTTTTGACCTTGCGCAGAAATCGCTGGCGTCACGGCCGATGCCGTTGTCGTGGATTTCGCAGACCTTGATTCAGCCTTCGGGGTCGATCAGGAAGGTGCCGCGGGCCAGCTTCTTCTTCGACCAGTACGTCAGTTGCGGGCCAGCTGTGGTCGGGTCGCCCAGTATAGCGGGGTGCTTTGACCCTTTCGATGGCGTCCGAGGTGTCGTGCCAAGCCTTGTGGGCGAAGTGTGTCGGTAGAGGCTGAGTAGACTTCCACGCCCAGTTTCTGAACTCATAGTGCTCGGCCAGGTCTTCCAGCTCGGTCGGGCAGACGAAGCTGGTCGGCGGGGTAAAGCAGATGACGTTCCACTTGCCTTTCAGGGCTCTCGTCGTACTCGAAGAACTTGCCGTTCTGGGTTCGACCTTGCAAAGGGTTTGATCTGGGTGCTGATCAGCGACATGGATTTCCTCTAGAGTGGGTGGCAGGACAGGGCTCGCCGATGGTGTCGGAAGCGGCCTTGCGGAACTGCTCCCGTCCCACGCCCGAAGACGGGACAGGAGCAGTTCCTCGGCGGGAATCTGGCCAGACGGGGAAGGCGGGCAGTCCGCACGTCCCGCCATGGCGGGCAGATTCTGGCGCCTCGCCGGGCGGCTGGGTGCCAGCGTGTCCGCGGCGGCCGATGCGTGAATGATCCGGATTTCGCTGTTAGGCAACTGAATTTAACCAATGTGGCTATAAGCGTAATCTATCGCCGGAGGGCCGGGCAACGGCGGGAACAGACGCCGCCGTTACCCGGCATCATGGCTGATCCGTCAGCGCCGGTCAATCATGGTTGTCGGGCTTGCTCTGGAAGACCGTGCCGTCCTTGGCGTCCACCTTCACATCGACACACCTGTTCTTGGGGGTGACCACCCACTTCGTAGTAGAGCCTCTCCTCTTGAACTTCAGCTCGGTTCGCTGGCCTTGCTGCCCGGATGGTGCTCGGCCAGCGAGACGGCTTCCGGCAGCGACAGCTTGATGTTGGACAGGTTGATGGCATCCCGGGAATGCTCGGCCGAGGCCGAACCGTGGGCAGCCAGGGCGGCCAGGCCGATCAGGGCGGCAACAGACGTTTTCCGGATCATGGGAGACCCTCCAGTGTTCAATGGTCTGATGAACGGGCTGGGCAGGGTGCCCAAGGCCCGAATCCATCTTGCATGGAATGATCAGGGCACTTCGCGAACGACCAATGGTGGGCGGGGTCATCGTTCGTGGGCGAGGTCCCGACGTCCTTGTACGGGGTGCGGCTTTCTCCCCGGGCCGCTATCGTCAGGGTTTTGAAGAGAGGCACGGCAGAGGGGCGCGGGAGCGACACGGATGGATGGGCACAGGAAGAAGGGCGCGGGAAGAGGGACAAGGGATATCCCGCCCCGGGAACGAAACGACAGGATGCCCGGGAAGCTTGAAATATGTTAGGATTCCTCGCACCTGGATACTACGCAAGGACTCCCTGCTGCTGGCTCACTGCTGTCTGTCCCTCTACGGGCGAAGGTAGTTTTCGCGCGCATCCCTGCGATCCAGCTTCAACGGCCCGTATGCCTCCGGCAGCGGGCCGTTCGTTTTTGTGCCCCTGCGTGGTTCGCATCGTTGCCGACTGCTCAACCCTTTCTTTGTCAGGAACGTTTTTCATGTTGCAACAGCCCGCTTCCAAATACCGCCGTTCGCGCCCGTCGGCCTGAAGGATCGCACTTGGCCGGACGCCGTGCTGACCAAGCGCACCGATCTGGCTGAGCACCGATCTGCGCGACGGTAACCGTGCGCTGATCGAGCCCATGAGCGTCGAGCGCAAGCTGGAGATGTTCCAGCTGCTGGTGAACATCGGTTTCAAGCGAGATCGAGGTGGGCTTTCCGTCGGCCTCGCAGACCGAGTTCAACTGTGCGCCGGCTGATCGAGAGAACCTGATCCCGGACGACGTGACCATCCAGATGCTGACACAGGCCCGCGAGTCGCTGATCCGTCGCACGATCGAGTCGTTGCAAGGGGCCCGAAAGGCCACGGTGCACGTCTACAACGCCTGTGCACCCGTCATGCGCAAGGTGGTGCTGGGGATGGACGAGGACGGCATCGTCGAGATGGCGGTGGGCCAGACGAAGCTGGTCAAGCAGCTGGTGGCCGAGCATCCCGAGACCGAGTGGGGCTTCGAGTATTCGCCCGAGACGTTCTCGGACACCGAGCTGGACTTCTCCCAGCGGGTGGTGGACGCTGTGGTGGATGCCTGGGGAGCCACACCGCAGAACAAGTGCATCATCAACCTGCCAACGACAGTGGAGCACTGCACGCCGAACATCTTTGCCGACATGATCGAGTGGATGCATCGCAATCTGGCCAAGCGGGATTCAATCATCCTGTCGGTGCACCCGCACAACGACCGGGGCACGGGCATTGCCGCGGCCGAACTGGCGCTGATGGCCGGGGCTGAGCGGCTGGAAGGGTGCCTCTTCGGCAACGGTGAGCGCACCGGCAACTGCGACCTGGTCAACATCGCGCTGAACCTGTACACGCAGGGGGTTTCGCCAGGGCTGGATTTCTCCGACATCGACGAGGTCCGCCGGGTGGTGGAGCACTGCAACCAGATCGCGGTGCATCCGCGTCACCCGTATGTGGGCGACCTGGTCTACACGTCCTTCTCGGGCTCGCGCACCGGGACGCCATCAAGAAGGCGTTGCTGCCCGCAAGGAGGGTGACATCTGGGAGATGCCCATCTCGCCCATCGATCCGAAGGACCTGGGTCGCTCGTATGAGGCGGTGATTCGCGTCAACAGCCAGTCGGGCAAGGGTGGGGTGTCGTACCTGCTGGAGAACGAGTACGGGTTGAGCTTCCGCGCCGGCTGCAGATCGAGTTCAGCCGGGTGGTGCAGCAAGAGATGGACGCCTGGGCAAGGAGCTGCAGGCCAGGACCTGTGGACGCTGTTCCGCAAGGAATACCGGCTGGACGAGATCGCTGCGCCGAAGCAGCGGGCCATGTCCGAGACCGACGAGGCGGGCAACACCCGGGTGTCGCTGAAGGCCGACGTGCAGCTGGGCGGCCGGACGGTGAGCCTCCAGGGCGAGGGTACCGGTCCGGTGGACGCCTTCGTGGCCGGTCTCAACGCCACGGGTCTGGCCCAGTGCGGTGATGGACTATCGCGAGCACGCCATTGGTTCGAGGGGGCCAATGCTCAGGCAGTGGCCTACCTTGAGCTGAGAGTGGGTGATCACACCCTGTTCGGGGTGGGCATGGATGCCGACATCCTGACCGCGTCGCTGAAGGGGATTCTCTCCGGCCTGGCCCGAGCGGGGGTGTAAACGGCATCGCGTGCCGCGAGGGCACACAATCGGCCTGAATTCACGCCTGCTGCCCGTCGGCAAAGCTACCGGCAGCGGGTGTGTGTTCACGGATGACGATGCTTTGACCTGAGTTCAAGTCTTTCCGGCGGATGAGGGCGTATGATTCGTCATCAAAACAAGTTCGCATTATTGGCGGACATGTTTCAGAATCATCAACGTTGTTTTCCCTTTCCTTTTTCCTCTGGAGACATCTCGTGATTGGCATCCTCAAGCCGGCACACAAGCCCCCTGCTGCCCGCGGACAAGATCGATCCGACCTACCGGCGTCTTCGCTGGCAGGTCTTCTGCCGGCATCTCTTCGGCCATGCTGCCTACTATTTCGCGTGCAGGCAACTCGACCTCGCCCAGAAGGGCTGATCGACGCGGGCCTCTACAACAAAGGCCGAGCTGGGTCAGATCGGTGCTACTGCGGGTCTAGCCTACGGCATCTCGAAGTTCCTGATGGCGGCCGTTTCCGACCGCTCCAATCCGAAGGTGTTCCTGCCCATCGGCCTGCTGCTGTCGGGCCTGTGCATGACGCTGATGGGCCTGATGCCCTGGGCGACCTCAAGCGTGGCCATCGCCTTTGCGATGATCTTCATCAACGGCTGGTTCCAGGGCATGGGCTGGCCCCCGTGCGGCAAGACCATGGTGCACTGGTGGTCCAAGACCGAGCGCGGCTCGGTGGTGTCGGTCTGGAACACGGCCCACAACCTGGGCGGCATGGTGCCGGGCGCCATGGTGCTGCTGGCCGGTGCCGTCTACTTCAACACCCACGGGGTTGAGGCCACCAACAAGGACATCTGGCAGCAGGCGCTGTACTACCCGGGCATCGCGGCGATGATCATCGCGATTCCCATCTTCTTCATCATGAAGGATTCGCCGCAGTCCTGCGGGCTGCCGCCGATCGAGCAGTGGAAGAACGACTATCCGGACAACTACGACGCCAAGACGGCCGAGAAGGATCTGACCACCAAGGAAATCTTCGTCACCTACGTGCTGAAGAACCGCCCTGCTGTGGTACATCGCGCTGGCCAACGTGTTCGTCTACCTCATTCGCTACGGTGTGCTGAAGTGGTCGCCGGTTTACCTGTCCGAAGTCAAGCATTTCAACTTCAAGGGCACGGCCTGGGCCTACACCATCTATGAGCTGGCTGCCATTCCGGGCACGCTGCTGTGCGGCTGGGTGTCGGACAAGGTGTTCAAGGGCAAGCGCGGCCTGACGGGCTTCATCTTCATGATCCTGACCACCGCTGCCGTGGTGGCCCTCTGGATGAACCCGGCCACGCCGGCTGACCAGGTGGCGCAATATGCGGACAAGCCCTGGTTCCAGAACCCGTACCAGCTGACCGACTTCGTGCTGATGACCACGGTGGGCTTCCTCATCTACGGTCCGGTGATGCTGATCGGTCTGCACGCGCTGGAGCTGGCCCCCAAGAAGGCCGCCGGCACGGCAGCAGGCTTCACGGGGCTGTTTGGCTACCTGGGTGGCACGACGGCCGCGGCAGCCGTGGTGGGCTGGGCTGCCCAGCACTACGGTTGGGACGGTGGTTTCTATGTGATGATTGGCGGGGCGTGATTGCTGTGGTCCTGCTCTTCATCACGATGATCGAAGAGGCGCCACAAGGCGAAGATTCCCGAAAGCGAACGTCTGCAAAAAGTGATCAGCAGGAGGTCATCAGCATGCAACGCAACAAGGCCATCGAACAGCTCAGGACCCACGGTGAATGGGATGGTGGTGATTGGCGGTGGTGCGACGGGCCTCGGGTGGCGGTGGATGCCGCCACCCGCGGGTATTCCACCCTGCTCGAAGCCCACGACTTTGCCAAGGCACGTCAGCCGGTCCACCAGCTGGTGCATGGTGGCGTGCGCTACCTGGCCCAGGGCTATGTGGACCTGGTGCGCGAGGCGCTGCGCGAGCGTGGCCGTCTCTCGCACAATGCGCCGCACCTGTTCCGCAAGCAGGCTTTCATCATCCCGGGCGAAAGAAAATGGTGGACGGCGCCGTACTACACCTTCGGCCTGTGGATGTGCGACCGTCTCCGGCAAGCTGAGCATCGGCAAGACCCGCTATCTGGGCGCGGGGCGATGCCCGCCGGCGTCTGAAGGGGGTGCGTGACGACAAGATCGGTGCCGGGGTCTGCTACTACGACGGCCAGTTCGACGACGCCCGTCTGGCGCTGTGCCTGGCACAGACGGCCACCGACCATGGTGCCACGGTGCTCAACTACTGCGCCGTCACGGCGTTGAAGAAGGGCGGCAATGGTCGTCTGGAAGGCGTGACGGCGAAGGACGAGCTGACCGGCGAGACCTTCGAGGTGAAGGCGAAGTGCGTGGTCAACGCCACCGGCGTGTTTGCCAACCCCATCCTGGGGATGGACGAGCCGCACGACAAGCCGCCCATCCTGCCCAGCAGGGCATCCACGGTGCTGGACCGCGAGTTCCTGCCCGGCGAGGACGCCCTGATGGTGCCCAAGACATCGGACGGCCGCGTGCTGTTTGCCGTGCCCTGGCATGGCAAGGTGGTGGTGGGTACCACCGACACCCTGGTCAAGGATCCGTCTTACGAGCCGCTGCCGCTGGAACAGGAAATCGAGTTCATCCTGAACACGTCGCGACTATCTCACGAAGCCCCCACGGGCCGACGTGCGCAGCGTTCACGTGGGGCTGCGCCCGCTGGCCGCAGGACGAGGCAGTCCACCAAGGAAGTGTCCGCAGCGGCACAGGTGGAGGTCAGCCACTCCGGCATGGTCACATCTTCGGCGGCAAGTGGACCACCCTATCCCAGATGGCTGAGGACGCGTCGATGCCGCCATCGGTGCCGGGCTGCTGCCGGCCAAACCCCTGCCGCACGCAGGAACTGCGCCTGCACGGCTACATCGACGACAAGCAGCACATGGACGACACGCCGCTGACGCTGTACGGCAGTGACGCCAGTAGCCATCGGCAGGCTGATCGCCGCAGAGCCGAAGCTGGCCGACCGCATGCACCCGCCTACCCCTTCACCTTCGCCCCGGTGCAGTGGGCCATCGATGAAGAGGTTGCCCAGTCGCTGGAAGACGATGCTGGCACGGCGCATCCGGCTGCTGTTCACGGACGAAGGCGGCCGAGGCTGCAGCGCCTGCGGTGGCTGCATTCATGGCCCCCGGCTGGGCTGGAGCGAGGGCGCCAAAAGGCCGAGCTGGACAACTTCGTCGAAAGCTTCACGAAGCGGTATCGGCTGGTGGCCTGATCGCCAGCCGGCGTGCGGTGAAAGCCGCACGCCACCGGGCGGTGATGCCGCCCGTTCACGCCTGCATGTTTTCACAGGACGCCCGGGTGCCGTATGGCCGGGCGTTCTGCTTTTTCATCGGGCGCCGGGCACCCGGGATGGGCCGGTCGTCCCGTCGGCTGGTGTCGTCCGTTTCTGCGTCATCATCTGCCGGATTTGTCACGGTTTTTCAGTAAGGGCGGACGGCAGGCCCTATACTCGGCGCTGCACTGCGGGCGCAGGGACGGCGTGTTGGCCGGCGGCCGCGTGAGCACTCGCCCTTTCAGGAAGGATGCGATGGTCGGGGTTGTCATCGTCGCATCGGCTGCGCCGTTGCACGAATGCTCTGGTACGTGTAGCTTTCCTGCTGCACGGGTCTGCCGTGCGCCGATGTCATGAAGAAAATCGTTTTGGACAGGGGTGGTTGGGCTCGGCGACTGTGCTGGTCCCACGGCGGGTGGCGCGTCCGGTGGCGCAGGCTGCCGGCCTTCGCTCGGGGAACTTTCCGGGCCTGCGGGCGGGCGGCGACATGTCGGCATGGCGCCTGCGGCCGATGATTCGACCAAGCCCCGGAAGCTGGTCAGACCGGCGCTTCCGCGTCTCCTCATCTTCCGGGCAGGAAGCAGCCGCGGCGCAGATCAGGGGCGGGTACGACTGCCGCCGGGAAATCGGCCGAGGCAGAGCGCAACCGGGGAGTTGCGGAGCTGCTGGAGCAGTAACAACTACGCTTTCGATATCGATGCGCCGTCGAGCTTTTGCCAGCACCATCCGTGACAGCACGCTGGTGGGCCGCTGGCAGCACCGCAAGGACTACGACCCGGTGCAGTTCGACGGTCTGGTGTCCAAGCTGCATGACGAGGTGCTGGCCATTGTTCAGGCCGAAGGCTATTTCGAGCCGCGCATCGAGATCGATGCCGAGGCGCCTGACCGCGTGAAGCTGACGCTCAAGCCTGGCAATCGCACCAAGGTCAGCGAGCTGGACATCCAGATCGAAGGGCAGGGCACGCAGAACCGGGCGTTGGCCAACGTGAAGCGTCGCTTCGGCATGGCTGTGGGTGATCCCTTCGTGAGCAGCAACTGGCAGAGTGGCAAGTCGGCGCTCATCGATGCCATGAAGCGGCAGGGCTACCTGCGCGCCCGCATTGCCCGCAGCACCGCGCAGGTGGATGCCGCGGCGGCCAAGGCGCGGCTGACGGTCGTGGTGGATTCGGGCGACCGCATTGCCTTCGGCAAGGTGGAGGTCCAGGGGCTGTCGCGCTATCCGGAGAAGATCATCACCGATCTGCAGCCCTTCCATGAAGGGGATGCCTACACGGATGCCGCGCTGCAGACTTTCCAGGAGCGGTTGCGCGAGGCGGGGTACTTCGGTTCGGTCAGTGCGGTGCCCGACACGCTGGCGCTGCAGGAAGATCCGTCGCTGAAAGCGGTGCCCATCCGCCTGGTCGTGGAGGAGCTCAGCGCCATCGGCTGGTCTATGGTCTGGGCTGCAGCACCGACGACGGCTTCCGTGGCCAGGTGGGCTTTCAGGACCGCAGCCTGTTCGGGCTGCAGATGGAGGCCTCGCTGGTGATGTCGGAGCGCCGTCAGCGAGCGTTCACCAACTTCCGAACGCCCTATGACGCTGAGGACCGCTACTACGGGTTCGGTGGACGCGTCGAGCGTGAGGACGAGAAAGGTGTCGTCACGTTCAACAGCAACGCCTACGTGGGCTATGGCCAGCGCGAGCGCGACATCGAGGCGTTCACCTCGCTGCAGCTGCAGCAGGAAGAATCCACTTCCGGCAGTCCGGGCAGCGGGACGGCGTGAAGGCGTTGGTGCTGGGCAAGGCCTGGACGCTGCAGCGCTGCGATTCGCAGCTCAACCCCTCGCGCGGCTACGGCGTCAAGTTCGAGATCTCGGGGGCCAGCAAGCACGCGCTGAGTGATGCCACCTTCACCCGTTTCTCACACCAGCATGGTGGGCTTCAAGCCGCTGTCGAAGAATTCGCCCGTCTGGCGCAACGGTACCTTCATCGGTCGCGTGGAGTTCGGCGTGGTCAATGCGGGTAGCCGCTTCGCATCCGCAGGAACCTGTTCCGGGCGGGGGCATCGGCTCGCTGCGCGGATATGGCTACCGATCGCGCTGGGCCTGAACGTCAACAACTCGGTGATCGGCCAGCGCTATCGACATCGGCTCGCTGGAATACCAGCACCGCATCACCGAGATGCTGTCGCTGGGTGTGTTCTATGACTACGGCAACGTCACCGACGCCTGGCGCAGCTTCGATGCCGTCTCGGGCTGCGGTGCGAGGCCTGCAGGTGCGCACGCCCGTGGGGCCGGTGAAGCTGGACACGGCCTATGGCGGAGCCATTCATCGCTACCGGGTGCATTTCTCCATTGGATTCAGCTTCTGATCATGGAAGACACGAAGACGACCCCGATCGACGCGAGCATTCCTGTGGCGCGCGATCTTTCGCTGAAACGTGCGCATCCTGCTGCTGGTCATGGGGCTGGTGCTGGCGGCGCTGTTGTGGCTGGGCAGCGAAAGCGGTCTGACCAGAGCGCTGTCTGGGCGCAGCAGTTTCTGGCCCGCAATGGCCGAGCGCTGGCGTTTGACCGGTTGCAGGGCAACCTGTGGCGCGGCATCCGTTTCGGGCGCGTGGAATGGCGTGGCTTCGACACGGCGGTCAAGGGCACTGATCTGCAGCTGCGCTGGTCGCGTGCGCGCTGCTGCGCTGGCAAGGGACTGGTGCATCAGCTGGAGGCCGGGACACTGGTCATCGGGTGCCGCCCGGTGACCGGACAAGCCGCGCACCGACGTCGACATGCCCGGCGATTTTGGCCTCGCCGTTTCCGCTGGAGATCCGCAAAGCTGGCCGTCGGGCGACTGGAGATCCAGCCGCCTGCCGTCAATGGTAGGATGCCGAGCCCACCGTGGTGCTGACCGACATCGATGGGACGGCGAATATGCCGTGGGCAGTACCGGATCAAGACGCTGGCGCTGACCAGCCCACGGCAGGTGCGTTTCGGCCACGGCCCAGATGGAGGTGCGCCGCACCGTCTGAAGAGGCGTGATCGGGCCATGGCGAGGCCAGCAGTGGCCGTATGACGCCACCCTGACCGTCGATGGCGACTGGCCGACTGCCGGCCACCCTCGAGGGGCAGCGGCTGTGGCATGGCCGATCATCCGAGGCCGTGGTGAAGCCGTTGGGCCGGATGCCGGTGGAGCGTCTGCACGCTCCGCACGGCCGATACCAACCTGATGCGCTTCACTGCCACGGGCAAGCTGCCCGAGACCGGCATGGACACGGACCTCGACATCGATCAGGCGCCCGGCAAAAGAAGGAAACGTGGCGAGGGACTCATCCGGCTGGCCAACCGCCGGGCGGGCACGCTGGAGGCAACCGCATTCTGCTGCGCTCGCTGCAGAGCGGCATCGTCTTCCGCATTCCGCCCACGGCACGGTGAGCACCTCTACGTCGCCCTCAACGACCGGCCATTGGCCTGCCGGTGAGCGTGCAGCAGGCTGACGCCGGGGGCGTGGCGAGGGGTCCCGGCCAACGCGAAACCGGGCAATGGCGCCGGCAAGGTCAGGCCCCAGAAACCGCAGGCTGCCCAGCCGTGACCATCGCTGCCAGGGCGAGAGCCCGCATCGAGGGCGGCTGGAGAGCCTGGCTGGCTCAGTCGATGGCCATTCCGGGGACCACGCTGCGCCTGAAGAGTGACCTGAAAGCTGACCGGACTGGATCTGGCCCCGCTCTGGCAGGGGCCTGCCCGGACAGCCCCAGTGGGCGGACAGGTGAGTGGATGGTCAGCAGTTCACTGGTGGATCTGTCGCAGCGCGCCGAACAGATGCGCACCCTGTTGCCGGCTGACCTGAAGAAGCTGGCGGCCGATGCGC